>Ga0306867_1000005_pt1 | contig 465857 bp, 480 predicted proteins | sample AntRauTorckE6831_FD_190432 | JGI IMG/M metagenome (GOLD analysis project Ga0306867, IMG submission 190432) | Saline lake microbial communities from Rauer Islands, Antarctica - Metagenome Torckler E6 #831 (v2) (version 2) | ecosystem: Environmental > Aquatic > Non-marine Saline and Alkaline >...
GGGGTCGGCGATGACGACTTTGAATTCGGCCATGGGCGAACCGAGACCCCCGCGAATAAAAAGCACGTCGAAACCGCGATCCGCCTCCGCTCGCCGTGCGACCACCGCTCGGCGGGCGATTCGGCCGTCGACACCGGTTATCTATCGGCGCCGATCCGCTCGACCCGCCGCGACCCGTCGCCCCACGGCCCGTCGACGAACGCGTCCTCCAGCGCCCGAGCGACCGAGTCCGGCTCGTCGGGCCCGCCGGCGGCCGCGACGCTGCCGACCGTCTCGGCGTCGAACGGGACGCCGAGCGCGTCGTAGACGGTGTCGCTGACGGCGGCGACCGCTCGCGCGTCCGCGGGCGAGACGACGACGCATCCGGCGACCAGCGCCGCGTCCGCCCGGACGCGCTGGGCGATCCCCGACACCTTCCCGCCGCCGGCGACGCGCAGGGAGTGGTCGCCCGGACAGAACGCCGCCGGCGGCTCGCCGGCGACGACGTCGGCGCCGAGGCCCCGAAGCGCGTCGACGAGCGTCTCGACGGTCCGGTCGTACCGCTCGGTGATGGACCCGCTCTCGGTCGTCGGAACGGCGTGGGCGAACGCGAGCGTCTCGCCGGCGTACGCGACGGCTCGCCCGCCGACGTCGCGCTCGATCGGCCGGAACCCGCGGTCCGCCGCGATCCGCGCGGCGCGGTCGAACCCGTCGGCGCGGGCGTCGCGGCGCCCGAAGGCGACTTGCCGCGCGGGCGTCCACACGCGGAGCCCGGGCGTCCCCTCGCTCGCGGCCGCGAGCAGCCTCCCGGTTCGCTCACGGTCGGCCTCGGGATCGTCTACTGTTCCCCTGAGCACCCGCATACCCGCTCACAGGCCGGCGAGCGACAAGCCGGTTTCGCCCGGACCCGCGCGCCGTCTGCGATATGACACCGACGCCGACGCACCCCCGAACGTATGACACAAACGTTTTGCCGAGCCTCGGACTGGGTATCGTATCGATGAGCGACCTCGGCGCGCTGCCGGTACGAGCGTACCTGGCAGCCTGCCTGCTCGCCGGGGTCATCGGACTGTGGCTCGGTCACGTCGCGTGGCGGGAGCGCGACCAGCCGGGCGGCACCGAAGTCGCGCTCTACCTGCTGTGTAGCGGCGGAATCTCGCTTTTGTACGCCGTCAGGATCGCGACGGCGAGCGAGCTGATTATGGTGGTTACGCTCAACCTCGCGACGCCGCTGATCGCCGCGATCCCCGGGCTCTGGACGGCGTTTACGCTCGCGTTCGCCGGCCACGACCAGTGGCGGACGGAACACCGAATCGTCGCGCTGGCGACGCCCCCGTTCGTCTGGGTCCTGCTCGCGTGGTCGAGCGCCACGCACGGGCTCTCCCGGCGGTCGCTCGCCGCGGTCGTCGACGGGCCGTTCACGCTGCTTGCGTTCGAGCTGGGGCCCGCCGACCTCGGGTTCCTGCTGTACGCCTACGGGCTCTGCGTCGTCGGCACTCTCGTCGTCGTGGACCTGTACCAGCGGACCGGCAACCGGTACCGCCTCCAGACGTTCGTCATCCTGCTCGGGACGCTGTTTCCGTTTCTCGGCGGGATCGCCACCGTGGTCGATCTGGGCAGCTACGCGAACCTCGCGTGGTTCCCGTCGGCGCTCGTCGTTCACGGCGTCTTCCTGTACGGGACGGTGTTCTGGCTGGGCACGCTCGACGCGGCGGTCGTCGCCCGCGACACCGCCGTCGAGGTGATGCAGGACCCGGTGATCGTGGCCGGCTCCGACGGCCGGATCCGCGACCTCAATCCCGCCGCCGAGGAGCTGCTCCCGTCGGACGCCGTCGGGTCGTCGCTCTCGGCGGTGTTCCCGGGGTTGGAGACGGGGGACAAACACCCCCTTCCCATCGGCGGACGGCAGTTCGACATCCAGGAGGATCCGATAACCGACCCCCGCGGGACGGACCGCGGGCACGTGTTTCTGCTCCGCGACGTGACCGAGCGCGAACGGCGACAGACGGAGCTCGAGCGCCGCGAGGCGGAACTCGAACGACAGAACGAGCGTCTCGAGGACTTCGCCGGCGTGGTCTCTCACGACCTCCGGAACCCGCTCGCCGCGGCGACCGCGGCGGTCGAGCTCGCGCGCCACGACGGCGGCGAGAACGACCGCGCGCTCGACCGGGCGGCGAACGCTCACGAGCGCATGGACGACCTCATTGAGGGGCTCCTCTCGCTGGCGACGGCGGGCCGCTCCGTCGACTCCGCCGATCGGGTGTCCCTCGACTCGACCGTCCGGCGGGTCTGGTCGCGGCTCGAGACCGCGGACGCGACGCTCTCCGTCGACGGCCCTGACGTGACGGTGCTGGCCGACGGCGACCGGCTCGAACAGCTGCTCTCGAACCTGTTTCGCAACGCGATCGAACACGCCGGCGACGAGGTCGCGGTGCGAGTCGAGATCGAACGACGGGCGGACGGCGTTGCGCTCGCCGTCGCCGACGACGGCCCCGGAATCCCGCCGGAACAGCGCTCCGAGGTGACCGAACGCGGCGTCTCGCTCGACGGCGGCACGGGGCTCGGGCTCGCGATCGTCGTCGACATCGCCGAGGCGCACGACTGGAGCCTCTCGGTGGCGGAGTCGGATTCCGGCGGCGCTCGGTTCGTGATCGCGGGAATCGAGCCCGCGGACGACTGAGGGCTCTCCGCGGCGGCGACCGGCCCTGTCGCAGCTGGTACCGGCGACGCTCCGTTCCGGACCGCCGCTGCCGACGACCATATGACGGTCGAGCCCCGCCCTGTAACCGACGATGTCCGTTACGCTGCCGCCGGACGCCTTCGATGGGTTCCGGCGGTTCTCGCGCTTCAACTCGCCGTATCCCGCCCACGACGACGGCTGTGCCGTCGACCTGTACCCGGAAGCCGGAAGAGGGATCTCGCCCGTCGCCGGGGTCGTCCGTGAGACGCGCACTGTCGGGTGTCCGAACCGGTCGTACGCCGCGAGCGAGGACCACCTGATCGTCGTCGACCTCGACGACGAGTGGTGCCGGCGGGCGGACGCCGAGGTCGGAACGACCGCTCGGATCCTCCACGTGATCCCCGACGTGTCGCCGGGCGACCGCGTCGTCGTCGGCGACGACCTGGGGCCGACGACGCGGTCCGGATTCTTCGGACAGTGGGTCGACGACCACGTCCACCTCGGATTCCGGGCGCCCGGCGTGAGCGCCCTCAGGGCGAGCGGATCGCTCCCGGTCGACGTCGACGTCGCTGTCGACCCGATCCCGTGGGACGGGACCGGCACCGTCGTCGAACGCGGGCCGACCCACGTGCTCCTCGACGCGCCGGCGCATCCCGATCCGGGCGAGACGTTCGCGGCGCTCGCGAGCGACGAGGGGATTCCGCTCGACGGCGGACTCGCCCACTACGCCGGCGGCGGCGCTTTCGGTGGCAACGGTGCATCAGTCAGCGACGTGCCACCGACGGCGACGCTGTGGGGGACTCGCGTCGGTGTCGCGAACGGTCGCGGGCTCGCGTGGGACTCCGTCGACGTGCTCGCGAACGGCGAGCGGGTCGTGGGGCTGTCGCTGTTCGCGGCGCGTGACGCGGGGTACGGCGCGAAGGTCGTCTGCCCGGACCGCGAGTTCGCGATCGGCGAATCGGTGTCGCTCGATCTGGTGCCGAGCGAGGACCCGATCCGCCTCGGAGTGGGATGAGGGACTCCGCGACGGCGCTAGCCATCGGTGTGGCGAACAGCCGGCGTCGGCGTCTCCCGCGGCGGTACGCCGGACTCCCGTCTCGGCCGCCGCGGGCGATGCGTCAGGTCACGGGAGGGCTGGCTCGGTATCGGTGATACCCGTTCGGACCGGACGCCGGCCCGTCGTCGTCAACATTGCACCGGTTGTTTCCCGTTTCGGGGGCTACAAGCGGGAGCCTCGTGAGGAGGAGGTATGGATCGCAACGACGTAGCGGACATGGAACCGCTATCGCCGGAGGCCGTCGCGCTCGTCGAGCGGCGTATCGAGGAGGAGCACGGCTACCTCTCGTGGCTGAACACGTCGGTCGACGTCGTCGAGCGCGGACGGGTCGTCCTCTCTCTCCCCTTCGACGACAAGCTGACCAACAGCGACGGCGGCACCATCCACGGCGGCGTGGCCGCGACCCTGATCGACACCGCCGGCGGGATCGTCCAGCGCACCGCCTTCGAGGAACCGCTCGCCGGCGGGGTTGCGACGGTGAATCTCAACGCGAACTACCTCCGGCCGGCGACCGGCGACCTCCGCGCCGAGGCGACGATCGTCAGGTCCGGCGGCTCGATCGGCGTCAGCGACATGCGCGTCACCAGCACCACCAACGGCGACACCGCGGAGGTCGTCGTCGGTCAGGGCTCGTTCCGGCTGTTTCGCGAGTAGCCGGCGAGGCCGTCGAGGAGATCGGCGGGATCGTCGAGCGCGGTCGCGATCTCTCTCACCGCGTCGCGGTCGGCCCGATCCGGCGCCGCGCGAACGACGACCGATTGCTCGCCGAGCGACACGAAGCCGCAGTCGAGCCGGTCCGCCGTCTCGCGGAGCCCGAGCCCGACGTCCGCGTCACCGGTGATAACCTTCCGCGCCGGGCTCTCGAACGCCCGCACGGTCAGCCCGTAGCCCGCGACGGCCTCGGTCACCTCGCTCCGGGACGTGGACCGCTCGTCGGCGAGCGCGGCGAGCGCGTCGTCGAAGCTCCGACGGAGCCCGGACTCTGTCGGCCGGTTGACGAACCGCAGATCGCGATCGACGAGCGCGTCGAGGCCAGTCACGTCGGCCGGGTTGCCGGCGGGGACGACGAGCCCCCACTCGCGCGTCCAGCCGCCGAGATCGACCGTCTCGACCTCGCGGTCGGTCGGTCCCGCGACGACCGCCACGTCCGGCACGCCGTCGCGCAGTCGGCGGAGCCCCTCGCGTGACCCGACCGGCAGGTACCGCGGGTTCGCCAGCCGGTCGAGGAGACGGTTGAGTGCCGGGTCGTCCTCGCCGACGCCGAGCAGGCTCGGCGGGCGGACGTCCGGAGAGAACAGCTGGACCGTGACGCGCTCGTCCCGATCGAGGTACTCCGTGTCGGGGTCGACGGCGACGACCCCGTCGGCCTCGACCAGGCTCGTGGTCGCCCCCGACCCCTTGTCGACCGGGTAGACGAGGGGGAGGTCGCCGTCGGTCAGGTCGAGCAGCCCGACGGGCATCAGCCGCATGCGCCCCTCGCCGTAGCGCTCGCCGACCGCCATCCGGCCGTCGACCGTCGCCGTCGCGGGCTCGGGCTGACCGGCCGCCTCGCGGATCGCGGGCGCGACGAACGTCCGAAAGATCGTGAGCGCCGACACGGGGTAGCCGGGGAGGCCGACGTACGCGGACTCGCCGATGCGGTCGCTCCCGACCGCCGCCTCGCTCCCGACCGCCGCCTCGCTCCCGCCGCGGTCGAGCCGGCCGACGAGCATCGGCTTGCCGGGCTTGACGGCGACGCCGTGGAGCAGCAGCTCGCCGCGCTCCTCGATCACGCGGTAGATGACGTCGACGGCGCTCGCCGAGGTCGACCCCGACGAGAGCACGAGGTCGCACTCGTCGGCCGCGCGCCGGAGGAGCCGCTCCATCTCCTCGTAGTCGTCGCCGGCGTGCGGGTAGAGGACCGGCTCGCCGCCCGCCTCCTCGACGCCCGCGGCGATCGTCGTCGAGTTCACGTCGTAGATCTCGCCGCGCGAGGGGTCCAGGTCCTCGCCGGGTCGCACCAGTTCGTCCCCGGTCGAGACGATCCCGACCCGCGGTTTCCCCTCGACCGGCACCTCGTCGACGCCGAGCGCGGAGAGCAGCCCGATCTCGCGCGGCGTCAGCCGCGTTCCGGGACCGAGCGCTCGGGCCCCGGCCGCGATGTCCGCGCCCGCGCTCATCACGTGGTCGCCGGGCGCGACGGCGGTCCGGATCGCGATCCGGTCGGGCCCGTCTTCCGCTCCTTCTCCTCCTTCCGCTTCCGCTCCCCCCGCCGCGTCCAGCTCGTCCGTCCGCTCGACCATCACCACGGCGTCGGCGCCCTCGGGCATCACTGCGCCCGTGGAGATCTCCGCGCAGGTGCCCGGCGCGACGGTCACGTCCGGCGTCGCGCCGGCGTGGACCGCGCCGACGAGTTCGAGCGCCGCCGGGTCGGCCTCGTCGGCGCCGAAGGTGTCGCGGGCGCGGACCGCGTACCCGTCCATCGACGCCCGGTCGAACCCCGGGACGTCGATCTCGGCGTCGATCCGCTCCGCGAGGACGCGGCCGCGGGCGTCCTCCAGCGGGACCGTCTCCGGCTCCGGCGAGAGGTCGAGCGAGTCGATCGCCGCGTGGGCGGCCTCGGGCGTCGCGAGGTCGCGGAACTCCTTGCGGTCGCTCATCGGTTCCCCTCCCAGAGCTGGACGTCGACGACCGCGCCCGCGTCGAGCCCCTCCCGCGGCTCCGGGACCACGACCCAGCCGTCCGCGAGCGCGACGCTCGATAAGATGCCGGAGCCGCTCGCGCGGGTCGGCGTCGCGGCGGGGAGGGCCGCCTCGTCGCCGTCGGCTCGTCCGTCCGCGCTCCCGTCGTCGGCCCCCGCTTCCGAGAGCGCCACCCGCGCGAACGTCCGCGTCCCGGGCTCGCTGGGCACCTTCCGGTCGAGGACCGCGCGGCGGGTCGGGAACGGGTCCGCGGTCGTCCCGCCGACGCGCTTCTGGACGGGTCGGAGGAACTGCGCGGCGTTAACGATACAGGCCACCGGATAGCCGGGCAGGGAGACGATCGGGGTGTCGTCGGCGACGCCGAGACAGACCGGGTGGCCCGGCTTCAGGGCGACGCCGTGAACGAGGACCTCGCCGAGCCCGTCGACGACCTCGGGGATCAGGTCGCGCTCGCCGACGGACGACCCGCCGGTGGTGACGACCACGTCGGCGTCGAGGTCGCGCTCGATCGCGGCCGCGAGCGCCGCTTCGTCGTCGGTGACCACGTCGCGGTAGCGCGCCTCGCCGCCCCACCGCTCGACCAGCCGGGAGACGGTCAGGCCGTTCGTCTCGATCACCTCGCCGGGGTCGGGGTCGGACTGGACCAGCTCCTCGCCCGTCGGGATCACGGCGACGGTCGGGGGTTCGTAGACCGGGACCGCGTCGAGGCCGACCGACTTCAGGAGTCCGAGATCGGAGGGGCGAAGCGCGTGGCCCGAATCGAAGAGGCGCTGGCCCTCGGCGACGTCCTCACCGGCGTCGCCGACGTTCTCGCCGGTCGCGACGGCGTCGAACGCCTCCACCTCGTCGCCGACCTCCTCTATCTGCTCGATCATCACGACCGCGTCGGCGCCGGCGGGGAGCGCGCTTCCCGTGTGGACGCGCGCCGCCTCGCCGGGCCCGATCGAGTCGGCCTCGGTGCCGGCCGCGCGGAGCACCGCCGGCGAGCGGTCGGACGCGCCGAAGGTGTCCTCGGCGCGGACCGCGTAGCCGTCCATCGCGGCCCGGTCGTAGCTCGGGACCGGCGCCGGCGCGTCGATCGGCTCTGCGACGGCCCGCCCGTCGGCGTCGGCGAGCGGCGCCGACTCGGTCCGACCGTGAGGGGCGGCCGCGTCGAGCAGCGTCGCCCGCGCCTCCGCGACGCGGGTCCGCCGCTTGAAGCCGGCCTCGCGTCTGTCGTGGCTCATAGGAGTCCGTTTCGGGCCCGCGTGCAAAAACCCCGCTCCCCGGGCAGTCGGGGAGATCCCGCTCGGGCTCCGACCCCGCCGCGATCGCGACGCCTCTCAGGTGATCCACGAGAGGATCCGCGCGGCGCGGTGGGTCCCCTGGATCACGGCGACGCGGGCGGCGGAGACCGTCTCGACGACCCCCCGTCGCGCCGCGGTCGCGCTTCGAACCGCGCCGGTTCGGGCGTAGTACGCGGACTTGCGGCCGGCGGCCCCGACGTAGTGTTTCGCCGCCATCCGGATCGGCGCGCGGCGGCCGTCAACCGTGGTCGTCCCCGCGCGAATCGCGTCGAGGACGTCGTCGGCGGTGACGTCGGCGACCGAGTCGCGCCCCTCGATCGCCACCTCGGTGAAGGCCCGGCCGACGTACTTCAGGCGGTGCGCGTCGCTCGCGGCCACGCCGGGGTAGTCGTACGTCGCCGCGAAGCGCCGCGCGCGACGGTTCCGGTACCCCGTGAACAGCCACGCGTTGAACGTCTCGACGGCGTCGACCTCGTCGATCGCCTCGGCGTCGTCGGTCTCGTCGGCCTCGGCACGCGCATCGGTAGCGGCGGCGGCCGACGAATCGAGCGATCCGTCGGCGACGGGAACGGCGTTGTCGTCCGGTTTCGGCACGGGGATGTTCCGCTGTCGGACGCCGTGACGCGAGCGCTGGAACGGGTGCGGGACGATCGCCAACCCGCCGTGCTCGTGGATCCACGTGATCGTCTCGTCGTACGGGCGCCGGCGCGGCGGCATCCGCTCGACGCCGATTGCGAGCAGGTGACCGTGCGCGGTCGACACCTCGACGCCGGGGATCCCGATCAGGCCGTATTCCGGCGCCAGCTCGGCCGCCCGCTTCGACTCGCCGATCACGTCGTGGTCCGTGATCACGACCGCGTCGAGGCCGATCTCCGCGGCGTGTTCCAGGATCAGCTCCACCGGCTCGTGGCCGTCGTAGCTCTCGTCCGAGTGGACGTGGGGGTCAATGCTGACGGTGACGCGAGACACATCCGGGCTACGTGACGGGGGATAGTTAAATGCGCGAAGGACGGCTGAGGAGCATTCGGTTCGGCGAAGTACTTTTAAATGACATAAATAGCTCGTCGCGTACGGCGACTGTACCCGATCGGGGTGATCGGGCTCGAATTCACCCGGTACGGTGTCCCTCGCTTCTCCCGGGTGCCAATACATTTGACCCGCTGGAACGCCAAGGGTCGCGGATGCGGACGATCAACGAGACCCTTCAACCCGACGTTCCCTACCTCGTGAGACAGCGGCTCGGCCCCCGGATCACCCGACTCGCACAGCGGGTCGGACAGCCCGAGTACCGGCTTCGCGACACCGAATACGTCGGCACCGTCCGGCGGCCGCTCGACGAGTTCACGGAGACGCTCCGGGAACACGGGTTCGAGTGGGACCCGCTGGCGTGGTATCACCAACCGCCGGTCGGATCGGAGCCCGACGGGAGCTGGACGTACCAACGGGCCCCGCTGGCCGACAGACAGATCCACGTCATCCTCATCGCCCACTCGCCGGAGTACGTCGACGTGTTCGCGCACGAGGAGTACAACTGGCTGCGACACCCGATCAAACACCTGCGACAGGTCGGTATCGATCGGGAAGCCGGGAGCGACGAGATGCGGCGCTGGATCGAGAGCCGCGGGATGGAGGTCGACGACAAGTCGCGTCGCCGCCGCCGGGTCTCACACGCGATACGCGACTGCTACGAGTACCTCGTGTCCAGGGTCCGGTAACGCGGGTTCGGAGGGGCTTACCGCCGCGCGCCGCCGGCAACGAGTTCCGACGCGCTCAGCCGAACAGCCCCTTGATCCTGTCGACGACCGATCCCTCCCCGTCGTCCGCCTCGGCCTCCTGCCGCTGTTGCTCGCGGAGCTCGCGGAGCTTCGCGGCCTGGTCGTCGGTCCCCGAGCCGCTCGCGGTCTTCTTCTCGCCGCCTTGGAGCCCCTTCAGCTCCGAGACGGCGTCGTTGACCGTGCCGGACGTCGTCCGCGTCTCCGTGGCGGAGCCGGCGAGCTTCTCGCGGTCGACGTCGACGTCGTCGACCGCGCTCGTGTCGAGTTCCAGCCGGCGGGTCTCGGTGCGCTCGACGCCGCCCCACGTCAGCTCCGCGTCCTCCAGCTCGCGCTCGATGTCGGCCCGGACCTGGGCGTCGGTCACCGTTTCGCCGTCACCGCTCGCGCCGTCGACTCCGGGTCCGCCCGCAGCGGATCCGGGTCCGGAAGCGCCGCCCCCCGCCGCGCCTCCCCCGGCCGCACCGCCGCCGACGCCCGTCGCGCGCTCGACGCGGTGGGCGACCAGCGCGCCGCCGGTCGCGGCGATGACGGCGACGAGCCCGAGGGCGTACACCGCGACCACCTGCGCGCTGTAGTCCGCCGAGTCGGGGACGTTCCAGTTGTACGGGTACGCCCACGTGAACAGCCCCACCGCGACGAGGGTGATCGCGGTGCCGACGCCGGCGAGGTACAGCATCCGCCGGTCGACCGGCAGGAGGACGACGACGCCGAGGAGGAGGGCCGGGAGCCCGCCCGCGGCGGCGACGGCGGCGACTTCCCGGACCGCGTACGTCGACAGCGCTTCGGGCGGGAGCGTCGCGCTGTAGAGGAAGACGACGACGCCGGTCAGTCCGAGCCCGATCCCGGCGAAGAAGAGCCCGAACCCCGCGTAGACGTCGATCGTCCGGTCCGGGTCGCCGACGTAGCGCCGGTAGTGCTCCAGCAGGCGGTTCTCCGCGTTCGACTCGCTCATACGGGACGGTCTCCGCCGACTCTAATGATTGTTACCCCGCGGGAGTCGGGGACACCGTCCGGGTCACCCCCTGCGTTTTTGAGGGTCCGCGTCCACCCTTCAGGCGATAGCCCGTGTCACTCGAGTGCCCTCGCTGCGGGACGACCCTGTCCACGTTCGCGCTCGGCGGGGCGACGGCCGTCGCCTGCGACGACTGCGGCTACGCCGGCGTCGAGGCCGACCACTCGGGCGAGCCGCGGCTCGCCGAGAGCTGGGAGGAGGCGTTCGCGCGCTTCCAGGAGCAACACGACTGACAATGCCGACCATCGAGATCACCGACGACCACCGCGACCGTATCGAGGCGCTTCGCGAGGAACTGACGGCGGCCCACGCCGGCCCGTACGCGTCCGTCGACACCGGAGACGCGCTCGCGTACCTCCTCGACCTGGCGGATGCCGTCGAGGACCCCGACCGCACCGCGGACCCGGCCGCGTTCGGCGACGATGAGCCGGGAGAGCGGGTGTCTGCGGCCACCGGCGCGGACCCCGACCACGTGACCACCGACGGCGACCGGGGCGGACGGCCGTTCGACCGCGACCGCGCCCGCGAGCGGCTCGAATCTCGCCCGCGGCGGCACAGCGATCCGGACGCCGCGGCCGAGATGGACCTGTACGACATCGCGGCGGCGTTCGACGTGACCGGCCGCAGCGACATGACGAAGGCGGAGCTGGTCGAGGCGGTCCTCGACGCGGCGACGTCGCTGTCGGCGGACCCGTTCGCTTGGGCCGGCGTGGATCTGGACGCCGACGCGGACGACGCGGCCGGCAGCGACGGGGACGAGCCGGACGCCGCCGCCGATGCGGACGACGTCGCCGAGGAGGACCCGGCGAGCGAGCCCGAGACGGAGGGCGGCGACGCCGGCGCCAGTCAGCTCGACGCGATGATGAGCCTGCTCGACACGCACGACGACAAGTGGCGCGAGGGGGACGGCGACGCGCGGTACGAGGTCGACCTGCCCGACGGCGACGTCGAGACGGCGCGCACCAAAGACGACGTGCGCGCGCTGCTTTTCAAGAACTACTGAACCGTACCCATGGGGCTCCTGTCGAGACTGCGCGCGTGGCTCGGCGGCGAAAGCGGATCCGCGGCGTCCGACGACGACGCGACCGACCCACGCGGGAGCGACGCGACCGACGCGACCGGCGCCGACGAATCCGAATCGGGAGACGCCGATCCCGGAGACGCCGCCCCCGGAGACGCAGACGACCCGACCGGCCTCGACCCGAGCGCGGCCACCGAGACGCGGACCGCGGCGACCGACGACGCCGTCGACGCGCTCCGCGACGTGCGGCGATCGCAGGAGGCCTCGTCGAGCGACGGAGACGCCGAGGACGCGGACGAGGCCCTTCCGGACGACGCGGACCAGCGCGACCGCGACGCTCGGTGAGTACCCCGGCCGTCCGTCTCACGAAACGTTAGGTTCCCGGGGGCGAACACCCTCGTATGACCGAATCGAACGGTCCGGACGCTGCCGGCACCGACGTGACCGACCGCGACCGCGAGCTCGTCGACCGCGCGATCGAACTGGCCGAGGAGTCGGTGGAGATGGGGAACACCCCGTTCGGCGCGCTCGTCGTCGTCGACGACGAGATCGTCAGAGAGGGGCGCAACGAGACGCGGTCGAACGACGACCTCGCGGCGCACCCGGAGCTGACGCTCGCGCGGTGGGCCGGTCGTGAGCTCGACGCCGACGAGCGGGCGCGCTGCACCATGTACGCCAGCACCGAACCCTGCCCGATGTGCGCGACCGCGATCCACTACGCCGGCATCGACCGCGTCGTCTTCGGGGTCTCGGGCGAGACGCTCGACGAGCTCACCGGCGACGTCGTCACTATTCCCTGCGAGGAGGTGATCCGCCGCGCCGACGGGGAGACGACCGTCGAGGGCCCGGTCGCGACCGAGGCCGCGATGGCGCTCCACGAGTCGTTCTACGGGGAGGAGCCGTAGCGTGCGGGGTCGCAGCCCGGAGAGTCGCTCCCGGTCGGCGTCATGAGCCGGGCCCCCTCGATCGTCGCGGTCGGCGCCGCGGCGATCGACGAGTGGTACGCCGTCAGCAACCTCCCCGAGCCGGACGGCGGCGCGTTCGCGAGCGAGGTGACGAGCGCGTTCGGCGGCGTGGGCGCGAACGTCGCCGTCGCGCTCGACCGCCTCGGCCGCGACGTGGGCCTCGTCAGCCGCGTCGGCGACGACGAGTACGGCCGCCGCGCCCGCGAGTACCTCGCCGAGACCGGCGTGGACGCCTCGCGCGTGTCGGTCGGCGACGACCCGTCGACCCGCTCCGTCGTCCTCAGCGCGCCCGACGGCGAGCGCGCGATCGTCACGACGGGCGAGAGCTTCCGCGAACTCCGGCTCGCACCCCCCGACCGCGAGGCGATCCTCGCGGCCGACGTCGTCTTCGTCACCGGCTACACCCCCGACGCCGTCTCGCGCCGCGTTCTCGACCTCGTCGCGGCGACGGCCGACCCGCCCGCCCTCGTCTTCGACCTCTCCGGGCCGGTCGAGGAGATGGTCGGCCGCGGCACCGAACCGGCGACGGTCCACCGGTTCCTCCACGCCGCGGACCTGTTCGTCGCCGGCGACGTCGCCGCCGCGGCCTACTTCGGCGGATCGACGGCCGCGATCGAGCGGATTGCGACTGCACAGGAGGTCCGCGCCAGCGCGGTCGACGGCTGGCCGCGCGCGGTCCTCACGCACGGCGCGGACGGAATGACGGCCATCGCCGACGGCGACTCGCGCCGCTTCGAGGCGTTCGACGTCGACGTCGTCGACGCGACCGGCGCCGGCGACGCGTTCGTTGCCGGCCTGATCGATCAGTGGATCGCGGGGGAGAGCGACGGAATTGGACCCGTCACCGGTGTCGGCGCCGCGGAATCCGGGGATATCGCCGACGGCGTTCGCTTCGCGGCCGCGCTGGCCGCGATCAACTGCACCGAGCGGTTCGCGCAGCGCGGGCTCCCGACCCGCGAGGCGGTCGAGCGGTTCCTCGCGGCGCGGGAGTGACCGGGACGGGGGACGACCTTACCGGACCTCGTCCGCCCGCGCGACGAGCTCGGCGACGCGCTCCGGATCGACCGGGGCGGTGGTCTCGCCGCCCTCCTTGAGCGCCGTGCCGACGATGACGCCGTCGGCGACCGACAGGGTGTCGCCGACCGTCTCGGCGGTGACCCCGCTGCCGACGAGCACCGGCGTGTCGAGCCCGTGCGCGTCGCGCTCGGCCACGACCGACGTCAGCGCCTCCGGGTCCGTCGCCTCGCCGGTCCCCCGCCCGGAGGCGATGACGGCGTCGGCGAGCCCGCGCTCGGCGGTGTCGGCGAACGACTCCGCGGTGTACCCCGCCGCCGAGAGCGGCGCGGAGTGTTTCACGTCGGTGTCCGCGAAGACGCCGACGTCGACGCCGAGCGCCTCTCGGAGCCGGAGCGTCTCGTGCGCCCGCCCCTGCACGATCCCCTGGTCCGTGACGCGGGCGCCGGTGTGGACGTTCACGCGGACGTAGTCGGCGCCGACCGCGGCCGCGACGGAGAGCGCGGCCTCGGCGTCGTTCCGGAGGACGTTGATCCCGATCGGGAGGTCCGTCTCCGCGGTGACCGCGGTCGCGGCGCGCGTGACCGCGGCGACGACGTGTTTCGGCGCGTCGTCGGGGTAGAAGGGCGCGTCGCCGAAGTTCTCGATCATGATCCCGTCGACGCCGCCGCGGTCGAGGGCGCGGGCGTCTGCCGCGGCGCGGTCGAGCGCGTCCCGCATCGCGCGGGCGCCGTCCGCCGGCGCCTTCGGCGCGCCAGGGAGGGGCGGGAGGTGTACCATGCCGATCACCGGCGCGTTCGTGCCGAAGGTGGCCTCGAACTCCATGTCACTGGCCGGGACGCCCGCGCCCCTCATAAGCGTCCCCACACGGTTTAGTCGGCAGCGGTCGAAGGGTCAGTCGAACAGTCATGAGCCTCGACGTCGACGGCGACCCCGCGAGCCGGAGCGGCGAGCTGACGCTCGTCCTCTCGCTCGGCGCGGCGCGGCGACTCGCCGACCCCGAAGCGGCGTTCGCCGAGGCCCGCCGGTGGAGCCGGTACGTCGGGGTCGTCGCCAACGACGCCGACGCGGTCGAGAGATTCGTGCGCGAGCACGGCGTCGAGAACGACTACGCGCTCCGCAACTGGGACAAGTGGGGGACGCTCGGCGACATCTACGCCGAGGCCGACACCCCGCGGCACGTGTTCGTCGGGACCTCCCCGTCAGACCGCCGCGTCGCGACCCACGTCGGCTTCGAGTACCGGTCGATCCGCGAGGCGGCCGAGCGGGCCGACTGGGAACTCGCCGAGCCCCGGTCCGCCGACGACTCCGGCCTCCTCGGGCGCCTCCGCCGCGCGGTGATCGACCGGCTGGGGTGAGTCGCGTCCGAACTCGGGCTGCTACGCCGACGATTTATAAACACGACGTGCCGCGGCGCGTGCGATTCGCGGTCGTCCGACCGCTCATCGGCACGCGCGAGGTCGCCGGCGCTACGCGCCGGCTGCCAGAGAATCTTCGATTCTCGCTGGAGGCGGCGGGCCGGCGCGAGCGGAGCCGCGCCGGCCCGCCCGCCGAGGCTGGGGAGGCGTGAGGTGCGGTCGCGGTGCCGTACGGGGCGGGACTCAAAGGGGCAGCCGCGAGGGCGAAGACGGGTGACGCAAGGACCACAGAAGCGAACGAAGTGAGCGACGAGGACCGCAGCGAGCCCATCGAGTCCTCGCGGCTGGGGCTTTGGAGGCGTTCACTGCGACGGCAGCGGTAGCGTTTTATAAATGAGCGATCGCGGTCCCGGCGGAATCCACCGAATTGACGTCCTCGACCTCCACGCATCTCGATATTTCACCGAAAGTACAAACGGCTCGTCGCCCAACAGTGAGTCATGGCATCATCGCTCGCGGACGAGCCGGTCGAACACGCGGAGGAGGGAACCGAGCCGCTGACCGACGGCGAGTACGCCGACTACCTCGCAGAGCTCGGGGACGAGTGGACGGTCGTCGACGATCACCACCTGGAGGCGACCTACGAGTTCGACGACTTCGCGAGCGCGCTGGCGTTCACCAACGACGTCGGCGAGCTCGCCGAGGAGGAGTGGCATCACCCGGACCTCCAGCTCTCGTGGGGCGAGGTCGGCGTCGAGATGTGGAGCCACGACATCGGCGGGCTCCACGAGTCCGACTTCGTGATGGCCGCGCGCATGGACCGGATCTACGAGGGGTACGGCGACGACTGAGTCTCCGTTCGCCGACGCGCGGGCGTTCACCGTCCCGCCGAGCCGACGCGCCAACGGACGGGTTTAAAACCCTCCCGAGGGAAATACAGCCAATGAGCGCGAACGTCTTCCTGGTCCCGATTGACCCGGAGAACTTCGATCGAACGGTCCGATCCGCGGTCGATCTCACCGAGTACGACGAGCGGCCGGACCAGCTCGCGGACCTCGACGAGGCCCGCCTGTGGGCCGTCGACGACGACAGCGGCAACGGCTCCACTTTCGAGCGCATGGAAGAGGGAGACCTCCTGCTGTTCTACCACGACGGCGAGTACGTCGCCACCGGTCGCGTCGGGACGGCCTTCGAGGACGAGGACCGCTGGGTCTCCAGCACGTTCTGGACCGCGTTCCCGACGACCCGCGTGTACACGGTCACCGACTTCGCGGCCGTCTCCGCGCCGAAGCGCGCGGTCAACGCGATCTTCGACTACTCCGCCTCCTACACCCCCGGTTTCATGCGCGTCGCCGACTCGCGGGTGAACGCCGACCTCTCCTCCATCGAGTCCGCGATCGACCACTACACGAAGCGGAACGCCTGAGCGCGCCGCCTTCGAAATAGCCGGGGAGTCGCCCCTTTTGACGGCCGTCCTCAGACCGCCTCGAACAGCGCCTCGTACGCCGGGCCGTAACGCTTCGCGACGCGGGACGGGTCGCCGCGCACGTCGCCGCCGAGCGCCGGCAGGCCGACCGTCGCGATCGGCTCGATCATGTCGGTCACCGCCTCGGTGTGCTCCTCCATCGTTCCTTCGCGGGAACTGCCCGAGGCGACCGCGCGGGCCGTGGCGTACCGGTCCCCGTCGTAGATCCGCGATCGGCCGGGGTCGACGACGGCGACCGCGTCGGGCGTCACCGGACCGTCCGGCGAGAGGGGTCCGGCCACGTCCGCGTACGACTCGACGACCACGGGGACCGCCGTCGCCGCGATCCGCTCCGCGAGGCGGTCGAACGCCGGGAGGTAGTCGGCGGCCATCACGTCGTTGAACGCCGGGACGTCGTCCACGCGGGTCGCGTCCGCGAGCGGGAGCCGCTCGGCGAGGCCGTCGGGCAGGAGCCCCGCTTCCTCGGCCGCGCCGTTGACGACGAATCGAGTGCCGTCCGCGCCGGTGACGCGGTCGCAGAGGAACGTCCGGTCCGCGTCGCCGAGCATTCCGGTCCGCCCGGGCGTCGGCCGCCAGAGCCGGTGGACGGGGTTGATCGACTCGGGCGCGACCGCCTCGGGGCGGCGCCCCCCGCCGATCGCGGCGAGCGGTCGCGTGCTCGCGGCGGCGAGTCGCCGCGCGTCCTTCCCGTAGAGCCGCCCCGCGTCGCTCGCGATCCGGTAGTCGTCGTGGTCGAACCAGTGGTCGTTGCCGGCGCGGGGCTTGACGCCGACCGCGTCATCCGCCCGCTCGGCGAGGCTCGCGACCAGTCCCGTCGAGAACGTCGTCTTGCCGGCGTCGACGCGGTCGCCGCCCGCGACGAGCAGGACCGGCGCGTCACCTGCGGCTTCGTCCCCGATCACGCGTCCTCGCCGCTCGCGTCCTCGCCGTCGGTCGCGTCGCCGCCGTCGCGTTCCTCGACGTCCTCGTCGACCGCGTGCTCCGCGACTCCGTAGTAGCCGGGCCCGTCCTCCTCCAGCGGCTCCGCGATGACGATGTCCTCGGCGTGGGTCATCACCCACGGGATCGCCCAGTCGATCAGGACCGCCTCGGTGTCGGGGTCGACCTGCGCGTCCGGCTCTAACCCCTGCAGCAGCCGCGCGATCTCGGGGACGGTGTACATCAGGTCCGGCTCGAACAGCTCCGCCGGCTCGTAGAACTCACACGGGTAGGTCGCGTCGAACGTCGACTTCGGTTCGGGCATGGCCGGCGGTACGGCGCCGGCTCCGTAAACGCTGCCGATACGGTGGCCGGCGGTCGTGGGCCGGGAAGCGCGGCCTCACGGCTCTCGGTGCGCGGCGGGTCGAAAAAACGTCGGGATTCGACGCGCGTCTCGGAGCGCGTCCGGCGTGGAACGTTACTCGAAGAGCTCGACGGCCTGCTCGTAGCGGGCGGACGGCTCCTCCCAGTCGACGACCTCGAAGAAGTTGTCCATGAACTCGCCGCGGGCCGGGCCGTAGTCGTGGTAGTAGGAGTGCTCCCAGACGTCCAGCGCGAGGATCGGGTGACCGCCCCAGATCGCGCCCTGGTCGTGCTTGTCGACCACGACGTTGCGGAGCTGGTTCGAGAACGTGTCGTAGACGAGCAGCGCCCAGCCGGAGGCGTTGCTGCCGGCCGCCTTGAACTCGCCCTTCCAGGCCTCGTAGGACCCGAAGTCCTCCTCGATCCGGTCGGCGAGGGCACCCGAGGGTTCGTCGCCGCCCTCGGGGGACATGTTCTGCCAGAACAGGTCGTGGAGGATGTGGCCCGACGAGTTGTGGGTCACGTTTCGAATCGCGCCCGCGGACGAGGAGAAGTCGTGCTCCTCGCGGTTGGCTTCGAGCGTCTCTTCGGCCGAGTTCCAGCCGTTCACGTACCCCTGATGGTGGGTGTCGTGGTGCCATTCGAGCACCTGCTCGGAGATGTGCGGTTCCAGCGCGTCGTAGTCGTACGGAAGCGGATCGAGTTCGTAGCTCATCGTTGTATCACCTGTCACGAACATGTACCGGAAACCTGTTAAAGATAATGCGGTGCGTGATACCACACGTCACCTAACACGAATGTTATCGGGTGATCCGGATCGAGAACGAGAGGGCTTCGGTTCGGGCCGAAACGGCGACGCCGCGAGTCGTCCGGGGTCGGCGCCGTCGCGCGATTGAACGTAACTAAAAACGGTTTCTCCGGAGACCGGGAGACGGCGCGAATCCCCGTACGAAACGCCCGCGGCGCGAAGGTGCGCCGGGCGCGTGACGGTGGGACTGGGATTCGAACCACGGTCGCTCCGTTCGCTCGCCGCGCGGCGACTCGCTCACCTCTCGCTCTCTGATTCGAATCCGGCACGAACCGCGTCCGGCGCGAAGGTGCGCCGGACGCGCTACGGTGGGACTGGGATTCGAACCCAGGAAGCCGTGAGGCTACCGGTTTTCAAGACCGGCGCAATGGGCCACTCTGCCATCCCACCACGTCCGGACGCTCGGTGTCGGTCGACTAAGTGGTGTCGGTCCTCGGTCCGCGGGTTAGTCCCGCACCACCCGCACGTCCCCGTCCTCGACGACCACGTCCAGCCCGTGTTCGTGGACGAAGGCGGCGGTGTAATCGGGGACGACGCGCTGGGCCGAGAACCGCGCGCGCAACAGCGGGACGGCGTCGAGCAAGTCGTCGCCGTCGACCATCGAGGGCGAGGACTCCACGAACTCCACGTCGAGATCGGCGTCGCGACCGCGGGCGGCCAACGTCGGGAGGCTCGGGGCCTCGAACGCCCCGTCGAAGTCGATCGGTGCGGTGAAGCCGGCGTAGTAGGTGCGCCCGCGGGTGGAGGGGCCGAGCACGACCTCGTTCGTCCGGAGCTTCATCGCCGCCGAGTCGATCACGGTGCGCGAGAGTAGCGGCGCCTGCGGGGTGACGACCGCGACCGAGTCGGCGCCCTCCTCGCGGAGCAGGTGCGTGACGGTGTTGCCGGCGCGCGCGCCGAACGAGGACCCCACCTGTCGCTCGAAGCGAGCGTCCTCGGTGCCCCCGAGCGTGTCGGCGACGAGCGTGCGGAGCTCGGCCTCGGGGCTCACCTCGGTGCGGTGTTCGGGAGGGAGGTCGTCGTCGACGGGGTAGTTGACGAGGAGGTCGCCGCCCGAGCGGTCGACCGCGAGGACGGCGTCGCGGAACAGCGCCTCGTACAGGTCGGCGGCCTCGGCGGTCGAGAGGGGCGTCGACTCCGCGATCCCGGTCGCGACGAGCCCCTCGCGGGGCGGCTGCGCCATGACGACGACGACGGTCATACTCGAACGAGTCGCCCGCGCGCCTTCAACTCGCTGTTTCGGGACGAAACCGATCGGCCGCTCAGGAGAAGTCGCGCCGCATCGCGATCTCGAACCACGGGCACAGGCGAAGCTGGCGGTACAGCGCCGGGTTCTCGTGGAGGTGCTCGTAGTCGACCCACAGCATGCCGCCGATCTCCGCCTCGTCGGGGTCGAGCGACGTGTCGTCGAGGGTGACCTTCAGCACCGAGCAGACCTCCCACTCGACGCCCTCGTTGGGGTAGTAGCGCTTGTACTCGAACTTGTCCGTCACGCGGAGGTCGCCGTACTGGTCCGGCGTGATCCCCAGTTCCTCTTCGAGGCGCTGCTCGGTCGCGTCCTCCTGGCTCTGCCCGTCGACGGGATGCGAGGCGACCGTGCCGTCCCAGTGGCCGTCCCACAGCCGCTTCGTCGGCGCCCGCTGGGCCAGCAGGATCCGGCCCTCGGCGTCGTAGACGAGGCAGGTGAACGCCCGGTGACGGATCCCGTCGCCGGTGTGGGCGTCGAGCCGGTTCACCGTCCCCTGCGCGGTGTCGTCGGGATCGACGGCGATCACGTCCTGGAGCGCGTTCTCGTGGTCCGCCTCGGCGTCGGCCCCGCCCGAGGGGTCGCCGGGGGCGGCCGCGTCCTCTGAGCTCATGGCAGGTACGTCGATCACCAGGGCTAATAAGCGTTCGATACGTCGCCCGCGGGGCGCCGCCCCGGAGCAACGCGTCGTTCGGGGCCTGATCGCGTTCTCCTCCCGCTCGACCGCAGCCCGCGAGCGCCCGCGATGACGCGCGCGGTTCGACGCGCTTAACCGCCTCCCGCGGCTACGTCGCGCGGATGAGTGACCCGGCGCTCGACGTCGTCGAGTTCGTGTTGACGACGCACCTCTACACGGAGAACCGCGACCTCGACGAGAACGATCTCCCCCCTCGTTTCCGTCAGGTATTTTGGTCGGACGCCGCCGCCGAAGACGCGCCCGGCGGCGTCGAGCGACCGCTGAAGGCGACGAGCGAGACGACTCGGACCGCCACCGGCGTCGAGCGACCCTGGGAGGCCGTCTCGGACCTCCTCTTTACCCAGCGCACCGAGTTCTCCGGCGAGATCTCGCTGACGCAACCGGCGATGGCGCTGGAGTGGTACCGCGACCACGCCGACGCCGACCGGATCGCCCAGAATCCGACGATCGTCGCCGCGCTCGAGCTCGCGGACGACCTCGACGCCCCCATAACTCACGAGGAAGCGCGCGACAACGTCCGACCCATTCAGGCCGACCGCGTCTGGATCGACGCCCTGCTGGAGCAGTACTTCGACGAGGACGAGGACGGCGAGATGCTCGACCTCGTCAACGTGCGGGCCCCGGAGGAGATCGAGACCACGCTCGCCGACCTCGTGCTCACCGGCGACCAGGAGGGGGAGATCCAGAAGATCGTGAAGGCGATCGAGCACCGCGAGTACCTCGCGAGCATCGGCCTCCGCGAGATCGGGAAGCTGCTGTTCGTCGGTCCGCCGGGAACCGGCAAAACCACCGTCTCGCGGGCGCTCGCCCACGAGCTCGGCATCCCGCTCGTCGAGGTGAAGATGTCGATGATCACCAGCCAGTACCTCGGTGAAACGGCGAAGAACGTCGAGAAGACGTTCGAGGTCGCCAAGCGGCTCTCCCCGTGTATCCTCTTCATCGACGAGTTCGACTCGGTCGCGAAGACCCGCCGCTCCGACGAGCACGCCGCGCTCAAGCGCGCGGTCAACACCCTCCTCAAGTCGATCGACGAGGTGTCTCTCGTGCGCGACGAAGTGCTCCTCATCGGCGCGACGAACCACCCCGACCAGCTCGACGCGGCCGCGTGGCGCCGCTTCGACGAGATCGTCAACTTCCCCAAGCCGGACCGCGACATGCGCGCGGACATCCTCCGGGTCGTCACCCGCGAGATGAAGATCGCCGACTTCGACCCCGAGGAGGTCGCCGACCGGACGAGCGGGCTCACGGGTTCGGACCTCCGGATGGTGCTGCGCGAGGCCGTCCTCGGCGCGCTCACGGAGGACCGGATGACGATCACGCAGGAGGACGTGATGGAGGCCGTCGCGGACTTCGAGGAGCGGGACAACCTCAAGAACATGGACATGATCGACGGCGAGGGCGCCGAGGTGCTCGGGGAGACCGACTCGGGCGAGCAGGACCACACGCACGACGGCGAGCCGTCCCACGGGGACGCGCCCCACGACCACGGCGCGCACAGCCACTCGCACGATTAGTCGGTTCCGGGCTGAAACTCCGACCGAGAGGAGGGGCGGTACCTCGACGGACGTCGCTTACGCGAAGGTGTCGACGACCGTTCCGGAGTCCTCGCCAGTGGTGTAGTAGTAGCCGTTTTCCTCCGAGAGGCTCCCCCAGTCGGCCCAGCTCCCCTCGTAGTTGCGGACGTCGTCCCAGCCCAGTTGGTCGAGGACGAACCAGCCGACCGACGCCCGGATGGCGGTCTGACAGTAGGCGACCGCGGTGTCGTCCGGAGAGAGAGCGGCGTCGTCGATCCACAGCGTCTCCAGTTCCTCGGGCGAGCGGAGCCGCCCGGCCTCGTCGTCGATGCTCTGAACGAAGTTGAGGTTGGTCGCGCCGGTGACGTGGCCGAACCGATCGAGGTCCCCCCGCTCGTCGACGCCCCAGTACTCCTCCGGCGAGCGCATGTCGAGGATCGGGACCGCGGCTCCGCCCTCGTCGACGTTGTCGGCGAGGAACTCCCGGGTCGCGACGACGTCGAGGTTCAAGTCGGGCTCGTAGGCGGCCTCCTGCGCCTCGGGCGCCTCCGAGACCGTCTCCCCGTCGGCCGCGTCCCAGACGGTGAACCCGCCGTCGAGGAGGCTGACGCGGCCCCGGTGGCCGAGGGCGTTGAGCGTGTAGATGGCGTACGTCTCCCAGAGGTTCGAGTCGGCGCCGTACACCACCACGTCGTCGTCGCGTTCGATCCCCGCCTGCGAGAGCGTCCACGCCATCACGTCGGGGGAGACCTCGAAGCCGTCCGGGGTCTCCTCGGCGTAGCTGTCCAGCATCTCCGAGTTCGGGAAGTGCTGCGCCCCCGGGATCCGCGCATCGAGGAACGCCTCCTCGTCGCGGACGTCCAACAGGTGCACGTCGTCGAGGTTCCCTTCGAGCCACTGCCCGTCGACGACGTCGTCGAACGCCGCCGCCGCGGGCGTCGTGTACGCCGCCGGCGGCTCGCTGTCCGTCGAGCCGAGGCAGCCGGCCGTCGCCGCGAGCGCAGCGCCTGCCGAGGCCAATACCGATCGTCTGGAGGTCCGCGTCTGTCGATCGCTCATCCGACCCCGCGTTGTCGCCCTCCCGCGATAACCCTGTTACCCGAGGTCGGTTTTACCGTCGGCGCCGACGGGAGCTGGGTCGGCGTCGCCGTCACCGGACAGACTTGCGACGCCGAGCGGGTCGGACCGCCGAACTCGCCCGCGTTTCACCGCCGAACGCCGACCACCGTGTAGTCGAAGCCGCGCTCGACGATCCGGGGGTCGAACCCGGCGTCGTCGAGCGCAGCCGCGAGGCCCCGCGGCGTCCGGAACCGCGACCCCATCCCGACCGCGTGCTCGGCGGCGACGACGGCGCGCCCCAGCGGGTGCTCCGGATCGAACTCCCGGATCACGAGCGCACCGCCCGGAGCGAGCACCCGCGCGGCCTCTCGGATCGCGGCCTCCTGATCGGGGAGGTGATGGAACGCGTCGACGATCGTCACCGCGTCGATCGCGCCGTCCCGGAACGGGAGGCGCCCCGCGTCGCCGGCGACGGCGGAGAGTCCCCGACCGTCGCGGGCGCGCCCGAGCATTTCGAGCGAGGCGTCGACGACGGTTATCTCGGGACCGGTCAGCGCGGCGGCCGCTCGCCCGGACCCGCCGCCGACGTCGAGCAACCGGTCGATCGGTCGCGTCGCGTGGGCCAGTCCGGCGGCCAGCACCTCCCCGTTCGCCGGCGGCATGACGCGGTCGTACAGGGGTGCGATCCGGTCGAAGAAGCCGACGTCGCCGAGGCCGTACATGGTCGCTCTCGGCCGCGAACCCACTTAAATGACCGCGCAGGCGCCCCGCTCCGCATTTACGTGAACGGAACGTACGGGGGCCATGGAGTACGCCGTCGTCGGCGAGCCGGGATCGGGGGCGACGCTGCGGCTCGACTACCGGGCGTTCGCCTACGCCGGCAAGTTCGTCGTCGGGGCGCCGGGGAAGGCCGTCCTCCGGACGCCGGACGGCTCGCCGGCGGTCCCGGAGTGGGAGCCCGACGAGCCGCTCCCGCCGACGGTCGCGGCCGAGGAGTTCGACGACGACGTTTTCGCCGCGGTCTCCTTCTCGCCGGACCGCACCGACCCCGACCGCTGCCGCCTCCGCTACGTCACCGTCCACGTCGCGCGCCGAGGCGAGGGGATCGGCCCGCGGCTCGTCGACCGGACGGTCTCGCGCTTGGCCGCCGACGGCTACGACCGGGTGCGGATCGCCGTGAACAACCCGTTCGCCTACGCGGCTCTTTATAAATGCGGCTTCGCGTACACCGGCGAGCGAACCGGCCTCGCCGAGCTCGAGCTGGAGCGGCCGGCGGCCGAGCCGGCCGCGGCGGACGACCAGGGCGGGGAGGGCGCCCCGAGCGGGGAGGACGCCCTAGACGGTGAGGGCACCCCAAGCGGGGAACGGTACCGCGCCGGACTCCGCGCCTTCCGAGAGGGCGACCGCGACCTCGACCCCCGCGAGCGGGAGTTCATCGCGGACCGGCTCGGGGAGGGAGAGGCGTCCGGGTAGCCGACCGGCTCAGTTCAGCGCCCAGATCCCGTAGTTGAGCGCGGTCGCGAAACAGACCCACGCGAGGTAGGGGACCAGCAGGAGCGCGGCCCGGCGGTCGACCCGGTCGAAGGCGACGATCGTCGCGACGACGAGCGGGACGAGCGCGATCAGCACGGCGAGCCCGAGGTCGGCACGTTCGAGCCCCCAGAACACGGGCGACCACGCGACGTTGAGGCCGAGCTGGACGACGAACAGCCCGAGCGCGGTCCGGGCGTCGCGCGCGACCTCGGACGCGTCGGCGACGCCGACCGCGTCCCGACCGCGACGGTAGACGAGGACCGCGGCGATCCCGAGCAGCGCGTACAGGATCGGCCAGACGACCCCGAACGCCCAGTTCGGGGGGTAGTACGACGGGAGTTCCAGCCCGGCGAACCACGCGCTCTCGGTCGCGGTGAAGGGGACGCCGACCGCGCCGATCAGGTTGACGGCGACCGCGGCGCCGACGAACAGGAGGGCGTCTCGACGGTCCGGCAGTCGAGAGCGGACGGAGGTAGCCATAGTGTGCCGTACGCGACCTGAGCGTTTAAAACACGCCGCCGTTCACCGGCTTAGATCACGTCGTAGTCCTCCCGAAACGTCTCCAGCGTCGCCGCGAGCACGCCGATGACGATCGGGCCGACGAACAGGCCGGTGAACCCGACCGAGTAGATCCCGCCGAACACGCCGAGAAGGATCACCGCGGGGTTCAGATGCGCCTGCTGGTCGATGACGATGGGACGGGCGTAGTTGTCCACCAGCGCGATGACGAACACGCCGTACAGCGCGAGCAACACGCCGGCCGTGACCTGATCGATGACGACGAGGTACGCCGCGGCCGGGCCCCAGACGAAGAACGCCCCGATCAGCGGCAGCAGCGCCAGCACGGCCATGACGAACGTCCAGAAGACGACGTTCGGGATGCCGACCGCCCAGAGGCCGACGCCCGCGACCAGCGCCTGCAGCAGCGCCACGACGATGTGGCCGATCACGACGCCGCGGGTCATCGCGTCGACGCGGTCGACGAGGTCCGCGGTCACGTCCGCGGGAAGCGGACTCGTGTCGCGAATCCACCCCACGAAGGCCGGTCCGTCGAGCAGCGTGTAGTAGACGAGAAACAGCGCCAGCGAGAGTCCCACCGACGCGCGGAGCGCGGTGGTGACGACCCCGCTCACCCCGCCGAACAGCATGTCGACGAGGATCTGGCCGGCCGTGGTCAGGAAGTCGCCGACCTCGATCGACTGGCCGGTCACCGACGCGATCTGCGCCTCGATCGCCGCGACGTCGATGTCGGTGTTCCCCCGCGCGATCGCCGTCAGGTCCCGGACGAACACCCACGAGATGTACGCGAGCGGGATGATGACGGCGACGATCGCCGCGACGACGAGCGAGATGCCGGACAGCATCCGGCTCAGGCGACGCGACACCGACCCCCGGACGCGACCCGCCAACGTCGCTTGGATCCCCCGCGAGAGTCGCACGTGGACGGGGTAGAGGACGTACGCGAGGATCGCCGACGCGATGACGTACTCGATGAAGGGGAGAATGATAAAGAGCGTCAACAGCGCGACCGTGCCGATCAGGAGGAGGAGAAACGATTGACCGCGGTTCATGCCGGACACTCTCACCGCCGAGACATAAACGTGGTCGGGGAGACCCGAAGTGACGCTACGGACCGCCCCGCGCCTCGCTACGCGCTCGCCTCGTCCTCGTCGAGTCCGGGGGCGGCCGCCGGGTCGACGTCCTCGGGCTCCTCGGTCTCGCCGCCGACGACCGTCTCGCCGTCGTCCGTCTCGACGTACACGTCGTCGGCGAAGCCGGCGAGGGCGTTCTCGTACTCCGCCGTCTCCAGCCGCTCCGGGGTCTCCGGCGCGTCGGCGACGCCTCCGATCGGGCGGAAGTCGCCGAGCGGGTCGTCGATCGTGATCCCGTGTTCGGTGAAGAACGCCTCGTAACGCCGGTAGTGCTCCTCCAGCTCGTCGGCCGGGATCTCCATCATCTCCGTCCAGCCGTGGTTGAAGAAGTCGAAGTTGGCCTGGACGTGCGTGATCTCGCGGGCCTCGGCCTCCGGGAAGCCGGCCTCCAAGGCGGCGACGTACGCGTCCATGGTCGCGTCGAAGAAGTCGTCGAGGTGGTCGCGCCGCTCCTCCCGCCGCTCCTCGTCGGCCTTGTTGAGGAAGATGCTCGTGTGGAGGTCGACCAGTTTGTCGTTCGCGACGTCGCCGACGACCGGCGTCGTCAACGCCTTTTTGGCGGCCCAGTGACGGATGTTCTGCCGGATCTTCATGGGTCTCGTTGGGCCGGGACGGCCTTGAATCTGTGGCGTCTCGTCCAGCGATCCGACGCGGCCGAGACGGCGATCCCCCGTCGCACGAAGCGACGGAATTGTTATTGAAGAGTATGCACAATACTATGGTGAAATGAACGCGAACGAGTCCGACGACTGGGCGCAGCGGATCGAGCGAGAGCGCCGCGCGAAGGAGGAACAGTTCCGGAAGTCGGCGCGGTCGCCGTTGCCGATCGAGATGCGCGGCGACGCGTTCCCGGGGCTCTCCTACTACGACCCCGACCCGACGTACCGGTTCGTGCTCCCGCTCCGCGAGCACGAGGAGAAGGAGACGATATCCGTCGAGACCACCGCAGACGGCGAGCAGACGTACCGGAGGTGGGGCGAGTTCAGGTTCGAGATCGACGGCGACGCGCACTCGCTGCAGGCGTACCGTCCGACGGACGGCTCGGACCGGTTCTGGGTGCCGTTCCGCGACGAGACTAACGGCGAGGAGACGTACGGGGCGGGGCGGTACCTCGATCTCATGCCCGATCGCGACCGCGTCGACGACGGGTGGACGCTCGATTTCAACGTCGCGTACAACCCCACGTGCGCGTACAACCACGCCTACGAGTGTCCGCTGACGCCCGTGGAGAACTGGCTCGACGCTCGGATCGAGGCCGGTGAGCGAGATTTCCCCGCCGAACCCGCCACTGCTGGCGATCACGGGGGGGAGTAGCCCCGAGCGCACGAGTATCATGGTTGTCAACGCGGATGGCAACCCACATTAACCCCGAATCCGAACGGCCGCACATGAGCGATTCGTACGTGATCATCGGGGACGGTATCGCGGGTGCGTCCGCGGCCGAGACGCTCCGAGAGGAAGCGCCTGACGCCGAGATCACGGTTCTCACCGACGAGGGAGAGTCCCTCTACAACCGGATCCTGATCAAAGAGTACGCGAAGGGGAAGCTCCCCGAGGCGCCGATCTCGATCCATCAAGAGGAGTGGTACGACGACCACGACGTCGACCTCCGGCTCAACACGGTCGTCGTCGACATCGACATCGAACACGACGCGGTCCACACCCACGAGGGCGAGACGTTCGAGTACGACACCCTGCTGCTCGCGATCGGCGGCACCCCCCAGCAGCTGCCGGTCGCGAACGCCGACGCGGACGGAATCCACCACTTCTGGACGTTCCAGGACGCCCGCCGGATCAAAGAGAGCGTCGAGGGCGCCGAGCGGGCCGTCATCGTCGGCGCCGGACTCCTCGGCATCGACTTCGCGGCGATCTGCGGCGCACAGGGCGTCGAAGCGAAGTACCTGATGCGCGGCGACTGCTGGTGGCGCTACGCACTCTCCAAGGAGGGCGCGGAGATCATGCACGACGCGATGCGCGAGCGCGGCGTCGAGCCCGTCTTCGACTCCGGGGTCGATCACTTCGAGGTCGACGACGACGGCCACGTCGAGGCCGCGATCGATCCCGACGGCGAGCGCTACGAGTGCGACTTCGCCGGCGTCGCCATCGGGCTGAACTTCAACACCGAGCTCGTCGAGGACACGTCGCTGGAGACGGAGAACGGCATCGTGGTCGACGAGTACATGCGGACCAACGTCGACAACGTGTTCGCGGCCGGCGACATTACCACGTTCAACGACCTCATCCTCGGCGAGCGGGCGAAGAACGGCTCGTGGGGCTCGGCGAAAGAGCAGGGGACGGTCGCCGCCCGCAACATGATGGAGTACGGGAGCGAGGCGTTCGAGTGGGTCTCCTCGTACTCGATCACCCACTTCGACTTCCCGTTCCTCTCGTTCGGCCACCCGACGCTGGGCGACGACTCCGTCGAGGCGACCACCGCCGAGGGCGAGTGGCGCCGCGTGGCCCTCAAGGACGGCAAGGTCGTCGGCGGCGTCCTCATCGGCGACCTCTCTCCCCAGTCCGCATTTAAACAGCTCATGCGCGAGGGCCGCGACGTGAGCGAACAGACGGACCTCCTCATGGAGCCCGGGTTCTCCGTCGACGACCTGGCCCCGACGACCGAACAGTAGCGTCGTCGTCGACGAGGCGACCGCGGACGCTGGCGCGGTCGGTAAAGTGACCGATCTGTCGGCCATTCTGAATTTCTTCGCACGCTCGGAATCGCCGCAACGTTTATCACGAATTATGGTGTGTGTTACCACATGGCACTCCGAGAAACGGGACGACGACTTCGCGTCCGCCGCACCGGCTGGATCCCGCCGGGCGCGCGCGTCCGTCACTACGACGAGCTCGACGAGGACGCGCAGGTCGCCGTCAGGGAACTCGCCGGCCGACCGCGAACCGCACCGGAGATCGACGGCCTCGAGGACGGGGACTTCGTGAAGTTCACCGACTACTACCAGGTTCGCACGCGCTGAGGGGTCGGTCGTCTCGCCCGGCCGACCGGTCCCCCAGAAGCGAAGTTGTTTTCGCCCGCCGCGCGAACACGGATCCATGGACAGTGGCGGATCTACCGACATGACGCTCGCGTTCGAGCTGGAGGCGCTGAAGGCCCTCGCGGATCCCAACGACGTGTTCAACAACGCCCGGCAGTGGACGGAGTACGTCGGCGTCGTCAGCGAGAAACCGACCTACGTGGTCACCAACTTCACCCGCAAACACCGCGTGCGTCAGGACTTCTTCTCGGGGCCGCGCGGCGTCGAGGAGAGCTTAGAGAACATCGCCAGCCAGTTCGACACGGACCGGCACGTGTTCGTCGGCGTCGACGAGGACGACGAGGCGGTCGCCGAGGCCACCGGCTGGGAGTTCCTCCACGTCGAGGACGCCGCCGAGGCCGCGGGTTGGATTCTCGCGAGCGACGAGCCGGACGAGGGGGACGCGCCCGAGGAGCCGTCCCGCGACGACTGGCCCTGACTCGGTGCCCACCGTTCGGAGCCGCTGATAGGCGCCGATGGACCGTCGCGTCGGGGAGGTGTTTTCATCGTCGACGAGAAACGTGGACGCATGAGCGACGCGGACGACCACGACGAGGCGAGAGACCGCAACGACGAACACGACCACAGCGACGGGCACGGCCACGGCGACGACCACGAGCACGGTGACGACCACGACGACGGACACGAACACCACCACCACGACGTCGAGTCGGTCTCGGTCGCGGTCGTGACGGTGTCGTCGTCGCGGTCGCTCGACGAGGACCCCGCCGGCGATCACGTCGCCGCCGCGTTCGAGGACGCGGGCCACGAGGTGGCCGTGCGCGAGCTGGTCCCCGACGAGTACGACAGCGTGCAGGGGACCGTCGACCGGCTGTCCCGCCGCAAGGACACCGACGTCGTCGTGACCACGGGCGGGACGGGCGTGACGCCGGACGACGTGACGCCGGAAGCGGTCGACCGCCTCTTCTCGAAGCGGCTCCCCGGCTTCGGCGAGCTGTTCCGCCGGCTCTCACAGGACGAGGTCGGCACGCGGACCGTCGGATCGCGGGCGACTGCCGGCGTCGCCTCCGCGACGCCCGTCTTCTGTCTTCCCGGCTCCGAGAACGCGGTCCGGCTCGGCGTCGGTCAGATCATCCTCCCCGAGGTCGGCCACCTCGTCGGGCTCGCCGGGCGCGGCGTGGACGAGACCGGCGAGGAGGTGAAGGCGGAAGACAGCGACGACGGCGAGGAGTCGGTGGACGAGGAGTCGGTGGACGAGGAGTCGGCGGACGAGGAGTCTGCGGACGAGGAGTCGGCGGACGAGGAGTCTGCGGACGAGGAGCCAGAAGAGTAGCGCCCGGCCACCGCGCCATCCCTAATTCTTTTTAAACGGAGGTGAGGAAGTTCCGGATCAGGTCGTGCCCGGACGCGGTCAACACGCTCTCGGGGTGGAACTGCACCGCCTCGATCGGATGATCGCGGTGGCGGATCCCCATCACGATCTCGTCGCCGTCGTGGTCCGTCGTGGCCGTCACCTCGAAGACGTCCGGGACCTCGGTGGCGGCCAGCGAGTGGTACCGGCCCGCGCGGAACCCCTGGGCGATCCCGGCGAACACCCCTTCGCCGTCGTGGTCGACGGGGAACGCCTTGCCGTGAATCGGCTCCGGCGCGTGGCCGACCGCGCCGCCGTACTCGTACACGGCGGCCTCGAGGCCGAGACAGACGCCGAGCGTCGGGACCGTCGGCGAGAGGTCGCGCAACACGGCCATCGTCACGCCCACGTCGCGCTCGTTCTTCGGGTGACCGGGGCCGGGGCTGATGAGGATCGCGTCCGGGTCGGCGTTCCGGATCTCCGCGAGCGACGCGGTGTTTTTGAACACTTCCACGTCGATCGGCTCCGGGTCGCCGCTCTCGGCGTCGTCCTCGTCGCCCGCTCCGGTCTCGCCGTCGAGCGTCTGGTCCGAGACGTACTCGACGAGGTTGTACGTGAACGAGTCGAAGTTGTCGACGACGACGACCTTCATGAGTCGGCCCCCGTCCCGGCGGGGAGGGGGTCGTCGCCGTCGGCGCTCGCGTCGTCGCCGTCGGCGCTCGCGTCGTCGCCGCCGTCGCTCCCCGCGCCGGCGCCCTCCCGAATCCGGTCGATCGCGGCCAGCACGCCGTCCATCTTCTGTTCGGTCTCCTCGTACTCGGCCGCCGGGTCGGAGTCGGCGACGAGCCCCGCGCCGGCCCGGACGGTCACCGCGGTCTCGTCGGCGTCGCGCGCGTCCGCCGGCGACTCGTCGAGCGTCGCGGTCCGGATGACGATGGCGAAGTCGGCGTCGCCGGTCCACGCGTAGTAGCCGACCCCGCCGCCGTACGCCTCCCGGGGAGTCGTCTCCAGGTCCTCGATGATCTCCATCGCGCGCACCTTCGGCGCGCCCGTGAGCGTGCCGGCGGGGAACGTCGCGCGCGTCGCGTCGAAGGCGTCGGCGTCGGCCGCCATCGTCCCCGTGACGGTCGACTCGATGTGCTGGACGTGGCTGTACTTCAGCACGTTCATGAACTCCTCGACCCGGACCGACCCCGCCTCCGAGACGCGTCGGACGTCGTTGCGCGCGAGGTCGACGAGCATCGTGTGCTCGGCGCGCTCCTTGGCGTCGGCGAGCATCTCGCCGGCGAGCCGGCGGTCCTCGACAGGGCCCGTCCCGCGTGGACAGGTGCCCGCGATCGGGTTCGAGACGATCCGGTCGCCCTGCACGGAGACGAGCGTCTCCGGGCTCGCGCCGACGATGCTGCGGTCGTCGTGGCGCAGCACGTACATGTACGGCGAGGGGTTCACCTCGCGGAGCGCGGCGTACAGCCCCAGCGAGTCGACCTCGCCGCGGAGCTCCCGGCTCCGCGAGATCACGCCCTGGTAGATGTCGCCGTCGAGCACGTGGCGCTTCGCGGTCCGAACCGCCTCTTCGTATTCCTCCCGGGGATCGGCCGACTCCGACTCGACCCGGATCCCGTCGGGCTCCGGCGGCGCGGCCTCGCGCAGCTCGGCGTCCACCCGCTCCGCCTCGGCGACGAGGTCGTCGTAGACGGCCGCGGGGTCGTCGTCGACGCCGATCACGGGCGTGAAGACGAGGTCGACGCTCCCTTCCCTCTCGTCGAAGACGACCGTGCGGGTCGTCAGCGCGAACTCGGCGTCGGGGAACTCCGTCTCCGGCCGCTCGACGCCGACCTCCTCTAACCAGAGGTCGTAGACGGCCTCGTACGCGAGGAAGCCGACGAACCCGCCGGAGAGGATCTGCCGGTCGGTGTCGGGGAAGCCGCGCAGGCTCACGTCCGGGAACGCCGCGCGGATCCGGTCGACCGCGTCGCCGGCGGCGGGGCCGAGGTCGCCCTCGGCGTCCGAGTCGCCGTCTTCTCCCTCCCCCACGAACTCGGCCGCGGGGCCGAGCCGGGTCACGTCGGTGCGGTCGGGGTGGACGGAGACGATCGCCTCGGGGTCGTAGCCGACGAACGAGTAGCGGGCGTGTCGGTCCGCCTTCCCGCCCGACGTGAACGCGCCGTCGGGGTCGCTGGAGGCGACCTTCTCGCCGGACTCCAGGAGGAAGCCGTAGGGCCCCTCGCCGACGAGGGTCGCGTACGCCGCGAGCGGCGTCACGTCGGCGTCGAGCGTCGCGGAGGCCCGGACGACGACCGGACGCTCGGCGTCGGCGGCGAGCTCGACGAACTCGCTCTTCGATCGGTCGAGCGGGGGGCTCTCGCGGGTCATACGAGCTCCATCTCCCGCCCCGCGTTGGCGACGAAGCGGGCCACCGCGTTGTGGTCCTTCCGCCCCTCGGACAGCTCGACGCCGGAGGCGACGTCGACGGCGTACGGGTCGGCGACGCGGACCGCCTCGGCGACGTTGTCGGCCGTGAGTCCCCCCGCGAGCACGACCGGCGACGTGAGCCGGGTCGCGAGGTCGCCCGTCTTCGCCCAGTCGTGGGTCTCGCCGGTGCCGCCGGCGCCCGAGTCGTCGGTCGAGTCGATCACGAGCGCGTCGGCGACCGCGTCGAACTCCTCGGCGCGGCCCGGGTCGCCCGCGTCGATCGTGAGCAGCACCTTCCGCTCGGTCTCGGCCCGGATGTACCGGATCTCGTCTGCGGTCCACTCCCCGTGGAGCTGGAGCGCGTCGGGGCCGATCGTCCGGACCAGCTCGACCGCGCGCTGGGCGGAGTCGGGCATCGTGACGAGCGTGGCGGTGACGAACGGCGGGACGTCCGCGAGGAGATCCGCCGCCGTCGCGGGGTCGACCTCGCGCGCGGAGTCGACCGGCACCTCGGAGATCACGCCGACCGCGTCGGCGCCGGCGTCGATCGCGGCTCGGAGGTCCGCGCCCCGCGTGAGCCCGCAGATCTTCACCCGGGCCATCAGTCGTCGTCCTCCGAGCCCGCGGTGGTCGCCTCATCGACCTCGTCGTCCGGGGCCGTCCCTTCGACCTCGTCCGCCGGGGTCGTCTCCGCCGCCGCGTCGCCCTCGCCGTCGCCGCCCTCACCGCAGAGCGCCGCGAACTTCTCGGCGGCCGCGCCGGAGTCGATCGCCTCGGCCGCGCGCTCGACGCCCGCCGCGAGCGTGTCGGCCTCGCCGGCGACGTAGATCGCCGCGCCGGCGTTCGCCAGGATCAGGTCGCGCTTCGGTCCCCTGAGGGAGCCGTCGACGATCCCCCGCAGGTCGGCCGCGTTCTCCTCGGGGGTCCCGCCCGCGACGTCCTCGATCGGAGCGCGGTCGAGCCCCAGGTCCTCGGGCGCGAGCGTGAACTCGGTCACCTCGTCGCCGACGACCTCCGCGACGACCGTCTCGTCGTGGATCCCGATCTCGTCCATCCCCGCGCCGTGGACCACCAGCGCGTGCTCGACGGGCATGTGCGCCAGCGACCGAGCGATCGTCCCCACCAGGTCGGGGTCGTACACGCCGAGCACCTGGGCGTCGGCGCCGGCGGGGTTGGTGAGCGGGCCGAGCACGTTGAAGATCGTTCGCATTCCGAGCTCCTTGCGCGGGCCGATGACGGCCTTCATCGCCGGGTGGAACACCGGCGCGAGCATGAAGCCGATCCCGTCGTCCTCGATCGCGGTCTCGACCGCCGGCGGCTCGGCCTCGACGTCGGCGCCCGCGACCTCCAGCACGTCGGCGCTGCCCGACGAGGAGGAGACGGAGTAGTTGCCGTGCTTGGCGATCGGGACGCCCGCGCCCGCGGCGACGATCGCGGCCGTCGTCGAGACGTTGATCGTGTCGTAGTCGTCGCCGCCCGTTCCGCAGGTGTCGACGAGGGGATCGCGGTCCGGCTCGATCGTCCGGGCGGCGTCGCGCATCCCCTGCGCGAAGCCGGCGATCTCGGCCTCCGTCTCGCCCTTCGCCCGGAGGGCGGCGAGGAGGGCGCCGATCTGCGCCTCGGTGGCCTCCTCGAACACCAGCCGCGCGGCCTCGCGCGACTCCTCGACAGTCAGATCCGCCCCGTCCGTCACGCGCTCGACCGTGTCGTTGATATCCATAGTGTTCACCGATGTATTACTTCGCGTTGTGATGTACAAGTCTGTACACCGATTTAACCCTGTCGCCGCCGCGTCACTCGATCGCACGGCACGCACTGAGGCCGCCTCAGGTCGGAGTACTGGGGTTCTCCGGCTACGCGATGTGGAGTACTCGGCGCTACGCGAATCGGGTGTTGTCAGGGCGAGCCAGTCGACGCGAAGGCGGGCTAGACGACGCCGAGCGGCGTCTCTCCCTGCGCCTCGACGACGACCACGGGAACCTCGGCGTCGTCGATCACGGTGTCCGTCGTGGAGCCGAACACGAACCGGCCGACGGTACCGGTGGTGGGGGCGCCGACGACCACGAGGTCGTAGTACGGCGACTGCTCGACGATCGCGCCCGCGGCGGTGCGGTCCTCGACGAGCCAGCGGTCGACTCGGTCGAAGTCGCCGAGGCGCTCGCGAGCGGCCGAGAGGAGGCGGTCGCCGGCCGCTTCGTACTCGTTGGCGTCGGCGGCGGCGGCCGCCGTCGCGTCCCCGTCCACGAGCGCCTCGTCCGAGGGGACGACGTGGAACAGTTCGAGCCACGCGCCGGTCGCGTCGGCGATCTCCCGGGCCACGTCGACGGTCGCCCCGGTGTGGGGTCCGGCGCCCACGGCCACGAGGATCGAGGACACGCGGTCCGGCCGCGTCGCGCGGTCGCGTCCCTTCAGACGGGCGTGCGCCGCCGTCGTCGTCGACGCGGCCGCCTCCCTGACGGCCGGCGCGATGACGGGTTCGCCGATTCGGTCGCCGACCGTCGGCGCCTCGGCGCTCGCCTCGTTCGCGTCGCTCCCGTACATACCCGCACGTCAGACGCACGTCAGATAAATCCCCTTGGTCCGGGCCACTCCGTGAGAAGTGCCGCTGCCGCGGCCGTTCGTCCACTCCGCGACTGCGGCGATTTCCACGCCACGCGACTGCGGCGATTCGGCCGCCGCGCGACTGCGGCGACCCGCCACTCCTGCGCTCGCAACGCACCGCGTCAGTCCCGGAAGAACTCCTCGCGCTCGAACGGCTCGTCCTCGCCCTCGACGGCGACGACGTCGAGCGCGGTGACGGTCGCGCCCACGCCGAGCAGCCCGGCGAGGCTCGGCTCGGTCCGCCCCTCGTCGCCGGAGATCAGCTCCTTGATGTAGAGCCCGCCGGCCCCGTGGATCTCGACGGTGGCGTGGCGCGGGCCGTCGAGCTCGGCGGTCGCCTCGTACACGTCGCGCTCGCGGGTGAGGCTCGCGCGCCGGTGGTCCACGCGGTTCGGGGTGTACTGCTCGACGGTCGTCCCCTCCAGCTCGTCGACCGCGGCCGCGAGGCCGTCGGCGTCGACGTCGGCGTCGAACTCCACCTGCGCCCGGTAGCGCTTCGCGGCCTCCAGCTCTTTCACGCGCTCGACCATGTCATAGCTCGCGAGCCGAAGCCCTTCGACCTCGACGGCGCCGCCGGCGAAGGCGTTGATGTCGGCCTCCAGCCGCTCGACGTCGACGCGGCGCCTGCGCGGCTCCTCGACCTCGATCACGAACGGGCGGCCGGTGCCGAGCATCAGCGCGTCGACGTCCTCGCGGCCCGCGCCGTGGAACGTCGCCTCCGTGCCGTCCATCACGTCCTCGACGATCGGCGCGGTGTACTCCTCGACGCTGTCGTCGTAGAGGTAGCCGGAGCCGCCGCAGTGGTCGCAGGGGTCGGCGCCCTGCCGCCCGGATCCCTTGCATTCGCGGCAGGGCCACTCAGTCTGGGGGATGTCGCGCTCCAGCTTCCGGTAGCGTCCGTAGACGAAGGTGGAGTTCACCTTCGCGTCGATAGCGTCCTCGGCGAGGTCGATCGTGAACTGCACGTCGGGCCGATCGAAGGAGACCTCCGCGCCCGTGAGCCGGCCGAACCGCTTGCCGACCTCGCGGTTGAACTCCGATTTGAACGGCTCGCCCGCCTCCTCGTCGAGGCCGGCGTCCGCGCGGAGCAGCGCCTCGTTCTCCTCGATCAGCGGCGGGGGGCGGGTGCCGACGTTGTACGTGGCGAACTCGATCCCCTCGACCGCCTCGGCGGCGCGCTCGGCCCACTCGTCGAACTCGGTGCAGCGGCCCTCGCAGACCCAGCAGTCCGCGGTCTCGACCGGCTCGTGATCCTCGTCGTCGCGCAATGCAAGTGAGACCCGCAGCGCGGACCCCCGCTCGGCGTTCGACAGTCCAAAGCTCCGGTCGGCGACGAGCCGGCCGAGACAGGCGTCGCACACCGGCCCCGTCTCGGTCGCCCGCGCCGCGACCTCCAGTACGTCCATACGCCCACCAGCGCCCCGCGTGGTAACTGTCTTACTACATCGCGGGCGGTCGGTCGCGGGCGACGGGGGCCAGAAGACGCTCCGCGGGCTCCCGGCCGACTTAAGAGGGTCCGAGTCGTTTCGCCGGGCGTGACCGAGTCGGCGTCCCGGGAGGAGAAGCTGGAGCTCGGCGTCGAGCTGCTCGCGCACCTCGAACACGAGGAGCTGTCGCTGCCGGCCGCGATCGACCGGATCGAGACGGTGACGACGAGCCCGTCGCTCACCCGAGAGATCCTCGACGCCGCCGAGAAGCGCGGCGTCATCGAGCGCGAGGACGCCCGCCTCAGGGTCCAACGCAACGGGACCTACGTAAACTACGACAGTCAGGTCGTCCGGCGCGAGGGCGAGTTCGAGTGTCGCCGGTGCGGCACCGGTATCACGACCGGCCACTTCGTGAAACTGGACGCCGGCGAGCTCGGCCCCTTCGGCTCCTCCTGCATCCGGAAGGTGACGGGACGGGACGCCGACTCGGAGTGAGAACTGCGGTCTCGACGTGTATTTAAATAGACGTATGATACGCTCTCCCGACCATGTGAAAGACCAGCTCACATATCTCCGATATCGGCGTCTCTCTCTCTCGCGTTTTCTAACTCAGGAACCACGGAAGCCGATTTAGACGGTGTGGATAGCCAGAGACGGACCGGGACCGACACACCAGCGGCGTGCCTCGGTCGCCTTCACGCCGCTACCGAACGTCGGTGGTAGAAGAACCCGGCGGGCAGTCCGAGCTTCCGATCAGTCTAGATTCAGTCGAACGTCCCCCATCTGCTTCCCACGGGCGACGAGCGTGGCGCCGTACCCGGTGCGGGTTCCACTCCACGCCCCGAGCGCGTCGTCGACCGAGTCGTGACTCCCGAAGGCGTCGGCGAGGGCGGTCGCATCGCCTGCCGCCTTCGCGGTCCCGGCCGCCGTGTGCGGGCGGGCGACGAACGCGCCGTCACCGAGGAGACACACCCGATCCGCGACCATCGACGGCACCGTCAGGTCGTAAATCGCCTGCACGAACGGGTCCGACGTCTCGCTTACGAGCGTCTCGAACACGGGCGGGAGGGTAGCGGCACGCTCGCGTTGCCGGTCGCGAACCGCATCGCGCAACCGGCCCGGTGACACGGAGAACCGTCGTTCGGTGTCACCCGTGTCCGTGAATATCGCACTTCGATCCCGCCCGTCGAGCGTGTCGTACCACACCCAGTTGAGCCGACGCGAGCCCGGCGCTGTCCCGCCGTTCGGACCCGGGATGAAGTAGGCGAGAACGAGCTGATCGGCCCCCTGGTAGAACGTGAACGTCCCATCGAACGCCTCGACGCACGCCGCCTGGAGGTCCGCTTCGTCGACAACGCCGCGCCACGCGACGTAGGACGCGAACTCCGGCTCCACATCGGGGTGCAGTTGCGCGCGAGTCCTCGACTGGCCGCCCTCGGCGGCGACGACCACGTCGGCCGTCCGTTCCGTCCCGTCGTCGACCGTTACGGTGGCCGTCTCGGGCGTCACACCCACGACCTCCGTCCCCGTCCGGTACCGCTCGTCGGGGAAGGCGTCGCGGAGCTGGCGATAGAGTGCGTCCCACGACGTGAACACCATCGTCTCGGAGACGGCGCGTTCGACGTCACCGCTCGTCGCGAGGAACCGGCGTTCGTGAGACCGCGTCGTAATCTCCGCCGGGTCACAGATATCGTGGTTGCTGAGAAACCGTCGGACGTTCTGTTGGGCGACGATACCGCCGCCGCGGCTCTTCAGCGCGCCTGCCGACCGCTCGTAGACAGTCGGACGATGGCCCGAACGCGCGAGCGCGATACCCGTAAACAACCCACCCATCGACCCGCCGGAGACGAGCACGTCGAGATCGGTAAGGGGCTCGGGGGACCTTTCCTGAGACACACTCGTCTATTGACGCGTGACGGGTGAAAACCCACGGATTCGCCGGTGCGGAGTGACTTCTCGCGGCATCGTCGAGGGCCGCGATTCGGTGCGAGTCGGTCGCCGCGGAGCGTCGGAGAGAGCCAGCGACGGGAGACCGTCACCGCGGAGTCCGTGTTCCGAGTCGCGCCCCGATCTCCGAACCGCGCGATCAGCCGTCGAGCGGGTCCCGTAATGCCTCCTCGATCGGGTCGTCGCCGGCCGCGAGTTCGAACGTTTCGCCGTACGTGCGCTCGGCCTCAAGGGCCGCGACCAGCGTCCGGGCGACGTCCTCGCGGGAGATCTCGACGTCGTCCCTGTCGAGGTCGGCGCCGGTCCTGATCCGTCCGGTGCCGCTCTCGTCCGTCAGGGGCCCGGGCCGGACGATCGTGTACGTCAGGTCGCTCTCCCGGAGGTGATCGTCGGCTTCGGCCTTCGCCCGGAGATACTCTCGTAACGCTTCCGGGCTGTTCTCGGGCTGATCGGCGTTGATCGAGCTCAGCATCACGAACCGTTCGATGCCCTCGGCTTCGGCCGCGTCGACGAGGTTGATCGCGCCGTCGCGGTCGACGCCCCACACGTCTTCGCCGCCCGACCCCGCGGCGAAAATGATCGCGTCGATTCCCTCGACGGCCTGCGAGACGTCGCCGGTCAGATCCGCGACCACCGGCTCGGCGCCCAGGTCTCGGATGTCCGCCGCTTGCGACTCCGCGCGAATCAGCCCCCGAACCTCGTGGTCGCTCTCGGCGAGGATGCGTGTCGCGTGTTGGCCGACCTGTCCGTGTGAACCGGCGACGAGCACGTTCATACGTGACACTCGGTCGACACAGGGATGAAGGTGGCGGCGGTCGGCGGCCACGGGAGCTACGCGATTGAGAGACACCGCTGTGAGTCTGCGTACTCGACGCGTGATGAGCTGGTAGACCGAACCGGAGACGTTTGACGCCGACGTCCGTCACCGCGACGTCGAAATTCTCGAAGTCAACCCGCATCGACTGAGGTCCACAAGAGACGTGACCGGTCTTCGGTTCCGTTTCTGGAGAGAGAGAGTGTTCCCCCGATAATCGGGCGGTGGGGTTCGCGGGACGCGCCGTCAGGACTCGCGCCACTTGTGGCCGCACTCGACGCAGGTGAACAGTCGAACCTCGTAGGAGCCGCCCGGCTTCGGCATCATCTCGTAGTAGACCCGGTCGCTGTCGCAGTCGGCCGCCGGACACGGTTCCTGCATCGTCTCGGTGGAGCCCTGGGTCGCGTCGGCCACGGCGGGTGCCCCGTCGTCCCGCTGTCCATCCCGGGTCGCCATCGCCGCTTCTGCTTGCGAGTCCCGCGGCTCCTCGTTCGCACAGGAGCGACACACCCACGCGTCGCCCTCCGTGTGCATCATCGAACCGCACTCGCCACAGAATCGCATATAAAAGAGGAGTACACGGGTGTCGGATATATGTGTTAACTTCCGATCCGTCGTGGAGTTCAGGCAACTGCTCGTGCCGACTGGTCCGAGTTATCGAAGAGGCGACGGTCGATCTCGCCCGACACCTCTCAACTGGCCACGGGGTGTCGGAGATACGACTCGGAATCCCGGGACGAAATCGGACGTCGGCGTCGGAGTCGTCGGAATTACGGCTGTTCATAGACGGGGTGATCTCAAAGCCGATGGACCGACCCAGACGGGTAACATCCGCCGCACCGGTATCGCCGCCGCCCCGGCACCCGACCTCGTATGCCACGTCCTCACGCGCAAGCGAACGGTTTTTGCGTCGACCGACGGGAGGAGAGGTATGAACGAGGACACCCCCGAGGAGACGGGGTCGGCGGCGCCGGCCGACGGTCCCCCCGACGAGCCCGCGGGATCGACCCGCACCGACGGCGGCGCGGAGCGCGCGGACGGACCGACCGAAGACGTCGCGCTCGACCCGTGGGGGTCGGCGTCGGTCGGCGACTACGCGGACCTGTTCGAGGAGTTCGGCATCGAGGCGTTCGACGACGTGGCCGACGACGTGACCGACCCGCACTACCTCATGCGCCGGGGCGTCATCTTCGGGCACCGCGAGTACGACGCCGTCGCCGAGGCGATGGCGAACGACGAGCCGTTCGCCGCGCTCTCCGGGTTCATGCCCACCGGCGACCCGCACATCGGCCACAAGCTGGTCTTCGACGAGATCATCTGGCACCAGGAGCAGGGCGGCGACGCCTTCGGGCTGATCGCCGACCTCGAGGCCCACTCCGCGCGGGGGATGTCGTGGGACGAGATCGACGAGCACGCGCGCAACTACCTCCTGAGCCTCCTCGCGCTCGGCTTCGACGCCGAGGACGGCGAGCTGTACCGCCAGTCGGACAACCGCGCGGTCCAGGACCTCGCCTTCGAGCTGGGCTCGAAGGCGAACTTCTCGGAGTTCGAGGCGATCTACGGCTTCGACGGCGAGACCAACATCTCGCACATGCAGAGCGTGGTCACTCAGACCGCCGACATCCTCTACCCCCAGCTCGTCGACGAGCCGAAACCCACCGTCATCCCCGTCGGCCCCGACCAGGACCCGCACGTCCGGCTGACCCGCGACCTGGCGACCCGCGTGCGCTACTTCAAGGTGACCGAGGCGTTCGCGAGCTTCGAGCTGGACGACGACGAGCGACAGCTCGTCCGGGCCGCGTACGACGCGCTCGCCGCCGACGTCGACGATCCCGAGACCGACGTGCGCTGCGAGGACGCCGCCGAGTGGCTCGCCGATTACGAGCCGCCGGAGTCGGGTGCCGACGACGGCCCCGACCTCGCCGCCGCGAAGCCGACCGCCCTCGACAAGCTCCGGGCGGGCGGCAAGGAGCCGCTCCGCCCCCGCGTGCGCTTCTTCGACCGCAACGCCACCGACGAGGCGTTCGAGGCCCTGATCGAGGCGGTCGACGGCGAGAAGCGCGTGTTCGAGGGCCACGTCGACGCCTTCGACCTCACCCGCGGCGAGGCCGAGTCGCTGGCGCGAGAGGTCGAGATCGACAACGACGGGTTCGGCTTCCGGCAGCCCTCCTCGATCTACCACCGGTTCATGACCGGGCTCACCGGCGGGAAGATGTCCTCGTCGATCCCGGCGAGCCACATCTCCCTGCTCGACGACCCCGAGGACGGCTACGACAAGGTGAAGGCCGCGACCACCGGCGGCCGCGACACCGCCGAAGAGCAGCGCGAGCTCGGCGGCGAGGCCGACGAGTGCCCCGTCTACGAGCTGTACGCCTACCTGCTCGCGGGCGACGACGACGAGCTCACGAAGACCGTCTACTCCGAGTGCGTCAACGGCGAGCGCCTCTGCGGCGACTGCAAGGAGCAGGCGGCCGGGCTCATGCGCGAGTTCCTCGAGGACCACCAGGAGAAACGCGCGGAGGCCGAGGAACTGCTCGACGACCTCGACATCGACCTGGACTCCGACCGGCGCGGGACGGGCGGCGAGCACTGAGGCCGACCGACGACCGCCGCTCGCGACGTCCTATTTATAAGCACCCGTGCGGTGGCGTCGCCGTCGCTCCGCGCCGGCTGCAAGCGAGAGCTTCGCTTTCGCCCTGCGCGCCTCCGAGCGTCTTTCTCAGAGCACGAGTAGCGAGGGACCTTCGGTCCCGCTGACAGCCGGCGGCGTCCGCGCCGGACCGGCTATTTATAAACGGCATACGCGACTGCGTCCGGGCGCGTTCGCGACGAGAACGACTCGCGGGTCGCCCTTCGGATCGTCACTCGGCTACAGCTCTCGTTTCACGTAGCTCCCGATGACCCCGCCGATCGCGCTGAGCGCCATCGTGTAGGCGAACGCGAGCGCGATGATCCCGAGGATCAACAGGGCGCTCCCGAGCACGACGCCGGCGTCCGGAGCGACCGGGACGACGAACAGGATCAACACCAGGATTCCGAACACGGGGATCGAGGCTATCGCGCCCGATATCGCGCCGACACGGAGGCCGTCGTTCGTCTCGCCGCCCTCCAGGTACCCCGCCAGCGCGCCGCCGAGCACGGGTCCGATGCCAGTAAAGGAGAGTACGAACGTCGCGACCGCGCCGATGAGCGCGTTGAGGAGAGTGTTGCTGGTGTTCATAGGTGTCTCGTCGACGGCGGGACGTATAGTTCTCCGGGACGGGGGCGCCGCCGCGCTTCCGGCCGAGTTTCTCGCGTCGACGCCCTCCGAGCCGATGGTTTATGAGGCGGGCGGTACCTGTCACGGGTATGACCGAGCAGGAGACGATCCACGTCGCGGACGTCAGCGAGGGGATCGGCGGCGACGCGACGGCGGAACCGGGATCGCCGGTCGAGCTTCCGGTGGTCGACGTGCTCACCGGCCGCTCCTTTATCACCGGCAAAAGCGGGTCGGGGAAGAGCAACACCGCGAGCGTCGTCATCGAGAACCTCCTCGACAACGGGTTCCCCGTGATGATCGTCGACACCGACGGGGAGTACTACGGCCTCAAGGAGGAGTACGAGATCCTCCACGCCGGCGCCGACGACGAGTGCGACATCGTCGTCTCCCCCGAACACGCCGAGAAGCTCGCGAACCTCGCCTTGGAACAGAACGTCCCGATCATCCTCGACGTCTCCGGCTACCTGGAGGAGGACACCGCCAACGAACTCCTCTTGGAGGTCGTCAAGCAGCTGTTCGCCAAGGAGAAGCGCCTAAAAAAGCCCTTCCTGCTCGTCGTCGAGGAGTGTCACGAGTACATCCCCGAGGGCGGCGGGATGGACGAGACGGGGAAGATGCTGATCAAGGTCGGCAAGCGCGGGCGGAAACACGGCCTCGGCATCGTGGGGATCAGCCAGCGCCCGGCCGACGTCAAGAAGGACTTCATCACGCAGTGCGACTGGCTCTGCTGGCACCGGCTCACCTGGGACAACGACACGAAGGTCGTCGGACGGATCTTGGGCTCGAAGTACGCCAGCGCGGTCGAGGATCTGGGCGACGGCGAGGCCTTCCTGATGACCGACTGGGACGAGTCGATCCGGCGGATCCAGTTCCACCGCAAGGAGACGTTCGACGCGGGCGCGACCCCCGGCCTCGACGACTTCGAGCGCCCGGAACTCAAGTCGGTCTCCAGCGACCTCGTCGGCGAGCTCCAGTCGATCTCCGACGAGCAGGAGCGTCGCGAGTCCGAGATCGCCGACCTCCGCCAGGAGCTCGAGAAGCGAGACAAGCGCATCCACGAACTCGAGCGCGAACTGGAAGAGGCCCGCGACCTGAGCAACATGGCCGACCAGTTCGCGCAGGCCCTCCTCGGGAAGGCCGAGGCGCCCTACCGCGGGGGTGACGGGCGGTCCGCGACCAACGGCGGGGGGTCCGCGACAGACAGCGGGGGGGCCACGGCACCCGGAGACGCGGGCGGCGGAGACGACCAGTCCGTGCTCAAGTCGTACGACGAGGCGGTCGCCGCGACCAGATCGGACGGCGAGGCGTCCGACTCCGACGAGTCATCGATCGACGAGCCCCCCGCCACCGAGCCCTCGACCGCCGAGCCCTCGATCGACGCGGAAGCGCGGGCGGGCGCCGACGCCGACGCCGCTCCCGACCCGGACGAGGTGGCCGCGGACGGCGAGGGCGACGCGCCGCCCGACGACGTCGAGCCCGTGACCCGCGCGGACGTCGCCGAGAGCGCCCTCCGATTCGACGACGCCGTCGAGCTCGGCACCCGCGAGGCGGTCATCGAGGAGCTCCGCGACCGGATCGAGGCGCTCCCGGAACTGTCGCGCGCCATGCTCCGACACTACCGCCGGGAGGGCGTGAGCGACCCGGTCGCCGCCCACATCGACGCCGGCGGCGACGGGGACTCGGGGCACGCGTACAGCCGGCACCGACCCATTCGGCGGGCGGGGCTGATCCGGCACGCCGGGCGCGGACACTACGCGTACGCGGTCCCCGACCTGATCCGCGAGGCGTACGCCGACCGACTCGACGAGGAGCGGGTCCGCGAGGTCGTCCGGGCCGTCGAGACCGCGTTCGTCCCGCCGGCCGAGCGGAGCTACCCGCCGGACGCCGAGCCGACCGAGGTCGAAGTCGGCGACGGACCGACGGGGACCGGCCACGACGACGGGGGCGTTTCGGCCGGCGATGAGGGCGACCCCGTCGACGTCGCCTCGGGGGACGGCGGCGTCGTTGATCCCGACGACGGCGCCGATCCCGACGACGGCGGCTCTCGGGCCGGCGGGGAGAACGCGGACCGACCGACGAGCGCCCTGAGCGACGCCGCGCGGCGCCTCGCGGAGCGCGGACGCGCCGACGACGAGTGACCGGGCGAAACGGCGATGGCGACCCCTCTGAACGGACGACGGGCGCTCCTCCTCGCGCTCGGCTCCTTCTGCCTCTCGACCGCGGTCGTCGGGGCGTTCGCGGCCGTCGATCTGCTGGGTGAACTCGTCGAACTGCCGCACCTCGCGGTCGGCCTCGTCGCGGTCGCCGCGATCCTCGCCGCCCGCAGCGGTGAGCTTCCGTGCGCGTGGCTCGTCGCGTTCGGGCTGTCGGCGGGGTTCGGAGTCCACCTCGGCGGGATCGGGATCACGGGCGAGACGCCCGGGATTCCCTTCCGGCTGACGTGGGCGGTCGTCGTCGGGATCGTCGGCGCGACGGCGCTCGGTCTCCCCGGCGGGGCGATCGGTCTCGGACTCCGGCGGGCGGCTCGGCGGCGGACGAGCGGGGCGTCGGAGTAGGGGCGAACGCGACGGCGGCGCTCAGAACGGGATCGAGAGGTACTCGCTCGGCACCGCGTTCCGCGCCGTCACCTGCGGTCGACCACCTGACTGATCTCCAGGCCCCCGACGAGACTGGAGAACAGGTACGCCTCCGTCCGGGAGAAGTCGTGTTCGTGCGCCAGCAGCCGCCACGACGTCAGTCGCTCCGACGACCGAGCGCGAGGCGCTACCGGAGCGAAGAGAGGAACCGCGCGAGCCGCGAGCGGAGGGTCGTCCGTCGGTCGGAGACGGAGTCGCCGTCGGCTGCGTCCGACGCGGAGGCGTCCGCGAGCTTGCGGTTCTTCTCCGCGAGCAGGCGCTCGTACCGTTCGGTGACGCACCGGAGCTGTTCCTCTTTGCGTTCGAGTTCGGCCTCGAGCCGTTCGACCTCCCGTCCGTCGGCGACCGCCCGCTCTCCGAAATCGGTGTCACGCCGCCCCTTCGCTCGCCGCTCGGCGGCGTCGCTCGGACGGTTCGGCGCCGCCCGAACGACCGTCTCGTCCGTCCGGCGCGATGCCGACCGGTCGGCCAGGCTCTCAGCGGGGACCTCGGAATCCATGGGACATGCTATTTGTTAGCATGGAAACGAGATAAAGGTCAGTCAGACGAACGGCGTGCGTTTCGTGCCGACGGGCGGTTCGACCCGCCGGTTCATCTCTCGAGTCCGTCCACGCGGGGATTCCGCTTTCGAGCCCGCGGCGGAGCGACCAGCGTGCCCGAGGGGAGATCGGCTCCTGTAAGATCCGTCGCAGCAGGCGATACAACCGGACGAGGTACCCGGATGAAACCGGGTCTCCGGGCGATTCAGTCTCGGGTCGTTAATCGCCTCACGACGGCGAATCGGCGGAACCGTCTCTTCGGTCGTCGGCCACACCGACGTAGCCGCCGTCGTCTCTGACGACGATTGACTGTGCGTTACCGATGGTATCGACGATTGAGACGTCGTGACCGGCCGCGTTCAGCTCCTCGACGACGTCGTCCGGCACACCGCCTTCGGCCTGTACCCACGTGCCGGTCGCGGAGTACACGCGCGGCTCCGCGACCGCGTCCTCGATGTCCATGCCGAACTCGGCGACGTTGAGGAGGATCTGGGAGACGGTGTGAATGATCGACCAGCCGCCGGGAGAGCCCACCGTCATGAACGGGTCGCCGTCGCGCGTCACGATCGTCGGGCTCGTGCTGCTGAGCGGGCGCTTCTCCGGTTGGACCTCGTTCGGACCGCCGGGCGTGGAGTCGAAGTCCGTGAGCTCGTTGTTCAGCATGAACCCGCGTCCGGGAACCATGATTCCCGATCCGAACAGCTGTTCGATGGTGCTCGTCCACGAGACCAGGTTCCCTTCGGCGTCGGCGGTCGTGAAGTGCGTCGTCTGCCCGGGGTGGCTGACGGCGCTGTTCGTGTCGGTCCCGTTCTCGTCTCCGTCCTGTGCGCCCGAGGCGTTACCGCCGCGTGCGGCCTGCTCGACGTCTCTGGGGCTCGTGTAGTACTGGTCGCCGGGCTGGTACGCGAAGGGATCGCCGGGCTCGCGGGTCGCGTCCGTCGCTTCCTTCGGATCGATGATCTCTCTGCGCGTATCGACGTACTCGTCGTCGAGCATCCCCTGCCACGGGATGTCGACGAACTCCTCGTCGCCGAGGTACTCGTTGCGGTCGGCGAACGCGAGCTGAAACGCTTCGGCCAGCCGGTGGTATACGTCGAACGACCGTCGGTCGTACTGCGCCAGATTGAACGGTTCGAGGAGCGACAGGATCTGTGCGATGACGTAGCCACCGGAGGTCGGCGATCGCATCGTCCGGACGGTGATCTCGTGTGCGTCACCGTCGTAGGTGTGGTGGGTCGGCCGAGTGATCTCGACGTTGTATCGACCGATGTCGTCGACGGTCATGCTCCCGCCGGTCTGGCGATAGCGCGCCGCACCCTGGACCGTGTCGGCGATGTCTTCCGCGATCTCACCTTTATAAAACGGGCCGATACCCTCGTCGCGGATGGTACGGAGAGTGTCGGCGAGGTCCGGTTGCACGAGTTCGTCGCCCTCCTCGAGGGGCTCGCTGTACGGCGCGAACACCTGCTGGGCGGTCGGAGTGAGGGCCCCGTCATCGACGTTCTCCGCGATCGAGCTCGCCAGGAACTCGTCGACGGTGACGGTCCGTCCGTCGGACGCGGCCAACTCGATCGCCGGCTGGATGAGCTCGCTGAGCTCCGTCCGGCCGAACCGCTTGACGGCCACGTCGGCGGCCTTCAGCGTCCCGGGGACGCCGACCGCCTTGCCGTTCGTGTGCCGCGCCAGGAAGGGGACCTCCTCGCCCTGGTTGTCCAGAAACATGTCCGGTCGGGCGCCCAGGGGCGCCCGTTCTCGGTTGTCGATCGCGGTGATCTCGTCTTCCTCGGCGCTGTAGACGAGCATGAACCCGCCGCCGCCGATCCCCGACGAGTGGGGCTGAACGACGTTGAGCGCGAACTGGACGGCGACCGCCGCGTCGACCGCGTTCCCTCCGTTCTCGAGGATCTCCACGCCGGCCTCCGTCGCCTGCGGGTGGACGCTCGAGACCATCCCGCCGCTCGATTCGGCGACGGCGGCGACACCGGTCGAATTCGGCGACTGCACCGACGCGCGACCGGTCCCGACCGGAACCACCCCCGCGCCCAGCGTGACGCCCGCGCCCTGGAGGAACGTCCGTTTCGTCGTCGTGACACCGTCTGTCGCGTCGTCTGCCGAGTCATCCGACCTCTCGAGGGGATTATCTCGTCCCATACGAGCTTGTTATAAGTTACCATAATAAAAATTCACATTGTATTTTGCAGAAGAAAGTCTCAAAAGGCGAACTGTCTTCGATATCGAAATGAGCGATCGACGGAGAAACCGGCCGTCCACGCTCTCGCCGCTCTCCTCCGGACGGGCGTGCTCAGTCGTCGGTCGCGGTGCTCGTGAGAATGAGGTCGGTCGTCTCGTCGGGCACGTCCCAGAGCGGGTAATGCCCGCTGTCCTCGAACCAGTGCAACCGAGCACCGGGGAACCGTTCTAGCGCCCGTGTCGCCTGCCCGGGCAGGGTCACCCGGTCCTTGCGACCCCAGCCGATCACGATCGGTTCCGCCGGGTCGTCCGATCCCCGCTGGCCGGGACCGAAGGCCAACCGACGGAGCAGTTCGTCGAACGAGGGTGACTCGGCGAACGTCCGCATCTCCTCCCTGGCGACGTCGGCCGGCAGGTCCCACGGCCGTGCCGAGAGTTGGGCCAAGAGCAACGTCCGACCGAGGGCGCTGCTCATCAACCGACCCATCACGGGTTGAAGGAGGCGAACCAGACGGATCGACGGGGCGAGCGTCGCGAAGAAGAAGTACCGCTCCCAGCCCTCCCAGAAACCGCCCGGGTCGAGCGCGACGGTGGTGCCGACCTCTCCCCGGCGCGCGAGTTCGAGCACGAGTCGCGCCCCCATCGAGTTGCCGACCGCGTCGACGCCGGCGAGGTCGTTCGCGTCGAGGAAGGACGCGACCGCGTCGGCGAGGGTGTCGACGGACGCCTCGCCGGAGAGCGCCGGCGTCTCGCCGTGACCCGGGAGGTCCACCGCGATCACCGCTCGCTCGTCGGCCAGTTTGTCGAGGATCGGAGTCCACGTCCGCCAACTTCCGCCCAAGCCGTGAATCAGGAGCAACGGTTCACCCGACCCGCGACGGACGTGATTCATCTCCATACGCTACGAGGGGATTCCAGGGTTGTATGACTTCTTCAGTATATTACGGATAAATCGAGGAGAGTGTCCCTCGAACCGTGTGTCGACGGCCAGAACCGACGGGAAACTGCTTACCGGGACTCCCGCTGCTCCGCTTGTTCAGGTCGCTGGAATCCATACTGAAATTCCGTGGAAACAGTGTCGTCTTATAGATTCATTCCCCTGAATTCGAGAGATAGGGGCGTCTATAGATGGCACATGTAAATAGAGATAGCTTGCTCTACAGGCGGTCGTTCCGACCGGCTAGAGCGTGTCGAACGAGTTGATCACGTCGCTCGTCGAGTGTGACTCGACGAGATTTTGTTCGTCGAAATCGGTATCGTCGCTCCAGACGTCTGCGTCTTTGGCCAAGGCGCACGCGACATATAGCACGTCGTCGGGATCGGTTTCACCGATCGCTGCTTCGGCCGCTTCGATGTGCGGATAGAACTCGTCGGCGAGGACGACCTCGATGTACTGAAACAGGAGGTCGACGAACTGGGCCACTCGCACTGGGCTCATGCCCGACTTCTCGACGATCAACTCCGTGTAGTTCTCGATCTCGTCGGAGACGAATTCGGGTGTCAGGAGGTCGGGTTCGAGCGTGACGATGAGTTCACGGGTTTTCGAGTCAGCGATGAGCGCGGATATGACGACGTTGGCATCGACGACCAACTTCATTCGTTGAGGCTACTCCGACTCCTCTTCGACCCGCTCGCGTGCCCTTTCGTTGATTTTATCGGCGATGTCGGCGACGTCGCTCTCGGTGAGTTGGCTTCCGGACGTGAGCTCGTCCATCACTTCGAGCGTCTCGATTTTTTCTCGAATGGCCTGTCGGGTGACCTCGCTCCAGTTGATTTCCGGGTGCCTCTCCATCCGGTCTTTGAGCTCGTCGTCGACATTGACAGTGATACTGGGCATACAGGAAACTATGTATGCACAGAATATTGTGTTTTTGGGTCGAAGCACAGCAAAAATCGGCCGCTAGCTTCGGGTGTTTCTCTCATCGAGACTGGGCGGGGTACTCCAGCGGAGTCGTTGGAACGTAGTCAGTACGGACGAGTATCCGGTCTTCCGGCTGCTCACCGACTCCGACTGAACGAGGAGAATCCCTCAGAAGCGAACGTGAAAACTCCTATATAGAGGATAGAACGCGTAAGGCGCGTGTTCTGAGCTTCATCTGCTCTCTCTCTCTTTGTTCCACTTCGTTCAGATCAATTACTCATGTAACGCGGTCTCGTGTACTTTACCGGTTTCCGAACAGCCCCTATGTAACAGCTGGAGCGAAATGCTCTATTTTGGGTTGAGGATTTAGGGGTATCGCGTGATGTCTGTCGATTGTTACTAGCAATCGAGGCGCACACTTTCTTTACGTTTTATAATCTCTGTAACTATCGATCAATATAGTATGCATATTTTGCCGCTGGATGGGGCTCCGGCCGCCCTTAGACTGACGTACAGCCACCCGAATAATTGTATCCAAATTTGAATATGGTATCTTATAACTAAGAACGACCGCACTCACAGTTCTATGTGCTATGCCACTGTACATGGACGTCCACCGAGACGTGGATGCAAGCGTCGAAGACGTCGTAGAGGCTCACAAGAAGGACGTCGAGACTCAGGAGAAACACGGTGTAAAATACCTAAACTACTGGGTTGACGAGGATGAAGGTGCTGTCTTCTGTCTGTTCGAAGGCCCGAGCAAAGAAGCGGGTGAAAAAGTTCACAAAGAAGCTCACGGCCTCACCGCGGACGAGATCTTCGAAGTCGAACAGGGCGAATGAGTACAGACCACAAGTATTACTTACCATTCAACCGGGGTAAAATCGGCTTCACAGCGGAAAGAAGTCGTGGACCCGTTGGTTCGCGGCAGCGCTCGCAATAGCACTCCTCTCCCTCGCGCTCCCGGCGTTATACATCGCTGAGCGGTTTTGGTTCGGTCGCCTCGCCAAAAGCGGATACGGCCTGATGAGTCTCGGATGGGGCGTGGGTAGTTTTCGGACGCTACCTCTGTACTCGTCGGTAGCGGCCACGGACTCCGCTGAGTGAAACGTCCTGTTTGAATCCGTCGGTGGTGGTGGAGAACTCCAAAATCACTCGACGACGAAGTATAACGTCATTCACTGACTGCGAATCCAAAGAGCAGTAATCGGAAGAAGAAACCGCGCCGCGACTAGCAAGTGGGAGGCTGATAACCCCGATTTCGCCTATCTGCTTCCCCGCTGCTCCACCTTGTTCAGGTAGCTAAAATTCATTACTTTGTAATTATGAAAATAGAGGGTGCTTTGGTTTCAGAGTTGACGCTCTTAGCAGGTTCAGCCCGTAAAACGCGCCCGAATATGAATAGACGCCGTGGTCGGCAAACCGACTGATAACGACTGTAGGCAATGTGATATTCACGGCAAACTAATAGTGAGCAACCTATGGCACCAAAGGTAAGAGAGCGCATGGTTGCGGATGTCGAGGGGGATATTGTCGTTTACATCAATGGGATGCGCCTCAACAAACTCCGTGCCATCCTGCAATGGATACTAGCTGGCAGAAAGCTTGCACAAATGTTCGAACGTCTTGAAGCTGACCCGGACAGTGGGTTTCTAGGTTACCAACCGGCATTCACGGGAATCCGCACGGGTGCGGCCATCCAGTACTGGCGGTCGCTTGAGGATTTGAAACGCTTCGCACGCGATCGGGATGACCTCCACGTACCAGCATGGAAGTGGTACAACGAGAAGGTCGACGCTGGCGGTGGGGTTGGCTTCTGGGCAGAACTCTATATTGTTGAAAACGATAACTACGAGACGTTCTATCGGAATATTCAACCTTTGGGTCTAGGTACCGTTGGCGGTCTCCGTCCAGATGAGGGACTTGATCGGCATATCGACATGTCCAGAGAGGAAACTCCCCGATGAACCGAGGAGAGGGTAGAACAACGGGAAGCTGAAAGAGTAGTTATTCCGGCGGAGAGACGAACCGCCCGGTGCCCTTCTTGACCATATAGGGGAAGCGCTGTGAAAGATACAGTCCGGCCTTGGTTTGCCAATCAGCGGTGATGACCGTTTTCGTTGATTCGATTTTGCCAGCCAGTTTCCGTCCGACATCCGATGGATCACTCAAGTAGGATGCCGGATAATCAAGTTCAGCTGCCGACTGAGTGCTCGTCAGCGGTGGGTGCATCAAGGTACACGAGACGTTCTCGTGTTGCAGCTCCAGCCGTAGTGACCGGACGAACGCCTCAATTGCACCTTTCGTTGCAGCGTAGCCGGAGAGCTTGGGATGACCGACAAGTCCGGCCCCAGAGCTGACGTTGTGGATGATACCTTCATTCCGCTCTCGCATATGCGGGAGAACGGCTTGGATAAGTCGAACGTAGCCGAAGTAGTTCACTTCGAACTCACGCTTCATGTCACCGAGCGTTTGGTCTTCGAACAGAGCGAAATTGAATATTCCAGCGTTATTGACGAGGATATCGATCTGGCCCCACTCATCGATAATCGTCTCGACCGCAGTTTCAACGTCGGTATCTTCGGTCACGTCGCACTCCAGGAAGCGTACCTCTTCGGGATATCTCTCCTGAAGTGATTGGATGTGCTCTCCGTTGATATCGACGCCGGCAACTCGGTAGCCGTCTTCGAGGAGCGAGGTGAGCATGTGGTAGCCGATACCCTCATTTGCACCGGTGATTAGCACGACTTGTCGGCTCTCGGGTGAGGGCATACCCTACGTTCTACGACCGAGATAACTATGAGCCCTGCGTTGGGTGTGATTTCGTCGTCAATCAACTCTCTGGGCAGGGATAGATATCGCATCTGAGTTAGCTGTTCGAACTGTCATCGAACTGCTGGCGGACTCCACCGAGTGAGACGTTCGATGTGGTTCGATCACGCGCAGCGGTGAGTCAAAAATTCCTCGACGACGAAGTATACCGTCATTCATCGATCGTGAATCCAAAGGACAGCAATCAAATGAACGTGTGCTACCGGTGATACCATCTTGTCGAGATCGTCTAATCGGGGAGACATTGCTGAGGTGGTGTAGATACACGGCACGCAGTTTACAATTTTCCAGTCTCCCGCGGAGTGTCTGGAGGTACATTTTATAAATTTGGGATGAGTATCGGTAACATGGAACAAACTCGATTCACGCCCAACCTCGAACTGGATGGGCTTTCCCCGGACGAGGCCTTCGCCACTTTGGGCAACGAAATACGGCTAGACATCATCCGGGTGCTCTGGCGAACAGGGACCGGCTACGAATACGACGACGGCTCTGACGCCGTCGAGACGGTGTCGTACTCCGAGTTACAAACCGAGATTGATATCGACGATAACGGGAAGTTCAACTACCACCTTTCGAAGCTCTCTCCCCATTTCGTCCGACGAACTGACGACGGATACCGGTTGAGCGGTGCGGGTAAGCAGATCGCTAGAACGGTGATCGCTGTTTCCGGAGCGGGAAGCCTCGAGTTCTCCCAGGAGCTCGATGAGAGCTGCCCGTTATGCGGGGCAGCTGTTGCGGTCACCTACGAGGATCAATGGCTCCGAGTCAGGTGTACTGAGTGCTACGGATTGTTCGGTGATCAGGCGCCGGCTGGGACGCTCTTCCTCACGAGCTATCCAGCAGCAGGATTGACGACTCGCGACTCCGAGCAAGCGCTCGCAGCCGGACTGTATCGGTGTGCGCTGGACATCACCTATCTGATGTACGGTATCTGTCGTGAGTGTGCCGGGCAGGTCTCGTCGTCGGTGACGGTCTGTGACGCGCACGAAAGTGAGGGTCAGCCCTGCGATACCTGTGGAACACCGTTTCCGGTTTGGGCAGACATGAAGTGTGACACCTGTGGGTTCGCCAAGCGGTTACCGGTCGAGATGTTTGCGACTGGTCTCGTCTTGGCGACCGAACTGACAGGCAATCCCGAGCTAGACATCGACTCGCCGACGGTCGACGAGGCTATCCGACTGCTTCAGAACAACGTTGAGACCGACGTTGTAACGGAGCCTCTCCGCGTATCACTTCGTATCGAGGTCGAGACGACGGCGTTCGCTCTCACGTTGGACGACGAGATGAATGTCGTCGAGTTCGACCGAGAACCACGGACTGACACCGTTGTTTCGTGATTCGGGCACGTCTCGTTCTCTCAGAGAAATATTATTCTCCTAACAAATAAGCCCGATCCCGACGATACCATTAGCTGCTCGTCTCGGGCCAGAATCCGGCAAATGGCGTCCGTCACGTGGAGCGCCCAAGACGACATCGAGCGGCGGAATGGACGCTACAGGAGGTGACGACGGACCATGACAAGGAAATCAATGCCGAACAGCGAGGGGGACAACTCCATGACGACGGTAGATAACGACACACGGGACCGTATCCTCGATTGGGGCGGTTTCCCTGGCTACTGGGAGATCACACGTTCGACGGCGGATACGAACGGCGAACTGTTGGAAATGCGATTCGAGATCGAAACCGTCCCCGAGGAAGGCCCGTTCGTCCACACCCATCCACACGCCGAAGAGCGCTACGAAGTGATTTCTGGTGTGCTGGAAGTGTACGTGGACGGGGAGTGGATGGAGGTGTCGGCCGGTGAGGAACACACCGTCCCGCCAGGAACGCCGCATACGTTCAGAAACAAGACCCCCGTCGAGGTCATTAACGTTCACAAGCCCGCGCTACGGCACGAGGAGTTCTTCCGTCGGTTCCACGAGCTCGTCACGGAGCGGGGTGTGTCGTTGCCTCCGGAGGGATTCACCGACGTCCTGCTGATAGCGATGCTGACGACGGAACACGAGGAGGACATCTACGCGGTAAGCCCGCCGCATTGGGTGTTTAAAGCCCTGACTCTCCTCGGGCGTGTGTTGAGATACCGTCCGCCTGACTAATCGACACCGCAGAGATCGCCAGTGACCTCCAATAAAACGAGTCGAAATCAACAATGGCACAATCATCTGATCGTCAAATAGAGAAACCAGACGCATCGGACGGCCAACCGATCTGTCGACGCAGAACCGTCCTCAGAGCTACCGGACTCGGTGCGACACTCCCGATATTAGGAGGGACTGTTAAGGCGCGAAGCAGTGCCGCTGAATCGCAAGGCGAGCAAGGTGAGACCGATAATGCCGGTCCACCGACTATCCACTCTTACTTTGGCTATTCAGGGACGAGTGATGACGAGATTCCGAACCGGTTGGAGCCGGACGAGACCGTCGAACTCCACGTCGACGAGGACAAAATCGACGATTCGAATCTCCCGGCCCTGACGGTTGAGTTCGGTGCGTTCCACTTCGCCCCCGTGGGGCTTCACGTGGAGCCGGGGGCAATCGTCGAATTCGTATTCAACACGCCGGAGCACACGGCGACGGCGTACCATCCGGGTCAAGAACGGCAGCAACGCGTCCCAGACGGCGTTCCGGCGTTCTCTTCGACGGTCAACGAGCATCACGGGTTCTGGCTCTATCGCTTCGAGGAAGAAGGCGTGTATGACCTGTTCTGTGCCCCGCACGAGTGGGGTGGAATGGGCATGCGAATCGTCGTCGGGGACGAACCCGGTGATGTCGTGCGGGCTCCTGGCCGTCCACCGCTTCCGATGACCGCTGCACTCCTCGGAACGGGACTAGACGGGGACATCGGCCATCCGGACATGGAACCGCAGAACATCATCGACAACGGGCCAATCTCTGGGCACGACCTGGGTATCGATCTCGAGGTAACGATAACGGCCCCAACTCCAACCTGATATCTCGCCCATTTTGACTTCTGCTTTCTGTGAGCGAGTAGAACCGAGAGAAGGGTACAGTTCCCGTACGCGATGCTTATCTGCTGAACTATTTCTGTGTTATCGGGCGTCGACCGACGAACGAAAGAGCAACTGCCGAAAATAGATTTAATCACTAGAACAGCAATAGAATCCATGAAACACCAGATTTTGGCTACCAACTCTCTTTACTCCACTTTGTTCAGGTAGCTGAAATCCAACTGTATCTGCGTGGAAAATACGTCCCTATGCATTCTGAACCTCGTCATGAACGCAGATACAGTGTCTGAAGCGCTGTTGTACATAAATAGACTCTCTGATATACTGAACATCCGTGGCAGTCGTACTTGCAGGTGGGGGAAGATGACTGAGAAGAGGAAGATGTCGCGGAGCGGGCTCAGTAGTTCGGGGGGTCGTTGGTTACGTGACGACTGGTCCTGTTGCTGAAGTCACCTTCGTCGTAGATCTTGACGTTTTCAACGTCTTCGGTGCGTTCTCCGATGTATGAGTCGAAGGTCATGTCGAAGAATGCGTATTCCGTATCCGGGATTCCATCGTTAATCCGTTCTTCCGAGGGTGCGACGAGGAAGGCGGAGTCTGTGTCGAAGTCATTTTCGAGGTCATCTACGTCAAGGCCAACCGTCCAGTGACCGATGCCGTTGATTTCGCAGTCGATATATCCGCCCATCGCGTTCCACGGGTCATTCTGGATGATGGTGGCCATAAGGATAGACTTCGACGAACAGTCTCCGTAGTGGTCGTAGAGGACAACGCTAGGCATCGGGTCGTCCCCCTGTCGGATGTAAGGAATCATCTGTATCAGGTCTCCGAGGACTTCAAGCCGGTTGCGGGGGCTGGTGATGTCCATCTCGGAGGTAACGTCGTAGGTTTTCTGTGCGAGTTCTTGGAAGTGGCTGATCTCGGTTGCGTAGTGGGCTTCGTATTTATATCCATACCTCCACTGGTAGCGTTCGCTACCGTTCTTGTAGCGATTTACTGGTTCGTGTTCGATGTGACAAGAGACGCCGAAGACCTCGCCGTTTTGGGACGTACGGGTGACGAGGAAGACGGTGCGTTCGTTGTCACCATCTCGGGTTTCAACGTATCCGGCAGGGGTGGAGCGTTTGCTTCCGTTGACGCCCTCTACACCGCGCGGCCCCCCCGTTTGAGGGCCACCATCCTCTTGTATCTTGTACGAGTAGTTGAGGGCATTACTGTTCACCCAGTTAACACCGTTCTTGTGAGCGACACCGACGAACTGGTGCCGTTTGATGCTGAACTCCGCGTCGGCGTCGAATTCTAGATCTACAGCGACGAGTTCGCAGATACTCCCTGCGTCTCGTGGGAGGTTGATGTTGGACAGGTCGAACTCGAATTCGTGGGTCTCGAAGGTATCCTCGGTTGCTTCGAGTGTCTTGGTGTCGGCGGATTTGAAGTCTCCGTCGGTGTCGCGGACGTAGAAGCGGAGTTCGAGGTCACGAATCACCTTCGTCTGTTCGAGGGTGGCCGTTGCCGTACTCTCGTCGGTGATTGTGATGTTGAATTGGGTATCGTCGGGGTGGCTGTATCTGATAGTGTCTGCGTCTGGGCGACCCTTGTTTCTTGGCAGCCGGTAAATGGGTTCAGTAGAAAATTCGGTCTTGAAGCTGAGGGCAGGTTCTGGGAGGTCGCCTCTTCTGTCATCGGGCTCGTTGTCTTCACCGGGCGGAGTGCGGTTCTCGTATAGGTCTTTATCAGGCCCTTCGTCGTCACGTCCGGTGAGGCTACTACATCCAGCGAGGCCGGTGGTGAGGCCGAGTCCGCCGAGGTGGATAAGGCGGCGGCGAGTACGCCCCGGTCTGTTCATGACCAGAACATATCGGAACGGCGTAAAGTCATTTCCTTCGGATTTTCGTCGGCTGAGGACATCCAAATCCAGAAGTTACGTCGAACAAATGTCACTATCGACAGGGGTCACTTTCGCTGGAGGGGACTCATCTCACGTCACGCACGCGACCGGACGAGAATCGGGAGACGCTCGACCTGTGTCCTAAAACGGCACAATACCCTTTTCAGCGGGATTCTCGCTGCTCCACTTTGTTCAGCTCGATCAGCAGCCGGAAGATCGCCTTCACGAGGTTGGCGTCGACGTCGAAGCGCTCGGCGTTCTCGCCGGCGCGCTCCATCACCCGCTCCTCCTGGCCCTCGTCGGTCGTCGGGAGGTCGCGCTCCTCCTTCACGGCCGCCACCGTGTCGGCGACGTACGTCCGACGGGCGATCAGTTCGACGATCTCTTGGTCGATATCCTCGATCTCGCGTCGCAGTTCATCGAGGCTCCGGTCGTCCGCGTTGGGTGTGTCACTCATTGGTTGTGGGGTCGGCGGGTTGCTCACTCGACGGCCGCGCCGTCGTTTCTGGTGGTCGTTCGTCGCAGCGTTCCGGGGCGCTCGCCCCACGCGTCGGCGACTGCGTCGAGGTCGATCTCGGGGTCGGTCGGGTCCGCGACGGCGACGACGCTCGGACCGGTGCCCGACAGCGACACGCCGGTCGCGTGGGGCATCGCCTCGACCGCGGGGTCGGCGTCGAACCCGAGCGCGGCGGAGAAGGCGAGCCCGTTGACGGTCATCGCCTCGGCGTACCGGCCGTCCAGCGCGAGGTCCGCCACCAGGTCCGCCATGGGCGCGACCGCCTCGCAGCGGGCCACGTCCGCGTCCGCGCTGTAGGCGCGCTCGGGCGGCGTCCACACGAGGACGTCCCAGTCGACGGTCTCGCGCGACCGCAGTTCGTCGGCGCCGTTGTCGGTGACGGTCACGCCGCCGAGCATCGACGCGGTCGCGTCGTCGAACGCGCCCGTGACCGTCACGCCCGCCTCGCGAGCCGCCCGTACGCCGAGTCGGCAGGCCTCCAGACGGCTGACGTCGGCGGTCGAGTCCGCGGCGTCATCGTCGAGATCGGGGTCGTCGGTCGCGTCCCCCACGGTCAGTCCGAGCGCGTCGCAGGTCGCGAGCACGGTCGCGTTGGCGGCCGCGCTGGAGCTTTTCAGTCCGGCCGCGAGGGGGACATCGCTGTCGGTGCGAACGGTCCCGCCCTCGCCGTCGCCCCATCGCTCGGTCGCGAGCGCGACGCAGCGCTCGATCAGGGCGGTGTCCGCGTCGGCGTCCTCGGCGATCGTCCCGTCGACGCCCGCGGCGGCCGGGTCGAGCGTCACGCTCGCGCGCGTTTCGACGTCGATGCCGAAGGCCGCGCCGGTGCCCGTCGCGAGCGCGTTCAACACGGTGCCGGCGCCGAGCGCCGCGGCGCGTCCCTCCATGCACTCAGGGCTCGCGAGCGCGGACAAAGAGGTAGCGATCACGGCGAGTCTCTCGGCACCGCGACGGCGAGCAGTTGTCGAGCGCGCCCCTTTTGAGGAGGGCGACCCGAGCGACACGTATGTCAGCGCCTTCACGCAGCGACGTCCCGCCGACGTCGATCGGGATCGACCTCCGCGAGGAGGGGGTCGTCGTCGAGTACCTGGACGGTCGGACCACGCTCTACCGCGGCGTTCCGGACCCGGTCGAGGGATCGATCACCGCCGGCCCCGGGAAGGAGACGCACGTGCTCGTCACCGACCCGACCGAGACCGAGGGCGTGATGACGTACGTCAACGACTACAACACCGACGACGAGATCTTAGAGGACTCCGGCGTCGGTCGCGTCATCGTCGAGGAGGGCGAGCGCGACGAGGTGTTCCCCGGCGTGATCGTCGGCCGGACCGGGCAGCGCAACGAAGTGGTCGCGGACCCCGAGATCGCCGGCGGTCGCGTGTTCGTCTTCGTCGAGGACGGCTGGACCGAGGGGAGCTTCGAGATCGTCGAGGGGCCCGAGGACGGGCTCGACGCGCACCGATGAGCCTCGCGAAGCCCTGGCGAGACCTCGACCGCTCGACGGTCGGCAGCGCGCCCAGCCGCTACGCGCTGTACGAACTTGGCGACGCCGACGGCGACACGGTCGGGTTCGGCACGGGCGTGCTCCGCGACGAGCTGAAGGAGGCGCTGGCGTACGGGGACGCGGCGAAGGTGCGGTGGGAGCTCGCCGACTCGGCCGAGCACGCGGAGCGGCTGTTCGCGGAACACGTCGAGGAGTAGTCGCCGGCGAGGGCTGGGCGTCCCGATTGCTGAGAGGGACCGCACTCACCGAGAACGACCGACAGACGAAAGTCCGACGACCGCCGATGGATATCCATGAGCGACGAGGCGGACGCCGGCGAGGAGGTGTTGCGCGCGAGCGACATCGGCGGCGAGGGGCCGCCGATCGAGGAGAAGCCGTACAAGATCGTCTTCGAGGCGAACAAGTGCTTCGGGGCCGGGAAGTGCGCCGAGGTCGGCGACAACTGGGTGATGGACCTCCAGAGCGGGATGGCGAAGCCGCGGTCGTACTACATCGGCGAGGACGAACTGGAGGAGAACGTCCGCGCCGCCGAGGTCTGCCCCGCGAAGAAGGACAAGGGGGTCATCCACGTCGTCGACCGGCGCACCGACGAGGAGATCGCGCCGAACCCGCACGGGGACGGGACGCTCTCCGTCGACTGGTAAGCGAGGCCGCGGCGGTCGGGCTGTCCGCTCGACGGTGGCGACCATCCGAAAGGGGTTTCACCCCGCCGCCGGAACCGAAATCCGCGCGGGGGTGGCTGAGCCTGGCCAAAAGCGGCGGACTTAAGATCCGCTCCTGTAGAGGTTCGAGGGTTCGAATCCCTTCCCCCGCATATCGCGGCTCTCACACCCCGTGAGCGCCGCGTCTGGGCCTAGAAGGGATTCGAATCAAGGAGGTCGCGCGCAGCGAAGCGAGCACGTCCGACTGTGGTTCGAATCCCTTCCCCCGCATGCCTGTGGCGAGCAATTCGCGAGCCGCAGGCTTCCGAATCGGCAGGGATTCGAAGCAGGGAACGAAGCGAGCGCAGCGAGCGGAGTGAGTGAGGTTCGAATCCCTTCCCCCGCATGCCTGTGGCGAGCAACTCGCGAGCGGTAGCAGTCGATTCGACCTGTAAACCGCCCTAGCAGCAGAACATGAACGGATACACCAGGGCGACGCGGTCGCCCTCCTCCAGCTCCGTGTCGAAGCCCTTCTCGTTCTCGTTGAAGTGACCGTTCACGAGGATGCGAGCGTACGCGATCGTCTGCTCGCCGACCGGGTTCTTCGTCCACGTGCCGGGGAGCTCCTCCGGCGTAGGCGCCCAGCCGCTGTGGGTCGCGTCCGCCTCGCTCTCGGCGATGAGCATGTCTTGGAGCTCCGGGTAGTCCTCGAACAGCTCGTCGAGGAACTCGCGGAGGGTGTCGCCCGCGAACGTGTACTCGAACTCGTACTCGCCGAGCTCCGTGCGGACGTGGCCGGTACACCGAACCGTGACCGTCGTCTCCGTCTCGGGCCCCGTCGCCTCGTCCGGCGCGTCCTCGACGGCGGTCGCAGCCTCCTGACTCGGTGTCATGTCAGCTCGTACGGCTCTTCCGGGCGTAAGCGACTTCACGAACATGTTCGGCGCCGGTGCGAGCGCGGCGAGCGCGACGAGCGCTCCGGCACCGAGCCCGGCGGGTGGGAATCCCGAATCGCGGGAACGCCGTCCGAACATGTTGCCGCCAAACCGATAGGGCGAGCGGGGACAACCCTCTGCCGATGGAACTCACACGCAAGACGATCGCGAAGGTCATCGTCGCGGCGTTCCTGCTCAACCTGACCGTGATGGGCGCCGGGGCGTGGTTCGCGTATCAGGAGGCGCCGCCGATCCCCGAAGAGGTCGTCGGCCCCGACGGCGAGACGATCGCGACCGGAGAATCGATACAGGACGGGAAGGCGGCGTTCCAGCAGTACGGACTGATGAACCACGGGTCGATCCTCGGCAACGGCGCGTACTACGGCGAGGACTACACCGCCGACACGCTCGACCTGAAGGCCGAGCACATGCGCGAGTACTACGCGCAAGAGGAGTACGGCGCGAGCTACGACTCGCTCTCCGGGCCCGAGCAAGCCGCGGTCGCGGAGACCGTCCGCGAGGACCTCGACGAGTCCCACGACGGCGGGGCGATCGAGTACTCCGCCGCCGAGGTCTACGCCCACGAGCAGGTGCGCGAGACGTACGTCGAGCGCTACCACGAGGGCGACCACGACCGTGGCGTGCCCGCGGGGATGATCGAGTCGTCCGGCGAGGCCGAGGACTTCGCCGACTTCGCGCTGTGGACGGCGTGGTTCTCCCACACCGATCGGCCCGGCTCCGACAACTCCTACACCAACGAGTGGCCCTACTCGCCCGCCGCCGGCAACGACGCCACCGGCGCCGCGATGATCTGGAGCGTGATCTCGATGGTGCTACTGGTCGGCGCCGCCGGCGCCGCGATCCTCCTCTACAAGTCGGTGCGGCTCCCGGAGCCGTCGGCCGAGGGGATCTCGGTGCCGGAGCCGGGCGACGTGAGCGTCTTCCCGAGTCAGCGCGCGGCGCTCAGATTCATCCCCGTCGCCGCCGGGCTGTTCCTCGCGCAGGTGCTGCTGGGCGGCTTGCTGGCGCACTTCTACATCGAACGCGCCGGGTTCTTCGGGATCGAGCGGCTGTTCGGCGTCCACATCCTCCAGCTGCTCCCCTTCTCCATCGCGAAGACGTGGCACATCGACCTGGGAATCCTGTGGATCGCGTCGACGTGGCTCGGCGCCGGGCTGTTCCTCCCGCCGCTCCTGACCGGCCACGAGCCGAGGAACCAGGCGCGATACGTCAACGTCCTGCTCGGCGCGCTCGTGGTCGTGGTCGGCGGCGGAATGACCGGCATCTGGCTCGGCGCGAACGGCTACCTCCCCGGCCAGCTCTGGTGGCTCCTCGGCAACGAGGGGTTAGAGTACCTCGAAGTTGGGAAGGTGTGGCAGGCCGGCCTACTCGCCGGATTCGTCCTCTGGGCGATCCTCGCGGTCCGGGGACTCAAGCCCCTGCTCGACCGCGAGCCGGTGTACGGGCTCGCGCACATGATCCTCTACGCGGGCGGCTCGATCACGCTGCTGTTCGTCGCCGGCTTCCTCTTCACGCCGTCGACGAACATCGCCGTCACGGAGTTCTGGCGGTGGTGGGTCGTCCACATGTGGGTCGAGGGCGCGTTCGAGTTCTTCATCGTCGCGATCATCGGGCTCACGCTCGTCTCGATGAACCTCCTCACCCGACGCAGCGCCGAGAAGGCGGTCATGCTGCAGGCGCTTCTCGTGATGGGTACCGGCGTCATCGGCGTCTCGCACCACTACTGGTGGATCGGCATGCCCGACTACTGGGTGCCGATCGGGAGCGTCTTCTCGACGCTGGAGCTGCTCCCGCTGATCTTCATCCTCTACGAGGCGATCGGTCAGTACCGCGCGATGACCGCCTCGGGCGGGTTCCCCTACAAACTCCCGTTCATGTTCATCGTCGCCAGCGGGGTGTGGAACTTCGTCGGCGCCGGGGTGCTCGGCTTCTTCATCAATCTCCCGCTCGTCAACTACTACGAGCACGGCACCTACCTCACGGTCGGGCACGCCCACGCGGCGATGTTTGGCGCGTTCGGCTTCCTCGCGCTCGGGATGGTCGCGTACATGCTCCAGCTGTCGATCGACCCCGAGCGCTGGGACGGCTCGTGGCTCCGGGCGTCGTTCTGGCTCTGGAACGTCGGGCTCGCGCTGATGGTGTTCGTCTCCGTGCTCCCCGTCGGGTTCCTCCAGCTCGACGCGGCGTTCACCGGGAGCTACGCGGCGGCCCGGAGCCTCGCGTTCTACGAGGGCGGCCTCGTCCAGACGCTGTTCTGGGCGCGGCTCCCCGGCGACACGCTGCTCATCCTGGGCACCGTCGTCTACGCCGCAGACGTGGTCCGGAAGCGGTTCGTCCTCCGGCGCTCCGAGGACGACCCGACCGTCGACGACATGGCCGTCGCGGAGGGGATCGTGGGCGCCGACGACGACTGACTACTCAAACGGCTGCCCCCTCTTCTGCTCTTATTTAAAAGACGTTGCTGCCGATGACGCGGTCAACCGCTTCAAATCCCCAGCCGATCTTTTATAAACTGATGATGGCAGAATAACGGAGAACTCCTCCAAAGCCCCAACCGATCGGCAATACATCGTTGCTGCTACTGACGCGGTGACCACCTCCAAAGCCCCAGCCGCACCGCACAGCACCTCACGCCTCCCCAGCCTCGTCGGCCGGCCTCCGCGTTGCTCCGGCCGCCCGACTCCCTCGCGCTCGGATTCGCGAGCCTCCGGCTCGCTCACCGGAGCGCGCCGCCGCGGTTCAGTGTACCCGAAACGTCACCAGAACCCCGGCCGACGGTCGCAGTCGCGCTGCTCTCCCCTCACACGATCTTCATCATCCGCGTCTCGAACTTCCCGACGCGGACCCGGACCCACCCCGCGAGCTCGTCGTCGAGCTCGGGGTCGTCGGTGTCGACGCGCAGCGCTCGGACGTCGTCGAGCTTCGCCCGCGAGGCGACGATCCGCAGGTCACAGCGTCGGATCACCGCCGGCGACAGCTGCGGGTTCCCGCGACCGAAGACGAACCCCTGCCCGCCGATGGGGGAGACGACGATCACGTTCTCCTCGCCGAGCGCGTCGAGGATCTCGGCCTCCGTTCCGTCCCGGACTACCACCTCGCCGTCGCGCCACACGTCGACGCCGATCGGCGACGGCTCGAACCCGAGCTCCGCCTTGATCGCGCCGACGGTCGACCCCGGTCCGAGCACGAAGGCGACGCCCTCCCCGTCCCGCTCGCGGATGTCGTCGGCCACCCCTTCCGCGAGCGACTCCACGGTCCCGCTCGCGGTCTGTTTCGACGACTGGAGGTCGTCGGCGACGGGAACGCGCGCGACCGCCCGGAGCTCCGGGTGGACCTCCCCCTCCCGGTAGGCGTCCTCGTCGATGTCCATCACCTCGCGGCGCTCCGTCCGAGAGAACGTCGCCGCGACCTCGGCGGCGTCTTCCGGCGAGACGGCGAACACGGAGGAGTACACCTTCACTCCGGCGGGCACGCCGAGCATCGGGACCTCGCTGCCCGCCGCCTCCAGCGCCGCCGCCACGTCGCTCGCGGTGCCGTCGCCGCCGACGAACAGGACCAGATCGACCGGACCGGCGTCCGCGTCGTCGTCGCCGCCGCTCTCCACTTTCCCGTCGTCGTCGCCGCTCCCGACGAAGGCCTTCACGACGCGCGCGGTGTGGGCGGCGGTCGTCTCCGTGGGGCCGGGCGGATCGCCGGCCGCGGTCCCCCTGTCGCCGAAGGGGTCGACGACGCGAGCCGGCTCGAAGCCGGCCGCCCGCACCAGCCGCTCGCCCATCGGATCGGCCGCGGTCGAGACGGTCGCCTCCGGCGCGATCGTCGCGAGTCGATCGAGCGCTCGGCGCGCGCGGTCGGGCGCTCGCGGCTCCGCGCCGCGCGCGACCGCCTCCGCGACCTTCCCGTCGGTGCCCTTGAGGCCGACTCGCCCGCCCATCCCGGCCACCGGGTTCATCACGAATCCGACGTGCATGGTCCGATCTACGGCGGCGGACTCTTAATGGGCCGCGTCTCGGTCGCCGCGCGTGTCCGGAAGTTCAATACTTAAGACGCCCCCGGAGCAATCGCCATCCATGCTCCTCGAAGCCGCCGTGACCGAGCCGCTCCCGATCGACGCGACCGCGACCGCCGTGATCCTCGTGAGCCTCGCCGTCACCGCGGTGTGGCTCGCGTACCTCTACCGGTAGTCGTCGACCGCTCTCCGACGCCGCCGATTTCGATAGCTCTCCGACGCCGCCGAGTTCGATAGCTCTCCGACGCCGCCGAGTTCGCGTCTCGATCGTCGCCGCCCGAGTCCGTCAGCGCCGATCCACCAGCGTCGACCGCTCCCGAACCCACTCGGCGGCGCGTTCGGCCTCCGCCGCAGTCGTCGCCGTGATCTTCACCCGGACGCTCTCGCCGGGATAGGAGCCGACGCTGACGTCGAACCGCTCCTGCAGCTCTGTGAACCGGTCCAAGAGGGCGCTCTCCGGCTCGTCGACATCGACCGTGACGGTGTGGGTCGGCGTTCCCTCGAACTCGTCGGCGACCGACTCGAACATCGCCTTCATCTCCGTCGGGACGCCCGGCAAGACGTATACCGACTCGACGACCGCCCCCGGGGCGACGCCGGTCTCGTTGGCGAGCGGTCGGCAGTCGGCCGGCAGGTGCGTCGTCTCCGCGGCGAGGTCGCCGGCGCTGTACCCGCGCTCGGCGAGCCACGCCGCTGCCTCCTCGTTCTCCTCGAGCTCTCGGCCGAAGGCGGCCGCGACCCCGTCCATCGTCACGTCGTCGTGCGTCGGCCCGAGCCCACCGGTGACGACTACCGCGTCGTATTCGGCGTGGTATTCGTTGACGACGCGCGCGATCTCGCCGACCTCGTCGGGGACGACCGTCACCCGACGGACGACCACGCCGCGCTCGTCGAGCCGGTCGCAGAGCCACGTGGCGTTCGTGTTCTCGGTGTCACCGACGAGGAGCTCGTCCCCGACGGTGACGACGGCGGCGTTCATACCGCTGACAAGGCGGCGCGCACTCAAAAGCACCCGCGTTCGGTCGCAGCCGCTCGCGCTCTCGGAGAGGGTCCCCGGCGAAGGCTGTCGCCGGAGCGACCAGACGATCGACTACTCCTCGTCGTCGTACACGCCGAGTCCCATCTCCCGCCGCTGTTCCCGAAGCTCCTCCAGCTGCCGCCGGAAGTACGCCGTCCCGACGGCCGCCGCGACGAGCGCGACGGCGAGGATCACGCCGAAGACGAGCAGGTCGGTCTCGCGGTACGACTGGACCACGACCGACCCGCCCTCGATCGACTCCCAGGTGATCCGGTCGCGCCCGTCGACGGTTTCGATCTCGTGGTCGCGCGGGGAGACGTGGCCCACGACCGGGAAGTCGGTGCTGAATCCGGGCGGGAGCGTCACCGCGTACGACCCGTCGACGTACACCAGCGTGGTGAACCGTCGGGGCGACCCCGACGCGGAGAAGGCGACCTGCCCGTCGCCCATCTCTTCCGGGAAGCGGATCCACGTCTCGTCGGGGGTCCGGTCGACCTCGCCGCCGCGGGTGCGGAACTCGCTGCCGTTGAGCACCTCACCGTCGGCGGTCCGGTACCGGAACGCCTCGAACTCCAGCGGCTGATCGCCGGCGTACGGCGTCTGCCGGTACAGTCTGAGTTCCTCGATCTCCGAGACGTCGTACACCGCCGTGTACTGGTTCCCGGTCGAGAGGTTGAACGCGGCGTCGCGGTCGGTGTCGAACTCGTACTCGCTCGGCGGCTCCGCGTCGAGGGTCTCGTTCGCGACCTCGCCCCCCTCGTTGAGGTAGGTGAGGCAGCCGGCGCTGACGGCCAACAGGGCGACGACGGCGACCGCGAGGGCGAAACGTCGGTTCACGGATTCAGACGATACAGCGCATCTCCGCCGGGAGGTAGGAACCGATCGCGGCGAGGAGTCCCGGCGGGTCGGTGTTCTCGGTGCAGACGATGCTCTGTTCCAGGAGACCGAGCCGCTCGACGGTGACGATGTCCTGCGCGTGGCCCGCGCGGTTCACCGTCGCGCGCACCTCGCCGCGGGTCGCCGAGTTGACGTTGACCCGGCCGTTCCCGCGCTGCCAGTCGTACAGGCGGTCGCGCTCGGCGTCCGCCAGGCGGCTCGGTTCCGCGTCCGGATCCCCGACGTCCCCGCCGTACCGGAACCGCAGCGGGAGGTGCTGGACAAGTCCGAACCGCTCGACCACCTGCGCCGGCGATCCCCTGCCGAGCCCGATCTCGTCGGCGGGGATCCGCACGTCGATGCCCGCGTCGACGACGAACCCGTCGTCGTCCCACGACTCCAGGGTGCCGACGTACTCCTCGCCCGCCTCCAGCCCGTCGTCGTGAGCGACGATCTCGCCCCACGTCTCCGCGAGTACGTTCCGGGCGACCTCGGCGTCCTCGCCGGTCACGTCAACTTGCACGAAGCCGTCGTCGCGGACGCCGACCTGCCACTCCACGCTCAGTTCGCCGATGTCGTTGGCGACGAGCGAGCCCATGCCGTCCAGCGCGCGGTCGCGGGCGTCCCCCTCGACGTAACACTTGGTTGCGAGGACGACCATCAGCCCGTCACGTCCACGTTGAGTTCGTCGCGGAGCTCCTCGACGCGTCGGCCCATCGCCTCGCGGAGCCGATCGTTGTCCATCGCGTCGAGCGGCGAGCCGCACTCGGGGCACTCGAAGCCGAAGTCCATCGCCTCGCCGAACTCGAAGCGGATCGAACACACCTCACAGAGGTAGAACTCGTGGGTGCGCTCGTACTCCTCGCGTTCCTCCAACGCGTCGAGCAGGCGGTACATCTCCTCTTCGAGGTTCTCCGGGATGTTGTCGTAGTGGAACGTCCAGAGGTACGTGAGCCACCCCGAGTCCTCGTCGCGCACCCGGCGGTACGTGGCGAGGTCGTTCTCGTACAGGATGAACAGCGCGCGTCGGACGTCGTTCAGCTCCAACCCGAGCTCCTCCGCCAGCTCCTCGTCGGTGACTTCGCCGTCGGGCGGCGCGGCCGCCACCGGCATCCCCGTCGGCCCCACCAGCTCGTGGAGGTACTTTTGGATGACGGGGTCGTTCAGTAAATCCTCAAAAGCCATTACACGAAATTGGTGGTGGAATCGGGTTAAAAGCTCCGAAAGGGCCACCGCTGGCGCGGCTGCGGCTCCGGTCGCCAGCGGCTCCGGCAGAGCTTTACGCCGCCCCTCGGACCACCCGTGCGTAATGAGCGAGTCCGACGATCCGCGCGCCGAGGGGTCCGGCGGTTCGTCTACCGGGAGTTCGTCTTCTGGCGGTTCGTCTGCCGGGAGTTCGTCTTCTGGCGGTTCGTCTTCCGAAGGCCCTGACGGCCGTTCGCCCCGAGGCCCGGGCGGCCCGAGCGGCCGAGTTCGTCTCCGGCGGGCGGTCGGCGCCGTCGCGCTCGCGACGGTCCCGGCACTGCTCGCCGCGGTGCCGCTGGTCCCCGCCGCCGTGCTCCTCGGCCCCGCCGGCCTCGGTCTCTTCGGCGCGGCCGCGCTCGGCGGGATTCCCCCGGCGATCGCCGGCGCGCTCGCCGCAGTCGTCTTCGGTCTCGGCGGGTCGGCGGCGATCGGGCCGACCCTCGTCGATCGGCGGGTCGCGCGGCTTCCGGACGCCGCGCTCGACGACCGCCCGGCCGGCTTCGTCGCCGACCGCGTCGCGACCCTCGCCGAGGACGTCGGCGTCGACGCCCCCGCGGTGACCGTCGTCCGCGCCGACGCGGCCAACGTCGCCGTCGCCGACGGCTACCGGGGCCCGCGGCTGGTCGTCTCGACGCGGCTGCTCTCGCTCCCGGCGGCCGACCGCGACGCCGCGCTCAGCCACGCGCTCGTCCGGCTTCGGACCCGGGAGGCGGCGGTCACGACCGCCCTGTTGCCGGCGCTGGCGCTCGTCGAGACGGTCGCGCTGTTGGCGACGCTGCTCGTCGGCCGGCGCGCCGAGCGGACGGCGGCCGACCGCCGCGTCAACCGGATCCACGGGTACGAACCCGAGGAAGACCGGATCCCCCCGTGGGCGTACACGGCCGCCGGCGCCCTCCTGTGGCTGCTCCTGCTGCCGGCGTGGATCCCCGCCGTCCTCGGCGACCGCCTCTACGTCGGCGGCGGGCGACGCGACGCGGACGCCGCGGTCGCGCGCAGGGGGAGCGCCGAGCGCGACGGGCTCGGAAACGCGATCGCGTTCGCGGGCGAGGCGGCGGGAGCCGCCGACTGGCCGCCCCTGCTCGACCGGCTGTCGATCGTCTCGATGGCGGACGCCGAGACGGGTCGCGTGCGCGGGACGAGCCGCCAGGAGGCGCGGTTCCGTCTGGCGTTGTTGCGGTCGAAGCGCTCGCTCTGAACCGCTCTCAGCGGGCCGCCGGCGGGTCCGCCGCCGCGACGCCGGCCCTCACGGGTGCGCGGGCACCGACAGCCGGAGGGTGGTGCCCCCGCTCGACGACTCGATCGAGAACTCCCCGCCGGCCTTGCTCACGACCCAGTAGATCAGCCATATCCCCAGCCGGTCCGCGTGGGTCAGCGGCGTCTCGCCCCGTCCGAGCACGCGCGTCTCGTGGTCCGGAATGCCGGGCCCGTCGTCGGCGATCTCGACCGCGATCCACTCGGCCGACTCGCGTTCGACGCGGATATCGACCGACGGGCTCGGCCCGTCGTTGTGTTTGGCGGCGTTCTCCACGCCCTCCTCGATCGCGGCCAGCAACCCGACGACCGTCGTTTCGAGCGCGTCGTCGGGCGGCATCGCGAGCTCGATCGTCGTCTCGGGGAACCGGTCTTGCACCCGCGACCGCAGTTCGATAAGGCGGTCGCGGAGCTCGACGGCGGACTCGGCGGGCGACGGAGGAGACAGCGTGCGGTCGAGCTTCTGGACCGCACTGGCGATCCCGGTCAGGTCGTCCGTCGTCTCGGTGATCACGTCGAGGGAGGCCCGCAGCTCCTCGTCGTCGGCCCCCTGTCGCAGCAGCTCCGCGTAGCCCGAGATGAGGTTCATCTTGTTCCGGAGGTTGTGGCTGAGCACGCGGTTCATCACCTCCAGCCGGCGCTCCCGGATCTTCCGCTCCGTGATGTCCGTCTGGAATCCGACGTAGTGCGTGGTCGTCCCCTCGTCGTCGCGGATCGGCGCGATCGTGAGCCGATTCCAGAACTGCTGGCCGTTTCGTCGGTAGTTCAGGATGTCGACCGCGACCGGCCGCTCGTCGTCGATCGCCGCTCGGATCGCCGCGGTCGTCTCCGGGTCGGTGTCCTCGCCCTGGAGGAACCGGCAGTCGGCGCCGAACATCTCGGAGCCGTAGCCGGTGAGCGCCTCGAACTCGTCGTTCGCGTACACGATCGGGTTGTCCCCCTCGCCGCGCTCGTCGGCCTCCGCGATCGTGATCCCGACCGGCGCCTCGTCCATCGCCTGTTCTTTCAGGCGGAGGTCCTCGACGGTCTCCGCGAGGGTCCGCTCGCGAGCCGCGAGCCGGAGCGAGGTGCGTCGTCGCTCGACGAGGTTGGCGATCCGAGTGCGGAGCGCCCGGCGCCGCACCGGCAGTTCGACGACGTCGTCGACGTAGTCCCACGTGTTCTCCGTGGTCGGCCCGGCCGCGGTCTCGCTCACCAGCAGGACGAACGGGAGGAAGACGGGCGCGGCCAGCGACCGCCGCCGCTGGATCGACCCGGCGACTCGGTTGAACTCGTGGACGTCGAAGACGCAGCAGTCGAACGTCGATTCGAGCGCCGCCACGTCGGTCGCGGTCTCGACGCGGAACCGATCGCTCAGGGCATCGGCCACCAGCTCGCGGTCGCGACCCGAGCGCATGAACAGCAGAACCCTGGGCTTCCCGTCGGGTTCAGCCGGTCCTCCGACGGCTGTGTCGCCGTCGTTCTGGGCCGTCTGTCGGGCGCCGAGGCCCTCCTCGGAGGGCGGGTCGGCGACGTCGCCTTCGGCGGGCGAACCGTCGGCGACCCCGTCGAAGCCCGTGTCCATCGTCCGTGGACGGTGGACGCACTGCCATTAAGAGTTACCCATTTATTAATTATCCAGCCCGCGGAGGGGGCCCCATGGCTGTCTCACTTCCCGAGCGCGCGTCGACCGGGGTCGCGGGCCTCGACGAGATACTGTCCGGGGGACTGCTTCCGGAGCGGAGCTACATGGTCCGCGGTCAGGCGGGCACCGGGAAGACGATCCTGAGCCTTCACTTCCTCCAGCGGGGCGTCGAAGAGGGGGAGACGTCGCTGTTCGTCAACCTGGAGGAGGACGTCCGCGACCTCGCGGCGAACGCGGCCGCGCTGGGCTTCGACACGGAGGCGATCGAGTTCCTCGATCTGAGCCCGGGCGCCGACGCGTTCACCGAAGACCGGTCGTACGAGGTGTTCGCGCCCTCTGAGGTCGAAGGGGAGACGCTCACCGATCGGATCGTCGAGGGCGTCACCGCGATCGACCCGGACCGCGTGGTCGTCGACCCGCTGACGCAGCTCCGGTACCTGCTGTCCGACGACTACCAGTTCCGGAAGCAGGTCGTCGGCTTCATGCGATTCTTGAAAGATCAGGGGGCGACCGTGGTGTTCACGGTGCAGAACACCGAGTCGCTGCCGACCGACGATCTGGAGTTCATCACGGACGGATCGATCCGACTGGGCGCGGAGGAGTACGGAAAGACGATCGAGGTCCCGAAGTTCCGCGGGTCGTCGACCCAGCGCGGGGACCACGCCTACCGGGTGACCGACGACGGCATCGAGGTGTACCCGGCGCTCCGGCCCGGCGAGTACGCCGGCGAGGACGGGTTCGAACAGATCTCCTCGGGGATCGAGGGGGTCGACGACCTGCTCCACGGCGGGCTCGAACGCGGCACGGTCAGCATCGTCAGCGGGCCGACTGGGGTTGGGAAGACGACGCTGAGCACGCAGTTCATGAAAGCGGCGGCGGAGCGCGGCGAGCGCTCGGTCATCTACCTGTTCGAGGAGAGCCGGGAGACGTTCCTCGCGCGCTCTCGCGCGGTGGGTATCCCGGTCGACGAGATGCTGGACCGGGGGACGCTCCGGGTGGTCGAGGTGGAGGCGTTAGAGCGGTCGCCACAGGAGTTCGCCCGCATGGTCCGCGAGGAGGTCGAGGACCGCGGCGCGAGGCTCGTGATGATCGACGGCATCGCGGGGTACCGGCTCACGCTCCGCGGCGAGGAGGGGACAGTGCTCCAGCAGCTGCACGCGCTGGGTCGGTACCTCAAGAACGCGGGCGTGACGGCGGTGTTCGTCGAAGAGACGCGCAACATCACCGGCGAGTTTCAGGCGACCGTCGACAACATCAGCTACCTCGCCGACACCATCGTGTTCCTCCGACACCTGGAGGTGCACGGCGAGATGCGGAAGGCGATCGGCGTGTTGAAAAAGCGGACGAGCGACTTCGAGCGGACGATCCGGGAGTTCCGCATCACCGCCGACGGCGTGGCGGTCGGCGAGCCGATGACGGGACTGCGCGGCATCCTGAGCGGGACCCCGGAGCTCGTCGACGGCCCGAGTGCGGAGCGCGTCGACGAGGAGTGATCGGCGGCGTCGAGGAGCGATCGGCGGCGACGAAACCGCGGCCCTCAGTCCGACTCGTCGTCGCCCTCGTCGGCGTCGACGACCGTCTTTCCGGTCGGCTCCGGGATCACCTCGCGGTCGGCGTCGACCCACTCGCGCTCCAGCTCCGCGCCCTCGAACAGCCGGTCTAAGAACACCGCGAGCCCGGCGACCTCGGAGTGCGGCTGGTTCGTCACGCCCACGTTGAAGTCGGCGCGCTCGTACAGCGCCCACGGCACCTTCTCGCCGCCGACGACCACGAGGAGGTCGCGGGGCGCGGTCGGTCCCCCCGCCGCGTCCGCATCGTCACCCGACGCCGCGAGGCCTACCGCCTCGCGGACCTCCTCTTCGACGTCCTGCACGCGCTCGCCGTACATCGTGAGGTGGACCACGACGCCCTCGAAGTCCCGGACGATCGCCTTCTGGTCCTCGCGGAGCTCGACGGCGAAGGGGCCGCCGAACCGGTCGGTGATGTCCCGCACCGTCTCCGCGGACTGGCCGGCGTTGTCGGGGAAGATCACCCGGTCCGCCCCGAGCGCCCGGGCCGTGAGCCCGACGTGCGTCGTCATGCGGTCGTCGCGTCCGGGCCGGTGGCCGTACCGGAGGACGACGACCTCGCGCGCCTCGTGCATGAGCGGCGATGCGCCCGCGACGGGTGTGGTCCTTTCGATGCGGTCGTGAGAGTGTGATCCCTTCGAGGCGGTCGTGAGAGTGTGATCCCTTCGAGGCGGTCGCGCGGGCGGTCCGACGCCAGTGTATACCACATACATGGATCATCGGCCGGATCGAGCCCGAGAGGTGACCACGTAAGTGAAAGGTTCATGGGGGAGGCGGTCGCCGGATGAGGTATGACGAGCGTCAAGGAGTTCCGCGTCGACGAGCCCGCGACCGCCGACTCTCTCGGCCGCGGTCGGTTCGTCTTCACGGACGCGTACTCGGTGTTCGACTGGGGGCAGATGCCCGACGAGATCCCGCGGAAGGGCGCGAGCCTCTGTGCGATGGGCGCGTTCAACTTCGAGCTGTTGGAAGACGAGGGCGTGCCGACTCACTACCGCGGGGTCGCAGACGCTGGCACGGGTGAGATCGTCCCCCTCGCCGACGCGACCGCCCCGCCGACGGAGATGGCGATCGATCTGACGCAGGTCCCGGACCTGCCGTACGAGGGGCCGGACGCCGGCTACGACTACGACGCGTTCCACGCCGCGGGCGGGGACAACTACCTCGTCCCGCTGGAGGTCGTCTTCCGGAACCGGGTTCCGGTCGGCTCCAGCCTGCGACGGCGCGCCGACCCCGCCGACTTCGGTCTCGACGCCGACGAGTGGCCCGACGAGCCCGTCGACCTCCCGGAGCCGGTCGTGGAGTTCTCCACGAAGTACGAGGAGCAGGACCGCTACCTGACCCGCGCCGAGGCCGACCGCATCGCGGGCGCCGCCGACGTCGACGCCCTCGAGTCGCTCGCGCTGGACGTGAACCGCGTGGTCACCGAGCGCGCCGAGGCCGTCGGGTTCGCCCACGAGGACGGGAAGATCGAGTGCCTGTACGCCGACGGCGAGCTCCGGGTCGCCGACGTGGTCGGCACGTTCGACGAGAACCGGTTCTCCTACGGCGGCCGCGGGATCTCGAAGGAGGTCGTCCGGCAGTGGTACAAGGCGAACGACCCCGCGTGGGTCGCGGCCGTGAAGGAGGCGAAGGCGGCGGTCGCCGAGCGCGACATCGACGACTGGCGCGAGCTCTGCGACCGCGATCCGGACCCGCTCCCCCCGGCGGTCGTCGACGCGGTCTCGGAGCTGTACGCCGCCGGGACGAACGCCTACACCGGGCGGGAGTGGTTCGACGTCCCCGACATCGAGGCGGCGCTGGACGCGGTCGACGATTTATAAACGAGCGCGGTCGCTGACGTCGGAGAGAATCGCTTATAAGTAGTTGCTGCCGCGGTGGACACCTCCAAAGCCCCAGCCACTCGCTTATAAGTGGTTGCCGGTGACTCTACGATGAAGACTTCCAAAGCCCCAGCCGCGCTCGGCTCCCACAGCTCGCTGCGCTCCTCAGTCGCTCGCGTTGCTCACTCCTTGCGGTGCTTGCGTCGTCATCAGAACGCGACGCGTTCTGATTGGCTCACGAGAGCTCCACTCTCGTGAACGCTGGGGTTCGCCGAGCGCGGCTGCCCCTTTGAGTCCCACCCACACAGCACGGCAACCTCACGCCTTCCCAGCCTCGCCGTTCACACCCTCCGGGCGTTCGCGGCGTCCCTCGCGCGTGCTGCTCGGCCGCAGGCGCGGCCTCGCAGGCACGCGCCACCGCACCTGTTTATAAACGATCAACGCTATCGCTCACCGCTGTAAACGAGCGACCGATAACCGTTTCACCGCCGCGCCCAGTCGAGCATGCGCTCGTAGAACGGCTCCGATCCGAGCGCGTCGGCGTCGCCGACGAGTGTCAGCTGCTTTTTCGCCCGCGTGAGCGCCACGTTCATCCTCCGGTGGTCCTCGAAGATCGGCCCGTCGAGGTCGCCGGTGGCGACCAGCGAAACGACGATCACCTCCTTCGAGGAGCCCTGGAACCGGTCGACGGTGTCGACCGTGACCGGCGTCCGCCGGCCGATCTCAGCGACCTGCGCGCGGAAGGGCGCGATGACGCCCACGTCGTCGGGGTCGACGCCCGCGGCGAGGTAGGCGTCGACGACCGCCGCGACGCGCTCCGCCTCCCGGACGTTCCGGTTGCCGTCTCGCGTCCCGTCCGGGTCGACGAAGTCGACGCCCCCGGCGAGTCCGGCGGGGAGGTCGGCCGGGTCGACGCCGAGGTCGCGGAGGGTCTGCCCCGCCACCTCCGGGGTCGCCGGGCGGAGCGCGCCGTCGTAGAACTCCGCGGAGGCGAACGCCTGGATGCGCTGGCTCATCCGGTACTGGCGGTCGAGCATGACGCTCGCGTCCGGATACGCCTCGATGAGGCGCTGGAAGAGCGACGTCCGGAGGTCGTTCTCGGCGCGGACCACGGGCGGGAGCTGCTCGTGGTCGCCGACGAGCACGAACCGGTCGGCGAGGTTGATCGCGGCGTGAGTGCCGGGCTCCGTGAGCTGCGAGGCCTCGTCCACCAGGGCGACGTCGAACTCGCACTCGCGCATGACCCGGGAGCCGCAGGCCGCGGTGGTGGCGGCGACGACCGGCGCGTCCCGCAGCTCTGCGGCCTTCTCGTTCGGGTCGCCGCGCTGGACGAGCCGCACGTCCTGCATGTCGCCGCGGACGCCGGTCTCGGTCCCCACGCGGAGCACGTCATCAAAGCCCTGATCGCGGAGCGCCTCGAGGGCGTTGTCGACCGCGCGGTTGGTGAACGCCGAGAGCAACACCCGGTTCCCCTCGGCGACGAGCGCGCGGATCGTCCGGGCGATGGTGTACGTCTTGCCGGTCCCCGGCGGGCCGTGGATCAGCGCGCAGTCCTCGGCGTCGACGGCCAGCTCGACGGCCTCGTTCTGGGCCGCGTTGTTGTCGATGTAGGCGTCGGGGGCGTCGGCGGGACGGTCGGCGGCGTCCCGAAATTCGGGCTCGCGCCGCCCGAACAGCACGTCCTTGCGCGCGTCGCTCCCTTTTAAGATCGCGTCGTGGAGCGCGGTGAGCGAGCGGTCGACGGAGATCTCCGAGGGGTACACGTCGAGGCGGCGGAGCTCGACCGGCTCGTCGGTTTCGACGACGACCTCGTCGCCGTCGAGCGCGGTGATGCGGCCGAGCTCGGCGTGCCCGCCCACCGGATCGCCGTCGCTGGCGAGCGCCACGTCGCCCTCGCGGAGCTTGGAGACGGCGTCGTCGGGCTTGCGCGCGCGGAGCCGCCACCGGGCGTCGTCGATCTCGGTCTGCGAGACCGGTTCGAGGTCGATCAGCGCGCGGTCGTCCGCGGCGCGCTCCTCGGGCGTCTGCTCCCACAGCTTCCGGTACTCGGCGTGGGTCTCGCGGCGCTCCTCCTCCAGTGCGGTATAAAAGCGGTCGAAGTAGTCGCGCTCCGCGTCTGGGACCGGGCTGCCGACCGACCCCGCCTTCGACTCCTGATCCAGGCGGCCGGAGACGACCATGCAGGTGTCCTGCTCGAAGCAGTACTGACACTTCGCGTCGGCCTCGTACCCGGTGGGGACGGTCGGCCGCTCGCCGGGGTCGTTGAGCGCGCGCCACTCCATCGCCGCGAGGGCGTTGCGCTCGCGGACGACGAACTCCAGCAGGCCCCGCCCCACGGAGAACTCCTTGGCGGGCGCCAGGTCGCCGGACTCCTCGTTGCGGTCCAAGGCGGTGTTCTTCGTGTACAGCAGCGTCCCGATGTCGGGGTCGACGCCGCGCTCCTCTAACATTAGGGCGTAGCAGGCCGCCTGGATCTTGTCGTGGAAGCGCGGCTCGCGTTTGGTGTTCTTCCCGGTCTTCAGCTCGACGGGAGTCCCGCGGCGGAGCGCGTCGGCGCGCCCCTTCAGGCCGAACGTCGGCGAGATGAGGGTGAACTCCGACCGCCAGGTGTCCTCGTCGGAGAGCGTCCCCTGCGCGAGCCACCCCTCGATCGCGGCCGCGTTGCGGCGCACCTCGTCGGCGACCTCCGCCGGCTCGTAGCCCAGCAGCCCGAGTTCGAGGCCGGCCTCCTCGACGCGGTCCGCGACGGACGCCTCTAAGTCCATGCCGCGGAGCAGGTCGCCGAACACCTCGTGGACGACGGTCCCCTTGACCACGGGGTAGTTGAGCGGGATCCCCGAGAGCTTATTTAAGTAGTACATCCGCGGGCACTGGATCCACGAGCGGATCCCGGTCACGTCGACGAGGAAGTCGGGCTCGAGCACGACCCACGAGTCGCCCGTGGTCGCGTACCCGACCTCGCCGCCGAACTCGTCTTCCTCGGCGTCGGTGACGAGCAGTTCCATGCCCGGCTCGGCGTGTTCGGCGGTCTCCGCCCACTTCCCCCACAGGGTCACGTCGACCGGGTCGGCCGCGCCGCGCTCGGGGCGGATCCGAAGCTCGCGGAGCTCTCGGTCCCCGTACGACGTCGACACCGTCCGCGTCTCTCCCACGGAGAGGATCGGCCCCCGAACGTTCACGGCCGTCATCGGGAGCGGGCTCGAAAAACGCTGTCGGTGGGTGCTGGAGTCGGAGGCGCGTCGTGCCCGTGAGGGAGCCGGCGGCGACCCGAAATCGACTTGCGACTGCGGCCGCGACCCGACCGCATGGCCGACTCGACCCTCTCCCGCTACGGGCGCCTCGCCGTCGTCGTCTTCGTCCTCTCGCTCGCGGTGCTGTCCGCGGTCAGCGGTCTCGCCCGGCTGGAGACGCAGGGGCTCGCCGCCCTCGGAGACGTCGTCGTCAACGGCTACATCGCGGCGCTCGTCGTCTGGGGCGTCGCGGTCGAGGGGTTCGACACGGACCGGTTCCGGACCGCGCTGTACGCCGGGCTCGTGCTGTGGGGGGTCGTCGACGTCGCGGTCGGGACCGTCACGGCCTTCTCCGTCGTCTTCCTCCTCGCCGGCACGGCGCTGCTCGCGCGGATGGCCTACCGGCGCACGCGGGACTGACCGGCGCGCTGACGCTCGACCGAGACGAGTCGGGGGCTCCGCGACCGACACGCTCATGCGCCTCTGCTTATAAGGATACGCCGACATGCGCGTACGAGACTGGGACGACATCCTCGCGGACGTCGCGAGCGACTCGACCGACCCGGACGGCTGGCGCGCCGTCGCCGGCTCCCGGCGCGAGGGGCTCGGCGAGGACCTCTACTTCGGTCACCCGAACGTCGGCGTCTACCACCTCAAGACGTACGCGAAGAACCCCCGCGACCTCCGCGGCGTCGGCGCGCGGGTGGCCCGCAAAGTCGACGACGAGCTCGACCCGCTCCTCCCGAACGAGGAGTCGGCCGGCCGGTTCGCGGTCCGGTCGCCGCCCGAGGACGAGGACGAGGCGAAGGACGTGGCGACGCGGCTGCGCGAGACGCTGAAGGTCCACGCCGAGGCGCCGACGAGCCCCGACCACCTGTTCGAGGACGTGATGGAGGCGATCGACTCGCCCGCGTTCGGCTCGATGGACTACCGGTTCGACGGGCGCCCGGACGAGCTCGACGAGCTCTCCGACACGTTCGACGAGGCCGAGGAACTGCTCTCGTCGGAGCTGGAGGACCTGATCGACGAGGACGACGTCGACCGCGGATTCCATTAGAAACCCGACCTCCGAACCGACGCGGGGATCGCGGGTTCAATTCGGATTCCCGAGGAGACCGACGAGCGGCTCCCTCTGTCGTCTTCAGTAACGGCTCCCCAACGCGAACCCGTATAAAAAAAGAGAGCCGAACTGTCGCCCTTCCGAGCTACGTATCCGTCTCGAACTGCGCGTCGTAGTCGTTCTGGATCTCGAGCGTCGTCTCGCGGCTCACCTCCTCGAAGTCGTAGCCGTGGCGGTCGTTGGCGATCTCGTCGCGCGTGCGAATATCGGCCGGCTCCGTTCCTTCGGGGAACGGCTGGCGGTTGTAGATCGCCTGCACTTCGCCGGCGGTCTCCGCGCTGAGATCCGCGAAGTCACGGTCGTACTTCGCCTGCGCGATGTCGTCGAGCGTGAACGCCGGGTCGGACGGGAGCGCGCCGAACTGCGCGTCGTAGTCGTTCTGGATCTCGAGCGTCGTCTCGCGGCTCACCTCCTCGAAGTCGTAGCCGTGGCGGTCGTTGGCGATCTCGTCGCGCGTGCGAATATCGGCCGGCTCCGTTCCTTCGGGGAACGGCTGGCGGTTGTAGATCGCCTGCACTTCGCCGGCGGTCTCCGCGCTGAGATCCGCGAAGTCACGGTCGTACTTCGCCTGCGCGATGTCGTCGAGCGTGAACGCCGGGTCGGACGGGAGCGCGCCGAACTGCGCGTCGTAATCGTTCTGTATCTCGAGCGTCGTCTCGCGGCTCACCTCCTCGAAGTCGCGATCGTAGCGCTCGTTAGCGATCTCGTCGCGTGTGCGAATATCGGCCGGCTCGGTTCCCTCGGGGAACGGCTGGCGGTTGTAGATCGCCTGCACTTCGCCGGCGGTCTCCGTGCTGAGATCCGCGAAGTCACGGTCGTATTTCGCCTGCGCGATCTCGTCGAGCGTGAACTCCTCGTCCGCACCGTCGTCGGCGTCGTCTCCGTCATCGCCATCATCTCCGTCGTCGGCGTCGTCTCCGTCATCGCCATCATCTCCGTCGTCGCCGTCGTCTCCGTCATCGCCATCATCTCCGTCGTCGCCGTCGTCTCCGTCATCGCCATCATCTCCGTCGTCGCCGTCGTCGCCGTCGTCTCCGTCATCGATGGCCTCGATGGTAATCGTCGCGGTCGCGGAGTCGTCGTCGGTGAAGACGCCGTGTTCGTACTCACCGGTGTCGAGCCCGCTCGTGTCGAGGTCGCTGAACGTGACCGTCTGCGTCTCGTCACCGTCCAGCGTCACCTCTTGGGAGGTCAGCGCCTCGTCGTCTTCGAGCGTGCCGTCGCCGTCGAGGTCGAGTCGGAACTCGACCGTCTGGGTGCCTTCCTCATCGCCGTCGTTGGTGACCTCGGCGGAGACGTCGATCGCGTCACCCTGCGTCGCGCTCTCCGGTGCGTTCAGGTTCGAGACCTGGAAGTTCGCCGGGTCCGGCTCGGGCTCCGGTTCGTCAGATTCCACGGTGATCGAAGCGCCAGTCGTCTCGGTCACAGTATAGGATTCGCCGTCTTCGGTGCCGAGCGCCTCAACGCTCAGTCCGATATCGCTGGTGCCCGCCTCGTCGCCCCGGACGGTGACCGTCGCGATGGTCACGCTACCGCTATCGGCCGTGTCGGCGAGCGCGGCCGTCACGTCGGCCGAAGAGCCGTCCTCGGCGATCGAGATCTCGGTCGTCTCGTCACTCGGGTTCCCGGCGACGGTGACGTCCGCGATCGAGGCGACGTTCGAATCGGCGACACTGACGGTGAACTCGTACGCGCCGACGCCGCCGTCAGCTGAGTCGACGACCACGTCGTACGTCGTCGTCTCGCCGCTCTCGACGGTATCGCTGCTCGGCTCGAGACTCACCGCCGTCTCGAGCGGATTCTCCTGCTGTGCCGCTCCCGTCTCCGGGGCTGCGTCCGGGCCGACGCCCAGCGCGGCGCCGCTGATACCGACGGCCGCGATCAGCACTATCACCGCGATGGCGATCACGCTCTTCGTCTCTAACGTCCTACCGACGCTATCTACACTCATTTACCATCACACCCCGGCGAACGGTTTCCGGAATACACGGCTCCCGCGACCGAACTCCCCGTGAGCGCGGAACACGCGACCGCGAGGAAGTGGGCGGTTGCGGACGTGCTCAACGCGATCACCTCCCGTGGCGTAATTACTCCACTACCCTCCCTCCGTCGCTGTTCTGACCCCCGAGGTGCGCGTTCGCGCGAACGAGCGCACGCCACACGTCTCGGGATGCTCTGATTCGGCGGCATCAGATCTATTGAGAAATCAACCGTAATTTGTTATGAGTATCTCAGCCGATATTAATGATTAATTATGAAGTTCACGATTACGCTAGCAGATCTCCCGTGTTTATGATCCGTGATTGGGAGACGTGACCGAATTGTGTTCAATTAATACAGGATGCCCACCGCGCACAGACCGTAGTATCGATATGGTGTACGGTGATCCGATGGCCTGCTCACGCCGGGCGATCTCGCTCCTCGCGTCCAGACAAACGAGAATACGAAACAGTCTGATCCCCGTTAACCGCATAACGCGGTCTCGATGAGACGGAGCTCACACTTCGCTGAACAGTTTCTGAACGTCGACGACGTTGACCGTGCCATCCCCGTTGAAATCGAACGCGCTCGGGTTGTTCTGGATGACCTCGTTCTCCTGATTCTTGAACAGCGCTTGCACGTCAACGATGTTGGATTCGCCGTCACCGTTGATGTCCTCGTAGAGACCGTCTCCGTCGGGGTCAGTCGGAGGATTCCGGAAGTCGCCGATCGGCTGTCCTCCGCTACAGATGGCTTCCCCGTCGCGTATCGGTTCGACCGACCACGGGATGAACTCGACGTCGCCGTCGATCTCGTCGCCCTCCGGGTCCTCAAACGGATTCTCCTCGTGGACGGGTCCGGTCGGGTCTCCCCAGTAGTTACAGGACGCAGTAGCAGTCACGACCGAGTTATTTCCAACTCCGAATTCGGTATTATTTTCAATGTTATTCTTTGTGATCTGGTAATCGGGCGTCTTGTCGCCGAACGTATCTCTATCTACACCGGACAGCATAATGCCGCTCTGGTTGCCTGCAATCGTGTTCTCTCGAACCTCTCCACTGCTAGAGGTAAACTCGATTCCAGGGCCGCCATTGTTCTGAATGTCGTTTCCGATGATCGTTGCCGTGCCAAGGTCCGTCGGTGCGATAAGACCGATCAGCCGGAACCCGTAGCCATCGTTACTGGTGATGGTATTGTCGACAAATGTACCCTCGCCGGCCTCAATTCCGGTGCCGTTGTCTCTGACAGTACTGTTCTCTACTTCCATGAAATTACCCAATCCTGTTGACACTGCACTCTCGTTCCCACTCAACGTACTCTCCGTTATTGTGATATTGAGACCTTCTGTTGGACCGACACCAATATCATTATCCTTTATTATAGAGTCACGAATGCTTATATTCGTTCTAGGGTCTCCGTCGATTCCCACAGCAGTGTCCGATACAACTGTATTCTCGAAGGTGATATCATTTGAAGGCAGAAAGCTATAGCAACCAGTTTCGAAGTTTTCGATGGTTAAATCACGAACGACAGGGCTTCCTTCTGCGGATATTCCAATACCTGTCCCATCGCCAGAGATGGTATATCCATTTCCATCTAACGTGATGTCCGAATTATAAAGTCCGAGACAATCCCCTTCCGCAGTGAGGTCATCGGTAAGAACGTACTCACCCGGCTCGGAGATGGTCGTACACTCATCGATTTCGATCGGATCGGCGCCCACCGACGTTGACGTGGACGAGAGTCCCAGGACCGCACCCGTCAACGTGATACCTCCTTTTTGAAGCGCCGATCGACGCGATATCCCTCCGCTTGAGTTTCTCGACATGCCGTAACGTGTTATTCTGCTGTCTAATTGCTATTATATGCATAAAAATAATAACGCTGTGTTAAGATAGCCACCGGACATCATCTGAATTACTTGACGAAAGAGGAAAAGACGGCCATTATAATTAATAAACATATTTGAACCTAACAAGATTTTGAAGGGTAGAGCGACTCGATCGGCGTTCGGCAGCCGGCTCTTCTATCAAGCGAAATCGAAGTGGCGCTCGTCGTCGACGGGGGATTTCCGTAGCACCGCCCGATCCCAGTCACCCGTCGACGCGCTCTAACTCCTCTCTGGTCAGTTCGTTCTCCACGTCGCCCGTGTTCCGCGTGCCGGCCGGCTCGAACAGCAGTATGTTCGCCTCCGGCTCGGCGACCGGGCGGTGCTCGGTCCCGCGGGGGACGACGAGCAGCTCGCCCGCCTCCAGGGTCACGTCGTCGCGGTCGCGGAACTCGATCCGGAGCCGACCGTCCGTGACGAGGAACAGCTCGTCGGCGTCCGCGTGGCTGTGCCAGACGAACTCGCCCTCCGCCTTCGCGAGCTTCACGGCCTGCCCGTTCGGCTCGCCGGCGAGGTGCGGGTCCCAGCGCTCGTCGATCGACGCGAAGGCGCTCGCGAGGTTCACCTTCTCCATGCGTTCCGCTGGGCGCTTCACGCTTATAAACGGCCGCGGCGTCGTCGCCGGACCGCTCGGATCTCCGGGCACCGGGGCGCCACTCAGTAGTGCCAGGGGTAGTCGCGGAACTCCGGCTCGCGCTTCTCCAGGAAGGCGTCTCTCCCCTCCTGGGCCTCGTCGGTCATGTACGCCAGGCGGGTCGCCTCGCCCGCGAACACCTGCTGGCCGACCATGCCGTCGTCGGTCATGTTGAACGCGTACTTCAGCATCCGCATCGCGGTCGGCGACTTCTTCGTCATCTCGTCGGCCCACTCCAGCGCGACGGTCTCCAGATCCTCGTGTGAGACCGCCTCGTTGACCATCCCCATGTCGGCGGCCTCCTCGGCGGAGTAGGTCTTCCCGCGGAAGAACACCTCGCGGGCCTTCTTCTGGCCGATCTGCTTCGCGAGGTACGCGGAGCCGAACCCGCCGTCGAAGGAGGCCACGTCGGGGTCGGTCTGGAGGAACTTCGCGTGCTCGTCGCTGGCGAGCGTCATGTCGCAGACGACGTGCAGCGAGTGGCCGCCGCCGACCGCCCAGCCGGGGACGACCGCGACGACGGGCTTGGGCATGAACCGGATCAGCCGCTGGACCTCTAAGATGTGGAGCCGCCCCGCCCGCGCCTCCTTGACGAGCGGGTCGTCCTCCTCGCCCGCCTCGTCGTCGTCGCGGTACTCGTAGCCGGAACCGCCCCGCACCGACTGGTCGCCGCCGGAGCAGAACGCCCAGCCCCCGTCCTTCTCCGAGGGCCCGTTGCCCGTGAGGAGCACGCAGCCGACGTCCGCCTGCTTTCGCGCGTGGTCGAGCGCGGCGTACAGCTCGTCGACGGTGCCCGGCCGGAACGCGTTCCGCACCTCTGGGCGGTCGAACGCGATCCGAACGGCCGGCACGTCGGTGCCGCGGTGATAGGTGATGTCGTCGAACTCGTCCGTGACCGGCTCCCACGCGTCGGGATCGAAGATCTCCGAGACCATGCCTCCCGGTTGACGGGCGAACGCATAAACGACGGCGGATGGGTCGCGGCCCGTCGGGCCCGCAAATATTGCGTCTTTCTGTGACTGGTCGTGTAGGGATGAAGCTCCCTGAAACAGCAGCACGGGTCCACGAAAGAACGATTTGTCGCATCTCGCCCGTCCCCGGAACGCGCCGTGGTTGCTGGTGACGCGAGGGTGTTTGCGCCGGAAGGCGTTCCGTTAGTATGTACGACACGGACGCGCCGACGACACGTCGGTCATTTCTCGCTGCGGCGGGCGGTTCCGCGACGCTCGGGCTCGCGGGTTGTCTCGGCGGCGGCGGTGGCGGACTCGACGAGCTGACGGTCGCGCACATGCCGATCTACCCCGACCTCCAGTGGTACGTGATGGAGGGCGAGGGGTACTTCGACGAGATCGACGCCGAGATCGACGGGAAGGAATTCACCGACGGCCCGGCGATCGTGCAGGCGTTCGGCAGCGGCGACATCGACGTCGCGATGTTCGGGATCGTCCCGGCGATGATCGTCATCGACCGCGACATCCCCGCGCAGGTGACGGCGGCGAACATCCGCGAGCCGATGGGGATCATGGCGGAGGAGTCGTTCCACGAGACCTTCGAGGCGGAGGGCGGCGACGCGTTCGCGACGTGGGCCGAGGAGAACGACGGGCCGTTCCGCTTCGGTACCTTCCCGCAGGGGAGCGTCCCCGACGTGCTGCTCCGCTACTGGCTCCAGGAGATCGGGGTCGACCCCGAGTCGAGCGACGCCGTCGAGATCATCGAGATCAACGGCGCAAGCGCCGTCTGGCAGGCGATCGCCAACGGCGAGATCGACGGCACGTCGATCATGGAGCCGGTGCCGACGATCGCGTCCGAGGAGGGCTCGTCCGTCACGATGCTCCGGACGGCCGCGGACATCCTCCCCGGTCAGCCCGCGGCGGTCACCCTGATGAGCGACGCGGTCCGCGACTCCCCGCTCGCCGCGCAGTTCGTCGAGCAGCACGCGCGCGCCACCGACTTCATCGGCGAGGACCCGGACGCGACCGCACGACACGTCGAATCGGGGATCGGGATGCCCGCGGACCGCGCGCGCCGCGCGCTCGACTCGCCGCTGTCGAACTTCGTCACCGACCCCCGTGAGATCACGGAGGCGACCCCGGTGTTCTCGGAGTTCGCGGCGAACAACGGGCAGATCGACGAACAGCTCTCGAACGAGGCGATCTTCGACTTCGAGGTCTTCGACTCGCTCTGATGGCAGCTGACACCGGCAGCCGGTTCGACGGGACGGAACTGCGGACCGGGCTCGGCCTGGACGATCCCCGGCGGATCGGCCGCGGCGCCGCCGGCGTCGCCGGGTTCGTGCTCCTCTGGTACGCGGCGTCGCTCACGCAGCCGGCGTACGTCCTCCCCTCGCCGTTGGCGGTCGGGGAGGCGTTCGCCGAGGAGCTCTCCTCCGGCACGATGACGACCGCCCTGTGGTCGAGCGTCCGCCACTGGATCCCCGGGACGATCGTCGGCACCGGGCTCGGCGTGGCCGCCGGCGTCGCGTTCTCGTGGAGCGGCCTCCTCGACGACGTGACCGCCCCGCTCGTCCGGACGCTCCGACCGGTCCCGCCGCTCGCGCTGATCGGCTTCGCGATCGCGTGGTTCGGCATCAACGACGCCGGCGCGGCGTTCATCATCGCCGTCGGGGCGTTCTGGATCAACTACTACGCGTCCTACGGCGCCGTCGAGGGCGTCTCCGAGGACTTACTCGACGTGGGCCGCACGCTCGGGGTGCGCGGCGACCTCGACATGGTTCGGTCGGTCGTCCTCCCGGCGTCGCTCCCGGGAATCCTGACGGGGATCCGAACCGGGCTCGGGCGCTGCTGGATGCTCGTGGTCGCCTCGGAGATCTTCGGCGTGCCGGGCGTCGGCCGCGAGATCCTCCGCGCCAGCAACAACCTCCTCGTCGACAAGGTGATCGCCTACATCCTCGTGTTGAGCCTGATGTACCTCCTCGTCGACGTGGCGTTCCGCGCGGTCCAACGGAGGGCGTTAGTGTGGCGGGCGTGAACGACGGCCCGATGACCGAGGGCGATCCGGCGACCGGAACCGGTTCCGACGGGGAGGGCGAGACGCACAGCTCCGGCGTCGACGTCGACCGCGTCGGGAAGACGTACGCGAGCGACGGGAGTCCGGTCCGCGCGCTCGACGACGTCTCCTTCGCGGTCGAGAAGGGGGAGTTCGTCTGTCTCGTCGGTCCGTCCGGCTGCGGCAAGACGACGCTGTTCCGGATCATCGCCGGGCTCACCGACGCCACGGACGGGGAGGTCCGTCTCGGCGGCACCCCGATCACGGGCCCGACGACTGACATGGGGGTCGTCTTTCAGGAGTACCACCTGTTCCCCTGGCTCACCGTCGAGGAGAACGTCGGGTTCGGGCTCGAACGGACCGACCGCTCCGACGCGGAGCGCGAGCGACGGGTCGACGCGATGCTCGACCTCGTCGGCCTCTCGGAGTTCCGGGAGTCGTACCCGAAGTCGCTCTCGGGCGGCATGAAACAGCGCGTCGCCATCGCCCGGGCGCTCGCCGTGGACCCGGCGCTCCTGCTGATGGACGAGCCGTTCGGCGCGGTCGACGCGCAGACGCGGGAGATGCTCCAGCGGGAGCTGCTCGACGTCTGGGCGTCGACCGGCAAGACGGTGTTATTCGTCACCCACGACGTCGCGGAGGCGGTGACGCTCGCCGACCGGATCGTCGTGATGGCCGCCGAGCCCGGCCGCGTCGCCGAGGTGGTCGACGTCGACGTCGACCGCCCCCGCGAGCGCGGCGACCCCGCCTTCGGGGAACACGTGGCCCGCGTCCGAGAACTGATCGGCGCGCGCCCGTAGCCCCCGGTCCGACCGGCCGTCTGTTTCGTCTCCGACCGGCCGTCTACTCCTCCGCTCGCTCGTCGATCGCCGCGGCCAGCTCGTCGATGCGCGTGCGCACCACCGAGAGCGTCGCGTCGGCGTCGGCGTATCCCTGGTCGTAGTCGTCGAGCACGGACTCGGTCTCGTCGAGGAACTCCTCGACGGCCGCCGCTATCGCGTCGTCTGTCATGGCTCCGGATTCGACTCCCGATCGGTTATACCCCCGGACTCGAGGCGTGCCGCGCACGCCGGTTCGCCGGAGAACGATCGACCGAGCGTTTTATGATGCGTGCAGCGGTATTGTGCAGTATGGGAAATAGTGGTGCGCGGCGCGCGGCGACCCGACAGGGGTGGCGGCGATGACGGGGAAGTCGGCGGTGATCGCGACGGACCTCTCGAGGGCGAGCGAGTCGATGATCGAATCGGAGACCGGACTGAACTGCCTCGGACGGATCGGCGTCGACCGGATCCACCTCGTGACGGTCGTCCCGTCTAACGTCCACACCGGCATGCCCGGAATGGGGTTCGAGAAGCGCCGGAAACGGGTGCTTCGCCGCTACCGCTCGACGGTGGAAGACGCCGGGTTCGCGGTCGAGACGCACGTCGTCCGCGGGACGCCGTACCGCCGGATCAACGGGATCGCGGGCTCCGTGAACGCCGACCTGGTGTTGGTCGGCTCCCGCGGGAAGAGCCCCCTCGAGAACCGAGTTATCGGGTCCACCGCGCGCAACCTCGCTCGCACGACGGTCGTGCCGCTCCTCGTGGACCGCATCGAGCGCGGCGTCGACGAGCCCGAGCCGGTCCGCCGACACCTGTTCAAGCGAACCCTGTTCGCGACGGACTTCTCCGAGAACGCCGAGCGGGCGTTCCGCGCGTTCGAGTACCTCCGACACGCCACGGAGGAGGTCACGCTGGTACACGTCGAATCGCCGAAAGACGACACGAGCGGCGGCGCCGACCCCCAGGAGCGGCTCGACGACCTCGTCGACCGGCTCGACGAGCTGGAGCTCGACGCCCGCACGGAGATCCGTCGCGGCGACCCCGCCGAGGAGATCCTCGCCGCCGAGGCGGAGCACGATCCCAGTACCCTGCTCCTCGGGTCCCGCGGTCGCAGCCGGTTGCGTCGGCTGTTACTCGGCAGCGTCTCCGAGGAGGTGGTCGCCCGGGCGACGGGCAACGTCTTCCTCGTCCCACCGCCGCGGTCGGCGTAATTCGGCCGGCGGTCCGTCGCGCGTTCCCCCGGCCTCGCCGTGCGACGGAACGGCTCGGGGCTGCGGAACGCCACAATATTGTTTTTATCCCACACAACTATTTTGTCGACGGGCACCGTACGACCGGTATCCCATGCCAGATTCGTTGTCGAAGCAGCTCCGGAGCGACATGGAGTGCGAGAACCTCTTGGAGTGCTTTCACGGGCTCAAGCCGCTCGACCGGCGGTGTTTCGCCGCCCTCGTCGAGAGCGACGAGCCGATGACCGTCGACGCCGTCTCCGAGGCCGTCGACCGCGAACGGTCGACCGCGTACCGATCGGTACGGCGCCTGCTCCAGAGCGGCTGCGTCTCCAAAGCGCAGGTCAACTACGATCAGGGGGGATACTACCACGTGTACTCGCCGACGGACCCGAAGCAGGTCGCCGACGAGATGCAGCGGATCCTCAACGACTGGTACGCGAAGAGGGGGCGGCTCATCGGGGAGTTCGAGGAGACGTACGACCGGACCGAGTCAGCGCGGGCGTCGCGGTGACTCCCTTCGACCGTTCGCCTCCACGGACCGTCTGGTGATCGCTCAGTGACCGCTCAGCGGCGGCGGAGCGCGTACGCCGCGTAGCCCACGGCGACGAGCAGCCCGACCGACAGCAGGCTCCCGTACACCGCCGGCGAGACGCGGACGTACTCGCCGAACGGGTCCGTCAGGGCGAAGACGCCGAGGATCAGCGCGAGCGAGATGGCGATTCCGACCGCACCGAACGCCTTGAAGGCCGTGTCGAGGTCCGGACCCCGTGATCCGCGCGAGTGGCTCATAGACCCGGATACGGGTTCTGTTTATAAATCCTCACGACCGCGTTCTCACGCCGAGGGAACGGGACGGGGAGGACGCGCGAGTTCGAACCGCTCCGTCACTCGGGACCCCGCTTTCCGTCCCTCGAGAACTGTCTCCTTCCAGGTCACTCGGGGAATCCCTCGACGAGCGCGACGCCGGCGGAGGCGCCGATCCGCTCCGCGCCCGCCTCGAACATCGCCATCGCCTCCTCGTAGGACCCGACGCCGCCCGAGGCCTTCACCGGGAGGTACTCGCTCATCAGCTCCACGTCCGAGACCGTGGCGCCGCCGTCGGCGAAGCCGGTGGCGGTCTTCACCATGTCGGCGTCGGCGTCGACGGCGGCCTGGCAGGCGCGGTGCTTCTCGTCGTCCGTCAGGAGCGCCGTCTCGATGATCACCTTCACCGGGACCGGTACCGCGGCGACGACGCCAGATATCTCGGCGGTCACGACGTCGTCCTCGCCGGCCTTCAGCCGGCCCACGTTGATCACGAGGTCGATCTCGTCGGCGCCGTCGTCCCACGCGGCGACCGCCTCGTCCCGTTTCGTCTCGGCCGCGTGTTGACCGTGCGGGAACCCCACGACGGTCGCGATCGTCGACGGCGCGTCCTCGCGGTCGGCCGCTTCCGCGACGTAACAGGGCGGGATGCAGGCGTTCATGCCGTGTTCGGCCGCCTCGGCGAGGACGGTCTCGACGTCGCTCCACGTCGTCTCCGGGCCGAGCACGGTGTGGTCGATGCTCGCGGCGAACTCGTCGCGGTCCATGCGCTCTCGGTGTGTGCGACTGATAAAAGGCGTACCGACCCCGCCGCGTCAGCTCTCGATCGCGATCTCGGTGCCGGTCGCAGCGGCGTCGACGGCGACCGGGAGACGGACGGTGAGGATGCCGTTCTCGTAGGACGCCTCGATGGCGTCCTCGTCGACGGTCTTCGGGAAGCGGAACCGACGGTGGTAGGTCCGGCGCGTGCCGCGCTTCTCGTCCTCGTGTTCGCCGGCGACGTTGAGGACGCCGGCGTCCCACGAGGCCGTGATCTCCTCCGGATCGAACCCGGGGAGCTCTATCGTGAGGACGAACTCGTCGTCCTCCTCGTACAGTTCGTAGTCGTTGCTACCGGCTTCGAACAGTCGGTTCGGGAAGTCGAGTCCCTGTGTCCACGAACTGGCTGGCGTCGGCATGGCCATTGCTGACCACCTCGAATGCAGTCGATAGTATGGCTGCGGTTCGTGATAAAACCTACGAATTTTGTCATTTGTTATCAAACCGATCGACGGCGCCGGCCCGGGACGGCTCCGTCGCCGAACGGTTGGATTCAAGTCCGCCGCAGGGGAAGCGGGTGGTATGCAACCGGGAGATCGCGTCCGCGTCGAGCGCGGGGACGTCACGAACGAGGGCGTACTGCTCCCCTCGACGACTCGCGACCACCTCGTCGTCAAGCTCGACGGGGGGTACAACGTCGGCATCGACCGCGAGGAGGCCGACGTCGAGGTGCTCGAATCGGGCGCCCGCGACGTCGACGGGGGGGCCGACGCGGGCGGCGAGGCCTCCGAGATCACGTTCGACGACGACCTGCCGACGGTCTCGCTCATCTCCACCGGCGGGACGATCGCCTCCACCGTCGACTACCGGACCGGCGCGGTCACCGCCCAGTTCGACGCCGAGGACGTGCTGCGGGCCGTCCCCGACCTGGCCGGCCGGGCGAACTACCGCGGGCGCGTCGTCGCCAACATCCTCTCGGAGAACATGGAGCCCGAGATCTGGCGGGAGCTCGCCGCGGCCGTGGCAGAGGAGATCGAGGCGGGCGCCGACGGCGTCGTCGTGATGCACGGCACCGACACCATGCAGTACTCGGCCTCCGCGCTCTCGTTCATGGTCGATTCGCCCGTTCCCGTCGTGTTCACCGGGAGCCAGCGCTCCGCGGACCGACCCTCCTCCGACAACGTGATGAACGCGGTGTGCGCCGTCGAGGCCGCGAAGGCCGACCACGCCGAGACCCTCGTCTGCATGCACGCGAGCGCCTCCGACGACGCCTGCGCGCTCCACCGCGGCACCCGCGTCCGGAAGAACCACACTTCCCGCCGCGACGCCTTCGAGACGGTCGGCGCCGCGCCGCTCGGTCACATCGACTACGAGGCGGCGGCCGAGGCGGGCGCCGACGGGGAGACGGCCGACGCCGCCATCGACTGGAACCGCGAGCCGCTCACGCGGGAGAAGGCCGACCTCGCGACCGCGACCGACCTCGACGCCGACGTGGAGCTGGCGAAGTTCACGCCCGGCATGGACCCGGCCGCGTGGGACTACCTCGACGGCAAGGACGGCGTCGTGATCGAGGGAACCGGCCTCGGCCACGTCCACACCGACCTCATCCCGCGGATCGAGGAGCTGGTCGAGGACGGGACGGTGGTCGCCATGACGAGCCAGTGTCTCGCCGGTCGGGTCTGTGACCGGGTGTACGACACCGGCCGCGACCTGCTCGACGCCGGCGTCGTCGAGGCGGGCGACACCCTCCCCGGCACCGCGAAGGTGAAGCTGATGTGGGCACTGGCGAACCTGTCGGACCCCGCCAACGCGATGGGGCGGGACCTCGCCGGCGAGCTCACCGAGGAGTCGCAGCCCTGGCGATGACGACCCCGAACGGGGGCTCCGCCTCGGGCTCGACGCTCTCCCCCGTCGTTCGCGAGGCCCGGCCCGCCGACGCCGACGCGGTCGCCGCGTTCACCCGGGACACGTGGGGCGAGCGTCAGGAGGACTACATCCCGCGGGCGTTCCCGGAGTGGGTCGCCTCGGACGACCCGGACCGCGGGACGTTCGTGGCGACGCTTCCGCCCGAGGCGATAACGGGAAGCGACGCGATCGAGGGGCGCGACGACCGCGACACCCTAGTCGAGGGCGACGGAGACGGCGCGGCGGCCGCGGGCGAGCCCGAGGCCGTGGTCGGCTGCATCCAGGGCGCGCTGCTCACCGAGTGGGAGGCGTGGGGACAGGGGATCCGCGTCGACCCGGCCGCCCGCGGTTTCGGCGTCGGGACCGCCCTCTCGACCGCCGCGCTCGACTGGGCGCGAGAACGCGGCGCGACCGTCTGCCGCAACATGGTGTTCTCGTGGAACGTCGCCGGGCTCGGCCAGTCGCGGGCGGTGGGGTTCGAGCCGGGGACGGAGTTTCGGTTCGCGAAGCCGAAGCCGGCCGCGGACGCCGCTGCGGAGCTACGGTCCGGCGGATTCCGCACCGTCGCCGATCCGAACCCGAACGCCGCGTGGGCGCTCTGGACCGACAGCGACGCCCGCGACCACCTCGACGGCCTCGCGCTCGACGACGCCGAGTCGTGGGCCTGCTCCGCGCTCACCCGCGACCGCCTCCGGACCGCGGCCGACGAGGACCGCCTCCTCGCGGTCGCGGACGACGGGGGGAACGAGGCCGGCGACGGTCCCGCCGAGCGCGGCCGCCGCCTCGCCGGCTTCGCGGTCCGCACCCGGGTCTCGGAGCGTCCGGGCGACGACGAGGACGACGACCCCGAGCGGACCGCCGTGTACGGCGTCGCCGCGTGGCGCGACGTCGACGCGGCCGGCGCAATTTATAAGACGATCGCCGCGGACGCCGCCGCGGTCGACGCCGACGCCACCCGCGTCCTCGTTCCCGAGACCGTCGAGCACGTGAGCGACACCGCAGCGAACCGGGTACCGGTCGCCGGCGAGCCCGACTTCGTCATGCGCGCCGACCTCACGGGCGAGTTATAAGCCTCGGCCGCCGAACCGCACACCATGACGCTCCTCTCGGGGGTCGCCCTCCCGTGGTCGCTCCCGCTCACGCTCGTCGTCTACGGGGTCGTCGTCGCCGCCGCGGCGTGGATCTACCGCGACGCGAGGGCGCGCGGGAGCCGCTACGCGCCCCTCTGGGCGGTCGCCACGCTCGCGTTTACCATCGTTCCCGTGCTCGTGTACCTCTACCTCCACCGCGACGCCGCCCCGGCGCCCTGAGGACGCGGGCCCGAGCGCGGCCGCCCTCGGGTCCACCCGGCGCTATCGATCGCGATAGCCGAACCCGAACGCCTAATTACGCCCGCGGCGGCCCTGGGGACATGGTCGCCACGCTGCCGGATCTCCTGCGGCTGCTCGTCGTCCCCGTCTTCGCGTGGGCGGCGCTGCGGGACGTCCGGACCCGCCGCCTCCCGAACCGGTTGTGGCCCCCGCTGTACGCCTTCGGGGCGCTGCTGCTGGTCTGGGAGATCGCGGCGATATGGCCCCTGGCGGGGTTCGAGGAGATGCGATTCGTCGTGCAGGCCGCGATCAGCGTGCTGTTCGTCGCGCCGCTCGGCTACGCGTTCTGGTACCTCGGCGCGTTCGGCGGGGCGGACGCGAAGGCGCTCATCGCCCTCGCGCTCCTGTTTCCCACGTTCCCGGCGTACGAGGTCGCCGGCACGACACTCCCGCTCGTCGAGACCCAGATCGGCGTGTTCTCGCTCACGATCCTCACGAACACGGTGCTGCTCGGGCTCGCGTACCCCCTCGGGCTCGCCGTGCTCAACCTCCGCCGCGGCGAGCTGTCGACGGCCGCGTTCCTCGCTCGGCCGGTGGCGACCGCGTCGCTGCCGGACCGGCACGGTCGGCTGTTCGAGGACGACGCGGGCGAGACCCGAAGCGGGCTGGACTTGGACGCGCTCCGCATGTACCTGCGGTGGCGCGGGGCGACGCTCGACGAGCTTCGCACCGAGTCCGACCGCCTCCGCGACCCGACGAGCGTCGGGGAGACGTTCGATCCGACCGACGGCGGGACCCACGTCGGCCCGCGGACTGACGGGGGGACCGGAGCGGCGGTCGACGCGGCGCCCGAAGCCGGTCGCGCGCCGGCCGACGGGGCGACGGTCGCCGACGGGGCGACGGTCGCAGAGGACCCGTGGGCCGCGGAGCGGTTCCTCGCGGAGATCGACCGCGGGGCGTACGGCACCGACGCCGAGACGCTCCGCGGTGGACTGGCGGTCGTCGCGGCGAAGGACCGCGTGCTGGTGTCGCCGGGGATGCCGTTCGTCGTCCCCATGGCGGTCGGACTGGTCGTCTCGCTGACGGTCGGCGACGCGCTGTTCGCGCTGCTCGGCGCGGTCGGGCTCGTCTGAGGGTCGTCGGTCGCGGGTGACGGTCTCGGCTCTCCGCCTCAGCTGCCGGCCCGGAGGTCGCCGACCGTGAGCACCCGAGTCCCCACGGGGCGTTTCACGAACTCCCCGACCTCGCGGCCGAGCAGCTCGCTGACGCCGCGCTGGGCCGCCACGTCGAGCAGTCGCTGGTCGATCAGCCCGTCGACGACGACGGTGTGCGGGGCCGTCTCGGCCGCCTCGACCGCGTCGAACGCGTCGCCCGCGTCGACCTCCGCGAGGACGCCGCGGTCGTCGCCGAGCAGCCGGGCGCGGGCGCTCTCCGAGTCGACCACCTCCTGTACGTGCTCCTCGATGGACCGCGGTTCGTCGTCGCCGTGGGCGTCGTCGGTCTCCTCGGTCGATTCCGCTCCCGACTGCGACTCGACGGTTTCGGCGGGCGGCGACTCGGCTGCCGCGACGTCGACGTCGATCGCCTCGGCGCCTCCGCCGTCTTCGCCGTCCGCGGTCGCGGACGCCTCCTCGACGGCCTCCACGAGCCCGCCCTCCGCCGCGCCGCGGGCCGCGTCGGCGACGGCGCCGCCGGACGTCGTCCCTGCCGAAGCGGCCGTCGCGGAGCCGGCGGTCTCGGACTCGTCGTCGTCGGGCTCGGACCCGGCCGCCTCGCTAGCGGCGGTTTCCGACTCGTCGCCGTTACCCCCCGCCCGTCGACCGTCACCGGGGTCGGTGTCCGCGGGGCCGTCGTCGTCCCCGGCGGCCTCGCGGAGGTTGGACTCGTCGGCGAGGCTGCTGTACGGGACCTTCCCGCGGAGCGCCTCGAAGACGGCGTTGCGGTCGAGGTCCTCGACGGACTCGCCGGGCGGCGCGAACGCGACGTAGTCGACCTCGCCCACCTGCGCGAGCTCGCGGAGGATGAGCTCGCCGCCGCGGTCGCCGTCGAGGAAGGCGGTGACGGTCCGGTCGGCGGTGAGCTCGGCCACCGCGTCGGGGACGTTCGTCCCCTCGACGGCGACCGCGTTCTTGATGCCGCAGTCGAGCAGCGTGAGCACGTCCGCGCGTCCCTCGACGACGATGACGGCGTCGGAGTCGCCGACGCGGGGGCCGGCCGGGAGCCCCTCGTAGTCGACGATCCCCTCGACGCGAGCGGCCTCGCGGACCTCGTCGAGGATGTCGTCGCTCGCGAGGCTCGTCTCCTCGAAGCCGCCGGCGAGGAGTTCCTTCGCGCGCTCGACGACCTCGCGGCGCTTCGCCGCCCGCACGTCCTCGATGCTGGTCACCTCCACGGAGGCCTGGCAGGGACCGATGCGATCGATCGTCTCCAGCGCGGCCGCCAGGATCGCGGTCTCGACCTTGTCGAGGCTCGACGCGACGGTGACCTCGCCGAACGACTGGCCGTTCTCGGACTCGACGGAGACGTCGATCCGGCCGACCCGCGACGACTCCTGGAGGTCGCGGAGGTCCAACTCGTCGCCGAGGAGCCCCTCGGTTTGGCCGAAGACCGCGCCGACGACGTCGCTCCGCTCGACGACGCCGTCGGCCGCGATGGTGGCGTGAATCAGGTATTTTTCTGTGTCTTTCATGCGTGAGTGAATGGTGATGTTCGAGCGGCGTCGGCCGCCCGTGTATCGTAGTGCGCGTCGTCGAAAATAGTTATCGCACCAGCCTCCGTCGCCGCGTATTGAAGAGAAAAATTCTACAAAATGCGCAGTCGAATGACTTCAGGTAAGACTTAAGATTTCAAAGCCATTATCCCTCGACATGAGTCGACCTCGGAGAGATATCCTGTGGATACCGACGTTCGCGCTGCTCGTCGGGTTCGCGGTGCCGTGGCCGCTGTGGGGCGTCGACCGCGTCGTCGCCGGGCTCCCGGTCTGGATCTGGTGGCACGTCGGGTGGCTCGGGCTGTGTACCGTCCTGTTCTCGCTGTTCGCCCGAAGCGGCGCGTGGGAGCGCGGGATGGGCCTGCGGCCCGAAGCGGACGAGGACCGACGCGAGAGTCCCGTCGCGGGGGGTGATCGGCCGTGACGCTCGGGCTCTCGCTCGGGATCATCGTCGGCTACCTCCTCTTCGCGCTCCTCGTCGGCCTGGTCGCCTACCGCGTCTCCGAGACGACGGCCGAGGACTACTACCTCGCGAGCCGGTCGTTCGGGACGTTCGTCCTGCTTTTCACCACCTTCGCGACGCTCCTGTCCGCGTTCACCTTCTTCGGCGGACCGAACCTCGCGTTCGCCGCCGGCCCCGAATGGCTGATCGTGATGGGGACGCTCGACGGCGTGTTGTTCGCCGTGCTGTGGTACGCAGTCGGCTACAAGCAGTGGCTCATCGGGAACCGCCACGGGTACATGACGCTCGGGGAGATGCTCGGCGACCGGTTCGGCTCCGTGGGCCTCCGGGCGCTCGTCGCCGGCGTGAGCCTCCTCTGGCTGTTCCCGTACGTCATGCTCCAGCAGATGGGCGCCGGCGAGGCGCTCGTGGGGCTGACCGACGGCGCCGTCCCCTACTGGGGCGGCGCGGCGCTCATCACCGCGTTCATGATCCTCTACGTCGTCCTCGCCGGGATGCGCGGCGTCGCGTGGACCGACACCATCCAGGGGCTGTTCATGCTCTCGGTCGTCTGGATCGCCGCCGTCTGGGTGCTCTCGGCCGTCGGCGGCGTCGGCGCGGCCACCGGAGCGATGATCGACGCCCGGCCGGAGTTCGGGACCTTCGGCGGCGGCACCTACACGGTCGGGTTCATCGTCTCCTCGGCGGTCACCATCGCGTTCGGGGTGACGATGTTCCCGCAGATCAACCAGCGGTTCTTCGTCGCGAAGTCGGCCGAGACGCTGAAGCGGTCGTTCGCGCTGTGGCCCGTGCTCGTCCTCCTCCTCTTCCTCCCGGCGTTCATGCTGGGCGCGTGGGCGGCGGGGATGCCGGTCGACGTGCCCGAGGGCGCGAACGTCCTCCCGGTCGTCCTGAACGAGTACACCCCGGCGTGGTTCGCGGCGCTCGTGATCGCCGGGGCGATGGCGGCGATGATGTCCTCGTCGGACTCGATGCTGCTGTCGGGGTCGTCGTACTTCACGCGCGACCTCTACCGGCCCGTGGTCAACGCCGACGCCTCCGAGCGCCGCGAGGCGTGGGTCGCCCGGATCGGCGTCGCCGCGTTCGCGCTGCTCGCGTTCGTCGCGAGCCTGTTCCGTCCGGGGACCCTGATCGAGGTCGGGAGCACCGCCTTCTCCGGGTTCGCGCTGCTCGCGCTCCCGGTTATCTGCGCGCTCTACTGGCGGCGGACCACCCGGACCGGGATGGTCGCCGGCGTGCTCGTCCCGCAGGTCGCGTACCTCGCGGTGGTGCTGTCGGCGGTCGTCGAGGTCGTACCGACGCTCCCCCGCACGGTCGCCGGCGGCTGGGACGTGGCGCTCGGGTTGATGGCGCTCTCCGCGCTGCTTACCGTCGGCGTCTCGCTCCTCACCGCCCCGACCGCCGAGGGCGACGCCTCGCGGTTCGCGGTCGCGGGCGACTGACGCGCCGTCGGACGGACACGACGAGACGAGCGGGGAACATCAGATTCTGTATACGGTGTTGGTGGTAACTGTGGATAACCTATTTAATGACGTTCCCCGTGGGTGGATCCATGACCGCAGGACCACCGATCGAGGACCTTCATTTCGACGACGCTCCGGACGTCGGCTCGGTACCGGGCCCGCGGAGCCGCGAGCTCTTAGAGACGCAGGAACGGATCGACAGCAGCGCGGTCGCGTACCCCAAGGACATCCCCGTCGCGTTCGAGGAGGGGAAGGGGGCGACGATCCGCGACGCCGACGGCAACACCTACATCGACATGTTCGCCGGCATCGGCGTGTTGAACGTCGGCCACTCGAATCCGTACGTCCTCGAGGCGGTGCGGGAGCAGACGGAGAAGCTCGTCCACACGGTCGACTTCCCGACCGAGGCGCGGATCGAACTCATCGAGAAGCTCGACGAGATCGCGCCGCCCGGGCTCCGCGGCCAGAACCGCGTTGTGTTCGGCGGCCCGACCGGCAGCGACGCGGTGGAGGCGGCGATCAAGCTCGCGAAGTACAACACCGGCGGCGACGGGCTCCTCGCCTTCCGCGGGAGCTACCACGGCGCGACCTCCGGCGCGATGGCGCTCACCTCGAACAAGGGGTTCAAAGACGACTACACCCCGTTGCTGCCGGACGTCGTCCACGCGAAGTACCCGTCGCCGTTCATCGACCGGGCGGAGTCCGGCGACGCCGCCTCCGTCTGTCCCCGTTCCGCGGCCGACTGCTGCGGCGCGCCGTCGTGCGCCCGCGCGCTCAAGGAAGTCCAAGAGATCATCGAGGACCCGTACGGCGGACTGGCGAACCCGGCCGGCATCTTCGTCGAGCCGATCCAGGGCGAGGGCGGCGTCATCGTCCCGCCGGAGGGGTTCCTGAAGGGGCTCCGCGAGATCGCCACCGAGAACGACATCCCGCTGATGTTCGACGAGATACAGAGCGGAATGGGTCGGTCCGGACGCTGGTGGGCCGGCGAGTGGCACGGCGTCACGCCCGACATCATGACGACGGCGAAGGCGCTGGGCGGCGTCGGCTTCCCGCTGTCGGCGACGATCTACCACGAGGACCTCGACACGTGGGACGCCGGCGGCCACGCCGGCACCTACCGCGGCCACGTCGTCGCGATGCGCGCGGGAACCCGAGCGATCGAGTACGTGCAGGAACGCGATCTGCTCGCGCACGCCCGCGACCTCGGCGAGCACATCCGAGACCGGCTTCGGACGGTCGGCGAGGGCAACGACCGGCTCGGCGACGTGCGGGGCCGAGGGCTGTTCATCGGCGCCGAGTTCGTCGACGCCGACGGCGACCCCGACGGCGACGCGGTCGAGGCGATCCAGCAGTACTGCTTCGAACACGGCGTCCTCGTCTGGACGGCCGGTCGCCAGGGCAACGTGCTGCGGCTGCTTCCGCCGCTGGTGCTGACACGCGACCTCGCCGACACCGCGCTCGACGTCATCGCCGACGCGATAGCGCACGTCACGGTCGAAACGGCGGCGACCGGATAACCGAGCGCGGGGACTCGTCGGCGGCCGGCGACCCGTCCGAGTGAGGCTCTTAAATACCCTGCCCGCATACGCGGTCAGAGACGATGTCACACGACGTGCGGAACCGACTCGCAGCGCTCCGCCGCGCGTTCCACAGACACCCCGAGCCGGCGTGGTGCGAGGTCCGCACGACCGCCCGGATCGCCGCGGAACTGGAGCGGATCGGCGTCGACGAGATCGCCGTCGGGCGAGAGGCGCTCTCGTCGGCCCACCGAATGGCCGTGCCGTCGACCGAGACGACGGCCGAGTGGCGCGAGCGCGCGGTCGTGGCGGGCGTGCCGCAGCACGTGATCGAACTGACCGCCGACGGGCACACCGGCGTGGTCGCCACGGTCGAGCGCGGCGACGGGCCGACCGTCGGGCTCCGCGTCGAGATCGACGGCGTCGCGATCGAGGAGTCGTCGGCCCCCGGTCACCGCCCGGCCGACGAGGGGTTCCGGTCCGAGAACGAGGGGTACATGCACGCCTGCGGTCACGACGCGCACATCGCGATCGCGCTGGGCGTGCTCGAAGCCGTGAAGGCGAGCGACTTTCGGGGGACGTTCACGCTGTTCTTCCAGCCGGCGGAGGAGGTCGCCGGGGGCGGTAAGCCGCTCACCGAGAGCGGGCACGTCGACGACGTCGACTACCTGTTCGCGTTCCAACTCGGGCTCGGCCACCCGACCGGGACGGTCGTGGCGAACGCGAGCCGTCCGCTCGCGATGGCCCACATCAACGCGACGTTCGAGGGGGCCAGCGCGCACGCCGGGACGGAGCCGAGCGGCGGCCCGAACGCGATGCAGGCGATGACGACGGCGGTCCAGAACGCCTACGGCATCCCCCGGCACAGCGAGGGAATGACGCGCGTCAACTTCGGGCGCGTCGAGGGCGGGAGCGCGAGCAACGTGATCGCCGAGGAGGTCTCGGTCGACGGCGAGGTCCGCGGCGAGACGACGTCGCTGATGGAGTACGTGCGAACCGAGCTGGAGCGGACGCTGTACGCGGCCGCGGAGCTTCACGACTGCGGGGTCGTGGTCCGTCGGATCAGCGAGTCGATCCGCGTCGACGGGGACCCGGCGCTCGCGACGGTCGTCGACGACGTCGCTCGCACGATCTCCTCGGTCGAAACGGTGCGCTCGGAGGCGCCGCTGGGGGTGAGCGAGGACGTGACGTACCTGATGGACCGCGTTCACGAGCGCGGCGGACGAGCCGTCTGTTTCGTCGTCGGGACGGACCAGCCGACGGCTCACTACACGCCGACGTTCGACGTCGACGAGCGATCGCTGGACACCGGCGTCGAACTGGTGGCCGCGGCCGTCGCCGCCGCCGCGGCGCGACGACCGTAACCCGCGTCCCGTCGCTGGGATCGAGTGGAGTAACGCGCCGTTTTTCGGGCGATGTGACGCCGTTTGCGTCGTCCTAACTATTCAACCCCAAGCGTTAATTCGGTATATCACTGTATTTAAACCATGACACAGGACGAGCTGTCACCGGCGCTCGAAACGGCGGCAGACGCCGAGCGTCCGCGCGGTATTCTCACCCCGTCGGATCGCGACTTCCTCCTCGGTCGGAAAACCGACTACACCGAACACTCGAAAAAGCAGAAGCGGAACCGGATCCGCCGTCGCGTCAGGAACGCGATCCTCGATTTCAGCCTCCTCTACGAGTGTCTCGAGGACCGCGATCGGCAGACGGTGTTCGATCCGGACGACGAGGATCGAGAGGCGTACACCCGCGGCATCACCGATATGCTGGCATTTCTCCACCTCGGAACGATGGGATACGTCACGCCGTTCAAGGACATGCTCTCCGAAGGGGTCGCGAAGTCGGAACAGCGCCTCGCGGGCTCCGACTACCGGATGGTCCGCGTCGATTTCAACGTCGAACCGGTCGGCCAGATCGACGTCGACGAGGTGGTCGAAAAGCTCGAAAACGACGAGTTCGCCGAGCTCACTGACGAGGAGCTCCGCGCGTTCGTCCGCCTGCTAACGATATCTGACTCGTTCTCGCCGGAGGAGGCGGGCGAGGAGATCAAAGACCGCGTCGACGAGTTCGCCGAGAAGCTGACGGAGAGCGCTACCTCCCACGAGCGCACGCTCGAAGAGCTGACGAACTGATCGCCGCGGCCCGACTCGCACCGCGCGGTAACGAATATCGATGACGCCTCGCTCACGAGCGATCGACCGTCCGCGGGGCCGGCTCGGCGCCGTCCGGGCCTCGACGGGATTTAACACGATCTTTCAGGCTATTGCGATCATTTATTTTGACTGTCCAGTATATGACGCTCACCTGCCTATTTAGTCCAATTATAGGACGAATTCAGGACTCGTTGATCATATATACAGTATACAAAATCCGAATAGAAAATCGCGTTTTGAGAAACACTTATTGTGTATAATTTCGATTTTCTGTTTATGCCATCTCGTGGCATGGTACTCGACGGGCGGAGGCACTGTGGGCAAAGTAGTCGTCACCGTCGCGGGGGTGTCACCGGATGAGCGGCTCCGAGTCGGGGATATTCGATGAGTTCCGCGAGGAGATCGACCCGATAGTCTTCGCGTTCGGCGCCCTGATAACCGTGGGCGTGATCGTCGCGTTCTTCATCAGTCCGTCCACCGTCGAGAGCGGGATCTCGTCGCTGAACAACCAGCTTCTCGGCGCGTTCAACTGGGCGATGCTCCTGATCGTCTTCCTGATCGTGCTGTTCCTCCTGTTCCTGATCGTCGGGCCGTGGGGCAGGATCAAGCTCGGCGACGAGTCGCCGGAGTACAGTTTCCTCTCGTTCTTCGCGATGCTGTATTCCGCGGGCTTCGCGGCCGGCGTCGTGTTCTGGGGCCCGACCGAGGCGCTGTTCTACTACAACAACCCCTCACCGCTGTTCAGCGGCGTCGAAGGCGGGTCGGCCGCGGCGATGACGGTCGCCGTCCAGCAGACGCTGTTCCACTGGGCGCTGCCCCAGCTCGCGGTGTTCACCATCATGGGCATCGCGATCGGCTACTTCGCGTACAATTACGAGAACGTCCCGCTGCGCGTCTCCTCGGCGCTCACGCCGATCATCGGCGCCGACAACCTCGACGGCCCGCTCGCGAAGGTCATCGACATCCTCGCCGTCTTCGCGACGATCGGCGGCGTCGCCACGTCGCTCGGGTTCATCGGGAGCCAGTTCGTCACCGGCCTCGACTACCAGTGGGGGATCAACATGGGCGATATCGGTATCCTCCTCGTCGTCACCATGATGACCCTGCTGTTCACGACCTCGATGGTGCTCGGGGTCGACAAGGGGATCCGTCGGCTCTCGAACTTCAACATGATCCTGTTCGTCGCGCTCATGCTCGTGACGTTCGTCGTGGGCCCGACGCTGTTCCTCGTGCTGCTCGGCACGCAGGCGTTCGGCGGGATGGTCACCGACTTCGTCTCGATGAGCCTCTTCACCGGCGCCGGGCCGATGGGCGCGGGCGATACGGGCGCGACGAGCTGGATGAACGCGTGGACGGTGTTCTACTGGGCGTGGGCGCTCTCGTGGTCGCCGTTCGCGGGGCTGTTCATCGCCCGGATCTCCAAGGGACGGACCGTCCGCGAGGTCGCGTTCACGGGGATCGTCGCGACCTCCGCGGCCACCATCCCGTGGTTCACCTTCGTCGGCGGCACGGCGGTCTGGGCGCAACACAACGGTATCGCCGACTTCGGCGCGGTGATCTCCGGCGAGGCCGGCGCTGAGGTGTCCGGATTCATCCTCTTCGAGGCGCTGAACTTCTCGCTGAACCTCGGGGGCACGTCGATGACGATCCCGATCGGGTCCGTGTTGATCTACGCGTTCATGATCCTCGTGACGACGTTCTTCGTCACGTCGGCGGACTCCTCGACGCTGGCCGTCTCGATGATGACCACCGGCGGGAAGGCCAAGCCGTCGAACGTCAACCGCATCTTCTGGGGGGTCGTCCTCGGGATGACGGCGGCGATCCTGATGATCCTCGGCGGCACCGGCAGCGCGAACACGCTCCAGCAGGCGGCGATCATCACCGGCACGCCGTTCGCCTTCGTCTGCTTCCTCGCGATGCTGTCGCTGATCAAGGACTTCGGCAAGAACTACGAGCAAGTGCTCTTCCAAAAGGAGACCGTGCTGTACGGATCGAGCAGGGACGCCGACTCCCGTTCCGGTCCGGTCAAGTCCGACCCGGCGGACGACGACTGACGGCCCGCAGGCCCGTTCAACAACGGCATTTATACCAAGTTTTAATGTATGGCGTACACACAAATTGTGTATGAATAGGGACACTGCGGAACCCGCCGCGGACGCCCTCCCCGGCCCGAACGCGCAGCGCTGGATCGAGTTCCACCAGTCGCACTCCGCGCCCAGCGAGTACTCACACGAGTTCGTCTGGGACGTGACCCGCGAGGCCGACGGACCCTTCGTCACCGACGTCGACGGCAACGTACTGCTGGACTTCACCTGTCACATCGGCGCGGCCCCGCTCGGGTACAACAACGAGAAGGTGCTCTCGAAGGTGCGGGAGTTCGACCTCGTCGAGCCGATGAAGATCGCCGGCCAAGACATGTACTTCGGCTCGGGGCCGAGCCCGACGGAGGCCGACTTCCCGGGATCGAGTCACCTCATGGACCGGCTGACCGACGTCTCCAGTCACTACGGGATGGACACGGTGTTCCTCTCGAACTCCGGCGCCGAGGCGATGGAGAACGCGATGAAGATCACGCACGACCACCGCGTCTCCGCGAAGTACGGCGTGGCCTTCAGCGGGAGCTTCCACGGCCGCACCCTCGGAACCCTCTCGTTGACGAAGTCCAAGGACGTCTACACCCGTCGGTACCCCGAGATCAGCGGCATCGAGACGGTCCCGTTCTGCGCGGATCGCGGCTGTGACGCCGCGAGCTGCGACTGCGGCTTCTTCGCGGGCGGCGGCTCGCGGCTCCGGAAGATGCTCGCGCCGGAGGGCGGCCACATCGACCCCGCGGAGATCGCCTTCCTGACGCTCGAACCGATCCAGGGCGTCGGCGGCTACCGCTTCCCGAGCGAGGCGTTCATGGACGAAGTGGCGGCCGTCACCGACGAGTACGACATTCCACTCGTCGTCGACGAGATCCAGTCGGGGGTCGGTCGGACGGGCGAGATGTGGGCGGCGGACCACTACGCCATCGAGCCGGACGTGATCGCGAGCGCGAAGGCGCTCCGCGTCGGCGCGACGATCTCCCGGTCGGAGGTCTTCCCGTCGGAGAAGAACCGCCTCGGCTCGACGTTCGGCGGCGGCGACCTCCTGGGCTCGATGATGGGGGCGTTCACGCTGGAGGCGATCGACGAGCACGACCTGCTCGCGAACGCGACCGAGCGCGGCCGGCAGGCCACGGAACTGCTCGCCGACGACGCGGGCGACCACGTGGTCGACGTCCGCGGGAAAGGGCTGATGCTCGCCGTCGAGTTCGACACCCCCGACCGCCGCGACGACGTGGTCGCCGAGGCGTTGGATCGCGGCCTGCTCACGCTCGGCTGCGGGAAGAAGACGATCCGACTCCTCCCCCCGCTCGACTCCACGGAACGCGAGATCGAGCTCGGGATCTCGATCTTCCTCGACTCGGTCGCGGCCGCGGGGCCGACGCCGACGACCGCGTGAGGACGGCTCGGTCCCCTCCCCGACGGCTCCTCCTCGCTCACTCCGACAGCGAGTACGACGTTATCACCGCCTCTGTGAGGGTGTCGACGCCGATCTGCAGGCTCCGTTCGTCGACGTCGAACGTCGGCGTGTGGTGATCGGTCGGATGGTCCGTCCCGACGATCAGATAGGACGCGAGTCCCCCGTCCTCCTGTGCGCGTTTCATGAGGAACGTCGCGTCCTCGCTCGCCCCGAAGTCGGCCGTCGGGACCACGTCGTCGACGCCGTCGACCTCCCGGGCGACCGCGGCGACGTGGTCGACGAGCGCCGCGTCGCTGTCGGCGCGCGGCGACTCGCTGACGACCTCGAACTCCAGCTCGCAGCCGTGCGAGACGGCGGCGCCGCGGAACGCCCGCTCCAGCCGCGACTTGGCGTACTCCTTGAGCGCCGTCGTCCCGCCCCGCGCTTCGGCCTCGACCCGCGCGTGCTCGGCGATCACGTTGCTCGCGGTTCCGGCCTCAGCGTATCCGACGTTCACGCGCGTCATCCCGTCGCTGTGGCGCGGAATGCCGTAGGCGTTCGAGATCGCCGTGCCGAGCGCCTGCATCGCGTTCTCGCCCTCTTCGGGTGCCTTGCCGGCGTGTGCGGACACTCCCCGGAACGACGCGTCGATGTGGGCCATCGCCAGCGGGCGCTCGATCCCCGCGACGACTCGGCCGGTCGGGTGACCGAGCCCGACGTGTGCCGCGAACAGGTAATCGAGCCCCTGAGCGAACCGGCTCTCCGCCATCGGGTGGCCGCCGCCGCCGATCTCCTCGGCGGGTTGGAAGAAGGCGACGAATCGGCCGTGGAAGTCGCTTTGCGCGACGGCCTCGAGCACGGCGAGCCCCCACGTCATGTGCGCGTCGTGACCGCAGGCGTGCATCGTCCCGTCGATCTCCGACCGGAACCCCTCCCGGGCGGGATGGTGGTCGTCGTCGTCGGACTCCTGGATGAACAGGCCGTCGATGTCGACCCGGAGGCCGACGGTCGGTCCCTCGCCGCGGTCGACGACCGCGACGCAGCCGGTGACCCCGCCCGCGGTTCGCTCGAGGACGTCCTCGCGAGCCCCGCGCTCGCGAGCGCGCTCGACCCACGGCTCGTAGGCGTCGTCGTCGAGCACCGCCATCCGGTCGTCCGGGTCGTACGCCTCCCGGCCCACTGCCAACTCGTCGACCCCGATAGCCTCGATCTCCTCGACGAGACGACTGGTCGTGTAGAACTCGCGCCAGCCGGGCTCCGGGTGTCGGTGGAACCCGCGGCGTAACTCGGTCAGCCGGTCCGCGACTGGTCGTGACATGAGTACGCATGTCTCCCGGACCCAGTTAAGCGTATACGATGATCGTGTACCAAGAATACGAAAACGTATATGAGTCACCCGCGAACGCTCGACCGACACCGCCACATAACCTATGACAGCAGAGCCAGACGTCGTCGTTCTCCGGGAGGGGACCGAGGGACTGTCGATGGAATCGTACGCCGAGACGCTGCGAGAGCAGCTGCCGGACCAGACCGTCGCGCTCGCTCGCACGCCGGCCGCGGAGCGCGAACTGGTCCCGCTGGCTCGGGTGGTCACCGGGATCACCGTCTCGGAGGAACTGGTCGCGGACGCCGACCGACTCGAACTGTTCGCGTGTACGTTCGCCGGCACGGACCACGTCCCGGTCGAGGCGCTTGCGAACGAAGGGGTCGCCGTCACCAACGCCGGCGGGATCCACGCGCCGGGGATCGCAGAGCAGTCGATCGGCAACATGCTCATCTTCGCGCGGCGGCTCCACGAGGGGTGGCGTCGCAAGTCGAACGCGGAGTGGCGGCACTTCCAGTCGCACGAGTTCGCGGGGAGCACGGTCACCGTGATCGGCCTCGGTTCGATCGGCCAGCACGTCGTCGACCGACTCGCCGGCTTCGACGTCGAGACCATCGGGGTCCGGTACACGCCGTCGAAGGGAGGGCCGACCGACGAGGTCGTCGGCTTCGAGACGGACGCGATCCACGACGCGCTCGCGCGCAGCGACTACGTCGTCGTCGCCTGCCCTCTGAACGACCTCACCCGCGGGCTCATCGGCGACGCCGAACTGGCGACGCTACCGCCGCACGCGGTCGTCGTCAACGCGGCTCGCGGCGGGATCGTCGAGACGGACGCGCTGGTCTCCGCGCTCCGGTCGAACGGGATCCGCGGCGCGGCGCTCGACGTTACCGATCCGGAGCCGCTTCCGTCCGATCATCCGCTGTGGGACCTCGAGAACTGTCTGATAACGCCGCACACCGGCGGACACACGCCGAAACACTGGGACCGCCTCGCGGCGATCGTCGCGGACAACGTCGCCGCGCTCGACGCGGGCGAGGATCCGTCGTCGCTCCGAAACCTCGTGCGCGCGCCGAGCGGCGGCGAGTGAGTTCGCCTGAAGGCGGCGGGTGAGTCCGCCAGAAGGCAGCGGGTGAGTCCGCCGAAAGGTAGCGGGCGAGTCCGCCGAAAGGTAGCGGGCGAGTCCGCCGAAAGGTAGCGGGCGAGTCCGCCGGGGGTCAGGCCGAGAAGAGCCGTCGCGGGAACTCCGCGAGGGTCTCCGCGCCCGTCGACGTGACCGTGAACGTCTCGCTCAGTTCGACGCCGAACTCGTCCTCCCACAGCCCCGGGATCATGTGGAACGTCATCCCCTCTTCGAGAACCGTCTCATCACCCGGGCGGATGCTGGCGGTGTGCTCGCCCCAGTCCGGCGGGTAGCCGAGTCCCATCGAGTACCCGATCCGGTCCTCCTTCTCGACGCCGTACTGCGCTATCGTCTCGCGCCACGCCTTCTCGACGCGCTCGCAGGTGACGCCCGGCTCGACCGCGTCCAGCGCGGCGTCTATCCCCTCGACGACGATCTCCGCGGTCCGCTCGACGGCGTCCGGGGCGTCGCCGACGAACGCCGTCCGCGCCAGCGGCGAGTGGTAGCGGTGACGACACCCCGACAGCTCGATGAGCACCGGGTCGCCGTCCGCGAACTCCCGGTCGCTCCACGTGAGGTGCGGCGTCCCCGTGTGGTCGCCGGACGGCATCAGCGGGACGATCGCCGGGTAGTCGCCGCCGTACTCGTCCGTCCCTCGGATCAGTTTGTCGTATATCTCGGCCGCGACCTCGTACTCCGGGACGCCGGGCGCGATGGCGTCGAGGCCGGCGAGCATCGCCGACTCCGAGATCTTCGCCGCCTCCCGCATGTACTCGATCTCCCGGTCGGACTTGCGTACCCGGATCCAGTTGACGAGGAGGTCCGCGTCGACGAGCTCCGCGTCCGGGAGCTTCGACCGGAGTCGCGTGTACGACTTCGCCGTGAAGTACGCGGCGTCCATCTCGACGGCTATCCGGCCGTCCGCGACCTCGAGGTCGTCCAAGACGTCCGCGAGGTAGTCCATCGGATGCAGGTCGTGCGGCGACTGGACGTGGTCGTCGCTGTACGCCCGCATGTTCGGCTCCGAGAGCCACGTCGTCGCGCGCGCGCCGTTCTTGTCCATGTCGCGGCCGACCCACACCGGCTCGGGGTGGTCGCGCGTGACGACGACCGCCTGGTGGACGTAAAAGGACCACCCGTCGTACCCCGCGAGATAGTTCATGTTCGCGGGGTCCGAGACGACGATCGCGTCGAGGTCGCGCTCGCGGAGCTTCGCTTTCGTCTGCTCGACCCGGGTTTCGTACTCCGATTGCGGAAAGACAGCTGCTGGCATGAGAGGAGCTCTGTTGATAGCCTCTCACACGCACCTGAAAAGTATTTTGTGTATCTCTGATACGGAATTCGTTTACAATCTCTCCTCTTCCGCTTCCCTCCAGTCCCGGGTTCGCCGCCCTCGGCGAAAGTCACAAGCCCGGTAGCCGCCCACCTATCGTATGAACGAGTCCGGGACCGAGGGCGTGCTGTTGGACCAGGAGACGCTCCACGAGCGGCTCGACGACGCCCCCGGCTGGCTACGGGAGCACTACCGGACCTTCCGCGAGTCGATGCTCGGCGAGCGCGACGGGTCGCCGTTCCCCTGCTACTTCGGCATCGAGGTCGAGCGCGAGGGCGACCTGCTGTACGCCGCCTGCGAGTCGACGACCGACCCCGCCGCGCTCCTCCGGTTCCGCGACGTCCTCCGGGAATACCTCGACACGTACGAGGACCACGCGGACCGCGCCCCGCTGGCGGTGTTCTTCCGCCCGCCTGAGGGCGACCCGGGCGAGGCGCACTACCACGAGCGGCTGTGGCACGTCCTGGAGTTCCTCCACGTCCACGACCCCGAGCCGTGGCCCGAGGAGATCCCGACCGATCCGGACACGCCGCGCTGGGAGTTCTGTTTCGGCGGCGAGCCGCTGTTTCCCACCTCGCGGGCGCCGTTTTACACCGAACGGAAGAGCCGCTACTCCCCCGTCGGGCTGGAGATCACCTTCCAGCCGCGGGCCGTCTTCAAGGGGATCACCGCCGACACCGAGGCCGGCGAGCGCGCTCGCGAGGCGATCCGCGGCCGCATGAGCGAGTACGACGGGGTCTGCCCCCACGCCGACCTCGGCGACTGGGGGATCGAGGGCGACCGCGAGTGGACGCAGTACCTGTTCCGCGAGGACGACGACGCGAGCCCGGACGCCTGTCCCCTGCGACCGAGCCGGGAGCACCCGAAGGCGCCCGCGCCGCTGTTGGAGCCGGGCGCATGGCGGCGGTTCGCGAGACCGCGGACGCCAGGCGACGCGTCGCCGCCGGTGACCTCGGGGCTCGGCGATGACTGACGCGTCGCGGTCGGCGGCCACGGACGCCGACGACCCCGGAGTCCCGGACGACGCGGTGCTCCTCCTGATCGACTTCCAGACCGGCTTCGACGAGCCGGGGTGGGGGGAGCGGAACAACCCCGACGCCGAGTCGGTCGCGGCCGCGCTCCTCCGCCGGTGGCGCGAGGCGGACCGCCCCGTGGCGCACGTGCGACACGCCTCGACGGAGCCGGACTCCCCGCTCCGCCCCGACGCGCCGGGCTTCGCGTGGAAGCCGGAGACGGCCCCCGTCGAGGGCGAACCGACCTTCGAGAAGTCCGTCAACGGCGCCTTCCTCGACTCGGGGCTCGACGCGTGGCTCCGCGAGGCGGGCCACGAGGCGCTCATCGTCTGCGGGCTCACCACCGACCACTGCGTCTCCACCACGACCCGCGCGGCCGAGAACCGCGGCTACGACGTCGCCGTCGTCGCCGACGCGACCGCGACCCACGCCCGCGAGGGGTACGACGGCGAGGCGATCGACGCAGACACGTCCCACCGCGTCGCGCTCGCGCACCTCGACGGCGAGTTCGCGACCGTCGTCGAGAGCGACGACCTCCGCTAGGCGCCGACCCCTTCAGTCGTCGTCCGCGGTCTCGGCGGCGCTCCCGCTTCCGCCGTCGCTCGCGCGCTCGGCGGCGTTCGCGAACATCCCCTGTCTCGTCGTGTACGCGAAGTACGCGCCGAGCCCGAGGAACCCGACGACGTTCGAGACCGCGACCGCCCAGAACACGGCCTCGACGCCCCAGCCGAGCCCGGGCGCGAGGGCGACGCCGAACGCCCCGAACGTCGCCGTCGCGGGCACCGCGGCGACCGCGATGGGGAACCGAACCCCCCAATACTTGACGAGGTCGGCGACGAAGGAGGTCCGGGTGCGTGAGGTGCCGTTGAACCCGGCGAGGAGGGTGTACGTCCCGCCGAGCGCCCAGTAAGAACCGGCGAGAATCCGAAGGTACAGCACCGCGAGCGACCGGCCCGCCGGCGTGAGGTCGGGGGCGAGCAGGTCGGCGAGCTCGCCGGCGAACAGGAACTGGACGGCGCCGAGCCCGAGGAACGCGGCGACGACCATCCCCGTGCCGACCGTCGTCGTGCGTCGGGCGCGGCGCGGGGCCTCCGCGCCGAGGTTCTGGCCGATCATCGACTGGGCCGCCTGCTGGACCCCCAGCGCGGGGACGACCGCGAGGGTCGCGACGCGCGCGCCGACCGTGTACGCCGCCACGCCGGCCGCGCCGCCGGCGATCGCCACGAGGCCCACGACGAGCACGCGGACCAGCTCGCTCACGCCGCGCTGGCCGCCGAGCGGGAGCCCGACCGAGACGACCTCGCGGAGGTCGCCGGCGTCGACGACGAGCGCGTCCCGGGTGAGTCGGAACGTGTCGCGGCCGACGCCGGCCGCGTACGCGAGGACGTGAACCAGCCCGGCGACGCCCGCGAGCGCCGTGCCCAGGGCCGCGCCGGCGACGCCGAGCTCCGGGGCCGGGTCGACGCCGAAGATCAGCACGGGCGCCGCGATCAGGTTGACGAGGACGCTCGTGACGCTCACGTGGAGGACGGCGCGCGTGTCGCCGTAGGCGGTGAAGCAGTTCTCGACCGTGTCGCCCACCGCGCCGACGGGGAGGACCGCGACGACGATCGCGAGGTAGGCGGCCGTGGTCCCGGCGAGCGCGGGGTCCGCCCCGAGAAAGCGCACCAGCTCCTCGGCGTAGACGGCGGCGGGAATCGCGACGGCGGCGGTGACCGCGAGGGCGACGATGCTCCCGTTGACCGCGACGCGACGAGCCCCCCGGTCGTCACCGCCGCCCGCCCGCTGCGCGACGAGGATCTGGGTCCCGACCGCGGCGACGACGACGACCGCGCCGAGGAACGACTGGATCGGGAGGCTGAGCCCGACCGCCGCGACCGCGTCCTCGCTCACGCGGCCGAGCCAGAAGGTGTCGACCAGCGCGTTCGCGACGTACACGAGGTTCTGCGCGACGAGCGGCGCCGCGAGCAGCAGCAGCACTCGGCCGACCGGCCCGTCGGTGATCGCCTCGCGATCGACGTCCAACATCGAATAGTTCGTGATCGAAGCGATATAATAAAAGTATATTGGTGTTGGATAGGTTACGTATACTCGCCGCGGGATCGGGTCGGCCCTGCGGCTGATCCGCACGTTTTTGCACCCGGCCGTCGTGGGACCGGTATGGAACGCGGCCGTCGGAAGCCGGATTGGCTGAAGTCGCGGCCCCCGTCCGGCTCCCGGTTCACGGAGATCAAGGAGCGCCTCCGCGAGCGCGACCTCCACACCGTCTGCGAGGAGGCCAACTGCCCGAACATGGGCGAGTGCTGGTCCGGCCGGGACGGCCCCGGCACCGCGACGTTCATGCTGATGGGTGACCGCTGCTCGCGGGGCTGTAACTTCTGTGACGTCGCCACCGGCGGCATGGAGTCGCTCGACCCCGACGAGCCCGCGAACGTCGCCGAGGCCGTGACCGAGATCGGGCTCGACTACGTCGTCTTGACCTCCGTCGACCGCGACGACCTCGCGGACGGCGGCTCCGCGCACTTCGCCGAGACGATCCGCGAGATCAAGCGGCGCGACCCGGAGGTCCTCGTCGAGACGCTGATCCCCGACTTTCAGGGCGACCCCGACGCGATCGACCGGATCGTCGACGCGGAGCCGGACGTGATCGCGCACAACGTCGAGACGGTCGAGCGGCTCCAGTGGCCCGTCCGGGACCGGCGCGCCGACTACGAGCAGTCGCTCGCGGTGCTCGACCGGGTGGACCGCGAGTCCGACATCCACACCAAGACGAGCCTCATGCTCGGCGTCGGCGAGTACGACCACGAGGTGTACCGAACGCTCGGTGACCTCGGCGAGGTCGGCGTCGACGTCGTCACGTTCGGGCAGTACCTCCAGCCGTCCCGCTCGCACCTCGACGTATTCGACTACGTCCACCCGGACGTCTTCGAGACGTGGCGCGCGGTCGCCGAGGAGGAGTTCGACTTCCTCTACTGCGCCTCGGGACCGATGGTCCGCTCGTCGTACAAGGCCGGCGAGCTGTTCGTCGAGGCGCTGCTCCGCGAGGGGCGCTCGCCCGAAGACGCCCGGCGGCACGCACGGGCCGCCGGCGGGGACTGACTCGGAGACAGGTCGACCGACGCAATCTCTCGGGTGTCTGACCGGTAATAGACGGGCTGAAACCGACGCGCACGCCCCGACCGAATCGCGTGACGATCGCCGGGAGACCGCTCTGTGCTCGGGTCGGTCTTATACACCTTATATGAGAGTAATTGACATCAACTGTGCGAAAGTTGACAGGGATATACTTATCAAAGTGGGGTCTATATGAGTGAGTATGTCATACGGTAAGAGACGACGTGACGTGTTAAAGACCGTCGGTGTCGCAGGCGCAATCGGACTCGCAGGCTGTGCGGGTGGCGACGGCGGCGACGGCGGCGACGGCGACGACGGCGACGACGGTTCCAACGGGAGCGACGGTGACGACGGTTCCGACGGCATGGACGGCGGCGACGGCGGTCCGGACCTGCTCACCGTCATCGGGTACCCGGAGAGCGGGATCCAGCTGTTCCGCGACTACTACGCCGCGTCCGACGGGGCGGAGGACATCCTCATCCCCGACGGGCTTCAGGACCCCTCGCTCCCCGGGCAGGTCGGCAACGAGATGGCCAACGTCACCGGAACCGCGCCGGCCGCGGGCGGGCCGAACCAAGAGGCGTTCGAGAGCCTGTATCAGGACGCCTACGACGAGACGCCGGGCGTGTTCACGTCGCAGTCGTACGACTCGGCGGCGGCGCTCATCCTCGCGAACGTCGCGGCGGGCGAGAACGACGGGACCGCGATCCGCGACCAGCTCCGTCGCATCGCGAACCCCGGCGGCACCGAGTACGGGCCGGGCGAGTTCCTCGACGCCGTCGAGGCGGTCGCCAACGGCGAGGACATCAACTACCAGGGGGCGTCGAGCGCGGTCAACTTCGACCAGAACGGCGACCCGGCGTCGGCGGCCTACTCCATCTGGGAGTTCGCCGGACAGGACGCCGACTCCGTCGACGTCCAGGAGACGCAGAACTTCGAGAGCTCGAACCCCGACGGGGCCGGTCCCTCTGCCGACGAGTCGCCCGGCGGCCTCGGTCGCGAAGTGAGCGTCGGAATCCTCCTCCCCGAGACGGGGGACCTGGCGTCGACGGGGCAGCCGATGATCCGCGCGGCGGAGCTCCCGGCCCAGCAGATCAACGACTCCGACATCGACCTGACGGTGAACGCCCAGTTCGAGGACACCAACACCTCGCCCGACCAGGGGATCACCGGCGCCGAGTCGCTGATCAGTTCGGGCGTTCCCGCCGTGTGCGGGACCGCCTCCTCCGGCGTGAACATCCCGGTCTGTCAGGAGACGCTCATCCCGAACGAGGTCGTCGGCTGCTCGCCGTCCAGCACCGCGCTGTCGGTGACGAACCTCGAGGACAACGACTACATCTTCCGGACCGCCCCGAGCGACCAGCTCCAGGGTCGGGTCATGGCACAGGTCGCCTCCGAGCGGCTCGAAGCCGAGACCGCGGCGACGCTGTACGTGAACAACGACTACGGACAGCAGCTCTCCGAGCGGTTCAGCGAGGTCTTCGAGGACGAGTTCGACGGCGAGGTGTACGACCAGATCAGCTTCAACATCGGCGAGTCGTCGTACTCCAACGTCATCGAGCAGGCGCTCTCGAGCGGGAACTGACGCGTCGTACGCGACCCGAAGCGCGTCCGAGCACTCCGTATTTTTCGCGCGATCCGCCCGAGTAGCGGAGCGGTCGGTACGCGGAGAGCCCTCGCCGGCCGCGTCGCTTCCGAGTGGTCTCTCGACCGTCTCTCGGCGTCGACTGCCTCTCCGAAAAAATATCACCGGGCGCGTACCGAGCCCCGGCGCTCAGCCGATACCCGGCGCGCGGCCGAGACCGACTATCCGCCGAGGAACTCCCGCCGGACCTCCTCGTCGTTCAGCAGCGCGGTCCCCTCGTCCTCGAACCGGTTCTGCCCGTTCGCGAGCACGTACCCGCGGTCGCAGCGTCTGAGCGCCTCCTTGGCGTTCTGTTCGACCATCAGGATCGCCGTGCCCGTCTCGTTGATCTCGTCGATCTTGTCGAACATCTCGTCGACGAGGTCGGGGGCGAGCCCGGCGCTCGGCTCGTCGAGCAGCAGCAGCTCGGGGTCGAGCATCAGCGCCCGTCCCATCGCGAGCATCTGGCGCTGACCGCCGCTCATCGTCCCCGCCTGCTGGTGTTTCCGCTCCTCGAGGATCGGGAACCGGTCGTACACCTTTCGGAGCTCCTCCTGCGGGACCTCGTCCAGGATGTACGCGCCCATCTCCAGGTTCTCCTCGACGTCGAGCTCCGCGAAGATGTTCTCGTTCTGCGGGACGTACCCCAGTCCCTTGTGGATCACGTCCTCGGGCTTCGTTCCGCTGATGTCCTCGCCGTCGAAGGTGACCGTGCCGCCCATGTGCGTCGTCAGTCCGAAGACCGACTTCATGACGGTCGACTTGCCGGCCCCGTTCGGGCCGACGATGGTGACGTACTCCTCGTGGTCGACGTCGAGGTCGACGTCGGTGAGGATCTGGAGGTCGCCGTAGCCGGCGTCGAGGTCCCGGACTTCCAGGAGGCTCATACCTCACCCCCGAGATACGCCTCGATGACTTCCTCGCTCTCCTTGATCTCCGCCGGCGTCCCGTCCTTCAGGATCCGGCCCTGATGCATGACGATGACCCGCTCGCAGTTGTTCATGATGAGGTCCATGTCGTGTTCCACGATGAGGAAGGTGTACCCCTGCTCGCGGAGCTCGTGGATGTGTTCCAGCAGCCGCTTCTCCAAGGATGGATTGACGCCCGCGAACGGCTCGTCCAGAAGCAGCATGTCGGGATCGGTCAAGAGCGCCCGGGCCATCTCCAGCAGCTTCCGTTGACCGCCTGAGAGATTCCCGGCGTACTCGTCGGCGAGGTGGTCGATCTCGAAGAAGTCGAGCACCTCCCAGACGCGTTCGAGCTGTTCGGTCTCCTGGTCGCGCACCGCCTCGCGGGTGAACGGCATGACCGACCGCCACAGCGACTCGCCGATCTGCCCCTTCGGCGCGAGCATCATGTTCTCGAGGACGGTCATCTCCTCCAGTTCGCGGGCGATCTGGAACGTCCGCGCGAGCCCCTGGTTCGCGATCTCGTAGGGTTCGAGGCCGGTGATATCCTCGCCGTTGAACCGGACCGTCCCCTCGTCGGGCTCGAGCATGCCGGTGATGAGGTTGAACGTCGTCGACTTCCCCGCTCCGTTCGGACCGATGAGTCCGGTGAGCGTCCCCTCCTCGACGTCGAAGCTGACGTCGTCGACGGCGGTGATGCCCCCGAACTCCTTCCGAAGCCCCTCCACTTCGAGGGGCGCGTATCGATCCGTCTCGTCTCCGGTGTGGGCTTCGGGGTCGTCTTTGACCAACTTCGTCAGATCGGTTTCGGTCGACGATCCGGTCGGCTGGTCGCCGTCAGTGGCCGGTGGCGACTCCTCGTCGGTCGCCGCCGTCTCCGTGGCCGGTGTGGACTCGTTGGTCTCGCTCATCGCTCTTCACCTCCGTCGGCGGCGGAAGGTTTCCCGCTCGATTCGGCGCTTCCGGGTCGCGCGAGGTCGACGGTCGACGCGGTCTCCTTGCGGTGTCCGAGCAGCCCCTCCGGCCGGTTGTGCATCAGCCAGATGAGCACGACTCCCATGATCACCAGCCGAAGCTGGCTGATGCTGTCGAGCGTGTACAGCACGAACGGCATCGGGTCGAGCGAGGCGAACCCCGCCATCGCCTCGCCGAAGTTCCGCGGTGCGCTGCCGAGCTCGAAGGCGGCCTCGACGAGGTTCTTGAAGTACCGCGGTCCCTGGTACAGCACCCCGGCGAAGATCGCGCCGCCGAGGAAGCTCCCGGTGTTCGACCCGGCGCCACCGATGATCAGCGCGATCCAGACGAAGAACGTGATGTTCGGCCGGAACGACGGCGGCGTGACGCTCCCGCGGCCGGAGTACCAGAGGATCCCGCCGAGGCCCATCAGCGCGGCCCCGAGCACGAACGCCGTGAGCTTGAAGCGGTCCGTGTCCTTCCCGAGTGCGTTCGCGACGTCCTCGTCCTCGCGGATCGCCTTCAGGACGCGTCCGAACGGCGACTGCCCGGTCCGCGTGAGCAGCAGGTAGAACAGCCCGACGCCGACGAGGAGGACGATTCCGTACGCCACCCCGTCGATCACCGGCTTGGGGTTGTTCGGGATGAAGTTCCGCTGGACGAACGCGATGAAGGCGAGGTACGGCTCCCAGAGGAAGAGGCCCCGCAGCAGCGCCTCCAGCGGGTCGGTGTAGTTCAGGATGAGACCGCCCCCGCCGCCGAGACCGACCGTGTCGGCCGTCGGGTCGACGGTGAACAGCCAGAGGTCGATCGTGTCCGGCACCGTGTACGTCTGGAACGTCCGGGACATCATCGTGAACCGGATGATCTCCGAGAACGCCACCGTGACGATCGCGAGGTAGTCCGCCCGAAGCCGAAGCGCGGGCAGCGCGACGAGCAGCCCGAACAGTCCCGCGACGAGGACGCCGGCCGGGATACCGATGAACAGCGGGAGTCCGAACCCGCCGACCTGCGCGGCGCCGCCCTCCGCGACCGGCGGCTTCGAGACCAGCGCGGTCACGTAGACGCCGATCCCCATGAAGCCGATGATGCCGATGTTGAACAGCCCAGTGTACCCCCAGTGGAGGTTCAACGCGAGCGCGAGCATGCCGAACACGCCGATGTAGAACGTGAGGTTCGCCACCGAGTTCAGCTGCCCGCGGAGCCCGTATCCGAACACGACTCCGGAGAGGATGTACGCCAGGTAGATGACGCCGAGGACGGCGAGGACGAGCGTGATGTCCCGCTCGAAGAGCCCCTCGAACCGCCCGCGAAGGTCGCTGACACTCATGCTGTGGTCCTCCCGCTGAAGATGCCTTCGGGCTTGAACAGTAAGATCACGATCATCACCAGGAACGCGGCCGCGCGACCGAACTCGGAGGGGATCCAGATCACGGAGACGGAGGCGGTCAGACCGATGACGATCCCGCCGCCGATCGCGCCGTAGATCGACCCGATGCCGCCGAGGATGACAGCGGCGAACACGAGCAGCAGCAGCAGCCATCCGTCGTTGAAGCCGAGCGTCCCCTTCCAGAGGATGAACATGTAGCCCGCGACGCCCGTGAGCCCGGCGCCGACGATCCACGTCGTGCGGATGACCTGCTCGGTCGGGATCCCGGTGATCCGCGCCAGGTCCTCGTTGTCGGACATCGCGCGCATCGCCTTCCCGAGCTTCGTCCGCTGGAGCAGCAGGTGGACGCCCAGCATGAGGCCCGCCGCGACGACCACGAGGCTGATGTCGTGAGCCGTCACCCGGAACGTCCCGTCGATCGCCGGGACGTTCACACGCGGGACCGATCCCGCCGCGGTCGTCCCCCGCACGCCGGCGCCGAAGACGAACTGGATCAGGTACCGGAGCGCGAACGCGACTCCGATGCTGGTTATCAGCAGCGCGATACCGCTCTCGTCACGGATCGGCCGGTACACGAACCGGTCGATCAGGAGCGCCAGCGCGATCGTCGCGACGCCGGCGATGAGCGCCCCGAGGACGACGGCGAGCGGCGAGGTCGTGACCCCGATCCCCAGCGCGCCGCCGAACACAGACCCGCCCGCGCCCACGAGCAGGAGCGCGCCGACGCTGTTCTCGCCGATGCCGGCGATGAGATAGCTGGTCGCCATCCCGGCGAACGCCCCGCTGGTGAGATAGTCGCCGTGCGCGAAGTTCGCGAAGTTGAGAATGCTGTACGTCATCGAGAGTCCGATGCCCGCCAGACCGATAATCAACCCTCGGAGCAGCCCGTCCCAGACGAGGGAGGCGAGGCTGCTAATCTCGATCCCTCCGGTAGCGAGTCCGGAGGCGAGTGACCAGGCCATCCACAGGGCCACGAGTATGACCCCGATGGCGAGCGGTTCCTCGCTCAGGGTTTGGCGGTATCGAACGTACGTTTCAGAGATACTCACGTGATGACACTCCTCACCATAGGGTGTGAAATCCACCTATAAGACGTTTTCCACCTCATAGTTGGTCAGAACTGTCCGTCGTCCGTCGTATTTACCCACATCAAACGTGTCTCAGGAATATAAACACACACCGGTGGGGTCGCCGTCGTCACACTGTCGATCCGGGGCCACCGCCGACCTCGCCGCCGCGTTCAGTACCCCTGCGCGTTGCCGTCCTTCCGGGGCTCGGTGGCGGCCGAGAGGACGCCGCCCTCGTTACGGACGATCTGCGCCCCGCCGAACTGCACCGGCGAGAGCGTCCTGACGTCGTGCCCCTTCCGGACCAGCTTCGCGACGACGTCGTCGTCGAAGTGGGGCTCGATCCCAAGCTCGCCGCTCTCGCGGTACCGCCACCGCGGCTCGTCGAGCGCGCGCTGGAGCGGCATGTCGTAGTCCACGACGTTCGAGATCACCTGGACGTGCCCCTGGGGCTGCATGTACCCGCCCATCACGCCGAAGGCTGCCCAGTCGTCCTCGGCCAGGCGGACGACGGCGGGAACCAGCGTGTGGAACGGGCGCTTGCCGGGTTCGAGGCTGTTCGGGTGGTCGGGGTCGAGCGAGAACGACGCGCCGCGGTTCTGGAGGGCGATCCCCGTCTCGCCCGCGACGAGCCCGGAGCCGAACCCGGCGAACCGCGAGTTGATGTAGGAGACGACGTTGCCCTCGTCGTCGGCGACGGTGAGGAGCACCGTGTCCGCGTCTTCGGCGTCGGCGTTCGGCACGCCGAACGACACGTCGTGGTCGGCGGTCGGCCCGACGCCGGCCGCCCGCTTCGCCGCCCAGTCGGTCGACCCGAGCGGCGGAATCTCCTCGTACTGGGGGTCGGCGATGTACCGGTGACCGTCGTGGAAGGCCAGCTTCAGCGCCTCCGCGAAGTAATGCACGCGCTCGGCGGTGTCGTAATCGTGTTCGCCGGCGCCCAGCTCGGCCGCGATGTTGAGCGCTTCGAGGGCGATGAGCCCCTGGTTGTTCGGCGGGAGCTCGTACACCTCCGCCCCGTTGTACGTCGTCGAGATGGGGTCTGGCCACTCGACCTCGAAGCCGGCGAGGTCGTCGACGGTCATGAATCCGCCCTGCGACTGGACTTCCTCGGCTATCGCCTCCGCGATCTCTCCCTCGTACACCACGTCGGCGCCCCGCTCCGCGATCTTGCGCATCGACTCGCCGAGCCGTGGCAGGCGGACGGTCTCGCCGACGTCGGGGGCCTCGTCGTCGAACAGGAAGGCCTCTCGGGCGTGGTCGTCGGTGAACAGCTCCTCCGCCCCGGCCCAGTAGGACGCGATGACCTCCGAGACCGGATACCCCTCGGTGGCGTATCTGATGGCGGGCGCGAGGGCGTCGGCGAGGCTGAGCCGACCCAGCTTCTCGATCGTCGCCTCCCAGCCGCGAGCGGTGCCGGGAACCGTCACCGCGTGGGGGCCGTAGAAGGGCATTCCGGCCTCCTCGGTGTCGTCGACCGCGTAGCCGCCGTCGTCGGGGTAGTACGACGAGGCGTCGTCGTCCGCCTGTAGCGCGTCGCGGACGTTCTCGATCGTCGCACCGGCGGGGGCGCCGCCGCAGGCGCGCATCGCTCCGACCTCGCCGTCGGCCGTGCGGTACAGCGCGAACACGTCGCCGCCGAGCCCCGTCGAAGTCGGTTCGACGACGTTGAGCGCGGCCGCCGTCGCCACGGCCGCGTCGAACGCGTTCCCTCCCTCGCGCAGCGTCTCGATCCCCGCTTGGCTGGCGAGGGGCTGACTCGTGGCGACGACCCCGCGCTGGCCGTACACGGTCGACCGCCGAGATGTAAATCGATCCAGATCTGGCTCCATACAGATTCATTTCGTGCGGCGTTGTTAAATATCGCCCCGGACAGTTCCGGGGTTCCACCGATCTAATCGACCGAAGGGCCAGCCCCGACCGGGAAACTGACGGACTCGCTCGCCCGTACGAGCGGCGGCTCTCGTGTGATAACCGCTTGCTCGGTTCCGAAACAATGTAAATATTGATCGACATCGAACATGAAGGAGTATCTTCTCAGTGAATGATCTGAAGTTCCCGCTAAAACCTCATTGAGCCCTGCTTTTTCACGCGAATTTTAGTTGTTATATGTAGTATACAACGTGATTGTTAGTGCTCTTAAAATATACATCATAATCCTTTTACCTGTGTACTCCACGGTGTGGGTATGGGAAATACAGGCAATGGTGATTCAAACCGGAGCGTTCGTCGACGACGGATGCTCGGGATGCTCGGTAGCGCAGGAGTCGCGGGTATTGCCGGCTGTGCCGGCGGTGACGGCGGCGACGGCGGCGACGGCGATGGCGGCGACGGAGGGGACGGCGGCGACGGCGGCGACCGAGACTACAGCATCGAACTGGAGTCCGACCTGGCCAACCCCGACAACTCCGAGCTGAGCGTCGACGACATCTCGATGGGCGGCGAGTTCGTCGGAACGCTCGGCGCCGACGTGGCGAAGTACGACCCGCCGCAGCAGACCGACACCACCTCGGTGAAGGCGACCCTCCACATCTACGAATCGCTCCTCCGGCCGGACTGGGTCGGTTCCTTCCACCCCGTCCTCGCCGAGGAGTACGAGCAGGTCGACGAGACGACCTACCGGTTCAGCCTCCGTGAGGGCGTCCAGTTCCACAACGGCGACGAACTGACCGCCGAAGACGTGCAGTTCTCGCTGGAGCGGTACGAGGGCGCGCCGAACGAGTCCGACGTGTACACGTGGTACGACGGGTCCGAAATCGTCGACGACTACACCATCGAGCTGTCGACCGACGGCCCGTACGCGCCGTTCGAGACGGACATCTCCGCGATCCCCATCGTGCCGACGGCCGCCGGCGAGGGCGGCGACGTCAACCTCGAGGAGGGACCGGTCGGGACGGGCCCCTACCAGTTCGTCGAGCACCAGAACGACGACCTCTGGCGGATGGAACGGAACGAGGACTACTGGTTCGAGGGCAACGACACCGTCCCCGGCGTCGCGCCTATCGAAACGGTCACGCTCCGGATCATCGTCGAGTCCTCCGCGCAGGTGGCCGCGATCGAGGCCGGCGACGTCGACATGGTCAACTCGCCGCAGCCGGGCAGCATCTCCGACCTCCAGGACAACGAGGACGTCGAGGTCGCAGAGGTGCTCGGAGCGGGAACCGACCAGTTCTTCTATCCGCTCGGCGTCGAGCCGTTCGACAACCAGCAGTTCCGACAGGGCATCACCCAGCTCATCCCGCGAGAGTCGATCGTCGAAGCGGTGTACGACGGTACGTCGATCCCGGCGTACGGGTCGATTTCCCCGATGCTCGGCGACTACTCGCCGGTGGAACTCCACGAGGAGATCGCCGAGAAGTGGGCCGGGTACAACCCCGAACGCGCGACGGAGCTCATTCAGGAGGTCTTCGAGGAGGAGGGCATCGAGGCGCCCTTCGAGACGACGATCATCACGAACGACAACCCGCAGCGCGTCCAGTGGTGTCAGCTCATCCAGGAGAGCATGGAGAGCACCGAGCTCTTCGACGTGAGTATCGACCAGTTCGAGTGGAACACGTACCTCGACCGCGTGAACGCCGACGACTCCCACGAGAACAACGAGATCATCGCGCTGGGCTGGTCCGGCGGCTGGGACCCCGACAGCTACGTGTACGACATCTTCCACGGCGACCAGGCGTCGCCCGCGTGCTGTAACACCAACTCCTACTCGAGCGAGACGGCGAACGAGCTCCTCGACCAGGGCCTCGAACAGACGGACGAGGAGGATCGAGTCGAGACGTACCGCGAGCTGCAGCGACACCTCGGTGAGGACGTTCCCACCGCGTTCGTGCAGTTCTCCTACGTGTACGACGCCGTTCGAGCCGGTCGCGTGCAGAACTGGCACGCCTACCCGAACGACAGCTTCGAAATTATGTCGCTGTACGCGCCGTTCGTCGACCAGGCCGCCTGGGTCGAAGACGAGTAACTACCCCGCTTTCGCCGCCCTCCGTTTGTCCCATCCACATGTCAGTTCGAAAATACGCGCTCAAGCGTCTCATCGTGATGATCCCCGTCCTCTTCGGGGTCACGGTGTTGACGTTCAGCCTGACGAAAATGCTTCCGGGGAACCCCGTTACCTTCATCCTGCAGTTTACGGACGCCTCCGAAGAGCTTCGCCAGCAGCTATACGCACAGTACAACCTCAACGAGCCGATCTGGAAACAGTACCTCCTGTGGCTCAGCGACGCCCTCGTCCTCGACTTCGGCCAGTCCGTCATCTCCGGGCAGAACGTGTCCGCGGAGCTGCAGTCTCGGCTGCCACAGACCGTTCTCCTCGGTGTCGCGTCCTTCCTCATCGCCGCGTGCATCGGCATCCCGGCAGGAATTGTCGCGGCGGTCCGAAAGGGCGAGCCCGCGGACGAGGTGAGCCGCGTCGCCGCCCTCGCCGGTATCGCGACGCCGAACTTCTGGCTCGGGCTCATGCTCATCCTAGTGTTCAGTGTCGAACTCGGCTGGTTCCGAACGATCCCGCCGGACAAGCCGCTGTTCACGGTCGCGACGCTGAAGTTCATGCTGTTACCGGCGATCACGCTCGGGACCGCGCAGGCCGCGCTCCTGATGCGGCTCATGCGGTCGTCGATGCTGGAGGAGCTCAACAAAGACTACGTCCAGATGGCGCGTGCCAAGGGGCTTCCAGAGCGAACGGTGATACTCAAACACGTCGTCCGGAACTCGCTCATCGCCGTCGTGACGGTCGCGGCGCTCCAGATCGCGTTCATTATCGACGGCGCCGTCGTCGTCGAGCAGGTGTTCTCGTGGCCGGGCGCGGGACGGATGCTGGTCGACGCGATCATCCAGCGGGACTTCCCGCTCATCCAGGCGACGACGCTCATCGTCGGCGTGACGATCGTTTTGGCGAACTTCGCCGTCGACCTGCTGTACTCGCTTCTGGACCCGCGAATCAGGTACTAATATCCGATCAGTAGACTACACAAATGACACAACGAAATCGAACCACGACTCGCGGCCGAATTCGGATCTCCGGGTTCGACTCCAGCGCCGTCGAAGAGGAACGAGAGTTCATCGACTGGGACGAAAGCGTCGATTCGAACGTCTCGGCCGACCGATGGACTCGGGCCTGGCAGCGGTTCCGGCGGAACAGAACGGCGCTCCTCGGGCTGGCAGTCATCGGACTCATGACGTTCCTCGCCGTCTTCGCTCGCCCGATCGACCTCTTCGGCGTCACCGTACAGCCGTTCGCGATCGCGCCGTACGACCCGGGCGCGTCGAACTTCAACGCCCTCACGCAGCCCCCCTCGCTCCAGCATCCGTTCGGCACCGACTGGTCCGGCAAGGACATCTTCTCCCGGGTGCTCGTCGGCGGCCGACTGAGCCTCACCATCGGACTGATCGCGGTCTCGCTGGCGCTCGGCGTCGGCGTTCCCCTCGGCTCGATAGCGGGGTACTTCGGCGGCTGGATCGACGAGTTCATCATGCGCATCGTCGACGTGCTGTACGCCTTCCCGTTCCTCGTGCTGGCGATCGCGTTCATCGCGATCTTCGGTCAGGGGTTCTGGCGGATGATCGGTGCGCTCGTGCTGGTGAGTTGGATCGGATACGCCCGGCTCATCCGCGGAGAGATACTGAGCGTAAAGGAGAACGAGTACGTGAGCGCCGCCGAGGCGCTCGGCGCCCGCGACCGTAGCATCATCTTCAGACACATCGTGCCGAACGCCATCGCGCCCGTCATCGTCCAGGCGACGCTCGGTATCGGCACGTACGTCCTCTCCGCCGCGGCGCTCGGCTTCCTCGGGCTCGGTCTCGAACCCGGCAGCGCGGAATGGGGGTCCATGCTCTCGAGCGGCCGCGAGTCGCTCGTCGAGGGGAACTACTGGATCACCTTCTTCCCGGGGGTCGCGATCTTCCTGTTCGTGCTGTCGATCAACCTCGTGGGGGACGGCGTCAGAGACGCGCTGGACCCGCAGGGTGACACCGCAAGCGAGAGGCTCCGATAATGGCGCTGCTCGAAGTCGAGAACCTCGAAACGCGGTTCTACACGGAGGAAGGCGTGGTCCAGGCCGTGAACGACGTCTCGTACGCGATAGACTCCGGAGAGGCGTTCGGCGTCGTCGGGGAAAGCGGCGCCGGCAAGAGCGTGACGAGCCTCTCGCTCATGCGCCTGATCGAGAACCCCGGGCGTATCGAGTCGGGAGAGATCCGGTTCAAGGGGCGGGATCTCCTCTCGCTGTCCGACGAGGAGATGCGCGAACTCCGCGGCAACGAGATCGCGATGGTGTTCCAGGACCCGCTGACCGCGCTCAACCCGGTGTACACGATCGGCGAACAGATCGCCGAGGCCGTCAGGCTCCACCGGGACGCCACCGACGCGGAAGCCCGCGAGCGGGCTATCGAAGTCCTGGACGCGGTGGGGATCCCGGACCCCGAAGAGCGGTACGATCAGTACCCGCACGAGTTCTCCGGGGGCATGCAACAGCGGGTGATCATCGCGATCGCCCTCTCGTGCGACCCGGACCTGTTGATCTGTGACGAGCCGACGACCGCGCTCGACGTGACCATCGAGGCGCAGATCCTCGAACTGCTCCAAGACCTCAGCGAGGAGTTCGACATGGCGATCCAGTTCATCACGCACGACCTCGGCGTCGTCGCCGAGATCTGTGACCGGATGATGGTCATGTACGCCGGCGAGGTCGTCGAGCAGGGGACCGTCGAGGAGATCTACTACGAGCCCCAACATCCGTACACGGTCGGGCTGATGAGTTCGATCCCGCGCGTGGGTTCGGAACGCGACGAGCTCGACACGATTCCGGGGACGATGCCGGACCTCGTCAAGCTCCCCACGGGGTGTAGCTTCCACCCCCGCTGTCCCTACGCGGAGGAGGCGTGCACCCGGCTCGATCCGCAGCTCGTGGACGTCGATACCGGCCGTCCCGTCGACGGTCCGGACCGGACGACACACAGCGCCGCCTGCCTCGCGCACTCGGGCGAGCTCGACGGAGAGCTCACCTACTCGGTCGACATCGTCGAAGAAACCGAAACCGAAGACACTGACACCGTGGAGGACACCCAATGAGCACCGAGCCGCTGATCCGCGTCGACGACCTGAAGAAACACTACACGACCGACGAGGGGTTCCTCGACCGGCTCTTCGGAGACAAGCGTCTCGTCCAGGCGGTCGACGGCGTCGACTTCGAGGTCCGCGAGGGAGAGACGCTCGGACTCGTGGGCGAGAGCGGGTGCGGTAAGAGCTCGCTCGGGCGGACGATGCTCGGACTCGAGTCGCCCACGGCGGGGTCGGTTCACTACGACGGCGTCGACCTCACCGAGCTGTCGGAAAGCGAGATGCGACCGTATCGAACGGACCTCCAGTTCATCTTCCAGAACCCGTTCGCGAGTCTCAACCCGCGTCTCACGGTGGAAGACATCATCGGCGAGGCGTTCGACATCCACGACATCGCCTCCGGGGAGGAGCGCCACGAGAAGGTGGTCGAACTCCTGGAGACGGTCGGCCTCAGTGAGAGCCACGCGACGCGGTATCCCCACGAGTTCTCGGGCGGCCAGCGGCAGCGGATCGGCATCGCCCGCGCCCTCGCGGTGGACCCGCAGTTCATCGTCTGTGACGAGCCGGTCAGTGCGCTCGACGTGAGCGTGCAGGCCCAGATCCTGAACCTCTTGGAGGACCTACAGGACGAGTTCGGACTGTCGTACCTGTTCATCGCACACGACCTCTCCGTCGTCGAGCACATCGCAGACCGGATCGCGGTCATGTACCTCGGCGAGGTCGTCGAAATCGGTCCCACCGAGGAGATATTCTCGCCGCCGTATCACCCGTACACGTACTCGCTGCTCTCCGCGATCCCGGAGCCGGACCCGCTGTGGGACGGCGACCGGGTCATACTCGAAGGGACCGTCCCGTCGCCGACGAACCCGCCCTCCGGCTGTAAGTTCCACACGCGATGCCCGATAGTCCAGGAAGACTGCAGCACGTGGGACGAACACCCGGATCTCGAACCGGTCGACGACGGGGAACACCAGATCGCGTGTCCGTACCACGAGCGGGTCGGCGCGATCTGACCGCCACACGTATGTCCGCGACGGTCCTTCCAGAGACGTAATGCGACGGATTTACGAATCGGACGCGCTCCGCCGGGACGAGGACGATCCGTTCTCGCCTCGCGTCGCGGACGAGGACACGAACCGATCGCTGAACTGGCAGGCGTTGAGCCACGCGATCGTTCCGGCGGCGGTTCGTCGTCGCGCGATTTCGGTCACCGTCGAGACGGACCGCGAACAGTACGAGTCCGGCGACCCGGTGTTGATCAGAGCGACGTTCCACAACCGCCTGCCGTTCCCCGTCGTCGTCCCGATTTCGACGCCGGTTCCGTGGCACTGGGCCGTCGACGGACGCGTCGGCGCCAGCGACGTGTCGCCGGACGAGCCGGAAGACGCGTCGCTGTTCCGATTCGAACGAAACGAACGGAAGATATTCGAGCGGCGGTGGGACCAGCTTTTCCAAGTCGACGAGCGTCGCTGGGAACCGGCGCGGCCGGGCGAACACCAGATCTCCGTCTCGATCAACACGCCGATCGCCGACGGGACGCAACTGACGGCCGAAACGACAGTTCGAACGCGCTGAGCGCCGGTACCGTCCAGACGCGGGCGGTTCTACGGCAGTCGAGCGCGTGTTTCCGGCCGACTCCGGCTTCGGAGCGGATCGCATCGACCGTCGCGTCTGGGAACCGCGTGTCGCGGTAGTAAACGTGATACTGCTATACGAAATCGGGATGACGCGGCTCGCGACGGACCCGGGGGAAACGCTTCCACCCCCTGTCGCGCGGCCTCATTTGCACTCCCTGATGCTCGCCTCGGCGTAAGTTCTGCTTATCTGAAATGGCGCTGTATAACTAACCATACGGGACAGTGATCGAACACATGGATATTACCACGTCGCTGGGGTCGATCGGGACCCGATTGGGCTCCGTAGACAGCGTTTCCCCCCTCCAGTTTTCGGGCGATTTCCTCGAGCTGGCGGTGGTGTTTTTCGTTATCGCGCTCGTCGCGGCGGTCCTCGGGGCACGCGGTGTCGCCGGGCTCTCGATGACGGTCGCGAAGTGGCTCGTCATCGTGTTCCTCGTGCTGGCGGTCATCTCGTTGCTGCTCTGAGACCGCAGGGAGCGAATTTTCCGGGAGCTTCCGGGCAACGGGATCCGTACCGAACGGTGGTGCCGAGCCCGCGGCTTGACCAGAGTAGCGGAGATAGCAGCCACGAGCAGCGGGGACGGTAGTCGAGCACGGGGATCCGGTGGATACCCCGTAAACGTGGGTATCGACGCTCCCGTTCCCGAGTCCCCGACGCGGTTCGGGCGAGGAGACGTCTTCGGTTCCCGCTCACACGGGTCCGATCTTTCCTCGACGGCGCCCCGTCGGGCTCGCCCGGCAGACCACAGGCTGCAACGTGACACCGAGCCCCGGCCACGCTCCACCGGATTCGCTCCGAGCCACGAGGGTTAAAAGCCCTTTCAGACGCTAGCAGTGATTTCACACGCGGCGCGGTCGCCTAGCTAGACCCTTCCCGATTTCACTATGGTAGAGATAGGATACACGCTTTCGAGCGAGGAGCACAGCCCGACCGCCCTGGTCGAGCACGCGCAGCGGGCGGAAGAAGCGGGGTTCGACTTTCTCTCCGTCTCGGATCACTACCACCCGTGGGTCAGCGAGCAGGGCCACTCCCCGTTCGTGTGGTCGACGCTGGGCGGGGTCGCGGCCGCGACCGAGGACATCGACGTCGGCGTGGGGGTCTCGGCGCCTATCATCCGCTTCCATCCGGCGATATACGCGCAGGCCGCCGCCACCGCCGCCGCGATGTTCGACGACCGCGAGTTCTACGCGGGCGTCGGAACCGGCGAGAATCTGAACGAACACGTACTGGGCGACCGCTGGCCCGCGCACGCCGTTCGCCTGGAGATGCTCGAAGAGGCCGTCGACGTGATCCGGAAGCTCTGGACCGGCCGAGAGGTCAGCCACTACGGGGAGCACTACACCGTCGAAAACGCGAAACTGTTCACCCTCCCGGAGGAGACTCCGCCGATCTGCGTCTCCGCGTACGGCGAACGGACCGCCCGCGCCGCGGCCGCGTTCGGTGACGGGTTCTGGTCGGTCGGCCCGCAGGACGTCATCGACGTCTGGGAGGGTGAAGGCGGGGAGGGTCCCCGCTTCTGTCAGCTCCAGGCGTGCGTGGCCGAAAGCGAGGACGACGCCGTCGCGACCGCTCACGACAAATGGCCGAACAGCGAGCTGCCGGGCGAACTGAGCACCGAGCTGGCGACGCCGTCGCTGTTCGAACAGGCGGTCGAGATGGTCTCGGAGGACGACATCGCCGACGGGAGTATCATCACGGACCCCGATCCGCAGGCCCACATCGACAGCATTCAGGCGGCGATCGACGCCGGCTACGACCACGTCTACACCATGCAGATCGGCGACGACCAGTCGGCCATGATCGACCTGTATCGGGAGCACGTTCTCCCCTCGTTCTCGTGACCGAAGCCGGGGGGACGTCTCAGTCGGCACCAGAACGACTCCGTCTGCACTCGGAATCGAGTCCGTGACGGTCGAAGAAAATGCCGCGTACGTGAGACCCGTCGAGGGTCGCCGTCAGTCCGCCGCGGCCTCGGTGACCGCGCCGTAGTCGTAGTCGTCGACCAAGCCGGACAGCTTGTCGAGTGCCGCTTTTTCCTCCTCGAGGTTCTCGTGGAGCAGGTCGCTGGCCTCGTCCATTCCGAGGCGGTCGGCGAGCACCGCCAGGTTGCCGTAGGCGGCGATCTCGTAGTGCTCGGTCTTCTGCCCCGCGACCAGGTTGTGGAGCGTGAGCAGCTCCTCGGTGGGCTCCTCCTCCTCGACGAAGGTTTCGTGTTCTTTGATCAGGCCCTCGATACCTTCACACTCCTCCGTCTCGGGTTCCATGTCGAGCATCTGGAACACGTCGTCGAGGCGGTCGATCTGGCCCCGCGTCTCCTCGCGGTGATCGGCGAACGCCTCGGCGACCTCGCTCTTCTCGGTCTGGTCCTCGAGGTCTTGAAGTGCGTCAAGCAGCTCCTCTTCGGCGTAGTAGATGTCCTCGAGGCCGTGCACGAACAGTTCTTGCAGGTTGCTTACAGTCATGTGTACTCAGTTACTGAAGGGGCGTCGAGCAGATAGACTGCTGGCCTGCAAGCGCAGGGAGACGATATGTCCTCCACCGTCCGTCTCGGACTCGCTGGATTCCCCGCTTCCGGTCGTCGTTCGAGGCGTTATTCCGGATTGATTTCCGATTCTTCGTCGGTGTCGAGCGTGAAGACGGTCGACTCGAGGGAATGCTTCGAGACGGTGAGGATCCGAATCATGTACGAACTGAGGAGGACGTACGGGGAGAGCGCGATAACGAACGCGAGGTTGACGTAGAGGAGCCGCGGTCGGATCCCCGGGATCGTCGTTTGCGGGAAGAGCCCGGTATCGATGGCGAGGAGGACGTACGACGTGAAGACGATGACCGGGAGCGCGAGGACGAGGAGCGAACTCGACAGGTTCCGCAGCTCCCGTTTGAAGTACAGCGTCGTGAAGTACTCTCGACCGGACGCGAGGATAGTGAGCACCCGCAGCAGTGTCGCGAGCGACTCCCGGTCGGCGTCCGTGAGCGATTCCGCGTGGACGGCTTGGAGGCGGCGGGTCACGTTGATGTGGCGCGCGTAGGGGTAGTCGAGGGTGCTCAACAGGACGATGGAAACCCGTGGCCGAGATCGCTGAATGCGATTTTCGATCAGCGACAGCTGCGTGTCGATATCGTCGACGAAGGCCAATAGGTCCGCTCTCGCCTCCGCATTATCCGTGGAGTTGTCGGCGGTTCGGAGCGTCGCCGTCTCGGTGCGGATCGCCCGGATAACGTACCTGAGGAACGGCTGGAGCCCGGCCGGACTGACGCCGTCTTCCACGATCTCCTCCAGTTCGATCTGAAAATCGATCGAATCCTCGATGCGCGCCAACTTCGCCTGGAGGGGAACGAACTCCTGGGCGAGAGCGGCGGTGTTTATCGAGAGCACGACCGAAACGAAGAGGATGATCCCTCCTAGCAACGTGTTGAACAGGGCTTGGACCGCTCGCGTCTCGACGACCAGCCGTTCCATCTCGAACTCCCAGACGGTTCCGACGACCAAGAGCGCCGAGAGGATGACGAGTTCCATGGCGATCGTGAGTACCCGTCTGTCCGCGGACAGGAGCACCCACCGAACCACCGCGGAGACCGGATTGCGAACTCCAACTCGGGTGCTACGCTCCTCGGTATCGTCATCTGTACCCTGGCGCCCAATGAGAACCATTACCCGATACGTTCGTCTACACTGGCAGAGTATAATGAGTAGTTATGTGCTAAACGCGTTTCTACACGCCTAATCTGAGACCGGAATACACTGTTGCTCGCTGCTCGTTCGCTTGAACTGACTCGAACCGCGCCGACCCGCTGTCCTCAGGGACGCCGACCGTCAAAAGTGGCGGCCTCGGTACTCATAGGGCTCGTCATCGCTGGTGCCGAGGCAGCTCGGAGCGGTGCATCGTCATCGGCCGTGCGTCCGTAGTCGTCTCGCGGATTAAAAACGACGGGTCGGCGGCGCGCCGGCTCGGACCGGTCAGTACCCGAGGTCTTCGTACTCCTCCGGGTCCTCTTCCGGGGTCAGCCGGAGGAACATGAGCTCCCGGACCCCCTTCACCGTCCGCCCCGCGTCGACTGACGCGACGAAGCGCGGGGCGCGGTCGGCCGGCATCGACTCCCCGTCACGTTCGACGGCCAGCAGCGCGCTGAGCGCCGTTCGGAGCGGAACGCAGACGGCGTAGCCGTCGGCCGCGACGCGGACGTGCGTCGCGTCGGGGTCGACCGTCACGTCCGGGCGGTCAAGCAGCGCCCCGACGGTGATTCCGCTCCAGGTGCCGCCCCAGCGCTCGCCGCTGGCGCACAGGAACTCCTCGGTGACCGTCTCGAGTGCGTCGCCGTCGACGTCGTCGAGGGCAACGGTCCCGTCCGCGAGCCCGCACAATCGAACGTCGGGTGAGTCCCCTCCGAGCGCGGTCGCGCCGGACGCCTGCCGGTTCAGCTCCACCCCGAGTCACCCCCGTGCTCGGTCGGACGCATACCCGAAACCGACGGGTGTTTGCCTTACAAATGGAGCGTCCGGTTTTCGGAATCTGGGCTCGCGGGCGAACATCTTCGCCGGAGTCCGATCGCGGCAGCGGACGATCCGACAGCACCCCTCGTGCTCCGTCCCGTGCTTTTGACTCCCGATAACAGCATTCTACGGGTGGTCACTCGTCGCCGCGGGTGGTCTCGCGCGTTGCAGGTGACGGGATCGGACCCGCCGCCTACTCGTACGACTCGGGCTCGATTCCGGAGAGCCGCATCGCGTTCCCGGTGACGCCGAGGCTCATCCCCATGTCGCCGACGACGACCGCGGCGGCGACGCTCACCAGTCCCAGCGGCACGCCGAGCGCGAGCAGGAACTTCACGCTCAGACTCGCCCAGACGTTCTGCCGGATGACGCCGTTGGCCGTGTGCGAGAGCGCGTAGAGGTACGGGAGCTTCGCCACGTCGTCACCCATCAGCGCGATGTCGGCGGTCTCCAGTGCCGTGTCCGTCCCCGCGGCTCCCATCGCGACGCCGACCTCGGCGGCCGCCAGCGCGGGCGCGTCGTTGATCCCGTCGCCGACCATCGCCACATCGCCGTACTCGGCCTGCAGGGACTTCACCGCCGCGACCTTCTCCTCGGGCAGGAGCTCGGCGCGGTACTCGTCGACGCCGACCCGGTCCGCGATCGCTCGCGCCGTCCCCTCGTTGTCGCCCGTCAGCATGACCACGTGCTCCACGCCGAGCTCGCGGAGGCGTTCGACCGCTCGCTTCGAGTCGGGTCGTACCTCGTCGGCGACGGCGACGGCCCCGGTGAGCGCGGTCGCCGTCCCCACGAGCACGACGGTCTTCCCCTCCCGCTCCAGCGCGGCGATCGCTCCGTCGGCGAACGCGCCGCCGGCGGACGCGTCCGACGCGCGGTCCGCGTCGCCCTCGGTCACGACCCCGCCGTCGGTCTCGGCGCGGGCCCGAGAGAGGTCGAAGCCGAGCTCCTCGAACAGGGCCGGCTTCCCGGCGTAGTACGTCTCGCCGTCGATCTCGGCTCGAATTCCCTTCCCGGTCAGGCTCTCGAACTCCGCCGGCTCCGCGAGGTCGGTCACGCCCGCGCGGTCGGCGCGGTCGAGGATCGCGGCGGCGATGGGGTGCTCGCTTCGTCGCTCCAAGGTCGCGGCCCGCCGGAGCAGCGTCGCCTCGTCGGCGTCGCCGAGCGGGACGAGGTCGGTGACCGCGAGCTCGCCGCGCGTGAGCGTCCCGGTCTTGTCGAGCGCGACGGCGTCGACCTCGCCCATCGCCTCCAGGTGGTTGCCGCCCTTGATCAGGACGCCGTTCTTCGCCGCGCTGGTGATCCCCGAGACGACGGAGACCGGCGTCGAGATGACGAACGCGCAGGGACAGGCGATCACGAGCAGGGTGAGCCCGCGGACGAACCACGTCCCCCAGTCGCCCGCGAAGACGATCGGGTACCCGGCGAGCCGGACCGTCACCGGGTCGCCGATGACCAGCGGCGGCACCGCGGCCGTCAGGATCGCCAGCACGACCACGACCGGGGTGTAGTAGCCCGCGAAGCGGTCGACGAACCGCTCCGTCTCGGTCTTCTCCGCCTGCGCGCCCTGCACCAGCTCGATGATCCGGGCGAGGGTGGAGTCGCCCGCCGTCGAGGTCACCTCGATCTCGAGGTACCCCTCCTCGTTGATCGCGCCCGCGAACGCCTCGTCGCCCGCGGCCTTGTCGACGGGGACGCTCTCGCCGGTGATCGGCGACTCGTCGACCGCGCTCTGCCCCTCGACGACCGTCCCGTCGAGCGGGATCTTCTCGCCCGGCCGGACGATGACGACCTCGCCCACCGCGACGTCGTCGGTCGGAACCGTGGCTTCCGCGCCCTCGCGTCTCACGGTGGCCTCGTCCGGAGACAGCTCCATCAGCTCGCGCAGCGAGTCGCGGGCGCGGTCCATCGCGTAGTCCTCCAACAGCTCGGCGACGCTGAAGAGGACCGCGAGCGTCGCGGCCTCCACGAAGTAGCCGATCCCCGTCGCGGCGATGATCGCCGTCCCCATCAGCAGGTCGATGTCGAGGCTCCGGTTCAGCGCCGAGTAGTAGCCGCCGCGGATGACGGGGAGCCCGCTGGCCGCGACGGCGCCGACGAACAGGACGTCCGCGAGCGAGAGCGGGACGCCGAGCACGCTCGCCACCGCGGGATTCTGCGCCGTCAGGACGAACTCGAACAGGAGCCCGGCGACCACGAGCACGGCGCCCAGCCACGTCTTCTTCGCGCGCGGCGTCGTCCAGACCTCGGCGGGGGGCGCGACCGACACGCCGCCGGGTTTCCCTTCTCCCCCCTCGAGACCGGCGTCCCCGTCGCCGCCCGAGCGCCCGCCGGTGACCTCGTAGCCGGCGCCTTCGATGGCCGCGACCACGTCCCCCTCGTTCGTCCGGTCGGCGTCGTACGTGACCGTCGCCGTGCCGGCCGTCGGGTTGAGCGCGACGTCGACCACGCCGTCGACGCGCGCGAGGGCGTTGTCGACCTTCCCGGCGCACGACGGGCAGTCCATCTCGGGAACCGCGAGGCTGGCGGTCAGTTCGCGTCGCCCGTCGCCGGTCGCGTCGCGCTCGGCGGTATCGCCTCCGGTGCCATCGCCGCCGACCGTCCCGCTCTCGGCGGCGTCGCTCCCGGCCGCGTCCCCCCGTTCGGCGGGTTCGTCGCTCATTACGAACAGAGAAGGTCCTGACGGCGATAAGCCTTAGTTGGATATTTCCAATATTCGTCGTCCGACCCGATTCCAGATCAGTCAGTTCCGCGGACCGGGAACGGCGTCGGCCTGCGGGTCGCGGGCGACGTGCGCCTTCGCCAGCCGTTCCTCGGCCCGGCGGAGCCGGTAGGTGAGCGTCGACCGCGGAACGTCGAGGTGGGCCGCGAGTTCGCCCGCGTCGACCGCCCGCGGCGATTCGTAGTAACCGTGCTCGACCGCGGCCCTGAGCGCGGCCTCCTGCTCGGCGGAGAGCCCGATCTCGTCGGCGTCTCCGTCCGACTCGCCCGGGGCGCCCGAGACGTTCGCCGTCCTGAGCAACTCCGTGCTGGCGGCGTCGCCGACGGCCGCGCGGAGCGCGTCGAAGAACGCGCCCACGTCGCCCTCACCGGAGTGGATGAGTCGCCACGTGTAGTGGCGTCCCTCGTGGTGGGTCTCGAACAGCACGCCGTCGCCGAGGTGATCGCGCGCGAGGTGCGGGACGGACGCGCAGACGGGCGTGGGCTCCCAGTCGGTGTACAACACGAGGGTGTCGTCGGTGCGGTCGAGGACGCGGGTAGTCTGCGTCGCGCCGCAGTCCTCGGTCGCGAGACAGTCGGCGTAGTAGTCGCCGTCGGTGAAGGCGGCCTCGACGGCCGCGAGCGCCTCCGGGGCGCCGGTCGCGTGGTCGACGCGCCAGAGGTGGTCCTCCGTGGCGTGCAGCGACAGCGACCGCACCCGGGCGCCGGGGTGGTCGGCGAGCGCGTCGGCCACCCTGTTGCGCCCCGGCTCGTACTCGAGGGCGAAGACGAGTTCGCGCATGCGTTCCCTTGGAGACAGTCGGACATAACAGGTGGGCTCGACGCGGTCACCACCGTCTCCGGCGTTCGCGCCTTCGGATCCGTGCGCGCCGCGGTTGGTCTCGGCCGCTCCCCCCTCTCGAGCCGGCGACGGCCGTCCCCGCGGCCGGATCTGTGCGTGCCGGATCCGCGAACCGCGGCCGCGAGCCGACATTTGCTATATCCGCATGTGGTTTATTCGTCCCGTGTCCGAACGTGTTCGGGCGGATTTCGCCCCCGTGAGAACGGGCGAAACCGGGTTCGGTGGGTCGTCCCTACCCCGGATATGGTCGAGAAGACGGACCGAACCGCCGAATCGAGCGGCCCGCGCTCGGCGGACGGCCGACGCTTCGAGGTGTTCGTCCGCGAGGAGGAGGCGGACCCGCTCCGCCACGTCGGCACCGTCGCGGCGCCGACGCCAGATATCGCCCACGAGGAGGCGAGCAAGCTCTTCGCCTGGTACGCCCGCGACGTGTGGGTCTGCCCCGCCGAGGAGACGCACCGGTACTCCGCCGAGTCGCTGGCGGCGGACGACCGGTCGCCCGGCGCGGCGTCGACGTCCCCGGACGACGCCGAACAGCGCGTGTACGAGGAGACCGAGGGGACGCCCACCGTCGCCTGCGGCGGCGCGCCGGTCGACGGAGATTCGGCGTCGACCGCTCGCGACGACGCTTCGGATCCGGAGGGCGACCGATGATCTCGGTCAGCAAGCTCCTCTGCGGCCTCGACGCCGAGAGCGACGGGCTCCGGTACGACGCCGCGGACGACTCGAAGAAGCCCCAGATCGCGGACGACAAGCAGCGACGGCCGGTCGTCGTCTGGAACACCACGAAGCGCTGTAACCTCTACTGCGAGCACTGTTACGCCGCGGCCGACCGGGAGGGGGCGCCGAACGAGCTGTCGACGGCGGAGGGGAAGGCGCTCATCGACGACCTCGCGGAGTTCGGCGTTCCGGTGCTCCTCTTCTCCGGCGGGGAGCCGCTCGTCCGCGAGGACCTCGCGGAGCTCGTCGCCTACGCCGCCGACGCCGGGGTCCGACCCGTCCTCTCCACGAACGGGACCCTGCTCACCCGCGAGAACGCCCGTGAGCTGAAGGAAGCCGGGCTCAAGTACGCCGGCGTCTCCGTCGACGGACTCCCCGAGCGCAACGACCGGATCCGCGGGGAGGAGGGCGCGTTCGACGCGGCCGTTCGAGGGATCGAGGCGTGTCTCGACGTGGGGCTCAAGACCGGGCTCCGCTACACGATCACCGAGCACAACGTGGACGACCTCGCGGGCGTCGTCGACCTGCTCGTCGACGTCGGCGTCGACCGCTTCTGTTTCTACCACCTCGATTACGGCGGGCGCGGCGCCGAGATCGCCGACGTGGACCTGAGCCCCGAGGCCACCCGGCGGGCCGTCACCGACCTCTGCGACCTCACCCGCGAGTACCACGAGACGGGCGAGGAGATCGAGACGCTGCTGGTCGGGAACTACGCCGACGCCGGCTACCTCGTCGAGTACGCGGACCGGGAGATCGGCACCGACCGCGCCCGGCTGATCCGCGAGTACCTCCGACGCAACGGCGGGGACCCGACGGGCGAGCGCGTCGCCGACGTCGATCCGGTCGGGAACGTCCACCTCACGCAGTTCTGGCAGGGCTACTCGCCCGGCAACGTGCGGGACCGCTCGTTCGGCGCCATCTGGAGCGACGAGTCGAACCCGCTGCTCGACGGGCTCCGGAACCGCGAGGAGCACCTCACCGGCAAGTGCGCCGACTGCGCGTACCAAGAGATCTGTCGCGGCGGGTCGCGGCTGCGGGCGCTCTCGGCGCACGGCGACCCCTTCGCGCCCGACCCGAAGTGCTACCTCACGGAGGCGGAACGCGACGGCGCGGAGGCCGTCCGACGCATCCGCGGCGAGTCGGCGGCCGACTGATCCGGTCGCGGTTCGGTCCCGCGCGTCCGGGAGACGCGTCAGCCGTCGAGCTCCTCGAAGGCGTCCGTGACGAGCTTCGCCTGCGCGGCTCGGAGCCGCTGTGAGAGCGCCGACTTGCTGATGTCGAGCTCGGCGGCGAGGTCGCCGAGCGAGACGTCGACGTCCGCGTCGAAGTAGCCGCGGACGACGGCGAGCTCCAACCCCTCCCGCTGTTTGGGGGTGAGCGCCGACAGGTCAACGGTCGCCTGCTCCGTCGAGTCGGGGCCGGAGACCACGGCGAGCCGGACCAGTCGCACGCTGTCGAGGACCGCTCGCAGCGCGGTCACGATCTCGCGGACCGCCTCGCGGTCGTCGACGTACGACGTCACGAACACCGACCCCTCGTCGACCCGCTGCACGTGCGGCACGTAGCCGGACTCCTGGAAGACCTTACAGAGGCAGTCGCCGGTGACCTCGCCGCGGTCCCGGCGCATCCCGTCCTCGCTCGCGGGATCGACCTCCACCGTGCACTCCTCGCCGACCGCGTTGACGGTGACGTCGGTCGCGCTCGCCGTCTGCGAGACGATCGGACACTCCCACTCGTCTGCCCCCTCGACCTCGAGGTCGACGCGGAGTCGTCGGTTGTCGTCGTCGGGCGCGACTTCGGCCATGACGGGTACTCGGCCGTCCGCGGATTTAGGCGTTCGGCGCGTCCTCACTGACCGAAAAACCGGTGGCAGGCGTCGGGATCCACCGGAGTCGATTCGAGCGCGCGGCGATCAGTCCTCGGACTCGGGCGCGGCCTCCTCGGCCGCGGGCTCGTCGGGGGCCTCGTCGCCCTCCTCGGAGCGAGCCGCGACCAGGGCGCCGCTCGCGACGCTGTACATCGGCTCGTCGGCCGAGCGGACGCCCTTGATCGAGAACGGGATGTTCGCGTCCGCCAGGTGGTCGGCGAACAGGTCCTCGAACCCCTTCGGGCTGGAGGTGCCGCCGGTGACGACGACGGGGACGTCGAGCCCCTCCTCGACGTCCTCCTCGTCGACCTCGCGGCTGATGTTCTCGATGACGTAGTCGAGCAGGTTCTCGTAGTAGATGGCGAGCGCGCCCTCGACGCCGCCGACGTCGGTGCGGAAGTCGAGTTCGAAGTCGTCCTCCTTGATGCTCGTCACCTTGTCGACCGGCGTCCCCGTGGCCTGGGAGGTCTGCTCGTCGACCCAGTCGCCTCCGCGGGCGATGGAGAACTTCATGACGGGGACGGCGTAGTAGGCGAGACAGACGTTGGTCATCCCCGCGCCGAAGCTGATCCCGAGCCCGGTGAAGTTGTTGTCCGCGAGCTCGGAGTAGATGACCGCCATCCCCTCGTTGATCGGCTCGGGGTCGTACCCCATGTCGCCGAGCATCGACTCCAGCGTCTTCTCGTGGTACAGCGTCGTCAGCCCGGAGTCGATCGGGTCGGCCGGACTGGAGTAGAACAGCCGCTCGTTGGGGCGGGAGGGCTCGCCGACCACCTGTTCGGTGATGAGCTTGATCATCGGGATCGCGGAGGCCTCGTCGCTGGACAGGATCCCGTGTTGCATCGGGCGGCGCGTCTCCTTGTTAAAGATGTTCGCGAAGTTGAGCGCGTCGTCGCCGACGACGTACACCTTGTCGTCCTTGCGGATGTGCAGGACGTCGCTGCGGGAGAGCATCTGCTCGGCCATGTCGCTGTACTCGATCTCGACGAACGAGTTCCGCTGCTGTACGAACACCGTCTCCGCGCCTTCCTGTCGTGCGGAGAGGATGTTCATCGTGCCGACGTCAAGGCCCTTAGCCATACACGACCGTTTTCTTGGACGCGTCATAAACGTTCGTGGCCGATTTCGAGTCGGGATAATTACGGACGGGCCGGCGGCGATTCGCCCGTCTCGGTCCCGCTCGCATCCCGGGTCGTTTATGTGCCGCGCCGCGCTCGTGCGAGACGACGTGTACGACACAGCGCGCGGGGTCGCGGAGCTGGCGCGGCCGGGGAACTGCGTCGCCGCTGCGGTCCTCACGGGAACGGGCGCGTTCGTCGCCGGCGTCGGCGACGCCGTCGTCCCCGCGGCGATCGCCGGGGTCGTCACGGCGGTCGCGGTCGCCGCGGGCAACGCGATCAACGACTACTTCGACCGCGCGATCGACGCCGTCAACCGGCCGGACCGACCCATCCCGCGCGGCGCCGTCTCGGCGCGCGGCGCGCTCGCGGTCGCCGTCGTCTGGTTCCTCCTCGCCGTGGCGCTCGCGACCCGCCTGCCGCCGCTGGCGATCGGCATCGCCGCCGTCAACCTCGTCGCGCTCGTCACCTACACGACGTTTTTCAAAGGGACGCCCGGACTCGGCAACGCGCTCGTCGCGTACCTCGTCGGTTCGACGTTCCTGTTCGGGGGCGCCGCGGTCGGCTCGCCGGCCGCCGTCGCCGTCCTCGCGCTGTTGGCCGGGCTCTCGACGTTCACGCGCGAGGTCATAAAGGACGTCGAGGACGTGGCCGGCGACCGCGAGGAGGGGCTCCGGACCCTCCCGATCGCGATCGGCGAGGAGCGCGCGCTGTGGGCCGGCGCCGTCGCGCTCCTCGTCGCCGTCGCGGCGAGCCCGATCCCGTATCTCACGGGGACCTTCGGCGGCGTCTACCTCCTCCTCGTCGCCGTCGCCGACGCGGTGATGCTGTACGCCTGCTACGAGAGCTTCGGCGACCCGGCGACCGCGCAGCGTCGATTCAAGTACGGGACGTTCCTCGCGGCGGTCGCGTTCGTCGTCGGGCGGGCGGCGCTCCTTATTTAAAAAGACGCTCGAAGAGCCCCTCGGATCGCGGCAGCGCGGCTCACCGAACGAGACCGTTCAAAAATCGAATCGGCGGATTCGCTCGACGGCGGACGGTCAGGTGACGGTCACGCGACGTTGAAGCCCTTGTCGCGGAGGAAGTCCTCCACGCGGCCCGAGTGGTTCCCCTGCAGCTCGATGGCGCCGTCCTCGACGGTGCCGCCGCAGGCGAACTTCGACTTGAGATCCGACGAGAGGGAACTCAGGTCGACGTCCTTCGGGTCGAATCCTTCGATGACCGTTACCTCCTTACCGTACCTGCGCTCGTCGATGCGGATGCTGATCTGCTGGGACTCCTTCGCGACGTCCTCGCAGACGCAGAGTTCCTGGGGCAGTCCGCACGTCGAGCAGACTTCCGACATTACGGCCGAACCTACATGGTGACCGTATTAAATAGTGTCGGGAGTGCGGCCGCGACGGGTGTCCGACGCCGGTTCGTCCGGCCGAGCGGCGGGATCGGTCGCTCGACCCCGAGCGCGGCGCCCAGCGACGGTCCGAGCCCACGGGCCGGCGGCGGCGACCCCCGGCCCGACCGCGGAGCTGGCGGAGGCCGACCGCGCTTCAGTCGAACAGGCGGCCGAGGACCGGCGTCGCTTCGAGCGCCAGTCGCCGGACCGTCCGGCGCGCCTCGTCGGCCTCCGCGCGCGTCACCGTCCCGGCGTACGTCGCCCGCTCGTAGGCCTCGCCGACGGCGAACGCCCGCTCGTCGAGCCCGCGGAGCCGCAGCGCGTCGAGGTACGCCCGCGGCGTCTCCCCCGCGCGACGCTCCCGGTACCGACGAGCGAGCAGGTACTCGAGGTCGGCGAACGCGCGCCGCGCGTCCGTGGTCGGGTCGGCACGGATCCACGGGAGACGGAGCCGCGCCGCGCGGCGCACGCGCTTGTCAACGCCGAAGCGACGGACACCCGTGACGCCGATCGCGACGGCGAACAGCCAGTACGCGAGGGTCTCGCCCGAGGGGAGCGAGGGACCGCGCTCGTCGGTCCCCAGTTCGCCGCCGCCCCCGCCCTGGGTGAGTTCGCTCTGGCGGCGGTCGATCCCCTCCTGCTCGGGGTCGGCGTTCGGGTCCGCGGCCCCGTCCGACGCCGGCGTCGCGTTGCCGTCGTCCGAGTCCTCGACCGTCCTCGGGTCGCCCACCCCGGCCTCGGGGACGGCCGACGGAGCCGTCGTTCCGGGGTCCGAGGCCGCCACGTCGACGCCGGCCTCGCCAGCGTCCCGCGCGTCCGCGAGGCGCGCGCTCCGGACCTCGTCGCGCTCCGCCGCGGGCGTCGGGTCGAACGCGACCCAGCCGTGCTCCGGGAAGTACACCTTCACCCAGGCGTGGGCGTCCTGCCCGCGGACGACGTACCGGTCCTCGGCGACCCGCTCGCCCTCGGAGTAGCCGGTGACGAACTGCGCCGGAACCCCCTGCGAGCGCAGCATCGCGACCATCGTCGTCGCGAAGTAGACGCAGTAGCCCGCGTCCATCTCGAAGAGGAACGCGTCGGCCACGTCGCCGTCCGGCTTCTGAACCGTCAGCGAATAGGCGTACCCCTCGCGCAGGTAGCGCTCGATCGCGACGGCCTGGTCGTAGGGGTTCTCGGCGTCGGCCTCGTCCAGGATCGCCTCGGTGCGCTCCCCGACTCGGTCCGGCGTGCTCTCGGGGAGCTGCGTGTACCGCTCCTCGAGCGCGGGGGCGTACGTCGTGCTGGCGTTCCGGAGCGCGGCGGGGTCGTCGTCAGGTAGCCGGCTCTCGACGGTGACCGTCTCGCCCGCCCCCAACGGCTCGGCGAGCCGGAGCGTCCCGTGCTCGTCGACCCGCGCCGACTGCGCCGCGGTCCCCCGCACGTCGACCGCCTGCCACGGGGACGGGAGCGAGGGCGACTCCGTCTCGGCGGTGATCGTGGTGTTCACCGCCGTCGTATCGCCCGGCGGGCCGTCGAGGCGTCCCTCCAGCGCCGACTGCTCGCCGGACCGCACCCAGCCGTCGCCGGTGTAGGTGTCGTACGCGCCCGCGTGCCAGTTCGTCGCCGTCGGGCTCTCGATCGTGTAGCGGACCTCGGGCGAGAGCCGCGTCGGGCCGACCACCGTCACCTCGTCGTCCGCCGTGATCGACGACTCCAGCGTCGGGGTGCCGCGGTCGAGGCCCCACGGACCGGCCGCGCCGGCCGGAAGCAGCGTGAGCGTCGCGCTCACGAGGATCATCGCCGCCACCACCGCGGCGAGGGTGTCGCCGTGGTCGCGGATCCCGCCCGGCATCGACAGTGTCGAGAGCCCGGCCGCGAGCGCGACGCCGACGACCCCGGCGAGCGTGGTCGTCCCGCCCGCGTCGCCCGTGAGCACGAGGAACCCGAGCGTCCCGCCGGCGACCCCGGCCGCCCCGACGTGTCGCCCGCGGCCGACGAGGTAGCCGACGAGAAACGTCGGCACGGGCGCGACCGCGAGCACCCACACGTCCGCGAGCGCGAGGCGGAGGATCGACAATCCGGTCAACAGGGAGACCACGTCCAGCGCGACGGTCCGGACCGAGAACACCGCGCGCTGACTCGCGGGGACCGCGAAGTAGTACCCCGCCAGCGTGGCGGCGAACAGGACGACCGTCAGCCGGAGCGCGGCGCGCTCGCCGATCGACCGGGCGAGGACGAACCCGGCGACGCCGGCGACCGCGACGGCGACCGCGGTCCGACCCGTTCCGCCGACCACGTCGGTCGCGGCGAGGAACACGGAGAGGTACGCCGCGGTGACGACCGCGACGCCGAGCACCGGCGGATCGAAGGCAGCCCGGAGCCGCCCGCGGAGGCCGTCGCCGCCGGTCACGCCCCCGCCCACGCCCGTTCCCCGTCGGCTCCGGGTTCGGAACGTCCCGCCCCGGCTCGATCCGCCCCGCTCGCCGAGCGACGGCCCCCTCATCGGCCAGCCACCCCGCCTCGGTCCGGGGCGGCCGCTCCCTCGGCGGTGCCGGTCGTCGCGCCCGCGGGGTCAGTCGTCGCGCCGCCGTCCGCCGACTCACCGGCCTCGCGGGCGGTGGTCGCCCCCCGGGCGTTCGTCTCGCCGGTCGTGCCCGCCGCGACCTCGTCGAACGCGACGGCGCGGTCGCCGACCCGGTACCGGGCGCCGCGCTCGTCCGCGACGACGCGGACGTCCGCCTCCTCGGCGCCGACCGAGCCGGGACCGGTCCGCGCGGCCAGTTCGAGCACGGCCCGGCGCCCCCGGGCGCCCGGGTCGGCCGACACCTCCCCCTCGGGGAGCGTCAGATCGACCGGCACGCCGTCGTCCAGGAGCGCCAGCGCGAGGCTCGCGGCCGCGCTCGCGAGCGCGTCGGCGGGCGTCTGGTCGCTCGCGTCTCTCCGATCTCCCGTCGCGTCCCACCCGTCACCCTCGGCCTCGCCGGCGATCGCCACGCGGCCGCGCTCCGTCTCCGCGGCGAAGGCCTTGACCACGATCTCGTCGTGTTTCGCGGTCGCCGGCCAGTGGACGTCGCGGAGGGGGTCGCCGCGCGCGTACTCCCGGAGCCGGTCGAACTCCTCGCGCTGTCGACTCGTTCCCACCGCGTCCTCGGCGTACAGCGCCCGTCGGAACCACGCCGGGATCGCCCGACACGACGGGTACGCGAGGACGGCGTCGAACTCCTCGACGACCGCCCGCCGCTCGAAGAGCCCGAACACGTCGCTTGCAGTCACCGTGACGGGACCGAAGCGTCGTTCGCCCCGGCGCAGGAACCGGACGGGATACGTCGCGGGGGCGTCGCCGACGGAGGTGCGGACCGGCTCGGTCGGTCCCTCCAGCCCGTCGTCGAGTCCGTCGTGGACGTCCGCCACGTACGTCGGCGACACGTCGCCCCCGCTCCGACCGCGGAACGCGAGCCGGACCTCGCCGCGCTCGCCGACGAACCGCTCGCCCGGAAGGGTCCGCTCGACCGCCGGCTCGTCGATCCGAGCGAGCTGGAGGTACCCCGCCGCGAGGGCGACGACGCCGGGCAGGACGACCGCCTCCAGCGACCGCCCCCCGGCCGCGAACGCCATGGCGACGCCGACGACGCAGACCGCGGCGACGACGCGACCCCGGCGGGTGAGAGTGGGCGACGGCATCGGTGATCACTCCACGTTCGTTCGGTCCAGGGCGTCCTCGACCACCGCCGACCCGTCGGTCCCGGAGTCGGCGCGAATCCGGTGGGCGAGCACGGTCGGCGCCTCGGTCTGGACGTCGTCGGGGATCACGTATCCGCGCCCGTCGAGCGCGGCCCGCGCCTGCGCGGCCCGGAGCAGCGCGAGGCTCCCCCGCGGGCTCACGCCGAGGCGGGCGTTCCGCCGCGTGTACGTCGCCAGCCGCGCGATGTACGCCCGGACCGGCTCGGCGGCGTCGATCGCGGCGACGGCCGCGCGGGCCCGTCTGACGTCCTCGATCGACGCCACCGGCGTGACGTCGTCGACCGGGTGATCGCCCGCCATCCGTCCGAGTATCTCCGCCTCCTCCTGGGCCGTCGGGTAGCCGAGCCGGATCTTCTTCGTGAACCGGTCGATCTCGGCCACCGGAAGCTCGTACGTCTGCCCGGGCTCGACGTCGTTCTGCGTCGCGATCACGCAGAACGGGTCCGGGAGCGGTCGGGTCTCGCCGTCGGTCGTGACCTGGCTCTCCTCCATCGCCTCCAGCAGGGCCGACTGCGTCTTCGGCGGGGCTCTGTTGATCTCGTCGCCGAGGACGACGTTGGCGAACACCGGCCCCGGCTGGAACTCGAACTCGTCCGTCCGCTGGTTGAACACGTTGACGCCGGTGACGTCCGCGGGGAGGAGGTCCGGCGTGAACTGGACGCGTTTAAACGAACCGTCGATCGAGCGCGACACCGCCTTCGCCAGCGTCGTCTTCCCGACGCCGGGGACGTCCTCCACCAGGAGGTGCCCGCGCGCGAGGACCGTGATCACGACGTGTTCGACCGCCGCTCGCTTCCCGACGATCACCGCTTCGACGTTGTCGACGATGCGCTCCGCGAGCGCGGCGACTCCGTCGGGCTCCATCGGACGGCGCTCCGGCTCGCCCGCTCCCTCCGCCCCGTTCGAGTCCGTCTCCGTGGCGTCGGTCATGTCGGCGTCCGTCGCGCGGCGGTCCGATCCGGCGGCACGACCCGATCCGGCAGCGCGGCAGGTTCGCTACCGCGCCCCGTGCCAAGGAATCCCACGATCATCGATATGGCTCCGTTAAGGATAGCAACGGCATATGCGTTCCGCCGCTTACACTCGCCGCGCCCGTACGCGCTCGAGCGTCGCGCCCGCGCCGTCGCGGACCGCGCCCGCGCCGTTACGCACCGCGCCGTCGTGCCGAACGCGCTCGAACGGGCTACGACCGCCGGACGTTCCGCCCGACCGGCTCGCCGAACGACTCCGCGCCCGTGAGGGGGTCCCGCTCGTAGACGACTTCGCCGCGGACCAGCGTCAGCTCCGGGAAGACGCCCTGTAGCCCCTCGTAGGGCGTCCAGCCGCACGCGCTGTGGAGCGCGCCCGCCTCGATCTCGCGCGGATTCGTCAGGTCGACGAGCACCAGGTCGGCGTCGGCGCCCTCGGCGACGCGCCCCTTCGCCTCGATCCCGAAGATCGACGCGGGGTTGGCGGCGACGACGTCGCGGACGCGCTCCAAGCCGAGCTCCCCTTTACGGACGGATTCGAGGAGGAGCGGATACAGCGTCTCCACGCCGGGCACGCCGCTCGGCGCGTCCGCGAGCCCCTGCCGCTTCTCCGCGACCGTGTGGGGCGCGTGGTCGGTGGCGACCACGTCGACGTCGCCGTCGCGGAGGCGTTCGAAGGCGGCGGCGCGGCGTTCCTCCGACCGGAGCGGCGGGTTCATCCGACCGAACGTGCCGAGCCGCCCGGCGTTCTCGCGCGAGAGGAAGAGGTGGTGCGGGGTGACCTCGCAGGTCGGCCGGGCCCCGTCGGGCTCGTCCTCGCGGGCCTCGACGACGGCGTCGATCCCCTCCGGCGTCGACGTGTGGGCGATGTGCACCTGCGCGTCGCTCTCGGCGGCGGCCGCGAGGGCGCGCTCGACCGCGGCGACCTCCGCCTCGGCGGTCCGGTAGGCGGACCACGCGTCGGCGGCCGCCGCGGTGCCGACGCCGCCCAAGTCGCCCTCGAGCGCGTCGTCGTCGAACAGCGTCTCGTCCTCCGCGTGGACCGTGACGGGGACGTCGCGGGCGGCGGCCTCCGCGAGCGCCTCCTCGAACAGGTCCACGGCGATCCCCATGTCGCCGGTCGAGTCCGCGAGGAACACCTCGCCGAGCGCGAACAGCGGTCGCTCGAACAGGCCCTCGGGGTCCCAGTCGGCGGTGACCCCGCCGTTGATCCCGTAGTCGACGAGCGAGTCGGCGGCCAGCGCGGCCTTCTGGTCGAAGGCGTCCCCGTCGACCGTGGGCGGCGAGGTGTTCGGCTGGTCGACGACCGTCGTCACGCCGCCGGCCGCCGCGCTCCGCGAGCCGGAGGTCCACGTCTCCTTGTGGCTCCCGCCCGGCTCCCGGAAGTGGACGTGGACGTCGATGGCCCCGGGCAGGAGGTGTCGCCCGCGAGCGTCGACGACCCGCTCTCCCGCGTCCGCGTTGAATCCCTGACCGACCGCGGCGATCCTGCCGTCCGCGATTCGAACGTCGCGGACCCGCCCGTCGGCCAGTTCCGCACCCGTGATGAGCATGCGTACGCGCTGGCGGCGCGACGCTTAAATCGTGTGGTCCGGGCCACCACAGCTCGCTCCCACGCCACCACAAAGCGTTTGACACGTCCGGCGAGAACTCGCGCATGGTCGTCGGTCCCGCCGGCGTCACCGGCGCTCCAGCGGTCGTCGAGACGGCGACCGGCTGGCTCCTGACGCTCGCGCTATTCGCCCTCCCCGGCGTCGTCGCCGCCGTCTGCTGGACGCCGTTCCTCCTCTCGGCGCGGTTCCGCGCGCTGTTCGTCGCGCTCCCGCCGGCGGGCCGGCTCGTCCCCTCCTACGTCGGCGTGTCGCTCGTCCTCTCGGTCCCCTACCTCGTCGGCGTCCTGCTGACGGTCTGGCTCGTCGACTCGGCCGGTCCCGGTTGGAGCGAGGGGTTCCTCGACACCGCGCTGTTCGGCGGGGTCGCCGTCGGGGTCGTCGCCCCGGCGGTCGCCGCGTCCGGGCTCCCGCGGCTCGGCGTCGACTGGGACCCGACGGGATACGGCGCCTCCACGTGGCTCCTCCTCGTCGCCGCCGGGCTGTGGTACGCGGTCGTCGCCGCGGCGCCGCTGGTCGCGCTCGCGATCGGCATGGCGCTGCCCGGCGGGTACTGACGACGGGGGACGCGCGCTCGAGCCCGTCGCGGAGTTCTGCGGGAACGTTCTGCACCGTAACACTTTGTTGGTTCGCGAGGCGTAGGCCACGATATGTTCCCCGCTCCCTTCCGGGTGTTCTTCCTCGCCGTGCCCCTCCTCGTCGCCGCGGGCGCCCTGACGATAGCCGCGTTCCCCCGACGGATGACCCGGTGGCAGACGCGCGGTCCGGGCGGCACGACGCAGGTCGAACCGAGTCGCATGCGGCTCCTGATGATGCGCGTCGTGGGCGTCGTCGTCGCCGCCCTCGCGCTGCTCATGGCGTACGCGACCGTCGCGATACTCCCGTGACGGCTCTTACCCTCCAGCCAGCCGGCTACGCTCTCGTTTCCACCAGTTCGTCCGTCCCGAACCGGGCGTCAGGTCGCTCCGTAACAACCGACGCCGACACTCCGATACGGTTTCGCGACGCCTCACGGAACGACCGGTAGAAACCGTCTCTACGGTTCCCGGGAGCCTCCGGAGGTCTCCACGGGACGTTTGCAACGGTCGCGTCGGCGCGGACGTCGACCGCGCACAGCGAGAGGTGCCTGCCGCGGGCTTCGGAGACGCGCTCGCCGCCGAAACGGGATACCGGAGGAGTGCTGAAGCGTTGATCGCGTCCGACCTCATGCCACACAATAACGCTCGCGAGCGACCGATACGTGTCTGCTAACTAAATAGACGGGAGCACGTAATCAGGTATGGGCATCACACAGGCGATTCACGACGGAGCCTTGGCTATCCCGCTACAGTTCGGTGGGGACCTGATCGGACTGGCGATTCTGTTCGTCGTCCTCGCGCTGATCGCGGCGGTTGCCGGCGCCAGCGGCGTCGCCGGAATGAGTATGAGCATCGCGAAGTGGCTCGTTATCATCTTCATCGTGCTCGCGGTCATCACGTTCATCCTCTGAGCCGAACCGACCGCGACGACCGCTGTCGACGCCGTTGATATCTTTTTCAGACGCGACACCGACCGCTAGCGACTGCTTACTGTGAGAAATCGGTATCAAACACCGATGACCGTCCCGACGATTCGGACGAGACGCTCCCGACGCTCCGATACGGTTTTGGGTCGCCCCGCGGAATCCCTGATAAATGCTGTCTCGACAGTTCGTCCGGGAGAACCCCGAGGTCGTCCGCGAGGCGCTCGCCAACAAGGGCGTCGACGTGGACCTCGACCGGATACTCGACGTCGACGAGGAGTGGCGGGAGCTGAAGAGCCGCGGCGACGACCTGCGCCACGAGCGCAACGAGGTCTCCTCGAAGATAGGCGAGCTCAAACAGGCCGGCGAGGAGGAGGCGGCCCAAGAGGCGATCGAGCGCTCGCAGGAGCTCAAGGCCGAACTACAGGACGTCGAGGAACGCGCCGACGAGCTGGAGACCGAGCTGGAGGCGTCGCTGCTAGAGCTCCCCCAGATCCCGCAGGAGTCGGTGCCGATCGGCGCCGACGAGTCGGAGAACGTCGAGCGGCGCCGCGAGGGGTTCGATGACCTGCGCGCGCTCCCGGAAGACGTGGAGCCCCACTACGACCTGGGCGAGGAGCTGGAGATCCTCGACTTCGATCGCGGCGCGAAGGTCGCCGGCGCCGGCTTCTACGTCGCGAAGGGCGACGGGGCGCGGCTGGAGCACGCGCTGATCCAGTTCATGCTCGACGTCCACCGCGAGCAGGGATACACGGACGTGTTCCCGCCGATTCCGGTCAACTCCGCCTCGATGCGCGGCACCGGGCAGCTCCCGAAGTTCACGGAGGACGCGTACCGGGTCGAGGGGACGAACGAGGAGGCGTACGACGACGACGACCTCTGGCTGCTCCCGACCGCCGAGGTGCCCGTGACGAACCTCCACCGCGACGAGATCCTACTCGGCGAGGACCTCCCGCTCAAGTACCAGGCGTACACGCCGAACTTCCGACAGGAGGCGGGCGAGCACGGCACCGAGACGCGCGGGATCGTCCGCGTCCACCAGTTCAACAAGGTGGAGATGGTGAACTTCGTGCGCCCCGAGGAGAGCGACGAGCGCTTCGACGGGCTCGTCGACGAGGCCGAGGAGGTGCTGCGTCGGCTCGAGCTCCCCTACCGCATCCTGGAGATGTGCACCGGCGACCTCGGATTCACGCAGGCGAAGAAGTACGACATCGAGGTGTGGGCGCCCGCCGACGACATGGACGAGGGCCCCGAGCGTGGCGGTCGCTGGCTGGAGGTCTCCTCGGTCTCGAACTTCGAGGACTTCCAGGCGCGTCGCGCCGGGATCCGGTACCGCGAGGAGCACCACGAGTCGGCCGCGTTCCTGCACACCCTGAACGGCTCGGGGCTCGCCGTCCCGCGGATCGTCGTCGCCATCCTGGAGTACTACCAGAACGACGACGGCACCGTCACCGTCCCCGAGGCGCTGCGTCCGTACATGGGCGGCACCGAGGTCATCGAGGGGCACGACGCGGTCGGCGAGACGAAGCTGGGCGACGGCGCGTAGCGTTCGGTCTCCGGGGAGAGCGAGTCACTCCTCCTGGGGCGGGACGCCGAGCTCACCGCTCCAGGCGTAGTATCCGATCACGGCGGCCGCCATCACGAACCCGGTCGCCACGCCGAGCGGGACGCTCCCGTCGGTGACGTACGAAACGATCGCGAAGACCGCACAGAACGCCGCGACGTACGCGATCGACTGGCGGAGCGCCAGCGACCGGTCGAACGTCTCTGGCAGCTGCATGGGCAAACGCTGGGGGCATCCCGGCATAGCTCTTTCCTCTTTGTCGGTCGGCGCACGGACGCCGCTTCCGACGCCGTTCGCACGACCGACCGAGCGAGCCCGGTCGCGGGGGCGCTACTGGTTCTCCAAGGCGTCGAGGACGCACGCGGCCGCGACCACCGCCTCCTTCGGCACGCCGCTCGCGTCGTCGATAGTGACCGTGTAGGCGTCCCGCAGCGAGAACTTCCCTTCGATGTCGCCGACGTGGCCGCCGTCGGCGTCGAATATCTCGTACTTGTTCGGGACGAGGTTCGCGACCGAGATCAGGTGTCGGAGCCCCGCCATCAGCTTGCTCTTCGACCGGATCGTCGCCAGCGCCTCTCCGGTCTCCGGGTCGCGGACCGTCCAGTTCTCGACGAACAGCGAGTAGTCCTCGTCCAGAACGACGACCTCCTCGCCGGTGCCCGAATCGACGAGCGCGTAGCTGCCGCCGATGTCGATGACGCCGCCCGCCTTCACCGTGAACGCGTCGGCGCCGTCGCCGGTGACGAACGGGAACTCCTCTTTCAGCTTGAACATCTTCTGTTTCCCGCGCAGGACGACGTCGCCGGCGCCGTCGCGGACGGTGTACTTGTTCCGGATCGCCGACTGTTTGACCTCGTACCGGTCGTCGTCGAGGTCGACGGTGGAGATGTCGTAGGCGTCCGAATCGGAGGGGAACACGGAGTCCTCGGTCATAGGCGGCACGACGACGAGGTGTCGGAAAACGGTTCTGTTCGTCTCGCTCGGACGGGGCCGGCCGCCGGCGACCGTCAGGGCGTCAGCCGCCCGATCGAGAGCCACTCCACGTCGGCGTCGCGGACCGCGTCGTCGCTGTCGCCGCCTTCCACGCACGTCAGCGCGAACACCATCTCCTTGCGGACGCCGCCCGCGAGCCGCACGTCGAGCGAGAGCTCCCGGGGCGAGAACCGGTGGTCGGCGTCGACGACGCGCACGAGGTGCTCGGAGTGGGGGAGGTCCTCGACCGTCTCGACGTCGAGGTACGTCCGGAAGTCGGCGCCGAACTTGAAGCCGGTCTTCGGAACGGCGTCGGCCGCGCGGAGGCGCTTATAAACGGCGAGCCGGCGGTCGAACCGCTCGCCCTCGACCTCGCGGCCGCGGGCGACGACCGCGGCGGCGGGACCGTCCGGCGTCGTCCCGTCTGCGGTACCCTCGCCGGGGGTCGCTCCCGCCGCTCCCACCGACGCCGACAGCGACAGGACGCCGTCGGCAGCGAGCGACGCGGCCTCGACGAGGGAGAGCTGGATCGCGCCCTCGACGGCGGCCGCGCGGCCCGTGAGCGGCTGGCCGTAGAAGCCGCGCTCGTAGAGGGGGTCGGGGGCGTCCCACACGACGACGCGGTCCGAGAGCAGCACCCCGTCGAGCCGCTCCGGCGGCTCGTAGTCGGTCGCGCCTTCGATTCGCCCCTCTGTCGCCGCGAAGTACGTGATGTCGGACTCCTCGTCGACGACCGCGAGGGTGCGCCCGGCGAGCCCGGCGGCGGGGAGCGACTCGCGCTCGCCGACGACCTGCACCGGGTACTTCACGTCGCCCGTGTCGGGCGTCGAGCCGCGCTGGTAGGCGACGAAGTCGACCGCGTCGGCGACGTCCGCGCTCCCGCCGGGCCACGGTTCGCGGGCGGGCGAGAGGTAGAACCCGCGGTCGCGGAGGTCCGAGTAAACGAGATACCGCACCGCGAACCGGTCGGCCGCGGCCGCGCTCTCGACGAAGAAGCGCTCGAAGCCGACGGGGTCGGCGTCGGAGGCGAGCGCGACGCCGGAGAGGTCGCCGCGGAAGAGGAGGTGCGCGGCCTCGACCCGCGAGAGCTCGATCTCGTTCCCGTCGAGCGGACGACCGTACCCCCGGGAGTCGTAGAAGCGCTGGCGGGCGTCCCCGGCGACGCGGACCGCGTCGCCGCGCAGGTGCCCTGTCGGTTGCATACCCCAAGGCGGGCCGGGACGGGGTAAGGGGGTTGCGGTCGGCGGCGGGCCGGGGCCGGCGAGACCGCCCGGGCCGGCGACCACAGTCCCCACCTCCGCCTCCCCGCCGGACAAGGGTAAAGGGTCACCGGCGAGTACGGGAGTTATGAACGACTCCGCAGGTCTCCGGCTGACGGTGCGTGCCGCCGAGAAGCGGGACGCCGGCCGCGGGATCGCGAGGCTCCCCGAATCCGCCCGGAAGCAACTGGGCCTCCTCAGCGGCGACACCGTCGAGATCCGCGGCGACCGCGTCGCCGTCGCGAAGGTGTGGCCCGGCGGCGCCGACGCGCGGGAGGGCTCCGTCCTCATCGACGCCGACACGCGCGCGAACGCCGGCGTGAAGGTCGGCGACGCCGTCACCGTCGCCCCGATCACCGTCGAGGACGCCGACAGCGTCGTGCTCGCCGCGCCCGCGCGCCTGGCCGACGTCGACGTGAGCCGCGAGGTGGTCGAGCGCGCGCTCGGCCGCGACCTCCGCGACCGCCCCGTCACCGAGGGCGAGGCGGTCCACGTCGAGCGGCTCGGCGGGCTCCGGTTCGTCGTCGCCGAGACGAGCCCGTCGGGCACGGTGCGCGTGACGAACCGGACCGACGTCTCGGTGACCTACGGGGAAGGTGCCGACGGCGAGGCCGCCGCCGACGATGCGAGCGCGGGAAGCGGCCGACGAGGAACCCGCGACGCGTCCGGCGGGGGCGGCCGCGTCGGCGATTCCCGAGACCGGACCGCGCCTCCCGGCACCGACGCCCGCACGGCTGGCGGCGGGACCGCGCCCCCGGAGGAACACACGGCGGGCGCGACCTACGAGGATATCGGGGGGTTAGACGAGGAGCTGGAGCTGGTGCGCGAGACGATCGAGCTCCCGCTCTCGGAACCCGAGGTGTTCACTCGGCTGGGGATCGACCCGCCGAAGGGCGTCCTCCTGCACGGCCCGCCGGGCACCGGGAAGACGCTGATCGCCCGCGCCGTCGCCAACGAGGTGGACGCCGAGTTCATCACCGTCGACGGCCCGGAGATCATGTCGAAATATAAAGGCGAGTCGGAGGAGCGCCTGCGTGACGTGTTCGACCGCGCGGGCGAGGCCGCCCCGGCGATCATCTTCTTCGACGAGATCGACTCGATCGCGGGCAAGCGCGACGACGGCGGCGACGTGGAGAACCGCGTCGTGGGACAGCTGCTCTCGCTGATGGACGGGCTCGACGCCCGCGGCGACGTGATCGTCATCGGCGCGACGAACCGGGTCGACACGCTCGATCCCGCCCTCAGGCGCGGCGGCCGGTTCGACCGCGAGATCGAGATCGGCGTCCCCGGCGAGGCCGGCCGCCGCCAGATCCTCGACGTCCACACGCGGCGGATGCCCCTCGCCGACGACGTGGACCTCGACCGGATCGCGAGCCGGACCCACGGGTTCGTGGGCGCCGACATCGAGGGGCTCGCGCAGGAGGCGGCGCTGACGGCGCTGCGGCGCGCCCGCGAGTCCGACGACAAGGCGCTCGCCGACGTGACCGTCGGGCGGGCCGACTTCGAGGCCGCCCACGCGAACGTCGAGCCGAGCGCGATGCGGGAGTACGTCGCCGAGCAGCCCGCCACCGACTTCTCGGACGTCGGCGGGCTCTCGGCGGCCAAGGCGAAGCTGGAGCGCGCCGTCACGTGGCCGCTGACGTACGGGCCCCTCTTCGACGCCGCGGACGCCGACCCGCCGACGGGCGTGCTGCTGCACGGGCCGCCGGGCACCGGGAAGACCCTGCTCGCGCGGGCGATCGCCGGCGAGAGCGGCGTCAACTTCATTCAGGTCGCCGGGCCGGAGCTGCTCGACCGCTACGTCGGCGAGTCCGAGAAGGCGGTGCGTGACCTGTTCGACCGCGCCCGGCAGGCGGCGCCGGTGATCGTCTTCTTCGACGAGATCGACGCCATCGCGGCCGACCGCGACGGCGCGGGCGGGGACGGCTCCGGCGTCGGCGAGCGGGTCGTCTCCCAGCTGCTCACCGAGCTGGACCGCGCCAGCGACAACCCGAACCTCGTCGTGCTCGCGGCGACGAACCGGCGGAACGCGCTCGACCCCGCCCTGCTCCGACCGGGGCGGCTGGAGACCCACATCGAGGTGCCCGAGCCCGACCGCGAGGCGCGCCGGAAGATCCTCGACGTCCACACCCGCGAGAAGCCCCTCGTCGAGGGGGTCGACTTGGAGCGCCTCGCCGACGAGACGGAGGGGTACTCCGGCGCCGAGATCGCCTCGCTGTGCCGCGAGGCCGCCCTCGTCGCCATCGAGCGCGTCGCCGACGAACACGGCGCGGCCGCGAACGACCACGCCGACGAGATCGAGATCACGAGCGACGACTTCGCCGCCGCGCTGGAGACGGTGCGGCCGGCGACCCCGTGAGCGATGCGCGCTGAGGGGGACTCCCGCGGCGAGGGCGACGCGCCGGACGGCGACGACCCGCCCACCCTCCGCGGCCTCCTCGCCAGCGTCGCCGCCGCGGTCCGGTCGCGACCGCCGACCGACCTCTTCCTGATCGCCCTCCCGCTGCCGACGCTGCTCGTCGCCGTGAGCCTCATGCCGGGGACCGACGCCTGGCGGCTCTCGCTCGCGACCGGCGGCGTCTTCGAGAGCCGGTGGGCGCTGTGGACCGCGTTCGCGTCGTCCTTCGTCCACGCGAGCCCGGGGCACCTCCTCGACAACCTAGTCAACTACTGGCTGCTCGTCGCGGTCGCGTATCCCCTCTCCGTCGTCGCCGGCTGGCGCAGGCGGCTGCTCGGGGCGACGGCGATATACCTCGCGGTCGTCCCGCTCGCGTCGGCGTGGGCGACCATCGTCGCGCTCGGCGGCCTGACGGACGCGCCGACCGCCGGCTTCTCGGACGTGAACAGCGCGCTCCTCGGCTACGTGGTCGTCGTCTGGTTCGCCGCGCTGGCGACGGAGACGGCCGGGAACGAAACGAACGGCGAGCGCGATCGGACCGGAGGCGCCCGCCCGGCGGTCGGCGTCGACGCCCGCTGGTCGGTCGTGGCCGCGCTCGGGTCGCTCGCGCTCGCGTACCTCGCGCCGAGCGGCGTGGGGTACTTCCCGTCGCTGCCGGCGGTCGGGTCCCTGTTCGCGCTCTGTGCGGCCCTCGTCGCCGTTGGGCTCTACATCGGCGTCGGCCGGCCGCGAGTGGTCGGACTCGACCTCTCGCCGGAGCGAGAGCTCCTGTACGTCACCGGCGCGAGCGTCGCCGTCGCCGGGGTGATCGGCTCGCTGGTGATCGTGCCGTTCGGCAGCAACGTGTTCGCGCACCTCGCCGGCTACGTCGTCGGGGTCGCGGTCCCGCTCGTCGGCGTCGTCCTCGACGGGTGAGGCGGGTCGGGCCGCGGTCGACGACCGAGCGCGACCTCCCTACTCCTCGGCGTGGCCGTGTTCGCCTTCGCCGTGTCCGTGGCCGTGTTCGCCCTCGGCGATCGAACCGTCCCCGAACTCGTCGACCGGAGTCACGCTGTAATCGACGGTGAGCGTGTCCTTCGTCGCTCGGATCTTCCCGACGAACGCCGAGATGTCCTCCAGGCGCCCCTCAAGCACGAACAGCTCCATGCAGTAGCGGGAGCCGACGTGGTTGTGGAAGTTGGAGGCGACGAGCCCCTCGTGTTCGTGGCGGAGCCGCATCATCCGCTCCTCGACGCTCGTGGTCTCGTAGTCGAACAGCACCGTCACCACCGCCATCAGGTCGCGGTCCTCCAGCGTGGCGTCCTCGAACTCGCCGAGGAGGTTCCGGGAGGCCTCGCGGACGACCTCGCTGCGCCCGGTGTAGCCGTGTTCGTCGGCGAACCCGTCGATCCGCTCCAGTAACTCCTCCGGCATCGAAACGCTGACCACGGTCATATATTAACTCAGTCCCTCGATGTTGTTAATCTTTGAGATCCGGGCGCTCGCGCGGCGCCGGACCGTCGACGAGCCCGGAGAGCCACTCGTAGTGGTCGAGGAGCGCGCGCTCCCCGGCGTCGGAGAGCGCGTACACGTCGGCGATCCCCTCCGTCCGTCGGTCGAGGAAGCCCGACTCCACGAGCGATCGGAGCGTCGCGTAGAACGAGCCGGGGTCGATGCGCTCGTCGTAGTGCGACTCCAGCCGGTTCTTCAGCGACTGCGCCCGCAGCTCGCCGGCGTCGTACAGCAGCGCGCACAGGTCGCGCCGCCGACCGCTGTGGAACCACTTCGTCATGGGTCGACTACCGCGCGGCGACTCACGACCGTTTCGGTCGCGGGCGGACGGTCCGAGCGCATCATCCCGCGCTCGCCCGCCGAAAATTGACCGTACACACGACAGTACGGATATATACGTACCACCTACGCAGCTGAGAAGGATATCATCAAGAGTTCGTCAACATATTATGTATATTAGTGCGTGTTCACGGAGGTTATTTATACGAGAATTCCACCACCGTGAGACACGATGAAACTCGACCGCCTGATCTGTCGCCACCAGTACGAACACCGAGCGATAGTCATCGACCCCGACGAAGTCGTGGAGTCGTGTACGAAGTGCGGCAAGGAACGCGTTCGACGGATCGCCGGCTCCTGAGGTCACGTCGGCTCGACCAGTTCGTCGAGTCGGCCCACGCGGTGGTCGCCGAGCACGCACCGCCCGCGGTCCTCGTGACCGACGCGCTCGACGTGGACGGCGTCGAGTCCGGCGTTCCACGCCGCGCCCACGTCGCTCTCGCCGTCGCCGACGTAGTAGCCGCGGTCCGCGCGCGGCTCGACGCCGAGCTCGCGCATCGCCAGCTCGATCGGCGCGGGGTCGGGCTTCCAGCCCGTCTCGTCGGTACAGCAGACCACCGCGTCGAACCGGCCCGCTAAGTCGACTCGGTCCAGCACGGGCTCGGCGAGGAACCGCTGGCAGTGGGTGACGAGCCCCGTCGGCCCGCCCGCGTCGTCGACCCGGTCGAGCAGTCGGGCGGCGTCGTCGTGGAGGTACGTCGCCTCCGCGCGGGCGATCGGGTCCTCGACCGCGTGGAACGCCGGCCAGAAGGCGTCCGGGTCGACGCCGAGATCGCGGAGGGTGTCGCCGCGAGGGCCGCCCAGCCCGTGCCAGAGGACGTACGCCTCGCGGTCGGAGAAGGGCCGGCCGAGCCGGTCGCCGACGCGGTCGAACACCGTCCGGGTGTACGACCACTCCGCGTCGACGAGGGTGCCGTCGAGGTCGAACAGGTGGAAGTCGTAGTCGGCGACGGCCATGGACGCGGCTGTAGGCTCCCGGATAATAAGTGCGTTGCGGGCCCGTGAGGGACGGCCCCGCGGCGCGTGTTCCGTCCGGTCGCCCGGCGCCTCACTCCTCTCGCACGTGGATCGAGGATCCGAGGTACTTGTGGAGCACCTCGTCGACCGAGTCGGCGTTGAATTGGCCGAGGTCGGCGGCGATCGCGGCCTCGAACGCGTCGAGGTGGTCCCGGTCGGTCCGGAGCTCGCTGAAGGACGCCTCGGTGACCTCCACGCCGAGACGCTCGCTCGCGAGGGCGCGGAACGACGGCTCGTCGCCGATCTCGCCGCGCCAGAGCCGATCGCGGAAGAACAGCCACCCGTCGTCGCCGGGCTCGCTCGCGGGGATCTCCACGGTCGTTTCGAAGCGGTCGGGGTCGGCCGTCGCTCCGTCCGGATCGAGCCGGAACGCGACGGCGAACACGTAAGCGGCGTCCATCGGGCGCGATCTGCGGGATCGGAGCATAAAAGTACATACCCCTCGAACTAGTCAGTTGGTCCATATGTTGAATCGTCTCCGCGGCCTCGGCGAGCGCGCCTACCGCCGCCACCTCCGCCGCGAGATAGAGGACGTGCCGACGCACGTCGCGATCATCCAAGACGGGAACCGTCGGTACGCCCGCGAGCGCGGCGCCGACGCGCCCGACGGTCACCGCGCCGGCGCCGACACCACGGAGCGCGTGCTCGACTGGTGCGCGGACCTCGGCGTCGCAGAGCTGACGCTGTACGCCTTCTCCACCGAGAACTTCGAGCGCCCCGACGAGGAGCTGGCGCCGCTGTTCGACCTGCTGGAGCGCAAGCTCCGGGAGTTCGCCGACGCCGACCGCGTCCACGAGCAGGGGGTCCGGGTCCGCGCGATCGGCGACATCGATCGGCTTCCCCCTCGCGTCCGCGACGCGGTCGAGTACGCCGAGCGCCGCACCGCCGACAACGACCGCTTCACGCTGAACGTCGCGCTCGCGTACGGCGGCCGGACCGAGCTGCTCGACGCCGCTCGGACGATCGCCGCCGACGTCGACGCCGGCGACCTCGACCCGGCCGACGTCGACGTCGAGACCGTCGAGGACCGGCTGTACGACCGTCCGGTCCGCGACGTCGACCTCATCGTCCGGACCGGGGGCGACGAGCGCACCTCCAACTTCCTGCCGTGGCACGCGAACGGCAACGAGGCCGCCGTCTACTTCTGTGCCCCCTACTGGCCCGAGTTCTCGAAAGTCGAGTTCCTCCGCGCGATCCGCACGTATCAGTCCCGCGAGGAGTCGTGGCAGCGCGCCCGCGCGGAGCGAGCCGTCGCGCTCGTCCGGGCGGTCGCCGAGGTCGAGATTGCGGAGGCTCGGGCCGTCGCCGGACGGCTCCGCGAGCGCGTCCCGCGGCTCGACGGCCGCGACCTCTCCGACGACGCCCTCGGGATCGGCGACCGCGACGCGACCGGTCCCGTCGACGGCGACGCCCAGGAGTCGAAGGGGACGAACTAACCGGCCCCCGGTGCGATCCCGCCCTCGCTCCGGGTCAGCAGGTACAGCGCGAACGAGGAGAGCCAGTGCGACCCCGCGTAGTCGTCGGTGAGCACGTCCGCGGCCCCCGCCTCGGCGTGGCGGCGCGCCGCGGCGTCCAGCGGGTCCCGAAGCCGGGCCGCCGCCGGGCCGTCCCGCCCCGCCAGCGCGTCGGCCAGCCCCGCGAGACACCACGCGCGGGAGACGTTGAGCCCGATCAGGTGCATCGCGGCGCCGTCGCCCTCCTCGGGTTCGACGGGGACGGGGCTCAGCAGCGCGTCGTGCGGCGGCGCCGAGAGGTCGGGGAGGAACCCGTCGAGCCACGCCGCGAACGCGTCCGGGTCGAGGACGCGTCGGAGCAGGTCGGCCTCGGTCAGCGCGGGCGAAACGAAGTCCCAGCCGACGGGCTCCGCGCCGACGACGGCGGCGGTGTCGTCCGCGTAGAGCCGGCGCGTCGCGGCCTCGGCCTCGCGTTCCAGCTCGGCGTCCCCGACGACCCGCGCGTAATCGACGACCCCCGCGAGCGCGAACGCGGTGTTGCCGTGCGTGCCGACCCGGTGCGGACGGTCGATCTCGAGGAACGACGTCAGGACGCCGCGACGGACCCGCTCCTCGAGGGGACGGAGCGCCTCGCGCCACCGGTCGGCGCGCGGGTCGTCCCACAGGCGGAGTTCCGCGGCGAGGCGGAGCAGCCACGACCAGCCGTACGGCTCCTCGAAGCCGGGGTTCTCGTCGAGGTAGTCGACCTCGCTCGCGACGTTCGCGGGGGTCAGTCGCTCGTCGACGCCGTCCGCGATCGCCGCCTCGTCCGGGTGATCCGGGACGAGCCGCAGCGCGCGCACGAGCGCCCAGTGGCTGTGGACCGCCGAGTGCCAGTCGAAACAGCCGTAGAAGGCCGGATGCTTCTCCGAGGGGCGCGGCGGCGCGCCCGGCCCCTCCACCGTCCCCTGGTAGTGGGGGTACTCGGTCTCGACCCCGTCGAGCGGGTGGGCGGCGAGCGCCGCCGCCACCGCGTCGTCCATCGCGTCCGCCCGTCCGGCTCGGAGCGCGTCCGGCGGAACGTTCTCGAAGGCGTCCATGTCGGGGGGTCGGCGAGACGCCTGTTCAATCGGTCGGTGGCGTGCGACGGACGCCCACGCGAGACAATCAGGCGAGGTCGAGTCAGAGGAGGTCGGTCACGCCGGGTTCTTCCGGGTCAGGTCGCTGCCACAGATCGGGCACCGCTCTCGGTTCTCGTCGAACGTCCGGTTACAGCCGACGCACTGGAAGCGCCACTCGCGCTCCTCCGTGATCCCGTCTCTGGCGATGGGCTCGACGCTCAGGTCGAGCCGCTCGGCGACGTTCTGCATCGCGTAGTCGTCGGTGACGAGCGTCGCGCTCAGTTCGAGCGCGGTCGCGATAAGCCGCGTGTCGGTGTCGGAGAGCTCCGCCTCGTCGCCAGAGCCCCGGGCGGCGCGCCGGACGTTGTCGATGACCTCCGGGGCGGGGACGTGGATCGTCATCCCGGATCCCTCCATCGCGTCGAAGCGGAGCGCCCCCTCGCCGGTGAGCTCCTCGTGCACTTCGGGCACCGAGACGACGTCGTCGTCGGTGGTGTACTCGTGGATAAACGCCGAGGTGTCGAGGACTTCCATCAGCGGGCGACGACGATGTAGTCTTTCACCGCCTGCACGTTGCCGACCGGCACTTTCAGTCGGCCCATGTCGTCGACGTCGAAGCCGGACCGCTCGGTGCTGAGATGCTCGTGCGGACTCACGAGCAGGTCGTTCAGCTCGCCGGACTTCAGGTCCATCGTGATGTTGTACAGGTCGCCGAGCTCCGTGCCGTCCGTGCTCATCACCGCCTTCCCGGAGAGGTTCTCCGCGAGGATGTCTACCATGTTCTCATCGTCCAGGGCAACGGTCTTAAACGCCACGGGGGCGTCCGACGAGCGACAGACGCCCCCGACTGGTTCGGGGACCGCCCTCCCGGGCCGACGGACGCCAATCGGGGCCGGAACGGACGGCCGCATTTTGAAAGGCTTAACTGACGCCCGGGCGGAACACAGGGTAACCGACCTTCTCGGGGCGATCACCCATGACCGACCACACAAACGCGGACAGCCTTCGGACGCCGATCGTCGCCGTGCTGGGTCACGTCGACCACGGCAAGACGAGCCTGCTCGACAAGATCCGCGGCTCCGCCGTCAGCGAGGGCGAAGCCGGCGCGATCACCCAACACATCGGGGCGACGGACATCCCGCTCGACACCATCTCCGGGATGGCGGGCGAGCTCATCGACCCGACCGACTTCGACCTCCCCGGCCTCCTGTTCATCGACACGCCGGGACACCACTCCTTTTCGACGCTGCGCGCCCGCGGCGGCGCCCTCGCCGACATCGCGGTCCTCGTCGTCGACGTCAACGACGGGTTCCAACCGCAGACCGAGGAGGCGATCGACATCCTCAGACGCACCGGGACGCCGTTCGTCGTCGCCGCCAACAAGGTGGACACGACGCCGGGCTGGAACCCGCAGGAGGGCAAACCGATCCAGAAGAGCCTGGAGGCGCAGTCGGAGCGCGCCGAGTCCATGCTCAACGAGAACCTCTACGAGATCATCGGGCAGCTCTCCGACGCCGGCTTCTCGGCGGACCTGTACTGGCGCGTGCAGGACTTCCAGAAGAACATCGGCGTCGTCCCGCTGTCGGCGATCACGGGCGAGGGCGTCCCCGACCTGCTCACCGTGCTGATGGGCCTCTCCCAGCGGTTCATGAAAGAGGAGATGGCGATCGACGTGCAGGGCCCCGGCGAGGGGACGGTGCTGGAAGTGAAAGACGAACGGGGCTTCGGCGCCACCATCGACACGGTCGTGTACGACGGCGTGGTGCGCAACGGCGACACGATCGTCGTCGGCGGACAGGACGAACCGATCGTCACCGAGATCCGGGCGCTGCTACAGCCGCGTCCCCTCGAGGAGATCCGCACCGAGAAGAAGTTCGAGAAGGTGGCGGAGGTGGGCGCCGCGGCCGGAGTGAAGATCGCCGCGCCCGACCTCGACCGGGCGATGGCCGGCGCGCCGGTCCGGGTCGTCCGCGACCGTCCCGAGGCCGAGGTCGTCGCGGAGGTGAAAGCGGAGCTCGCGGAGATCGAGGTGGAGACCGCCGAGGACGGCGTCGTCGTCAAGGCGGACACGCTCGGGTCGCTGGAGGCGATGGCGAACGCGCTCCGGGAGGCGGAGGTGCCCATCCTGCGCGCCGAGGTCGGCGACATCGCGCCGCGCGACATCGCCGTGGCCGAGACCGCGAATCAGGAGGAGCACAAGGCGATCCTGGGCTTCAACGTCGACCTGCTGAAAAATGCGGAGTCGGAGCTGGAGAGCGCCGACGTGAAGCTGTTCACCAACGACGTCATCTACCAGCTGATCGAGGACTACGAGACGTACGTCGAGGAGAAACACCGCGCGCAACAGGAGACGGTGTTGGACAAGGTCGTCCGCCCCGCGCGCTTCCGGATCCTCCCCGACCACACGTTCCGACAGAACGACCCCGCCGTCGTCGGCGTCGAGATCATCTCCGGCACGCTCCAGAACAACCGCAACGTCGGCATGTTCGAGGGGAACGAGTTCGAGCGCGTCGGCCAGCTCTCCGGGATTCAAAAGCAGGGCGACGACGTCGACGAGGCGCGTGCCGGCGAGCGCGTGAGCATCGCCATCGACGGTCCCACGGTCGGGCGGGGCATCGAGGAGGGCGACACCCTCTGGACCGAACTGCCCGAGAAACACGCGAAGATCCTCGAACAGGAGCTGAAAGAGGAGATCACCGCCGACGAGCGCGAGGCGCTCGCGGCGTACCTAGACACCAAGCGGAAGCGCGACCCCTTCTGGGGGAAGTAGACGAATTGTGTATTGTATGTCTACACAATTCTGAGCACAGTTTTACTCCAATAATCGCTTGAGGATACGGGATTCAACTCCCCTCTGTCCCATCCGACGCGCGCTGAGACAATTATTAGAATTATATGCTAATGCTGTGGTGATTATTTCGGTAGGTACAATCAACTGAGCAGTGCTGTCGCCTCCACGGCTGAGCCGATTATGCTCTTGGCACGCTGTTCGTACGTCCGGTTGGGTTACGCGCTTACACATCTCAGGCTCTGTTGAAATCCTCTGCCGATGATACATCCTACCGACTGTGCTGAATACAGAGCGCATATCTATCAGCATGGTCGACCCACTTCCTATCGTGGATAAGCCGATGATCGGTTGCCCCTCAATCAGCTGACTACCGCCTTTGTCAGACGGTATTCCATGGGAACGGCATTCCGGCTATCGTCGAAGTACTGCTCGATAGTCTCGATCATTTCCTCACGAAGCGCCGGGCGATCGTCTTCTGAAACGCGTTCGAGTGCCACGATGAACATCCCGGACTGGGTTACTGCGGCCTCCCAGTAGTGCGCCGGTGAGAGAACGGGCATCAGTACTGTTCCGATTTCGAACGCGAGTTCATCGACATCGTCGCCTAACCGTTTCCTCACGATGTCAGGATCGCCCCACAGGAAGGGCGGATACGGCGCGTCAGGATCCGGTAGGAGATACTCGGTCAACGTCTTGCCCATAGCCGGGACGACGCTCGTAGGCGTCCATGACGTGAACGCGATCCGGCCACCCGATCGGGTTACGCGAAGCAACTCTTGGGCGACAGCATCGGGCGGGTCCGCGAACATGTGTCCGACGCACGAGAGAGTGGTGTCGAACGCATCGTCATCGAACGGGAGGTCCGTCGCAGTACCCTCGCGCCAAGAGATTTCCTCGACACCCGCGATCGTGGCGTTCTCTTGGGCCCAATTAAGCATTGCAGGGGTGATGTCCAGACCTGTGGCGCGGGCACCTCGCCGAGCAGCGGTGATGGCGACATTTCCGGTACCACAGCCGATATCCAGCGCGGCATCATTCGAACTGACGTCCGTTGCATCTACGAGACGAGCTGCCATGGACAGGAAATGCGGTGCTATGTCCGAATAGGACCCAAGCGACCACACGCGTTTTGCCTGTTCCTCTGGAGACGCGTCTTCTTGAGACATGGTAACAAACTACATTCCGGGGCAGCATAACACTACGTTCTGAGCGAGACAGCCTCTGTATACAGCGCGGAACTTCTATCAGCTACTGAGGACTTCACCAGAGCCACGTCTCATTATAGAGGTAGTGAACGGACTCCTCACACTAAGACTATTTATCAGCAACCGAGCCACCACCAGCTGGTAACGGTGCGGCAGTCACTCAGCAGTGCCAGCAGGGCTTCGTTGACTCCGCCGCCATCACGTTTGAGTCACTCAAAACGTTCCGCCACAGCTCGGACACTCGGGACCGCGGTCGCCGTCGACCGGCTCGACCGCGATCCGGCAGCGCTCGCACCACCGGCGGCTACCGCCCTCGTCGCCGGGCACGTCGTGCGTCATGCGTCGTCGCTCACTCCGGGAGCGTCCAGTTCACGTCGACGCCGCGGTCGGGGAACGGCGGCGTGGAGACGACCTCGAACGTCCGGTTCGCCGCGTCCTCGGTCGTCGTCGCCGCGGTCATGAGCCACGCCACGTCCGCCCGCGAGACGGTCCCCCACAGCTTCTCGCCCGGCTCGGCCGTCGTGACGAGCCCCGTCCGCCGGCCGTTCGTCAGGACCCCCGGGCGGAGGATCGTGTGGCGGATCGGCGCGTCGCGGATCGCGGCCTCCGCCTCCCCCTTGGCCTCCTGTAGCGGACCGATGAACGCGTCGAAGGCCGACGCGAGCGGGCTCGCCGGCTCGGGGCCGACGCCGATCGCCGACTCCATCACGAACGCGTCGACGCCGGCGTCGACCGCCGCCTCCAGCAGCGCCCGGTTCCCCGCCCCGTCGACGAACGGCGGCCCGGTCCGGACGGCGGATCGGGCGCTTCCCACGGCGCTTATCACCGCGTCCACGCCGTCGACGACGGCCGCCAGGTCCGTCGGATCGAGGAGGTCGTCCACCGCGACCTCGTCCGCCCCGGCCGCACGGAGGTCGGCGGTGGCCTCCGCCGACCGAGTGAGCGCGCGGACGGTGTCTACTCGGGATCCGGCTCGTCGGAGCACTTCTCGGCCCGTCCCGCCGGTGGCGCCGGCGACGAGGACCGAGTCGACGTCGTGCGTGGTCATGTCGGTACCTTGGCGTCGTAGCGCAAAGAGCCGCGGGGTCGGTTCCACACGAGGTGGCGGACAGATCAGGCGCTCCGGTGGGAAGCAAAAAGACGTCTCGCGTCGCGGCAGGAGGGAGCCCGGCGGCTATCAGTCGTCGGTGTGTTCGTCGAGTGTCTGCTTGATCTGTTCTAATCGAAGGTAGGTGGCGAGGGCGAGGATGGTACTCGGCCACAGGCCGACGAACTGCCCGCGCTGCTTGTCGCCGCGGACGTAATAGAAGTACAGCGCGAGGAAGACGGAGCCCATGGACGCCACCGCGGCGGGTCCGAGGTCGTCGATGTCGATCACGGTCTCGTTCGCTACCGATTCGGATGAGTTGTTCACGATTTAAAATGTCACTCTAGAGTAAAGTACCTTCGCCCTTTTATGATAGAATCCGCCGAAATTCTACTCGCGTCCCGGCGTCGCCGCCTGGCCGACGACCCGCGTCGCGGTCGCCTTCCAGCGGATCGCCACCTCGTCGCCGGCATCGAGGTTCAACCGGTCCGCGCTCTCGCCCGTGATCAACGCCCTGAACGTGACGCCCTCGACCCCGACTCGCACCGTCGAGACGGTCTCGCCGGCGTCGATCCCGGCCACCTCGCCGCGCAGGCGGTTCCGGGCGCTCGTCGAGTCCGGATCCACGCCGACGTCTCCCGTGTGAATCGTCACCGCGTCCGCGCCGATCCGTACCTGCACCGCGTCGCCGACCGCCAGCCTGTCGCGGTCGGCCCCCGCGTCGCCCGTCCCGCCGTGGAGCCCTCTGACCGGACCGACCGCGGTGTCGACGTCGGCCAGCTCGCCGTCGACCCCGACGACCGTCCCGTCGAGCACCGTCTCGGGCACGCTCGCGGTCGCGGCGAGGGCGGCCTGGAGCCGGTCGTAGCGGTCGAGGAGGTCGCGCCCGGCGGCCGCGAGCCGACTGCCGCCGCCGCCGGAGCCGCCGCGCCGTCGCTCGACCAGGGTCCCGAACGCCGCCTCCAAGGCCTCGATTCGCGAGAGGGCGCGGGCCCGAGAGCGTCCCAGTTCGGCGGCCGCGCCGGCGACCGATCCCGTTTCGCGGACCGCCCGGAGAAGCGCGGCGTCGCGCTCGTCGAACTCGATCTCGCCCCCGATGAGCGCCGCCCGGCCCCGGCCCGCTCCGGTCTCGGCGCCGGCGTCGCGATCCGCGCGCTCGTCCATGTCGAGAGCGTCGGGCGGGAGCGTGTTGGCCCTTTCCCTCCGGTCGACCCGACGGCGGCGTAACCGGTCGCGGCTCCCCCGGCGGATCCCGAACCGACCGGACACCGACGCTAATGGACACCGGGGCATGGATGCGGGCCCACCCGAGCGATTCCCCGCGAGGAGTCGCGTAACCGGTCGCGGTTATGCGCGTGCAGAAATTATATAACCTATCACTCCAACGGTGTGTCCATGTCGATACATCGACGTCAGTTCGTCGCGGCGCTCGGCGCGGGAGCGGTAGCGAGCACCGCCGGCTGCGGGCAGTTGGGTGGGAGCCAGGAGGAATCGGGCGGAGCCGACGTGGCCGGCGAGACCCTGACGCTCACGACGACCACGAGTACCTACGACACGGGGCTGCTCGACGCGATCCACCCCGACTTCGAGGCGATGTACGGCGTCACCGTCGACGCGGTCGCGCAGGGGACGGGCGCGGCCCTGGAGTCGGCCCGAAACGGCGACGCCGACGTGGTGATCGTCCACGCCCGGGGGCTCGAAGACGAGTTCCTGCGGAACGGCTACGGCGTCAACCGTCGGGACCTGATGTTCAACGACTTCGTGATCGTCGGGCCCGAGGACGACCCGGCCGGGATCCAGGGAACCTCCTCGGCGACCGAGGCGCTCACGACGATCGCCGAGGCCCAGGCGCCGTTCGTCTCGCGCGGGGACAACTCCGGCACGCACACGAAGGAGCTGAACCTCTGGGAGGCCGCGGGCACCGAGCCCGGCGGCGACTGGTACCAGGAGACCGGCACCGGGATGGGCGAGGCGCTGAACATCGCCAACCAGCAGGGCGCGTACACGCTCTCGGACCGCGGCACGTTCATCTCGCAGCGCTCGGAGGTCGACCTCACGATCCTCGTGCAGGGACCGATCGAGGACGGCCCGGAGATCCTCGCGAACCCCTACGGGATCATGGCCGTCAACCCCGGCGTGCACGACAACGCCAACTACGACCTCGCGATGGCGTACATCGGCTGGATCACCAGTCCCGGGACACAGGACGCCATCTCCGACTACCAGATGAACGGCGAGCAGCTGTTCTTCCCAGAGGCCGTCTCCGAGGACCCCGACTTCCAGCAGTACGTTCCGGAAGGTTGGAGTGGGAACTCCACCGACGGGTGAGCGTGCCGCTCGATTCAGTCGCACCGCTGCTGCCGGCCCTTCTCGGGGGACCGGTCCCCGCTGACCTCCCGGCCCTCCTCGACCTCCCGTTCAGGGACGGGTACGTCTGGAGCATCGTCTACGTCTCCCTGTACGTGAGCCTCACGGCGGTGGCGCTGAGCACGCTGTTCAGTATCCCGGTCGCCGTCGTGATGGGCTTTACCGACTTCCCGGGCAAGCAGTTCGTGAAGTCGGTGATCAACACCGGGATGGGGTTCCCGAGCGTCGTCGTCGGGCTCCTCGTGCTGTTCGCCGTCTCCAACCAGGGGCCGCTCGGCGCGCTCGAACTCGTGTTCACGAAGCAGGCGATGATCGTGTCGCAGTTCGTGCTCGCGACGCCGCCGATCACGGCGATCAGTCTCGCGGCGATAGCCGGCGTCGACCAGAACGTCCGCGACGCCGCCCGCGCGCTCGGCGGCACGCGCCTCGACGTGGCGCTCGTCGTCCTCAAGGAGGCCCGGTACGGCATCGCCACCGCGGTCCTGGCCGGGTTCGGCCGCGCCATCAGCGAGGTCGGCTCCGTGCTCATCGTCGGCGGCAACATCACGGGCGCGGACGGGATCTCGAAGACGCGGACGCTGACGACCGCCATCCAGCTCGAGGCCCGACAGGGGCAGTACGAGACCGCGATGATCCTCGGCGCCGTCCTCGTCGCGCTCGTGTTGACGGTCAACGCCGTCGTGATCCGACTCGGCGACCAGGGGGTGCGGCGCTGATGCTCCGGCTCGGGAGTGTCTCCCGCTCGTACGGGGAGGAGACGGTGTTCCGCGACCTCTCGCTCGAGGTTGCGGCCGGTGAGATCGTCGCCGTCATCGGTCCCTCCGGCGTCGGCAAGTCGACGCTGCTCCGGACGCTCGCGCTCTCCGTCGAGCCCGACGAGGGGACCGTCGCGCTCGGCGGCACGGACGCGTGGACCGCCGAGGAGACCGAACGACTCGCCCTGCGGCGCCGGATCGGGATGGTGTTTCAGGAGGCGAGTCTCTTCGACGCGTCCGTCGCGCGCAACGTCGAGTACGGGCTCCGGATCCGCCGGTCGTGGGCGGAGAGGCTCCGGGCCGAACTCCGCTCGCTCGCCGGCCTCCACGAGCCCGCCGACGCCGTCCGCGACGCGCTCGACGTGGTCGGGCTCTCGGACGCGGCGACCCAGCCGGCGGGGTCGCTCTCCGGCGGCGAGGCCCAACGAGTGTCGTTCGCCCGCGCGCTGGCGTACGACCCCGACGCCCTCCTCCTGGACGAGCCCACCTCCGACCTCGATCCGCGGAACACCGCCGTCATCGAGGCGGCGATGACGCAGGCCCGTGACCGGGGGATCGGCGTCGTCGTGGCGACCCACGACATGCATCAGGCGGAACGCGTCGCCGACCGGGTCGCGGTGCTGCTCGACGACGGTATCACCGAGGTCGGTCCGACAGAGGCGATCTTCGAGGAGCCGGCGGACGAGCGCACCCGGAAGTTCATCTCCGGGGAGCTGGTGTACTGACCGGTGTCAGGCGACCGTATCGGTGTCGAACGATAGGCGAACCGCCTCGCCGGCGTCGGCGTCGCCCGGATCGACCACGTCGTCGCCGGCGGCGAAGCCGGCGTGGAGGTGCTCGTAGGTGCGATCGATCGCCTCCACGATCACCTTCGTCTCGCTCGTGACGGGCATGAAGTTCGTGTCGCCGTCCCACCGCGGGACGACGTGGGTGTGGAGGTGATCGATCGAGCCGCCGGCGGCGGTCCCCCCGAGGTTCTGACCCGTGTTGATCCCGTCGGGGTCGACGTCGCGGCGTATCGCCGCCAGCGTCGCCGTCTTCAGGCGCGCGTGGTCGAGCAGCGTCGCGTCGTCGAGGTCGGTGGGGTCCTCGTGGTGCTCGCGGGGGATCACCATCGCGTGTCCGGGGTTGTACGGCGCGTTGTTCAGGAGGACGTAGTTCCGCTCGCTCTTGGCGACGACCCGGGCCTCACGGGCGTCCTCGCGCTCGGGCAGGACGCAGAAGGGACACCCGTCGATCGGGTCCGCGTCTCGCTCGACCCATTCGATCCGCCACGGGGCGTAGATCCGGTCCATCAGTCGAAGTCGTGGATCCCCGCGGTCGTCACCTCGATGCCGTCGTCCGTGATCAGGAGCGTGTGTTCCGCCTGGCTGACGAGCGCGTCGTCGGCCTCCTTCAGCACGGGGTACCCCTTGATCGCGTTCGCCTGCTTGAGCCGGCGGAGCGCCATCTCGACGCGGTCGCCCTCCAGCCACCGGGCGGCGAACGGGAGGTCGTCGAACGCCTCGATCTCCTCCAGCGCCTGCCGCGCGCGGCGGTCGCGCACGCTCCCCGACCCCTGTCGCTCGAAGATCTCCTCCTCGGTGCCCTCACCGACCTTCCCGCGGCCGTCGGTGGCGAACGGCTCGATGGCGACCACCTGTCCCGGCTCCAGCTCGACGGAGCGGTCGACGCCCCGGTTCGGGATCGTCGGTCCGGTGTGCGCGTCGTAGCGCTCGACGCCGTGACCGGAGAGGTTGAGGACCGGGGTGTAGCCGTACCCGCGGATCACGTCCTCGATCGCTCCCCCGACGACGCCGACCTCGACGCCCGGGCCGGCCTCGTCGACCGCCGCCTCCAGCGCCATCTCGGCGGCCTCGACGAGCTCGGGAGTGCCCGTGTGGTCGACGGTCACCGCGGCGTCGGCGATGTACCCGTCGACGTGGACGCCGATGTCGAGACACACCATCTCCTCGCCGAACTCGGTGTCGTCGTCGCGGCACGGGGTGGCGTGCGACGCCTCCGGGTCGACGCTGATGTTGACGGGGAACGCGAGCCCGGCTCCCTGCTCGCGAATGAAGTCCTCGGTCCACTCCGCGACCTCCAGGTGCGTCCGCCCCGGCTCGACCATCTCGCGGGCCTCGTTCGTCGCCTCCACCAACACCGCACCGGCCTCCCGGTAGCTCTCGACCGCGTCGTCGTCCAGGGATCCGTGGCTCATGGTCGCCGGTTCGGTCAGCGACCGCAAAGAGGTTGCGGAGGAGGCCCGACGGCCTCAGTCGCGGCGGTCCGTCGCGGTCCGGTTCTCGGCCTCGACCGAGGCGCCCGCTCGGTCGGGCTCGCTCGCGTTCCCGGCCGCGGCGCCCGCATCGTCTGGCTCGGTCGCGTTCCCGGCCCCTGCAACTCCGCCCTCCGTGTCGCCGGAGTCCACGCCCGCCGAATCTCCGCCCGCCGGCTGTTCGGCTCCGTTCGACTCCGTCGCCGCCTCCCGGTCGTCCGCCTCGGCGGCCGGTAACCACATCGCGACCGCCGTGCCCCTCGGTTCCCGCGTCTCGATGTCGATCTCGCCGCCGGACTCCGCGACGATCCAGTGGACGAGCCAGAGCCCGAGACCGCTCGCGTGTTCCAGCGCCGTCTCGCGCGCCTCCGTGAAGACGGTCCGCTCGACGGGCGGGATCCCCGGTCCGTCGTCGGCGACCTCGATCCGATACCCGTCGTCGGCCGCCGTGACGGTCACCTCGACGACGGGGCGCTCGCGGTCGTTGTGGACGACGGCGTTCTCCAGTACGTTCCGGACGGCGGACTCCAGCAGTTCGTCGGCGGACACGGCGGCGAGATCGGGAGTCGAGACCGTCACGGTCGCGTGCGGGAACGACGAGTCGAGCGACGCACAGAGGCGCTCGACCAGTTCCGAGAGGTCTATCGTCGCCTGTTCCGAGTCGCCGTGGAGCGCGACGTCGATCTCGCGGGCCTGGTCGCTGAGGTGCGTCAGCGTCTCTACCTTTCGGTCGATGATGTCCAGGTACTCGTCGCCCGCCTCGTCGACGTGGTCGCGAAGCAGGTCGGCGTATCCGCCGATGACGTTCGTGTCGTTCTTGAGGTCGTGTCTGAGCACGCGGTTGAGCACTTGGAGCCGCTGTTCGTACCGGCGACTCTCCGTCACGTCGGTCGCGGTGATCACGACCTCCTCGGCGTCGTCGAACAGGCGCTCGACGGTCGTCTCGAACAGTCGCCAGTTCCCGTCGACGTGCGCGATCCGGTGGTCGATCGACTGCGACTCGTCGGTCTCGAACGCCCGTTCGAACGCGCGCTGGGAGTCCAGCCGGTCGTCGGGATGGACCAGATCCACGATCGGCCGCCCCTCGATCTCGACGGGTCTGTGACCGAGCAGCCGCTCTATCGACGGACTCACGTAGCGGACCAACCCGTCGGCGCCGCAGACGGCGATGACGTTCGGCGACTTCTCGATGAGGGTCCGGTACCGACGCTCGAGGGTCTCCTGCTCCGTGACGTCCCGGAACAGGAGGACGGTGCCGTCGCCGTCGTCGTCCCGCGCCGTCGCCGCTCGGTCGGTGCCGACGATCGCGTAGACGCTCACGACCAGAAACCGGTGGCCCTCGCCGTCCTCGTAGGTCATCCGAAACTCCGTCTCGGGCGGGCCGTCGCCCGTCACCGCCTCGACGACCCTCGGGGCGCACGCGAATGCCTCCGAGACGTCGCATCCGACCGAGACGGCCGGGAACAGCCGCGTCGCCGGCTCGTTGACGTCGGCGATTCGGCCGGCCGAGTCCACGACGACGACGCCGTCGGCGAGGTTCGTGAAGACGGCGTCGCGGGCGACCGGCGAGAGGTCGAAGAGCCGGTGTCTGAACACGACCCAACCGATCAGGCCCGACGTAGCCGCGAACGTCACCGGCGTGAAGTCGACGAACCGCGGCCCTATGGCGCCCGAGATCCCGACGGCCCCGGCCACGGTCGGGACCGCGCCCGCGACGAGCAATAGCGCCGCCTGTCGGCTGAACACGCCATCGCGGGCGAGCGCCGCGTGACCGAGGAGGGCGAACGTCAGGAGGTTCACGGCGTACGAGTACGCCACGAACGCGAGAAGCGCCGGCGTGGGGCCGTACTCCATGACGAGATACCCGCCGGCGTCGGCGAGGGAGGGCCCGCGGAAAAAGAGCGGATCGGGGCCGTACAGGAGGGTCCCGCAGACGACGGTCGTCGGAACGAGACAGAGGAGCGCGAACCGACGCGGACGGAGCCACGCCGTCCGTTCGACGTACGCGAGGACGAACGCGGGCCAGGCCACAGCGAGGACGGCGACCCCGATCCAGACGAACCGGTTCCAGAAGAGGGTCGCGTCGAGTTCGGTCGCCGACAGCTGCGCCGCGTACGCCAGCGACCAGATCCCGCCGCCGAGCGCGACCCCGAGGAACCCCCGGAGGAGGGGGCCGTCCGCTCGTCTCCGGTTCGTCGCGACGTACGCGGCGAAGGAGAACGAGGCGAGCGCCGCCACGAGCAACGGGGCCGTGTACGGCGTCGGTTGCCACACCATCGATACCGGTAGCATGACAGTAGCGGATAAAAGTGGACCGGACCGAACGCCCTAAGGCGCCCCCGAAACGACGGGAGGTATGCTCGAACCGGGCGATTCCGCACCCCCGATCACGCTGTCAGACCAGCGCGGCGAACCCGTCACCGTCGACCCCGGCGACGCGCTGTACACGGTCGTCTACTTCTATCCGCGCGCCGACACGCCGGGCTGCACCGCGGAAGCGTGCGGCTTCCGCGACGAGTGGGACGCCTTCGCGGAGGCCGACGTCGCCGTCGTCGGTATCAGCGACGACCCCGTGGCGGACCTGGCGGACTTCGCCGAGTCGTACGACCTCCCGTTCACCCTGCTCTCGGATCCGGACGGCGAGGTCGCGAGCGCGTACGACTCCTACGGCGAGAAGCAGATGTTCGGAAACACCTTCGACGGCGTGTTCCGGAACACGTACGTGCTCGACGACGAGGGCACCGTCGTCCTCGCGTACGAAGGCGTCTCCCCCGAGGACCACGCGGTCGAGATCGTCGAGGACATCGCCGCGCTGGACGAGTGAACCCGGCTGCGGGATGCTGTTTAAATAACCCGCTGACCCGCTGTTTAAAACAACCCACCGATTCGGTGTTTAAAATAACCCGCCGACCCGCGAGAGGAGCCGCGGCACCTCGTCGGCGATCGCGTGCCGCTTCAACAGCGCAAACCCGACGACGATGACGAGGAAGCCGGCGAGCGTCAGCGACGTCACGGGCTCCGCGAGCAGCACCGCGCCGGCCACGGTGGCGACCACCGGAACGACGTAGGAGACGAGGTTGATCTCGAACGCGCCCAGCCGGTCGAGCAGCGTGAAGTAGATGGCGTACGCGACGGCCGAGGACAACACCCCGAGGAACAGCAGCGCGCCGACCGCCGGGAGCGCGGTCGCCGGGAGCTGTTGTGGCTCGCCGGCCCCGAGGCTGAACCCGTGAATGAGCAGGCCGCCGAACAGCATCGCCCAGCCGGTGAGTGCGACGCTGGAGAAGCTCGTTTCCACGGTGCGGAGCCCGACGCTACCGACCGCGACCGCGATCACGCCGATCGAGATGAGCCCGACGCCGATCGTGACGCCCCCGGCGAGGTTCGCGGGGTCCGGCTGGGCGACGAGCCCGACGCCGATGAACGCGAGCACCACGCCGAAGGCGCCCCGAGCGTCGAGGTCGGATCCGCCGATCCAGGCGGCCGCGACGGCCGCGGTCGCGATCGGGACGAGGCTGTAGGTGATCGAGGCGATTCCGCTTGTCGTGTACTGCTGGCCGACGAACAGAAGCGAGTTGTTGACCGCGACGGAGAGCCCTCCGCTGAAGCCGATCGCGGCCAGGTCGCCGCGCGTGCGCGGGAGCGGTCCCGCCTCGGTGAGGAGGACGTACGAGACCAGCACCAGCGCCGCTATGTCGAACCGGTACGCGGCGTACAGGAGGGGCGGATAGTAGTCGAGGCCGACCTCGATGGCGACGAAGGAGCCGCCCCACAGCATGGAGAGCGTGAAGAACAGAACGACGTCTCGGTACCGTGACACGGACGGAGAGACGGCGGCCGAGAGTAAAGGGGTGTCCGTTCCGGACGGTGCCGCCGGATCGAGGTCCTCGCAGACCACGCGTTCGCCGGTCCGGTCAGCAGGTGCGGACGATCAGTAGACGCGGACGGTCAGTGGACGCGGACGCTTAGTGGACGCGGACGCTTAGTGGACGCGGACGGTCAGTAGCCGCGGACGATCAGGTAGTCCGCGAGGTCCTCGAGGAGGCTCCGCGAGCCGCTCTCCGGGAGCAGTTCGAGGTGCTCTTTCGACCGCGCCGTGAGGTCCTCGGCCGTCTCGCGGGCGTACGCGATGGACCCGGCCTCTTCGAGGGCGGCGACCGCGTCCTCGATGGCCGACTCCGTGACCTCCGCCGGGGTGTCGGCGTCCACCAGCCCGTCGACGTCGACGCCCTCCTGCCGCGCGTGAAGGGTTATCAGCGTCTCTTTCCCCTCGACGAGGTCCGAGCCGCGCTGCTTCCCGAGGTCCTCCGACGGGACGGTCAGGTCGAGCACGTCGTCTTGGATCTGGAACGCTCGCCCCGAGTCGATCCCGTACTTGTACAACGCGTCGACGACCTCGTCGTCGGCGCCGAGCAGGACGGCCGGCGTCGCCGCCGACGCCCCGTACAGGACCGCGGTCTTCAGCTCGACCATCTCCAGGTACTCCTCCGGGAGAATGTCGTCGCGCGATTCGAAGGAGACGTCGAGCGCCTGTCCCTCGCAGATCTGCGTGCAGGTGGACGCGAGCATGCGCATCGCCTCCAGCCCGTTCGCCGGCTCCGCACCCGTCTCCGTCATGAACTCGAACGCCTTCGAGTAGAGGGTGTCGCCGGCGAGGATCGCCGTCGACGTGTCGTACTTCTCGTGGACGGCGGGGACGCCGCGCCTGAGGTCGTCCTCGTCCATGATGTCGTCGTGGATCAGGGTGAACGACTGGATCACCTCGATGGCGACCGCGGCGCGCATCACGTCCACCTCGCTCCCGTCGAGGGCGTCGAACTCGCGGAAGTCGACGCTCATCGGCTCGACGCCCGTGACGGCCTCGGCGGCGAGCGTCGCCACCGTCGGTCGGAGCCGCTTCCCGCCCGCCTCGAGGATGTACCGCGTCGCCTCGTAGAGGCGCTCCGGATGCTGTACCGGCAGCTCTTCGTCGATAGCGGCGTTGACCAGTTCACGCCGCTCGCGGATGGCTTCCAGCACCCGCGCCTCCTTCGTCTCGCTCGTCATTCGACGAGTTGCATGACGCTGCCGTTCTGCGTGACGTGGACGTCACGTCCGAGCTTGTACCCCTGCGACTTCGCGAGGTTCACGTACGGCGAGCGGCCCTCCAACGACTGGTGGGCCGGGATCAGGTGCTGCGGCTGGAGCGCCTGCAGCATCTGGTAGTGCCCCTCCTCGCGGAGGTGGCCGGAGACGTGGATGTCGTCGTAGATGCGGGCGCCCTGCATCCGGAGGAGCTGTTCGGACTGGTAGCGCTGGCCCTCGTTGGTGGGCTCCGGGATGACGCTGGCGCTGAAGACGACCTTGTCGCCGTCGTCGATTTCGTACGGGGTCTCGCCGCGGCCCATGCGGGTCAACATCGCGCGCGGCTCGCCCTGATGACCCGTCACGATGGGGAGGAAGTTCCCCTTCCCCTCCTTCATGATCCGCTTGAACGCGCGGTCGACGGACTTCCGATGACCGTACATGCCGACGTCGCCCTGGAAGTCGACGAAGTCGAGCCGCTCGGCCGTGCCGGAGTACTTCTCCATCGAGCGCCCGAGCAGGACCGGCTGTCGGCCGATCTCGCGGGCGTACTCGACGAGGGTCTTCACGCGGGCGATGTGTGAGGAGAACGTCGTGGCGATGATCCCGCCCGTGTAGTCCTCCATCGAGGTCAGCGTGTCGTGGACGTGCTTTTTCGCGTACGACTCGGAGGGGGTCCGCCCCTTCCGGCCGGCGTTCGTACAGTCCTCGATGTAACAGAGGACGCCCTCGTCCTGGCGGCCGATCTCGCGGAACCGGTCCATGTCGATCGGGTCGCCGATGACGGGGGTGTGGTCCAGTCGCTTGTCGAGCCCGTAGACGATGGCGCCCTCGGGCGTGTGGAGGACCGGGTTGATCGCGTCGATGATCGAGTGCGTGACGTTGACGAACTCCATCTCGACCTGCTCGGAGTCGCCGATCGCCATCGTGCCGCCCGCCTTCATCTTCACGAGGTCGTTGTCGACCTGGAACTTGCCCTCGTCCGCGATCTGCTGTTTGACGAGCTCGATCGTGTACGGGGAGCCGACGATCGGGGCGTCGTACCGGTGGGCGAGCTTCGGGATGCCCGCGATGTGGTCGAGGTGGCCGTGGGTGGGGACGATCGCCTGGACGTCGCCCTCCAGCTCGCTCATGACGCGGTCGTCCGGGATCGCGCCCATGTCGATCAGGTCGAGGCTGTGCATGCTCTCGGTCTCCACGTTGTCGTGGATGAGGACCTTACTGAGGTTCAGGCCCATGTCGAAGATGACGATGTCCTCGCCCGCTCGAACCGCCGTCATCTGTCGACCGACCTCTTCGTAACCGCCGAGTGTCGCAATTTCGATTTCCATGGTTTGTCGATGTAGAACGCCTGTACGGCGTCTATCACTGAAACCCCGCAAGGAGCCGTCAGCGCTTCGTCCGACCGCGCGTCGTTGAGGCCCCGCTACGGCCGAGCCGACGTCGGCTCACCGTGTCCCGCGGGAGTGTGGTATCGGGAGATACAGGTGCCCATCTTAAAAACACCGGGGTTCGGGCGTGACCGAGCCGGTCGGTAACACGCCGGTCCCCGGCCGCTTCGTAGCGCGTGAGCGGGTTCTGAGGGAATTCGCCCTCCCGCGTCCCAGTATTTTTAATAGCGCGACGGGTAGGGTAGGTACAATGAGTGGACGACCCCTCGACGTGCTCGAAGCGTCGCTCGAGGAGCCGGTGACGGTACACCTGAAGGACGGGACGACCTACTACGGAGTCTTAGCCGGCTACGACCAACACATGAACGTCGTCATCGAACCGGAGGACGACGTCACCGACCGCGTCGAGGACGATCTCGACGGGGAGTTCGCCGTCGCGATCGAAGACACAACGATTATACGCGGCGATAACGTCGTCACCATCAAAGCATGACCGGCTCCGGAACGCCCTCTCAGGGGAAGAAGAACAAGACGGTTCACGTGAAGTGTCGACGCTGCGGCGAGAAGTCCTACCACAGTAAAAAGGAGCGCTGCTCCTCCTGCGGCTTCGGGAAGTCCGCGAAACGCCGCGGCTACGCGTGGCAGTCGAAGAACGGCGACCACTGACGACGACGGCGGTTTGATTCTCTCCTTTCCGCGCTGCTCTCGGAGCGACTGCTGTTTTTGAACGTCGGTCGGCCCAACCCTTACTATCCGCGGTCGCCGAGTCCGGACATGGACCTGTCCGTCGTCGACCTCTCGCCGGTCCCCCCGGGTGGGACCGCCGCCGAGGCATTCGCGAACACGGTTGCAGCCGCCGAGCGGGCGGAGCGGCTCGGCTACTCGCGCTTCTGGGTCGCCGAACACCACGGGAGAGCCGATCGCCTCGCGGGGACGACCCCGGAGGTGCTCCTCGGCCGGCTCGCGGCGGCGACCGACGCCATCCGGCTCGGCAGCGGCGCCGTCCTGCTCAACCACTACAGCCCGTTCAAGGTCGCGGAGGCGTTCGGGACGCTGGACGGGCTGGCGCCGGGCCGCGTCGACGTGGGCATCGGCAGGGCGAACGGCTCGCCGGCCGCCGACCGCGCGCTCGGGACGAGCCGCCGCGTCGAGAATCCGAACGAGGACCACGAGGAGCGGATCCGCGCGCTCGTGAGCCACCTCTACGACACCTACCCCGACGGTCACGAGTACGCCGACCTCGGTGTCCCGCGGTCCGGCGAGTCACCCCCGGTCCCGTGGGTGCTCGGGTCGAGCCCGGCGAGCGGCGAAATCGCCGGGACCCTCGGGCTCCGGTACTGCTTTGCCGGGTTTATCCGCCCCGGATTCGCGGAGCGCGCCTTCGCGGCCTACCGCGAGGCGTTCGACCCGGGGACGCTCCCGGGCGGCCCGGACGAGCCGACCGGGATGCTCGCGATCAACGCCGTCGCGGCGGAGACCGACGAGGCCGCGGCGCGACGGCGCGCGCCCGCGGAGGCGGTTTATAAACGGATGCGGCGGGGCGACCTCGGAGACTCGACGCCGACCGTCGAGGCGGCGATCGACGAGCTCGGCGGGGTTCCGGAGCCGACGCCCGCGACGCTGGACGCCGGCGAGTGGCCGCGGTCGGTCTCGGGGAGCCCGGCGACGGTCGCGGGCCTGCTCGAACAGCTCGCCGACCGCGTCGGCGTCGACGAGGTGATGATCCAGCACACGGTTCCCGACCACGACGACGCGCTGGAGTCGCACGCGCTGCTGGCCGAGGCGATGGATCTCGACTCGCGGGCATAAATCGACACCGGCGCGGTAGCCGCTCTCGATCCCGCGAGTGTTCTTTGAGAAGCAGTCGGGAACAGGTCAGTGACGAACACCTCCAAAGTCTCAGCCGTTCGTTTATAAGAGATTGACTCCGTATCGGCGGTACACACCCCCAAAGCCCCAGCCGTGACGACTCGCGCGACTCGCTGCAGTCCTCGGTCGCTCGCCGCGTTCGCTCCCTGTGGTCCTTGCGTCGTCGAGCTTCGTCCTCGACGGCAGCGAGGCGCTTCGGGCCTCTGGCAGCCGGCGCTCCGCGCCGGCGACTGCCCCTTTGAGTCCCCTCCCGCACAGCACCGCAACCGCACCTCACACCTCCCCAGCCTCGCGGTTCGCGCTTCTCCGAGCGCTCACCGCGTCCCTCGCGCACGCTCCTCACGGCCGCCGAGAGCGGCCGCTCGGAGGCGCGCGCCGCGGCAGATCGGTTTATAAGTAATGATGCGCTCGCGGACCTACTCCACGCGCTCGCGGGCCGCCGCGATCAGCATCGGCAGCATCACCGTCGCGTCGCCGTAGACGGACGCGTTGCGCGCGTCTTTCTCCAGTTTCCCCCACGAACGGGCCTCGTCGAGGGTCGCGCCGGAGAGCCCGCCCGTCGCCTCCGGGTCCATCGTGATCTGGACCGCGTAGTCGTACGCCCGCGGCGTGACGAGCATCGTCTGGAGCGTGAAGTTCTTCGGGACGCCGCCGCCGACGAGCAGACACCCGGCGTCGTCGGCCTCGAACGCGAGGTCGGTCAGCTCCGTCATGTCGGCCAGGGCGTCGAGCGTGAAGTCGGCCGTCTGCGCGTACATCCACGCCTGTAACCCGAGCACGGAGTCCTGCACCGCGGGGCAGTAGACGGGCACGTCGCACTCGTACGCCGCGGCCGCGACGCCGGGGTCCTCGGCCACGTCGTCGCGCACGTTGACCGCGGCGTTCGCGCGGCCGAGCTCCCGCGTGAGGTCGGCGATGGAGACGACGCCGTCTCCCGACCCGTCGCGTTCGCCGTCGGCGTCGGGGTCGGCCTCCAGCGCCGGGAACACCTCCTCCCGGAGGTGTCCCTCGAAGGCGGCGAAGTGCTCCTGCGGGAGGTAGACGTTGTAGATGCGGTCGACGCCCTCGTCGCGGAGCCCTTCGTCGTGCTCGCGGAGGCTCTTCTCCGGGTCGTGGGTCCGGCCGTGGTGGTGTTTCCCGCCGATTGCCTCGATCGCGTCGTGGGTGAGGTTCGCCCCGGTAGTGACCAGGGCGTCGACGTAGCCGTCGCGGATCAGGTCGGAGACGATTCGCCGCATCCCGGCGGGGACCATCGCGCCGGCGAGCGAGAGGAAGACGGTGCAGTCCTCGTTCGCGAACATCTCCGCGAGCACGTCGCCCGCCTCGTTGACCGACGCCGCGCCGATCCCGGCGTCGCCGTACCCCTCGACGAGCTGGCCGACGGTCATGCCGGCCGTCGCCCTGGTGTGTCCGACCGGGTCCTCGTGGAACTCCTCGCGGTGTGGGTCGTCGTGGCCGTGTCCGTCGTGGTCGGCGTCACGCTCCTCCCCGTCGCGTCCCTCCTCCTCGTGTTCGTCGCTGTCGCTCATATCGAACGATGCGGCGGGTGACCGTTTGAAACGACCGATCTACCGTCCGTGCGACCCGCCGCTCACCGGCGGGAACAGCGCCAGTTCGTCGCCCGTCTCCAGCGTCGTCGCCAACCCGTCGTCGTGGTGGACGCTTCGACCGTTTCGGAGGACGTTGATGTGATCGGCCACCGTCCCGTCGTCGAGCACGCGCTCCCGGAGGTCGGGGTGCGCGTCGAGCAGGGCGTCGAGCGCGTCCCCGACCGTGTCGCCCGGCGACGCCTCCACCTCGACGATCCGGTCGCCGGCGATCTCCGCGAGGTCCGCGAACAGCTTCCACTCCATACGTTGGCCCCGCGCGGACGCCTCAAGAGCGTTGCGCCCCGTCGTCGGCTCCCGGTTCCTCCTCGTCGGCCGGTTCGGCTCCGACGTCGACGCGGTCGCTCTCTTCGGTGGCGTTGGCCTCGAACCGACGGAGCGCGTCGGGGCGCCCGACGAGGTACACCAGGTCGCCGGCGTCGAAGGTGTACGCGCGCGGCGGAATCGGCTGGACGGGCCCGTCCTCCGGTCTGACGGCGGCGACGACGATCGACACGTCTCCGACGGTGCTCCCGGCGAGGGCGCTCCCGGCGTCGACGGTGATCGCCGCCATCGTCTCGTCGGCGGTCCGAAGCAGCGAGGCGAACTCCCGGTCGGACTGCTGTTCCGTCGGCAGCGTCACGAGGCGGTAGGACTCCTCGTCGACGAGGGCCTCCGCGTCGGACTCGTCGAGCGTGACGGTCGCCGCGTCGCCTGCGACGCCGCGGAGCTCGCCGGTCGCGACGCGTCTCGGCTCGGGGTCGGTCCGCCACAGCTGCACCACGTCGCCGGCGGTCGCGTTGTTCGGCGGGTCCGCGGCCACGGCGACGGCGGCAGACCCGGGCGCGAGCGTCGGTCCGAGCCCGGCCGCGCGGGAGCCGACCGCGAAGTACCCTAACTCACCGTCGCCCGTGACGTCGACGTCGACGTACCCGACGCCGTAGTCGCTCTTCACCCGGGAGACGAGCCGCTCGCGGAGTTCCTCGCCGGAGAGCTTCCGCGCGAACAGCAGGGTCCGCTCTGCCATCTCGGCTTTCTTCTCGGGTGACACCGGGTCGTAGGTGTCCATGTCTCTGATCTCCTCGGCCGGCGGGAGCGTGACCGTGGTGAATCGCCCGACCGCCCGGACGATACCGCTCAGCTCGCCCTCCAGCTGGCTGGCGGCCGAGAGCGCGAACACGTCGACCGCGAGCCGGTCGCCGAGGTACCGGCCGACCGGAGCGGTGACCGCCGCGACGCCGAGAGACACGACGTTGAAGAAGACGCTCTCCGGTTCGAGCAGCGCCGGGCTGTCGCCGACCGCGATCGCGCCGAGCGAGGTCGTGTTGAGGTACAGCGCCACCACGGAGACGCCGAGCAAGAGGGTGACTCCCTCGGGGACCTCGTCGCGGAAGTACCACCGATACGTCAGTGCCGCCGCCCCCGCGACGAGAGCGGAGAGGGCCGCGAAGGTAGCGAGCGCGGCCACCGCCTGCCGCGGCCGATCGAAGCCGACGTCCACCGGGGGCGCGACGGCGACGAGGTGTTGCCAGAGCCCCCCGATATCGACGGCGGTCGCTGCGACCGCGGCGGTCATCGGGCGGCCTCCGCGAACCGGTCGATCGCGTCGCGGCTCCCCACGACGAACAGCTCGTCCTCGGCGGACAGGCGCTGTGACCCGCCCGGCGCGATCGTCCACTCGTCGTGACGCGCCGCGAGGACGGCGACGTCGTAGACCTCTCGAACGCCGACCTCGCCGATCGTGTGGCCGTCGAGGGGACCGCCCGCGACGACGGACACCTTGCGGAACCGCTTGCCAGCGCGGCGAAGCAGCGTCGTGAGCTCGTACTCTCGCCGCGTCCCGCGAGAGAGCACCAGGACGCGTCCGCGGCCGGCGCGCAGGAGCGCCGTCGCCTCCGTCCGATCGACGGCGACCGTCACCCGCCCTTCCCCGCCGGTCGTCGTCGGCGCGCTCGCCGCCGGCGGGATCGGGGGCGCCTCGCCGCCGTCGGTTCTGGCGCCGCCGTCCCCGCGCGGCTCGGCGTCGCTCCGTTCGGTCTCGAGCGGGTCGCCGCCCGCGTTCCCGGTCTCGCCGACGGGGGCCTTCCCCGCACCTGGTTCCGGCGTCCCGCTCGTCCGGGCGGCCAGCACCGTCCCGTCTACGGCGAAGTCGTGGGCCAACACGCGCACGACGTCACCGCGGGCGATCCCGGTCGGGAGAAGCGCCGGCACCGACACCGCGCGCTTTCCCTTCGGGACCCGCTTGGACAGCGCCCCGGTCGGTGGCGCCGCGGCCACCGTCGCGTTGGCCCGTTCGTCGATCCGCACGGCGACGTCGGCCAGGTCGAACTCGGTGCGAAGCCGCTCGGCGAATCGGTCTTCCAGCTCGACGAGCGGGAGGTGGGCCGGGAACGTCCACTCCCCGTCGACGATCGCTCGGCGGGTCTCGGCCGGCAGCGGCGGATACCCCTCCATGTCGCTCACTTCCCCCGCGACCTCGACGGTCGCTCGTCCCCGGCCGCCGACCAGTTCGACGACGTCGGTCGAGAGGGTTCGGTCGCGGAGCTGCTGGAGCGAGAGGCGTTTCGGGACGGTGCCACCGAGCTTGTCGCCCTGCGCGTGCGCGTACAGCGAGAGCATCAGGATGACCACGATCGCCGTGAGGATCGCCGGCGCGCGCTCCGACGACCGGATCGTCTCGTCGTTGAGCGCGAGGAGTCCCCCGTTGATCCCCGCGAGCGCGAGCGCGAGGACGACGACCCCGAGCCCGGGTATCGTCACGCCGGTGACGTACTTGAACACGAATCCGAGCACTCCGGAGACCAGCGCGGGAAGGATCCCCGTGATGACCCCGAGGTAGATCCCGAAGACGATCTCGACGGGCAGTGACATACGCCCCACACTCGGCGGTGAGTTTAAACCGCTGTCGACAGACTGCGCCGCGTCTCCCTCGCGGGGTTTAAGTCGGCTCTCGGAGACGAATCGGTATGGAGCTGACCCGCGATTGGGTGACGGTGCGGGCGTCCATCGCCCTGACGTTCGCGGTCGCAGTGCTGTCTATCCTCGCGGGGCTCGCTCAGATCGGGGGATTGGGCGTCGACGGGCCGCTCGCCCCGTACGTCCCCGACGTCGTCCGCCAGACGGTCGGGTTCACGGGCACGATCACCGGCTTTTCGATGCTGGGAAGCGGCTTCGCGCTGCGGAGCGGGTACCGGCTCGGCTGGTACTCCACCGCGGTCCTGTTGCCGCTGACCGCGATACAGGGAATGATGCAGGCGTCGGTGCTGTCGTTCCCGCTGGTGGCGCTGTCGGTCCTGACGGTGCCCCCGCTCCTCTTCACCCGCGGGCGGTTCGACAGGCGGTTCTCCCCGTCGCCGACGCAGCTGGCGGCGGGCGCCGCGCTCGTGACCGCCATCTCGTACGGGACGGTCGGCACGTACGCGCTCCGCGACCAGTTCAACGGGGTGGAGACGATCGTCGACGCCTTCTATTTCACCGTCGTCACCGCCTCCACGGTCGGCTACGGGGATATCACTCCCGAACCCGGCGCGGCCGCCGACATCGCCCAGCTGTTCGTGCTCTCCTCGCTCGTGATGAACGTCGCCGCCTTCGCGGTGGCGCTCGGGGTCCTCCTCACGCCCGCCATCGAGGCCCAGCTCTCCAAGGCGCTCGGAAAAATGACTGACAGACAGATCGACCTCCTCGACGACCACGTCCTCGTGCTCGGCTACGGGGACCTGACGGAACCGATACTCGAAGAACTCGCCGCCCGCGACGGCGTCCAGTACGCCGTGGTGACGCCCGACGAGACGGCCGCTCGGCGGCTCGCCGACCGAGACATCCCGGTGTACACCGCGGACCCCAGCGACGTGGAGCCGCTCGAACGGGTCAACCTCGACGGCGCCCGCGCGATCGTCGCCGCGACGGAGGACGACGCGCGCGACGCGCTCGCCATCCTCACCGCCCGTCAGCTCAACCCCGACGTGCGGATCGTCGCGGCGGTGACCCAGCGAGAGAACATCGACAAGCTCCGCCGGGCCGGCGCGGATCAGGTCATCTCGCCGTCGACGCTCGGGGGGCACATCCTCGTCGACTGCGCGTTCGGCGCGGACAGCGAGGACGCGACGACCGACCTGCTCGGCGACGCGATCGACGACGTGGAGGACCTCGACGACCCGACCGCCTGACCCCGGTTTCCTCTCTCCCGCTGAGTCAGCGGCCGCGTCGCCCCCGCTAGCTCGGCGACTGCGTCGCCCCCTCAGCGACTCTGTCGGCCCTTCGTCTGCCGGTAGTCCCGGCTCAACACGTTCTCCCGCATGTGCTCGCGGAAGGCGTCGGCCTCTGCGTCGGTCATCTCGGCGGGCTCTTTCATCGGGACCAGCTCGAACCCACGCCCGCGGATCGTCGTCGCGTGCTCGGCGTCGATGTCGAAGGAGTCGGGCCGTCGCGTCGTGTACTCGACCGCGAGCTCGCGGAGGGGGCGCTCCCCGACGGGGACGATGATCTGGGGGTTGATCATCCGGATCTCCGCGTTGAGGAACGGCTCGCAGGTGTCGACCTCGCGGTCGGTCGGCTCGCGGTCCGGGTGCCGACAGCGCGTGAGGCTAGTGAAGAAGACGTTCTGGACGTCCGGCTCCGCGGCGTCCGGCGGCGATCGGACGAACCCGAGGTCGCCGAAGATCGACTGGACCCGTTCGCCCCCGTCCGCCCCCGTGAAGGGCACACCGTTCGCTTCGGCGACCGCCGTCGGACGGGTCCCGACGACGAGGAACTCGGCGCCGACGTCGCCGTAGCCGTGGACGACGCGCTCGCGCGCGTCGCACAGCTCGGGACAGTTCTCGCACGCCGTGTCCATCCCGAACGGGTTCCGGAACTCCTGTTGATTCGCGTCCACGAGCGTACTGCGTCCCGCGAGCCCCTAAACGCTCCGCTGGTGAGGGCGGGAGTCGGCGTCGAGAACGGCCTCGTCGGCGGAGAGTCAGTTCAGCGCGTAGGTGTCGCCGTCGCAGTCGACCATGCCCTCGCGCTTGAGGGTCTTCAGGATACTGTACAGCGAGATCTTCTTCATGCCGAGCGACTCGCCCATCTCCGAGACGGTGGCGGTGCCTTTCGTCGTCAGATACAGGTACACGAGCTTGGCACGGGGAGACTGCAGCTCCGGCGGCAGGGCCGGCGCCGCGGGACGTGCGGTCTCTGTCTCTATCATCTTGATCGGAGCGAGGGGTTCGACGATAATAAACCCCCTATTCAACGATCGTCGAAACAGTCTACATCGACGAGGGATCGGCGAGCGCCGTCGAAACGAGGGAATACCGACGACGGAGTCACCGGATTTCGGCGACGGCGGCGGCCGAGCGAGCCGGTCGTTTCGACCGATGACGGATAGGAGACCGTGAACGATCCGGAACGATCGTGTCGGTCCCGGCGGTTCAGTACGAGCGGCTCTTCGGCTCGTACGTCTTGTCCTCGCCCTCGAGGATCGCCGGCTTGTACCAGAGTTCGGGCTCGCCGTCGTTCCACGAGACGAGCGTGTGTTTCAGCCAGTTCTCGTCTTTCCGCTCCTGGTGTTCCTTGCGCCAGTGCGCGCCGCGGAACTCCTCGCGAGCGAGCGCGCCCATCGTGAGCGCCTCCGCGATGTCGAGGATGTTCCGCGTCTCCATCGTCTGGATCAGGTCGGTGTTGAACGTCCGGGACGGGTCGGAGACGGCGACGTCTTTGTACGCCTCGCGAGCCTCGCGGAGGTCGACGAGGGTCTCTTCGAGCCGACCCTCCTCGCGGAACACGTTGACGTTGGCGGTCATCGTCCGTTGGACCTCCGAGCGGATCTCCGCGTGGTTGCGGCCTCTCCGCGAGAGCAGCGTGTCGACGCGGTCCTTCGCTCGCTCGACGGCGGTGGCGAGCACGCCCTCGGCGTCCGTCGCCACCGCGCCGCCGTCGGCCGCGGCCGGGCCCCGGCCGCCCGTCTCGCCGACTTCGACCTCGAACTCGTAGTCCGCGGGCTCCCACTCGCCCTCCTTGCCGGTCGGGATCTCGGCCTCGCCCATGTCCTCGCCGGCGGCGTGGCGGCCCGCGCGCTTGCCGAAGACGATGAGCTCCGGGAGGGCGTTGCCGCCGAGGCGGTTCGCGCCGTGGACAGACGCACAGGCGCACTCGCCCGCGGCGTACAGCCCGCCGATGGCGGTCTCGCCGAACTCGTTGGTCTCGATGCCGCCCATCGCGTAGTGCTGACCCGGCTTGACCGGCATCGGCTCCGTGAGCCCGTCGGCGCCCTCGAAGTCCTCCGCGAGGTGGAGGATGTTCTCCAAGCGGTCGAGGATGCGCTCCTCGCCGAGGTGGCGCATGTCGAGGTGGACGTACTCGTCCTCGATGCCGCGCCCCTCGTTGACCTCGGTCAGCTCGGCGCGCGAGACGACGTCGCGGGAGGCGAGCTCGCCGTCGTTGTTCGCGTAGCCGTGCTCGAACATGAACCGCTCGCCCTTCTCGTTGTAGAGGATGCCGCCCTCGCCGCGGACGCCCTCAGAGATCAGGACGCCCGTCGACGGCAGCGTCGTCGGGTGGAACTGGATGAACTCCATGTCCTCCATCGGGACGCCCGCGCGGTACGCCATCGCGACGCCGTCGCCGGTGTTCGCGACCGCGTTCGTGGTGTGGTCGAACACCTGGCCCATCCCGCCCGTCGCGAGGATGACGCCGTTCTTCGCGCGGAAACCGCTGACCTCGCCGCTCTGGATGTCGTAGGCGACGACGCCGTGACAGGTGCGGTCGGCCGGGTCCTCCTCGTCGGTGACGGCGAGGTCCATCACGTGCCACTCGTCGTACACCGTGATACCGCGTTTGACCACCTGCTCGTACATCGTGTGGAGCATCTGGTGGCCCGTCTCGGCGCCGGCGTACGTCGTTCGGGGGAACGAGAGGCCGCCGAACGGTCGCTGCGAGACCCGACCGTCCTCCTCGCGGGAGAACGGCATCCCCCAGTGTTCGAGCTGGATGACCTCCTCCGGGCTCTCCCGACAGAGGGCCTCGACCGCCGGCGCGTCGCCGAGGTAGTCCGACCCCTTCATCGTGTCGTACGCGTGGTCCTGCCAGGAGTCGCCGTCACGCAGCGCCGCGTTGATGCCGCCCTCGGCCGCGCCCGTGTGCGAGCGGACCGGGTGGAGTTTCGAGACCATGGCCACGTCGGCCCCGGCTTCTTGCGCCGCGATCGCCGCCCGGAGTCCCGCCCCCCCGGCGCCGACAACGACGACGTCGTGTTCGTGCATTGTAGGTATGATATTTCGTTGGTTCTGGATGCCCTTGAGCGTGTCTCCCGCGGTTACCAGAATTTCAGGTTGTTCTTGACCGCTTCGCGCTTCAGCTCCTGGATGTGCTCGGTGAGTGGGATGTCCTTCGGGCACACCTCGGTACAGGAGAACAGGGTCTGACACCGCCAGACGCCGTGCTCCTGCTCGATGATCTCCAGCCGCTTCTGTTTGATGTCCTCGCCCTCGCGCTCGTCCATCGCGAACCGGTAGGCCTTGTTGATCGCGGCCGGGCCGAGGTACTCGTTGTCGCCGGCGGCGATGTTACACGAGGACATGCACGCGGCACACCAGATGCAGCGCGTCGACATCTTCACCTTCTCGCGGTTCTCCCGCGTCTGGCGCTGCTCCTCCAGCTCGCCGTCGGGATACTCGTTCGTCTGGAAGTACGGCTCGACGGCCTCCATCTGGTCGTAGAAGTGCTCCATGTCGACGACGAGGTCCTTCTCGACCTCGGCGTGCGGGAGCGGCTCGACGCGGATCGGCTCCTCGAGGTCGACGATCTGCGTCTTACACGCCAGCTTCTGGCCCCCGTTGACGAACATGGCGTCCGAACCGCACACCGCCTGTCGGCAGGAGTGTCGGAACGTGAGCGAGGAGTCGTAGTTGTCCCGGGAGTACATCAACGCGTCGAGGACGGTCATCCCCTTCGTGAACGGGACGTGGAACGTGTCGAACCGGGGCTCCTGTTTCCCCTCCACCTCGGGGTCGTACCGGAACACCTTCAGTTCGATCGTGTCCTCGTCGGCGGCGGCCTTCTCGGCCTCCTCGGCCTGCCGGCGCGAGCGCTTCTCCGCGGCTCGGCGCCGCTTCTCGGCTCGCCGCTCGTCGCCCTTGGAGGGCGCGTCGGTCTCCGCTTCGGTCTCGCTCGATTCCTCGGTCTGCTTGGGTATCTGTGTGCTCATGGTCGGTTCAGTAGAGTCCGATTCCCGCCCACGCGTTCGCGGTGCGCACGCCCTGCACGATCAAGACCGCGCTCGCGGCGACGAGGGTCCATTTAATGACGGTACGCTTGGTGCCGGTGAGTCCCTGGTTGATGAGGGCGTTGTACACGCCGTTGACCCCGTGGAACGTCGCGGTCACGAGGAAGAGGATCATCAGCGAGTAGTAACTGATCTGCTCCATCCGCGCCGAACTGGCGAGGAACGAGACCTCGTCCGCGTGGTGGACGAAGTGGAGCAGGAAGAAGTGGAACGCCAGCACGACGAGCAGGAACGCCGCCGTGATCCGCTGGAGTAACCACATCCGGCCGCCCGACTTGAACGAGGAGTAGCGCTCGGCCATCTCAGAACGCCCCCGCGATGAACGTCGGCACCGACGCGACGGTGATCGCGCCGGTCAAGATGAGCGACGCGTAGAAGCTCTTGTCCTGTGCGTCCAGGCCGACGCCGAGGTCGACGAGGAGGAGCCGCGTCCCGTTGAGCATGTGGAAGACGGCCACCGCCAGCAGCCCGACTTCGAGGAGCCGCACCAACAGCAGGCTCTCCAGGCTGACGATGGTCTGGGTGTACACGTCCTCTCCCGCCATGATCGCTGCTTCGCCTGCACCCGCCGCCGGGATTCCGGTACTCAACACGGCGATGTGGGTGAACAGGTAGCCGATGAGCACCCACCCCGTGAACTTATGAAAGATCCAGGCCCACATCCCCGCCTCGAACTCCTTCCACCGACTGAAGTCCTCGATGAGGCCTCGATTGTACGACTGACTCATATCTAACGGTTCTGCACTGTGGTCGTATAGTAGTTACTAACACGGCGGGACGCGCCCGCAACGAGTCCCGGACGCGAGTGGGTGTGTCCCGTCTTGGCATGGCGACCTCGCTCGCGGAAGCCTTTTATGTCGGCCGCTCGCCTCTATGGATGCAATGGCGAAAGGGAAGGTTGACTTCTTCAACGACACTGGCGGCTACGGATTTATCGAGACTGACGACGCGGACGAGGACGTGTTCTTCCACATGGAGGACGTCGGCGGCCCGGACCTCGAAGAGGGTCAGGAAGTCGAGTTCGACATCGAGGAGGCGGACAAGGGTCCGCGCGCCACGAACGTCACCCGTCTGTAAGGCTGACGACGTAGCACGGTTGTATCGGCTTTTTGACTGCTCTACACACGCGAGCGACGGCTATCTCGTCGGGTCGCGGTCGACCGCCGCGTCCACGTCGGAGGCCCACGCGTCGGCAGCGAGACCCACGTCGGGGATCCGCTTGTCTGCCGACGTCACCCCCGACCGACAGGAATTTATCAGTTGCTGACTGACTGGTCAGTCAATGAGCGATCAGCCGAGCGCGGCCGAGGAGATCATGGACGGGGTCTACCGCGCGCTCCGCGCCCACGGGTACGCCGACGTGACGATGCAGGACATCGCCGACGAGTGCTCGAAGAGCAAGTCGCTGCTCCACTACCACTACGACACCAAAGAGGACCTGCTCGTCGCGTTCCTCGACTACGTCATCACTGACTCCGAGGCGCGGATCCGCGCGCACGCCGAGGACCCGCCGGCCGAGCGGCTCGCCGGGTTCATCGGCTGGTTCGTCTTCGAGGCCGACGCCGCCGACCGCGAGGCGTTCCACATCGCCCTCCTCGAGCTCCGCACGCAGGGGCCGTTCAACGAGCGCATCCGCGAGCAGCTGGTCAGGAGCGACCGCCTGCTCCGCGGGACCGTCGCCGACATCCTCGAATCGGGGATCGAGGCGGGGGTCTTCCGCGAGGTCGACGTCGAGGAGACGGCGGCCCTCGTCGTCGCCACCCTCGACGGCGCGCGGACCCGGCAGATCACCCTCACCGGCGGCGCGGACGGGACCGACGCCGGCTCGGAGGGCGAGGCCGAAACCGGGGCGAGCACCGAGGGTCTCCCCGAACCGACGTACACGCGGCTGGTCGCCGAGGCGACGCTCCGACGCATCGTCGAGCCCCTCCTCGCGGAGGGCGTGGACCCGCCGTCGCTGGCGGACGGCATCGCCGAGATGACCCGCGACGACGAGCCGGAATGACCGCGGACTGGGCGAGGCGCGGAGCGGCGCCGGCTTCCCGACGGGGGCGCTGAGATGGGGTGGCTCGGCTTCGATCGGCCGCCGACCGTCCTGCTCGCGGTGATCGCCAGCACCTTCTTCGTCGGCTTCGGGGGCGGGGTCGTCTTTCCCATCCTCCCGAACCTCGGCGCCGTGCTCGGCATCTCGGCGTTCATGGTCGGCGTCATCCTCTCGGCGAACCGCTGGGTGCGGCTCGTCGCGAACGCGCCGGCGGGCGCCCTCGTCGACAGGTACGGGACGCGCAAGCCGTTCGTGTACGGGCTCCTGATCGAGGGGATCGCCACCCTCGGGTACGTCGTCGCGCTCGTGACCCCGCCGGCCGAGTCGCTCCGCCCGCTGGCGGCGGCGCTGCCGCGCTTCGCGGTCGGCCCGCTCGTCGTCGGTCCGGACTGGTGGTTCACGCCGCTCTCGATAGCCGTCGCGCCCGAGACGTGGTTCCTCCTCGCGCGGATCCTCTGGGGGGTGGGCTCCGCCGCGGTGTTCGCGACCGCGTACACCATCGCGGCCGACCTCTCGGACAGCGGCTCGCGCGGGACGAACATGGGGGTCGTCCGCGGCGGCATCACGATGGGGTTCCCGGCCGGGCTCGTGCTCGGCGGGGTCGTCTCCTCGCTGGCCGGCAACGCCGCCGCCTTCGTCGTCGCCGCCGCGTTCGCGCTCACCGCCAGCGTGGTCGCCTACCGGTACGTCCCCGAGACGCACGTCACGGGCGACCGCTCGGGGGACTCGATCAAGCCGTGGGACATCGACACCGCCGTCCCCGCGCTGACGGTCGGGCTGGTCAACTTCGGGCTGCTGTTCGCGTACATCGGCGCCCTGTTCTCCACGCTCGTGCTGTTCCTCGGCGCCGAGGACATCTCGCTGTTCGGCCTCGACCCGCAGGGGACCTCCGGGCTGTTCATGGCCGGCACCGTCCTCTCCGCGGCCTTCTTCATGCTCGTCGGCGGACGGATATCGGACACCCGCGAGTCGCGCACACCGGTCCTGCTCACGTTCCTCGTCGTCTCGTTCGTCGGGTTCCTGCTGCTCGCGCGGTCGGGGTCCGTCGTCGACCTCGCGTTCGCCTGCGTCTTCATCGGCGCCGGACAGGGCGGCACCAGCGGCCCGATGATGGCGCTGCTCGCCGACCTCACCCCCGAAGAGCGGATGGGGCGGGCCTCCGGGACGAACAACGTGTTCGGCGACGTCGGCGGCGGGCTCGGTCCCATGGTGTCGCTGCCGCTGATCGACGCGGTCGGCTTCGCGCCGGTGTACGCGGCCTGCGCCGTTATGCCCCTCGCCGCCGGCGTCGCACTGCTCGTGGGAATCCGGCGCGAGACGGGGACGTTCCTCCCCGGGCGCGTCGCCGACGAGTCGGGGACCACCGACGATCCGGTCGGCGCGGAGTCGTAGTCGGGTCGCGCACTCCCCGTCCGGCCGCCGGGCCGCGTCGGCACGCGCCGCACCGCTGACCGACCGCCGTCCCGCAACCGACATCGGAGGCATGCGAACCGCTGGCTCCCGCTGCTTGAAAGAACAACCGTTAAAAGTCGTCACCGGGTTCGTACGGATATGGCTGGAACTATCGAAGCGCTCGTCCCCGGCGGGCAGGCCAACCCTGGCCCGCCGCTCGGTCCCGAGCTCGGACCGACGCCGGTGGACGTACAGGACGTCGTGGCGCGGATCAACGACGAAACCGCTGCGTTCGACGGGATGGAGGTCCCCGTCACGGTCGAGTACGAAGACGACGGCTCGTTCACGATCGAGGTCGGCGTCCCGCCGACGGCCGAACTGATAAAAGACGAGGCCGGATTCGAGACGGGCTCCGGCGAGCCCCAGAAGGACTTCGTCGCGGACATGTCGATCGAACAGGTTAAGAAGGTCGCGGAGCAGAAGTCGAGCGACCTGCTCTCGTACGACGTGAAAAACGCCGCCAAGGAGGTCGGCGGCACGTGCGCCTCCCTCGGCGTCACCATCGAGGGCGAGGACGCCCGGACGTTCGACGACCGCGTCGACGCCGGCGACTACGACGACGTCCTCGACGCGTAACGCGGCGTTCGCCCCTTTTCGATATTCGTTTCTCGACGCCCGCTCAGACGGCGGGCCGCTCCACTGGCTCGGACTCCGTCGAGTCGACGGCGAGGGGCCGCACGTCGGCCCACGTCCAGCCGATGATCGCGGCCGCGGCGACGAGCGCGTAGAACTGCACGAACAGCCCCGCGATCGTCCCGAGGACCGGGACGACGGAGAGCACGCCGACGGCCAGCGCGCCCGCGAGGACGACGGCGGCGGCAGTCAGCCAGCCGGTCGCGTACGCCCGCTTCGTGACGACGCCCCAGAGCGTCCCGACCGCGAATCCGTCGCCGATCCGACCGGAGTCCGCCACGGCGGCCAGCGCCGCGGGCGTCAGGTACAGCCCGACGAGCGAGACGGCGAGCGCGACGATTCCGAGAACCAGCACGACGGTGCCGGCGAGGAAGGTGCCGAGGAACGTGCCGGACCCGCCGCCGCCGGGCACCACGACGAACGCTCCGACGGATACCACGGCGGCGGTCGCGAACACGAGAAGCGGCACCAGCGAGTAGACGAACGTGACCGCGAACGCCTTCGCTCCCTCGACGAGGAGGTCGCCCCACTCGTCGAAGACCGGGGGCTCGTCGTCGCCGTCGGCCGTCCGCCGCAGGACGCGGGAGACGTAGCCGAGCACGAGGATCGACGGAACGATGAGCGGGCTCGCGAGGAGGAGCAGTCCGCCGACGAGGACGGTGACAATGGCGTTCTCGCCGTCGCGCAGGTAATCGAGTGACGCGGATATCATGGATGATCCCATATATCAACGCGTCGAGCAATCTTAAAGACGTACGGTGCCGCGAGATCGCTCGTGACACGGCCGGTCGCGCTCTCGACGCGTCGTTCGGAGGCCAGGCCGAGCGACGGACCCCGCTCTCGACGACGTCGTCCGGAGACCGGACCGCGGTTTTATTTCCGAACCCCGCCCACCCGTGACCATGCCCGATCTCCACCCGATCGCGAAGCGGATCCACAACGTCCAGCCGCGGCCGGTTCGACTCACCCTCGACGACGGCGAGACCGGCGTGTTCGAGTTCTCCTCGACAGAGTTCTTCCAGCGGGAGTTCCGCGGCGAGGGCGTCCGCACCGACGCCGACGGCGACGCGGCGTTCCGGCTGATCACCTCCGAGGACCACGAGTCGGTGCTGCTGGGTCGGTCGGGACCGGACGAGGCGGGCTGGACGGTCCTCGGCGAGGTCGTCGAGGCGGAGCGCGCCGAGGACTGACGGCGGCGGGAGCCGCCGGGCCGCCCATTCGTCCCTGCTCCCGTGCCCCCGCTACCGCACGACCGTCACCGGCACGTCGGCGCGGCGGACGACCCCCTCGGCGACGCTGCCGAGCAGGATCCGAGAGAGGCCGGTCCGACCGCGGCTGGCGAGCACGACGTGGTCGAACGGCTCTCCGGTCCCCTCCGCGCCGTCCTCGTCGCCGATGGCGGCGTCGCCGCCCGCGACGGCGAGGATCGTCGTGGTCGGCCGCCCGACCTCCAGTCTGGTGTCGATCTCGCGGTCCACCGCCTCGCTCGTCTCGCGGAGGATCCGCTTGCCGCGCCCCTCAGCGCTGTCGTACCACTGGTCGACCGCACCCGGAAACCCGCCCTCCGCGCCGGTCGTCGAGTCCGCCGGGTTGATCACGTGAAGCGCCGTCAGATCGGCGTCCGGCCACTCGGTCGCCGCGAACCGCAGCGCCTCGGTCGCCTCCTCGGAACCGTCCACGGCCACCAGGATCCGCTTTGTCATGTTCGACGCTTCTCGTTCGGGCTTAAAAAAGGGGGACGGCGGCTCCAACGCGGCAGAAATCCGCTGCGGGAGACGGCGGTCCGGTGTCACTCAGCGGCGGGAGCGCTTCAAAAAACACTTGTCAGACGATTGGACATCGTCTTGCATGGACGAGCCCTACCCGCTACAAGTACGGATGGCATCAGTCACCGCCCGCGGTGGCGCGTGGCTCATCGACATCGTTGCGAGTTTTATCATTGCCGTCATCGTTTCAGCGGCAGTCGGCGTCGTCTCAGACGCGCTCGCCGTGGTCTTGTTCCTCCTCATTCTCGTCGGATGGTACGTGGTTTCGGAGGTGGTCTGGGGACAGACACCGGGGAAACGGCTCGTCGGGATCAAAGTCGTCGACACGAACGGCAATGAGATCTCCGCGGGTACCGCAACCCTGCGAAATATCACGAAGATCGTCGGGGGGTCCTCGCTGCTTTTCATCCTCGTTGGTGTCGTGCTGATCGCGGACTCGCGGGACAATCAGCGGCTCGGTGACCGACTCGCGGAGACGCTGGTCGTGCAGGCCTGATTCGAGCACCTCGTATCGGTCGGACCAGACGAAATACGACGCTAACGGCGACGATATCCGTTAGTCGCCGTGGCGCGTCACGCACCGCGAGAGCCCGATCAGCTCCACCGGCTCCGAGTTGTCCGGCGAGTAGACCACCATCTGTCCCTTCTCCATGTACGGGACCTTGCCGGCGAGGTTCGAGGGGATGTTCACGCTGTTGATCGCGTCCTCGTCGCCGAGGTTCAAGACGACCTTCGTGTTCACTTGTTTAAATACCGACTCGGCGACGTCCTGGGGGTCCTGCGTGATCAGGAAGAGGCCGAGCCGCTCTTTGCGGCCCTGCTTCGCGGCCTCCGTGAACTTCTGGACGACCTTCCGCGCCTGCACGTTGTCGGCGTCCGCGAGGAAGTTGTGCGCCTCGTCCATCCCGATGAGGAGCGGCGTCTCCTCGATCCGGTCGCTGTCGGGGTCGTTCGAGAGCTTGTCGTCGACGAGCAGCCCCGCCACCGCGAGCACGACGATCTCCTTCTGCCGGGAGGTCGGGAGGTGGTACGTCGGGATCACGGAGAGCCCGCCGGGCCGGACGAGGGTGTGGTCCAGCTCCGTGATCGGCTTCGCGTCCTGATCGAACACGCCGCCGGGGACCGCGCGGACCCGCCGCTTCACGGCGTCGAACGTCGCCTCGTGGACCCGGCCGCTCTCGTCGAGCTCCTCTTTCAGCGCCGGGTCGTCGAGGTACGAGAGGAACTGGCTGTACGTGCCCGAGTCGCCGTAGTCGGCGAAGAAGCGGTTGAGGAGGGTCAGCAGGGCGGGGTACTGGTTGTCGTTGAGCCCGGAGCCGGCCACGAGCCACGGCATGTCGCGGGCGAGCGAGAAGGGGATGGTGAACTCGACGCGCTCGGCGCGGTGCCCTTCGCCCGGATACGTCGCGTTCGCGACCCGCGGTACGAGGGCGACGGTGTCGTCGTGGCCGCCGTGGGCGACTCCCTCGCGGTCCAGCCGTCGGGCGAAGTCGGCGTCGAGGTCGGGGTTGTCGTCGTGCATCTGCGCGTACTCGTCCTGGGGGTCGAACTGGACGACCGCCATGCGGGACTCCCGACCGTCTCCGGTCGGGTAGGTGCGGTCCGAATCGAGATATTGCCGGAGGACGTTCTTGGAGGCGTGGGTCTTCCCCGACCCGGTCCCGCCGGCGACGAGCGTGTGCCGGAACGCGAGCGGGTCGCCGTCGGCGTAGTCGTCCTTCACTCGGTAGTCGACCGTCGGGGGTTCGGCCGCCGTCCGAACCTTCTCGCCGCCGACGGAGAGGTGGCCGAGGAAGACGCCGTCCTCGGGGATCTTCAGCCCGGTCTTGATCTCGGCGTCGTCGGAGGCCTCCTCGACGACGGCACCGGGCTTCGGCACCCGGTCGGTCATCCGGCGTTTCATGTCGTCGCCGGCGCCGTACACGACCGACATCGGCTCGAGTTCGGCCATGAACTTGTAGTCGCGCTCCGCGAAGTCGTCCCGGCGCATCTGCCGGCGGGCGTGGATCTCGGTGGCGTCGTCAGACCGGAACTCCTGTGCGTACTCCAGTCCCGTGATCCGACAGAACAGCCGCTCGCCGTCCGGGTACGGGACGAGGAGGTACTTCCCGAGCCGGACCGCCTCGCGGTTCCCAGTCGTGACGAACGCCTTCAGCGTCGTCTCGTCCGCCTCCTCCGCCACGCGGAGCCCCTGCGAGACCGAGACGACCCCGAGTCCGGTGTCCTCGCCGGCCGGCGCGACGTCGTACGCGGCGAACCCGTCGTCGGTCGCCTCGTCCCCGGCCGCCCCGGTGGCCCGGGCGTCGCCCTCCCCGGCGGTGGCCGCCGCCCGTCCGCCGTCGCGGCTCGCGCCGCCACGCGCCCCCTCAGCGTCGCCGTCACTGTTCCCGCGGGGAGCGTCGGAGGCGTCGGCGGCGGCGCCCTCGCCGTCCGGCGCGTCGTCGGTGGGCGAGCCGGCGGTCTCTCCCCCGCCGTCGCCCTCGTCGTCGGTGAACTCGGTGAAGTCCTCCAGCGTCATGGGCGAACCAGCGCCCGCCACGCCGAAAGCGTTTCCCCCTCTCGGCGGCGCCCCGCGGTCCGTCCGCGACGTTCGCGGGCCCCTTTTCAGTCTCGGGCTCGTATCGGACACATGATACTGGTCAGCGGGAGCGGCGGGGGGACCGACCTCACCGGAACGGTGTTCGAGCGCGGCGAGACGCCGCCGGCGTACAAGGGCGCGCCCGACGAGGACGCCGCCTACGTCTGGGTGTGCGACGCCTTTTACGAGGTCGAGAGCGGCGGGTCGGCGCTCACCGTCGACGGGGAGGAGATACGGGTCGCGTTCGAGGAGCCGATGCCCCGGGGGTTCGACACCAAGTCGGCGGCGCTCGACGCGGCCGAGGAGCACATCCGGACGCAGTTCGCCCGAATCGGCGTCGACCCCGACGGGGTCGAGGTCGAGGCGACGAAGGCGGACCCGGTCTGAGCGCGCCGGACGTTCCGGGCGCACCGGCTGATCGATCTCGCCGCACCGGCTGATCGATCTCGCCGCACCGGCTGATCGATCCCGCCGCACGGGCGCGACCGTCGCGGACGCCGGCGAGCGGACACGCTCCGGCCGCGGTTCCGCTTCCCACAACGCCTTTTTCTCTCGGTCCAACCACGCCGTATGACAGCGTTACCGGACCGCGTCGTCGGCGACGCGCGCACGAGCGACTTCGGTTGGGACCTCCTCACGGACCTGACTGACATCGGAAACCGGATGGCGGGTTCCGTCGGTGAGCGACGCGGCGCGGAACGGGTCGTCGCGGCCTTCGAGGCGGCCGGCCTCCGGAACGCCGGCCTCGACGAGTTCGAGATCCCCGGGTGGTGGCGCGGCGACGCCGCGGTCGAGCTCGCCGGCCCGGTCGAGCGCCGACACGAGGGCTCCCACGAGGTCATCGCGCTCCCCGGAACGCCGGCCGGCGAGGTGACCGCCCCGCTCGTCGACGTCGGCGAGGGCACCGACGAACGGTTCGAGGCGGCGAGCGACGCCCTCGACGGCGCGATCGCGATGGCCTCCTCGCGCACGCCGGACTCCCACGACCGGTGGATCCACCGGATGGAGAAGTACGTCGCCGCCGCCGAGCACGGAGCGGTCGGCTTCGTCTTCCGGAACCACGTCGAGGGCGCGCTCCCGCCGACCGGCGAGGTGGGGTACCACAACCGACCGGGCCCGATCCCGGCCGTCGGCGTCTCGAAGGAGGTCGGCGAGCGGCTGACGCGGCTCGCCGCGGACGGCGGCGGCGAGGCGGGGGCCGGGCGCGGGGAGGCCGACGCACCGGAGCTGTCGATCGAGGTCGACTGCCGAAACGAGCCGACGACCTCGGTCAACGCGGTCGCCGACGTGGGTCCGGACACCGACGAGGCGGTGTTCCTCACCGCGCACGTCGACGCCCACGACGTGAGCGACGGCGCGAACGACAACGGCGCGGGGTCGGCGCTCGTCGCCGAAGTCGGTCGCCTCCTCGAGACCGTCGAGGGCGACCTCGACACCCGCGTTCACCTCGTCACCTTCGGAGCGGAGGAGATCGGCCTGTGGGGCGCGTACCACGCCGCCGAGACGACCCCCCACGACGAGATCGCCTGCGTGGTCAACCTCGACGGCGCCTGCAACTCTCGGAACCTCCGCGTGGGGACGAACGGGTTCGACGGGATGAGCGCGGTCTTCGAGGCGGTCGCCGAGGCGTTCGACGCCCCGCTCGAGACCGGCGAGACGATCTCGCCGCACGGCGACCAGTGGGCGTTCGTCCAGGAGGGGACCCCGGCGGTGATGGCGTCGACGACGTCGGAGCGGTCCGGCCGTGGGTGGGGCCACACTCACGCCGACACGCTCGACAAGCTCGATCCGCGCGACCTCCGCGAGGTGGCGACGCTGATCGCGGCGGCGACCTACCGCTTCGCGACCGACGGCGGCGGTCGGGCGGGCGGCGAGGAGATCACGCATCGGCCGCGCTCGGCGATCCGCGAGTCGATCGCCGACGGCTACGTCAAAGAGCTCAAGACCGGCGGTCGCTGGCCGTACGAGGAGTGACGATCGCGGCGCGCGACCTTCGTCTCCGAGACCGCGACCTTACTCTTCCTCGTCGGAGTCACAGACGCCGAGCGGGAGCGTCTCCGGCGGCTCCACGTCGCCGTCGAGCCCCGCGTACGCGTCGTCGATGAGGCGGACGAGCTGGGCCTCGGGCGTCACGCCGCGGGCGGCCGCGAGCGCGGCGAGGCGCTCGTACTGCTCCGCCGGAACGGACACCGAACCCTCTGTCATACCTGACGCTGGTCTCCGGAGCTACAAAACTTGTTCGGGGACCGACCCCGTCCCCCGCATCCCCGCTCCCGCTCACCGCTCGAACCGGTCGAAGAGGGCGTTCATCACCGTCGACTCCGCCCGAGACAGGTGCTCCCACACCGTCGTCGACCCCAGTCCGACCTCGTCGGCGACGTCCTCGACGCCCACGCCGCGTCCGTGATCGTAGTAGCCCACCGCGATGGCCGTCGCCAGCACCTCCCGCTGGCGGGACGTCAGCCCGTCGAGGATTCCCGACGCCGGCAGCCCCGGCGGCCGCTCGATCGACGACATCTCGACGTTGCGCGCCAGTTCGACCTCGTTGCCCCCCCGCTCCAGCCCGCGGATCACCATCGAGAGGTCGTCGTCCTCCTCGATGTACACCGTCCACCGCTCGATGCCGCCTGATATCGTCGTCCCGGTCCGGTAGTGGATCCCCATCTCCGAGAGCCGCTCGCGGATCCCGTCCCAGCCCTCGCTGTCGACGACCACCGCGACGTACGCGTGCGTGCCGGTGACCGGCGAGAGGGGCTCGGCCTCCACGACGTTGTCGGCGGCGCGGAACTCGTCGATGAACGACCGGATCTCCTCGGTCGGTCCGCGGAGCTCGATGATCCGCTTTCGCTCGGTTCCCCGACCCGTCATCGACGAAACCGACCGCATCGTCACGTCCGGGTGACGGGTGCTCACATCGGACTCCGGCCCTCCGTGGTGGCGGATCCGGAGGGTGACTTCGCGCATACGGTACCCGTGGACGCCGACGCTCAAACGGTTTCCGGCACGCGTCGGCGGCGAGCTGCTGTTCGTGGCCGTGATCATCCTGCTGTTCGCCTGAGCGGCCCGTCGGGTCCGCGACCCCGGCTACACGCCCCATAGGACGGTCACGCCGGCGGTCGTCACGACGGCGAGGAGGAGCTGGAGCGGTCCGCCGACCCGGACGAAGTCGGTGAACTCGTAGCCCCCGGGACCGTACACCATCAGGTTCGTCTGATACCCGACCGGCGTGGAGAAGGAGGTCGCCGAGGCGAACATCACGACGAGCAGGAACGCGAAGCCGTTCGCGCCGAGCCGCGCGGCCGCGTCCACCGCGATCGGGATCATCAACACGATCGTCGCGACCGGGGTGATGACGTTCGCGAGCAGGCCCGTCACCAGCGAGAACAGCAGGAGCACGGCGACGGTCGGCAGCACCGCCCCGGTCGCCACCAGCCCCTCAGCGATCAGGGCCGCGCCGCCGGTCCGTTCCATCGCCAGTCCGAGCGGGATCACGCCCGCGAGCAGGAAGATAACGTTCCACGAGACCGCCCCGTAGGCGTCCGACGGCGAGAGACAGCCGGTGACGACCATCAGGAACACGCCCCCGAGCGCGGCGATGACGACCGGGAGCACGCCGAGCGCGGCCGCACCGACGACCGCGGCCATGATCCCCACCGCGACGGGCGCGCGAGGGGAGAGCGGTGCGACCGTCTCCGTGTCGGCGGCGAGGAGGCGGTCGAGCCCTCCGGCCTCCACGCTCACGAGGTCGCCGGACTCGGCGAAGTGTTCGGCGGAGTCCGGAGTCGTCCGGACGAGCAGGAGGTCGCCGACCGCGAGTTCGACGTCGTCGAGTCCGGCACGGATCAGCTCCCCCTGCCGCCGGATCGCGAGCACTCTCGTGTCGTACACCTCGAGGAGACGCGTCTCGGCGAGCGTCTCGCCGACGAACCGCGACGTCTCCGGGACGAGCGCCTTGTCGAGGAGCCTGTCCGTCGTCGCTCCGTCGAGCGTCTCGTCGGTCACCTCTCCACCGCCGAGCGGCCGGAAGCCGCGCTTCGCAGAGAGGGACTCGACCGACGCGGGCGTCCCGTGGACGACGAGCACGTCGCCGGAGCGCAGTCGGAGGTCGGACTCGACCACCAGCGACCCCTTGCCGTCCCGCCGGAGCTGGAGGACGCTCGCGCCGGCCGGGGTCCGCTCGGCGAGGTCGGCCACGGGGGTACCGATCGCGTCGCTCCCGGGCGGGACGCGCACCTGCGTCAGGTACTCGTTCAAGTCGAACTCCTCGACGAGGTCGGCGTTCGCGGGGATCCGCGCCGGCGTGAGCCGCCGTCCGACCGTCAAGAGGTAGCCGGTTCCGACGCCGAGGACGGTGACCCCGAGCAGCGAGAACTCGAACATCCCGATCGGCCCGCGGGCGAGGAGGGTGGCCGCGAACTCGCTCGCCAGCAGGTTGGTCGAGGTGCCGATCAGGGTGAGGGTTCCGCCGAGAATGGCGGCGTACGAGAGCGGCATCAGGAGCTTCGACGGCGACACCCCGCTCTGGTCGGCGAGGTCGGTGATCATCGGGATGAACACGGCGACGACCGGGGTGTTGTTGATGAACCCCGCGATCGGTCCCGTGGTCAACACGGTCGCCGCGAGCGCGCGCGACTCGCTCCCGCGAGTCACCCTCGCGAGATAGAGCCCGAGCCGCTCGACGATCCCCGTGTTGTTGATCCCCGCGCTCAGCATGTACATCGCGACGATGGTGATCGTCGCGGTGTTAGCGAACCCCGAGATCGCGCCGCGGGCCGTGACGCCCGTCCACGGCTCCAGCGCCGCCAGCGCGACGACGACCCCGATCGCGGTGATGTCGCTTGGGATGGCCTCCGTGACGAACAGCACCAGCGCGACGGCTATGAGGCCGAACACCGCGAGCGCTCCCGTCGACGCGCCGGCGAGCATAGTCGAACCCCGCGGGGAGGCCACAAAGAGTTTCGCTCTCCCTCCGGGGCGACCGCCCGGTCGGGAAAGCTCGCGAGACGCGTCGCTACGCGGCGATTCGTTTCGAGACGGGCCTCACAGACCGCTCAGAAGCGTTACTGGATGTGTCCTTCGCGCCGCAGCTGGTCCGCGTCCTCGTCGCTGTACCGCCACTCGACGTTCGCTTTCTCGTCCTGCCAGTCCCACGGTTCGGCGAGCACGACGTCGCCCTCGCTGATCCACGTCCGGTACTTCATGCGGCCGGGGATCCGGCCCAGTCGCGTCTCACCGTCGACACAGCGCAGGCGGACGTGGTTCCCGCCGAGGTGTTCGGTAACTACGGCGAACACTTCGTCGTCCGAGGGCATTCGGAGGTTCCGACGCCCGGATTCTTCGCTCATAAGGATTGTAGTGCGTTCGTCGGTATAAGTGATGGGAGACTCGTGTGCGCGTTTGTCACGCTTCATGGCACGACTGGAAGGGCATCGACCCGATACACGACTAGAGGGGCGTCGGCCTCCTCGCCGCTCGCCCGTCGCCCCCGGTTAGGTATCTCGGATACCGTCGTTGTCCGTCGCGTCACTCTCGGCCGCGCCGCCGAACGCGGCGTCGACCTGCGCGAGCGTCCCCGCCTCGTCACCCGAGTTGTCGACGACCACGTGGTCCGTCTCGATGCGGTCGAACACGTCTTTGAAGTGGAGGTGGACCTCGAAGTCGGCGTCGCTGATCCCGTCGCGGCGCTCGATGCGGCGCTCGACGACCGCCTCGTCGCACTCGACCTCCACGAGGTCGAAGGCGCCGGCCACCCGCTCGCCCACCTCTCTGACGTCGGCGCGGAACCGGGCGTCGGCGAACGTCGCGTCGAGGACGACGGCGCGGCCGGCCGCGACGCGCTCGCGGGCCCGCTCGATCAGCTCGGCGTACACCGTCTCCGTCTCGGCGTCGCTGTACGTCGGCTCGTCGAACAGCTCCTTGCGGATCACGTCGGTGCGGAGAATCTCGCCGTCGACGCGGGCGGCCACGCGCTCGGCGACCGTCGTCTTGCCGACCCCCGGCAGCCCGCAGACGACGGCGAGGGCGCCGGCCCCGGTATCGCCCGCGTCGTCGGCCACCGGCGGGCCGTCTCCCGTATCGACGACCGACCCCCCGGGCTCCGCGCCGTCGACCGCGTCACGTTCGACATCGGTACCCCCGTCCGGCCCGGCGAGTGACCGTCCTCCGTCGCTCATCCGCTCGCACGGTCTCGCGAGAGGCAAAAGAACGTTCCCTTCGGCGCCGGGACGCTCTCGCCCCACGGAGACTCGCACGACGCAGTCCCGGCCGCGGACCGCGAGCGAAGCGTTCAAACCCCGCGGCGACGAGGCGCCACGTATGAGAGACATGGAAAGCGTCGTTCTCGATCAGGACGAGGAGACCCTCGCTCCGGCCGTCGTGGTCGCGACGATCGCGTTGCTCGCCGTCTTCGTCCTCGGATTCCTGATTCAGCTCGTCGGGCTCGTGATCTGAGTCGGTCCTCAGTCGGGAACGCCCCGGTCCAGCGGCGTTCTGACCGGGGCAACGTTCGTCCGGTCCACCCTCTTTTTATCCCCGAGTACCGAGCACTCGGTCGTGACCTCCGCGCTCCTCGCCGAACTCCTCGACGGAAACGACGACCACGTCGCCGCCGCCGCCGATCTCGCCGCCCACCGAGCCGGCCAGCGGCCGCCCGTCGTCTCCGTCTGCTGTTCGGACTCGCGCGTGTCACAGGAGGGGATGTGGTCCGTCGACCGGCCGGGATACCTCTTCACCGCTGGCAACATCGGGAACCGGGTGAGCGACGTCGTCGACGGCGAGCGCGTACTCTCGGGAAGCGTCGCCTACCCGCTCGCCCACACCGACACCGACGTGCTCGTGGTGGTCGGACACACCGGCTGCGGCGCGGTCGGCGCCGCCCTCGACGCGGTCCGCGACGACGCCCTGCCGAGCGAGCCGGGCGTCCGGGCCGACGTGGCGGAGCTCGTCCCGATCGTCGAGGCGGGCCTGGCCGCGATCGACGAGGGCGACGACACCGCCGCGAGCCTCCGCAACCGCCTCGTGGAGTACAACGTCCACGAACAGGTCGCGATCGCCCGCGGGACGGACACCGCCGCCGACGCCGACGTGTACGGCTTCGTGTACGACTTCCACGGCGCGTACGGCGACCGCGACGGCGCCACGTACCTCGTGAACGCGAACGGCGACCGCGACCCGGAGACGCTCCGGGCGCTCGTCGACGCTGCCCACGAGGACAACGTGGCGACGCTGCTGTAGCGACGGTTCCGTCCACGCCCTCCGGCCGTCCCCGTGCCCCCGGGTCGCATCCGACAGCGGTATCACCGCGACGCCCGAACTGGTCGCCAATGGACCGTCGCGTTCTGTTCGCGAGCTTGATCCTCCTCGCCGGCGGTGCGACCGGCGTCGGCGTCGCCCTGTTCGCGTTCGTGGGCATCGACGACGCCACGATCGACTCCGAGATCGTGTGGGAGACGGAGCCCGTCGACGGCGACGACGGGAGCGGCGCGGTCGTCGCCACGGTCGACGGCGACCCGCTCGTCCTACAGTCGACGACCGCTGACGGCGATCGGGTCGTCCGCGCGACCGCGGTCGGGGGCGACGTCGCGTGGCGAACGCCGCTGTCGTCGATCGCCGCGGGCGACGCCGCCGGCGGCGACGGAGGGTCCGGAACCGACGACGACACCGGCAACGAGACCGACGGCGGCGATCCGCCCGCGATCAGCGGCCTCGTTTCGGCGACGCTCGGCGGCGACCCGGTCGTCGCGTTCACGACGGAGACGGGGTCGCTCGTCGTCCTCGACGCGGCGGACGGCTCGACCCGGTTTGCGACCGACCTCGGCGGCCCGGGCGGGCTCCGACCGGCGATCGGCGATCTCGACGACGACGGCGACAGCGAGGTGACCGCGGCCGCGACCGACGGGACCGTCGTCGCCGTCGACGCGGCCGGTGACCGCGTCTTCGAGACGACCCTCGACGCGCCGATCGACCGCCGCCCGCTCGTCGCCGACTTCGACGCGAACGACGACGGGGACGGAGTCCCCCGGGGCGTCGCGGTCGCGACCGTGGGCGACGGCGAGGCCACGGTCCGCCTGCTCGACGCGAACGGCGACGCGCGGTGGACCGCGACGCCGGCCGTCACGCCGCTGACGTGGGCCGCGGCCGACTCGCGGGACGGTCCCGTGCTCGCGCTCGGCGGGACGAGCGGCAACCTCGAGACGATAGAGCTCGCGGACGGGTCCAGCAGGTACGAGGTGGGCCTCCAGGACCTCCCCGTCGCGGTCGGCGACGCGGACCGCGGCCGGATATACGTCGGGGGCGCGGGCAGCGTCTGGGCGGTCGACCTCCGCGACGGCGAGGTGGTCTGGAAGCAACAGTACGGCGCCGAGACCCGCGTGAACGCCCCGGGCGTCGCAGACGTTTCCGGGGACGGCGAGCCCGGACCGGTAGTGGTGAACCGCGGGGGCGGCGTCCTCGTGTTGAACGCGCAGGGCGAGGCGATCGCCCGCGGCGACGTGGGCGACGCCGTGGTGTACGCCGGACCGCTGTTCGCGGACGTGAACGGCGACGGCAGCGAGGAGGTGCTCGTCGTCACGGCCGACGGCCGCGTCGTCGCGCTCAGCGACTGATCGCGGTGTCGTTGCGTCGGACGTTGCGGTCGCTTTTATACTACGCTGACACGAAAACCGCACGACACGACGGGATAGTTGACGGTCGTTCACCGGAAACGCGGTGTGTCCCGGCGCGGCCGCTCTTCGGGTCTCGCGTACGTCTCGCTCGCAAAAAGCGCCCAGCGCGGTTCGTCCCGCGTCAGTGCGTTTCGTCCTCGTACACCCACGCGGCGGTGTCGAGGCCGTAGTCGACGAGCTCGTCCTCGTCGAAGAACAGGTCGATCTCGCGCTCGTTCGCGCCCTCGTCCTCGTGGTCCGACGCGTGGATCACGTTGTGGCCGAGGTCTAAGCCGAAGTCGCCGCGGATCGTGCCCGGTGCGGACTCGGCGGGGTCGGTCTCGCCGACCATCGCGCGGACCTGTCGGGTCGCGTCCGCGCCCTCCCACACCATCGCGAAGACGGGGCCGGAGGTGATGAACTCGACGAGGCCGTCGAAGAACGGCTTGTCCTCGTGTTCACCGTAGTGCTCGTGGGCGAGCGCCTCGTCGATCTGCATGAACTTCCCGCCGACGAGCTTCAGCCCGCGCTCCTCGAAGCGGGAGACGATCTCGCCGATGAGGCCGCGCTGGACGCCGTCGGGCTTCACCATCACGAAGGTGCGCTCGTCGTGGTGGCTCATCTACTCGCCACCCTGGTTGCGCCCTTCCTCGGTCCACTCGAGGTCGCGCGCCTCGCGGCCGAGGAAGTAGTTCTTCTCCGCCTTCGAGTCGACGAAGTGGAGGATGGTGCCGTCCTTCTTGACGTACATCGTGCCCGTGCCGGGCTCGATCTCCTCGCCGGTGTAGTCGCAGGTGCGTGTCTCGACCATTGGTTATCGCCCTCCGATGGAGTCCGCGTCGCGCTGGGTCTCACGGAGCTGGAGCACGTCGCCCATGCGGACGGGGCCCAGGACGTTCCGGGTGATGATCCGGCCCTGGTTCGATCCTTCCTGGATGCGGCACTTGACCTGCATGGCCTCGCCGTGCATCCCGGTCTTGCCGACGACCTCGATCACCTCGGCGGTGGTCGAGTCGCCGGTGCCCTCTTCTGCGCTCATGGGTGGTTATCGGAGCTCCGCGACCTTCTCGCCGATGTCCTCGACGTCGTCCTCGGCGTCGCCGGCGTCCACGATGGCGGCGGCGGCCGAGCCGACTTCGAGGCCGGCGGCGTGGCCGACGTCGTCCTGGGTGTCGACGAAGACGACCGGGATCCCCTTCTCGTCGGCGAGTTCGGGGAGGTGCATGACGATCTCCTCGGGGGAGACGTCCTCCGCGACGATGACGAGGTCGGCGTTGCCGCGCTCGACGGCCTTGGTGGTCTCGTTGGTTCCTTTCTTCACGGTACCGGTGTCTCGAGCTACCTCGAGCGCCTCGAGGGATCGCTCGGCGAGGTCGGCTGGGGTTTCGTAGTCTACGTAAACGGGCATATGTTGTTCACCTATCCTCCGTGCGGGCTCGCGTGTCCGTCCCGTGGTCGGTCCCTAACGGAACGGCACATCATCAACCCCACAGAGGCTGTGACCCGACGTAATCCGGACATCCATAAAAGCGCTTTCAATGTCCGTCGCGTGTGCGAGCGGGAGTCACGGGTCGAACTCTCCGTCTCGGCAGCCGCGCATCGCTCCCCTCGGACTCGCGGCGGTGACCGCGGTCCGATCGACTCCGCGCTTTTTAAGCGTCGGTCGCTCCTCTCGTCCGACATCGAATGGCCCGACTCGTTCACTACTCCGACATCGAGAACGTCTTCGACTCGCCCGAGCGGGCGGCGCGCCTCGCCGGTCGGATCCGGGCGCTCTCGGGCCCCGACGCCGCGGTCGTCGCCACCGGCGACACGACCGCGCCGGGCGTCCTCTCGCTGGTCGCGGGCGGGCGGCAGGTCCTCGACTTCTACGAGGCGACCGACACCGTCCTCGACACGTTCGGCAACCACGAGTTCGACTACGGGCCGGACGCGCTCCGCGGGCTCGTCGCCGACGCGCCGGCGACGTTCGTCTCCGCGAACGTCCGCGACGAGGCGGGCGAGCCCTTCGGGCGCGCCGAGGGCGTCGTCCCGTGGACGACGCTCGAGGTCGACGGGGCCACGATCGGATTCGTGGGCGTCACCGACCCCGCGACCGACTCGCTGAACCCGATGGCCGCCGAGCTTTCCTTCGACGACCCCGTCGCCGCCGCGCGCGACGCGCTCGCCGAGATGCGGACCGCGGTCGCCGAACGCGGGGACGGCGCGGACGCGGGCGCCGACGGACTCGACTACGCCGTCGTCCTCTCGCACCTCGGCGCCGGCGACGACGACCTCGCCCGGGCGCTCGACGTCGACGCGATTCTGGGAGGGCACGTCCACAGCCGGCGCAACGAGGTCGTGTCCGGGACGCGGATCGTCCGTCCCGGCGTCAACGGCGAGACGGTCGCCGAGGTGGAGTTCGGCGGGGGCGTCCCGGCGGACGTCGCGACGAACGGGGGCGGTCCCGTCGCGACCGACGGCTCGAGCGAGCCCGTCCCGGCGGCGACGCTCCACGAGCCCGACGGTGCCGATCCCGCGCCGGGGCTCGAGGCCGCGCTCGCGGAGCGGATGGCCGCGGCCGACCTCGACGAGACCGTCGACGTCGTCGACGAGCCGATCGAGCGCGCGGGCGACGTGGTCCACGGCGGCGAGTGCCGCGTCGGCAACTTCGTCGCGGACGCGTTCCGGTGGGCCCACGACGCCGACGTCGGGCTCTCGAACGCCGGCGGGCTCCGGCAGGGCGACCCGTGGACGGACGAGGTGACCAAGGCGGACCTGATCAGCCTGATCCCGTTCGAGGAGCCCGTGACGCTCGCCTCGGTCACCGGGGCGGAGCTGCACGACGTGTTCCGCGAGATGGCCGCGCCCGACGTCGACTTCGGCGAGGACGACTGGTGGCACGGGCACATCTCGAACGCCCGCGTCGTCTGGGACGCCGACGCCGAGCTCATTTTAGAGGCGACCGTGGGCGGCGAGCCGATCGACCCCGAGGCGCGCTACACCGTCGCGGTCTCGGAGTACCTGCTCCACTCCGAACACGAGTTCCCGACGCTCGCGCAGCGCCACCGGATCGACGAGGCCGACATCCAGTACGAGGTGCTCGCCGCGTACGCCCGCGAGCGCGGTATCGACCCCGCAATCGAGGGGCGCATCGAGATCCGGAACCGCGCCGGCGACGAAGGCGAGAGCCGCTGAGCGTCGGCGGGCCCGCGCCGGGCCGTTGTTTATAAGCGCCGGCCGCTCCGTTGGGCACGTATGACCGACGACCTCGACACGCCGGTGCTCGACAACCACCTCCACCTCGACCCGCGTCACGGGCGCGGAGTCGACGCCGTCGAGGACTTCGTCCGGCTCGGCGGCACCCACCTGCTCGTGGTGAACAAGCCGTCGTGGCACCTCGGGGTCGAGCCCGACGAGCCGGCCGACTTCCGCCCGGTCTTCGAGGAGACGCTCGACGCGGTCGCGGCCGCGAACGAGGTCCTCCCCGGTCGCGCCTGGCCCGTCCTCGGCGTTCACCCCGGCCTGATAAGTCGGCTGGTCGACGAGCGCGGGTTCTCGCCCGAAGACGCTCGCGACCTGATGTGCGGCGGGCTGGAGGTCGCGAGCGAGTTCGTTGCCGACGGGCGCGCGCTCGCGCTGAAGTCCGGCCGCCCCCACTACGACGTGAGCGACGCGGTCTGGGACGCCTCGAACGCGGTCACCCGCCGGGCGTTCGAGCTGGGCGCCGCCCTCGACTGCGCCGTCCAGCTGCACACGGAGGCGAGCGAGGACCTCACCGACCTGGCCGCCGTCGCCGAGGAGTCCGGGCTCGACCGGACGCGCGTGGTGAAACACTACGCCGAGGGGCGGCTCGCGGGACCGATACCGAGCGTGATGAGCGAGAAGGACCGGCTCGAGCGCGCCGCCGAGTCGGGCGAGCCGTTCCTGATGGAGACCGACTTCGTCGACGACCCCGAGAAGCCCGGGATGGTGCTCGGGCCGAAGACCGTCCCGCGCCGCGTCCGCTGGCTGCTGGAGAACGGCCGCGAGGAGGCCGTCCGGCGCGCGCACGTCGAGACGCCGAAGACGGCGTACGGGATCGACACCGAGGCGACGCTCTCGGGGCCCACCGAGTGACCGATCCGGGTCCGAACGCACGACGGAGCGCCGGCGACGGAATCCCGGCGCCGAGCGGGTGAGACGCCCTCTCTCGCGGCGATCGATAGGAAAGGCATTTGAGTAATCCGGGCGACGTACCGCACATGACCGACGACGACGCCGTTGAAACGTTTTATACCGACGACCGCTGGCAGAACTGGCTCGATCGCTTGAAGGAGGAGGACCTCGACCCCGAGAACGAGGACTCCGCGCGGCTCCTGTTGAACCTCCAGGACGACGCGGCGATCGCCGTCGTGAAGGTGCTCGCGGCGCTCGACGACGATCGGATCAGCGAGGACCGGGCGGTCGAGGAGATCCGCGGCGTGCGCGACATCGTCCTCGCCGACGTCGACTTCGACGACGAGGACAAGGTGATGCTGATCGACGGCGTCCAGACCTCGCTCGTCCCCGTCTTTTACGCGGCCGAGGAGTACGTCGTCGGGGGCGTCGTGGAGGGCGACGTGACCGAGTTCGTGCACGCGGCAGCCGACGCCGAGGCCCAAGACGACCTCGACGCCGCGCTCGGCTACGTCGTGCAGGCCGGGACCCGCGTCATCGACGGCGAGACACTCGACATCGACGTCGTCGAGGAGCTGGAGTACGGGCTCGTCTCCGAGTGGGTCAACGGGCTCGACTCGCTCCAGTCCGCGATCGAGGACCCGGAAGTCGTCGAGGAAGAAGACTGAGCGCGGCGACCAGTCGACCTCGTTTCTCTCGGTTCGCTTCCGTCCGAGGAGCCGTCGGGCCGCGGCGACCGATACCGGAGTCGTCCGAGCCGGGCGGCCTGTCCCGTTCCTCAGTCAGCGATAGTCCCGGAAAACGTGTCACCTCCGCCGGTCAGCGCTATCACGGCAGGCCGAGGGGGCAGGTGATTATCACACCTCAGTGATATTCGATTCGATGTTTTCGACGGTCTCGTCGTCGAGTTCCAGTTCGGGATGTGAACTGGCGGCGTGTTCTTCGGCCTGGGCCATGACCTCCTGTTCGGTTTCGCCTTCGATAGTCGCGTGGCATCCTTCCACCGGGCATTCGAGTCTCTCCGTCATGATTCGTCTGTCTGTTAAATGCTAACAAGCAATTGTTATTATAGATCAAATGTCAGAAACGTCCCGTCTCCGCACACCAGCCGTAAGCCGCCGAGTCGCCGTCGGATGTAGCGCTCGGGCGGCCGCTCGGGTCTCGGTGTAGCGATGCTAGCATTGGTGCATGTTAGCTTATCTCGTCAAAGCGCGTATCTAGTAGCGAACAGCCATGATTCAACGAGTCGAAAACAGCGAGATAGTTCGCCGGTTCACGAGCGAGTTCCTCAACGAGCGGAACTACGACACGGCAGAGGAGTTCCTCGCCGAGGACGTCGCCGATCACACTCCGCTGGGCGACACGATCGGACGTGACGAGGTCGTGGAGACCGCGAAGACCATGGATGCCGCGTTCCCCGACTTCACCATCACCCCCGAAGAGATCGTCACGGAGGGAGACACCGTCGCCGTTCGGATGACCCAGCGGGGAACACACGAGGGGACGTTCATGGGGTTCGAGCCGACCGGAAAGTCGTTCGAGATCGAGGCGATGGCGTTCCTGCGCCTAGAGGACGGAAAGATCGTGGAGCGCCGGACCAGACCCGACCTGTTCGGACTGCTTCGGCAACTCGGGCTTAAGTAACTCCCTCTCGCGACCTCCGTCGTCCAGCGCTGCGACGACGGCGGCATCGACGACCGTCGATCGCGACGCGGGCGCGGACCTCGCTCGGGTGTCCCCGGCCCGTCACGCGGCGACCGTGAACAGGAGCAGGTTGTGCGCGGCCGGCCCGAGGCCGACGGCGGCGACGAAGCCGAGCAGGAGGAACCCCTCCGCCGGTCGGTCGCGGACGTACTCCGCGAACAGCCACACGACGAGGCTCGCCACCGCGAGTTTTACCAACAGGAACACCCACCCCTCCCCGAGCACCGGGACGGGCGGGATCCCGCCGAGTTCGAGGAGGATCCGGGAGACCGGCGTGCGCTCGCCGAATCCGAGCTGCGTCGTCCCGACCGCCGTCGAGACGCCGTCGAGAGCGTGACCGAACACCGCGAGCGCGCCCACCCCGCCGGTGACCGCGGTCTCGGGACGCAGCCGCGTCAGGCCGATCCAGACGGCGGCGGCGATCGGGACCGTCGCCGCGAGCGCGACCGCCGACCACCGTGCGCCGGCCGGCGAGATGCCGGTCGCGAGGGCGACGCCGACGACCGGACCGAGGAGGGAGGCGCCCGCGACGGCGAGACGCGCCGGGACGCGCTCCGGCGGACCCGACGCGAGCGCGAGCCACGACGCGCCGGCGATCGACCCCACCGTGAAGTAGACGGTGGGCGAGCCGGCGAGCGGTGCGAGCGCGGGCGGGAGCGCGTCGATGACGTACAGCACGTGGGCCGCGGAGCCGAGCGCCATCCAGGGCGCGAGCGCGAGCACGTGCCGGTCGGTGACTCGCGGAGGCGCGCGGCGGAGCGCGGCGACGACCGCGCCGGTAGCGAGCAGGACGGCGACGAGGTACGGCGCGGGCGGGAGCGTCGTCCCCTCGGGGAGGAACGGAACGGCGCCGGCCATCACACGGACAGGACCGGCTGGCTGGCGTAGAGGAGGACGTACTCGGCGGCCTTCCCCAGCACCTCGCCGGGGTCCCCGGTGACCGGCTCGCGCGGCACCACGATGAAGTCGGAGTCCAGCTCCTCGGCGGTGTCGAGGACGACGCTGCCGGGGTGGACCGTCTTCACCTTCGTCGAGAAGCCGTAGGCGATGGAGTTACTGTGGGGGACGCCCGCCGCGTCCGCGCGCCTCGCGACGGAATCGGTGAACGCCTCGGTGTCGTCGGCGACGTCGCCCTCGTCGACCACCCCGTGGTCGATGGCGCGGACCACCTCCTCGTCGAGCACGTAGAGAGCGTGGACGTTCGCGCCGTACTCGGCGGCGACCGCGATCGCGTAGTCGACCGCCTCGTGGGACTCCTCGCTGCCGTCGACGGGAACGAGGACGAGGTCGATGTCGAGATCGGTCATATTCGCGTCGTCGTCGGGGGAGTTCAAAAAGCCCGCCCCATGCGATCGACGTCCCGCACGATCGGGCGAGTCTCCGGCCGCCCCTCCGCCTTCGCGACCTCGCGTTCAGAACACGGAGAGCTCGCGTTCAGAACTCGGTCGCTCGCGCTCAGAACCCGGAGAGCTCGCGTTGCCCCGCCCTCCGCCGCTCGTCGGGCGGCACGTTCGTCGCGACGATCTCCTCGACGGCGTCCCGGTTGTCGGCGTCGCTGTTGATCGCGCGGGTCGCTCCTTCGATCTCCACGTGGAACCCGGCGTCGGCGTACGGCTCGTACATCACGCCGCTGTTGCTCAACACGACCCAGACCCCCGCGTCGTCCAGCTCGCTCGCGACGTCGAGGAGTCGGCGCTGGTCCTCGCGGTCGAACCCCTCGGCGCTGTACTCGTTGAAGTTCGCGGTCGCGCTCATCGGCTCGTAGGGCGGGTCGAAGTAGACGAGGTCGCCGGGATCGGCGACGTCGAGGACGTACGCGAAGTCGTCGTTGCGAACGGCGGCGCTCGCGAGCACGTCGCTCGCGCGGCGGATCCGGTCGCGCTGGACCCAGTTCGGGTTCGCGTACCGACCGATCGGGACGTTGAACCCGCCGTCACCGTTCTCGCGGTAGAGGCCGTTGTAACAGGTCCGATTGAGGTACAACAGGAGGGCGGCCTCCTCGACGGGGTCGTACTCGCCCTCGTAGGGGCGCCGGTTGAACCGCGCGCGCTGCTGGTAGTAGTAGCTCTCCACGTCGCGGCCGCGGGACGTCTCCTCGTGGAAGGGCAGCGACGGGTCCGGGTCGGCATCGGGGTCGTCGAACGATTCCAGCCGCTCGATCAGCGCCTCGGGCTCGTCGCGCACCCGCTCGTAGAAGTTCACCAGTCGCGGGTTCGCGTCGTTGATCGTGGCGTCCGCCGGCTCCAGATCGAAGAAGAGCGCGCCGCCGCCGACGAACGGCTCGTGGTAGCGGCCGTACGAGGCCGGGAAGCGAGCGTACAGCTCGTCGAGCAGCTGGCGCTTGCCGCCGGCCCACTTCAGGATCGGCTCGGCCATGCAATGTCGGGACTCCCCGCCGGCGGGGTAAAAACGTCTCGGGCCCCGGCGACGGACAGCCCGGAGTCAGTCGTCGGCCGGCTCGCCGGCGGGATCGGGGAGGTCGGCCACGTGGGCGGCGGCCTCGTCGAAGTTCGGGCCGGGCGCAATCGTTCCCGCCTCGCGGTCCCACTCGATGTACCCGGCCTCCTCTAACGCGGGGAGGTGGCTCTCGCGGAGTTCGTCGGCGATCTCGTCGGACCGGCCGCGGACGCGGAGGTCCGCGACCGTCTGGACCGTCCCGTCGACGAGCGCGGCGATCGCCCGCCGCGCCTCAGCCGTTTCGATCCCTGCGAGCCGTCCGGAAGAACTGTCGTGTGTCGTTGACATCGCGGTTCGTTTGTCTACGTGGGGATGCACTAAAATAAAACTACGGGCAGGATAAAACGAGTTGGAACGCGATCGGGACCGGAATCGACCATCGACACCGAACTCCGCCCGTCTACCGGACGCGCAGCGTCCGGTGCAGCGTGTACCCGGCGATCAGGACGAACACGAACGGGAGCCCGGTGAGCGGATGCGCGGCCAGCGCCCCGGCCGCGAGGATGAGGTACCCCTTGTCGGGGGGCGACCACCCGGTCTGCGTCCGCATCGTCGACAGCTCCGTCGCGAAGGCGTAGAGGAACCCGGCGGCGACGGGGAGCCACAGCGCCGCTGCCAGCGCCGTTCCGAGTGGGGTCCCAGCGACGTCGGCGACCGAGCGGGGAAGCCACTCGATCGCGGCCGCGTAGCCCGGCTCGACGAGGGCGCGCGCCGCGATCGACGCCGGCAGGTACAGCGCCGCCACCGCCACCGTCGTCCAGAAGGGGACGTTCGAGCGCGACCGCGGGACCGGCGGATAGTCCATGGTAACCACAGGGGCGGCGAAGGGGAGAAGCCCTCCGGTTCGGCCGGGCGGCAGGCCCGGTAACCCGGCCGGATACGCCTAACATTCCAACTTTTCGAGAGGTATACGAACGCGTGTCATGGTATCCTTTACACCCCGTTAACAATCGTTTCAGACGTTCTCGGTGCGTGATCCGTGGTACCACTACTCAGAACGTATACGAAATATGAAAGGTTATTACCGCCGGAGACGGACGGGTAGATATGCAACCGATAAACGACCGATACACGGCGCGTGCGGTCGCGGCGGGGTCCGACAGTCCGCCCGACGGGGGCCTCATCGCCTCGCTCGCCTTCCTGGCGCTGATCATGGTCCCGCTGCTGGGGGCCTCCTACCCGCTCGTCTCCGCGGGACTGCTCGCCGGGGGCGTCGCCGTCGTCGCGCTGGGGCGCTCGCTCGTCCGTCACGTCGACGGCGGGAGCGTCCGCACGGTCAGCCTTCCCGGCCTCGGTACGGTCGAGTACCGCTTCACGCGAAGCTGAGACGACGAATCTGTGTCGCGTCCGCGGAGTCGAGTCGAACTGGACGCCGTCAGTCCGACTTCTCGGCTCTGTTGAAGTCCTCGACTGGCAGAGTACACAGCGCGCACCTATCGCTCGAGTTTCGTCTGTCCGACACTTCTATGTGTGGTAACACTCTACATATGATTGTCTCATGACAAAGAAACTCGAGTGTCCCGTCGACGGGTGCCACGCGACCATCGAAGCACAGACTGAAGAGGAGGTCATGGCCCAGGCCGAAGACCACGCCGCCAGTTCGCATCCCGAACTGGAACTCGACGACGAAACGGTCGCGAACATCAGATCGAACATTAAAGACGTCTAAGACGACCGGATGGGCTCGCCCGCGGGGGATCTCCCGCCGCGAGCGATTCGACGTCCCGGACCGTCCGTAAGGGTCGCGACCGTTTCCTGAGCGCCCTCGTCGTGACCGGCGAGGAACGCTCGGATCCTTCCTCGTCAGGTCGACACGGAGAGCGAGACCCACGCGATTCCGTGTCGACACGGCGGCGATCTGCGAGACCCGCTCGGCCGCCGTATTCATCACCGCTTCTCTCACCGAAAGCGGATTTCGGCCGAACCGACCGCTCGTATAACCACCCTGCTTCGATTTCCGTTCTCCCGGTTGAGCGTCTCCGTTATAAACTGTAGACGACGCGCTCGCCGGTGTCGAGCCCGCTCGCGACCGCGGCGTGAATCCGCCCTTCGCCGGCGACCCAGTCGCCGAGCAGGTAGAGGTCCTCGCGACGGGCGGAGTCGATCGGGCCGCGGTCGACGCCGCCCTCCGGGAGCGCGTAGCGCCACCCCTGGTGGTCGCTCCACGCGGGGTCCGCCAGCCGCTCGTCGCCGACGATCGAGGCGGCGTGATCGGCGAGCGCGGCGACGTTCGCGGCCGGGTCGTCGTCGTAGCGTTCGACGGACCAGTCGTGGCTCGCCTGAACGACGAGCAGCGTCTCGCCGTCCGGGATGTGCCCCGCCTTGCACTCCTCGCGGGAGATCCAGCCGACGGGATGCTCCTTGTCCGTGTTGATGAGCCCGTAGTACGGGACGTCGACCGGGAAGGGGTAGTGCAGCACCGCGGACCACACCGACCGGTACGCCACGTCGCCCACGGCGTCGACGAGCGACTCGCGGACCGGCGACTCCCACTCCGCGTCCCGGAGGAGCTCGGCCGTCTGCGGCGCCGGCGGATTCAGGAGCAGGACGTCGAACGGCCCCCACGTCTCGCCGTCGGCGTCGTCGAGCTCCCACCGGTCGTCGACCCGCCGGACGGTCTCGACGCGCGTCCGCCGGTGGACCGTCGCCTCGGTCCGAGCGAAGAGCCGCTTCGCGATCTGGGTGAGTCCGCTGCGGTAGCTCCACTTGTGCTCGTCGGCGTCGCGGCCCGGCGAGACCTCCCCCTCCGCGTCGAAGGTGTACACGGGTTCGGTGATATCGACGAGCCCCTCGTCGTCGAGCGTCTCGGTGATCAGCTCGGTGACGCGCTCGTCGTCGGACTTCAGGTAGTTCGCGCCGTAGTCGTACGTCAGGTCGCCGTGGCGACGAGTCGCCGCGCGACCGCAGAGCCCGCCCGACTTCTCCAGCACGGTCACGTCCGCGTCGGGCGCCGCCTCGCCGACGACGAACGCCGCGGCCGCCGCGCCGGCGCCGGCCCCGACGATGCCGATATCGGTCATACCGATCGTAGGCGACGCGGTCACTTAACCGGTCGTCTCGCGGATCCGCGGCGCCCGCGGGAAACAGTGAGTCGGCCGGAGAAAGGCGATCTCAGTCGTCAGCGCCGACGACCATCACGGGGGCGGAGGCGCCGCGCTGGACGCGGACCGGGAGCGTCTCGGGGCGGACGAGCCGGGCGAGTCCGGTCCGGCGCGCGGAGCCGACCACGATCAGGTCGGCGTCGTGCGCGTCGGCGAAGTCGAGCACCTCCTCGTGGGGGGTGCCGTACCGGAACCGCTTCTCGACGTCGACGCCGACCGCTTCGCCGCGGGCCGCGGCGTCCTCGACGAGGGCCTCGCCCGTCCGTTCGCGGCGCTCGACGACCATGTCCCAGTGTTCGCTGGTGTCGACGACGTAGAGGGCGTCGACGGTCGCCCGGTGGGCGGCGGCGACGTCGAGTCCCGCGTCGACCGCGGCGCGGCCGGCCTCGTCGTCGCCGGTGACGACGAGCACGCGGTCGAAGACGGACGCTCCCGGCGTGGACCCGGCCGACTGCGGTGCGCGACGGCCCCCGTCGTCGACCGCGTTCGAGACGTCGGTATCGCCGGTGACGACCTGCTCGGCGGTGTCGGTGGCAGCGGCTGCGCTCACGTCGGTGGTCTCGACGTCGGCGGTGTGGGTGTCGGCGGACATGATGAGCGGCGCCGGCCTCGCCCGTGGACGGGGGCCGGCCGTGTTCGGATTCACTTTGGAGACGCCACCTCTTAACGATTTTCGACAGGATAGACGATTATCATTATCTATCCGGTACTGGGTCGAGAGAGAACTTTCGATTCGGAACCAAAAAGGCGTTTCACATTGTGTTCATTCATTTGAAGATTCCCCGGCAGGCCGGTGCGGAGCAGCTCCCGAGCGCGGGTTCGGTTTCCGGAGCGAGCGCCCGGCGAGGCCTGCTCGGTGCTGGTCCGCCGGCGGCGACGGCGCGTCGGCGGACGCCCGCCGCGGGAGAAGAGGCAAGGACGACCCCAACGACGCGTTTTAATCGCTAAGTCCGAACAGTACCGGTACGCACGCGGATCGCGCGGCGGACCGACTCCCGCGGCGCGAATCGAGGCACACGACATGGAAACGAACACCACTACGCGATCGACAGACGACAACGATGGCTGAGGAAGACGTCGGCGACGATCCCGGCGGCGACGATCCCGGCGGCGACGACCCCGTCGGCGACGATCCCGCGCTCGACGAGGCGGACGGGAGCGTCGACTACGCCGGCCGGGCGTCGTCGATTCTCGGCTTCTCCCGCTGGTGGCAGATCGTCGCCGCCGCGGGGATGATGGCCGCGGTGAGTCCCTACCAGTACGTCTGGTCGTCCATCGAGCAGCCGCTCGCGGAGAGCCTCGACATCGCGCTGCCGGCGCTCGGCGCGGTGTTCTCCTTTTACGTCGTCTTCCAGTCGCTCTCGCAGTTCCCCGCCGGCAAGTGGCGCGACAGCCGCGGGCCAGGCGCGCTCACCTTCCTCGCGGCGCTGTTGGCCGGCGGCGGCTACGTCGGGCTCGCGTACGCGACGACCGTCTGGCAGCTGTACCTGTTGTACTCGCTCGGCGCGGTCGGCGTGGGAATCGTGTACACGGTCGCGGTGAACACCGCCGTCAAGTGGTTCCCCGACCGCACGGGGCTCACCACCGGCATCGGCACGATGGCGTTCGCGGGCGGGAGCGCCCTCGTGGTCCCGTACGTTCGCGCGAACGCGACCGTCTCGGCGTACAGCGACGTGCTCCGGAACGTGGGGCTCGGCATCCTCGTCGTCACCCTCGTCGGCGCGTTCCTGCTGCGGGACCCCCCGGACGACTGGCTCGGGCTGAAGGACCGGGAGGACGGCGACGGAAGCGACGAGGGGCTGGCCGCCTCACTCCGCGGGCGCGCGTATACGACCCGGGAGATGCTGTCGACGTGGCAGTTCTGGCTGCTGTACGCGATGTTCATCGCGACCGCCGGCGCCGACCTGATCGTCATCGCCAACGTCGTCCGATTCGCCGAGCAGTTCGGCCTAGCGGCGGTCGTCGCCACCGTGGCGGCGACGCTGCTGCCCGTCGCCGCCGGCGTCTCGCGGATGATCCTCGGGGAGGCGTCCGACCGCTTCGACCGAAAGCGGGTGATGGCCGTCTCGTTCGTGCTCGCCGGGCTGTTCCGGCTCGCCCTGATCGGCGCCGGCTCGGCCGAGTCGGGGGTCGCCTTCGTCGCGTTCGTGATGGGCGCGATGTTCTTCTCCTCGCCGCTGTACGTCTACTTCCCGTCGGTGATCGCGGACTACTACGGCGCGAAGAACTCCTCCGGGAACTACGCGGTCCTCTATACCGCGAAGGTCGGCGGCGGCGTCTTCGCCGGGACCGTCACCGGCTACCTCGTCGCGACGTTCGGCTGGGTCCCGACGTTCGCGCTCGGCGGCGGGCTGGCCATCGCCGCGGGACTGGCGGCGCTCGTGCTCCGCCCGCCGAGCGGCTCCGGACTGAAGACCGGGACGACGACGTCGGCGGACTGACGCCGTTGCGGCGCCGTCGGCGGGCTGACCGCACCCCGCCGTCGCGGTCACTCGCGTTCGTCGCTCGCCGGCTTCCGCCCCACGACCGCGTAGAACGGGTCCGTTCCGGGTCGCTCCGCGATCCGGTCCGCGACCGCGAGCCCGCCGGCTTTTAAATATCGTTCGACGAGATCGGCGCGTTCCTCCATCGAGGCGGCCCGCCAAGCGTAGACGGCCTTCGTCGGGAACATCCGGTTCGAGAAGCTCACGACGACGACCCCGTCCGGCGCGAGGACGCGCGCGAACTCCGCGAACACGGGTCCCGGGTACTCCAGGTATTGGACCGACAGGGCACAGCAGACGGCGTCGAAGGCGGCGTCGTCGAACGGGAGCGTCCGGTCGGCGTTGAGATCGCGGACGACGAACTCGTCGAGCCGGTCGTTCGCCGCGAGCTCGGCCTCGTTGAGCCCGTGACCGACGACGCGCTCGAACGCCGTCGGCGGGAGGTGCGAGACCCAGCTCCCCATCGCGTCGAGCACCCGGTCACCCGGGTCGAGGAGCTCGTCGTACAGGGCCGTCAGCCGGGCGATAAAGGCGTCGTCGGCGTGGGTGACGAACCGCGGCTCGTTATAAAACGACTCGTCGGGTCGGTCGTCGCGCTTCCGCCGGTCGCGGTCGGAGAGGACGGTCGTCACGGATGTCGAGGGGAGGGGCGCCGCGCGGAAGAGCCCGTCGGCACCCCTCGGCTTTTGTCCGCGAGCGGCGTACGAGGGCCAATGGAACACGCGAGCGAATCGGCACTGTACAAGGCCCCGGTGACGACCGCCTCCCGAGACCAGGGCGCGTTCAGGACGAACTTCAACTTCCCCGGTCGGAACCGGCCGGACCACGACGACCACGGGTACGGCCCGCTGTCGACCGTCGTCGAGTCGTTCATGGACCCCGGGACGCTGATCCCGATGCATCAGCACCGCGACGAGGAGATCGTCTCGTGGGTGCCGGCCGGCGTCATGCGCCACGACGACGGCGAGGGCAACCGGCTCGTGACCGACGCCGACCGCCTCATGATCATGAACGCCGGCAGCGGGTTCTGGCACTCCGAGGAGACGCTCGCCGACGACCCGCCGCTCCGGATGTTACAGATCTTCGTCCGTCCCCGCGACCTGGGTCTCGAACCGGGGATCCAACACGAGCCCCTGCCGGACCCGATCGCGAACGAGTGGCGACACCTGTTCGCGCCGGCCGGCGCGGACCACCCGCTGACCGTCCGCAACGCGGTCCACTGTTACGACCTCCGGCTCGACGCGGGCGAGAGCGTCGGCCTTCCGGGAACCGGTGATTCGACGGACGAGACCGACGGGTGGGACGTCTACTTCTACGTGTTCGAGGGGGCGGTCGAGGCCGCGGGACAGTCGTTCGACCGCGCCGAGAGCGGACTCTGGACCGGCGATTCGGCGCCGGCGCTGACCGCGACCGAGGACGCGATCGTCGTCGCCTTCCGGCTCGATCCCGAGGCGCCGATCACGCGGCAGGGGACGATCGGGCGGTAGGCATCGATCAGGCGATAGGCGTCGATCGCCGGGTCGCGAGGCCCTCCGAGCGCTACTGAGCCCGTCGGTCCCGTCAGACGATCCCCCTCGCCAGCGACCCGAGCAGCGGGAGGCCGAACACGGCGGCGACCGCGACGTAGACGACGGGCGTCATCTCGGGGAGGGACGCGGCCGACGGGCCAAGCGAGACCGCGAACGCGACGAGCGCCAGCGCGCCGACGCTGAGCGCGTACGCGACTCCGCGGCGGGCGGTCGGCGCGACGAGCGAGGCCGCCGCACCGGCCGCGACGAGGGCGAGCCAGTGAACCGACGCCAGCGCGAGGCCGAGGACGACGACGACAGCGAGGGCGACGGCGCGACGGCGCGGTTCGCGGCGGATGCGGGCGAACGGGGAGGGTGAGGGCTGAGCGGTCGACCCGGAACCCTCCCCTGAGCCGTCGTCGCTCACGGAGAGTCACCCCGGAAGGCGACCGTTTCGCCGTCGTCGCCGTCGGGGTCGAGCGACATCGGCTTCTGGTCGTTCGCCAGCCACGCGCGGAGCTGGTCGTCGTAGTGCTCGGAGAAGTAGTCGCCCGAGTTGCCGCCGGGGATCACCGCCGCGGCGTCCTCGCCGGGGCGGACCACCATTCGCCAGCTCGACCCCACCGCGTCGTCGACGCGGTAGTTCATGACGGTCGCCGGGGAGCCGTCCGCCGGGAGGGCCGGGTAGTTCAGGAAGGGCGCCTCGCCGCCGAGCGGGTGCGTGATCGCGGCCGTCGTGTTCCGGTCGCCGTACGTCTCCCACCCCGACTCGTCGATCTCGTCGAGCGCCCTTTCCAGCGCCGCGACCATCGTCGCGGCCCGCGAGCGGTCGGCGAACAGGGGGTCGTCCGGCGGCAGCGTCGCGAGCACCCAGTCGTTCGGGTAGTACGCCTCGTCCAGGTCGACCGCGGCGAAGGCGGGTTCGAAGACCAGCCGCCGGAAGCGGTCGATCCACCGGTCGAACAGGAGCGCGCCGCGCGAATCGGCGGCCATCCGACGGTCCCACGCGTCAAGCGTCGCGGCTGCCCCGGTGAGGCGGTCGGAGTTCTCGGACGCGTCACCCTCCGTTCGCCTTTCCACCGCCGCCACGAGGTCCGGCACGAGCTCGACCGCCCGCCCGTCGCGCACGTCCCGCTGGAGCTCGCGGTGAAAGTCGGGGTCGACCGGCTCGTCGCCGGCGACCGCCGCGTCGAGGCGCTCGGCGATGCGCGCGCCGCGGTAGGGCGCCGCGTAGCCGACGCCGACGTAGTGGATCGGGTCGTCGATCACGCGCTGGTTCGCCGTCGAGAGCACGTCGGGGTCGATCGCGTGCGGCTTCTCCTCGAAGGGGACGAACCCCGTCCACGAGGACCGACCGAACGGCTCGAACCCCTCCCACTCCCCCTCCCCGGCGGAGCCGTCGAACACGCGGTCGGCGGCGACCGCCTCGCCGTCGATCCGGCGGATCGGAAGCTGCCCCGTCGCGTAGTACATCGTCCGGCCGTCGGCGTCGGCGTACACGAGGTTCTGCGTCGGGAGGTCGAACTTCCGGGTCGCCGCCAGCGCGTCCTCGAACCCGTCGGCGCGACCCAACTCGTCGATGGCGAGCGTCGTGCGCGTCGCGGTGTGCCCGGTCCACGCGACGCCGACGTGACGACCCTCGCGCTCGATGAACGGGCCGTGGACCGTGCGCTTGGTCTCCAGCGTCCGGTCCTCGCCGCCGGAGACGGGGATCTGTCGCGTCTCGGTCTCGAACTCGCGCCACTCCCCCTCGTAGCGGTAGCGATCGCCCGAGTCGTCGACCTCGTAGCGGTAGCAGTCGAGCACGTCGGCGCCGACGTTGGTGAACGACCAGGTCGCGCGGTCGCTCGCGCCGGCGATGACGAAGGGGACGCCGGGGAACGTCGCGCCGCGGACCGAGCGCTCTGGCGTCTCGACGCGCTGCTCGTACCACAGCGGCGGCGCCGTGAGCGAGAGGTGGGGGTCGTACGCCACCGTCGGCGTCCCGCTCGCCGTATGTTCGCCGGCGACGACCCAGCTGTTCGACCCGACGCCCGTCGGCGACTCGAACCCGGAGAGCCAATCGGTGAGTTCGGGGTCGACGGGATCCGGGCCGCGTAACGAGGCGTCGCGCGCGCCCCGACGGGCCCGCCGACTGTCCGCGCCGAGTCCCTCCTCGTCGCCGCCGAGCCGCTCCTCGTCGCCGTCGAGGATCGGCGCGTCGTGGTCTAGCCGCCGCGGGAACAGCTCCGCGGCGCGGTCAGCGCCGAGCCGGTCGTCGACCAGCGCCCGGCGGAGCCCGGCGAAGCTCCCGGTGAGCGTCCACGAGATCTGCTTCTCCATCAGCATCGAGTCGGCGGGCGTCCAGGGCTCGGGCTCGTAGCCGAGCAGTTCGAACTCGATCGGGAGCGTCTCGGCGGTCATCGCGGCGTTGACGCCGCCGGCGTACGCCTCGACGAGAGGGCCGGTCTCCGTCTCGCTCACGAGGTCCCACGTCGCCTCGGCGGCCGCGGAAAAGCCCATCGCGACGTTGAACTCGTCGCTCTCGACGGTCGCCTCGCCGACGACCTCGGAGAGCCGCCCGCGCATGACGCGGCGCTGGAGGTCCATCGGGAACAGGCGGTGGAACGCCTGCAGGTAGCCGACCGCGAAGTACGCCGCCGCCTCGTCGTCGGCCTCGACGTGCGGGACCCCGCGGTCATCGACGCGGACGGTCGCGTCGCCGTGGGGGCTCTCGACCGTCTCCGGAAGCGAGCGGTCCGCCGCGTCCCACGCGTCGCCGGAGAGCGGCGCGAACGAGTCGAGGAGGGCGGCGGCCTCGGAGCGCGCCAGCCCGACGGTGCCGGCCGCGAGCGCCGCGGCGAGGACGGCCCGGCGCGTCGTGTCGTTCCTCACCCCGTGACAGAGTCGGCGGCCGGTCATGATTATTTGGGTCGGAATGGAGCGTCGTTCGGTCCGGGCCGCGGCGTCCTCCGGGCCCGGCCCGCCGCGGGAAACGTACATCCGTCCGCCGCTCCAACGGTGGTCCGATGGAGGTCGCGTTGATCACGGTCGGCGACGAACTGCTCTCGGGAGACACGGTGAACACGAACGCGAACTGGCTCGCCGACGAGCTGAGCGCCCGCGGCGTGACCGTGCCCCGAATCCTCTCGGTGCCCGACGACCGGGCCGTCATCGCCGACCACGTCCGCGAGTACGCCGCGACGTTCGACGCCGTGATCGTCACGGGCGGGATCGGCAGCACTCCGGACGACGTGACGATGGAGGCGGTCGCGGACGCGTTCGACCGCGAGATGGTCGCCACCGACCTCACGCGCGAGTCGGTCGAGCGCCGGCTGGCCGCGATCCGCGAGCGCGTCCCCGACCGCGAGTTCGACGTCGACGTGGAGGTCGAGGCGGCGATCCCGGAGGGAAGTCGCCCGCTCATGACCGAGGCCGGGCTCGCCCCCGGCTGCGTGATCGAGGGCGTGTACGTCATGCCCGGCATCCCGGACGAGCTGAAGGCCGCGTTCGCGAGCGTCGCGGACGAGTTCGCCGGCGACCGGCGCTCGCGGTTCCTCTACACGGTGGAGCCCGAGTCCAATATCGTGCCCGCGCTGGAGGACGCCATGGAGCGCTTCGACGTCGTCGTCGGCTGTTACCCCGACCGCGAGGCCGACCACAACCGCCTGAAGCTGACCGCGACCGACGACGACGCGCTCGACGACGCGAGGGCGTGGCTGCTGGAGCACGTGAACGCGAGCGAGACGCCGGTGCGACGGAACTGGGACTGAAGCGGCGATCAGGCCGAGTAGAACGCGTCGGGCCCGTGGTCGTCCTGCCACGCGAACGCGTAGAGCCGGCGGGTCGGGACCCGCCGCAGCCGTCGCCCGTCGTCGCTCTCGCCCGTCGCGGGCGTCCACGTCGCGCCGTCGCCGCGGACCGTCCCGTCTGCGACCCGGAGCTCGAAGCCGGGTCGCTCGAAGGCGTGGAGACCGTCGCCGCTCGCGAGGACGACGACGTCGGTCTCGCCCACCGCCGCCTCGACGACCCCGCCGGCGGCCTCGACGACGAGGAGCGGGAACCCGAGCGCGCCGCCGTCTTTCGGTGTCACGCCGAGGACGACCGTCTTCGGATCGAGGTCGTCGCGGTCCCACTCGCGTTCTCGCCCCTCGCCGCGCATCCCGCGGAGGCCGAACGCGTCGCGCTCCGCGTACGCCTCGTAGCCGGAGGGATCGTATCCCTTCGCGGCGGCCGAGCCCTCGGACTCGGGCTGGAGGACGACTCCGTCGGGGTGGGCCTCGCGGAAGGCGGCGGACGTCGTCATCGGTCCGGGTCGGACCCGGAGCCGTTCGCCCGCGAGCTCGCCCGCGATGCACTCGCCGGTGGACTGCTTCCACTCCGAGTCGGTCTCGCGGTCGTACAACACCAGGTCGTCGTCGGCGAGTTTCCCCGAGACGCCGAAGGTGAGCCGTCGGCCGTCGACGGTCGCGTCGTAGACGACGCCGCTGCCGCAGATCGGACACCAGGTGACGGCGATCGGGTCGCTCCCGCCGTCGGCGGCCGGGACCGCATCGTTGACGACCTCGTGGTAGTTGAGGATCCGGATCGGATAGGCGCGGGCGGGCGCCGCGTCGTCGCTCGGCTCGACGACCAGCACCTCGTCGTCCGGGTCGCCGACGTGGTCGTCGCCGAACGCCGGCTCGTCGATGCTCGGGATCGCGTCCTTCGGGAGGACGGACACGACGTTCATCGCGACGCGACGTTCGTTGACGACGCGACGTTCGTTGACGACGCGACGTCCGCCGCCGACGCGATGGCCGTGGCCGGATCGCGGGAGCCCCTCACTGGTCGTCGGGGGCGCTGAGGTGTTCGCTCCCCCAGTCGCGCATGGCGACGATCACCGGCTCCAGCGACGCGCCGCGCTCGGTCAGCGAGTAGTTCACGCGGAACGGCTTCTCGCTGACGACCGTCCGGTCCACGAACCCGTGTTCCTCGAGGTCGTCGAGGACCTCCGACTGGACCTTTCCGGAAATCCCGTCGACTTCCTCTTTGAGCGCGTTGAACCCCAGCGGCCCGTTCTCTAAGAGTCGATGGATGACGACGGGATGCCACTTCTTCCCGATCAGCGACGCGGTCGTCGTGATGGGACACCACTCGGTCCCCGCACACCACACCTCCAGCGGCTCCGGCTCGGTACTCATACCGGCCGCACGGGCTCCGTCGAAATAAAGGTACGTTTGGTAAGTAGATGAGATAACGTAACCGAGATCGCGTCGCGGACCGCTCGCGAGAGGGTCTATTTATACGATGCGTCCCGGGAGCCCGGCGGCGACCGCCCACCCGACCGTCGTTCCGACGGCGACGAGCACCATCGTGACGACCGCGGGCAACGGCTCGTTTCGACGGGTGAACCGGGACGCGCCCGGGACGAGCCCGATCATCGGGACGAGCGTGCCGACCGCGACGGCCGGCGGAAGGGCGCGGTCGGCGAGCGCGACGGCGGCGCCCGCGGCGACGAGGCTCCCCGTCCCGTAAGCGACCCGGAGCCGCCCGGCCGACCAGCGCGTCGCGAGCGTGCGCTTCCCGACCGCGGCGTCCGCCCGGCGGTCCGGCCACCCCGTCTCCAACAGGTTCACGAACACGACGAGTGCGAACGGGACGGTCGCGATCGCGGCGAACCTGCTGCTCCTCTGGGTCGGACACGGGGCCCACCACCCGGAGTGAGCGGTGTCGGGCACGCTCGGCGTCGTCTTCGGGATCGTCGGCGGCGTCGTCCTGGTGACGACGTTCGGCGTGTGAGCCGAGCTCCGCGACGCGCGGGGCGCCGGTGAGGTCTCACTCGTCGGGCGCCATTCCCTTCTTCGCGAGCTCCGCGAGGGCGGCCGCCGACTTCTCGAGGGCTGACAGCCCCATCCCCGCTCGGACGCCGTCGGCCTTCGTGAACTGGACGTCCTCGTACGCGACGACCTGCAGTCGGTTCCCCCACGGGTCGCGGAAGTCGAGCCCCCTCGTCGGAAGCGTCTCGACGCCGCGCTCGTCGAGGGCGCGCTCGACGGCCGCCCGGTCGTCGACCACGAGCCCGACGTGGCGGTGGTCGTCGACCGCTCTCTCGCTGCCGGTGGCGCCCGCGTCGTCGCCGCTTTCGTCCCCGCCGGCCTCGTCTCCCGTCTCCATGAGCGCGAGGAACTGGTCGCCCATGTCGAGGAAGACGCCGGTATCGATGCGGCCGCGCACGTCGAACTCGAACACGGACTCGTAGAACTCGAGCGCGTCGTCGACGTCGCCGACGGGCAGCGCGACGTGATTGATACCGACGAGCCGGGCGGCGGAGTCGCTCTCGGACATGACCGAACCGTCGGGCCGGAGCGGTAATACCCCGTCGGCGGGCGGTCTCGCCCCCAGCGGCTCCACCGTCGGATCTCGAACTCTGAGCGGTCGTGTGCCGGACACACCATTACGGGCCTTGATGACGCTGGCGGCCGTCGTCGGAGCCATGCAAGAGTTCGACTTCCTCGTGATCGGGTCTGGGTCGGGACTGGACGTGGCGAACGCGATGGCGGGCCAGGGCAACTCGGTCGCGATCGTCGAGGAGGGCCGGCTCGGCGGGACGTGTCTCAACCGCGGCTGTATCCCCTCGAAACAGCTGCTGTACCACGCCGACGTGCTGGAGACGATCGAGGGGGCCGGCGCGTTCGAGATCGACGCCGAGGTGAACGGCGTCGACTTCGCGGAGATCGTCCGGAAGGTCAACGAGGACGTCTCCGGAAGCTCCGAGTCGATCCGACGGGGCCTCACGTCCTCGGACGCCCACGACCTGTTCTCGGGGACCGGGCGGTTCGTCGACGACCGCACCGTCGAGATCGTCGACGGCGACGACGAGGGGGCCACGCTCCGCGCCGACACCGTCCTCGTCGCCACCGGCACGCGCCCCTCCATCCCGCCGATCGACGGGGTCGAGGGGGTCGACTACCTCACGAGCACGGAGGCGCTGCGGCTCGAATCCGCGCCGGACCACCTCGTCATCGTCGGCGGCGGCTACATCGCGGCCGAGCTGGGCCACTTCTTCGGGACGTTCGGCAGCGACGTGACGATCGTCGGCCGGCGCGAGAACCTCCTCCCGGAGGCGGACGCTGAGGTCGGCGAGGCGTTCACCGACCGCTACGCCGACCGGTTCGACGTGTACGCCGGGTACGAGGCCGTCGCGGCCGACGAGGCCGACGGCGAGGTGACGGTCGAGGCCCGGCCGTACCCCGAGGCCGACTCGGTCCGGGCGGGCGGCGAGACGGTCGGCGCGCCCGAGGAGGCGGAGAACGTGACGGTCACGGGCGACACGCTCCTGATCGCGGCGGGGCGCCGCCCGAACACCGACGCGCTGAACCTCGACGCGACCGGCGTGGAGACGGACGAGCGGGGGTTCGTCGAGACCGACGAGTACCTCCGAACCGACGCCGAGGGGGTGTGGGCACTCGGCGACGTGGTGGGCGAGTACCTGTTGAAACACAGCGCGAACCACGAGGCGAAGGCGGTCATCCGGAACCTGCTCGGCGACGAGCCGGAGCCGGTCGACTACTCGGCGATGCCGTTCGCGGTGTTCGCCTCGCCCGAGGTCGCCGGCGTCGGCGCGCGCGAACAGGACCTCCGGGCGGCCGACGCCGAGTACGCCACCCGCACCTACGCGTACGACGAGACGGCCCGCGGGAGCGCGATGCACGCCGACGGGTTCGTCAAGGTCCTCATCGACCTCGACGGCGAGATTCTCGGCTGTCACATCATCGGTCCCGAGGCGTCGAACCTGATCGAGGAGGTCGTCGTCGCGATGACCGCGGGCTCGGGGACCGTCGCGGACATCCGCGACGCGGTCCACATCCACCCGGCGCTCTCCGAGGTCGTCGATCGGGCCTTCTCGGGGCAGTTCTCCCGCGGCGGAGGCGGGCACGACCACCACCACCACCACGGGTGAGCGGCGCCGGCCTCTGACTCCGAAACCGCGCGGCGAGACGTTTTCACGGTCGCCGTCGAACGACTCCCATGGTCCGGTCTCGCGCGCTCTCCCGTCGACGATTCGTGGTCGCTACCGCCGGCGCCGTCGTAGCGAGCGCGTCGGCCGGGTGTGCCGACCGCGGCGCGGACGGCGCAGCCGGGGAGTCAGGCGGCGAAACCGACACGGACGAGTCGGACGACGAAGCTGGCGACTCGGGCGGCGAAGGCGGGGACTCGGACGACGCAGACGCGGACCTCGACCTCCGGGAGGCGAACGTCGTCGACGTCGCGGTCGAGCCGACCGACGACGGGTACGCGTTCGACGTGACGCTCCACCACGACGACGACGGGGAGGAGGGGTACGCGAACTGGTGGCAGGTCGAGCGGCTCGACGGCACCCGGCTCGGCCGGCGGGAGCTGCTCCACGCGCACGCCGAGCAGCCGTTCACGCGGTCCGCGACGGTGGCGGTTCCGGACGACGTCACCTGCGTCGTCGTCCGCGGCCACGACCAGACGCACGGGTACGGCGGCGTCGCCGCCGCGGTCGACCTCGACGCGGGGACGGCGCGCCGCGTCGATCAGGGGCCCGACCCGCGCTCGTTCGGCGAGGCCGACTGTCCGTGAGTCGGTCGGTCGACATCGATACGTCACCCGCCGGCCCGACAGTGGTGTGTCATCGCATGCCGAATCGGCGTCCCAGGCACACATCCGCGGGTGGGTTTTGTACGGGCATCGTTTATAAGGGAGCACAATGGCAAAAGCCGCAATCGTGATCCTCGCCGGCAACGAATCGCACGCCGACTACGGTCGCCTCGCGAACGGGCTGGAGGCCGCGAAGGAGTTCGCCGAGACCGAGGGCGACGAGGTCGAGGTCATCTTCGACGGCGCCGGGACACAGTGGATCCCGGAGCTGGAAGACGAGGAGAGCGACTACCACGAGCTCTACCAGGCGGTGCGCGACGACACCGCGGTCTGTGACTACTGTTCCGGCGCGTTCGGCGTCGAGGACGCCGTGGCCGACTCCGGGCTCGTCACGCTCGACGAGTACGACGGCCACCCGAGCATCCGCTCGCTCGTCGACGACGACTACGAGATCATCACGTTCTAAGCGGCCGTCGCCGCCATCCCGCCTCGTAGACGACCTCACCGTTTTTTGACGCCCGTTCCGAACAGCGACGCATGGACACGTCCGCGTTCGTCGGCCCGGACGGTCACCCCGTCACGGCGGTCACGGCCGAGGAGATGCGCGCGGTGGACCGCGTCGCCGTGGAGGAGGTGGGCCTCGACCTCCGGCGAATGATGGAGCACGCCGGCCGCGGGCTCGCCGAGGCCGTACTCGACGTCCGGGACGGCGCCCCCGTCACCGTGCTCGCCGGCAACGGCGGAAACGGCGGCGGCGGGCTCGCGTGCGCCCGTCACCTCGCGAACCGCGAGGCCTCGGTCCGGGTCGTCCTCGACCGGGATCCCAGCGAGGTCGACGGGGTCACCGCCGAACAGCTCCGGATCGTGGAGGCGATGGACGTGCCGGTCGAAGGGGCGGGCGGCCCCGACCTCGACGTCGGCGCGCCGCTCGACGGCGTCGTCGTCGACGCGCTGATCGGCTACGGACTGACCGGCGCGCCCCGCGGGCCCGCCGCGGCGCTGATCGAGGCCGTCGGCGACGCGGCGGAGTCGGTCGTCTCGCTCGACGTCCCCTCCGGCGCGAACGCGACGACCGGCGAGGCACCGGGCGCCGCGGTCGCCCCCGACCTCACCGCCACGCTCGCGCTCCCGAAGACCGGGCTCGCGGCGGTCGGCGGCGACCTCCTGCTCGTCGACCTCTCGATCCCGTCGGCGGCGTACGACCGCCTCGACATCGACCGCGGTCGCCCGTTCGGAGACGAGTTCGCGGTCCCGCTGTCGAGGGCGTGAGCGGCGGGGCGCCGCGGCGGCGTGCGCTTACAAGACGACTCCCCCTCACTCGCCGGCCATCTCGTGCGCCAGTCGGTGGGGGGTCGGCGCGAGCGCTCCGCGGATCGCCGTGGCCCCCGTCACACTATTTAAATATCCATCACCGAACGGTCCGGTATGAAACGCGTCAGCGTCGACGACGTCGAAAACTCGATCCAGCCGGCCGCGGTGATGCGACCGCTCACCGACGCGCTCGGGCTGACGGACGTCGCGCTCAACTACTACGAGCTCGAACCGGGCGACAGCTTCGCGTTCGCGTACCACAGCCACGAGATCCAGGAGGAGGCCTTCTTCGTCGTGTCGGGGACGGCGACGTTCGAGACGGAGAGCGGTCCGGTCGAGGTGGGCCCCAACGAGATCGTGCGGTTCGACCGCGGGGAGTTCCAGCGCGGGTGGAACCGGAGCGAGGAGCCCGTCCGGGCGCTCGCGATCGGCGCGCCGCTGGCGTACGGGACCCAAGAGAAGCTCCGGTACTGCGCGGAGTGCGACGCCGAGACGGACACCGACCTGAGCGCGGTCGCGGACGAGGACGACGCCGTCGTCGCGCGGTGCGTCGAGTGCGGGGCCGAGACGGGGCGCTGGTACCGGGGGTCGATGGACGGGGAGGTCCCCTGACCGACCGCGCCGACGTCGACCGTCGGCCACGGTCGACGCTCTCGATCCGAGAGTCGACCGCCAGCTCGGGGGGTTCGCTCGTCGAACGCTCCGTCTCGTCCGTCGAATAACAGTGGGTGTCGTACTCGACGCCCTCGGACGCGCTCGGTTCAGCGTTTCGCGCTCGGCCTCGAAATGCCGAGCGGCTTGCGGCAGTTCTTACAGAGGAACAGGTCGTGGTTCTCGTAGAGGTGGATCGATCCGTCGTCGCTCGTCTCCACCTCCGGGACCGACTCGCCCGCCTCGAGGTCGTCGGCCGACTCCGCGACGGTACCGCATTCCGAACAGGTTATCTCGTCTGCTATACGATACCATTTCTCAGTATTGACATAAAAAGGACCCGCTCGTGCGAGGCCGACACACAGTCCGCTTCCCGAGAAGGTCTTGAATCGGTTGAACGGGCGTCGGCGGTCCGGCGGGACGGCGCCCTCGAATCACCGGGATCGCCGTCCCTCGGCGACCGCGTCAGTCCCGGTACGCGCAGTGGAACCCGGCGGCGTGCCGGTAGAACGCCGGGATCACCGCCCGCGCAGATCGGCGTCGGGCTCACTCGCGAACTCCGCGCCGACCCAGACGCGGGCGTCGTCGACCGCGGCCGCGACGTGCGGCGGGAGGTCGTAGGCGTCGGTCGCGGTGAGATACGCCCGCGTGAACGCGTCCGCGAGCCGGTCGAGGAACCGCTCGGTCGGCTCGAAGGCGTCATCGCCGTCGGCGACCAGCCGGTAGTGAGTCCGCCGGATCAGCTCCGAGCCGTCGTCGATGCCGTGGTCGTCGAACGACCCCGTGGTCGTGGAGTCGTCGGTCCCGTCGTCCGCGTTCGTGTGGTCTGTGCGCTTATCCATACCACTGTAGACGCGCGGTTACCATAAGTACCTACAACCACCGTGCGTCGCCGTCGCACACTCGACAACGCGTTCACTGCGGGCACGGATCGTCGCTGCTTATGAATGATTTATAAAACACGCCGCCGCCCGCCGCGGTTCGGGGCCTCAACGTCGTTCGGTTCTACGTCAGAACGGCTCGAATCTCGTCCGCGCCCGTGACGCCGACGAACCGCTCGACCTCCTCGCCGTCTCGGTAGATCGCGACCGTGGGAATCGACCGGACGCCCGCTTCCGCGGCGAGGTCGCTGTGCTCGTCGGTGTCCACGCCGAGCACCGGGGCGTCGATCGCGCCCGCCAGCTCCTCGAGGATGGGCGTCTGCTGTTTGCAGGGGCCACACCAGTCGGCGAAGTAGTCGACGACGACCTGGTCGTTCTCCGCGATGGTCTCGCGGAACGATTCCGCGCTCTCTACGTCGACGATGCCGTTCGTCCGCGCGCCGCCGCCGGAAGCCGAATCGGATGACATGCCCTGAAGGACACGCCCCGGAGGGATAACGCCTCGCGAACCGCGCGGTAAGCGGGTTACCTGCGGCTCACCCGACGGCGGGCCCGGTTCGAGCGCCCGTGGCGAGGACGGCGGCTGGCCGCTCTGTGGGGCGTACGCCGACATGGCGCGGTTACTCCGGGCGGGACCTCCGTTCCGAGCCCGACCGCGAGGAGGGTGGCGATCAGGAGGATGTTCCGCGTTACGACTGCCTGCGCCGCGGGATCAGCGACGCCTGCGATCGACCGGATCGTGAACGCTCGGGTCACCGGGAGCTGCCGATATCGACGGCTCGCCCGCGGTCGCCTGCCCGGTTCGGACGCCCTCGCGGCAGGGGTTTATTGCTCGCGCTCGTCGAACGGAGACCGCGATGATAGTCTTACACGCCGTCTTTCCGCTCGACCCCGACAAGCGCGACGAGGCGCTCGACCTGATCGCCGACCTCGCCGAGCAGTCCCGCGCCGAGCCCGGGATGATCGACTACCGACCGGCGACGGACGTCGACGACCCGAACGTGGTCCGGTTCTTCGAGCGGTACGAGGACGAGGCCGCCTTCGAGGCGCACTCGCAGACCGAGCACTTCCAGGAGTTCGAGGCGGCGCTGCCCGACCTGCTCGCCGGCGAGCCGGAGGTCACCCGGTTCGAGGTCGACTCGGCGAGCGAACTGGAGCTGTGACGGAACGGTCTTGGATCGTTTTTAAATGAATTCGGAGGGGTTCGGCCCGTTCGTGACGTGGACCTCGAACGGCTGCGTGCCGACGTCGTCCCGCTCGATCAGGTGCCAGTAGGTCTCGGCGAGCTCGTCGGGGTCGAGGAAGGTCTCGTCCTCGCGATCGGGCTGACGCTCGCGGGCGCCGGGCGAGTCGATCTGTCCGTCGATGACCACGTGCGCGACGTGGACGCCGTCGCCGCCGAACTCCTGCGCGATGTCCATCGCCATCCCGCGCGCCGCGAACTTCGCGGCCGTGAACCCGATCGCCCCGCCGCGGCTCCGCACCGCCGAGGTCGCGCCCGTGAAAATGACCGTCCCGCCGCCGGCGCCGAGCATGTCGTCGACGGCCTCCTGCGAGCAGACGAACGCGCCGCGACCGTTGACGGCCCACGCCTCCTCGAACGCCTCGACGCTCGTGTCCATGAGCCCGGTCCACGACGCGGCGCTCGCGTGGTTGACGAGGACGTCGACCGGACCGAACGCCTCGCGCACCGCCTCGAAGCCGTCGCGGATCGCCTCGACGTCGGTCAGGTCCGTCGTGACCGCGAGCCCCTCGCCGGGGTCGGGGAGGTCGGCGGCGAGCTCCTCGATGTAATCGGACGAGCGAGCGAACAGGGCCACTCGACACCCCTCCGCCGCGAACTTCCGCGCGAGCGACTCCCCGAGTCCCGGACCGACGCCGGCGACGACTGCCGTGCGAGTCATGCCCTTCGATACGGGTGGCCCGATGAAAACGGTGGGTGATCCGGCGGGGTGACCGGCGGCCGCGACGCGGACCGTTCCGCGTACGCCGGAAGCTCCGGGGAGTACCGGGAACGGCGGTCGAACGGCACCGTCGCGGGCGCTCACTCGACCGTATAAAAGGCGTCGTCGCCGTGGTCGTCCCGCCACGCGAACGCGAAGAGCCGTCGCGTCGAGACCCGTTCGAGCCGGCGGTCGTCGGCCGCGCGGCCGGTCGCGACGTCCCACGTCGTCCCGTCGGCGACGACCCCGGCGTCGGTGCGTTCGAACGCGTGTCCGGGATCCGCGTAGGCGTGGACGCCCGCCGCGTCGTCGGCGAACGCGACGACGGGCCGGTCGCCGACCGTCGCCCGCACCACGCCGCCCGCCGCCCGGACGCGCGGGAGCGGGAACCCGAGGGCGTCGTCGTCGACGTCGACGCCGAGCACCACCGCCTTCGGGTCGAGGTCGTCGCGGTCCCACGTTCGCCCGGCGTCGGTCCCGCGGTGCGCGGCGAGCCCGAACCCGTCGCTCGCGAGGTACTCGGCGTAGGGCGCGTCGTCGTAGTCGATCGGTTCGGGGTCGTCGCCGGCCCCGGCCGCCTCGCTCTCGCCGCCGGGCGGTCGGAGGGCGACCCCGTCCGGGTACGTGGCGCGGAACGATTCCCAGGGCAGTACCGCGGCCGGCCGGACCGACAGCGACTCGCCGGCGAACGCCCCCGAGAGGCACTCGCCGCTCGACTGCTTCCACTCGCTGCCGGTCTCGCGGTCGTACATCACGAGGTCGTCGTCCGCGAGCTTCCCCGAGACGCCGAACTCCAGCGTCCGGCCGCCGCGCTGCCGGTCGTACACCGCTGCGCTCCCGCAGAGGGGACACCACGTGACCGCGATCGGGTCGGCGTCGCCGGCCGATCCTCCGCCGACGTCGTCGTTAACGATTTCGTGGAACCGGAGGTACCGGATCGGGTACGCGCGAGGGGGATCCGCGGAGTCGACGGCGACGACCAAGTCGCCGGGGTCGCCGTCGTACTCGCTCCCGAACGCCGGGTCGTCGACGCTGGGGATCGCGTCGCGCGGAATGACCTGTCGGACGTTCACGCGCTCGGATATGGGATGGGACGTCATAATCTCACCGTCGCGAGCGAGAGCGCGCTCGTCCCGTGACACAGCGACCGCGGTCCGTTTTCACGCCGGTCCGATCGGGTCGGCGTCGACGACGGTCGAGATGCGAGCGTTCTCCTTGATGCGGATCCCGGCCCCGCCGACCGACAGCGGGACTCGCGGAAGCGACGCCACGCGAAGCGTCGGGTGGAAGGCGCCGCGCTCCAGCAGCGCGTCCCGCGTCTGGACGGTGAACCGCAGGTCGCCCCCGGGGATCGACTCGTGGTACGCGACGAGGTACGTGCCCGGGTCGAGCGACCACCACCCGTACTCGTCCTCCGGGTCGCGCCGCTCGGGCTCGCGCGGCTCGGTGGCCGCCGCCTCGAGCTCGCCGCCGCCGAAGTCGACGCTCCCCGGGCCGGTCACCTCGTGAACCGCGGCGACCGTCAGGTCGACGCCGTTCCCCTCGGTCTGCGTCGGTTCGTGGACCAGTCCGTCGATGTATTTCGCGTATCTCGACATGGAGAGGCGATAGGCCCCGAAGCGCCCTAAATTCACGTGGCCGCCGCCGCGGCGGGCTCTCGGCGACACGGAAGCGGCGCTTCGGGCCATCCGTCACGGGCAGTTCGTATTCGGGAACCGGACCGCTCCTCAGCTTTGGCCCGCTCCCTCGACCGTCGGATGGGTCTCGTCGACGTGTTCGACGACGCGGGCGACCACTCTGGTGATCCCGACGAGATGGCTGGCTTCGAATCCTCAGCACCATTTTGACGACACGGATCTCTCCTATCACTCGCAGTTACGGTGTCGACAAAAGTGGATTGGAGGGATTCGAACGCTGGCGGACTCCCTCCGGTCGTCCGCTGCTTCCCGCCTCGCTCCGCTCGGCGGGGACGCCGACCTGCTCCATAGCTCCTTCACAAACGTCAGGAAAGCGTATGGGTTGGGGCGGATTCGAACCGCCGACCTGCTCCGTGTGAAGGAGCCGTCATAACCTGGCTAGACCACCAACCCGCTCGTGTCGAGGTATCCGATGTCGGGACTTAAGAGTTACTTTGTCGCGGGGATTCATTTATTGAGCGCCTCACGACCCACCCGTGACCCACGAGCTTCGATTTCTCGAACGGCTCCGTCGAGGCGTCGCCAGCCTGCTCCATCTCCCGCTGTCGGCGATCGGGCTCTACGCCGAGCGAGAGACGCCCCGCGACCAGTACGCGCTCACGCTCCACGAGCCGTACCCGATGGTCGAGGCGCGGCTCCACCGGGCCGGATTCGTCCGCAACCTCGTCTCCTCGCTGAAGTTCCGCAACTACGTCATGCCGTCCGAGACCTCGGTCGCCAGCTGGGTGCAGTATCCGAACGGAGCGCTCGGGAGCGACCACCAGCTCCACCTCGCGCTGTTCGTCGGTCCGGACCGCGCGACCACGGACGTGTACGCCCACTGGGAGCCCTCGTGGATCCGCCACCCGATCCGCCACTACCGGGCGAGAGACGTCGACGCGGAGGCCGGCGTCGAGCGCACCCGCGCGCTGTTCGACCGGGAGGGCATCGAGTACGACGTGGTGCCGGCCGACGAGCGCGTCGCTACCGGGACGGCGACCGCGGAAAACTGAGGGCCGTTACTTCTCGGCGGCGTCGTGGCCGCGGTACTCCTTGATCCGCGCTCGGGCGGACGCGACGGCCTCGCGGGCCTCGCCCTCCGCGCGCTCCTCTAACCGCTTCAAGTCGGCCTGGATCCGGTCCAGCCGCGAGGGCTCCGGTTCCTCCTCCTCGGCGCCGATAATGTCTTTCACGCGGCTCTCGACCGGCTCCAGCTCCTCTTTCACGCCCGCCTTCGCGTGTTCCGCCGCGCGACCGAGGTAGTACCGTGCGTCTTCGAAGTGCTTGCTCATATCTGTCCTTTAGAAGGCGACGGATATATCCTTTGTGGCTCCGGTGGGGCGACAGAATTGGGAGCGGCGTCGATCGATTCCAGTTCGGATCGAGGATCCGAACGAGCACCCGACCGGCGTGACAGTCGCTCTCGGAGCGGTTTCGGGAGCCGAAACGGCGTCGCCGATCGCGGGGGTCAGTACGTGGGCGACTCCTCGGGTTCGCCGTCGCGCGCGTTGGCGACCCGCCCGAGCGTGAACAGGAGGTCCGAGAGGCGGTTGAGGTAGGAGACCACCGTCTCGTTGATCGGCTCGGACCGCGCCAGTTCGACGACCCGACGCTCGGCGCGGCGGGTCACGGTCCGGGCGTGGTGGAGGCGCGCGCCCGACTCGCCGCCGCCGGGCAGGACGAACGAGGTCAGCGGCTCCAGCTCCTCGTCGAACGCGTCGATCCGGTCCTCGAGGAGCTCGACCAGCTCGGGCCCGACCTGCGGGTCGTCGGGGTCCGGATCCGGGTTCGCGAGGTCAGCCTGCACCACGTGAAGGTGGTTCTGGACCGTTTCGAGCAGCTCGTCGAGATCGTCGTGTCCGGTGGGGCGCACGGTCCCGATCAGCGCGTTCGCCTCGTCGACGGTCCCGTACGCCTCGATCCGCGGGCTGGACTTCGACACGCGGCTCATGTCCCGGAGGTCGGTGTCGCCCTGGTCGCCGCGTCCGGTGTAGATCGTCATGCGAGGGTCCGCTCGACGTACTCCAGGATGTTCGCGCTCTCGGCCATCGTCACGCCGCGCTCCTCGTCGATCAGGACGGGAACGCCGCGCTGGCCGCTGATCCGCTTCACCTCGTCGCGGTCGGAGTGGAGCGCGTCGACCCACTCGGTCTCGTACTCGATCCCGGCCTCGTCGAGCGCGTCGGACACCTTCTCGCACCACGGGCACCCGTCGAGCGCGTAGAGTCGAACTGTCATACTCGACCGATCGGCGCGCGGCGGCAAGAAGGTACGGTGTCGACGGACCGCCCGCCGCGCGACCGGTCGGGCGCGGGCCCAGTGACCTACAGATCGTGGTACGCGGTCATCCCCTCGCGGAGCGCCGCCGGGACCGGCGCGGGCTCGCCGGTGTCGGGATCGAGACTGACGAGCGTCGCCTCGCCCTCGGCCACGACCGCGCCGTCGACCCGGAACTCGTGGGTCATCGTCACGCTGGAGCGGCCCATCTCGGCGACGTCGACGTCGACCGCGACCGTCCCGTCCGTCAGCTCGACCGGCCGCCGGAAATCGAGCGAGAGCGACGCCAGCACCGCCGACACCCGCGAGAGGTCGACGTCGAGGACGTCACGGAAGTACTCGGTCCGGGCCTGTTCGAGGTACGTCGCGTAGACGGCGTTGTTGACGTGGCCCATCGCGTCGATGTCGCGGAATCGGACGTCGATCTCGGTCGTGTACGTGCTCATGTCGGGACCTCCGCGGGGAGAGGTTTGTAGGCGTCGGGATCGGGTGGCGGATCCGTCGAACGGGTATTTAAAAGGGCGGGACCGTCAGTACAGCAGCGCGTCGTCGTTCTCGATCATGTACAGCGACCGAGCGGCGATGTTGACGGCGTGGTCGCCGACGCGTTCGAGGTCGCGGATCGTGAGGAGGAGCCGCGAGACGTTCCGCATCGTCCCCTCCACGTCCGCGTCCTCGCGGAGCTCGTCGCGCTCGATGAGGTCGCGGACGACGAGTTCGCTCGCGGCCTCGCAGGCGGCGTCGAGGTCGTCGTCGGCCTCGGCGACCGCGTGGCACAGATCGGGGTCCGACTCCGCGTACGCCTCCATGGCTTCATCCAACATCGCCAGCGTGTCGTCGCCGATGCGCTGGATGTCGACGTCGGGGAACACCTCGCGGTCGGCTCGCTTCGCGTACCCGCCGAGGTTCGTCGCCAGGTCCGCGATCCGTTCGAGGTCGGTGATGATCTTGAAGGAGGCCGCGATGAAGCGCAGGTCGCCCGCCACCGGCTGCTGGAGCGCGATGAGGTCGGTACACTGTCCCTCCAGTTTGAGGTACAACTCGTTGACCTCGGCGTCGCCGACGATGACCTCCTCGCCCAGCTCCGCGTCCTGCCGGTCTAAGGCGTCGAGGCCCATCCGGAGCCGCTCCGCGACGACCTCGCTCATGTAAAGCACGTCGTCGCGGAGGCCCTCCAGCTTCGACTGGTACTGTTCGCGTGGCATCGTGTTGGCGTAATCGCCTCGCCGAACGTATAAAAACACGTCGGCGATCGGTCGATCGGTTCTCTTCTCCGAGCCCCGATTTCCCCGGACTGAACGGCCACATCTCCCGATCTCGGCCGATACGCGGACCCGCCGGCCGGCGACGACGGCAGTTATAAATCGACGCGACCGGCGCTGACGAACGTCATCTCGCGAGCGACGGCGATTCGTTCGGAGTTCTCCGAACGAACGCCGGCGATAGGCTCGGCTCGCCGTCGTAGTCGACCGAAGAAAGTGGGTTGGGGCAGATTTGAACTGCCGGCCTCCTCCATGTCAAGGAGGTGTCATAACCGGACTAGACTACCAACCCGAGGGGGCTTACTGACGCATCTCGTCGTACCCGGGGGACGTAATTGAACCTTTCGTTTCGGACGCCGACAGCGCGCTGCGGTCCCCCGATCGGGTCCGGACGGTGCGTGCGGACCCGCTCCCTGCTGACCGGGATTTCTCGATCTCGACGTGGCTGCCGCGGCCGGCTTTCGACCGCTTTTACTGGATTGACGAGAGCCGATCGATATGGTCGATCTCGCCGCCCGCACCGACAGGCTCGACGACTACCTCGCCGAGCGCGGGCTCGAAGCGGTCTGGTTCGCCAAGCCGAACGGGTTCGCGTGGCTCACCGGCGGCGACAACGTCGTCGACGCCGACGCCGACATCGGGGTGGCCGCGGCCGGCTACGACGGCGCGCTCCGCGTGATCACGGACGGAATCGAGGCGGAGCGGCTCGCCGACGAGGAGCTGCCCGACGCGTTCGCGGTGGAGTCGTTCCCCTGGTACACCGGCTCGCTCGCCGAGGCGGTCGCGGAGCGCTCGCCCGCCCCCGCCGCCGCCGACTTCGACGTGCCGGGCTTCGAGGCCGTCGACGGGAGCCGGCTGCGGCAGCCGCTCACCGACGACGACGTCGAGCGCTACCGCGAGTTGGGTCGGGAGGCCGCCGCCGCCGTCGAGACCGTCTGTCGCAACCTCGAACCGGAGGACCCCGAGTACGAGGTCGCCGCCGGGATCGACATCTCGCTCGCCTCCCGCGACGTCGACACTCCCGTCGTGCTCGTCGGGGGCGCGGAACGCGCGCAGGCGTACCGCCACTACACGCCGAGCGACGCGACGCTCGGCGACTACGCGCTGGTCTCCGTCACCGCCGAGCGGGCCGGCCTCTACGCCTCTCTGACGCGGACCGTCGCCTTCGACGCCCCCGACTGGCTGGAGGAGCGCCACCGCGCCGCGGCCCGCGTCGAGGCGACCGCGCTCGCGGCGACGGAGGCCGCCGCGGCGGGGGATCTCACCGGCTCCGGAGGCGGCGACTCGGGCGCCGTACCGGACACCGCCGGCGACGTCTTCGACGCGATCCGAGCGGCGTACGACGCCGTCGGCTTCGCCGACGAGTGGCGGGAACACCACCAGGGCGGCGCCGCGGGGTTCGCGGGCCGCGAGTGGTTCGCCGCGCCCGGGAGCGACGAGCCCGTCCGGCGACCCATGGCCTACGCGTGGAACCCGACGGTGCGGGGCGCCAAGAGCGAGGACACCCACCTCGTCGCGTCCGATCGAACCGAGACGCTGACGAAGACGGGCCAGTGGCCGACCCACGAGGTCGAGCCGGTCGACGTGGACGGGATCTCGACCGAACCCCGGGAGCTGACGGCGCCGATCATTCGGTGAGCCGGAGCGAACTCGCCCGTAAAAAGGCGCGGGCGTCGAACGCGCGGCGTCAGTAGACGTACTCGCTCTCGTCGATGCCGACGTAGTCCTTCTTGACGCGCCGCTTGTTCCACTTGTAGCCGAGCAGTAGCTTCGCCGACTCCCACCCCGAGCGGTACGGCTGCGAGAGGAGGCCGTCGCCGGTCTCGGCCGCCAGCATGGCGTCGGCGGCGCCGATGATCCGGTCCCAGTCGTCCGGCTCGTAGTCCGCCACCATGTCGGCCATCGTCACGTTGCGGACGATCTCGTCGCCGATCGCCTCCTTCCAGCGCCGGTTGTAGGGGGCCAAGTCGCCGGTCGCGGCCAGTTCGCCGGCGATGGCGCCGGTGCGAACGGCGACGTGATCGCCGCCCTCGTGGAACGCGGACGTGGTGCCCATCGCGCCGCCGACGACCGCGATGCCGGCGTCCGTCGGCGAGTCGATCGGGCGCGTCGACGAGATGGGGTACGTCTCGGTCCCGTTCCGTTTGCCGGCCTCCATGACGAGCGGAAAGTCCGACTCCACGTCGTACTCGTCGCCGTACTGCCACTCCAGGAGGCGCCGAATGTACTCGCTGCCCTGCGGGATCGACTCGTCGTCGGGCTCCAGCAAGGTGTACGCGTCCCGGTCGAACTCGTCGATGTCGAGGCCGATGGGCATCGTCAGCCCGATCCGACAGACGCGGTCGTCGTTCGGGAAGATCCACGGGTACGCCGTCTCGCCGGGCATCACGCCCCACCAGAAGACGAGCGCGTCGTTCACCTCCTCGTACACCGCCTCGGGCACGCGGCGGTACTCCTGATACGCGATGTGGTTCGCCGTGCGCGAGGCGAGGCGCTCGGAGGCGGCGGCGTCCGCGGGGAGGTACTCGTCGAGCACGCGGTTGGTCACGGTGCGCTGCGGACCGTCGGCGAGGACGACGAAGTCCGCCCCGACCGACTCCCCGGAAGAGAGTTCGACGACGTGACGGGGGCCCTCGCCCTCACGGGAGTCGTTTCCCGGGTCGACCGAGAGGTCGGTGTCGACGCCCCGAACCGAGCCGCCGACGCGGTACTCCGCTCCGGCGTCCTCGGCGCGGTCGCGGAGCCAGTCGTCGAAGCGGGCGCGCTGGAAGGTGTAGCCGAACTTGTCGTACGACGAGTCGATTCCGGTGGCGGTGAGCGTCGCCGCCTCGTTCGGCCCGCGGAACTCCGCGCGGTTCAGCTCCCGCTGGACGACGCCGTCGTCGAACTCGTCGGGATGGATCCCCATGATGTCGACCCAGTAGTCCAGGATCCCCGCGGCGTCCGTCGAGTCGGGGCCGAGCCGTTCGCGGTCGGCCCGCGGCACGCCCTTCTCGAGGACGAGGGCGTCGGCGCCGCCGGTCGCGGCCGCGTGCGCTGCGGAGGCGCCGGCCGGACCGCCTCCAACGATAGCGACGTCTACGCGTTCCATACCCCGTGAGGTAACCCTCCGGCTATTAAATTCACGGTCCCAGACCGTTCGAGCGGAGCCACCGCGTGACCCGCCCGCAGAGTGCGGGCACCCTCGCTCGTCGCCGCGGGATCGTTCAGGGTCGTTTATACGGTTTTTACCGGCGGAGAGACACGTTTTTAGGCCGCAACGGAATTCCCTCCGGTACCAATGGCACGCGAGACATGGGCGACGCGGGCGGGGTTCATCCTCGCCGCGGTGGGTAGCGCCGTCGGGCTCGGGAACATCTGGCGGTTCCCGTTCATTACCGGTCAGTACGGCGGATCGTCGTTTCTTATCACCTACTTGGCGTTCGTCGCGCTGATCGGGTTCCCGGCAATCCTCGTCGAGTTCGTGATCGGCCGTCGGACCGAACGGAATCCCGTCGGCGCGCTGCGAGAACTCGGCAGCGGCGCGTGGTCGTACGCCGGCTGGCTGTTCGTCGTCACCGGCTTCATCATCCTGTCGTACTACAGCGTCGTCGCCGGCTGGTTCCTTCGGTACACCCTCATCGGACTCACCGACGGGTTTACTATCACCGACCCGGCCGAGGCGGAGGCGTTGTTCGGAACCGTCTCGACCGGCCTCGACACGCTCCTCTTTCACGCCGTGTTCATGGCGCTCGTCATCGCCATCATCGCCGCCGGCGTCAGGCGCGGCATCGAGCTGAGCGTGAAGGTGATGGTGCCCGCCATCCTGGTGTTGCTGCTGGGGCTGGCCGCCTACGGATTCACCCTCGACGGCGCGAGCGCGGCGTACGGGTACTACCTCTCGCCGGACTTCGGAACGATCGCGGCGAACTGGACCGAGATCCTGCCCGCCGCCGCCGGACAAGCCTTCTTCACCCTCTCGCTCGGGATGGGCGTGATGATCACCTACTCCTCGTACCTGGGTGAGGACCGGAATCTGGCGTCGGACGCCGGCGTTATCGCCGCGCTCGACACGCTCGTCGCCGTCCTCGTCGGATTCGTGGTCTTCCCCGTTCTGTTCACGGTCGGGATCGAACCGGGCACGGGCGGCCCCGGTGCGATCTTCGTGAGCCTCACCTCGGCGTTCGCCGGGATCCCCGGCGGCCGAGTCATCGGCGTCGTCTTCTTCGGCATGGTCGGTATCGCCGCGCTCTCGTCCGCGATCAGTATCCTCGAAGTGCTCGTCTCCTACCTGATCGACGAACTCGGCGTCGCTCGGGTCCCGGCGTCGGTCGCGCTCGGCGTCGCCGTCTTCCTGCTCGGCGTGCCGGTGACGATCGACCTGATCTTCCTCAGCCTGTACGACCTGCTCGCGGACGGGATACTGCTCGTCCTCGGCTCGCTGCTGCTCGCGCTGTTCGTCGGCTGGGTCATCCCGGACGTGGCCCGCGAGGAGCTACGGAAGGGGATCGCCGACATCGGCGGACTCGGCGACGCGTGGATCTGGGCGGTCCGGATCCCGATCGTTATCGTCGTTATCGTCTCGCTGTACCTCGGGATCGTCGACTACGCCGGGTTCCTCACCGGAGAATTCGCCGAGTGGCTGGCGGCGCGGTAAGCGAGCAGCGCCGAACGGCCGACCCGGGTCTCCCGTCTCCTCGCCGAGAGCGGGCGCCTCTCAGTCGCGCAGCAGCGTCGAGTAGTCCGCGATGACCCCATCGACGCCCGCCGCCGCGAGGCGGTCGGCCTGATACCACGTCTGGACGGTCCAGACGTTCACCGCGCGTCCCTCGTCGTGCGCGGCGGCGACGATCGACTCGGGCTCGGCGCCGTCGCCGTCGGGAGTTCCGAACCGGTCCGCGTCGAAGAAGGGCGTATCTCGGATCATATCGATCGGCGGGTGGACCGCCGCCGCGTCGTGCTCGCGGGCGATCGCGAGCCCGTCAGCGATCGATCGCGACACCACGGGAGCGACGGGCAGCGACGACAGCTCCCGGACCGCCGCGAGCGCGCCCTCGCAGAACGACGAGAACAGGAGGTCGTTGTCACGCCCCTCTGTCGCGTCGAGCACGCGGTCGACGAAGGGACGCCAGACGGCCGTCCGGTCCGCGAGCGCGTCGGCGGCGAGCTTCTCGTCGGGGCGGAGGTCCCACCGACCGGGGTTCTTGAGTTCGACGTTCACGCCGACCTCCGGGGGGACCGCGTCGAGCGCGTCCGCGAGCAGCGGGACGCTCTCCCCGCTGTCGAGCACCTCCGCGCCGGTGACCGCGGCGGTGTCCGTCTCCCAGACGACGCCCGTCGCGTCGGTGAGCCCCCGCTCGCCGCGACCGGAGAGCTCCGCGTCGTGAACGACGACCACGTCGCCGTCGGCGGTGGGCATGACGTCGACCTCGATCCAGTCGGCTCGGCGGCCGGCGGCTCGCTCGACGGCGGCCACGGTGTTCTCCGGGTTCTCGCCGGCGAACCCGCGGTGGGCGATCAGGGTCGGCGCTGGGGGAGTGGCGGCGGTCATATCGCGTCCAGTACGGCGTCGGCCACGACGCCGTCCGCCTCGGTGAGGGTGGTCCTGATCCGCGCGAGCCGGCCGGGCGGTTCCGCGCCCTCGTCGCGGCCGGGGCCTTGTTCGTCGTCGCCCTCGGCCACCGTCGACCCTCCCCTCGTCGTCGACGCGTCCGTCGTCGTCGACGCTCCCGTCATCGTCGGCTCTTCGGCCATCGATCGACTCACCGGTCAGACGTGCTCTTCGTACGGTTGGACGATCACGAACCCGCCGGAGTTATCGAACCGCATCTGATACCGCTCGCCGGACTCCTGGCCGATCATGTCCGAGAGGCTGCGGTTGACCTCGACGCTGGGGGAGGCCCCGCCCCACGCGACGGTCGCGCTGGGGTCCGTCGAGACCGGGGTCTCCAGCACGATCGGGTCGCCGTGGGTGGTGAGCGCGACGTAGCCAGGCCCTTCGAGGAAGACGTTGCTGAAGCCGCCGGCGAACGAGCCGGCGAGGCTGTCGATGGTGCTGATCTCGTAGGAGAGATCCTCCTCGAAGGCGAGCACGTCCTCGCCGTTGACGGTGATCGACTCGCCGGCGTCGAGTTCGATCACTTGGACCTTCTTGCCGGCGTCGGCGAAGTAGACGTGGCCCTGTCCCTCGACGGCCATGATCGGCGTTCCCTCGCCGGTCGCCGCCTCCTTGAGGAAGCCGGTGATCCCGCCCTCCGCGGAGGCTTTCCCGGTGAACGTGACGTCGCCGGTGTACGCGATCATCGACCCGGCCTTCGCCATCACGGTCCCGTCGACGTCGACGTCGAGGGTGTAGCTGTTCTCGCGCTGGAACGGTTCCGCGCTCTCCGTCGGCGCGTTCTCGGCTGTGAACTGGTCTAAATTCATGAGCGGGGACCGAACCGTCGGGTTCGGCTACGGGTCGTTTCCTCGCAATCGATTATCAATCTTGGTCCTTCCCGGTCGGCGCCGCGAGTCTCCCGGCCGCCGGCCCGTTCACTCCAGGAGGATCGTGAGGCCCCACCGGCCCGTGGGCTCCGGGTCGGACCCGGGATCGCCGATCGAGACGGGCGTTTCGAACCGGTACTCACCGACCGGGAGGCAGGCGTCCTCGCCCGGCGTCGCGTAGAGGTCGACCGTTCGGCTGCTGGACCCGCCGGCGTCGATCTCGAACGTGCGGAACTCCTCGGTGACGGCCACGCCGTCCGTGAGCCGCCAGCAACCGGGGTCGGCCGGATACTCCCCGTCGCTCGGAAGGAACACGAGCGCGTCGGTGTCGTCGTACACGTACTCGAGGTGGACCGCCCGGCCTTCGCCGACCGTGACCGACTCGTCGCTCGTGTTCTCGAGGACCGTCCGGATCCGCGGCGGCGACTCCTCCGTCGCGGCCTCGCGGACGACCTCGACGGAGGGAACGACGGGGAGGCCGTCGTCGGCGTCGACCGAGACGACCGTGACCCCCGGCCCGCCCGTCCCCTCGGGACGCGTCCCCCCCGCGCCGTCGCTATCGTTCCCGCCGTCGTCGCCGTCGCCTCCGCCCGGCGGATCTCGATCGAGACACCCGGCGCCGACGAGCAGGGCCGATCCGCCGCCGATGCCGCTGAGGTACCGCCGTCGCGTCGTAACCATGGTAGTATCAGGCCATCGATACATATATGTATGTCTCTGAGCCGACGCGTTCCGACGCGGATCGGTCGGCGCTCGACGATAGGCCGTGGAGGGGGCGTCACCGCCCGGGAGGATGCCGTTTACGCGCCAACAGAGCTATTACGGCCGCGGCTGGGGAAGCGCATATGACGGACCGCTCCCTCGCCGCGATCGGGATCGTCGCGCTGATCTTCCTCGGCGGCTGTCTCGGCGGCATCGGCGGCGATGCGGTCGGCCCCCGGGAGTACCCGGAACGACCGCCGACGGTGGACGCGGAGACGGCCGGCCCGTACGCCGCCGCATACGAGGAGGTGTACCGGCACAACCGGATCGTCGAGGAGGAGACCGAGACGATCCGGGAGATCGTCGTCGGCGCGGGCGTCGTCTCGGTGAGCGAGCGGGACGACGGCTACGAGATCGTCGTGAGCGTCGACTACTACTGGACGTTCGGCGGTGACGGCCCCGACCGGCCGATCGCGATCGCCGACGGCGAACCGTACGAGGCGACCTACTTCGTGAACGAAACGACGACCGACCGACTCGGGGACACGCTCTGACGGCCCGAATCGGCGTTTCGGCTCGGCTCCGCGAGCGCTCAGTAGACGACGAGCGAGAGGTAGAGCTGTCCGATCCCGGCGACGATCATCACCGCGCCGGCGATCCGCTTCAGGGTCCCGGCGTGGGCCATCACTCGGTTCGCGTTGCTGATCAGCCCCACGCCCGTCACGACGGTCGTCGCGGCCATCAGGACCGCGACGACGCCGGCGTACACCGAGAGGACGAGGACGGCGGCGTCGTCGGGGAGCGCGATGGCGCGCGCGATCACGGCGAGGAAGATGGGGGCGACGCAGCCCGCGCCGGCGAGCGCGTACCCCGCGCCGAACAGCCCGAAGCCGAAGACGCTCGACCGCCGCTTCGGCAGCGGGAGGGAGACCGAGGGGGCTCGCCCGGCGACCACGAGCAGCCCGAAGACGATCAGCAGCCCGCCGACGAGCGTCTCGAAGACGGTGATGTTCGACAGCGTGGAGTGGCCGACCCGTACCGTCGCGCCCGCGAGCAGCGCGAACGTCGCGAGCACGCCGAGCGCGGCCGCGAGGCCGCGTACCCCCGCCCCGGTCACCGAGGCGTCGTCGGCCTCGACGGAGTTCACGTAGAAGCCGACGTAGCCCGGTAAGAGCGGATACGCGCACGGCGAGAAGAACGTCGCGACCCCCGCGGTCACGGCGAACGGGACGTTGGTCGCGAGCGAGACGTCGGTCATCGGACTCGTCCCGTCATCGGTCCAGCGCTCGCTCGATGCCGTCGACGAACTCCTCGGTGGTGTGGGTCCCGGAGGTGGACCAGCGGACGCGTCCGGTCGCGTCGACGGCCCGTGCGCTCGGGTAGCCGCCGACGTTGAGTCGGGCCGCGAGCTCGGCCGTCGTGTCGGCCGCGACGAGCCAGTCGCCGTCGTGCTCGCGCCACCAGTCCGCCACGTCCGACTCGCTCACCGCGCCGCCGACGTCCTCCGTCGTCACCGAGACGAACAGGACCTCATCGCCGATCCGGTCGTGGGCGGCGGCGAGGTCGGGCATTTGCTCGGCGCAGGGGGGACACCACGTGCCGAAGAAGTCGACGAACGTCGGGCGGTCGGCGGCCGGAAGGGTCACCTCGCCGTCGCGGCTCCCGGGCGCCTCGATCGCGTCGAGCGTCACCGGTTCGACCGGCTCGGGCGCGTCGCCGCCGCCGAGCGCGTCAGGAACTCCGCCGGACGCGACGACCCCGGCACCGCCGAGGGCGCCCACGCTGGCGAGGCCGGCCAGGAGGTGGCGGCGCCTCACGCGGTGACCACCTTCTCGAAGTCCTCGACGAGCCGCTCGATGTCCGTCTGCGGGCCTCTCGGATACGCCCGCTCGACGATCCCTTGCTTGTTCGCGAGGAGGATCAGCCCGTAGTGCGGGAACTGGTACTCCAGGTTCTCGTACTGGTCGGCGTCGGCCTTCTCGATCACGAGCCCGAAGTGCTCGTCCAGCAGCTCCTGCCCGCGCTCGTAGCTCTCCGGGCGGAGGAAGTGCCAGTTGCCCGCGTCGAGGTCGACGCCCTGCTGGCCGGCGTACTCGCGGAGGACGTCGGCGGTGTCACGCTCGGGGTCGAACGTGAGCGGGAGGAACGCGGCCTCGTCGCCGTACCCCTCCTCGGCGGCGAACGCCTGCGCGCGACGGAGCCGGAGGATGAGCGCCGGACAGACGCCGTCGGGGCAGTTGGTGTAAAACGAGGTCCACAGCACGGCGCGCTCGCCCTCGAAGTCGGAGAGAGACACGTCCTCGCCCGTGATCGGGTCCGGAACGGTGAACTCCGGCATCTCGTCGCCGTAGCTCGGATGAGACGCTTCGCTCAGGTCCTGCTCGGGCGGACCGAGAACGGTTCCCTCGGCGCCCGAGTCGCCGAGGACTCCGAGACAGCCGGCGGTCGCGGTGGTGGCGGCGGCGCCGGCGGCGGCGAACGACCGCAGGTACGTACGGCGATCCATGTGTATGATCGTACGTACGCGGACGCTCGTAAATGAACCTCGCGGCTGATGGCACGCGGTGAACACAGGCGGACCGCACGCGGGCGCGTCGGCCGGAACGGTCGTGGTACCACGACCCTCGAAAGGGTTATCCCCCGAAGGCCTGTACGTTTGGTTGCAATGGCAAACGGTAAGGTTGACTTCTTCAACGACACTGGCGGCTACGGTTTCATTTCGACTGACGACGGCGATCTCGACGACGACGAGGACGTGTTCTTCCACATGGAGGACGTCGGCGGCCCCGACCTCGAGGAGGGCCAGGAGGTCGAGTTCGATATCGAGTCGTCCCCCAAGGGACCCCGCGCGACGAACGTCGTCCGCAACTAACGATTCTACCGCGGACGCCGCGTCCGCACGCACCACCGTCGCCGCTCACCGAGACCGGCGACCCGGTCCGTTTCTTTCACGCATATTTACCCGCCGAGCGATGCGCTCGGCGATGGACGTCCGGTCGCCGACGCCGCGATCGACCGTTTAAATACGAGCGCGAGCGAGGCGTCTCGTAGTGAGCGATCCGATCCCGACCGGCTGCGGACCGGTCGACGACCTGTTAGGCGGGGGGTTCGAGCGCGGGGTCGTCACGCAGGTGTACGGCCCGCCCGCGGCCGGGAAGACGAACCTCGCGCTGGCCGCGGCGGTCGAGGTGGCCGCCGCCGGCGACCGCGCGCTGTATATCGACACCGAGGGGCTCTCTATCGACCGGTTCGAACAGATAGCGACGGGACGGGCCGGGGATCCCGACGTCGACGACACGGTCGAGGAGATCGCGTCCCGGCTGGTGATCACCGAGGCGTACGACTTCGACGACCAGCGGGAGGCGGTCCGCGACGCCGAGGAGCTCGCCGAGGAGGTGGAGCTGATCGTGTTGGACTCCGCCACGGGGTTCTACCGGCTGGAGCGCGCCGGCGACACCGAAGGCGGGCAGTCGCTCCGGAAGGTCGCCAAGCAGGTGACGCACCTCCTCTCGCTGGCGCGCCGCCACGACCTCGCCGTCGTGATCACGAATCAGGTGTTCACCGATCCCGACTCCGATCGCGACCGCGCGCTCGGCGGCAACACCCTCAACCACTGGACCGGCGCGATCCTCCGCGTCGATCGGTTCCGGGGCGGAAACCGGCGAGCCACACTGGAGAAGCACCGCTCCAAGCCCGCCGGCGACTCGGCCACCTTCCGGATCGTCGCCGACGGACTCGCCGAGGGCGCGGAGACGTAGCCGGGCCACGCCACACCTGCGACCCGCGAGGGGGCGGCGTCGCTCGCGGCCGGACGCTTCCAGAAAACAGCGAGAAGACGCAACGAGAGACGGCCGGAACCGCCGAGCGTCGCCCTACCGACTCACAGCTCGCCGAGCTTGCGGAGCAGCTGGCCGCGGTACTCCTCGTCGGCGTTGACGCCCTTGATTTCGAGGACGTTGCGCTCCAGCTTGTCGAGCGCGACGTGGAAGGCGTGTTCGGCGCCGTAGCCCTCGCCGGAGCCGCCGACCTGCCCCTCGTTGGTCCGGAGTCGAATCTGACACTGGATCAGGGGCGTGCCGCGGAGCTTCTCCTTGTGCGCGTGGAGTCGGACGTGCGCGTGGATGACGTGCATGTCCGCGTACTTGTCGGCGACCTGCTCGATCGACTCGACGATGTGCTCGCGGGAGGTCGTGTCGAGCAGGTCCACGTTGGTGATCTGGACGTCCATCGAGTCCTGCTCGGTGAACGTCAGCGCGCGGAGCACGTCGGTCTTGGTCACCATCCCGGCGACCGCGTCGGCGTCGTCCGGCGTGACGACCAGCCCGGAGACGTCGTTGTCGAACATCCGTTTGACAACGACCTGCGCGGTCTCGTCGGCGGTCGCGGTGAGGACGGGGCTCGACATGATGTCGTAGACGGGGATGTCGAGCATCCGGTCGATGTCGCCGGCGCGGTCGCCGCTCCCCTGGCGCTCGTGGTCGCGCACCACGAACTCGACGATGTCGTTGGTGGTGACGACGCCGACCAACTGAGCGTCGTCGTCGAGCACCGGGAGCCGGGAGATCCCGTTCTCGCGGAGGCGGTTGATCGCGCGGCCGACGCTGTCCTTCTCGTTGATCCCGATGACGTCCTCCGTCGCGACCTGTCCGACGGTGATCGCGTCGAGACTGTCGAGGACGGCCTCGAGGATCTGGTCGACCGTGACGATCCCGTAGAGCTTCTCGCCCTCGTAGACGGGGGCGATCTTCACGTCGCCCTCGACCAGGAGGCGGGCCGTCTCCCGGACGTCCTCGTGGCGGTCGACGGAGGGCGCGGGCTTCATGACGGCCGACACCTTCGTGTCGTCCTCCATGCGCGAGCGCATGAGCTGTTTCTCTCCGACGACGCCGACGTACTCGCCGTCGTCGGTGACGACGATCCCCTTCGGATTCTCGCGCTCGAAGATGGACCGAACCTTGGCCAGTCGCTCATCGACGTCGACCTCGACGTACTCCGGCACCGCGATATCAACGATATTCATGGTCCAGTCAGAATCTTCGTCGCGCCGGGTATTGAAAGTGCGGGAGTCGTCGTATCCGGTGAGATCCGGATCCGCCCCCCGCCGCTCGAACCCACTGAAAGCTTTTTGCCGGTAACCCACGGAGAGTGAGCCGTGTACGACGCCGTCGTTCTCGATAAGGACGGGGTCCTCGTCGGTCGGACCCCGTTCGATACGCTCCGGGAAGCGGCCTGGGACGCGTTCGTGAGCGTCGGCGTCGAGGATCCCGATCTGGCCCACGTCGACGACGTCGCGGTCGGCGTCGATCCCGCGGCGCTCGCCGACATCTGCGAGCGCTACGAAGTGGACCCGGTGGAGTTCTGGCGGGTCCGCGACGAGATCGCCTCGACGGCACAGCTCGACGCGGCCCGAAAGGGTCGGAAGACGCCGTACGAGGACGTGGACGCGCTCCGCTACCTCGACGCCCCGCTCGGCGTGGTCTCGTCGAACCAGCAGGCCACGGTCGACGCGATCCTCGACCACTTCGACCTCGCCGGCCGGTTCGAGGTGACGTACGGCCGCGAGCCCTCGATCGCCAGCCTCTCGCGGAAGAAGCCCTCGCCGTACTACCTCGAACGCGCCCTCGAAGACCTCGGCGCCGAGACGGCGCTGTTCGTCGGCGACAACGAGTCCGACGTGCGGGCCGCCGACAACGCCGGCATCGACTCCGCGTTCGTCCGGCGCCCGCACCGGCGCTCCGCGGAGCTCTCCTGCCAGCCGACGTACGAGATCGACGACCTCCACGACCTCGTGAGCATCTGCGGACGGGCGCCGGTCGACGCGCGCGGCGGCGACCGGATCTGAGCCGTCCCCGACGGGCGAAGCCGGGCGTTTTTTGTCTCGCACGGGCCCAGCGTCGGGCATGCACCTCCCGCCCGTCGGTCTCGGAACGATGGGGATCGACGACCCCGACGCGGTCGCGACCGCGCTCGCCGTCGGCTACCGTCACCTCGACACCGCGCGGATCTACGACAACGAGGCGGTCGTCGGCGAGGGGCTCGCCGCCGGGCTCGCCTCGAGCGACGCGGCCCGCGACGACGTGACGGTCGCGACGAAGCTGTGGATCGACGACCTCGGCGGCGACGACGTGGGTCCGGCCGCCCGCGAGAGCGCCGACCTGCTCGGCGTCGAGACGCTCGATCTGCTGTACGTCCACCGTCCGCGGGGCGACTACGACCCGGAGACGACGCTGCCGGCGCTCGACCGGCTGGTCGACGAGGGGGTCGTGCGCGGCGTCGGCGTCTCGAACTTCGAGCCCGACCAGCTGGACCGCGCGATAGCGACCCTCGACGCCCCGCTGGCGGCTCACCAGACCGAGCTGCATCCGCTGTTTTACAGGCCGGAACTCCTCTCGCACGCCCGCGAACACGGCTACACCGTGGTCGCGTACTCGCCGCTGGCCGGCGGGCGGGTGCGCGATATCGACGCCGTCCGCGCGGTCGCCGAGGCCCACGACGCCACGCCCGAGGCGGTCGCGATCGCGTGGGCGACCGCGAAAGAGCCGGTCGTGACGATCCCGAAGGCGTCGAGCGAGCGCCACCTCCGGGCGAACCTCGCGGCCGCCGACCTCGATCTCGCCCCGGAGGAGATCGCCGCGATCGACGCGGTCGAGCGCGAGGAGGAGCTGTTCCCGGAGTAGCGCACGGCTCGGGACGATTGCAGGTTCGTGTATAATATCGGCTTTCACTCCGCTAAGATCGACACGATCCCGCGTCACTTTTGTATCGCGTCGCCCTCCGTTCGGGTATGACTGAGAGCACCGACGACGCGGACGCGACGGACTCGGGGGCGGCGGACGCGACGGACGCGGACGCGACGACGATCATCGACGGGGGGGCCGTCGCCGCCGACGTGCGCACCGACGTGACCGCGCACGTCGAGACGCTGGAGGCGGCGGGCGTGACCCCGGGGCTCGCCACCGTCCTGATGAGCGACGACCCCGCCAGCGAGACGTACGTCTCGATGAAACAGCGCGACTGCGAGGAGGTCGGCATCGAGAGCGTCCACGTCGAGATCGACGCCGACGCGCCCGCTGCGGAGCTGTACGACACCATCGACGACCTCAACGAGCGCCCGGACGTCCACGGCATCCTCGTCCAGCTGCCGGTCCCCGATCACGTCGACAAGCGGAGCGTCCTCCGGCAGATCGACCCGGAGAAGGACGTGGACGGCTTCCACCCGGAGAACGTCGGTCGGCTCGTCGCCGGCGACGCCCGATTTAAGCCCTGCACGCCCCACGGCGTCCAGAAGCTCCTCGCGGCGTACGACGTGGAGACCGAGGGCGCGGACGCGGTCGTCGTCGGCCGCTCCGACATCGTCGGGAAGCCGATGGCGAACCTCCTGATCCAGAAGGGCCCGGTCGGGAACGCGACCACGACGGTCTGTCACTCCCGAACGAAGGACCTGGAGGGGAAGCTCGCGGACGCGGACATCGTGATCGCCGCCGCCGGCATCCCCGAGTTCATCGACGGCTCGATGCTTCGGGAGGGCGCGGCCGTCGTCGACGTGGGCATCAACCGCGTGGACGCGGACACGGAGAAGGGGTACGAGCTGGTGGGCGACGTCGACTACGAGTCAGCGAGAGAGGTCGCCGGCGCGATCACGCCGGTCCCCGGCGGCGTCGGCCCGATGACGCGCGCGATGCTCCTTTATAACACGGTGAAGGCGGCCGGGCTGCAACACGACGTCGAGATCGACCTGGACTGAGGCGGTCGCGGAGCCGGCACCGCAGCGGAAAGCCTCAACAGCCAGCGTCGCCGACCCGCTCGCGTGCGAGTCCGGTAGCCGCCGTGACCGCAGTCAGATCGCCGCGTTCGGTTGTCCCACCGGTATCGGCTCGTTGCCGGTCTCGATCGCCCGGCGGACGGCCTCGTCGATCTCGACCAGGTGGCACAGCGGGTTTCCGGGGTAGACGACCGGGTTCTCGAGGAGGCCGATGAGGAGGCCGGTGAAGGGGGCCTCCACGGCGACGGCGTCCTGCTTGAACGGGTTGGTGATCGTCGCGATGCGCTGGCCCTCTTGGACGAGCGAGCCGCTCTCGAAGTGCGTGTCGACGATGCCGCCGGAGTCGGCGCGGAGCCACGTCTTCTCGCCCGCGCCGGCGACGATCGTCCGCCAACCGGGCCAGCGCACCGTGTCGGTTTCGAGCAGCCCGTACTCGGCGAAGACGGACCGAACGCCGGCGAGCGCGTCGTCGATGAGCGGGCGCTGGAAGCGGTGGGCCTCGCCCATCTCGATCGTGATCGTGGGGATCCCGGCGGCGGTCGCCTCGCCGCGGAGGGTGCCGCTCGGCCCCTCGCTGTCGATGACCACCTTCGAGCCGAACGCCAGCGCGAGGCGGTGGACGCCGGTATCGGTCATGTCCGCGCGGACGTGGAGCATGTTCGTCCGGCCGCGGGTGGAGGTGTGGAAGTCGAGTCCGAAGTCGCAGGGCGCGATGAAGTTGGAGTAGATCTGGTTCGCCATCCGCTTCGAGCTCGTCGAGCCGGGCTCGCCGGGAAACGAGCGGTTGAGGTCCCGGTCGTACACCGGCAGGTATCGCTTCTGTGCGATGAAGCCGGGGACGTTGAGCACCGGGAGACACACGAGGGTGCCACACAGCGACGAGAGGTCCCACTCGTGGGCGACCTCGCGGACCACCTCGATACCGTTGAGCTCGTCGCCGTGAGCGGCCGCCGTGAGGAACACCGTCGGGCCGTCGCGCTCTCCGTTGACGATCGTGACGGGGATCCGGACGGGGTCGCCGAGGTACGTCTCGCTGATGCCGTAGCGGATGTTCTGCGTCTCGCCGGGCGGCACCGCGCCGCCGTTATACGTGAACACCCGATCGTCGCTCATGTCACGAGGGAGCAGGGCAGGGGGTATATATATGACGACCCGGCTATCACGCGGCAAAACTGCACGACGGCTTCGGGAGAGAGTCACGGCGCCGGCGCCGGCGACGCGGAACCGGGCGACCTTTTACACCGGCCCGCGCAGATGTCCTCATGAGTTCGGACCCGGTCCGAGTGGGAGTGCTGTCATTGCACAACAGCAAGGAAACGAAAGCGATCTGCAACGCGGTCGAGGACCTCGGCCACGAGCCGGTCTGGCTCCGCGAAGAGAACACGGCGATAAGCGTCGACGACGGCGACGTCTCGGTCGAGCCCGCCGTGGACGTGATCGCCAATCGTCTGCTGCTCTCGAACACCGACCAGCCGGCGGAGCTCCTCGGCTTGGCGACGACGTTCGAGCGCATCAGGCCGATGCTGAACGAGCCGGACGCCGTGCTCGCGTCGATCCACAAGTTCGCGACGGCGGCGACGCTCGCCGACTGGAACATCCGCGTCCCCGACGCCCTGCTCGCGCTCTCGAACGACCGGCTCAACGAGGGGCGCGAGCGCTTCGGCGACGTCGGCGTGTATAAGACAGCGATCGGCACGCACGGCGGCGGCACGTGGAAGGTCGACCTCACCGAGCGGGTGAACCCGAAGGTCGGTAACCGGCAGGCGTTCCTCCAGCGGCTCATCGACCGCGACGACGAGAAGCACCGCGACCTGCGCGTGTACATCGTCGGCGACGAGATCGTCGGCTCCATGTACCGATACGCGCCCGAGGGCGACTGGCGCACCAACGTCGCGCTCGGCGGCGCGGTCGAGGACGCGACCGACGACATGCCCGAAGAGGCCGCCGAGACCGCGCTGTACGCGGCCGACGTGATGGACCTGGACTACGCGGGCGTCGACCTCGTCGAGGGGTACGACGGCTGGTACGTCCTCGAGGTGAACCCGACGGCCGGATTCAAGGGCCTCTACGAGGCGACCGGCACGAGCCCGGCCCCGCACATCGCGCGACTGGCGATCGAGACGGTCGGCGGCGAGGTGGACGACGACGCCGTCGAGCGCATCGCGGCCACCCTCGACGACTCGCGGCCCACCTGTGCGCCCAGGCCGAAGCCGAGCTCGACCGAACAGCCGGACATCGGCTACGTCGAGGAGGTCGTCGTCACAGGCACCTCCGGCTCGACGCAGGCGCTCGCGAAGTCGGACACGGGCGCGACCCGCACGAGCATCGACACCAAGCTGGCCGCCGAGATCGGCGCCGGCCCGATCAAGAGCATGACGCGCGTGAAGTCGGGCAGCGTGAAGGGCGGCAAGGCCCGCCCCGTCGTCGACCTCGTGATCGGCATCGGCGGGAACCAGCACACCGTCACCGCCAGCGTCGAGGACCGCGGCCACATGGAGTACCCGCTCCTCCTCGGTAGGGACATCCTCACCGACTACCGCGTCGACGTCCGGCGGCGGGCCGACGCGGACGAGACGGAGCGCGACGAGGCCGGCGAGATCTTAGAAGAGGAGTAAGCGGTCTCCCGGTCGGCCGCCGCGGATTACGACTCGTACTCCGCCCAGATGTACCGCGTCCCGTAGCTCCGGTAGGGGCGCCACGTCTCGGCGATCTCGCGCATCTCCGCCCGCGAGAGCTCCGCGCCGTCGTTGTACACCTGCTCGATCCCCGTTCGCACCGCCAGATCGCCGAGCGGGAGCACGTCCTCGCGGCCGAGCGCGAAGATCAGGTACATCCGCGCGGTCCACTCGCCGACGCCGCGGATCGCGGTGAGCGCCTCGACGACCGCCTCGTCGCTCGCTTCCGCCAGCCCCTCGCGGGTCAGGTCGCGGTCGCCGTCGCGGAACGCCCCGGCGGCCTCGCGGAGGTACTCGACCTTCGTCCCGCTGAGGCCGGCCTCGCGCAGGGCCGCCTCCTCGGCCGCGAGCACGCGGTCCGGGGTCGGGTCACCGCCGAGCACGTCCACGAAGCGCTCGTGGATGGCCGCCGCGGAGGCGGTCGAGAGCTGCTGGTTCACGATCGAGGTACAGAGGCGCGCGAACTCGTCGTCCGCGGGTTCGATCGCGAGCCGACCGTGCCGGTCGATCAGCCCCGCCATCGTCGGGTCCGCTCGCAGGGTGGCCGCGACTCGGTCGTTCATCTCTCCGGGGTTGGGCTCGGATCCACACGACGGTTTCGATCGCGGCTTTCGGCCCACCTCATAAACTTACCGTGAGTTTTTCGTTTGGAAGATGAAAACGTTCAACCATGACGGTTCCGACGGTTGCCGTATGCAACTGGAAGACGTCCAGCGCGTGACGGTCCTCGGCGCCGGAAACATGGGGCACGGCATCGCGGAGGTGGCCGCGCTCGCCGGCTACGACGTCGCGCTGCGGGATATCGAAGAGGAGTTCGTTCAGGACGGATACGACCAGATCGAGTGGTCGCTCGGCAAGCTCGCCGAGAAGGACCGCATCGGCGACGACGAGGCCGAGGCGGCACTCGACCGGATCGAGCCGTACGTCGACCTCGAAGACTCGCTCGCCGACGCCGACGTGGTGATCGAGGTCGTCCCCGAGAAGATGGCGATCAAGAAGGACGTGTACGACGAGGTCGTCGAGTACGCGCCCGAGGAGGCCGTCTTCGTCACCAACACCTCCAGCCTCTCGATCACCGAGCTCTCCGAGGTGACCGATCGGCCCGAGCGGTTCTGCGGGATGCACTTCTTCAACCCGCCGGTGCGGATGGACCTCGTCGAGGTCATCTCCGGGAAGCACACGTCCGAGGACACCCTCGAACTGATCGAGGGCCTCGCGGAGTCGATGGGCAAGACCCCCGTCCGCGTCCGAAAGGACAGTCCCGGCTTCATCGTCAACCGCATCCTCGTCCCGCTGATGAACGAGGCGGCGTGGATCGTCGAGTCCGGTGACGCCACGATGGAGACGGTCGACTCCACGACGAAGTTCGACATGGGACTGCCGATGGGCTTGTTCGAGCTCGCCGACCAGGTCGGCATCGACGTGGGCTATCACGTGCTCGATTACATGCACGAGGTGCTCGGCGAGGCGTACCGTCCCTGCCCGCTGCTCGTCGAGAAGGTCGAGGCCGAGGAACTCGGCAAGAAGACCGGCTCCGGCTTCCACGACTACGAGGACGGCGACGGCGCGCAGATCCCCACGGACGCGATCGACGCGGACGTCCGAAAGCGACTGCTCGCCGTGATGGCCAACGAGGTCGCGGGGCTGATCGGCAACGACGTCGCCGACGCGCCCGCGATCGACCGCGCCGTAAAACTCGGCGCCGGCTTCCCTGACGGTCCCGCGAAGCTGGCCGACAACGAGGGGCTCGCCGACCTCGTCGACGCCCTCGACGACCTCCACGAGGCGACCGGCGAGGCGCGCTACGAGGCCACCGACTACCTCCGCGAAGCCGCCGAGGCGGGCGGGTTCCACGGTGACGCCGAGGGCGGTGACGCCGGGACCGAGGACGACGCCCTCGCCGCGTACGACACGCTCAACGTCGCCGTCGAGAACCGCGTCGGTCACGTCGAGATCGACCGCCAGCACCGGATGAACGCGATCAACGGAGAGCTGCTCGACGAGCTTTCCGACGCGATCGACCGGCTGGACGACGACGACGATGTACGGGCCCTCCTTCTCTCCGGCGCCGGCGACCGCGCCTTCTCGGCCGGCGCCGACTTACAGAGCATGGCCGCCGGCCGCGGGGACCCGATCAACTCCGTCGAGCTCTCGCGTCAGGGCCAGCAGACGTTCGGCAAGCTGGAGGACTCCGACAAGCCCGTGGTCGCGGCCATCGACGGCTACTGTTTCGGCGGCGCGATGGAGCTCGTGACCGCGGCCGACATGCGGGTCGCCTCCGAGCGCTCGGAGCTCGGCCAGACCGAGATGGATATCGGACTCCTCCCGGGCTGGGGCGGCACTCAGCGGCTCGCCCGGATCGTCGGCGAGGGACGCGCGAAGGAGATCATCTTCACCGCCGACCGCTACGAGGCCGAGACGCTGGAGGGGTACGGCTTCATCAACGAGGTCGTCCCCAACGACGAGCTCGACGAGCGCGCGCGCGAGCTGGTCGAGCAGCTCGCCGCCGGCCCGCCGATCGCCCAGACGTACGCGAAGCGCGCGATGCACGCCGGTCGCATCGACGCCGAGGCCGGCCTCGAAGTGGAGGCGATGGGCTTCGGCCACGTGATGAACACCGACGACCTCATGGAGGGCGTCACGGCGTTCATGAGCGACGGCGAGCCGGAGTTCGAAGGAAAGTAGGGCCGCCGCGGGACGCGGACCTCGCCCCCGGCTACAGCGGGCTGTCGGCCGCCGCGGCGACCTGTCTGCCGACGCTCCCGAGGAGGTACAGGACGGCGACGACGAACAGCGCGGCGCCGAGGGCACTCGATATCCCGGGCAGCGCGGACTCGACGAATTCGGGGAGGGTCGTCGCCCCGGACAGCGGGACGAGGAGGAGGGCGACGCCCCTGCGGAGGGACCGTTTCGGGGTCGTCTCTGACATGACATCGGGGACGGAACGCGGATCATAAAGGGTCTACCGGTCGGGATCGCCACAGCGACGCGGATTCCGGACTCTCTTCGGCCCGATCGTCAGGGCGCGCCGACTACGACCATCCGGCTGTCGCCGCGGAGCGTGAGCCGCCGGGTCGTCTCCGGGTCGACTCGGACGGCGTCGCCCGGCTCCATGTCGATCTCGTCGCCGGCGACGGTCAGTCGCGCGTCCCCCTCGACGAGGAGATACACCTCCACCTCACCGTCGGCGGCGTGGTCGTGTTCCGGCCCCTCGCGGCCGGCGTCCACGTCGATGACGCTCACGCCGAGCCGCTCGCAGTCGAGGGGCTCCCGGAGGAAGTACAGCCCGTGCTTGTCCGCCTCGTCCGCGTAATTCGTCTTCGTGAAGGCCATCGTGGCTGCAGGGTACGACGGTTCGGGAGGTATGTCTACCGGTGAGAACGGGCGACCGCCGGGGAAAACGCGTTCGACGACGGACCGCCGACGGAGTCGATCAGACGTAGCCTTCCTCGACGAGCAGCTCGCCGTTGAGCAGCGAGGCGCCCGCCGCGCCGCGGATCGTGTTGTGCGCGAGGCAGTTGTACTTCGCGCCGGCGTTCGTCGACTGCACGCCGCCGGCGACGATGCCCATGCCGTCCGCGTACGTGCGGTCGAGGCGGGGCTGGGGGCGCTCCGGCTCGTCCTCGCCGAACACCTTGATGAGCTGGTCGGGCGAGCTGGGGAGCGCGCCGGCGCCCTCGAACGAGCGCATCGCCTCGCGGAGCGCCGCGGGGGAGGGGTCCTCGGAGAACTCGACGAAGACGTTCTCCAGGTGGCCGTCGAGCGTGGGGATGCGGTTACAGGAGGCGGCCACGTCGGCGCCGTGGAGGTCGACCTCCGCGCCGTCGAACTCGCCGAGGAGCTTGCGGGACTCCGTCTCCATCTTCTCCTCTTCGCCGCCGATGTGCGGGATCGCGTTGTCGATGATCTCCATCGAGGTGACGCCGGAGTAGCCCGCGCCGGAGACCGCCTGCAGCGTGGAGACGCGGACGCTCTCTAAGCCGAACCGATCGATCGCCGCGAGGGTGGGCACCATCGTGATCGTCGAGCAGTTCGGGTTCTTCACGAGGGCGCCGTCCCAGCCGCGCTCGTCGCGCTGGACCTCGATGAGGTCGAGGTGGTCGGGGTTGATCTCGGGGATCGTGAGGGGGACGTCCGCCGCCATGCGGTCGTTCGAGGAGTTCGAGGAGACCACGTACCCCTCCTCCAAGAAGGCGGGCTCGACCTCGGCGGCGACGCCCGAGGGCAGCGAGGAGAAGAGCAGGTCGACGTCGGCGTCCGCGACCCCCGCGGGCGTCGTTTCCGTGACCTCCATCTGCGCGACGCCCTCCGGAATGGGCGTGTCCACCCGCCATTTGGCGGCTTCTCGGTACGTCTTCCCGGCGCTGTCCGCGCTCGCGGTGACGGCCGCGAGGTCGAACGTCGGGTGGTCGTCGAGCAACTGGATGAACCGCTGACCCACGGCGCCGGTGGCACCGAGGATGCCGACTCGTACAGACATTGCGCGTGGGTCCGTGACAGGGACGTAAGTGCGTTCGGATACGCGCCGATTCCGCCGGGCGTGCCCGCGACCGCTGCCGTGATATCGATCCGCCCTGTCGCCGATGGCCGCCCTGTCGTCGATTTCCGCCCCGTCGTCGATTCCCGCCCCGGCGTCGATTCGTCGCCGGCTCTCCGCGTCGAGGCGGCGACTGATCGCCGGGTTCTCGTCTCCGGCGTGATCGAGCCCCCACGCGGCGAGGTCCCGGCGATCCGCCGGATCACGCACTCCGTGAGATATTAACATCTCTCGCGCGAGTGAGCAAGACAATGACCGACTTCGGAGCGCTGTCCGTCGCCCCGCCGCTGCTCGCGATCGTACTGGCGGTGATCACCCGAAAGGCGGTGTTGTCGCTGTTCCTCGGCATCTGGTCGGGGGCCGTCATCGTCACTGGCGGGCTCGGGATCGTGCAGACGTTCGAGTGGATCGTCGCGGCGGTCTCGGACGAGTTCCAGGCGACCATCCTCGTGTTCACCCTGCTGCTCGGCTCGGGCGTCGCCATGGTGTGGAACCTCGGCGGCACCGCCGCGGTCCGCGACTGGGCGCTCGAGCGCCTCGACACGCAGCGGAAGGCCGGACTCGTCGCGTGGGGGCTCGGGATCGTCCTCTTCTTCGACGACTACGCGAACACCGCCATCGTCGGCTCCGCGATGAAAGACGTCTCCGACCGCCTCCGGATCTCCCGCGAGAAGCTCTCGTACATCGTCGACTCCACCGCGGCGCCGGTGGCGACGCTGGGGATCTCCTCGTGGGTCGCGTTCCAGCTCTCGCTCATCACCGAGGGGTACGAGTCCGCCGGCGTCGACGCCGCCAACCGCCCCGGCACGTTCGAGGTGTTCGTCTCGTCGATCCCCTTCAACATGTACGCGATCCTCGCGATCGTGATGGTCCTCGTCGTGGTCGGCTCCGGGCGGGACTACGGGGAGATGCTGACCGCCGAACACCGGTCGTGGACCTCGGGGCGGGTGACGCGCGACGAGGCCGTGCCGATGCAGGACGTCGCCGGCGAACTCGGCGAGCCGCCCGCGTCGACGCCGCGGCTCGTCAGCTTTTTCGTCCCCGTCGCGGTCCTGATCGCCGTCACGATCGCGACCGCGCTGTGGACCGGCGAGTTCTCGCCGGTCGGCTTCGGCGGCGACCTCCTCGCCGGCGAGTTCGGCGCGGCCGGCGGGCGGCTGTGGGACGCCGCGCTCAACGCCGCCTACGAGATAGCGCTCATGATCGGATCGTTCGCGATGGTCGCGAGCGGGTTCGTCCTCGGGAAGGCCTACGGGATCTTCGGGCTCGGCGACGCGACCGAGTACACGATCGACGGGTTCTCGATCATGCTCACCGCGGTCTCCATCCTCGTGCTCGCGTGGGGGATCGGCGAGGCGATCGACGCGCTCGGCACCGGCGCCTACGTCGCGAACGTCGCGGTCGGCTCCGTCTCGAGCGCCCTCCTGCCCGCCCTCGTGTTCGTCGTCGCCGGCCTCATCGCGTTCTCCACCGGCACGTCGTGGGGGACGATGGGGATCGTCACCCCGATCGCGATCCCGATCGCGTGGGAGATCAGCGGCGGCGGCGCGGCGGGTCACACGCTCGTGGCGGCGATGGTCGGCGTCATCTTCTCGGGCGCTATCTTCGGCGACCACAGCTCGCCGATCTCCGACACGACCGTTCTGTCGTCGACGTTCACCGGCGCGGACCTGATCGACCACGTCCGCACGCAGATCTACTACGCGGTCACCGTCGCCGCCGTGGTCGCCCTCCTGCTCGTCGTCTGGGGGGTCACGCGGGTGACGCCGCTCATTCTGCTGCCGCTCGGCGCCCTGCTGCTCGTCGGGCTCGTGTACGGGCTCTCCGAGGTCGACGCCGCCCGCCGCGGAATCGATCCGGTCTCGGTTTCGGCGGCGCAGGAAGACGACGGCGAGCGCGTGGTCGTCGCGGGGAGGGAGCAGGACGACTGAGGCCGCCGGCCCGGCCGTTTATATACGCTGGTCGGCTATCGTCGGGTGCGCGCCCTCAGTCCCCGCCCGAGTACTCCCCGATGGGAGCGATGACAGCGCGGAGAACCCAGGCGCGTCACATCCGGTCGCTGACGCGACCCGCCCGTCGCCGCGCAGGCGACCGCCCGCCACGAGGGTTTCCCGGTCGACGCGGCACGCCGCCGGAGATGAGACCGGTCGTTAGTGTTGCGGGCGACATTCCCGATCGCGTAGCCGTCGCTATCGAGAGCCGTCCGAGCTAATTCGCCCGCGTGGAACCGCCGTTTTGAGACGGTTGCGGTGACGGACCGGCCCTACTCGATCGCCGGTCGGGAATCGGACCGGGCCTCGATCCAAACGACCAGCCCGAGCGCTACCCAGCCGAGACCGAACGGAGGAGAACCGCGCTGGGACTGACGACCGGTCGCCCGACCGAGAGCGGAAGCCCGACGGTCCGGTCGCGTCCGACGGAGCGCGAGGCCGAGCCCGGTGGTGTTCTCCCCGCAGCGATCGGGGCTCGCGATGGCCGCTCGACGGCGGCGCCTACTCGTCCGAGTCCCGTAGCACCAACGGCCCGATGGCGAGCGTTCGCTTCGCGATGGTGAGGATGCGGAGCACGTAGGAGACGAAAAGCGAGAAGGGGAGCAGCGTGACCGCGAACGCGGCCCCGACGACGAGCGTCACGTGGTCGACGCCGAGGGTGCGACCCGGAAACGTTCCGGCGTCGACGACCGCGAGCATGAGGCCCGCGACGACCAGCGCCGGCACCGCAGCGTAGAGGATCTGTCGCGAGAGGTCGATCAGCGACCACTGGAAGAACAGCGTCTTGACGTGCTCGCGGGCGGGACCGAACAGCGACAGCAGCTCCTTTAGCTCCTCGAGCAGGTCGTGCTCGTCCTCGGAGAGCGTCTCGCCGTGGTCGGCGGCGATACGCTCGGCCCGGCCGATCTTCGGACTGTAGTCGAAGTTGAGGGCGGCGAACACCACGTCGAAGGAACCGAACTCCGCGCCGTCGAGTTGGCCGCGCACCGTGTCGGCGTTCTCGACGACGCCCACGGCGAGTTCGTCGACGTCCTCCCGGAGCGCGGTCTCGCCGGGTTCATCGCCACCGCGTTCGTGGACCGATTCGTGGAGCTCCCCGGCGCGGCGGGACGTGGCCCCCAGGATCGCGTCGAGGAACGCGGCGGGGTCAGTGGGCGTCGGTGACCCGGTCAGCTCCGACACGGAGTCCCGGACCCCGAGCGTGCCGTCCATGCGCTCCTGCTGCTCTCCGAGCGGACCGGTCTCCTGCGTGAGCACGACCTGACCGATCGTGACGACCAGCGTCGCCCCGGTGACGATCACCGTGATCATCGACCCGAACAGCGTCTCGATCGGGTCGCTCGACCCGACCTTCCCGGCGAGAGACGGCGAGAAGGCGACCGCCGCGACGACGAACGCGACGAAGACGGCGAGCGTCAGGACTCCCGCGACGATGAGCCGGTTCGCGCGCAAGAGCAGCCAGAGCTTCACCCGGTTCTCGCCGGCGCGCTCTCGCATCGTGTCGGCGGTGTCCGCATCGCTGTCGGTGTCGTCCGCGTGGTCGGCGTCGTCCGCGCTTGACGTCACCTCCGAAGTCCCGTTCATCGCGACTCGACCCTCACCGACAGGTCGTCGACGTAGTGTGTCGCACTAGTCTCCCACACCACGGCCGTGCCGACGGCGAGGTAGAGCGTGTCCGTCGACAGCTCCGGGGTCGTCCACTCGAAGGCGTACTCGTGCCAGCCGTCGGCCAGCCACAGCGCGTCGCGTAGGCCGCCGTAGGGCGTCTCACCGAGGTCTCTCGTGTTGAGTCCCGGCTGCGGGAAGTCCTCCTCGGTCGCCGGCGGCTCGGGCCCCAGACGCATCAGGGCGTTTCGGATCGTGTTGAACGACTCCGACTCGCTCCAGAACTGTCCGGTCACCTCGATCCGGTACGATCCGCCGGACTCGATCGGAACCGGATGGACGCCCCACGTGACGCCGTCGTCGTAGTCGCCCTCGTTCCAGATTCGGAGCGAGCGCTCGCCGGAGGCCGCTTCCTCCTCGGAGACGCCGACCTCCCACTCGAAATCCTCGATGTCGACCTCGGGGCCGATCGCGGCGCCGGCCTCCCAGTCGCCGATCCCGTCCTCGAACCCCTCCTCGAAGGCCGGCCCGCCGTCTCCGACCGTGCAACCCGCGATCCCGCCCGCGCCGGCCGCGGCTCCGGCCCGAATCAGATCGCGCCGTCTCACGGCGTCCCACGCTCGTTCATAACGGACGACACGACGATCGTCCAACGGATAAGTAGACGGTGCGTTACGGTCGGTTCGAGGACGGCCGGTCCCGTGGGGCAGTTTTAATATCACCTTTCGGAAACCGTCACTCCCACGATGGCTGGAACCGCGGCCGGACAGCTCGCGATCGTCGGCCTCACCGTCGTCGGTCTGTGGATCGGCGCCCGAGCGCTCGTCGACTCGTCTGTGCGGATCGCCCGGCGGTTCGGCGTCAGCGAGCTCACGATCGGACTGACGATCGTGGCGATGGGGACGTCCACCCCGGAATTGGTCGTGACGGTCGACGCCGCGCTGGCGGGGCTCGGCGAGATCGGCGTCGGCAACGTCGTCGGCTCCAACGCCTACAACCTCGCGTTCATCCTCGGTGCGGTGTCGCTGCTGCGGGTCATCCCGGTCGAGCGCTCCCTCGTCCACCGCGACGGGGTCGCGCTGGTGCTGTCGACGCTGGCCGGCGTGGCGGTCCTGTTCGACCGGACCGTCACCGGAGTCGAGGGAGCGCTCCTGGTCGGGTCGTTCGTCGCCTACACGGGCTACCTGATCCGCGACGAGCAGACTGCACACTCGATCGAGACGGAGTACACCGACTCCCGGGTCACGGGGGCGATCCCGACGCGCTTCTCGCATCGGACCCGTGACGTGCTGCTGCTCGGCGGCGGACTGGTGCTCGTGTTAGTCAGCGGTCATTTCATGGTCGAGGCGGCGTCGTCGTTGGCCCGCGGCGTCGGTATCTCGGACTGGGTGATCGGCGGGACGATCGTCGCGGCGGGCACGTCGACCCCGGAGCTCGCCGTCTCGCTGGTCGCCATGCGACAGGGCCGCGTCGGGATGTCCGTCGGGAACGTCGTCGGCAGCAACGTGTTCAACGTGCTTGGCATCCTCGGGATCGCGGCGCTGATCCGACCGCTCGGGGTCGGCGGCGCGGCGATCGAAACGCTCCTCTGGCTCACCGTCCTCACGGTGTTGATGGTCGCGGCGCTGTGGTCGGGACGGCGGCTCTCCCGCTCGGAAGGTGCCCTCTTCGTCGGCTCCGAACTGGTCCGGTGGGTGCTCGGACTCCTGCGGATCTTCGGGTGAGTCGCCCCGTTTTCCAGCCGGGATAGTCCCACGACTGGGCGTGCCCGACATCCGTGCCCGAGCATACCCGTCGGTATGAGGTGTCTCGGTGTTGCTCGCCGCAAAAGGTCCGGGTGCGAGAATTGAACCCCGGTCGGACGTGCTCGCTTCGCTGCGCGCGACCTCCCTGCTTCAATTCTCCGCGGATCCCTACGGCTCGCGGTGTTGCTCGCCGCAGAAGGTCCGGGTGCGAGAATTGAACCCGCGTCTCAGCCTCCACAAGGCTGAAGGATAGTCCACTACCCTAACCCGGACACGCGTCGATATCTATCCCGCTTTGATAAATAACCGTTACGACTCCCGGACGGGCGTGTGACGGGGTGCCGTCCGGCGATAGGCCGGAGCCGGTGAGCGCGGCGGCGGACCCGACGACCACGCCCCTTTTACTGCCAGCCGGCGTATCTCGCTCCAACCGTGGCGTTCACCGACAAGATCTACGTGAAGAACCACCGGCAGCTCGCCTCCCAGCTGGAGACGAACATCCCGAAGGGGGCGTTCGCCGGCGCGACCCTCGACATGCTGTTCACCGGTGACGGGCTCTCGAAGCTCGACTCCACGACGCGCGACCGCATCCTCGACTTCGCCGAGGACTTCCTCGACTGCGACTGTCAGGCGAACCCCTACTGCGGCTGTCCCGAGGAGAAGTTCATGCGGTACGTCCTGGAACTCCGCGCCGAGGGGCTCGGTCCGCAGGCGATCGTGGACGTGATGACGGACGACTACATGGTGTACGCCTACACCGGCGACGTGCTCTCGTTCCTCGACGACGCGGTGCGGAACCTGGAGGCCGTCGAGACCCTCGCGGACGTCGAGGGCAACGAGGAGATGTCCGAGCGAGCGCGGCGCGCGAAGCGCGAGTTGTCGGGATAGAACGAAACGAGACGGCGATCCCGTCGGTCCGAACGTTTATTTATAAATCGGTGTCGGCGATGGTGCGGTGAACGCTTCCAAAGCCCCAGCCGCTCGCTTATAAGCGACTGATTTGGAATCGACGGTGAACACCTCCAAAGCCTCAGCCGCTCGGTTGTACGTGATCGACTCCTCTGCGGCGGACACCTCCAAAGCCCCAGCCGCGAGGACGGCGCACGCTCGCTGTGCTCCTCACTCGGTCGCTCACTTCGTTCGCTCCCTCGTTGCGGTGCTTACATCGCCTGCGCCGTCCTCGCGGCTGCCCCTTTGAGTCCCACCCGACCACACAGCACCGCAGCCTCACGCCTCCCCAGCCTCGTCGGTCGCCTTTCGCTTCGCTCCGGGCGACCGACTCCCTCGCGCTCCGCTCGCGGCCGCGGGCCGCTCGCGGGAGCGCGCCACCGCTCTTTGTTTATAAATAACGTCGCCGGCCAGCGGCTACGCGGTTCTCGTCCGTTTGGAGCGTCCGAACGGTCTAAGTGCGCTCGCTCCCGAACTCGGGTAATGAGTCTTCGGCCCGCGTGGCTTACCTTCAGGCGGTACGCGGCGGCGACGACGGGGATGACGCTGACGCTGTTCGCGCTCGGCGTCTACACCGCGGCGACCGGCTCCGGGCTGGCGTGTCAGGCCCAGTGGCCGCTCTGTTCCGACCAGCTCATCCCCGCGATGACGATCAACCCGGACTTCATCGAGTGGTTCCACCGGGCGTGGGCGATGATCACCGGGTTCCTCATCATCGGGACCGCCGGCTGGACGTGGCTCGGAAGCTTCGACCGCCGAACGCGACTCGCGGCGACGCTCGCGGTGCTCATCCTGCCGCTGCAGATCACCGTCGGCGCGATCACCGTCACCGTCGGCGGGCTCGTCCCCGGCGGGTACACCGTCTCGACGCACGCGGCCCACCTGATCGTCGCGCTGACGATCTTCACGCTGCTCGGACTGACGACCATCTGGGGCGGCGGCCGCGGGTCCGCGGGGCTTCTCCGGATCGCGACGACCGTCGCCGTGGCCGGCATCGTCGCCAGCGCGGTGTTCTCGCGGGCGGTCCCGTTCGTCACGTACTCCCCGGGCGCGCAGGCCGGATTTTATATTACCGGGCTCGCGGGGCACCTCGGACTCGTCGCGACGGTCGCGTTCGCCACCGAGGCGGTCCGGTCCGGCTACGCGGGCGTGAGCCGGTCCACCGCCGGGACGGTCCGGTTGCTCGCCGCCGGCGCGATGGCGGCCCTCGTCACGACGCTGCTGTTGGGTCGCGATCTGGTGTTGTACACCGCGGGTTGGGGGCGGATCAACCTCGCGGCGTTGGGCGTCGCGGTCGCGCTCGCCGCGGGCGCGGCGTGGGTGGCGCGCGGCGCCGACGGCGCCGGCCCCGCGACCGAACCGATCGGCGGCGACTGAGGGGCCCCTCCCAGCCAGCGCGCGGATCGATCACCACGGGATTGGAGAGACGGCCGGTGAGACAGGCGTCCGCGGAAGAAAGGTTGAAACCGGTCCCCGTTCTCCCACCGGTATGTCACGCCGCACGCAGACCGACATGAGCCGTCGGACGTATCTGAAGCTCACCGGCGCGTCGAGCGCCGTGGGACTGACCGGCGTCGCCGGGTGTCTCGGCGACGACAGCACCACGATCACGCCCGGCACCGCGCCCGGCTTCCCGCCGTTCGAGATGCGCGAGGACGGAGAGCTGGTCGGCTTCGACATCGACCTCCTGGAGGCCGTCGTCGGCGAGACCGACTACGAGCTCGGCGAGTGGGCCACCTTCGAGTTCGACTCGCTCATCCCGGCGCTCACCCAGAACGAGGAGATCGACGTGATCGCGGCCGCGATGACGATCACCGAGGACCGTCAGGAGACGATCGCCTTCTCCGACCCCTACTGGGAGTCCGACCAGGCGATTCTCGTGCGCGAGGGCGGCGACTTCCAGCCGTCGTCGTGGGAGGACTTCGACGGCGTCCGCGTGGGCGCACAGTCGGGGACGACCGGCGCCGACCAAGTTCAGTCGAACCTCGTTGACCCCGGGATCATCGCCGAGGACGACTACTCCTCGTACGACAGCTACGTGTTCGCGGTCGAGGACCTCGAGAACGAGAACATCGACGCCGTCGTCGTCGACAACCCGGTCGCCGAGACGTTCGCCGCCAACCGCGACGTGACGATCGCGTTCGTCGAGGAGACGGGCGAGGAGTTCGGCTTCGGTCTCCGGCAGGGCGAGTCGGAGCTCCAGTCGGCGCTCAACGACGGTCTCGCGACGGTCCGCGAGGACGGCACGTACGAGGAGATAACTAGCACCTGGTTCGGGCAGGAGTAGCGGATGTCTGTCGCGGGGACACTCGCGCTCGCGGCGGTGGAGAGCCTCGCCGTCGCCGGCAGCGGGTCCGTCGACCTCCTCTCGACGGGCCTCACGACCACGCTCGTCGGCGAGGCCGCCGACTGGGAGTTCGTCTTCCGCAACGCCGACTACCTCGGCGTCGGCGCCCTGTTGACGGTCGTTCTCACTGTGGCGTCGATCCTGCTCGGGTTCGTCGTCGGATTCCCGGCCGGCGCGGTCGAGGTGTACGGCGACGGCCTCCTCAAGCGGACCGTCAGCGCGGTCGGGATCGTGCTCCGCGGGACGCCCATCGTCGTGATCCTCATCGTGATGTACTTCGTCGTCGGCGTCCCGCAGATCAACCTCGGCGTCGCCACCGTCTCCTCGGCGATGACCGCCGGGATACTGGGGCTCGGCCTGCGGAGCGCCGCGTACCAGTCGCAGATCTTCCGGGCGACCCTGTCGAGCGTCGACGACGGCCAGCTGGAGGCGGGGCGCTCGATCGGGCTCTCGCGGTTCGAGGCGGTCCGGTACGTCGTCGTGCCGCAGGCCCTGCGCCGGTCCATCCCGGGCTTTCAAAACGAGTTCACGATCGTGTTGAAAGACACCAGTATCGTGTTCGCGATCGGGCTCGCGGAGCTGCTCACCCGGGGGTACGACCTCTTCTCGGAGCAGACGACCGCGGTGCTCGAAGTCATCCTCTTCATCAGTGCAATCTACTTCGTCCTCACGTTCACCACGAACCGCGCGCTCGACCGCCTCGGCGACCACTACGCGATCCCGGAGGGTGAGTCGGCGTGAGTGACGGCGACTTCCTCCGGGTGACCGACGTCTCGAAGTGGTACGGCGACGAGCAGGTGCTCCACGACGTCTCCTTCGAGATGGACCGCGGCGACGTGACCGTCCTCATCGGTCCGTCCGGCTCCGGGAAGTCGACGATGCTGCGCTGCGTCAATCGACTCGCGGAGGCACAGGAGGGGTCGATCCGGCTCGACGGCGAGGAGGTGCTCTCGCCCGACCTCGACGTCAACGACCTCCGCCGGGAGGTCGGCATGGTGTTCCAGGGGTTCAACCTGTTCGCGCACCTGACCGCGGTCGGCAACGTCGCGCTCGGCCCGCGTCGGGTCCTGGGGCTCTCCGCGGACGAGGCCCGCGAGCGCGCCGAGGCGCAGTTGGAGCGCGTCGGGCTCGCCGACCAGCTCGACTCCTACCCCGCGGAGCTGTCCGGGGGCCAACAGCAGCGAGTCGGCATCGCCCGCGCGCTGGCGATGAAGCCGAAGCTGATGCTGTTCGACGAGCCGACGAGCGCGCTGGACCCGGAGCTCATCGGCGAGGTGCTGGAGGTGATGCACGGGCTCGTCGACGAGGGGATGACGATGCTCGTCGTCACCCACGAGATGAGCTTCGCTCGCGAGGTGGCGGACGAGATCGTGTTCCTCGACGAGGGCCACGTCATCGAGCGCGGCCCGCCGGACCAGCTGTTCGAACGACCGGAGAAGGAGCGGACCGGCCGCTTCCTCGAACGGATCGCGAGCCACGACTGATGGCGGGCGCGACGCGACCCGCGACGATCCGGGAGCGGGTGGCCGACTCCGACCGATCGGTGGGTCGGCTCCTCCTCGTCGCCGCCGGCGCGCTGTTCTGGGGCTGGCTGGTCGTCAGCTGGGTCAACCGGTGGCTCGGCGGGGTTCTCGTCCCGGTCGGCGACCCGCTCGTGCCGGCCGGGACCGTCGAGGCGGCGGTCGCCGCCCTCCCCGGCCTCGCGGCGTACGCGGCGGACGCCGCGTTCGTGGTCGAACTCACGCCGGAACTCGCGCGGGGCACGTGGCTCACCGTCGTGATCACCGCCGTGAGCCTCTTCCTCGGGTTCTTCATCGCCGTCCCGCTGGCGGTGGCCCGGGTGTACGGCCGGTTCTCGGCGTGGCTCTCGCTCGCGTACACGGAGCTGCTGCGCGGGACGCCCTTGCTCGCACAGCTGTTCGTCCTCCACTTCGGACTCAACCTAGGCAGCTACGTCCCCGACGTGCTCTCCGGCGTCTTCCCGCGCAACGTGGTGTGGGTGGCGATCCTCGGATTCACGCTCAACGGGGCCGCCTACCAGGCGGAGTACATCCGCGGCGCCTTAGAGAGCGTCGGGGAGGGGCAGATCACCGCCGGCCGCGCGATCGGTCTCTCGAAGCTGGAGACGATCTATTACGTCGTGCTCCCCCAGGGGCTCCGCTACGCGATCCCGTCGTGGACCAACGAGTTCGTCTACCTGATCAAGTACTCGTCGCTGGCGGCGTTCATCACGGTCCCGGAGCTGTACTACCGGGCCGACCAGATCGCCTCCGAGACGTTCCGGTACACCCTCATCTTCATCGTGACCGGCGTGACGTACCTCGCCTTGGTCCTCACCGCCTCGAAGCTGATGGGGCGCGTCGAGGACGCGGTCGCGATCCCCGGACTCGGCGCGGATCGGGAGGAGTAGCCTCCGGAATCCGCCTCAGTCCGCGAACTCGGTGACGACTTCGACGCCGTGCACCTCGTACTCGCCGAGCGCGGCGAGCCGGTCGGAGACCGCGGAGAGCCCTATTTCGTCGCTCACGAGCGCGCCGGGGTCGACGTCGGTCGCTTCGAGGAACGCGAACAGGTCGTCGTAGCTCGTCGGCGGCATCCCGCGCGATCCCACGAACGACACCTCCCACCGGGTCATCCAGTCGGTCGGGAGCGACACCTCGCCGCGCTCGGCCTCGGTGGTCAGTCCCACCTGCACGTGGGTGCCGCGGGGGCGCACGGACCGGACCGAGTTGCGACAGGTCTCGGCGATCCCGAGCGCGTCGACTGAGACGTCGGCGCCGCCGTTCGTGAGGTCCCTGATCCGTTCCGCCACGGCGGTCGCGGCGTCGTCGTCTCCGCGGTCGGTGTCGCCGGTGCCGGCGTCACCGCCGGCGTCGATGTCGGCGGGGTTCACGAGCGCGTCGGCGCCGAGGTCGCTCGCGAGCGCGAGCGCGTCGTCGTCGACGTCGACCGCGACCACCCGGGCGCCGAGGGCGTCGCCGAGCTGGACCGCGGAGAGCCCGACGCCGCCGCAGCCGTGGACGGCGAGGCGGTCGCCGGCGCTCAGGTCCGCCCGCTCGGCGAGGGCGTGGTACGCGGTCATGTACCGACAGCCGAGCGCGGCCGCGGCGGTCGCGTCGAGCCACGACGGTCGCTCCACCAGGTTGTAGTCGGCGTTCGGGACGGCCACTCGTTCCGCGAACGCGCCCGGGGCGTCCGGCTCGAAGCCGAGCGCGCGCCCGTCGGCGCAGACGTTGCCGTGTCCGCGCCGGCAGTACGGGCAGGTGCCGTCGCCGAGCGAGAAGGGGACGACGACGCGGTCGCCCGGCGCGAACCGGTCGACCGACCGCCCGACGGCGATCACCTCGCCCGCGGGCTCGTGTCCGAGCACCTGCCCGCGCGGGACGCGGTCGTCGGCCCACTCGCCGTGGCCCATCCAGGCGTGCCAGTCGCTGCGACAGACGCCGCAGGCCTCCACGCGGACCACGGCCTCCTCCGGTCCGGGCTCTGGAACGGGGACGTCGCGGACCGCCAGCGGTTCGCCGTACTCGCGAAGGATAGCCGCGCGCATGACCGAACGGAGGGGAGCCGCTGAAGTAAAACCCCATCCGGGGACCGGCGCGGAATCCGTCGGGACCGGAACGCTCCAGAGGCCCGGACGAGTTCAGCGCAGTTCGGCCTCGACAGGCGCCGTCAGACACCTGTGACTCTTATGACAAAATAACACGGGGGTACCGGACAGGAGCGCTCAGAGACGGAGTAAGAGCTCATTTCGACGCCTATACGAGTTGATTTCATCAATTTTAGAGTTGATATCGAACGTCAGACAACTGATAGACAGGTAAGGTTTATAATATTACAAGACGGGTATCGGACGTGGTCCCTCCGATGGAGCGTCGTCCGGGCGTCGCCTATCGACGGCCAGACGGCGACCCGAACCGCGTCGTCGTCGAGGCCGCCGGCGAGCCGCGGCTGGACGTCGACGCCCTGCCTCGAACCGACTGGTTGGAGGCCACGGCCGAGACCGACCGCGATCGCCTCCGATCGGCGCTCGACCATGAGATCGTCGATATTACCTACCGAATCGCGACCGACGACGAACCCACGTGGGTCCGAGAGTGCGGACGACGGGACGAGCGCGGCGACGTCGTCGGGTACCTCCTCCCCGCGAGCGAGCAGGTGGAGCGCCGCCGCCGGGTGGAGCGACAGCGCGAGCGCCTGGCGGAGTTCGCCAGCGTCGTCTCGCACGACCTGCGGAACCCGCTCTCGGTCGCCGCCGGGAACCTCGAACTGGCGAAGGAGTTCGACGGCGAGGCGGCCGACGAGCGGCTCGAACGCGCCACCGACGCCTTGGACTGGATGGACGATCTCATCTCGGACCTCTTGGCGCTCGCCCGGGAGGGACGGTCCGTAGAGGAGGCCGCACCCGTCGATCTGCGCCCGGTGGTGGAGGCCGCGTGGCGAACCGTCGGCTCCGGCGCCGCCGAACTCGTGATCGATGACCCGCTCCCGACCGTCGAGTGCGACCGGAGCCGACTCAGGCAGGCGCTCGAGAACCTCTTCCGGAACGCGATCGAACACGAGGCGTCCGCCGACTGCTCGCCGGCCGACGTGTCCGGTGGGCCCGGAACCGGCGGCGGAGCGGCCCTCAGCGAAGACAGTGCGGGCCCGAGCGAGACCGCACGCGGCGAGAGCGACGCCGATCCGCCGGCTGCCGCGTCGCTCCGGGTCTTCGTCGGATCCCTTCCCGACGGGTTCTACGTCGCCGACGACGGGACGGGAATCGACCCCGCGGAGCGTGAGTCGGTGTTCGAACCCGGATACACCACCGCGGAGGACGGCACCGGGTTCGGCCTCGCGATCGTCGAGCGCATCGCCGAGGCCCACGGCTGGTCGGTCTCGGTAACGGAGAGTCGAACGGGCGGCGCGCGGTTCGAGTTCGAGGGGATCGGCGGCGTCGCCGACGCGGACCGCACGAACCCGGAATCCGACGGGATCGTGACCGATACCGGCGGTTCACCGACGCGGTAACGCCGCGGCCGCGCAGAAAGGCGACGCGTTCAGAAGAAGTCGTTCAGCCCGGCCTGTCCGTCGTCTTCACCTTCGTCGTCGGTGCTATCGTCGCCGCCAGCGTCGCCGGCGCTCTCGGATCCGCCGTTTCCGTCGGCGACTGGCGCTTCGGCGACGCCGTCGTCGCCCGCGGCCTCCGCGTCCGGGTCCTCCGCCAGCCGCGCGCCGCCGGCGAACGCGCCCTCGGCGTGGTCCTCCATGGCGTCCTCTCGGAGCGCCTGGGCGTCCTCGACGATCGACGCGACCTTGTTGGTGGACTCGCCGGAGCCGGTGACGAAGGCGACGCCCGCCTCGTCGAGGTCGTAGGCGGCCGCCATCGCGACCGTCAGATCGCGGGGTTTGCAGTGGTGGGTGACCGTCTCCAGGAACGGGAGCACCTCGCGTCGGGCGGTCGCGACGCTGCAACCGCTGGCGGCCGCGATCTTTCCGACGACCTCGTCGGCGGTCGCGTCCGAGGAGCTCCAGAACTGCGGGCGGCTGTATCGCGTCCACCCGCCTTTCTCCCCGTCGCGGGCGGCGGCGACGCCGGCGGCCGCGTTGTCGGTCGCGTAGCGCCAGTAGGTGTAGTTCTGCGTGGCGCGCACGCGACCCAGCCACACGTCGGCGTTCGCGAGGAAGTCGTACGCGCGGACCGCCTCGCGCGGATCGTACACGTCGAGGACGTTGTTCTCGATCCACATCGTGAGGTCGTCGGGGGTCTCGTCGACGGCGTACGCCGACTGCAGCGCCTCCTGTGCCGACTCCTCTTTCAGCACCGCGTCGAGGAAGGGGAACAGCCCGAGCGCCTTGTCGCGGTCGCCGGTGACCACGTCCTCGACCGCGATCGTGTCCCGGCCCTCCGTGGCCGCCTGGAGGTCGTTGATCGCGCCGCGGAGGTCGCCGCGATTGCGCTCGGCGATCCGCTGGAGGGCGTCGGACTCGAACTCGATCCCCTCCTTTCGGCAGACGTCCCGCAGGACGGGGACGATGGAGCGGGCGGAGACGTCGCGGAACTCGATCTCCTGGGTGGCGTTGCGGAGCCCCCGAGACATGTCGTAGTAGTCGTTGGCGATGAGGACGATCGGCTGACCCGACTCCTTGACCAGCTTCGTGATCGCGCTCGCGCCGCCGCGGTCGTAGTTGCCGTGGATGTTGTCGGCCTCGTCGAGGATGACGAGCTGGCGAGAGGCCGTGTCGCCACCGGCCGCGCCGCCGCCGGCCGCGCTCCCGCCGAGGGTGGCGTTGCGGGCGGCCCGCCCCGCGAAGCGCTCGATGACGTCGGCGGTGCGCTGGTCCGAGGCGTTCAGCTCGACCGTCTCCCAGCCCATGTCGTTCGCGAGGGCGTGGGCCGCGCTCGTCTTCCCGACGCCCGGGCTCCCGTGGAGGACGACGGCCTCGCGGTGATCGTCCCACGAGCGCGCCCACTCCGCGAACGCGTCGCGCGCCTTGTCGTTGCCGCGGACCTCCGAGAGGGTGCTCGGCCGGTACTTCTCCGTCCAGTCGACCATTATCGGCGGTAGGGTCGTACGGCGTTTAGTGGTTCCGGAGCGCCGGTCGTTGGCTCCGTCGACACCCGGACGGTCACGTGGGGCGTTCCGGACTCAATTCGCTCCTGGGACAGCACCACGCGGAGGAGGAACCCGTATCGGTCTGGCGGTTCGTCGCGCATCTCACCGTTGGATCTGGGCCAAGGTATTCGTCGTCGGTCGCGGTTTGCATCCCGTGTGCGGAACCGGGAAACCCACCGATCAGTCTCGGACGCACTCGGGAATCGTTCGAGGGCGTCTCCGGGATGCGTGAGTCCATGGCTCAAGTAGTCAACCGCGTAGCGATAGTGATCACCGATAGACAGTCACGAAGAATTAAATATCACTCAAGTGATGTTCATCGCATGCTGAGCCAGCCTCGTGGTCAGAATGCGTTCGCTCGCTCAGGTGGTGGTCGGTGTTGACTGAAACACCCTACCAAGACCGTCTTAACGAAGACGACCCCGAATATCGAGCCACACACGCGTCCCACGAATGCACGAAGTGTACCTGGCAGATATTCAGCCATGAAAAGTAACACATGCTCGTACTGCGGCGACGACTACTGTCCGGACCATCGCCTCCCAGAACAGCACAACTGCGTCGATTTTAGTTCCTATAATCCGTCGAATGAAGAAGAGTCAACACTTGGGTCGGTGTATTCTCCACCACAAAGTGAATCGGTCAGGGAAAACGTCTCTAACGTATCGCTCCGGGAACTTGCGAAGCGCACTCGTGAAAAGAGAGAGCAGATAGAGACGAGACAGGACCGCATCGAGAAGGAGCAGAAGGAGCAGTTCGGGAGCCCCGACGTGAACTTGGACGGGAGCCTCTCCGAACCGGCATACGAGGATGACATTCGGTCGATCGGAGGCGAGAGCGAGGCTGAGACCGAGGGAACGAAGAGGATCAATATGACGGTAGTGATGCTTGCACTTGTTCTCCTCGCTGGTGTAGGGCTACTCGTGTATACTGTGTATTTTTAAACAGAGCGCGAGCCGCTCTCTTGGTTCGGGATCTATGCCAGAATAGTGTGAGTGAGACCGCTGAGAACGGCATACAGTGTAAGACAATATAAAAATCTGAGGGGAAGGTACGTTCCGAAGCACGTCACCTGCCGTTCACTCCAGCCAGTGGATGAACGGTTCACCCGTCTCGGCCTGCCGGATGTACTGCCGTTGCATCCCGGCGATCGCGGCGTCGAGATCCTCGCCGGCGTCGAGCCGAGCTCTGACACGGTCGCGCTTCCACGTCGCCGGCGTCGTGCGGGTTGCCCACCGGCGCTCGACGGGGGCGAGGAGGTCGGCAATGCGGGCGTCCGTCAGTCCCCGATCGCGCAGGCCGGTTCGAGCCAGGGCGAACAGGTCCGGATAGAGGACCGTTGGGTCGTCCGTCCGATCGCCGTCGCGGGTCACCCACGCGAGCGGCGCCGCAAGCCCGTCCCGGCTCGCCGCGTAAAGCGACTCGCGGGCGGCCTGCCACGGCAGTTCGAGCAGGGGATGATCGGTGGTGACGGCGCCGTGGATCAGGCCGGCCACGAGCGCCTGGAACCCGATGACGTCGGCCACGCTCGGCTGCGCAGCGAGCGGTCGGTACTCCAACCGCGGCCCCTCGGGTCCGAACACGGGGCGGACCCATCGCCAGCAGGTCCCCTGCTTGTGGATCAGCTCCCAGTAGTCAGCTTCGAATCCCGTGGGCGGATCCTCCGGAAGCCATTCGCGGAGGTACGGCGCACACAGCCGGTCGGCAACGATGCAATCGACGGCGTCCGTCGGGGAGTCGATATCGCGGGGGAGCCGGACTTTGCCCGGGTCGCGGACGTTCATCGACTCGAACACGGGGAGTCGGAGCTCGACCCCCGCGGTCAACACCGTCTCCGCGTCGGCGTCGGTGTACAGCTCGGGCGGGAGGAACGGGGCGTTCGCCGCCAGCGCCACTACCGGCCCGACGGTTCGCAGTGCCGCGTTGAAGTACCGTGCGAACTCGTCGGTCGGGGGCTGGAGGTGGACCTGTAGTGAGGTGGCTAACGATTCGACGATGATCGTTCGAAACGTCCGCCGACAGCCGGGGAGGTCCAGTTCAACCGAACCGTGGCCGGTGATATCCGCATCCAGCGAGTAGTACCGAGGTTCCGGCGAGAGGTTCGCCGGAACGTCGAGGGATCCCCTTTTCTCGGTGGCGGACAGATACGATAGCGCTCCCTCTGGCGGGCCAATCGTCCACATCCCGTCCGTGACGAACCGCCGGTCGTGGGCCGCAAACGCCTCCCGGACGGCGGTTACGCGCTCGGTGAGACTGTCCGCCTGTCGTGAGATTCCCTCCGGATCGAACGTCGTCGCCGGCGTGTTCAACTCGGCGTTGTGCCGCCCCAGCTCGCGTTCACATATCGACGACGTCGCCGCGTCGGGAGCGGCCGCGAGCCGTCCGTGGCCGTCCACGGCGTACCCTTCGAGTTCGAGTCCGAGCCGGAATCCGCCGTCGAACTCACCGGCTCTCAGCCTCTCGCGAAGCGCCGCCGCCTGTCTGTCGACCCGGCGCTGGAACGTCCGTCGCGTCGACGCGCGCTGACTCCGGCGGACGACCTCAGCGCAGTCCATGTCGTGTATTCAGCCCCCCGGAGTATGATAGTTGCTACCAATGCACCGAAGTGAGCTCTCTGTGCGATCGGTGAGGCGATTCGTAACGCACCCAAATTCGGTTTTAGGTATCAGAAGGCGCTGAGGCTATCCGTGCTGGGAATCGGTGAAAATTCGTATGGGACCGCTGAGAGTCGAACTCAGGTCATACGGACCCCATCCGCATAGGATACCACTACCCCACGGTCCCTGTCTGCACGCGGAAAAATGAGAGTGCGGTAATTAAGGACTTCGCTTCACTCGTCGTCTTCGCGCGGAACCACGAGGTCGCCGTCGTCGCGCACCGCGAGGCTCCCGATCGGGTCGCCCTCGTAGACCGCCAGCCCCTCGGTGCGTCCGAGCACGTAGCCGTCGCGGTCCGCGCTGACCGTCCCACGCTCGGCGCCGGTCGCGGCGACCACGTCGGCGAGGACGTCGCCCTCACCGAACGTCTCCCCGGCCGCGACGCGGTGACGGATCAGGCCCGAGACGTCGGTCGTCGGCCCGCGGAAGCGGCGTACGGGGAAATCGACCGGCGCCGGGTCGAGGTGGTCGCCGGGATCGCCGACCGACGCCGGGACGCTCTCGCTCTCGAGGAGGCCGAGTTCGACCGCGACCGCGACGATTCCGGCGACGCCCGCCTCGACGAGTCCGTCGTCGACGACGCTGTGCGCGCCGAGCTCCGCGGTGAACGCCGGAACGCCGGCCTCGTTGAGCACGGCGCCCGCGGTCGAGCGCTGGAGGTTCTCCTCGACGTACTCCGCGGCCGGGTACTCGCGCACCGCCGGGAAGCCGAAGGCGTCGACGAGCCGACCCAGCTCGTCGGAGAGCGCGACCGCGTCGTCCTCGCTTCGGCGCTCTCCGAACAGCACGCGGTCGCGGATCGCGAAGGGCTCGCTCCCGACTCCCGCGGTGTGACAGTCGATCAGCGCGTCGGCGACGACGCCCGTTCCGGCGGGTTCCGCGACGGGTGGATCGACCGGCTCGCGGTCTGCGTCGTCGCGCTCCCCAGCGCCCTCGACCGTCTCACCGGTCATCGCGGCGTACAGCCGGGCGTCGATCCGCTCCTGGAGCTTCGGCGGGCGCACGGACTCCGCGTCCGCGTCCGGGAAGTGACGATTCGGGTCCTCGTCGGCGTAGTACGTCTCGCGGGCGTTCCGCCGCAGGCCCGCCGGCGAGACGATGGGAACCGCGACGACCGTCCCGGCGAGCGCTGTGAGGGCGTCTTCCGCCAGCGTCGTCATCGCGTCGTGTACGACGGCGACGCCGGTCGCCTCGTCCCCGTGAACGCCGCCCGTCAGCCACAGCGTGGGTCCGTCTTCCGGCCCGTTCGCGAGGATGACCGGCAGTCGCTCGGCAGCGCCGGTCGGCAGCTCCGCGACGTCGAACCAGCCGCGGGCGACCTCGCCCGGGTCCGCGCTGGCCGTGCCGAGGGACACCTGTTGCTCGTCGTTGTCGCGTGGATCGCGGGCGTCAGAGTCGGCCGACTCGCGTTCGTCCATACTCGGACCCGCTCGGGCGGGATTATAAAAGGACGCGCTCCAGCGAGACGACGACGCCCGACTCGGCGTCGGGATCGCCGACGAGCCGGCCGAGACAGACCGCGACGCCGTCGGGCGTGTGGCACGCGACGAGCGGCGGGTCGTCGGCCGCCGATGCCGAACGCTCGGTCGCGCCGGCCGCTCCCGTCACGCCGATGACTCCGGGCGCGTACACCGGCGCGCCGGTGGCGACGTTGCGCGCGGCCGAGGGCGCGACGGTCACCGACGGGAGGTGCACCAGCGCGTCCTCGGCGGGCCGGACGACCTCGCGGAGGAGCGTCTCGTCGCCCTCTCGCGCCCACGCGAGCCCGTCGACGAGGTCCTGTAACGCGTGGAGGTCGCCGTCGTCGAACGGGTCGGTGGCGGTCCGACGGAGGTGCCCCATGTGGGCGCCCACGCCGGTCGCGAGGCCGATGTCGTGACACAGCTTCCGAATGTAGGTCCCGGACTCGCACCGAATCCGGAGGAGCGCCCGACGGTCCGCGACCTCCAACACGTCGAGCTCGTGGATCGTCCGGGTCCGGAGCCGGCGGGTCACGGCGCTCTTCCGCGGGGGTTTCTGGTAGATCTCCGCCTCGAACTCGCCGACGACCTCGCGGAAGTCGCTCGGGACCGCCCCGTGGAGTTCGAGGACGGCGACGTACTCCTTGCTCCCTTCCAAGAAGACCTGGGCGGCCCGGGTCGCGTCGCCGGTGAGCGTCGGCAGACAGCCGGTGACCTTCGGGTCGAGGGTGCCGGCGTGGGCGACGCCGTCGACCGGCTCCCCCTCCGGGTCGAGCGCCGCGAGGGCGTCGTTGATCGCGTCGCGCACCCACGCGGAGAGCTGGTGCGAGGAGGGGCCGGCGGGCTTGTCGACGTTGACGACGCCGAACCGGAGCAGCTCCGGGATCGAGCGCTCGCCGGGCGGGGCCCGGAGCGGGTCGTCGCCGGCTGCGGGAGCGTCGTCGGCTGTGTCTGTCATTGGAGAGTACCGTGTGGTCGCTGACTCAGAAGTCGTAGCTCACGCCCTCGATCGGCGCCTTCCCCTCGTCGGCCGCGGGGTCGTACGCCTCGATGGTCGCCACGAGCACGTCGAGGAAGGGGCCGGGGCTCCAGCGGGCGGTGTTGTACGCGGCGTCGTAGATCGACAGGTCGTCGATGTCGATGCCGTAGAACTCGCCGTACCGCTTGCGTTCGGAGTCCTCCCGGCGTTCCGTCTCGGTTCTCGCGCGGTCGACGGGCTTCCCCTCGCGCTCGGCGATCCGCTCTGCGCGGACCGAGAGCGGGGCGTCGAACCAGAACCGGAAGTCGGCGTGCTCGGCCGCGAGCCACCCGGCGAGCCGCGACTCCAGGACCAGATCGTCGCGGGTCGTGGCGATGTCGCGGAGGCGTCGGTCGAGCTTGCGGTCGAACTGGGGGTCCTTCTCGGCGAACTCGTTGAACTCGACCGGCGTCATGTCGCGTTCGGCCGCCATCTCGCGGAAGATGTCGCCGCCGGAGACGTGGTCCACGCCGAGCCGATCGGCCAGCCCCGCGGCGTTCGTGCTCTTCCCGCTACCGGGCGGGCCGGAGACGGTAATTAACATATCGCTACTGCGCGGGTGTCGTTCAAAACGGTTGTCGTTCGCCGCTCGCGGCACCGGTCTCTCGGCGTCGTTCCCGCGGCGGCGACGCCTCCAGCTACCGGTCGCGCGTCGCCGCGGTCATCGACCAGACGGCGACGAGGCCGAGGAGGGCGGCGGGGACGAGCGGGAGCGCGAGGTACGTCGCGAAGAACGGTAGCCCGAACCAGCCCGCGGCGTACGGGTAGAGGTAGATGATCCCGGGGATGACGAGGACGCAGGTGAACAGCACGGCCGTCAGCGCCCACCCCTTCCGGCCGAAGCCGTCTGCCACCGGCTCCGCACCGTTCACGGGCTCGCCAGCCGGGGTCTCGTCCGCCGGCGTCTCGCCCTCCGGGACGTGGACGTAGCCGCCGTCCGTGCTCCCGTCCGCGTCGGTCTCAGAGCTCACTGTCCGGCTTTACGACTACTTTGCCAAAGCCCTCACGGTTCTCGATCATCTCGTGGGCGCGCGCGGCCTCGCTCATCGGGAGGGTGTCGCGGACGCGCGGCTCGAAGGTGCCGTCCCAGACGAGTTCGAGGACGTCGTCGACCTCGCCGGGCGTCGCCATCGTCGAGCCGATGACGGACAGCTGGTTCCAGAAGATGCGGTTGAGCCCCGCGTCGGGGTTCGGGCCGGTGGTCGCGCCGCAGGTGACGAGCCGCCCGCCCTTCGCCATCGACTTCAGCGAGTTCGGGTACGTCGCCGCGCCGACGTGGTCGACGACGACGTCGACGCCGCGTTTCCCGGTGAGCTCGGCGACCTCCTCGGCGAAGTCGTCCGCCTCGTAGTTGATGACGTGGTCTGCGCCGCACGCCTCGGCGTGCGAGAGCTTCTCCTCGGTAGAGGCGGTCGCGAACACCTCACAGCCCGCGTGGTCGGCGATCTGGACGGCCGCGTGACCCACGCCGCCGGAGGCGCCGAGCACCAGGACCTTCTCGCCCGCCTCGATGTCGGCGCGGGTCTGGAGCATCCGCCACGCGGTCTGGAAGACGAGCGAGGCGGAGCCGGCGACCTCCCAGTCGACGCCGGCGGGAACGGGGACGAGGTTCTCGGCGGGGACGGCGGCGAGCTCGGAGTGAACGCCGCGCACGTGTTCGCCGATGATGTGGAACGAGGGACAGAGCGTCTCCTCGCCGTGGCGGCAGAACTCGCACTCGCCACAGGAGACGCCGGCGCTCACCGCGACGCGGTCGCCGGGCTCGAACCGCGTCACGCCCTCGCCGACGGCCTCGACGACGCCGGCCGCGTCGCTGCCGGGGATGTGCGGCATCTCCAGGTCGATGCCGGGCATCCCGCGGCGCGTCCAGATGTCGAGGTGGTTCAGCGCGCCCGCCTTGACGTCGACGAGTACCTCGCCGCGTCCGGGATCGGGGTCCGGGAACTCGCCGTACTCGATCACGTCGCGGTCGCCGTGAGAGTCGAACTGAACTGCTTTCATGTGTCGGACCACCCGGGGCACCCACTAAACAGTACGCCAAACGGAACTCCCCGGTTCCGCGAGACGCGGCTTCTCCCACGACGACTCGGCATCCGCCACGACAATCCGACGTCTCCTCCGACAACCCGAATTCTCCCAAGACACTCCCACTTCCCCCTGACAACCGCTCACACCCGTGCGAACGGGACGCACTCGGCCCCGCCTTCCGTGATGTTTAAGTAGCGAAAGTGGGACCGTACGGATGCACGAACTGCAGGGGCACCGGGTCCCGAGTCCGCGAGGGCGACGATACGACGCGAGTTGCGGTAGCCAAGCCTGGCCCAAGGCGCAGGGTTGCTAACTCTGTGGCGTCACTGCCTCCGGGGTTCGAATCCCCGCCGCAACGCTCGAACGGACCGAGCACCGCCGGATTCGCGCCGGTAGGGCTCACCACAACCAACACATGAGCACGGAAGAAACACAGGACGACTCGCCGGAGGAGGAAGACCTCCAATACTTCGTCCGGATCGGGGGCGCTGACCTCGACGGGACGAAGACGGTCGAGCGAAGCCTGTCCGAACTCGACGGCATCGGCACGCGCACGGCGCGGCTGGTCGCCGAGAAGGCCGACGTGGACCGCAACGCCACGTTCGGTCTCCTCGACGAGGATGACATCGACGCGGTGGTCGACATCGCCGAGAACCTCGAAGACCACGTCCCGTCGTGGATGACGAACAGACAGAACGACTTCTACTCCGGAGAGACGACGCACCTCGTCGGCACCGACGTCAGCGAGAAGCGCCGCCACGACATCAACCGGATGAAGGTCATCGAATCGTACAAGGGCGTTCGCCACAAGCGCGGCCAGAAGGTTCGCGGCCAGCGCACGAAGTCCACGGGGCGGTCCGAGGGCACCATCGGCGTCAACGTCGAGGAGATCCGCGAGGAGATGGCAGAAGAAGAAGCAGCGGGTGACGAGGAATGAGCACCGGCAAGAACACGAAGGGCTACGAGACGCCGAACCACCCGTACCAGGGCGAGCGCATCGCCGAGGAGTCCGACCTCCTCTCGCGGTACGGCCTGAAGAACAAAGAGGAGTTCTGGCGCGCCCAGTCCGAGCTGCGCAGCATGCGACGCGAGGCGCGTCGCCTGCTCGGCGAGGCCCAGGGTGACGTCGACGCCGCCCAGGAGGCCGGCGCGGAGTTCGTCGCACGGCTCCGCCGCATCGGCATCCTCGGCGACAACGACGACATCTCCGCGGTCCTCTCGCTGGACGTGACCGACCTGCTCGAGCGCCGTCTCCAGACGGTCGCCTACCGGCAGGGGTTCGCGTCCTCGACTCAGCAGGCCCGCCAGTTCATCGTTCACGGCCACATCACCGTCAACGGCGCGCGCGTCACGCGCCCCTCGGTGAAGGTCGACGTGGACGACGAGGGCGCCATCGCCTTCGACGAGACGAGCCCGCTCGCGGATGATCTCCACCCCGAGCGCGCGGAGTCACAGGAGTAACCAACCATGAGTGAATCCGAGGACGGAAAGTGGGGCATCGCCCACGTGTACGCGTCGTTCAACAACACGCTCATCACGGTCACCGACGAGACGGGCGCCGAGACGATCGCCAAGTCGTCCGGCGGCACCGTGGTGAAGCAGAACCGCGACGAGGCGTCGCCGTACGCCGCCATGCAGATGGCGGAGGTCGTCGCCGAGCGCGTCAAGGACGCCGGCTTAGAGGGCGTGCACGTTCGCGTGCGCGGCCCGGGCGGCAACCTCAACAAGTCCACCGGTCCCGGTGCGCAGGCGACGATCCGCGCGCTTTCGCGTGCGGGCGTCGAGATCGGCCGGATCGAGGACGTCACGCCCATCCCGCACGACGGGACGAAGGCGCCCAAGAACAAGCGAGTCTGACATGACGGAAGACGACTTCGACGTCCAGTACGTCGAACGGGACGAACGCAGCGCGCGGGTGCTGATCCGCGGGCTCACGCCGGCGTTCGCGAACGGTATCCGCCGCGCGATGATCGCCGACGTCCCGACGTTCTCGATCGACACCGTCCGGTTCGTCGAGAACTCCTCCGTCATGTTCGACGAGATGATCGGCCTCCGGCTGGGGCTCATCCCCCTGACGACGCCGCTCGACGACTTCGAGATCGGCGACGAGGTCACCCTCGCGCTCGACGTCGAGGGACCGGCGACGGCGTACTCCGGCGACATCGAGAGCGCCGACCCGCTCGTCGAAGTCGCCGACGAGAACGTGCCGATCATCGAGCTGAAGGAGGGACAGCGGCTGGAGTTCGAGGCGGACGCGGTGCTGAACGCCGGCAAGGAGCACGCCAAGCATCAGGGCGGCGTCTCCGTCGGCTACCGTCACCTCCAGCGCGTCACCGTCGAGGGCGACCTCGGCGAGTTCGACGACGACGAGCCACGAATCCTCCGCGGCGTCATCGAGACGCCCGAGGGAGACATCGAGCTCACCGACGAGTTCGACAACGACCTCTCGGAGCGGTTCCCTGGCAAGGAGGTCAGCGTCGAGGACGTCCCCGGCGCGTTCGTCTTCCACATCGAGACGGACGGGTCGTTCAGCGTCGAGGAACTGCTGCTCCGCGCGATAGACTCCATCGAGGAGCGCGCGGACGAACTACAGACGAAAGTCGCGGTCTAACGTAATGACGGACCTTCAAATCACGCGGCCGGCGCTCGCCCCTGCACGGAGCCGCGGCGCCGCGTCCCGACCCGACACCGCGTCGGGTCGCTCCGGGCTCGAGTCGGGTCGTTCCGACGGCGGGACCGAAAGTGGTTTGAAGGGAGCCGGATTACCCAGGAGTGCACGCAGGGATAGCCAAGTCAGGCCAACGGCGCAGCGTTCAGGGCGCTGTCCTGTAGAGGTCCGCAGGTTCAAATCCTGCTCCCTGCACTCCGTTTTCACTAACTCTCCACTTCAGGAGGGACAGCTATGAGTAGCAAGACGAATCCGAAACTACAGAACCTCATCGCCGATCTGAAGTCGGTCTCGCGCGATTCCGGTGCCAACGTATGGCAGGACATCGCCGCCCGACTGGAGAAGCCACGGCGCACGCACGCTGAGGTCAACCTGGGCCGCATCGAACGGTACGCTCAGGAAGACGAGACGGTCGTCGTCCCCGGCAAGGTGCTGGGCAGCGGTGTGCTCGAAAAGAACGTCACCGTCGCCGCCGTCGACTTCTCGGGCACCGCCCGCACGAAGATCGACCAGGCCGGCGAAGCGGTGTCGCTAGAACAGTTCGTCGAACAGAACCCCGAAGGCAGCAACGTCCGGGTGATTCGATGAGTCTCGCGAAGATCGACGCGGACGTCGTCGTCGACGCCCGCGACTGCATCCTCGGCCGCGTCTCGTCGAAGGTCGCCCAGCGCGTCCTCGACGGCGAGACGGTCGCCGTCGTCAACGCCGAGCGCGCGGTCATCACCGGGAACGAGGAGGCGACGATGGAGACGTACCACACCCGCGCGGAGCTCGGCTCCGACAGCGGGCCGTACTACCCCAAGCGCCCCGACCGGATCTTCAAGCGTGCCATCCGCGGCATGCTGCCGTACAAAACGGAGGACGGCCGCGAGGCGTTCTCGAACGTTCGCGTCTACGTGGGTAACCCCTACGAGCGCGACGACGACGTCGAGAGCGTCGTCCTCGACGGCACCTCGCTCGACCGCCTCTCGAACATCAAGTTCACGACGCTCGGGGAGATCTCCGAGTCTCTGGGAGCCAACGTCACATGGTAACTAACACCTCAGGCAAGAAGAAGACGGCCGTCGCCCGCGCCACCGTGCGCGACGGCGCCGGTCGCGTTCGCATCAACTCCCAGCCAGTCGAGCTGGTCGAACCGGAGCAGGCGCGTCTCAAGATGCTGGAGCCGTTCCGCATCGCGGGCGAGGAACTCCGCGACGGCGTCGACATCGACATCAACGTCGAGGGCGGCGGCTTCAGCGGCCAGGCCGACGCGGCGCGGACCGCCATCGCGCGCGGTCTCGTCCAGCATCTCGGCGACGCCGAGCTGCGCGACGCGTACATGAACTTCGACCGCACGCTGCTGGTCAACGACGTTCGCCAGTCCGAACCCAAGAAGTGGGGCGGACCCGGCGCGCGTGCCCGCTACCAGAAGTCCTACCGCTAAGGTGATCCAGTCATGATGATCCCCGTCCGGTGTTTCACGTGCGGCAACGTCATCGGTGAACACTGGGAAGAGTTCAAGGAGCGCGCCCGCGAGGGCGACGAGGACCCGGGCGAAGTGCTCGACGACCTCGGGGTCCACCGGCACTGCTGTCGCCGGATGATGGTCAGCCACCGCGACCTCGTCGACGTCGTCTCGCCGTACCAGTAACAATGTCAGGACAGCGATACAATCGATACGAGAAGGCACGGATACTCGGCGCACGAGCGCTGCAGGTGTCCTACGGGGCACCCGTGCTGATCGAGACGGACCAGACGGAGCCCATCCTCGTCGCCGCGGAGGAGTACGACGCGGGCGTGCTTCCGTTCACGGTCCGGAGGGAATCCAACTGATGACCCGAATCACCAGCATTTCGTTACGGCGCGTGCTCGACTCCCGCGGCAACCCGACCGTCGAGGCCGACGTCCTCACCGAGTCCGGCGGCTTCGGCCGCGGTGCGGCACCCAGCGGGGCGTCCACCGGCGAGTACGAGGCGATCGAACTGCCCGCCAGCGAGTCCATCGCGAAGGCCCGAGAGCACGCCGTACCGCGGCTCGAAGGCCTGTACGCGGGCGACCAGCGCGCCGTCGACAACGCGCTTCGGGCGGCCGACGGCACGGACGACTTCTCCGCGATCGGCGCCAACAGCGCGGTCGCGATCTCGATGGCGGCCGCGAAGGCCGCCGCCGACGTGCTCGGTGCCCCGCTGTACCAGCACCTCGGGGGCGCGTTCCGCGGCGACAACTTCCCGATCCCGCTCGGCAACGTCGTCGGCGGCGGGGAGCACGCCAAGGAGGCGACCCACATCCAGGAGTTCCTCGCGGCGCCGGTGGGCGCGCCCAGCGTCTCGGAGGCCGTCTTCGCGAACGCCGCGGTCCACGCGGCGGTCGCAGACGTGCTCGACGAGCGCGGCGTGCCCGCGGCGAAGGGCGACGAGGGCGCGTGGGCGCCCCCCATCTCGGACGCGGAGGCGTTCGAGGTCGTCGAGGAGGCGGTCGACCTCGTCGAAGACGAAGTGGGCTTCGAGATCCGCTTCGGGCTCGACATGGCGGCCGCCGAGCTGTACGACGACGACGAGGAGGCGTACGTGTACGGCGACGAGACGAAATCGACCGACGAGCAGGTCGAGTACGTCGCCGACCTCGTCGACGAGTACGACCTCGCGTACGTCGAGGACCCGCTCGACGAGAACGACTACGAGGCGTTCGCAGAGCTGACCGACCGAGTCGGCGACCGGACGCTGATCTGCGGCGACGACCTGTTCGTCACCAACGTCGAGCGACTCCGGGAGGGAATCGACGTCGGCGCGGCCAACAGCATCCTGATCAAGCCGAACCAGATCGGGACGCTGTCGGACGCGTTCGACGCGGTCGAACTCGCCGCCCGCAACGGGTACGAGACGATCATCTCGCACCGGTCGGGCGAGACGGAAGACACCACCATCGCACACCTCGCCGTGGCGACCGACGCCGGGTTCATCAAGACCGGGACGGTCGGCGGCGAGCGCACCGCCAAGCTGAACGAACTGATCCGCATCGCGGACGACGCGGTATGACGGGCACACACCACGCATGAGCGAAGACAACGACGCGGTCGAACTCGACGACGACGCGGAGACCGAGGCGGTCGACGCGACGGTCGAGGAGGAGGCCGACACGACCGAGGAACCGACCGCCGACGCGGTTGCCGACGAGGCACCCGCCGACGCCGAATCCGACGAGGCGACCGCCGAGGGCGACGACGACGCGGACGAGGAGGAGGAGACTTCCCCGTTCGACGACGACGTCATGCCCGACGACGACGTCGACCTGCTGATCCCCGTCGAGGACTACCTCTCCGCGGGGGTCCACATCGGCACTCAGCAGAAGACGAAGGACATGGAGCGGTTCATCCACCGCGTCCGCGACGACGGGCTGTACGTGCTCGACGTGAGCAAGACGGACCAGCGGATCCGCACCGCGGCGGACTTCCTCTCCAACTACGACCCCGAGCAGGTCCTCGTCACGTCCTCGCGACAGTACGGCCGGTTCCCGGCCGAGAAGTTCGCGGACGCCATCGGCGCCCGCGCCCGCACGGGACGGTTCATTCCCGGCACGCTGACGAACCCCGACTACGCCGGCTACATCGAGCCGGACGTCGTCGTGGTGACCGACCCGATCGGCGACGCGCAGGCCGTCAAGGAGGCCATCACGGTCGGCATTCCGGTCATCGCGATGTGCGACTCCAACAACCAGCTGTCGAACGTCGACCTCGTCATCCCGACGAACAACAAGGGTCGACGCGCGCTGTCGGTCGTCTACTGGCTGCTCGCCAACGAGACGCTCGACCGCCGCGGCGCCGACACCGTCTTCGCCCTCGACGACTTCGAGGACGAACTGTAACCGTCGACATCGAGTTCGACTTTTCTCTGCTCGGCGCGACCAGTCACTTTCGAGCCGGAGCGACCGCGCGTTTCAAAAGAGTCCGAGAGCGGCGGGCGGACCCCGCCGGGTCCGATCGCCGGTGCCGCCCGTTCAGATGATGTCGGGCGTGTACGGGTACGAGTACACTTCTCCGTCGTTGGCCCTCACCGTCGCTATCAGGACCAGTATGAGGTCTATCACGCCGATGATGGGGAGCAGGAGGAACCCGATGAGCACGACGGTCAACAGCCCGGATATCACCAGCGCCACGAACACGACGATCTGGAAGTTCAGCGCGTTCTTGGCGTTCTGTTTGACGAGCTCGTCGTCGTCGTCCGCGAGTATGAGGAAGAGGATGGGTCCGAAGAAGGACGCGACGAGCGCCGAAGCGTGCGCTAACGCCGCGAGGGTCGTGTCTCCCTCCACCCGTACCTCACCGGTATCAGTGCTGTCAGACATGTTTGTTCGCTTCCATTCTGACTAGATAAGTGTTTGGTAGACGCGGGCGCACGCTCCCTGAGACGTTCATCTCGACTCGTCTCTTAAACCGACCCGTCGTCTTCAACCGACCCGTCGCCGGATCCGTCGTACGTCCACTTCCCTTCGATTTCCCGGTTCGCGAGCACGACGCGGTCGCCGTCGTCCGTGTCGATACGGGTCTTGCGGAGCTCGATGGCGGCGACCGTTCCGGTCACGCCCTTCGCTTCGACCCGGTACCCCACGTTGAAATCGGGATCCCGGAGGAGATACACGCCGGCCACCGTGTCCTCGATCATCTCCGAGAGCGCGTAGGAGACGCCCAGCGCGATGAAGCCGACGGCAGTGCCGAGACTCGCCGCGATGTCGCCCATGCCGAGGATCTTCAGAAACGTCAGCGCGACGCCGAACCACAGGAAGATCGCCACGAGGGTAACGATGAGGTCGCCCACCAGCTCTCGGTCGCCGACGTACACGCGGTGGATCGAGGCCCGGACCAGCGAGAGAGCGATCCGAACCGTCACGTACGCCAGCGCGAGGAAAACCGCCCCGGAGAGCAGCCGCGGTATCGCGACCGCGACACTCTCGGCGAAATCCGTTATCGACCCCGCGAGAAGCGACGGTAACTGAGCCATGGCAGACGCGACGGCGGGCGGTGCCGAAAAGATGGGGGATCGCTCGGGCCCGCCGTCGACGCGCCGCGCCCCGACGAACGCGACCGGCCCGCCGCGCGACCCGGCAAGCGCAACGCCTGTAAGCCCCCGGAGAGAGGGAGGTCGTATGACCGTCTGTGAAGCGCCGGGGAAGGTGTACCTCTTCGGCGAACACGCCGTCGTGTACGGCGAGCCGGCCGTGCCGGCCGCGATCGAGCGACGCGCCACGGTGACCGCCGAGCCGCGGGACGACGACCACGTCCGCGTCGAGGCCGAGGATCTCTCGCTGAACGGGTTCACCGTGGAGTACTCCGGCGGTACCGGCGACCGTCCCGACGTCGACGTGCCGACGCCGCTCGTCGAGGCCGCCATGGGCTACGTCGACGCCGCGGTGCGGCAGGCTCGAGCGGCGGCCGACGCACCGGACGCCGGCTTCGACATCACCGTCGAGAGCGACATCCCGCTGGGCGCGGGACTCGGCTCCTCGGCGGCCGTCGTCGTCGCGGGGATCGACGCGGCGACCCGGGCGCTGGGCGAGCCGCTGGACCGCCGCGAGCTGGCCGACCGCGCGTACCGCGCCGAGTACGAGGTGCAGGACGGGCAGGCCTCCCGCGCCGACACCTTCTGCTCGGCGATGGGCGGCGCGGTCCGCGTCGAGGGCGACGACTGCGAGCCGATCGAGGCGCCGAACCTGCCGTTCGTCGTCGGCTTCGACGGCGGCGCCGGGGACACCGGCGAGCTCGTGGCCGGCGTCGGCGAGCTCCGGGAGGAGTACGGGTTCGCCGCCGACACCGTCGAGTCGATCGGCGACGTCGTCCGGACCGGCGAGGCGCTGCTGGCCGACGCCGTCCCGGAGGGAGAGCCGTCGCCGGAGCTGCTCGCGGAGCTCGGCGAGCTGATGGACTTCAACCACGGGCTGCTCGCCGCGCTCGGCGTCTCGGCGCGCTCGCTCGACGCGATGGTGTGGGCCGCCCGGGACGCGGGCGCACACGGCGCGAAGCTCACGGGCGCGGGCGGCGGAGGGTGCATCGTCGCGCTCGACGCGAGCGACGCGAGCGAGACCGCGCTCTCGTTCACGCAGGGGTGTGAGGACGCGTTCCGCGCCGAGTTGGCGACCGAGGGCGTCCGGGTGGTCGAGTCGTGAGCACCGACGGAACCGTCCCCGATTCCGACGGCGCCGCACCCCCCGTCGTGCTGAAGCTCGGCGGGAGCCTGATCACCGAGAAGGACCGACCCGAGACGCTCGACGACGACGCGCTCGACGCGGCCTGCGACGCGATCGCCGACGCCCTCGTCGACGGGACGGTCGACCGCCTCGTCGTCGTCCACGGCGGCGGGAGCTTCGGTCACCACCACGCCAGCGAGCACGGCGTGTCGACGAGCGAGGGGACCCGTGACCCGGCGGCCGTGGCGGACATCCACGGCGCGATGACGACGCTGAACCGGGCCGTCCTCGACCGACTTCACGACCGCGACGTGCCCGCGGTGCCGGTCCACCCGCTGTCGCTCGCGGCCCGACCCGAGGGGACCGGCGGCGACCTCGACCTCCCGCTTTCCTCGACGTCGACGCTGCTCGCCGAGGGGTTCGTCCCCGTGCTCCACGGCGACGGCGTCGCGACCGCGGGAGAGGGCGTCACCGTCGTCTCCGGCGACGAACTGGTCGTCGAACTCGCCGCCGGCCTCGGGGCGCGGCGGGTCGGCGTCTGCTCGACCGTCCCCGGCGTCCTCGACGCGGACGGGGAGGTGATTCCCGCCATCGACTCGTTCGACGCGGTGGCCGACGCGCTCGGTGCGAGCGACGCGACGGACGTCTCCGGCGGGATGGCGGCGAAGGTGCGAGAGCTCCTGGCGCTCGACGCGCCGGCGTACGTGTTCGGCGCCGCGGGGCTCGCGCCGTTCCTGCGCGGCGAGGCCGCCGGGACGCGAATCGGGTGACAGAACCCTTATTCGCCCCACCGCCCTCCCTCCGGGCATGAACGAAGCGGACGTGCGGGAGCGGCTCGCGGGCGTGCAGGACCCCGACCTCGGGGACGACATCGTCTCGCTCGGTCTCGTGAACGACGTCGCCGTCGAGGCGGACGGGGACGGCGGGACGATCCGGGTGTCGCTCGCGCTCGGCGCGCCCTTCTCGCCGCACGAGTCCGCGATCGCCGAGGACGTGCGGGACGCGCTCGCGGACACCGGGTTCGACGTGGACCTGTCGGCGTCGATCCCGGACGAGCTGGACGCGGACGAGCGGGTGCTACCGGGCGTGAAGAACGTGATCGCGGTCGCCTCCGGGAAGGGCGGCGTCGGCAAGTCGACGATGGCCGTCAACGTCGCGGCCGGGCTCTCGGAGCTGGGCGCTCGCGTGGGGCTCTTCGACGCCGACGTGTACGGGCCGAACGTCCCGCGGATGGTCTCGGCCGAGGAGCGCCCGCAGACCGACGGCGAGACGATCGTGCCCCCCGAGCGCTTCGGGGTGAAGCTGATGAGCATGGACTTCCTCACCGGCGAGGACGACCCCGTCATCTGGCGCGGGCCGATGGTCCACAAGATCATCACCCAGCTCGTCGAGGACGTCGAGTGGGGCGAGCTCGACTACCTCGTGATGGACCTGCCGCCGGGTACCGGCGACACCCAGCTCACGATCCTCCAGACGCTCCCGCTCACGGGCGCCGTGATCGTCACCACGCCCCAGGAGGTCGCGCTCGACGACGCGGTGAAGGGCCTCCGGATGTTCGGCAAACACGACACGAACGTGCTCGGGATCGCCGAGAACATGGCCGGCTTCCGGTGTCCGGACTGCGGCGGCTTCCACGAGATCTTCGGCTCCGGTGGCGGGAAGGCGCTGGCGCAGGAGCACGAGCTCCCCTTCCTGGGCGGCGTCCCGCTCGACCCCGCGGTCCGGACCGGCGGCGACGAGGGCCAGCCGGTGGTCCTGGGCGAGGGCGAGACCGCCGACGCGTTCCGCGTGATAGTCGAGAACGTCGCGAACAACGCCGGCGTCGTGCGCCGTCGCGGGGTGAGCGAGGGACGATGAGCGGGGAGGGAAGCGAGTCGGACGGCGGCGAGGGCGACGACCCCGCCGACCCCCTCGACGCCGCCGGCGTCGACCCGGTCGTCCCGGAGTCGGCCGCGGACGCGGCCGCCGGAGCGTTCGCCGCCGACGACGAGGTCCGTGAATTCCTCCGCGAGATCGCCGCCGACGTGCGCGGGGACAGCTCCGAGAGCCAGCAGCTCTCCGCGATCCTCTACCGCGTCTCGGACCTGTACGACCCCGACGAGCAGACCTCGCCGGAGGAGATCTACCTCAACGTCCGGCACATCATGCGGATCAAAGAGCAGGGCGGGATCGAGCGATAGGACGTAGTCGGTGGTGGAGCGGTCGGCTGGGAGGTTTTACTCGATCACTTTTGCATTGGCGCTACGGGTGCTGCAGTGACCACGTCCAAAGCCCCAGCCGCGAGGACTCCTGCGCCTCGTTGCGCGCTTCAGTCGCTCACTCCGCTCGCTTCTTGCAGTGCTTACGTCGGCGGAGTTCGTCCTCGCGACTGCCCCTTTGAGTCCCACCCGCCTCACACCGCGACCGCACCTCACGCCTCCCCAGCCTCGTCAGTCACCCTCCGCGTTGCTCCGGGCGACTGACTCCCTCGCGCGACGCTCCTCGCGCCCTGTGGGCGCTCGGAGGCGCGCGCCAACGCCGCTTTTTATAAACCATGAGGTCTGCTTTCGGCACCGTTCGGTCAGTCACACTCGCTCTTCTAACACCGTCTCGTCGCCGTGGCGGACCTCGACGCGCTCGGGGACCGGTGCCTCCGTGAACGTGACGGCGATCTCATAAGGATGCGGCTGGGCGATGTCCGAGCACACCTCCTCGTCCCAGTCGGGATCGTCCTCGGTCGTCAGCCGGAGCAGCAGGCGGTCGGGCGTCAGGTCGGCCTCGGTCAGGTCGACGCGGTAGCAGTCCCGCGAGCCGTCGAGCAGCCGACCCCTGACGGTGAGCCGCGGCGGCTCGGCGTCGAGCCTGCGGAGCAAGACGGCGGCGTCGTGCGGGCTCGGCTCGTCGGACTCGAACTCCCCGGTATGCTCGCGGCGGAGCGTCACTTCGGCGCCGTCGACGGTCTCGGGAATCTCGCCCCACGGGGGCGTGGGACACCCGGCGAGGGGGACCGTGAGGGCGGCCGCGCCCGCGAGGAGGGCTCTGCGGCGCATGTCGGAGACTCGCCCGACGGCTCGGGTAAATTTTGTGGCGGCTGAAACTCTACTGATCGATCGTTTCATACTGATAGCACGTCTCACGGTAACACACATGAGCAACGACGACCGGATCCCCGTGACCGTCCTCAGCGGGTACCTCGGCGCCGGGAAGACGACCATGGTGAACCACCTGCTCGCGAATCCCGGCGACCGCCGGATCGCCGTCATCTTAAACGACATGGGCGAGGTGAACGTCGACGCCGAGCTCGTCGCGCGCGAGAACGACGAGGAGGGGATCGTCGACCTCTCGAACGGCTGCATCTGCTGTCGGCTACAGGACGACCTGCTGAGCGAGTCGGCCGCGCTCGCGGAGTCCCGCGAGTTCGACTACCTCCTCGTCGAGTCGTCGGGTATCTCCGAGCCGATCCCCGTCGCGCGGGCGTTCACCGAGGGGACGGAGGACTCCGATATCGACCCGACCGAGCGCTTCCGGCTCGACACGATGGTGACGGTCCTCGACACCTACGGGTTCTGGAAGGAGTTCGACGCGGGCGAGAGCCTCCCGGGCGACGGTGAGCCCGCCGCCGACCGCCCCCTCGCGGACGTCCTCGTCGAGGGGATCGAGTTCTGCGACGTGCTCGTGATGAACAAGACGGACATGGTCCCCGACGACGTGCTCGACGAGATCGAGTCGGTCGCGGACCGGCTCGGGCCGCGGGCGAAGCGGATCCGCACCAGCTACTCCGAGGTGAACCCGAGCGAGGTGCTCGATACGGGCCGATTCGACTTCGAGACGGCCAAGCGGTCGCCGGGCTGGAAGCGCGCGATAGCCGAGAGCCACGAGGGGGAAGCGAGCGGCCACGACCACGACGGAGAGGCGGGCGGCCACGACCACGCCGAGGGCGCCGCCGCGGCCCACGGGGTCGACTCGTTCGTCTACCGCTCCGCCGACGCGCTCGACCCGGAGCCGTTCGCGGAATGGCTCGACGACTGGGACGGCGCCGTCGTGCGAGCGAAGGGCGTCGCCAACGTCGCGGGCACCGACGAGGTGATCGGCGTGAGCCAGGCCGGCCCCTCGGTGCAGGCGGGACCGATCGGTGAGTGGGGCCCAGACGACGACCGCCGCACGCGGCTCGTGTTCATCGGCAGCGAGATGGACGAAGCGCGGATCCGACGGGAACTCGACGATCTCGCGGCGTCGGACCCGGACGCGGTCGAGAGCGCGGAGGCGTTCCCCATCTGAGCCGGTCCCGTCGGTCGGTCCGAGTCAGATCCCCAGTTCGGCCTGCAGGTCGTCCCACTCCTCGTGGAATCCGTGGGTCGACTCGGTCTCCGCGCCGATCGCCGACTGGTAGACGTCGTCGTACTTCAGCAGTTCGCCCCACCCGTCGTGGAAGGCCCAGTTACAGTACTTGCACATACGGGCCGAAACGCGCGGAACCGACATACCGGTTTCGACGGTTCGGACGGGGGTTCGGCCTCGCGAGCGCAGGCGAGAGCGCGCCTCGCCGCCGCCGACAGAGTGAACCGGTTTCGTGCCGTACGGTACCCATCGACGCGGCTCGGCCGCAGAGAAAGTTCACTATGGTCACATACAGGCGGGGCGGACACGTCCAGAGCGGCGACGAAGCGGTCGAACGGCTGTGCGAGCACTGCGGGTGGCACTGCGTCGCCGACGGGTATCCGGAGCTCGTCTCGGAGTACCAGTCGCACCTCCGGGCGGAACACCCGAAGGCGTGGCTCCGGGCGTGACGGCGGTCGGAGAATAAAAAGTTGAACGGCGACAGCGAGGCGACGCCTCGGCGATTCAGGGCTCGAGCAGGACCTTCGTGACGCCTTCTTCGCGCGCGTCGAACGCCTCGTACATCTCCGGCGCCTCCTCGAGGTCGACGCGGTGCGAGACCACCCAGCTCGGGTCGGCGCGCCCCTCGATGATCATGTCGCGGAGGTACCGGTTGTACTCCTTCACGTTACACTGGCCCGTGCCGCACTTGAGCCCCTTCTCGAAGAACTTCCCGAAGTCGATGCCGAGCCGCCCCTGCGCGGCCATGTCGTCGGGCGCGCCCGGGTCCTCCGGCACGTAGAGGCCGGGGATGCCGAGCTCGCCGGTCGGGCGGACGACGCGGATGAGGCTGTTGATCACGACGGCCGGGTTCTCCTTGGCCGGCTGGTAGGAGTAGTCCTCGGATTCGGTGTCGACGTCGTCGGGGTCGGTCGCCTGATACCCGACCGCGTCGACGCCCTTGTCGACCATCCCGCCGTGTTCCTCGATGATCTGGTCGACCGGGTCGCCCTCGGAGAAGTCGATGGCGGTCGCGTCGCAGTGATCCTCGGCCAGTTCCAGTCGGCTCGGGACCTGGTCGACGACGTAGATCTCGGCCGCGCCCTTGATCTTCGCGCTGTACGCGGCCATCAGCCCGACCGGGCCGGCGCCGAAGATGGCGACCGACTCGCCGGGCTGGAGGTTCGCCAGCTCCGTGCCGTGCCAGCCGGTCGGGAAGATGTCCGCGAGCAGTGAGAACGCGTCCTCGTGCTCCCGTCCCTCGGGCAGTTTCAGTGCGTTGTGGTCGGCGTACGGGACGCGCAGTTTCTCGGCCTGTCCGCCGGGATACGGGCCCATGGCGACGTAGCCGTACGCGCCGCCCGCGAAGCCGGGGTTGACGTTGGTACAGAAGCCGGTGTACCCCTCTTCGCAGTTCTGACAGAACCCGCAGGAGACGTTAAAGGGCATGACCACGCGGTCGCCCTCCTCCAGCGTCGAGACCGCCTCGCCCACCTCGGAGACGATCCCCATGTTCTCGTGGCCGAACACGATTCCCTCCTCCGCCGCGGTCCGACCCTCGTACATGTGCAGGTCGGAGCCGCAGATACACGAAGTCGTGATGTCGACGACGACGTCGTTCGGGTGTTCGATCTCCGGGTCGTCTACCTCCTCTACCGCCACGTCGTACGGGCCTTGGTATACTACTGCTTTCATCGTGGGATCCACGCTAACAACCTCCCCGGAGTATTCTAAATGTTTTTCAATTATAGATACGGTTAATAAATCATGTTCTAATTCAATTAAGACGCACGTCGGGCCGAGCCGGGGGACGGCGGCGCGGCCAGTGGGACGGACCGGCACCGCGTTGGCGACGCGGTCGGCAAGACGGACCGGCACCGCGCTGGCGACCGGACGGCCGTTCGGCGGAGCGCAACGACTTTCCTGCGGCACGGTAAACGGAGGGTATGGACTGGCCACACGACCCCGACGGCGAGCAGGGAAGCGAGGGTATGCGGCAGTACGGCCACGCCGTGCTCGCGAAGAAGATCGACGAGGACGAGGACTTCCCGCTGTCGGCCGCGGAGTACGTCGAGCAGTACGGCGACCATCCGATCCGGATCGACTTCGAGACCGTCGTCTCCGTCGAGGAGATCTTCGAGGGCGTCGAGAAGGAGGAGTTCGACGACTTCGTCGAGTTCCACCAAGAGCTCGGTCGGGCGATGCGCGAGAACGGGTACTGGTTCTACGAAGGCGCCGACCACTTCGTCCGCGATCGGGCCTGAAACGAGCGGCCGTCGATCGGAGGCAGTCACCGATTCTCGAAGCGGAATCGTGGTATGGCTGCCGGATCCCCGTGAAATGCCCACAGATAGCCACCGCGGCGACGACCCAGGTTTGGGTCCCCCCTGACAACACCGCGCCGCCGCACCTCCCGCTTCCCGAGAGTCGCCGTCGCGCGAGGGCGCTCGATCGCAAGGACGTGTCGCCCTCGGCCGACCCTTTTAAGCGTACATGGGGTGACCGACTCGCCATGAGCGACGAACGGATCGCCATCCTCGCCCACGAGAAGTTCCCCGACCAAGCGAAGACCGCGCTCGGCGTGATGCGCTACGGCGACCAGGACGTACGCGCCGTCCTCGACCGCGACCGCGCCGGCGACCGCGTCAGCGACCACGTCCCCGACGTGGCGGACGCGCCGATCGTCGCGTCGTTCGATGCGGCACGCGCCGCCGCCGACGGCGACCTCGACGCCTTATATATCGGCATCGCACCGATCGGCGGCGGCTTCGACGAGTCGTGGCGCACCGACGTCGAGGCCGCCATCGAGGCCGGCTGCGACGTGGTCAGCGGGCTCCACTACTTCCTCAACGAGGACGAGGAGTTCGCCGCGCTGGCCGCCGAGCACGGCGTCGACCTCGTCGACGTCCGCGAGCCCGACGACGACCTGACGGTGGCGACCGGCGCCTCCGGCGACGTCGCCGCCGACGTCGTGCTCACGGTCGGCACCGACTGCTCCGTCGGGAAGATGACGGCCTCGCTGGAAATCGTCGCCGCGGCCCGCGAGCGCGGGATCGACGCGGCGTTCGTCCCGACCGGCCAGACCGGCATCATGATCGCCGGCTGGGGGAACCCCATCGACCGCGTCGTCTCCGACTTCACCGCCGGCGCGGTCGAGGAGATGCTCGTCGAGGTCGGCGACGACCACGACCTCCTCGTCGTCGAGGGGCAGGGCAGCATCATCCACCCCGCGTACTCGGCGGTCACCTGCGGCATCCTCCACGGCTCGATGGCCGACGGGCTCGTCCTCTGTCACGCCGCGGGCCGAGAGGCGATCCACGGCTACGAGTCGTTCTCGCTCCCGCCGCTCGCGGACTACGTCGACCTCTACGAGGGACTCTCGGCGCCCGTCCACGAGACGAGCGTCGTGGCCGGGGCGCTCAACACCAAAGACGTCGACGACGACGCGACCGCCGCCGACGCCGTCACCGACTACGGCGACGAGCTCGGGGTGCCCGCGGCCGATCCGGTGAGGGACGGCGCGGGGGCCATCGTCGACGGGATCGTCGACGCGGGGCTCGGGGAGGCGGCCGCGACCGCCGACGGCGGAGTCGACGAGGAGGGGCCCGCGGGCGAATGAGCCTCGAGACCGAGTTCGAGCGAGTCTCGCTCCCGCTCGAGAACCCGTTCACCATCTCCCGTGGCACCCAGACCGACGCCGAGAACGTGATCGTCCGGATCACGGACGAGGGCGGAATGACCGGAATCGGCGGCGCGGCCCCCGCCGTCCACTACGGAGAGACGGCCGGGACGGTCGAGGCGGTGCTTCCGGAACTCCTGTCGATCGTCGAAGCGGTCGACGACCCGCACGCGTTCCACGAGGTCGAGGCCCGGATGGCGAGCGCGATCGGCGACAACCCGGCCGCCCGGGCCGCCGTGTCCATCGCCGTCCACGACCTCGCCGCGAAGCGGCTCGGTGTCCCGCTGTACCGCCTCTGGGGGCTCGACCCCTCGGCCGCGCCCGCGACCTCCTACACGGTCGGCCTCGACGAGACGGAGCGCGTCCGCGAGAAGGCCGCCGACGCGGTCGAGGCGGGCTACCCCGTCCTCAAGATCAAGCTCGGCACCGACCGGGACCGCGAGCTGATCGACGCCGTTCGCGATGCCGCGCCGGACGCCCGGCTCCGCGTGGACGCCAACGAGGCTTGGACGCCCCGCGAGGCGGTCGCGAAGAGCGAGTGGCTCGCGGAGCGGGACGTGGAGTTCGTCGAGCAGCCCGTGCCCGCCGAGGACCCCGAGGGGCTTCGGTTCGTCTACGAGCGCTCGGCGCTCCCCGTCGCGGCCGACGAGTCGTGCGTCACGCTCTCCGACATCCCCGCGATCGCCGACCGCTGTGACATCGCGAACCTGAAGCTGATGAAGACCGGCGGGCTGCTGGAGGCGAAACGGATGATCGCGACCGCGCGCGCTCACGGACTGGAGGTGATGTGCGGCTGCATGATCGAGTCGAACGCGTCGATCGCGGCGGCCGCGCAGCTCGCGCCGCTCCTGGATTACGCCGACCTCGACGGCTCCCTGCTGCTCGCGGAGGACCCGTACGACGGGATCGGAATGGAGAGCGGCGAGATTCGGCTCGGGGAACAGGACTGGGCGGGAACCGGCGCCCGACCGCGCGGGGAGCGGTAGCGCGTCAGTTTCGCGATTCGTAGCGCGTCAGTTTGCGGTCGCAGCGCGTCAGTTCCGCTGTTCGTCGGCGTCGACCTCCGACTCCTCCAGCTCGACGTCGACCTCCTCCTCGGCCTCGGCGTCGTCGGCGAGGTCGGTTTCGAGGTCGTCCGTGTCGATCTCTGACTCGATGTCGGCCAGCTCCTCGTCGATCTCCTCGTCGGTGCTCGCGTCGACGTCGTCGCTCGCCGAGCCGCCCTTGCCGAGTTCGCCCTTGAGCGTCTCCAACTCGGCGTCGACCTCGCTGTCCGTCGAGAGGCTCTCCAGCTCTCGGTCGATGGAGTCCTTGTCCGAGAGCGCGTCCTCGAAGGCGCCGGTCTCCTCCAGCTCGTCCATCGCCTCGGCGCGCGCCTCCATCTCCTCGGTGCGCTCCTCGGCGCGCTCGATCGACCGGCTGACGTCCTCCATCTCGTCGCCGACGCCGGTCATCGCCTCTGAGACGCGCGAGGACGCCTCCGCGGCCTCGTAGCGGGCTTTCATCGTCTCCTTCTTCGTGCGGAACTCCTCGATGCGGTTCTGGAGCTTGTTCTTCTTCTCGACGAGCTGATCCTGGGTGTCGTTTAACTTCGCGATCTGCCCCTCCAGCTCCTCGATCTGGGCCATCTTCGACTTCTTCTTTTCCAGAGCCTTTCGGGCGAGGTCGTCGCGGTCCTGCTGGACCGCCTCGCGGGCCTGTCGGTTGTGTTTCTCGACGTTCTCATCGAGCTTGCGCTTTTGAATCTCCAGCCGCTTTTTCTGCGTCGTCAGGTCGGCGATTCCCTGTTTGACGTCTTGGAGCTCGTCGCGCATCTGTTCGTACGAGTAGTCGAGCGACTCGGTCGGGTCCTCCGCTCGGTTCAAGAGGGCGTTCAGCTTCGAGCGGATGACGTAGGAGGCGCGCGAGAGGATTCCCATGGTCCGTCATACGCGTTCCACCCGTTAAAACCTCATGTGATATCGGGGGCGCACGCGACGGAAACGCCGAGCCGCACGGGACGGAAACGCCGTGGACTCCCCTCGAAACGGGAGCGAGCACCGACCCTCCGTCGGCGGTCGGTCGACTCGCTCGGCGGCGATCGCGACCCGCCCGCGGTTCCTGAAGGTTTATTCGGGATGTTGTACAACCCCCGCGTATGGATATCGGCGTGCTGACGGTTCCCTTAGGCGGCGAATCGATCGACGACGCGGCCGCGTACCTCGATTCCATCGGCGTCGACGCCGTCGAACTGGGCGTCGGCGGGTGGCCGGGCGAAGACCACGTCGACCGCCAGGCGCACCTCGCCGACGAGAGCGAGCGCGAGGAACTGCTCGGACTCCTCGACGGTCACGACCTCCGGATCTCGGCGCTGGCGACCCACAACAATCCGCTTCACCCCGACGAGGAACGCGCCGAGACGGCCGACCGCGAGCTCCGGGAGGCGATCGAGCTGGCGGACTCGCTGGGCGTCGACACGGTGACCTGCTTCTCCGGGCTCCCCGCGGGCGCGCCCGGCGACTCGACGCCCAACTGGATCACGGCGCCGTGGCCGAGCGAGCACGCCGAGGCCCACGAGTACCAGTGGGACGAGGTCGCGATCCCGTACTGGGCGGACCTGGCGGACCACGCCGAGAGTCACGGCGTCGACGTCGCCATCGAGATGCACCCGAACATGCTCGTGTACGAGCCGACGGGGATGCTCGCGCTCCGGGAGGCCACGAACGAGCGGATCGGCGCCAACTTCGACCCGTCGCACCTCTACTGGCAGGGGATCGACGTGACCGAGGCCATCCGCTTTTTGGGCGAGCACGACGCCATCCACCACGTCCACGCCAAGGACACGAAGGTGTACGACGCGATGGCCCGCGTGAAGGGCGTGCTCGACACGACGAGCTACACCGAGGAGCCCGAGCGCTCGTGGCTGTTCCGCTCGATCGGTTACGGCCACGACGAGGGCCACTGGAAGGACGTCGTCTCGACGCTCCGGATGGTCGGCTACGAGGGCGCGCTCTCGATCGAACACGAGGACTCGCTCACCTCCTCGCGCGAGGGGCTAGAGAAGGCGGTCGACGTCCTCGATCGGGCGGTCTTCGAAACCGAACCGGGAGACGCCTACTGGGCGGAGTAGACGGAGGACGAGATCATGACACGGGAACCACTGAAGATCGGCGTGCTGGGGTATCGGTTCATGGGCAAGGCGCACGCGAACGCGCTGGCGCGCCTGCCGATGTTCTTCCCGGACGCGCCCGCGGTCGAGCGCCACACGCTCGTCGGGCGCGACGAGGACGCCCTCGCGGAGGCCGCGGAGCGGTTCGGCTTCGCGCACACGGCCACCGACTGGGCGGACGCGCTCGACGAGGTAGACGTCTTCTACAACCTCGGGCCGAACCACGTCCACGCGGAGCCGTCGATCGCGGCCCTCGACGCGGGGGTCCCCGTCCTCTGTGAGAAGCCGCTCGCGCCGACCCTCGATGAGGCGGCGGCCATGCGGGACGCCGCGGCCGCGGCCGACGTCCCCGCCGGAACCGCGTTCAACTACCGGTTCGTGCCGGCAATTCGCTACGCGAAGGGGCTGATCGAGGACGGCGAGCTCGGCGAGATCCGACAGGTCCGCGGCCGGTACCTCCAGGACTGGCTCGTCGACCCCGAGGCGCCGTGGGCGTGGCGGATGGACGCCGACATGGCGGGATCCGGCGCGCTCGGCGACCTCGGCGCGCACACGATCGACCTCGCGAACTTCCTCGTGGGCGACGAGGTTGGCGGTATCGACCGCGTCTCCGGTCACCTGCAGACGTTCGTCGACGAGCGCCCCGTGTACGCCGACGGCGACGACGGGGAGGTCGAGGAGTACCGCGACGTGACCGTCGACGACGCCTACTCGGCACAGGTCGCCTACGAGTCGGGCGCGACCGGCACCTTCGAGGCGAGCCGGTTCGCGACGGGGCACAAGAACGACCACACGATCGCGGTGCACGGCTCCAAGGGGAGTCTGAAATTCTCCCTCGAGCGGCTCAACGAGCTGGAGGTACTCCCCGAGAACGACCGCGGCTACCAGACGGTCCTCGTCACGGACGAGACGGACCCGTACGTCGACCACTGGTGGCCCCCCGGACACGTGATCGGGTGGGAGCACACCTTCGTCCACGAGAACTACGAGTTCCTCTCCGCCGTCGCCGCGGACGAGTCGTTCTCGCCGTCGTTCGCGGAGGGGTACGCGGTCCAGGAGACACTCCACGCGATCGAGCGCTCTGACGAGCGCGGCGAGTGGGTGTCGCCGGGGTAGCGGGCACGCTCGGTCGATTCTCGCGTTCGTCGCTCATCCCTCGCGTTCGTCGCTCACTCAGATCCCGCCTTCAGAAGCCGCCGCCGAGCGGGTCCGCCCCCGGCTCCTCCTCGGCCCACTCGCTGATCGCCGAGTCCTCGCCGTCGTACGTCCCGAGCGTCTCGCGGGTGTCGAACGCCACGGGCTCCCAGACCACGTCGAACTGCTCGTTGCCGGTCGCGTTCGGGACGACCACGCGGTCGCCCGGCTCGACGACCCCGTCGCCCGGCCAGGCGCCGAACTCGACCTCGTCGTCGGGGTCCTCGCCGCGGACGTACAGCTCCTCGGCGGCGACGGGCTCGGGGCCAACGGCGACGATGACGAGGTCGCCGCCCTCCCGTTCGACCTGGAACTCCGCGTCCGGCGGCGCGACCCCGTCGATCATGCCGAACATCGCGGCCCCGACGACCGCCAACAGCAGGACGACGACGCCGACGAGCAGCCCCGTGCCGGCTACCGGGGTGAACCCCCGCTCGTCGTTCCGGAACGCGCACATTCGGATGCCACTCCGAGCGGGGTCGTATAAGGGTTTATCCGCCGCTTATCAGACGGGAGAACGGGCGGGCGACGACCGGACGGGAGGGCGGCCGCGGCGACCCGAAACCGCGCTGTCCGTCCGGGACCGGACCCCCGCGGTCCGTCCGGAATCGGAACCCCGTTATTCCACCCGCTCGAAGGGGGCACGTGACATCGTGGATCGACGATCCGGTGGGCGGACGGGCCCGGGGGCCGCGCGGCCTCGCTCGCGCGTGGGTCGAGGCCCTCGTTCGGCCGCGTCGCCTCTTCGCGAACGGCGTGGGGCCCGGCGATCAGGCGCCCGCGCTGACGTTCGCCGTCGCCGTCGCCGCCGCGTTCACGCTCGGCTGGATGGTGACCGAGCCGAGCGCAGTGCCCGGAATCGTCGCGTCTCTCCCCCTCTCCGCGGTCGTGACGCTCCTCGTCGTCGTCGCGCTCGCGGCGCCCGTCGGACTCCACCTGACCGCGGCGGTCGCGACGGTGAGCGTCATCGTCGCCAGCGTCGAGATCGACGACGGGCTCGCGCTGCGCGATCGCGGCGGCGTCAGCGAGACCGTCCAGGTCGTCGCGTACGCGAGCTCGCCGATGGCGCTCGCCGGGCCGCCGATCCCGACGCTGCGGGTCGCCTGCGGCGCGTACGCGGCGGTGCTGCTCCTCATCGGGTTCCGGACCGTCCACCGGACGACGCCCCTCCGAACCCTCGTCGCCGGCGTCCCGCCGGCGGTGCTCGGATACGGGGTCGGCTACCGCGTGATCGCGTCGGTCCGGGTCCTTCTCGGCTGACGCCGCGCGGCGACGCGGTCTTCTCCCGGGACCGCCGAACGGGTCGCCCCGGCTGTGGCCGGAGGCCGCCGCGGCGGCCGTCTCCGCGGCGTAGCTCCCGCGAGGCTTTCGACAACCGTTTTAGGCCCGAGGCTCTCGGTGTACTCAAATGGGATCCTGTATCATCTGTGGCGTCGACGTCGACGGTGGCGGTCGCATCTGCGATCCGCACCAGGAGGACGTCGTGTTCGACTTCCAGGGGAACTCCCCCGATCAGCTCGTGCCCGACCGGTTCTACCGCGGCGTCGTCGACGGCTACGCCGAGTTCGGCGTGTTCATCGACCTCGCTCCGGGCGTGACCGGGCTGCTCCACCGCTCCGAGCTCGACCGCCGCCTCGACAGCCTCGACTGGGAGCCCGGCGACGAGGTGTTCGTGCAGGTGAAAGGCGTCCGCGACAACGGGAACATCGACCTCGCGTGGTCGATCCGACAGGCGGACCGCGAGTTCCGCGGCGTGCTCGTCCAGGACGGCGACACCGAGCACCTCCCCGAGGAAGACGACGAGGACGAGAGCGCGGACGAGGACGAGAGCGCGGACGGTGACGAAGATGAGAGCGAGGCCGAGACGTACGCCGAGGCGAGCGACGGAACCGGAGCCGAGGACGCCGGCACCGGAATCGACACCACCGAGGCGGCCGGTGAGAGCGAGTCGACCACCGAGACGGACGACGACGAGGCGGCCGAGACCGAGGGCGAAGCCGAGACGTTCGCCGAGGCGAGCGAGACGGCCGACGCGGCGGACGAGTCCGAAACCGACGAATCCGAAACCGACGAATCCGAAACCGACGAGTCCGACGATCTCGAGGGCGACCGCGAGCGCGTCGAGATCGGCACGCTCTCCGAGGCCGTCGGCGACGAGGTCCGAATCGACGGCGAAGTGGTCAGCGTCCGGCAGACGGGCGGTCCGACGGTGTTCGAGGTGCGCGACGAGACTGGCGTCGTCGACGTCGCCGCGTTCGTCGAGCCCGGCGCCCGCGCGTACCCGAACGTCGAGGTCGGCGACGTGGTGCGGATCGACGGCGAGGTCGAGAGCCACCGCGGCGACGTGCAGGTCGAGTCCGAGGCGCTCGTGCTCCTCGAGGACGCGGACGCCGACGCCGTGCGTCGCCGACTCGCCGAGGCGCTCACCGACGAGGCGCGTCCCGACGGACTGCAGCCGCTCGCGGGCGACGAGACGGTCGCCCAGCTCGCCGACGGGCTGCTCGACGCCGCGGAGGCGATCCGCCGCGCGGTCCTCGAGTCGCGCCCGATCGTCGTGCGCCACCCCGCCACCGCCGACGGCTACGTCGCCGGCGCGGCGGTCGAGCGCGCCGTGCTCCCGCTGATCCGCGACGAGCACGCCAAGAGCGACGCCGAGTACCACTACTTCACCCGCCGCCCGCTCGACGACCCGGTGTACGGGATGGACGCGGCGACGAACGACGCGACCCGCATGCTGCAGGACCGCGACCGCCACGACGAGAAGCTCCCGCTGTTCCTCCTCGTCGGCACCGGCTCGACGGTCGAGTCCGCCGACGGCATCGACCTGCTCTCCGTCTACGGCGTCGACGCGGTCGTCGTCGACGCGGAGGTCGCCGACCCCGAGACCCGCGAGGCCGTCGACACGCTCGTCTCTCCGGAGATCGAGTCCGTCGAGGGCGACCTCTCGACCGGCGCGCTGGTCGCCTCGCTCGCCTCCGCGGTCAACGACGAGGTCCGCGACGACCTGCGGCACCTCCCGGCCGTGAGCTACTGGGCGGACACCCCCGACCGCTACGTCGACCTCGCGCACGACGCGGGCTACGACGTCGAGCGCGTCGCGGAGCTCCGCGAGGCGATCGCGCTGGAGGCGTACTACCAGTCGTATCAGGACAAGCGCGAGCTCGTCGCCGACCTCCTCTTCGAGGACGGCGGCAACCTCGCGGCGCACGTCTCCGAGCAGTTCCGCGAGAAGCTGGAGACCGAAGTCGCGACCGCGACGGCGAACGTCGTCACCGAGGCGGTCGACGGCGTGGAGTTCGACGTGCTCGACACCGACGGCTACACGCACCGCTACGACTTCCCGCCGACGCCGCTCCTGCTCGACGACCTGCACCGCCGGCGCGCGAACGGCGAGGCGCACGCGACCGTCGGGATCGGCACCGACGAGCTGTACATTCGGACGACCGCAGACGTGTCCGTGCGCGACGTCGCGGAGCGCGCGGCCGAACTCGCGCCCGCCGCCGACGTCACGACGGCCGGGCTCCGCGAGGGGAAGATCGAGTTCCTCTCGGGCGAGCGCGACGCGGTCGAGGACGCCGTCGTCGCCGCCGTCGCCGAGGCGTTCTAACCGAGCCGTCGCCGAGTCATTTTAAACGAGTCGTCGCCGTCTCCGAGAGTTCCCGAGCGGTACCGCCGCTATCGAGGCGTTCTGTCGTCGCCGTCGAAGCGAGGCGTTCTGCCGTCGCCGTCGAAGCGATCCGCTTCCGTCCGCCGTCACGCCCCGTCGATAGGGAGCGGGTGGCGGCTCACCGGCGCGTGAACGGCCCCGGCGGGAGGATGAGGTCGTCGAGCTCGGCGAGGTGCTTCACGTTGAACACGACCTTCAGCTCGTCGCTCACCGGATAGCCGTTACACGAGAGTCGGAACCCCTCCTCGGCGAGCTCGTCGGGCATGATGTGGTTGGCCGGCTGGGAGAGTTCCCCCTCGACGAGATACACCGCGCAGTTCGCGCAGGCGCCGCCCCGACAGGAGAACGGCCACCCGAACCCGCGGTTCTCGGCCGCCTCCAGGAGGCTCTCGTCGGGCTGGACGAGCAGGCGGCCGTGCTCCGCGGCACCGAGGTCTGCGTGCGACGCCTTCGTAAACAGGTCGTCGTCGTCGAGCGACCAGCCGTAGTCGGCGAGCACGTCGTAATCGAGGAAGTGGACGCGGGCCGGCTCCACCTCGGGAGCGTCCCCCTCGTCGGTGAGATCCACGTCGGCGACCGCGCGGTCCGCGTCCCCGTTCTCCGACCGCTCGTCGATCTCGCGATAGGCGCGCCTGACGAGCTGGAACTCCTCGACCGTCCCGCCTTGGTCCGGGTGCGCCTCCTTTACCCGGGCGCGGTAGGCGCGCTCGATCGCGGCCTCGTCGGCGTCTTCGTCTATCTCCAACACCTCGAACGGCGACACCATTCGGTGCCGGAACCTAGTCGATCGACGCACATAAACGGCCCACAAGCCGGCAGCGAGCGGAGGCGGGCGGCGGACGCGGGACGGTCACTCCGGCGGGCGTCGAGCGGTCTGCGGGCGGTCGGCCGTCGACCGACCGCCCCGCGAGTCGATGGTTTAAGAGCCGCGACGACGACGGATCGGGTAATGGGAAACGCGGACCTTCGCGACCTCGCGGCGATCCGGGACGTCACCTTCGAGGAGATCGCGGGGAGCGTCGTCGCCGTCGACGCGCACAACTGGCTGTACCGGTACCTCACGACGACGGTCAAGTGGACGAGCGGCGAGAAGTACACCACCGCCGACGGCGTCGAGGTCGCGAACCTGATCGGCGTCGTACAGGGGCTTCCGAAGTTCTTCGAACACGACCTGGTCCCCGTGATGGTGTTCGACGGGGACGTCACCGACCTGAAGGCCAACGAGGTCGCCGACCGACGCGAGAAGCGCGAGCGAGCCGAGGAGCGGCGATCCGCGGCCGTCGAGCGCGGCGACGCCATCGAGGCCGCCCGACTGGACGCCCGCACGCAGCGGCTCACGGGCACGGTTCAGGAGACGACCCGCGAGCTGCTCCGCCTGCTCGACGTGCCGATCGTCGAGGCGCCGGCGGAGGGGGAGGCGCAGTGCGCGCACATGGCGGCGACGGGAACCGTCGACCACGCCGGTAGCGAGGACTACGACGCCCTCCTGTTCGGCGCCCCGACGACGCTCCGGCAGCTCACGAGCAAGGGGAACCCGGAGCTGATGGACCTGGCGGCGACGCTCGACGAGCTGGGGCTGGACCGACAGGGGCTCGTCGACGTCGCCATGCTGTGCGGCACCGACTTCAACGAGGGCGTCCACGGCGTCGGGCCGAAGACCGCCGTGACGGCGGTCAAAGAGCACGGCGACCTGTGGGGCGTCCTCGACGCGCGCGGCGCCGAGATCCCGAACGCCGCCGAGATCCGGCAGCTGTTCATGAACCCGCCGGCGACCGACGTCGACGTCGACACCGACGTGGACCCCGACGTGGAGGCCGCTCGCGCCTACGTCGTCGACGAGTGGGGCGTCGCCGCCGACGAGGTCGAGCGGGGTTTCGAGCGCATCAGGGAGGCGCAGGTCCAGACCGGACTCGACCGGTGGTCGTGACCCTCGACCCGGTTCGGACGTGCCCGTGATCGAGACCACCGCCTCGGGCCCGACTGCCAGTCTCACCGAGGCGACGACGCGACCGCCGCGAACATACCTTTTATTTCCTCGTCGCGGATAGGGTGAGTCACACGTGTCGTGGACCACCTCTCGACCGCGGATCCCGTCGGTCATCGCCCCGCGGACGCGGGTCCGACGGACTCGCGCGGCGCGGTGGCGTGCGTCGGGCGGATCACGTCCGCTCCGGGTGTCCCACGGCGACCCCTTTCACCAATGAGCTTCGAAGTTCCCGATGAGTTACGGTACCTGGAATCGCACGAGTGGACCACGACCGGCGACGACACCGTCCGCGTCGGCGTCTCCGACTTCGCGCAGGACGAGCTCGGCGACGTCGTCTTCGTCGAGCTCCCCGAGGTCGGCGACGAGATCACGGCCGGAGACGCGTTCGGCGTCGTCGAGTCTATCAAGGCCGTCTCGGACCTCTACGCGCCCGTCTCGGGCGAGGTCGTCGCCGTCAACGAGGAGCTGTTCGACCGGCCCGAGCTCGTCAACGAGGACCCGTACGGCGACGGCTGGATGCTCGAAGTCGACCCGAGCGACGGCGGGGACGCCGAGGGGCTCCTCGACGCCGACGAGTACGACGCGCAGATCGCGTAGTGAGCGCGGAGCGAACCGACCCCCGGACGCGGGACACACAAGCGGACACACGACCATGACCACCCCACCCTTCGACGGACGACCCGGTACCGGACGACAGAGCGACGGCGGACGCGCGGGAGCGGGCCGATGAGCGAGACGAGCGGCTCCCCGTACGCGCCGCACACGGACGCGGAGACGGCGGCGATGCTCTCGGCGATCGGCGTCGACGACGAGGAGGCGCTGTTCGACATCCCCGACGACGTCGCCTTCGACGGCGAGTTCGGGATCGAACCGCGCACGGAGCGGGAGATCCGCGCGGAGTGCTCACGGATCTTCGCCCGGAACGACGACCTGACCGAGTTCCTCGGGCGCGGCCACTACGGCCACTACGTGCCGAGCGTCGTCGACCACCTCTCGGACCGCGCGGAGTTCCTCACGAGCTACACGCAGTACCAACCCGAGATATCCCAGGGGTTCCTCCAGGCGCTGTTCGAGTACCAGTCGATGCTGGTGGAGCTGACGGGACTCCCGATCGCGAACTGCTCGATGTACGACGCCGCGACCGCGCTCGGCGAGGCGGCGACGCTCGCGGACCGCGTCCGGTCGACCTCGGGCGACACCGTGCTGATCCCGGAGCACCTCCGCGAGGGGAAACGGGCGGTGCTCTCGAACTACTGCGCCGGCGCCGACCTGACCGTCGAGCCGTACCCGATGGTCGACGGCAACGCCGACGTCGACGCGCTCGCCGACCGCGTCGGCGACGACGTCGTCATGGTGTACGCCGAGAACCCGACGGTCCGCGGCTGCGTCGAGGAGCGGCTCGGAGCGATAGGCGACCTCGCGGCCGACGCCGACACGCTGTTCGTGTTGGGGTCGGACGTCGTCTCGCTCGCGGTCCTCAAGGAACCGGCGAGCGTCGGCGCCGACGTCGTCGTCGGCGAGGCCGGCGCGCTCGGGCTCCCGACCGCCTACGGGATGGGACTCGGGATCTTCGCCTGCAGCGACGAGTACCTCCGGCAGGTGCCCGGGCGGCTCGTCGGCGCGAGCGAGGACGCCGACGGCGACCGCGCGTACACCCTCACGTTGCAGACCCGCGAACAGCACATCCGGAAGGAGCGAGCGACCTCCAACATCTGTACGAACCAGGCGTGGGTGGCGCTCCGCGCGGCGATCCACGCAGCGACGCTCGGACCGGGCGGCCTCGTCGACCTCGCGAACGACTGCGTCCGCGAGGCCGCCGCCCTCGCCGGCCGGATCGACGAGGTGAAGGGCGCGGTCGCGCCGGTCCACGACCGCCACCACGTCCGGGAGTTCACCGTCCGCGTCGACCAGCCGGCCGCGGCGATCGCCGAGGACCTGGAGGCCGAGGGATTCGCCGTGCACGTCGTCGGCGAGCACCTCCTGCAGGTGTGCGTGACCGACCTGAACGCGGGCCGGACCGACGACCTCGTCGCGGCGTTCGAGGAGGTGATCTGAGTGATCCACGACCAGGCCACCTACGAGCGCGAGGCCGAGGACGTCCGGGAGCCGCTGCTCTCGGAGAAGGGCGAGGCGACGGTCGACGTGACCGACGAGTCGCCGCTGCCGGACGACCTGACGCGCGACGAACTCACGCTCCCCGCGCCCTCGGAGCCGGAGATCGCCCGCCACTACACCCGGCTCTCGCAGATGAACTGGGCGATCGACTCCGGGCCGTACCCGCTCGGGAGCTGCACGATGAAGTACAACCCCAAGTTCACCGAGGACGTCGCCGCCGACCCGAACGCGGCGGTCCACCCGGACCGGTCCGAGCGGTCCGTGCAGGGGACCCTGGAACTGCAGTACCGCCTCCAGGAATTCCTCGCCGAGATCGGCGGCATGGACGCCGTGACGCTCCAGCCGCCGGCGGGCGCGGCCGGCGAGCTCACCGGGATCCTCGTCGCGAAGGCGTACCACGAGCACCACGGCAACGACCGGTCGGAGGTCGTGATCCCGGCCTCGGCGCACGGGACGAACTTCGCGACCGCCGCGACCGCCGGCTACGACGTGGTCGAGCTCCCCTCCGGCGAGGACGGACGCGTCGACGTCGAGGCGCTGGAGGCGGCCGTCGGCGACGACACGGCCGCCCTCATGTTAACCAACCCGAACACCGTTGGGCTCTTCGAGCGCGACATCACGGAGATCGCCGAGATCGTCCACGACGCGGGCGGGCTGCTCTACTACGACGGCGCGAACCTCAACGCCCTGCTCGGTCGCGGCCGCCCCGGCGACATGGGGTTCGACGTGATGCACTACAACGTCCACAAGACGTTCGCGACCCCGCACGGCGGCGGCGGGCCCGGCGCCGGTCCGGTCGGCGTCGTCGACGAGCTGGCGGAGTTCCTCCCCGCGCCGCAGGTCCGCGAGAACGAGAACGCCAGCGGGTACGAGCGCTTCGAACCCGACCACTCCATCGGGAAGGTCCACGGGTTCACCGGCAACTGGCTCGTCCTGATCAAGGCGTACGCGTACATCGCCCGGCTCGGCGACGAGGGGCTCGCGGACGCGGCCGCGAAGGCCGTGTTGAACGCGAACTACCTCGCCGAGCGGATCGACCTCGACGTGCCGCACGGCCCCTTCCACCACGAGTTCGCGGCGACGGCGGGCGAGCGCGACGCCGCCGACGTCGCCAAGCGAATGCTCGATTTCGGCGTCCACCCGCCGACGACGAAGTGGCCCGAGATGGTGCCCGAAGCGATGCTGACGGAGCCGACCGAGATCGAGGGGCGATCGTCGCTCGACGACCTCGCAGAGGCGTTCAACCTCGCGTACGCCGACACCGACGAGGCGCTCGACGCCGCTCCCAACCGGACCGCCGCGGGCCGCATCGACCAGGTCTCCGCCGCGCGGAACCCGCGGCTCTCGTGGCAGGCGCTCGACGAGGAGTAGGGCGGAGCGTCGCCGGTGCGATAGCCGGACGGGCCGGTGACGTCGGGGATTCGGGTCCGGTGACCCCGGCGATCACGGCTCGGTGGGGGTGACACCGACGGTCTCGGTGGCGTCGAGGGCGCCGGTGCCCTCGGCGTGCCCCGCCGCCGTTTCGTCGGGCTCGTCGTCGGTCCCGCCGGCGACGAGCATCGGCTCCTCTTCGACGAACCACCGCAACACCCGCCCCTCGGCGCGGTGGAGCGTCTCGCTGCAGGTGGACTTGGCGATGTCGCGGTCGGCGGCCAGCTCCGTGAGCGTGCACTCGCGGGGGGTGTCGTAGTACCCCGCCTCGATCGCCGCACGGACGATCTCGCGCTGGGCCTGCGTGAGGACCGGCTCCGACTCGTCGTCGCCCGTCGACTCGACCGTGGCGCCCGCGGCCGCGAGCCGTCGGCCGAACGCCGAGAGCCGTTCGCGGTCGTCGACCACCACGAGGGTCGCCCGGCCGTCCCTGACCTCGACGGGCGATTCGACCGGGACCCCGACCCGCCGCGCGGCCGCGACGTACGACGGCGGCGGTCCCGTGACGCGGACGATCGTCTCGGCCCGCCCCCGTTCGACGACCTCGGTCCGGTCCGCGTCGTCGTGATCGCGGAGGGCCCGGACGGCGCGCGGGCGATCCGCTCCCGCCACCGTCAGCGCGGTGACGTCGCCCTCGTCGGCGGCGACCGTGCTCGTCACCCGGAGCGTCGTCTCGGGGGATGCGCGCGAGACCGCACCGAGCCAGGAGTCGGTCGGGAGCACGACGCGCAGTCGCGTTCGGCTCATCGGTTCCACCCCTCGCCGGCCGGCCTGTCGTCGTGTCGAGACATTCGTACAGAGACTACGGCGGTTCGCTCCCTCCCGCTGTCCCTTCATTCGTTTCGGGGTTAAGTAGCGGCCGGCGGTCCGCGGTCCGCTGGCCCGCCCGCGGCTCCTCCGCTCCGGGATCGGTGGACCGAAGTCGGACGCGTGCGAGCGCGACCCATGGAGACGACTGACGCGTTCACGGGACTCTCGTGTGTCGACTGCGGGGAAACGTTCGACGCGGCGACGGCGACTCACCGCTGTCCCGACTGCGACGGAATCCTCGACCCCGTCTACGACTACGGTCGGATCGACCTGACGCCCGCGGCGCTCGCGGAGCGCCCCTTCGAGTCGATGTGGCGGTACGCGGAGCTGCTCCCCTTCGCGCCCGAGACAGCGGTGTCGCTCGGGGAAGGCGCGACGCCGCTGGTCGAGTGTCCCGCGCTCGCCGACGCGATGGGCGTGGGACGGGTCCTGCTGAAAGACGAGGGCGCGAACCCGACGGGGACGTTCAAGGACCGCGGGCAGTCGCTCGCGATGACGGCCGCGCGCCAGCACGGCGCCGAGGAGATCGCGCTGAACAGCGCCGGGAACGCCGGACAGGCGGCGGCCGCGTACGCCGCCCGGGCGGACCTCGACGCCCACGTGTTCCTCCCGTCGCGGGCGGGGTTCACGCAGAAGGCCATGACGGAGGTCCACGGCGCCGACCTCACGGTGTCCGGGCCGATGGACGGCACCTCGCAGATCGGCGACGCCGGGCGGGCGTACGCCGAGGCGATGGCCGAGCACCCGGACTGGTACTCGGCGAAGACGTTCGTCACGCCGTACCGCCACGAGGGGAAGAAGACCATGGCGTTAGAGCTCCTCGAACAGCTCGACTGGGAGGCGCCAGACGGCGTCGTCTACCCCACCGGCGGCGGCGTCGGGCTCGTCGGGATGCACAAGGCGGCCCGGGAGGTCCGCGATCTGGGGTGGACCGACGAGCTCGTCCCGATGTACGCCGCGCAGGCCGCCGGCTGCGCGCCGATCGTCCGCGCCTACGAGGCGGGCGCCGACCGCCACGAGCCGGTCCCGGACGACGAGGTGGACACCGCCTGCAACGGGATCGCGATCCCGGATCCCGGCGCGAGCGGCCTCATCCTGGACGCGGTCCGGGAGTCGGACGGGGGCGCGGTGGCGACGACGGACCGGGAGATCTTCGACGCCGCGATCGAGGTCGCTCGATCGGAGGGACTGGAGGTCGGCGCGACCTGCGCGGCCGCCGTTTCCGGGGCGTTCGCGCTGGCCGAGTCGGGTGAGTTCGGTCCCGAGGACACCGTCGTGCTCCTGAACACCGGCGCGGGCAACAAGGACGTGGACGCGCTGCGGGCGCACCTCGGCGAGCGCGACGCGGAGCGCGAGGCCTCGGGCGAGAGCGGCGACGCCGAGAATCGAGCCGACGACGCCTGACCCCCCGACGACGCCTGACCCCTCGTCGACGCCTGACTCCCCGTCGACGTCTAAATCTCCCAGTAGTCGACCCCGTCGCCGATCTCGTAGTACCCCTCCAGCGAGCGCTCCTCGCGGCCGCCCGGCGGCGACCCGACGTAGACGCCGAACGTGCCGGAGTCGGGGTACACCGTCACGTCGGGCTCCGTCATCGTCGACAGCGCGAGGTACCGCACCGGCTCGTCACCCTCGTTAACGACGCGGTGCGCGCCGGACTCGTCGGCCGCGAACGCGACGTAGTCGCCGGCCTCGACCGCGTGCGTCTCGCCGTCGTGCCGCAGGGTCGCCTCGCCGTCGAGGACGTAGAGCGCCTCCTCGTTGGCCGTGTGGTAGTGATACGGCCACGATTTGGCCTCGGCGGGAAGCTCGTAGAGGCTACACCCGATCCCCTCGCCGCCCGCCGCTTCGGCGAGTTGCTTCCGGCGGAACCGGGTCTCGCCGCGCTCCGTCTCCGCCCAGTCGATATCTTCCTCGTTAACGCGTGCCATTGATGTGGGTCATCGGAGCGGCGAGCAAAACGGTTGTGGGACCTCGGAACCGCTCCGCCGCCGGCGCGTCGCTCCGTCGCCGAAGCGACCGCTCGCCCGCCCGAACCGGAACCACTACGGCGGGCGGTCGCCACCCCTCGCGCATGGAACTCGGCGTCATCGGACTCGGGCGGATGGGGCAGATCGTCGTGAACCGGTCGCTGGCGGCGGGCCACGACGTGGTCGCGTTCGACCTCTCGGCGGAGGCGACCGCGACCGCGGCGGAGGCGGGCGCGACGCCCGCGGACTCGGTCGAAGACCTCTGTGAGCGGCTGGACGGGTCGGGCGGAGACGAGAGCGACGGCAAGCGGATCTGGCTCATGGTGCCCGCGGGCGAGGCGGTCGACGCCACCCTCGCGGACCTGGAGCCGCACCTCGACGGCGACGACGTCGTCGTCGACGGCGGCAACTCCCAGTTCCACGAGTCGGTCCGGCGCGCCGAGGAGACGGACGCCGCCTACCTCGACTGCGGCACGTCCGGGGGGCCGGCCAGCGCGGAGGCGGGCTTCTCGCTGATGATCGGCGGGCCGGCGTGGGCCTACGAGGCGCTGGTGCCCGTCTTCGACGCGGTCGCGACCGGGCCGGACGGCCACGACCGGATGGGCGAGTCGGGGTCGGGCCACTACGTGAAGATGGTCCACAACGGCGTGGAGTACGCGCTGATGCAGGCGTACGGCGAGGGGTTCGAGCTGCTCGCCGAGGGACGGTACGACCTCGACATGGAGTCGGTCGCCCGCACGTGGAACAACGGCGCCGTGATCCGGTCGTGGCTCCTCGAACTGTGCGAGGAGGCGTTCCGCGAGGAGGGGTCCGACCTGGGCGACGTCGCCGACCACGTCGCCGGCGGATCGACGGGCACGTGGACCGTGGAGGAGGCGCTCGAACAGGAGGTACCCGTGCCGCTCATCTATCAGGCGCTCGCGGAGCGGTTCGACTCGCGGAACGAGGGTCGGTTCTCCCGGCGGCTCGCGAACCGCCTGCGCTACGGCTTCGGACGCCACGAGGTCGCGCGGCGGTCGGACGGGGAGTAGCGGGCGCTCGTCGCGGACGTTTTTGGGCCGTCTGTCGTCGTCGAGCGTCGTCGCTGATCGCCGCCGGGTAACGCTTATATACTACCGTGCCAGAGGATACCACGCACAGTATGTTCGAGCGATTCTCGAGCGGGTACTACCTGGGGGAACTGTACGTGGAGCCCCACGACGGCGACCGCGCCGTCATCCAGCGGGCCGACCACGAGCACGTCAACGAGCAGCTCTACGCGGACGGCGAGGGGATCGAGCGACTCGACGCGCCCCTCGTCATGAAGGTGGGTGCCGGTCACATCCCGGTCGCCGGCGACGAGGACGTGCCAAGCGGAACGCTCGCGCTCCCCCACGATCTCGCGGACGAGACCCTCCCGGACCGGAAGAACGTCCTCTTGGCGGACGCCGACCGCGCCGAGAAACTGCTGCGGTGGGAGGGCTGGGAGCCGTTCGTGAACGCGTAAGACTGGAGTGCCGACTTCGATTTTCGCGGTGGTGTCGTCTAGGTCTTATAAATAGTCGACCGATGAGCGACACCGAACCACGCTACAGCCCCAGCCGCTCGCTTATTATTGATCGATAGCGGAGCGACACCGAACCACGCCAAGCCCCAGCCGCGAGGACTCGCGCGACTCGCTGTGCTCCTCGGTCACTCACTCCGTTCGCTCCCTACGGTGCTTGCGTCGTCGTGCTTCGTCCTCGCGACTGCCCCTTTGAGTCCCGCCCGACCGCACGGCACCGCAGCCTCACGCCTCCCCAGCCTCGCGGCTCCCTACGGTCGCCGCGTCCCTCGCACGCGCTCCTCGCGCCCTTCGGGCGCTCGGAGGCGCGCGCCACTGCAACCATTTATAAAAAAGCCGGATTCCCCTCGCCGCAGACGCACCTTTTAGGTCGCCGGGGATTGCGGATTCGGTATGATCGACAGGCTGCTCGGGCGCGCCGAGCTGAAGGAGCGGATCGCGGAGCTGGAGGAGGAGAAGCGCCACCTCGAACGCCGCGCCGAGGCCGAAGAGGAGCGCCGCTCGGACGCGGTCGCCGATCGCCAGCGCGCCGAGGAGCGAGTCAACGAGCTCGAACACCGGATCGAGTCGCTGGAGGAGCGCCTGAGCCGGGCCGAAGGCGAGGAGGTCTCGGTCGAGTTCCGCCGCGTGAGCGACGCCCGCGGCGAGCGGCTGGCCGACGTCCTCGGTCGCTTCCGAGCCGTCGAGAGCGACGACCCCGAGGGGCTGCTCACGGCGTTCGTCCCGGACGCCGACGCGGTCCCGACGAGCGTCTCCGAGTGGTTCGGCGACCGCGGCCGACTCGTCCGGCGGGCCGCGCCCGCGGTCGTCCTCGCCGACGACTCCGGCGCCGTGAGCGCGGCGCTCTCGGCCCCGATCCAGCCCGAGCCCTTCGACCGGTGGGACGACGCCTTCCGGCTGGAGGACGCGTGGTTCCGCCCCATCGGCCGGTTCGCCTTCGCGGTGGTCCGCTCCGACACGTTCGCGCTCGGGACCTACGAGAGCGGAGAGCGCGTCGCCTTCGAGGGGTTCACCTCCGACGTGAAGGAGGCGCACTCGAAGGGCGGCTTCTCGCAGGGGCGCTTCGAGCGCCGCCGCGAGGGCCAGATCCGCGATCACTTAAAAAAGGCAAACCGGGAGTTGGCCGCCGTCGCCGACGCGGACGACGTCGACCGCGTGATCGCCGTCGGCGAGCGGAGCGTGCTCGGCGAGGTCCGCGAACACGCCGACGTCACCCACGTCTCGGACGCGACCGGGAAGCCCGAGGCCGCCCTCGAAGACGCCTTCCGCGACTTCTGGACCGTCCGGGTCCACGCGGTCTGACGCGGTCGATCGACACCGACGCGAATCCGACCGCTCGCGGGTGGTAGGAGCGTATTAACTATGTGACCGGGTATCAGAGTATCGCACGGAGGGTGTCACACACTCCCTCTCTCCCCCCCGTCGCTCGGTTTTTTCGACCACCGCTCCCGGAGTCACGGCGCTCCGCACCGAGAGGAACAGGCCTATGTCGGCGTCGGACGGTGTGGAATCTATGACACGGTCGGGGTCGGGGTTCGGAGGGGTCGCGTCGCTCGGTGCGCTCTTGCTCGTCGTCCTCTTACTCGTCGCCGCGATAGGCGTCGTCGGGGGCGCGGCGGGCGACGACGCTACTGATCGCGAGGGCGTCGCCGCCGCACCCGACGGCGTTGCGCTCGGCGGGACCACCTTCCACGGGTCGGTCGGTCCCGGCGCCTCGGGGGGAACCGGGGTCGGCGAGGCGGGTCAGGTCGACGACGGCGACGCGATACGCCTCCGGAACGAGCTGTACACGACGAAAACGTCCGGGACGGTCGGGGTCACGACCCGCGCGGAGATCCCCGACCGGGTCACGAAATTCAGGGTGACCCTGCTCAGTGCGAACGACGCCGCGGTCGAGGCCGACGGGTTCGAGCCGGCCGACGACGCCGACTCCGACGCGTCGGCGTGGGAGTGGGACGGGGAGACGGCGAACCCGTCGCTCACCTACGCGATGGACGCCAACGAGACCGTCGCCGAGGCGGGACCGCTCGGCGCCCGCGGCACCTACCGGTTCGTCGACGCCGGCGAGTGGGCGCTGGTCCGGACGCCGGGGACGAGCGCGAGCTGGTCGTACACCGGGCAGTACGACGGTCAGGTCCGGCTGACGCGAGAGAACGCCGTCGACGGCGAGGGAGTCGCCTCGCAGGCGGTGGCGTTTCTCGGCCCCCACGAGGAGCACGTCAGGGAGGCGGGCGGGCAGCGCTACCGATTGATCGTGCCCGACGCGGCCGAGTCGGAGGCGACCCCCGAGGAGGTGTTCGCCGTCTTCGAATCGGCGTCGACCGCGCTGCAGGTCGGCGCGCGCGACGAGACGGTGTTCGCGGTCGCCGCTCCCACGGACGGCGTCGAGTGGGGCGTCCGAGGACTCCAGATCGGCGACACGGACCTGTGGGTCCGGGACGTCGAGCCGGCGGGCACGGCCACCGACGTGTGGACCCACGAATACGTCCACACGCGACAGGCCTACCGCGCCGAGCCGAGCGGCCGCTGGGTCACCGAGGCCAGCGCGACCTACTACGCCGCGCTGTTCGCGCTCGACCGCGGCGCCACGGACTTCGACGCGTTCGAGCGGACCCTGGCGCGCGGCGAGCGCGACCCCGACGCGTCGGCCGTGCTCGCCGACCCCGGCACGTGGGAGCGGAACCCCGACTACACGAAGGGGGCGCTCGTGGCGGGCGAGATCGACCGCCGACTCCGAGTCGCGACCGACGGGAGCGCATCGTTCGCCACGGTGCTCCGCGAGCTGAACGCGGCTGAGGAGCCGGTCACGAACGAGGACGTCCTCGACGCGGTCGAGGCGGCCGCGGCCGAGGGGGCCGACGACGAGACCGCGGCCGCGATCCGCGACGAGGCCGAGCGACTGACGACCACGCGGAAGACGACCGAGACGTGGGACCGCTCGGCTCACGCGGAGGCGTTCGGCGAGACGCCGGCGCAGGTCGGCTACGATGTCCCCGACGACGGGATCCGAGCGACGGGCGAGTACCGGGACCGCCCGGTCGCTCGCGATCCGGTCGAGCTCGTGACGGGCGAGACGCTCGCGCTCGCCGTCGACGTCACAAACACGGGCGGCGTCGAGGGCGAATACGACCTCTCGCTGACGGTCGACGGCGAATCGACCGCGACGCGGGCCGGCTCGGTCGAGGCCGGCGCGGAGACGACCGAGCGCTTCGAGCACGCCTTCGCGGAGCCGGGAACGTACGCGGTCCGGGTCGCCGGCGAGCGGCTGACGGTCGCCGTCTCCGAGCCCGCGCCGCCGTCGGTCCAGGGCGTCTCGACCGACGCGGACACCGTGGCCGCCGGCGAGTCGGTTCGCGTCACCGGGACCGTCGGAAACGACGCCGGGCTCCCCGCGGGGTCGGACGTGGAGTTCCGGGTCGACGGCGAGACGGTCGCGACCGCGCCCGTCCGGCTCGACGCCGACGCGGAGGGGACGGTCGAGCGGACGGTCACGCTCGGGGAGCCGGGAGCGTCCGAGCGGATTGGAGGCGGAGACAGAGAGGCGACCGTGAGCGTCGTCGGTCCGGAGGACGAGGCCTCGACGACGGTCGTCGTGGAGGGCGACGGCCCGCTCGGTGGGGTCACCGACGACGGCGCGCCCGGGTTCGGCCCGGGGGTCGCGGTCGTCGCGCTGCTGGCTGTCGCGGGGCTGTTCGACCGACGCAGTCGACCGTAGCTAGAACGGCGCCTGGGGCCCCTCGTCGGCCTCGCCGTCGCTCGCGTCGGGGGTCCCGTCGTTCCCCGCCGTCGTCACCAGCTGGTCGACGTCGCGCTCCCAGGCCTCGACGCCGCCCCGGAGGCTTTCGACGCGCGCATCCTCGATCCCGGCGTAGCTCCCGATCAGCTGGGCGGCCTGCCGGCTGGCGATTCCGTGCGGGCAGACGGTGACGATCCGCGAGGCGCCCTCGAGCTCCCCGACGCGCGTCGTCAGCTCGGGGAACGGGATACATTCGCTGCCCGGGAGGTGGCCGCGGTCGAACGCCCGCCGGTCGCGGATATCGACGATCCGGAGGTCGTCGGCTCCGGATTCGTCGCCTTCGCCGTCGTCAACGTCGCCGGCTTCGTCCCGCAACTCGTCGGCTTCGCCGTGGTCCTCGTCGCCGAGGAGCCCCGCCAGCTCGTCCGGGTCGATCTCGCCGTCCATCAGGAGAGCGGGCAGAGGCTCGCCGTCAGCACGGCTCGCTCCTCCGTCTCGTTCCGGGCGCCGTGGACCGCGCCGCGTTCGTTCGGGACCACCGCTGGCGCCGCGAGGGTCTCTTCGGTCTCGCCTCGGACGACGGTCGGTTCCCCCTCGATCACGTGGAAGACGTTGGTCGCGTCGGCGTGTTCGTGCGGGTCGACGACGGCGTCCGGACCGAGGACGAACGCCTTGACGAGCACGTCGTCGGTGACGACGAGTTCGGCGGTCTCCACCTCGCCCGGGGCCGGGTCGAGGTCGTCGACGGCGGCCGCGTATCTGTCGAGCGTCATGTCCGACGGTCGTCGCCGTCGATATAAAAGATGCGTGGCGGGACTACTCCCGCGCGCCCGGCGGGAGCGGGTCCGCGTGGTCGGCGATCGCCTCGGCGACGCGGTGCGGCTCCTCGTGGACGACCCAGTGGGTCGCGGTGTCGAGCGTCAGCAGCCGACCGTCGACGCAGTGGTCGACGCTTCGGCCCGCCATCCGCTTGGCGAGGAAGCGGTCCTCCGCTCCCCAGATAACCAGCGTCGGGACCTCGACGCGGGTGCGTTCGGGGGTCGGGCGGTCGCGGACGATCGCCCGGTACCAGTTCACCATCGCCTCGAAGGCCCCCTCGCGGCTCCACGCGCGCCGGTAGCGCCGGACGTCCTCGTCGCTGAACGTGCCGGGGGCGCTGGTGTCGCGGAGCCCGCGGACGGCCAGTCGCCAGTTCCCCGCGCTCGCGACGGTCTCGGGAAGCTTCGGGAGCTGGAACGGGAGCATGTACCAGCTCTTGAGCCGCTGGTCCCACGAGTTCCGGAGCTCCTGCTCGAAGACGGTCGGATGCGGCACGTTGACCGCGACGAACTCGGAGACGCGGTCGGCGTGGTGGAGCGCGAGCCACCACCCCACCGCCGCGCCCCAGTCGTGGCCGGCGACGGCGGCCGTCTCACGCCCGTAGGCGTCGACGATGCCGACGACGTCACGCGCGAGCGCGTCGATCCGGTAGTCGCTCACGGCCGGCGGCTTCTCCGAGAGGTTGTACCCGCGCTGGTCCGGGACGACGACGCGGTACCCCTCGTTGGCCAGCGTCGCGATCGTCTCGTGCCAGCCGTACCAGAACTCGGGGAAGCCGTGCAGCAACAGGAGCAGCTTCCCGTCCGTCGGCCCCGCCTCGACGACGTGGAGCCGGACGCCGTTCGTCTCCACCGCCCGCGACTCGGCCGGCACCGACTCGGGGATCTCGTCGTCCGGGACGTCCTCGTCGAGGGCGTCGACCCCGCGGACGGCCTCGGTCGTCGCGTCGTTCATAGCGTTCCGTTTGCACGCGCCCGGCAAATAGCTACGCTCGCCGCCGTCTTCGAGATCGAAATCCTCAAGCCGCTGGCATGCGCCTTCTGGGGTACACTCGTGTTTCTGACGCGCGGCTCGACGAGGCGCGGGGCTCCCACGGCCCCCTCTCCTCGACGGGCGACCGTGTCCCGTTCGGACCGCCGACGGGGCACGACGCGACCGGTCGAGCCGTTCCGCGGTGTCGCAATGTCGGAGACACCTCCCGTATAATATGGCATCGGACACGTCACACTCGGACGAGAGCGCCTCGAACTCGTCCACGCCGGAGGAATCGCGGTCGATAGACGCGGGCCGCGAGGTCTCGAACGTCGTCCTCATCACGATCGACTCGCTGCGAGCGGACGCGATCGAGCCGTACGACGACGACCGGAGATCGCCGGTGCTCGCGGACCTGGCCGACGACGGGACGGTGTTCGAGCAGTCGTTCGCGACCGGGAACTGGACGCCCTTCTCGTTCCCCTCGATCCTCGCGTCGGAGCCCGTTTTCGCCCGAAACGGTGACATCGGCGTGGTCGGCGCGCGGACGCTCGCCTCGGTGCTCTCCGAGGCGGGAATCGCGACCGGCGGGTTCAACGCCGCCAACGGCTTCCTCACCTCCCACTGGGGGTACCCCGAGGGGTTCGACGAGTTCGAGCCGTTCGTCACCAGCGTCGGGTCCAGCGTGTACAGCCGCTACCTCGCCGCGCACCCGACGGTCGAGGCGTGGATACAGCTGCTCGCCTCGCCGTTCCGCCGCCTCGGATCCAGGCTCAAGGGACAGAGCGACGAACGCCCCTTCCTCGACGCCTCGCGGATGTTCGACGTCGAGGACGCCGCCACCGAGTTCATCGACGACGCGGACGGGCCGTTCTTCCTGTGGACCCACTACATGGACACGCACACCCCGTACGTCCCGGCGCCGCGGTACATCCGGGAGGTGTCCGACGGGCTCGTCGGGACCCACCGGATGCTCCACGCGCACACCCGAACGAGCCTCGGGCTGGAGGTGGGCGAGCGGACCCTCCGCGAACTGCGGACGCTGTACCAGGCGACCGTGCGGCAGGTCGACGCGAGCGTGGGGCGGGTGCTCGACGCGCTCGAAGCGGCCGGCGTCGCCGACGAGACCGCGATCGTTGTCGCGGGCGACCACGGCGAGGAGTTCCAGGAGCACGGCCACCTCGCGCACTACCCCAAGCTGTACGACGAGCTGATCCGCGTTCCCTTCATCGTGAACGTGCCCGGCGAGGACGGGGGACGCGTCTCCGAGCACGTCGGGCTCGACGCGATTCCGCCGACCGTCGCCGACCTGCTCGGCGTCGAGTCGCCGCCGGAGTGGCGCGGGGAGTCGGTGGCGCCCGCGGTCCGGGGCGAGGCCGAGCCGGAACAGGACCCCGTCGTCTCCGTGACCGTCCGCGGCGAGGAGGTGACCGACCAGCCCATCCCGCGGTCGATGGCCGACGGCGACCTCCTCGTGAGCGTCCGCGACGCGGAGTGGACCTACATCGAGAACGCGGACACGGGGGAGACGGAGCTGTACCACCGGCCCTCGGACTCGACCCAACAGGAGGACCTCTCGGAGGACCCGACCGAGGCGGAGCTGGCCGTCGTCGAGCGGTTCGCGCCGATCGCCGCTGACCACGTCGCCGAGCTCCGCGACCGGGAAGGCGACGCCACCGGGGACGACGAGGTCGACGAGGACCTCGAGACCCGGCTCGAGGCGCTCGGCTATCGGTGATGATCCGGGCGATCCTCCGCGATCTCGTCAGCGGACCGATCGCCGTTCAACTCCGCCGGTTCGTCATCGTCGGCGCGCTCACGGCCGGCATCCAGATGGCGCTGCTCTGGCTGTTCGTCGACGCCGCCGGGGTCAACTACCTCATCGGCGCGGCGGTCGCCATCGAAATCACGATCATCCTGTCGTACGTGTTCAACAACGCGTGGACGTTTCAGGCGAGCCAGAACACCGGTACGACCGAGTATCTCTCCGGACTCGCGAAGACGAACCTCGTCCGCGGGACGGCGATCCCGATCCAGCTGGGCGTCCTCTACGCGCTCGTCGAGTGGGGGGAGATAATGTACCTCGTCGCGAACGCGATCGCCATCTTCCTCAGCGGACTCTATCGGTTCGTCCTCGACCGGCGATGGACCTGGGGGTGACGCCGGGAGCGTCGGACCTTCGTTTCCGCCGGACTTCTGTTTCCGCCGGATCTCCGTTTATAAGGGACGCCGCGGCCCCACCCGCGCGATGAGATCGCGAATCGCCTCCTGTTTGTAGTAGCCGACCACGGAGGCGAGGACGATGACGAGGATGAGCGCGACCCCGGAGACGAACCGCCCGCTCGCGAGCTGGCCGCCGGCGTAGACCGTGAGCACGTACGCGGGCAACCGACCCACGCTGATCACGGCGATGAAGGTGGGGAGCTTCCACTTCGTGAGACCGCTTAAAAAGCAGATCGCGTCGTCGGGAAGGCCGGGAATGATGACGAACACGAACAGCCCCGGAATTCCGACCGTGTCGATGAACTCGTCGAAGCGGGCCATCACGTCCTCGTGGAGCACGTCCTCGACGAACGACCGGCCGTAGCGCTTCGCGAGCGAGAAGGCGATCGCACTCCCGATGAGCACGCCCGTGACGCTGTAGACGGTGCCCCAGAAGGGACCGAAGAGGTAGCCCGCGACCAAGGCGACGACCTGTCCCGGAATGGGCGCGAGGATCACCTGGAGGGCTTGGATGAGGATGAACACGAGCGGAGCGAGCACGCCGAACTGCCGCAGCCACACCCGCAGGGATTCGGCGTTCGTGATAAACGCCGCGTACTCCCGGACGAACACGTAGAGGCCGGCGAACGCGACCGTGACGGCGACGAGGGCGAGGATTCCCCGGCGTCGATCCGACGCCGAGGCGAAGACCTTCATTCGTGTAACACACCTCCGGCGGTCGACTTGAAACTTATCAACGGAGCCCTCTCGGCATCCGACGAGTGACGGACCGGAGCGGGTCCAGCCGTGCAACGGCCACACCCCCCAGGACGGCTCACCGGGCGGGATACGCGTCAGACCGCCGACCGCGATCTCCGTCCGAACGGAGAGCCCCTCACGAGTCCTCGTCGGACGGCGGTCGCCGCGAGAGCCGATCGAACCGGTCCTGTGCCGCGTCCGATCTCGTTTCCGTCCGCTCGGGGTCGTACGAGGCGGACTCGACGCTCCCGCCGCAGAGTGTCACGGAGAGAATGGCGTCGGCGTGCCGTGCGTCCGACGGGAGCCGGGAGGCCTCCAGGAGCGCGTCGCCCACCTCCTCGCCGTCGCGTTCGAAGAACACGGTCGCGAGCCCGTCTTCGACGTTGTCGACGACCGCAGTGTACTCGCCGTCCGGGAGTTCGATGTCGGTCATTCGTAGCTCACCTCGATGACACGGTCCCCGTCGTCGTCCGACAGTATCACTGTGTCGCCGCCGTTGTTCCAGACCGGCGAATCCGACCCCCAGTACAGCTCGGTGTCGGTGTCGGTGCCGCTCCCGGTTCGGAGCGTCACCGTCGCGCCCGCCTCGAGCGTGAACCCCTGCGGGAACTCGTAGCTCCGACCCGCCTCGTCCTCGACCGTCCACCCCGAGAGGTCGATCGGCTCGTCGCCGGCGTTCTCGAAGACGACGTACTCGTCGTTGAGGTTCTCGCGGTCGTCGCCCTCGGCGTCCGCGTTGATCGTCGCGACCTCCAGCGCCGCGCCCGTCTCGGTCGACGTCGTCTCGTTCTCGTCGGTGGCATCGTCCGTCCCGTCGTCGCCGTCGGTGTCGCCCTCGGCCGGACCGCCGCCGAGCCGCGCGCGTTCGACGACGTCGCCGCTCGTGCCCGGCTCGATCGGGTCGGCGTCGCGGATCGCGAGCGGGTCTGTGGGCGCGTCGCGTTGCGTCTGCACGGAGACGCCGCTCCCGTCGCTCACGAAGACGATGTCGCCGTGCGTCGCGGTCCAGTACGTCGGGATCGACCGATCCGACAGCCGCTGGAGGACCTCCTTGTGCGGGTGGCCGTACTGCGAGTCGTACGCGCTCGAGACGACGACCGCCCGCGGCCGCACCGCGTCGACGAACGGCTCGCTCGACGAGCTCGAAGAGCCGTGGTGGCCGGCCTTCAGGACGGTCGACTCGAGCTGTCCCCCGTACGTGTCGATCAGGTACGCCTCCTGATCGTCCTCGGCGTCGCCGGAGAGCAGGAAGCTCGTCTCCCCGTGCGTGAGCTTGAGGACGATGCTGTTCTCGTTTCGAGCCTCGTTTTCGAGGTACGGCTCCGGCGGTCCGAGGACGTCGACGTCGACGTCTCCGAACGAGATGGCGTCTCCCTCGCGGGTCTCGTACAGCGTCACGTCGTGTTCCTCGATGGCGTCGAGGTACTCGCCGTACGTCTGCGTGCTCGCGGCGATACCCGGATCGTAGACCGCTCCGATCCCCTCCGCCTCGGTCTCGTAGTACTCGATGACCGCCGCGTTGCCGCCGATGTGATCCGCGTCGTTGTGCGAGGTGACGAGGTGATCGATGCGAGTGATGTCGTGTCGTCGGAGGTACCGCAACACGTGCTCCCCGTCGTCGTTGTAGTGACCCGTGTCGACGAGCATCGTCTCTCCCTCGGGACCGACGACGAGCGTACTGACCGATTGTCCGACGTTGATGTAGTGGACCTCGACCGTGCCGTTCGCCGTTTCGACCGTCGAATCGCCGCTCGCGTCCGGTTCCGTCGCCGTCTGATCGCCGGGCACCGCGCCCGCACACCCCGCGAGCAGAATGATCCCCACCGTCAGGAGGATCTGTAGCTTTCCCCCAGCTCGTTTCATATTGTGTTAATATCCTACACTGATAAAGAGATGTGGGCCCGTCTCACCGCGGATCGGGTCTCACTCGGGACACGCCTCTGGCGCTCTGAAACGGTCGCGTAACCTGCCGCGGACTCGCGGGACCGTCGCGTCGGGGCGTCCAGCCGCGTTCGGACGACGCGCTCCTCTCCCAGGGAATCCGTCGATGCTGCTCCCGGTTCGGGACGTATCGACAACCCTGATAGTCACAATTGTGGAAAGTTTTATGACTACTTGCGCAACTCCACCGGTAACGAAGTTTCTCGTCCACGTCGAAGCTCCAGACAACAACTCAGTACCCCAATGGCATCCCTACCCTTCCCACTCAGCCTCCCTCGCCTCGCGCTGCTCACCGTCGCTCTTCTCGTTGGAACTGCTGTGTTCTTCCCGGGCGCTGTCGCGCTCGACACCATCGACTCTGACAACGACGGACTCTCTGATCACGCCGAACTCCTCACCTACCAGTCTGATCGCACCGACTCAGACACCGACGGTGACGGTCTTTCGGACGGGACAGAAGTGCGCACACACGGAACCGACCCGACCAGCGTGGACACGGACAACGACAATCTGACTGACTCTGCAGAACTCGACGAGTACGACACCGACCCACTGGATCCGGACACTGACCGCGATAAGCTCAGTGACGGCGAAGAAGTCCACACCTACGGGACGGACCCACATAAACAGGACACCGACGGTGACGGATTTTACGACAGCGAAGAAGTCAACGGCGAGGAACTGTTCCTCGGCTCCGGCCCGAAACGAGCGTTCACGTCGGATCCAACGCTAAAAGACACCGACCGTGACGGACTCCCGGACCGGCAGGAAGTGATGAAATACCGAACCAACGTCTCCAATCCAGACACTGACAGTGACGGGGTCTTAGACGGTGCCGAACTGAACTTCACCACGAACAATCGACACAACTCTCCCTTGGACCCCCACACCCGGGACACCGACGAAGACGGGTACTCTGACTATTACAGCGTCACCCGAGTCTCTGACCTCAACTCCAGCGTTGACCGCGTTCACCTCCAGAAACCGTTCGATACAAACGATTTCAGTGGTCCAGACTCCGACGGCGACGGATTCCCCGACCGCGTCGAGCGACAAAATTCCAACCTCTCTGCCGACACGAAAGACGTCGTAGTTCGTGTCATCTGGACCGAAGGACAAGCGCCACGTGCTGCAAGCCTCCTCAACGTCGTAGATGCATTCGCTGACAGCCCTGTTGATAACAACAACGGCATTCGCCTCCACTTCTACATCGACAAGCAAGTCGATGCTCCGAGTACCGTCAGTGACTTGGACTACAGCGACGGCCCATACAGCGAACTGTCGGTGTCCGACAACGGCATGCACAACGCGCTGTACGTCACCAAAATCAGACACAACGGCCGAGCTGTTAACGGACTCGCCTCACAGAACTACCCCGCATTCGTCGTTGCTAACGCGACCACACACAGCCGGGGAGCTAACACCATGCACGAACTCGGGCACTCCCTCGGCTTATTCACTTTCGACGGGATCGACTCTAAAAAATACGCCGTCGAGGACTACCCCAGCGTTATGAACTACAACTCAGCCTGCTTCTCGTACGGTCCCGGGTGCTACCGCTACTCTCACGGAGCCGGACAAAACGACTGGGGCGTCATCGAACAACTCCTCGAAGACGGCCGCACAACGCCGACCGGGTCGTATAAAGGGAGCTGAACCCGCATACACGTATTCCCACTCGTTCGATTCGTCCTCAATTCGTCGCGTCCATCACTCACATCTCGTGTCCCACGTCCAACGCATGACGGGAGGCGTGCACGATTGCAGTTAGATCAAATCAATCTCATCGAAAGAAGTTCGCACCGAGAAGGCCGCCTCGGCACGGCGATCGCTCTCGGTCCGAAACCGGATGCGGGAGAAGTGGGCCGGCACGAATTTGAATCGTGGTTACGGCCACCCGAAGGCCGAAGGATACCAAGCTACCCCACCGGCCCGCGTTTGACAGAAGGCCGCTCGTTCTTTTAATCCTTCCGAAAGGGGGGCAGTCGAGAATCGACGACGACCGCGGACGCTTCCGAAGCCGTCGGCGCTTGTTTATAAACGAGTGAGACTGGATCTGCGGTGAACATCGCCAAAGCTCCAGCCACGAGAACGACAGACGCTCGCTGTGCTCCTCACTCAGTCGCTCACTTCGCTGCGCTCCCTCGTTGTGGTGCTTGCGTCGCCTCCGTCGTCCTCGCGGCAGCGAGGCGCTTCTCGCCTCTGGCAGCCGGCGGCGAAGCCGCCGGCGACTGCCCTTTTGAGTCCCACCCGACCGCACAGCGACCGCACCTCACACCTCCCCAGCCTCGTCGGTGATCCTTCGCTTCGCTCCGGATCACCGACTCACTCGCGCTCGGATTCGCGCCGCGGAGCGGCGCTCACCGGAGCGCGCCACCGCACCGCGTGGACAGTTATAAATCGTCGTCGCCGTGGTCGCGCTCCGCTCCCGTCACGCCTCGAAGTACCGATCGCGGTGCTTGCGACAGCCGGGATTGAACTCGGCTCCGCAGCGCGGACAGGCGTCGTCGTCGGGCTTCGCCCGACTGTCACCGGGCGAAGCCCGGTTGCCCGAGGGACTGTGTCCCTCGCTGCCAGAGGCGCGTTGCGCCTCTCCGTCGCCGTGGAGATACTCGCGGGCGGACAGCGTCGCGCCGCAGACGCCGCAGAACACCGCCGGCTCGTCGAAGCGGTCGCGGGGCCACGGCTCGGCCGGGTGCGACGTCGCGGCGTCGTGGCAGGCGTCGCAGGGGTAGTACGCCTCACAGCAGCCGAACCGGAGCGCGACCACGTCGACGGGGTCGTCCCAGTGCGCGCAGCGCGTCTCGGAGTCGACGGCGACCCCGCGCAGGGGGACCGCGAACCGATCGTCGGTCGCGGGCGCCGTCGTGGTCCGGCGCTCAGTAGGACTCGTAGCCATCGGTGTCGAGCCAGTTGTGGACGACGGAGACGGTGTGGTCGGCGTGGAGCAGCTCGGGACCGACGCGCACGCGACGCTCCGCGCGCTCCGCGAGCAGCGATTCCTCCTCGTCGGTGAAATCGCGGTGGTCCGACAGCACGAACACGGGCGCTTCCGGCGGAGCCGCGTCGACGAGGGGCTCGCCGTCCTCGTGGAGCTGGACGAGCGTCGGGTCGGCGGCCGCACCCCTCCCGCCGGCGTCGAGCAGCCGGTCGAGGGTCGCTTCGAGCCCCATCCGGCGGAGCTCGACCCCCGGCGAGACGTCTGCGGGCATGTGGCCGATGGCGTCGGCCGTCGCGTCGAGCGCGTCGCGCACCCGGGCGGCGACGTTGCGCTCGTCCGGGTGGAGGTGCCGGAGGCTGTCCGCGTCGAAGGTGACCGTGAGCTCGTCGGCGACGACGAGGTGGACCCGCACGGCCTCGCGGATCCCGTGCGAGAGGAAGACGCCGGTCGCGACGCATCGGCAGAGCAGGTCGAGCCGGCCGGCGCCGGGGAGGTCCGACAGCGAGATCTCGTCCGGATCGGTGGGGACGTCGTGACCGATAACGACGAACTGGCGCATACGCTCGGGTCGACCCGGACCCTCATAAGGCACGCGACCGAACGTCGAGCCATGAGCGTCACTGGACTCTGTCAGGTGTGCGAGGCCGCGACCGCCCAACACACCTGCCCGCGGTGCGGGAACGCCGTCTGCGACGAGCACTGGCACGACGCCGCGGGAGCCTGTGCGACCTGCGTGCAGGGTCGCCAGCAGTAGATCGGACCCGAGACGGACCGGCCGTCGACGAACCGCCTACCGGTGCCGGTTCAGCCGCTTTCTGAGTCGCTTCGCGGCGTCGCCCGCGGCGCCGAAGTAGGTCGCCTCGTCGCCGGGGCGGCTCGACTCCTCGCCGGCGAAGATGATCCCCCGCGAGGAGTTGACGAGCCCGACGTCGACGGCGGCGCCCGGGCGTGCCGCGAGCCCGTGCTCGACGGCGGCCTCCGCGTCGCCGCCCTGCGCGCCCACGCCGGGGACGAGGAAGGGGATCTCCGGGACGATTTCGCGGACCTCGGCCAACTCCTCGGGCGCGGTCGCGCCGACCACCAGCCCGACGTTGTCGTTGGCGTTCCAGACGTCCGCGAGCGCCGCGACGCGCTCGTAGAGGGGCTCGCCGGAGGCGAGTTCGAGGTCCTGGAGGTCGCTCCCGCCCGGGTTCGAGGTGCGACAGAGGACGAACACGCCCTTGTCCGCGCGGTCGAGGAACGGCTGGAGGGAGTCGCGGCCGAGGTACGGGTTCACGGTGATCGCGTCGGCGTCGTCGAGCGCCGCGGCGTACCGCCGAGTCGTGTTGCCGATGTCGGCGCGCTTCGCGTCGAGGAGGACCGGGACGTCCTTGCCGTGGGCGTAGGCGATCGTCTCCCGGAGCGCGCGCCAGCCGTCGGCGTCCTCGTAGAAGGCGGCGTTCGGCTTGTAGCAGGCGGCGTGCTCGTGGGTCGCGTCGATGATCCGACGGTTGAACGCCCACCGCGGCAGGTCGGCGTCGGCGACGAACTCGGGGAGTCGGCTCGGGTCCGGGTCGAGCCCGACCGAGACGACGCTGTCCGTCGACTCGATCCGGGCCGCCAGCGTCTCGAAGAAGCTCATGTCCGCCACTGCGACCGGGGGCGCGCTAAACGTTGCGTTCCGCTCGGGGGCCGTCCGTCGCCGTTCCGTCACTCCCGGCGGTCGTCCGCGCTGCCGTGTCCGGCGTACATCGTGATCGTCTCGAACAGGTACCGCTCCTCCGTCACCGTCTCCGTGTTGTCCGCGAGCGCCCGCCGCGCGGCCGCCGTCCGCGCGTCGAGCTGGTCGAGCGGGTCGCCCCCGTCCACGTCGAACAGCCGGCCGTTCAGGCGAGCGAACGCGGAGAGGGCGGCGTTCGCGGGTCGACTCCCTCGCGGCGCAAATGCCGCGACGACGACGCTGTCGGCCAGCGCGCACCACTCGCTCACGGCCGCGTAGGGGTCCGGAAACAGCGACGTGACGAACGTCGCGAGGACGGCGTCCGCCGAGCGGATCGGCGGGTCGGTGGCGTCGCCCCGCACGAACTCGACGTTCTCCCACCCGCGCCGCTCGGCCAGCCGCCGCGCCCGGTCGAGCATCGCGCCGGTGATGTCGACGCCGACGACGCGCCCCGTCGGGCCCACGGCCGCCCGGAGCGCCGGGACGTTGACGCCGGGCCCGCAGCCGAACTCGACGACGGTGTCGCCCGGTTCGAGATCGAGCGCCCGCACGCAGCCCGCCCGCACCCCGCCGACCGACGCGGTCGCCCGCGCGAACCAGTCGTAGACCCGCGCCCACGCCGCGTAGCCGCGCTGGATCCGGTGTGCCAGCGGCTCGTCGCCGGGCACCGTGGTCGGTGTGTCGCCCGAGCGCGTCGCGTTCGCCCCCGCTCGCGGCCGTCGACGGTCTCGGGTCACGAGCGGGCGCGAACCGCCGCGGGAGCGGTCTTCGGCCACCACAGCTCCGGCCCGTCGCGCGCGACGGTGGAATAACACTGGTCGCTCCCGTCGCAGTCCCTCGGCCGCTGGTAGTCGATCCCCCGCTCCGCGAGGTACGTCACGTAGCCGTCGTCGACGCGGTCGAGCTTCTCGTGACACACCCACTTCTCGCCGTAGAATCGCGCGCCCACGCCGCGGTACGGACACGTGAACGTCGTCCGTTCGGCGCCGGCCTCGCGTTCGGTCTCGTCGATGCTGACGCCGACGGACCGGTACGCCAGTCGGAGCCGCCGAACGACCCGCGCGGGCGACGACGCGCCGAGGAAGAGCCCGTGCGCGAGGACGTAGCCGAAGCCGTAGAGCAGTCGTTCGACGCGGGTCAGATCGTCGGGGTCGTCGTCGAGCATCGACCGCAGCGTCGCGTACCAGCCGGCGACCTCGGCCACCTCGTCGGTCGCCTCGTCTGCCGCCGCGAGCGCTCGACGGTTCCTCGGGAGCGGTGCCGCGCCGTCGGAGAGGCGGAACGACGGCACCGCCTCGACGTGTTCCAACACGTCCTCGCGGAGGACGTCGCCCGCGGCGTACGCCGCCGTCAGCTCCGCGAGTTCGGGGTACCAGTCGCGTCTCAGCCTACTGTACGTCCCGTCGAGGAGGTCGTCCACGCGGTCCGACCGGTCGTCGGCTGCGTCGCTATCGCCCGCGTCGCCGTCGGCCGCGGGGAACGCGTCGACGACCCGCCGCAGTTCGGCGGGGTCAGGTCCTGCCATGGTGTCACGTGACAGCCGACGGTCTTGAATCCGCAGGTCGCCGCGCGGCTCCCGTCCACGGTGACCGGGACTACCGCAGTCCGAACTGCCTCTTGAGTCGCCGCACGCCGCGGCTCGCTTTTCGTCCGAGCGAGGTCGCCGCGAAGGCGCCCCTGACGAACCAGTCGGTGGGGAGCCGGTCGGGGAAGCCCAGCGGACCGACGCGAGAGACCCCGACCGTCCGCGTCTCGGTGTACCGCCGGATCCCCTCCGGGCCGTGGCGGCGACCGAGTCCGGAGTCGCCGACCCCGCCCATCGGCGCGTCGGTCGCGCCCCACGTCGCGAGGAAGCCGTCGTTGACGTTGACGGTGCCGCAGTCGATCTCGCGGGCGACCGCCGCGCCGCGCTCGCGGTCTGCGGTCCACACGCTCGCGTTGAGCCCGAACGGCGAGTCGTTCGCCTCCCCGACCGCGGCGGTCGCGTCCGGAACCGGCGTCACGACGACCGCCGGTCCGAACGTCTCCTCGCAGGCGACCGTGGCGTCCGGCTCGACGTCGGTCAGGACGGTCGGTTCGTAGCAGTACGGCGCCACGTCCGGCCTGTGGCGCCCGCCGGTCAGCACGGTCGCCCCCGCCTCCCGGGCCTCGTCGACGTGGTCCCGGACCCGGTCGAGCTGGTCGGCGTCGATCAGCGAGCCGAGGTCGTCACCGTAGTCGTAGCCGGTGCCGAGGGTGAGCGCCTCCGTCTCGCGCACGAACGCGTCGAGGAACGGGTCGTACGCCGACTCCTCGACGTAGATCCGCTCGGCGGACAGACAGAGTTGACCCGCGTTCGAGAAGCAGGCGTCGACCGCGCCGCGCGCCGCCTCGTCGACGTCGGCGTCGTCGAGCACGACGAGCGGGTTGTTGCCGCCGAGCTCCAGCGAGCACTCGATCAGGTTCCGGCCGGCGCGCTCGGCGACGGTCCGCCCCGTCTCGGTGCCCCCCGTGAACGCCACGTAGTCGACCGCGTCGATCAGCGCGGGGCCGACCGTCGGCCCGGCGCCGGTGACGACCTGAAAGAGGTCGTCCGGGAGTCCGGCGAGCTCCAACAGCTCAGAGAGCGCGAGCGCGCCGTACGGCGTCTTCTCGTCGGGCTTGCAGACGACCGCGTTGCCCGCGGCCAGCGCCGGGAGGGCGTCGGCCATCGACAGCGTCAGCGGGTAGTTCCACGGCGAGATGACGCCGACGACGCCCACCGGGTCGTAGGTGACCGTCGCCGTCGTGAGCCCGGGAACGACCCCGCGCCGTCGCTCCTCCGCGAGCGCGCCGGGCGCCTCGTCCGCGAGATACGTGCACCCGGTCGGCACGTCGAACAGCTCTTCGACCGCAGTGCGCCGGGACTTTCCGGTCTCCAGCTGGAGCAGGTCCAGGAGCCGCTCGCGGTGCTCGAGCACGAGGTCGCCGAAGCGGTCGATGACGGCCGCGCGCTCGGCCGCGGGGACGTCGGCCCACTCCGCCTGCGCCGCCCGCGCGCGGTCGACCGCGGCGTTCACGGCGTCGCCGTCGCAGGCGGGCACGGAACCGATCCGCTCGGCCGTCGCCGGCGCGACCACGTGGAGGGCGTCGCTCTCGTCGGGCGCGTCCGCTGAACGGGTCGACTCGGCCGCGTCCGCGCGGCGGACGCGCTCGGAGAGGTCGCCGAGCCGTCGCGGCGAGAGGTGCGGCGCGTCCGCGAGCGCGGTGGGAGGATCCGTCGTGGCCATCGGTTATCTTTCGGACGGTCGGGAGCGGGAAAGCGGTGCCGGTGGACCGGATCGGCGGGGCGAGTCGCGAGCTATCCTTCGGTCGCCGGCCGAGGCCACGAGGTCACCTCGTCGAGTCCATCGCCTCCGCCGAACCCGCCGTCTCGTCGTGTTCGGCGAGCAACTTCAGGATCTCGAGGAGGAGCGCCACGACGAGCGGACCGACGATGAGCCCGACCGCGCCGACGGTGAGGATCCCGCCGACGAATCCGACGAGGTAGAGCCCCGGCGAGATCTCGCCCGTCCAGTCGGCGAGCTGGGTGCGGATCACCGCGTCAGGGATGAACGAGACGACCAGGAGTCCGAACACGAGCACGAGGATCGCTCGCGTCGTCTCGCCAACCAGGACGTCGCCAGCGGTCAGCGTGACGACGAGGACACTCGGCCCGACGACGGGGATGAACTGGAGGAGACCGGCGATGACCGCCAGCAGGATCGGCGACTCGTACCCGAGAAGCGAGAACAGCAGGAACGCGAGGAGGAAGGTCCCGGCGGCCGTGGCCGCCTGGAGGACGTAGATGGAGTACAGGGTCGTGCGCGTCCGGCGGTGAAGCCGCGTCGGGATGTCTCGGTACTCCGCGGGAACGACGCCGAAGACGACGCTGCCGACCGCGTCGGGCCGGAGGAGGAGCCCGTACACGAGGATGGTGAACACGATGAGCTCGAGCGCGAGCCGCGGCGCCGCGGCGGTGATCGCGAGCGCGAGGTCCCGGAGCGCGAGCCGGACGGACGAGATCAACGGCGCCACCTCGACCGGGATCTCGAACCCGAACCCGTCGATCACGAAGACGTCCGGGATCAGCCCGAGCATCTCGATCAGCCGCGACCGCTGCCGGTACAGAACGTAAAACAGGGGGAACACGAGGGCCGCTGCGGCGAGGAAGGCGACGACGGTGGACACCGCGGAGGCGATCCGACGCGAGAGCCCGTGGTCGACGAGCCGCCGACGAAGGGGGTACAAGACGTACGCGACGGTGATCGCGAACACGACGGTCCGGAGCACCTCCGCCAGCACGAACGCCGCGAGCGCGGCCGTCACGACCAGCAACGCGCCGAGAACCCGAGAGCGAGAAAGGATCATGCGGTCTCATCGCAACGCCCGGCAAAAGTCGTTGCGACGCCGGCTCGCTCGGGACCGACACCCGCGAGGGACCGCAGCACCTAACCTCGCGCCACTCTCACGTCCGGTATGCGCATCGACCCGTTCGGCCTCGAACGCTGGTTCGCGGAGTACGAACACGAGGCCGACATCATGTTGGCCGAGAGCGGGATTCGCTCGCTGGACGCGAGCCGGTTCGACCTGGACCCCGGCCGGCTGGACTACGTCATCCCGACCAACGGCGACCCCGCGTTCCGCGCGTCGGTCGGCGACCGCTACGGCCGGAGCGCCGACGAGGTGCTGTTCACCTGCGGCACGCAGGAGGCGAACTTCCTCGCGTTCCTCTCTCTGCTGGGCGACGAGCAGGGGCTCGGCGGCGCCCCCGGCGACGGCGGAGAGAGCGGCGACGCGATCGGTTCCGGCACCCACGCGGTCGTGGTCACCCCGACCTATCAGGCGCTCCACGCGGTTCCCGAGGCGTTCGGCGAGGTGACTCGCGTCGAGCTGGAGCCGCCGGAGTGGGAGCTGGACGCCGACGCGGTCGCCGAAGCGGCCCGCGACGACACCGCCGTGATCGTCGTGAACAACCCGAACAACCCCACCGGGCAGTACCACGACGAGGCGGCGATGCGGGCGGTCTACGACGTCGCCGTCGACCGCGACGCTTACCTCCTCTGTGACGAGGTGTACCGGCTGCTCGCCGAGGAGCCGCAGCCCCCGGTCGCGAGCTTCGGGCGGCACGGCATTTCGACGACGAGCCTCACCAAGGCGTACGGGCTCGCGGGGCTCCGGTTCGGCTGGATCGCCGGCCCGGAAGCGGTCGTCGAGCGGGCGTGGCAGTGGAAGGATTACACCACGATCTCCCCGTCGCTGTTCGGCCAGCACGTGGCGAAGCAGGCGCTCGGGCGGCGCGAGCCGCGGATCTTAGCGGAGAACCGCGAGCTGGCGGAGACGAACCGCGCGATGGTCGCCGACTGGATCGACCGCCACGACCTCGACTGGTACGACCCCGTCGGCGTCAACGGGTTCGTGACCGTGCCCGACGGCTTCGACGACGCCGAGTCGTTCTGTCGAACCGTCGTGGAGACGGAGAGCGTCGTGCTCGCGCCCGGCGGGCTGTTCGGTTTCCCGGACCGGTTCCGGATCGGATTCGGGCTCCCGACCGAGGAACTCGAGGAGGGACTCGACCGCGTGAGTCGCGTCATCGAAGGGAGTGATGAGCGGGCGTCCGAGGGACGCAGTGAGGGGACGTCCGAGGGCGGCGATGAGGGAGCGATCGCGGACGACGCTGACGGAGGTGCCTGAGATGGGGTTCTTCGGTGATCTCAAGGAGGAGGTCGTCGGCTTCGTCCGCGACCCGACCGACGAGCAGAAGGCGCTGTTCGTCGCCGTCGTCGTCATGGCGATCGCGGATCGCGCCCTCTGGTGGATCGACTTCCCGTTCGTCGTGCGGACGACCGCTGCGGTCGGGATCGGGTTCCTCGGTCTCTTCATCGCCAGCTACCTCCTCACGGGGAAGTTCGTCCCGCCGGACGGAAACGCGGACGACGAGGACGAACGCGAGGAGTACGTCGACGAGCTGGACCCGTAGTTCGGTGAGCGCCGCCGGCCGCGGCGCCCGCGTCTTCGGCGAGAACGGTCGCGAGCCCGAACGCCGGCGTCGGCGCCGTTCCAAACCGTTTATACCCGCGCCGGAAAAAGTAGCGCGCATGCCGCGAGAGCAGAAGCAGGTTCGCGAACTCCAGGAGGGCAGCTACGTGATGATGGACAGTTCGCCCTGTAAGATCAATCACTACAGCACTGCGAAGCCGGGGAAACACGGAAGCGCGAAGGCGCGCGTCGAGGGCAAGGGCGTCTTCGACGAGAAGAAACGCTCGCTCTCCCAGCCGGTCGACGCGAAGGTCTGGGTCCCGATCATCGAGCGGAAGCAGGGTCAGGTCGTCTCCGTCTCCGGAAACGACGCGCAGGTCATGGACCTCGACACCTACGAGACGTTCACGATGCGCATCCCCGAGGGCGAGGACTTCACCTCGGACGACACCATCGAGTACCTCGAGTACGAGGGTCAGCGCAAGGTCGTCGGGTAGCGAGGCATGTTCCCCGGAGCGACGACCGACCGCGAGGCTGCTTCCTACGTGGTCGTCGGCGCTCCCCTCGACGCCACGACCACTTTTCAGCCGGGTACCCGGTTCGGACCGGACCGGATCCGGCGATTCGCCGAGACGTACGACGACTACGATCGCAGAACGGACAGCGACTTCTCCGCGCTCGGCGTGCACGACGCCGGCGACGTCCGCCCGTGGGACGACGTCGAAGCGTACCTCGACCACCTCGCGGCCGAGCTCCGGAGCGTCACCCTCGACGACGCCGTCCCCCTGGCCCTCGGCGGCGAGCACACCGTCACCTACGCGGGCGTGAAAGCGGTCGACCCCGACGTGCTCGTCGTCTGCGACGCCCACCTCGATCTGCGCGACACCTACGACGGTAACCCGTGGAGCCACGCGTGCGTCACGCGCCGCTGTCTCGACGACCTCGGCGTCGATCGGGCCGTGATCGTCGGCGCGCGCACCGGCTCCGAGGCGGAGTGGGACCGGGCCGCCGACGCCGACGTCGAGGTCGTGTCCCCGGAGGACGCCCGAGCGTGGCTCGATGAGCTCGCCGGAGCGGACGCCGACGATCCCTTCGCGGACGAATCGGTGTACTGCTCCGTCGACGTCGACGGGCTCGATCCCGGCTTCGCGCCGGGGACGGGGACGATGGAGCCGTTCGGACTGGCCCCGCGCGAGGCGCGCGACCTCGTGCGCGCGGTCGCGCCCCGCGCCGACGGCTTCGACGTCGTCGAGGTGAACGACCGCGACGACGGGCAGGCCGCGGCGGTGGCGGGCAAGCTCCTCCGGGAGTTCGTGCGGACCCACGCGGCGGCGCGGGCCGACTGACTTGGGGGGGCGACGCGGGGAAGCCGGGAGACCGACTTAGCGGGCCAACCCGGAGACCGGCCGCTCAGGACAGCTCGGAGAGCCGCCGCCGGGCCGCGGTGACGGCCGCCATCGCGTCGATCCACTCGCGCGGATCCGTACACCAGATCCGGTCGCCCTCGACGCTGACGCAGAACACCGAGTCGGTGGAGGGGCGAAGGGTTACCCCGTCGACGTCGGGTCGGTCGCCGAGGTAGGAGTCGATCAGGCGTCGGGCTGTCTCCGCTTCCGGCTGGAGGCGACTGCCGGCCGCGTACTCGATGGCTATCTCTGCCATAGCCGGCCGTACGAACTACATGATTAATAACTATCGTCTTCTGGCAGCGCTTGCGGACGTCTCGGCCCGACCTCCCGTCTCGCGCCGGCGAGTCGGTGCGGACGCTCCGCGAGCGCTCAGCGGTCGTCGTACACGACGTCGCCGTCGACGACCGTCATCGCGACGTCGACGTCGCGGATCTCGGCCGACCGCTCCCACGGCGAGGCGTCGAGGGCGACGAGGTCGGCGCGGTTGCCGACCGCGACGGTCCCGAGCCGGTCCTCGTCGAAGCCCGCGTACGCCGCGCCGCGAGTGTACGCGCGCAGCGCCTCGGTCACCGTCAGCCGCTGCGCCTCCGCGGGGGCGTTGACCGCGTGGTGGACGCCGAGCAAGGGGTCCATCGGCATGCCGTCGGAGCCGAACGCGAGGCGAACGCCCGCGTCGAGCATGTCGCGGTAGCGGTTCGTGGCGGCGGTTCGGTCCGGTCCGAGCCGGGCCTCGTAGAGTCCGTCCGGACCCGCCCACTTGAGGAAGTTCGGCTGGACGCTGGCGACGACCCCCGACGCGGCGAGCCGGTCGATTGCCGCGTCGTCGGCGAGTTCGACGTGCTCGATCCGGTGGCGCGCCTCGCCTGGGTCGGTGCGTGACGCGCCCTCGTAGGCGTCGAGGACCGCGTCGACCGCCTCGTCGCCGATCGCGTGGGCGGTGAACTGGTAGCCGGCCTCGGTCGCCGCGTCCACCGTCTCCGCCAGCTCGTCGGGGTCGACGACCCACTGACCCGTCTCGTCCGGGTCGTCCGCGTACGGCTCGGAGAGCCGCGCGGTCCGCCCGCCGAAGCTCCCGTCGGTGTAGGATTTGATCGCGCCCGTCTCGACCATGTCGCTCCCGTGGTTCGTCGTGAGGCCGATCTCGCGGAGCGCGTCGAGGTGGTCGCTCCAGTAGTTGATCCGGACCCGCGCGGTCAGCTCGCCGGCCGCGTCGAGCTCGCGGTAGGCCCGCGGCGCGTGGGAGTTGCGCACCATGTCGTGGAACCCGGTGACCCCCTTCGCGGCGCAGTCGGCCAGCGCGGCCTCGACGATCTCCCGGGTCTCGTCCGGGCCGGACTCGAACGCCTCGTAGATCGGGTCGATCGCGCTCTCCAGCAGGACGCCGGTCGGCTCGCCGCTCCCGTCGGTCGGGATCGTCTCGTCGGGCACTTCCGCGAGCGCGTCCGCGAACCGGTCGAGAGCGACCCCGTTGACCGCGGCGACGTGCATGTCCTCGCGGAACGCGGCGACGGGCCGGTCGGTGGAGACGCGGTCGAGGTCCGCCCGCGTCAGGTAGCGGTCCTCGTCCCACGTCGACTCGTCGTAGCCGTACCCGAGGACCGGGTCGTCGGGGTCCACCGGGTCGTCCGGTTCGGCGGCCTCACGCTCCAGCTCCGTTGCCCGTTCCGTCAGCAGATCGACCGCCTCGTCCGGCGAGTCGGCGACCGAGAGGTCCGCGTGCACGAGGTAGCGACCGACCGTCGTCAGGTGGGTGTGGGCGTCGACGAAGCCGGGCAGGAGGACGCGCCCGTCGAGGTCGACGACGTCGGTGTCCACCCCTTCGAGGAACTCGACGTCGCGGGTGCTGCCGAGCCGGACGATCGCCCCGTCCCGGACCGCGACCGCCTCGTGCGTCTCGTCGGGCGCCGCGAGCGTGTGGATCTCCCCGTTCACGAACAGCCGGTCCGCGGCCGCTGTCATGGCCGAGTTGGCGCGCGGCAGCGTGTTAACGGTTCGGGAAACGGCGACCGATTTATTCGACGACCGAGCCAACTCTCGCCCATGTACGACCGCATCCTGCTCCCCACGGACGGCAGCAAGGGCGTGGACCGGGCGATCGACCACGCCGTCGACGCCGCGGACCGATACGGCGCGACTCTCCACGTGCTGTACGTCGTCGACAGCGGCATCGTCAACGCGTACTCCGGCGACGAGTTCGTCGACGGGGCGGAGGGTGCCGAAGAAACCCTCGAAGAGCGCGGCCGCGAGTCGCTCGACGCGGTGGCGGCCCACGCCGAAGACGCCGGCGTCGACGTCGTCACCGAGCTGGTGTACGGCGTCCCCCACGAGGAGATCCTGGGGTACATCGACAGAGCGGACATCGACCTGACGGTGATGGGTTCGAAGACGCGCTCCGGCGACTACCGCCGGATGCTCGGCTCCGTGACCGAGCGGGTCTCCCGACAGTCCGCTTCGCCGGTCAGTATCGTGAAGACCACGGTCTCGGAGTGATCGGCCGGGCCGCGTTCGCCCGACGAGACGCCCTCAGACCGTGCCGAGCGAGCGGACGAAGGGAACGCCCACGGCGTCGGTGACGCCGGCGAACGGGAGGACGGCGAGCACGAGGACCGCCGAGGCCCACGCGACCAGGCCGATTATCGCCGCCTGCACCCACGAGGCCCCGTAGCGCCGTCGGATCAGCCACACCCACGCGATGAGCGGCATGAAATCGCCGATCAGCGGGATCCACGAGAGGAACAGCGCCGCGAGCGCCCAGACGATCGCGCCGAACAGCGCCGTGAACACGGCGTGGCCGTAGTTTCGCGTCCCGGTGACGACCGCGGCGGCGATGAAAATCGCCAGTCCGCCGACGAGCAGTCCGACGACGAAGGTGACGGCGGATCCGATGAGGGTCATATCGATTCTCTCTCGCCCAGTCACTTGGGGGCATCGGGAAAAATCGTGCGACTGAGGCCGCTCCGCGCGTCGAGGCCGCTCCGCGCGACCCAGCCCGCTCCGCGCGACCCAGCCCGCTCCGCGCGACCCAGCCCGCTCCGCGCGACCCAGCCCGCTACAGTCGCTCGCGGACGTCGCCCGCGACCGCTCGCAGCGCCTCCTCGGCGGCGGCGACTCGGTCGGCGAGGCTGCAGAACCCGTGGGCCATCGCGGGGTAGTGACGGTGTTCGACCGGCGTTCCCTCGTCATCGAACCGCTCCGCGAGCGCGGCGCCGTCGTCCCTGAGCGGGTCGAACCCGGCGGTGACGACGGTCGCGGGCGGGAGTCCGCCGAGGTCGTCCGCGCGGAGCGGCACCGCGAACGGGTTGTACGCGTCCACCGGGCTCCGGAGGTACAGATCGAAGAACCACCGCATGTCCGCCCGGGTGAGCAGCGGGCCGCCCGCGTTCTCGCGGTACGCGTCCGTCTCGAAGTCGTCGCCCGCGATCGGGTAGAGCAGAAACTGCCCGCCGACCGTCTCGGGACCCTCCCCTCGCTCCCGCCGGTACAGAGACGCCGCCAGCGCGAGCGTCGCCCCGGCGCTGGTGCCGGAGACGCCCAGCCGGTCCGGGTCGCCGCCGAACGCCGCCGCGTTGTCCGCGACCCACGAGACGGCCGCGGCCGCCTCGTCGACCGCGACGGGGAAGGGATGCTCGGGCGCGAGCCGGTAGTCGACGGAGACGACGACCGCGTCGGCGCGAGTCGCCAGCTCGCGGCACGGCCCGTCGATGGAGTCGAGCGTGCCGAGCGTCCAGCCGCCGCCGTGGAAGTGGACGAGCGTGCGGACGCCGGCGTCGTCGCGGGCGGTCTCGGTGTCGCTCCCGCCACTGGCGGCGCCGACCGCCGCCTCCGGTCGGTACACGCGCACCGGCACCTCGCCGTGAGGGCCGTCGAACGCGAGGTCCCGGACGTCGGCCACGGCGGGCTCGGCGTCGCCGGCGAACACCTCGTCTTCGACGCGTCTCGCGGCGTCGACCGAGAGCGCGTGCCATTCGGGGAGCCCGAGCGACTCGATCTCGTCGACGACGGCGGCGAGTTCCGGGTCGAGTTCGTCCGCGCGCATGCCGGCGAGAGGCGGTGCCCCTTTGTAAGTCGGTCGGCAAGGTCCGGCGATGAACGTCCGGCTGACCTACGAGGACGGAACGATCCGGGTCGACGCCGGCGAGTCGGTGGGCGACGCGGACGGGTCGGCCGACGGCGCGGCGGACTCGGCCGGCGACGCCTCGGAGTCGCTCCCGCCGCTGCCGGGCGTCGAGACCGACCCGCGCTCGGGGACCGGACGGGCGCCCGCCTACCGATACGCCGCGATCAGGCGAGCCTTAGAGGTCGCCGGCGCGAGCGTCGAGGACCGCGTGTTGGACGCGAGCGACCGCGCCGCGAGCGAGGCGGGGCTCCCGGACGCGCTCGCGACCGACTACGACCTGCGGGAGTACCAGCGCGAGGCGCTCGACGCGTGGCGCGACGCGGGCGATCGCGGCGTGCTCGAGCTCCCCACCGGGGCCGGCAAGACCGTGATCGCGATCCGCGCGATGGTCGAGCTCGGCGTCCCGACGCTCGTCGTCGTCCCCACGGTCGACCTGCTCGACCAGTGGCAGCGGGAGTTAGCGCGGGAGTTCGACGTCCCGATCGGTCGGTTCGGCGGCGGCGAGCAGCGGCGAGAGGCGATCACGGTCTCGACGTACGACTCGGCGTACCTGAAGGCCGACGGCGTCGGCGACGCCTTCGAACTCGTGGTCTTCGACGAGGTCCACCACCTCGGCGGCGAGGGGTACCGCGACGTCGCCCGGCTGCTCGCGGCGCCCGCGCGACTCGGGCTGACGGCGACGTTCGAGCGCCCCGACGGCGCCCACGAGACGGTCGCGGAGCTGATCGGCGACCGCGTGTACGCGCTCGACGTCGACGACCTCGCGGGCGACCACCTCGCGCCCTACGACATCCGGCGGATCGAGGTCGAGCTGACGCCCGCGGAGCGCGAGCGCTACGAGGAGGAGCAGGGCACCTTCGTCGAGTACGTTCGCGAGGCGGGGATCACGTTCACGAGCGGGAGCGATTACCGGGAACTCGTCAAGCGCTCCGGGAACGACCCGGCCGCCCGCGAGGCCCTCCTCGCGAAACAGGCGGCCCGCGAGATCATGATGAACGCCCGCCGGAAGGTCGACCGGCTGGAGTCGATCCTCGACCGACACCGCGAGGACCGCGTGATCGTGTTCACCGCGCACACCGACCTCGTCTACCGGCTCTCCGAGCGGTTCCTCCTGCCCGCGATCACCGCCGAAACGGGAGCGAAGGAGCGCCGCGAGATCTTGGAGCGCTTCCGCGAGGGGACCTACGGCCGGGTCGTCGCCGCGAACGTCCTCGACGAAGGGGTCGACGTGCCGGACGCGAACGTGGCGGTCGTGCTCTCCGGGTCCGGCAGCGAGCGGGAGTTCACCCAGCGGCTCGGTCGGGTGCTCCGCCCCAAGGAGGACGGCGGACGGGCGATCCTCTACGAGGTCGTCAGCGCGGAGACGGCCGAGGAGCGGGTGGCGAGTCGGCGGCGGTAGGGGCGTCGTGGGACGGCGCTGTCGACGCCCGCGGTCGCTCGCGGACGAGCACTGCCGGCCCGACGGCGGGAGTGACGAGGTGCCTCGGCCGATCGCTTATTTATAAGTGAGCGTGCGGTGTCGCCGACGGTTGTTCGTAACAGATCGCCTCCGGCATGAACCGTTATGAGCGAACGTCGCTTACGGCTCGTTGACACCGTTGAAATTCTCTGCGCTTGAGAGACCAACACCCCTCTGCGGGCGGGACAAGGGGAAGACACGACGCGCTGTACGCTGATCTAGAAGTCGTCTGCTCGGAGCACCGCGCGAGATTCGGAGAAGTGTTCATCAAGTGTCGTGTCTCCCCGTGATACTCGTATGCGGTACCGACGCGACTCACGGCTTTCCGGTAGGTCACCGGTTCCGCGAGGCCAACGAGAGACTCATTACGCTGTACATCTCACGGAGGTCGTTTTACCCGTCAACAAAAACGGTCTCGCCGGAGCCGACTTACGACTCCAGGGCGGCGAGTTCCTTCTCTAACGCCTCGATCCGGTCGTCACTCTCGTCGAGTTTCTTGGACAGCCCCTGGATCGCCGCGAGTGCGACTCCGTCGACATCGACCGTCGAGATCGTTTCGTCATCGTCGCCGAGACCGAACGCTTCGGCGAACTCCTCGGCCATCGGTCCCATGTGTCTTCCGGTGCCGTTGTGTTTGAACTTCCACGTGGCGACGTGTAAGTCTCCGACAGCGTCGAGAACCGTTTCAGGATCGACCGATTCGACGCTCGTCTTCGCCGACTTCGCACTCGTCGAATTAAATGCCGGCGCGGATATCGGCATCTGTGATCTGATCTGGTTCTCCCCTCTGGACCGTTCCAGAGTGCTACTGGAGTCAGCGAACACCACTGATCCCTCGTGGACCGCGTACGCTCGCCGGCCGGCTGCGAACGTGTGATCGGCGTGAGCAACGTTCTCCGAACCTCCGGGCACCGTTCCCAGGCCACCGTTTGCATGGTTTCTCCGCCCGCCTCCAACCGTCGAGTGGGAACCGCTTGCCGTGTTTCCGCCTCCGCTAATTCCGCCTCCTCCCCCGATCGTCGATCGGAAGCCCCTGGCTTTGTTTCCGACGCCACCGCCGACCGTCGCGTCGGTGCTGCTGGCTTCGTTGCCCGCTCCGCCGCTTATCGTCGCCGACTGACCGTCGGCTACGTTGCCCAACCCCCCGGCGACGGTGTCGTACCTCCCGCGAGCCTCGTTGTCCTTCCCACCGCCGACCGTCGCATGGTCGCCGCCGGCCCGAAGACCGATTCCCGAGTTGTCGGTCATCTCCGCTTCCACATCGGACGCTGGTTCGGATAGCGTGATATCCACCGTCCCCGTCGTGTCGTCGTCGATGGCGACGGGTCGCTCGTCCGTCTCGAACCCGATCTGCTCGCAACGCACGCTGTACGTCCCGGGCGCGACCGAAACGGAGTACGTACCGTCTTCCGCTGTCGTCGTTATCCCTTCGAGTTCCTCGGTTTCAGTATCGGTAACGATTATCACTGCCTCTCCGATTCCATCGTCTCCGTCGGTCGACACAGTCCCCGCGATCGTTCCGTCTCTCGAGCGCATTTTTTCACTCATGGTCTCGTCTCCCTTTTCACATAACATATAAATTATAGTATAGTTATCTAGTGGAATTTGTGCATCACCTGCCCGGATTGCAGCCGCTGGAACCCGGTCACCCACTGCGCCTGAGAAGTTCCACGTTGTCCGAAGCAAAGGCGACAACTGGCGAGGGAGAGCAGTACGGGACCGGTCGATTCAGTCGTCGTCCACGTCGAGCGAGCGCTTCTCGCCGAGCTCCTCCTCCAGGCTCCCGCGCTCCCAGCTCCGGACGGCGTCGCCCTCGACCTCGGCGCGGAGCTTCTCTTCGAGGAGGTTCACGGCGACGCTGTTGGCGCCCTCCGGAATGATCACGTCGGCGTGTTTCTTGGAGGGCTCGATGAACTGCTCGTGCATCGGCTTCACCGTCGAGAGGTACTGGTCGATGACGCCCTCCAGGTCGCGGCCGCGCTCGATGACGTCCCGGCGGATCCGGCGGAGGATGCGGACGTCGGCGTCGGTCTCGACGAACAGCCGGAGGTCCATCATGTCGTTTATCTCCTCGTCGTACAACGCGAGGATCCCTTCGAGCACGATGACGTCGGTGGGCTCGACGGTGACGCGCTCGTCCTTCCGGTTGTGGATCTCGAAGTCGTACTGGGGCATCTGGACGGACTGGCCCTCCAGCAGCGCTTCCAGGTGCTCGCGGAGCAGCTCCCACTCGAACGCCGAGGGGTGGTCGTAGTTGACCGACTGCCGCTCCTCGAAGTCCAGGTGCGAGAGGTCCTCGTAGTAGTTGTCCAGCGGGATGCGGGTGACGCTGTCGCCGAGGTCGCGGGTGACGAGCCGGGAGACGGTGGTCTTCCCCGCGCCGGTCCCCCCCGCGATCCCGATCACGAACGAGGGAATGGTCATGTGCTCGCTCGAACGCCGGAGGGTTTGAACCCTCCTCTTCTTCCCGCGTCGACCTCGCGGGGTCCCCGTCGTCACCGCGAAATCGGCCGTTTCGGCCCCGATCGCCCGTCTACGTTCGGAGCCGGTATAACGATACCGGGGGCAGCTTTTAGCCGATCGGTGCGGATCCACGTCTCATGCGAACAGACACCACGGTTCGTGACGTGATGCATCGCGAGTTCCTCGGCGTGAGCGAGTCGGACCGGCTGGCGGACGCGGCGGATCTGCTGGTCGACGAGGGCACAGACTGTCTCGTCGTCGTCCGGGGGGGCGAACCGGTCGGCCGGCTCGACTGTCAGAGCGCGCTCGGCGCGCTGCTCGACGCAGACGGTTGGACCCCCGGCGACGCCGACGGACCCACGGTCGGCTCGGTGATGTCGCCGCCTCTCCCGACGGTGACGCCGGAGGACTCGCTCGCGACCGTCGAGGAGCGGCTCGTCGCCGAGGGGGTCGACCGGGTCGTGGCGGTCGAGGCCGGCGAGGCGGTCGGGGTCGTCACCGCCGGCGACGCGCTCGCCGCGGGAGCGCCGCGGACCGGCGACGGGGCTCGCGACGCTCTCGACGACGAGTCGCTCCGCGGAACGCGGCGCGGAGAGGAGGGGATGATGGGGTCGGACGGCGGCGTCGACCCCGCGAGCGAGGCCGCCCCGACGGACGCCGCCGGGTCGCCGACGCAGGGAGTCTGTGAGAGCTGCGGGTCGCTCGTCCCCGATCTGGTGAACGACAACGGCCAGGCCGTCTGCCCCGACTGTCGCGAGGTCTGACTCCGACCCGTGCTCCCGGGCGACTGCGGACACGACGCCCCCTGCTCTCGTCTCGTTCCGCCGTCGTCCCGTCGGTAGCCTCATGCCGGGCGGCGCCGAACGGACGACCGACATGTCCGACGGCGAGCCGCCGACGGTCGCGCCCGCGACGGTCGACGATATCGACGACGTCACCGACCTGTGGGTCGCGCTCGCGGCGGGCCAGCGCCGCCACGGTTCGACGCTGCTCGCGGAGGCAAATCGCGGTGCGGTGCGCGAGTGGATCGCGCGCTCGGTCGTCACCGGGGAGCTGTTCGTCGCTCGCGACGCCGACGGAGACCCGGTCGGGTTCGTCAGTTACTCTCTCGACCGCGAGGGATACGAGCGCGAGCGCGTCCGCGGAACGGTGAGCAACCTGTTCGTCGACCCGGGACGCCGCGGCGAGGGGATCGGGACCGACCTGCTCGACGCTGCCGAGCGCGCTCTCGCGGCGGCCGGCGCCGAGACCGTCGCGCTGGAGGCCCTCGCCGACAACGACCGGGCTCGCGCCTTTTATACTGATCGGGGGTACGACCTCCACCGCGTGGAGCTGACGAAGCCGTTGCCGGAGTCGCGGGGCGACGAGACTGCCGACGGTGGCGAGACCGCCGACGACGAGGCCGAGTGACCGCGCGCCCTCCGCCGCGGGCGTCAGCCTCGCCGAAAGCGACACGCACTCATACGAGGCCCGAGTACGCCAGCCTGCGCCAGGGGAGCATGGGCGGTTCATGCACTCGACTTGTAATCGAGACTTCCGGGGTTCAAATCCCTGCCCTGGCTTCGCACCGTCTCCCCGGCCCGCCTCGAGGTCGGGATCCGCTTATATGCGCCCGAGACGCATCCGCGGTATGGATCGGACCGACACCGCGCTGCTGGGCGTCGCCGGGGTCGTCGCCGCCCTGGTCCTCGCGATCATCTTCGCCGCCGGGGCGCTGTTCGGCCTCGACGAGTCGGTGACTCGACCGCTCCGACTGCTCGCCGTCGAGCCGTTCGCGTGGATCGTCGTCGCGGCGCTGATCGTTGCGGTCGTCGGCCACGCGTACATCGACTGACCCCTCCCGGCCGGAGGCCTCCGACGGCAGAACGAGCGCCTCACCGCACGACCGTCACGGTGACCGGCGAGTGCTGGAACACCGACTTCGCCACGTTTCCGACGAGGAGCCGATCGGCGAGCGACCCGCTGTGCGTCCCGATCACGACCGTGTCGAAGTCGTCGGCGCGCTCGACGATCCGGCTCGCCGGCGACCCGACCTCGGACTCGACGTTGACGGCGACCCCGTGTTCCGTCGCGATCTTCCCCGCTCGCTCGAACACGTCTTCGGAGAGCTCCCGGACCCGCTCCTCGCTGTTGTCCGCGAGCGCGATCCCCGTCGCCGCTCCCATCATTCCGGAGGGCTCTCCGACGACGTGTAACACCGTTATGTCGGCATCGCGGTGCACGTCGAGCGCGTAGCGCAGCGCCCGCTCGGAGAGGTCCGAGTCGTCCATCGGCACGAGTACACGCTCTACCATGGTCGTCGTACACACGCCATTGGGATAAACGCTCGCGCGTTCCGACGGCCGGCGGCGGATTCTCCTCCTATCGCTCGGCGTCGACCTCCCGGATCGTCCGGACCAGCGCGTCGAGCGCGGCGTCGACCGCGCCGCGTTTCACCGCGATTCGGTCCCCGTCGAGGACGACGCGTTCGCTCCGGACGAACGACGCCTCGCTCCCCCAGGGCGCGGCGTAGGCGACGCCGACGTGCGTGAGACCGACGGGTTTCTCCGCCGTCCCGCCGTCCGGCCCGGCGATACCGGTGGTGGCCACCGCCCACGTCGTGTTCGCGTGATCGCGCGCGCCGGCGGCCATCTCCTCCGCGACCGTCGCGCTCACCGCCCCCTCGGCGTCGAGCGACTCGCGGGAGACGCCGAGCAGTTCGCGCTTCGCGTCGTACGCGTAGGTGACGAACCCCCGATCGAAGTAGGCGCTCGCGCCGGGCACGTCCGTCACGCGCGACCCGACCAGGCCGCCGGTCAGGGACTCGGCGACCGCGAGGGTCTCGTCGCGGTCGGTCAGCAGGTCACCGAGGGTCTCCGCGGTGGGCTCCGTCTCGTCCATGGTCGCAGTGCGACCGCCACGCCCGTGGGGTTTACGCCCGACCGGTCGCAACCGCCGACATGGCCGACTGGGACGAGCGGTTCGCCGCCGGCGAGTACCCGCGGGAGCCGGAGCCGTCGCCCGTGCTGCGCTCGTACGTGCCCGCGATCCCCGACGGGCGCGCGCTCGACGTCGCCGCCGGCACCGGCCGGAACGCGGTGTTCCTGGCCGAGGCCGGCTACGCCGTCGACGCCCTCGACGCCTCGCGCGAGGGGCTGCGGATCATCGGCGACCGCGCCGCGGAGCGGGGGATCGGCGACCGGATCGAACCGATCCGCGGCGACGTCTCCACGTACGGCTTCCCGAGCGAGACGTACGAGCTGGTCACGATGAGCTTCTTCCACACGCTCGATCGCTTCGCGGACCTGGCCGAGGCGCTCGTCCCCGGCGGGTACCTGTTCGTCGAGGGGCACCTCCGGTCCGCGTCGCCGACGCCGTCCGGGCCGAGCGACGACCGGTATCGGTTCGCCGCCAACGAGCTCCTGCGGGCGGGGCTCGGCCTGACGGTGCTCTACTACGACGAGACGACCGAGGAGCGACCGGGCGATCGGCGCCGCGCGACGGCCCGCCTGCTCGCTCGCCGGTCGACCGGCGGGCGGCAGTCGTACCCCCCGCGGCCGACGGAGGGGCCCGCCGGTGAGTGACAACGGGCCGGGGGCCTCGCTCCGCGCGTTCGTCGAGACGGCGGTCGGTGACGGCCTCGCGAGCCCGACAGAAGCTGTCGACGTTGTCGAGCGCGGCGACGACCCCGTACCCACCGGGCGACTCGCCGCCCTCCTCGAACGACCCGACGACGGGGACGCCTCCGTCGTCGGCGTGATTCCGCGGGCCGATCCGTCGCTCGCCCGGCGGGTCGCGGGCGAGTTCGAGGGTGACGCTCGGCTGGTGTTCACCGGACGCGCGGGCGACCGACTCGGGGGGGCCGCGGGCGCCGCGGTCCGGTCGGCGCTCGCCGCGCGCGGCGTCGAGCCGTACCGGCACGAGGGCGACTCGCCGGTCGGGGTGCTCCTCGTCGGCGAGCGCGCCGTCGTCGGGCTGTTCGACGAGCGGGGGCTCGCCGCGGTGCTGTGGTCGGACGCGCCGCCGGTCCGGGAGTGGGCGGCCGCGACCTGCCGGCGGTTCCTCGCGGCCGCCGAGCCGGTGTGAGTGGCCGGTGCGCGTCCAACCGGAGGCGAGCGTCCCCGGCGCATCGCTTTTAAATACGCCCGACGAATCGGCGGCTATGAAAGCAGCGCTCCTGTTGGTCGTCGGTCTCGTGGGACTGGTTCAGGCGGTCGCCCCGCGTCCGGTCGTGCGAGCGTGGACCGCGATCGTGTACCGTGACGCCGGCGACGCGGAGCCCCGCGAGTGGGCGTACCTTGCTGCACGGGCCGAGGGGGCGATCCTCACGCTCGCCTCGCTCGTCGGGCTGTACCGCCTCGCGACGGCCGACTCCGACGACGAGGAGCCCCCGGTCGCGGTGGAAAACTAACTTATAAGCGAGTCGGAGGGCGTCGAGCGCGTTCGGTCTTTTTACCTCGGGTCAGTCGTCGCTCGCGTCCATCGGCTCCTCGGCCCCGTCAGTTGTGTCGGCGTCGGCGGATTTGTCGGCGTCCCTCGGTTTGCCCGCGTCCACCGATTCGGCCGGATCGCTCGGTTCGTTCGGAGCGGCCGACTCGTCGGCTGTCGTCCCGTCGCCGGTCAGGTACGACCGCCCGCCGTCCGGGCGCTCGCCCGTTCGCAGGACGTGGCAGTCGCGACAGCGAGCCTCGTACGACTCCTCGGCACCGACGAGGATGGTCGGATCTTCGGCGTGAGCGGGCTCGCCCTCGATGAGCCGCTGGTTCCGCGAGGCCGGCTCACCGCACTGCGAGCAGATGGCCTGCAGCTTGTCGACGTACTCCGCGGTCGCGATGAGCTGCGGGACCGGCTCGAACGGCTCGCCCCGGAACGTCTGGTCGGTCCCGGAGACGATAACGCGGGTCCCGGCGTCGGCGAGCGCGTTACAGACCTCCACGAGCGCGTCGGAGAAGAAGTTCGCCTCGTCGATCGCGACGACCTCCGGGAACGGCTCGTCGTCGAGGATGTCCAGGGGCCCGTCGCCCTCGTTGTCGACGACGGTCGCCTCCCACTGGCGGCCCGTGTGGGTGCCGATCGTCGCCTCGCCGTAGCGGTCGTCGACGGCCGGTTTATATACTGCGACGGACTGCCCGGCGATCTCGGACCGGCGGAGGCGGCGCAACAGCTCCTCGGTTTTCCCCGAAAACATCGACCCAGAAATGACCTCGATCCAACCGGATCGAGTGATGGCGTGCATGGACAGACGGGCTGGTGCCAGCGACTAAATCGTTTCTTTCCCGCCCCGTCACGACGGGCCGTCCACCGGATCGGACGGTCGGCGAGTCTCGGTCAGGCGGCGGTCGGCGAGTCCCGATCAGACGCCGGCCGCGACCGCGACCAGGACCGCGGCGGCGACGACGTACGCCGCGGCCGAGAGCGCCCAGTCGCGCCGGATCGTCGCGAGCCGCCGTCGGGGGAGTCCGCGAGCCCGCGGGAGCGGGACGAGCGCGAAGAAGCCCACCATCAGCGCGAGCATGACCGGCGAGGCGACGACGAGCGCGACCGAGGCGCCGACGCCGAGCGCGAGCTGGACCGCGGCGACGAGCCCGAGGAAGAGGAGTCCGGAGCCGCCGCCGGCGACGTAGTGGACCCACGTCGCCAGCCGCTCCGGGGCGTGGTCGACCGGCGTGTCGGTGAGCACGCCCGCGGCGACCCTGGGAGCGGTCGCCCCCTCCGGGAGCCGAGGCATCACGCGGTCCATCGCGAGCGTCGCGAGCAGTCCGACGATCGGCCCCAGTGCGAGACCGGCCAGAAACGAGAACGCGGCCATCGGCGATCGGTACGCCCGCGATCGGGTTCAGTCTCCCGCCGAGTCGATCTCTTCGCCGCCGATCACGACCCGCGAGACGTCGGCTGCGCCCGCCCGGCGAACGATCGCCCGGACGAGATCGTGCGCGCCGGCGAGGTTGTCGGAGTCCCCGTCGAGGACGAGCAGGTCGGCGTCGGCGCCCGGCGCGATCACGCCGCGGTTCAGGCCCGCGATCTCGGCGCCGTGGACGGTCGCCATGCGGAGCACGTCGCGGGCGGGGAGGTCCGCCAGCTTCGCCGCGAACTCCATCTCGCGGAACATCGACGGGGAGTCGAGCATGACGTTGTCGGTGCCGAGCGCGACGGTCGTCCGGTTCGCGAGCTCGCGGAGAGGGGGCACGCCGACGTGTGTCACGAGGTTCGATCGCGGGCAGACGACGACCGGGGTACCGCGGTCCGCGAGGCGGTCGAGGTGGATCGGCTCGGCGTGGACCATGTGGACGAGGAAGTCCGGGTCCAGGTCCATCGCGGGGTTGATGTCGTCGGCGTCGCGCTCGCCGGCGTGGATCCCGAACAGCTTCTCGGCCTCGCGGGCCTCCGCGCGCACCGAGTCGAAGTCCGCGTCGCGGGCGCCCGAGGCACCGTACCCGTCGGCGACCGCGAGGACGTCGGGGTCGTCGCGTCCGAACACGACCGGGTCGATCGCGCGCTCACCGAACGCGACGCCCTCGCCGGCGACCGCGTCCCGCAGCGCGGCGACGCCGTCGACGCCGCCCTCGCGGAACTCCAGGAAGGTGCCCGTTCCGGTCGACTCCATGTACCGGAGCGTCCGCGCCATGGCCGCCACCTTCTCCTCGCGGCTCGCCGACCGGAGCAGACGGTGTTTGAGTCCGTCCGGCGGTGCGACGAGTTCGTCGAGCGACAGCCCCTCGCCGGCCTCCTTCGCGATGGAGTCGCCGATGTGCGTGTGAGCGTTGACGAACGCGGGGAGGATCACGTCGTCGCTCTCGACCGGCTCCGCCTCGATCCGGTCGATCTCGCCGTCGGAGACGACCACTCGCCCCTCGACGGGCTCGAACGCCTCGCCGACGAGTACCGTCCCCTCCAGATGCATACCTCACGGTCGCCTGCGGGGGGTTAAAACGTCACGGGACGGGACCGCCGCCCCCTACTCGAACTCGTCGAGCGTCGTCGGCAGCGCCCCCCGCACGTCGGCCACGAGCCCGTCGAGTTCGAGTCCGAGCACGTCCGCGGCCGCGCGGCCGACGCGGTCGGTCGCCTCCGCGGGAGCGTAGACGCCGAGCCGCCACTGGTTCCGCTGGGCCGTCCGAAGCGCGGAGACGAGCGGCGACTGACGGCCGAGCCGCCGGACCTCGCCGTTGACGATGACGCGTGCGGTCGACTCGCGCATCGAGGGCTCGGCGGGGACGTCGAGGATCACGTCGCGGTGGTCGAGGCCGGCCTCCTCGGCGATCTCGTGTTCGAGGTCGATCTCCGTCTCGTGATCCGCCGCGTGGACGCGCTCGGGGACGTCGTCGTACTCGGCCCACACGGCGAGCTTGAAGAGGTCGCGTTCGTCGTACCGCCGGGCGAGCTCGGCGGTCTCCGGGCAGTTCCGGATCGCGACGATCAGGTCGTGGTCGTCCATCCGGCGGAGGTTGTCGGCGGTCGTCTCGGTGTGCTCGAGGAGGCCGGCGGCCGCGCGGCGCAGCATCGCCTTCGAGATGCGGGCGACGTGGTGGGTGTAGACGATGGGATTCATCAGCGCGCGGGCGAGCAGGAGGCTCTCGGCGGTCTGGACGTTGCCCTCGTCGAGGACGAGCTCCGCGCTCTCCGGGTCCGCGCCGTCGTCCGTAAAGGTCAGCTCCCGGACGAACCGCTCCGTGTCGATGGTGCCGTACGGGACGCCGGTGTGGTAGGCGTCACGGACGAGGTAGTCCATGCGGTCGACGTCGAGCTCGCCGGAGACGAGCTGGCCGTACTTCCCCTCGCCGGCGACGAGACCGGCGATGACCTGCGGGTCGAGGTCGTGGTCGCGGAGCACCTCGCCGACCGCGCCGCGCTGGAGGAGCTCCTCGACGTCGTCGTGGTACTTGCCGGTGTGCCGGTGGGTGAGCTCCTCGATGTTGTGCGAGAACGGCCCGTGGCCGACGTCGTGGAGCATCGCCGCGGCCTCGATGCGGTCCTCCTGTCTCCCCTCGATGCCGAGGTGGTCGAGCGCCTGGGTGGCGAGGTGGTAGACGCCGAGGCTGTGCTCGAAGCGGGTGTGGTTCGCGGAGGGGTACACCAGCTGGACCGTCCCGAGCTGTTTCACGTGCCGGAGGCGCTGGACGGCGGGGGTGTCGATCAGATCCGCGGCGACACCGTCTATCTCGATGTGGTCGTGGACGGTGTCCTTGACCGTGATCATGCGGAGCCGTTCGTCGGCATCGATTAAAAGGAGTGGGAGGGTGAGTGCGGCCGCACGTCACTCCGAGTCGGGTCGCGATCGCGGCGCCGGAGACGGGTTCGGCGGCGTTCGGCTCCGGTTCCCTGCCTCGGGGCTCCCTGCGGGTTCAGAGGCCGGTTCGCGCGTCACCTCGCGTCACAGTTTCCACCGGACGGCGCGGTTGCCCGCGCCGTCGGCCTGACTCCGCCCGACTACGTGCCCCTCCGCGTTCACGGCCGCGGCGCTGCTCTGTCCCGTGTCGTCGTCGCGGAGCGTCCCCAGGTCGTGCAGGCGGTCGTCGAACCACGCGAACGCGTGACTGCCGCCCGCATCCACCTGACTCGCGCCGACGACGACGTCACCGACGACGCCGTAGGCCTGACTGTACCCCGTGTCGTCGACGCGGAAGGTGCCGATGCCCTCTCTCTCCCCGCCGTCCCACCGCGTCGCGGTTCGGGTCGCGAACTCATCAGCCCGGGAGCTCCACCCGACGACGGCTCCTGCCCCCACGTCGAACGCGGCGCTCGCTTCGTCCCTGGGGAGCGTCCCGAGGTCCGTCATGCCCTCGCGTTTCGTCCACTGAAAGGCGTGCGTCCGTCCGTCGTCGGCCGCACTGTGCCCGACGACGGTGCCGTCGTCGCCGACCGCCGTGGCGACGCTCCGCCCCGCGTCGTCGTCGCGGAGCGTCCCGAGGGCGACCATGCCGTCGCGCTCCGTCCACCGGAAGGCGACGGCATCGCCGTCGCCGTCGGCGCGGTGACCGACGACGGTTCCGCGAGCGTTCACGTCCGTGGCCCGGCTCCCTCGCGACTGCCCGTCACCGGGCCCGGTTCCGGGCGGCTCGTCCGATCCGGGCCCGGGCTCCGACGACCCGCCCGCGGCGCGGCCTCGTCCCCGCGACCCCTTCGAACGTGCGCCGAGCACCTCCGGTTCGCCGTCGACCCACCGAACTGCGTTCCAGTTCCCGTCGGAGTCCTGTGCGCCCCCGACGACCATCCCGCGAGCGTTGATCCCCGTCGCGTCCGTGTCTCCCAGTCCGTCCTCGCGGAGCGGTTCGAACGCGGTCGGCTCGCCGTCCTCCCACCGGACTGCACGGACGAACTCGGCCCCCTCGACGGTCGTCTCGCTCCACCCGACGACGACTCCTCGCGCGTTGACGTCGGTCGCCTCGCTCACACCCCGCTCACGAAGCGTTCCGAGGTCGACTATTTCCATCGGCCTCCTCCGTTTGAGAGCGGTCGACCGACACAACCGTTCTGACACTGATGCGACCAGCAACTCGGCGTCGGGTGGCCGCTCGACTTCCGGTTCATCCCCTAAAACTGACCCCCCATATACATATATAAGTATACATATCCACGTTCTGATGACGTTCACGTATTGAGCGAACAACACTTTTCCCGCAGAGCGGAGTCCACGCACAGGTTGGCAGAATGCTACAGACGAACGAGAAGCGGACGAACTGTCGGCGACGAGGCATTTCGCGGCGAGATGTGCTCAGGGGAGTAGGTGCACTCGGAACAGTCGGAGTCGGGATGTCGTCCGTCAGCGGCCGCGCGGCGGCGACGAACCCGTGGACGATCGCGGTCCTGCCCGACACGCAGAAGTACGCCGAGAGCTCGTCGCTCATCTCTCGGGCGGCAGCGCAGACGAACTGGATCGCGAACAACAAGAGCGCCGAGAACATCGCCTTCGTCAGCCACGCCGGCGACATCGTCGAAAACGGCAGCAGCACGACCGAGTGGGAACGAGTGGACCGCGTGATGGACACGCTCGACGGAGTCGTTCCGTACGCGACGACGGTCGGCAACCACGATTACGCGACGACGAGCGACCGCTCGTCCGGCACGGCGAACTACAGCAGCTACTTCGGGAGGGACCGGTACTCGGGTCGCAGCTGGTTCGGCGGGTCCGGGCCGAACGACCGCGCGCACTACCAGCGGTTCTCTGCCGGCGGCTACAGTTTCCTTCACCTCGACTTGGAGTGGGGAGTGCCCGGGACCGTCTCGGACACCGGTACGGTGATGGGGTGGGCCAACAGCATCCTATCACAAAATCGGAGTACGCCGACGATGATCACGACCCACGCGTACCTCTGGGATCGGGTCGGCTACGAGGGCCACGCGACGGACCGTAAGGGGGCCAACTCGGGACGCGACATCTACCGCAATCTCGTCCGACGGCATCCGCAGGTGTTCATGGTGCTCAACGGGCACTACCACCGCGCCGACGGGCAGTGGAAGCAGACGTCGACGAACGACGCCGGATCGAGGATCTACGAGATGCTCTCGAACTATCAGGAGTACGCCAACGGCGGTGACGGGTGGATGCGCCTCGTGAAGTTCGTCCCCGACGGCGGATCGAGCGGGCTCGACCGCGTCTCGGTCCGGACCTACTCGCCGAGCAGGAACGAGTACAAGACCGACGGACGCAGTCAGTTCTCCTTCGATCTCGACTTCGCCAGCCGATTCTCGTCTGGATCGTCAACGCCGACCACGCCGCCCGCCGGAGCGAGCACGTCGTTCCAGCAGAGGGTCAACGGCTACTCCGCGACCCGGGACACCTATCTTCAGGAAGCGGCCCAGAACGCCGACAACAGCGCCGAGACGACGCTCGTCGTCGACAGGGACGACCCGGTCGACTCGGGGTTCGACGCTCAGGCGCTCGTTAGATTCGGCGACGTTGTCGGGACCGGAACCGGACAGGTCCCGCCGGGCGCGACCGTGACGTCGGCGACACTCGAACTGTCGACCGTCGACCGCGGTTCGGGCGCGTCGCTCCATCGGATGAAGACGGACTGGGCCGAGACGGACACCTGGGCGTCACTTCGGAACGGCGTCCAGACCGACGGGGTGGAAGCGCTCTCCGCCGCGGACGCGAATACCGGTTCGACATCCGTGGGGACGACCGCGGTCGACGTCACGTCGAGCGTCAACGCGTGGGCCGGCGGCGCGGCCAACCTCGGCTGGGTGTTCGTCCCGTCCGGAAGAAACGGCTGGGACTTCGCTTCCGCCGACGGAACCCCGGCCCCGAAACTGATCGTCTCGTACGAGACGACGTAGTGACGGTCCTTCGGCGTCCGTCTCGCCGAGCGGGGAGTTGGTGACGCGACGCCGTCAGGTCGGTGCGCGGAGCGGTCAAGACGGAGGCGGGTGCCCGGGGATCTCGCCGGCCGTCCGTGGAACACGGTCGAGATTCCTCGGGGCGGGCCTTCTCCCGGTCGGGCTTCCCCTCTCCGATCGCGTCCGGCTACCTCGTGCCGGGGCGCGAACGCGCTTCGCCACGGGCTGCAGAACCCGATCGCAGTTCGAGAGTCGTGTCGGTCGCGCGCGAGCGGGCCGGTGGCGGCGTCCGGGAACCCTGCCACCGTTTATAATCCCCGTCCGTGAACGTCGATGTATGTACGACGTGCTCATCGCGATCGACAACGAAGCGGACCGACGCGCGGTCGCGCAGGCGGAGGCGGTCGCGGACCTCCCGCACGCGGCCGACGAGATGACTGCACACCTGTGTCACGTGTTCCGGGACAATCCCGAAGGCGCCTCGGTGCATCAGCTATCGGCCGTGCGACGCGCTCGGGAGGCGCTCGAAGCGGCGGGCGTCACCTGCGTCCACTACGAGGCGAGCGGCGATCCGGCCGACGAGCTGCTCGCGGCCGCCGAGGAGGTCGACGCGAACGCGATCTGCGTCTCCGGCCGGAAGCGGCGTCCGACGGGGAAAGCCGTCTTCGGCAGCGTGACGCAGGACGTCATCCTCGGGAGCGACCGGCCGGTGTTCGCCGTTCCGGCGCCCGACGCGTAACGCGGCGCGCCGTCCCGACGGCCCTCTCGGTCGCGTCGTTCAGGCCGGCCGACCGACGCTCCTGAGATCCAGCACGTCGCGCGCGGCCTCACTCACCGCGTCGACGTGCTCCGGCGGACAGTAGACGCCGAGCGTCCAGCGGCGGCGCTCGGCGCTGCGCAGCCCGGCGACGAGTTCGGAGGCGTCCTCTAGGCGCTGCGGGACGCCGTCGACGACGACGGTGGACCCCGACTCCTTCAGTCCGGGTCGCGAGGGCACGTCGACGACGACCGCCTCGCGGTCCACCCCGACGGCGTCGGCGATCTCGCGCTCGGCGGCGACCTCCTCCGCGTGTCCGGCGTCGACCGTTCCGGCCGGCACCTCCCCCAGGCCCACCCAGACCGCCCGCTTGTAGAGGTCGCGGCGCTCGATGCGTCGGCCGAGCTCGGGGACGGAATCCCGGAGCTCGACGAGCAGGTCGTGGTCGGCCATCCGGCGGAACGTCTCGACGTCGGCGTCGCTCCGGTCGAGGTAGCGCTCGCAGGCGCGCTCCAGCATCGCGCCGGCGACCCGCGAGACGTGGTGGCGGTAGACGACCGCGTTCATCAGCGACCGGGCGACCAGCAGGCTCTCCGCGGTGGGGACGTTCCCCTCCGCGAGCGCGAGCTCCGCGCTCTCCGAGTCCGCCCCGTCGCCCGCGAGCCGGAGCTCGTTGACGAGCCGACCGGTGTCGACCGTCCCGTACGGGACGCCGGTGTGGTGGGCGTCGCGCACGAGGTAATCCATGCGGTCCACGTCGAGCTCGCCCGAGACGAGCGCCCCGAGACCGCCCTCGCCGGCGATCAGCGAGGCGACGCGCTCGGGGTCGAGCCCGTTGCGTTCGAGGACCTGACAGACCTCGCGGTCGGCGTCGGTCAGCAGCCACGCGATGTCGTCGTGGTCTCGTCCCGTCGCACGCCGGATGATCCCCTCGGTCTGGTGGCCGTAGGGGCCGTGTCCGGCGTCGTGGAGGAGCGCCGCCGCGCGGACGTGGGCGGCGGTGTCGGCGTCGAGGTCGAACCCCTCGACGGCGGCGCGCGCGAGGTGGTAGACGCCGAGGCTGTGTTCGAAGCGGGTGTGGTTCGCGGAGGGGTACACCAGCCTGACGGTGGACAGCTGTTTGACGTGGCGCAGCCGCTGGAAGGCGGGCGTGTCGATCAGCTCGGCGGCGACGTCGCCGAGCCGAACGTGGCCGTGGACGCTGTCCTTGATCGCCTTCATCGTCCGGTCGTCGGGCGCCGACGAATTGGTCGTTTCGGCTCCGATACGGGGGCGACGGGCGACAGCGACCGCCGCGTGGGAGTCACTCGTCGACGATCTGGACGCCGAGCCGTTCCTCCAGAGCGCGGACGACCGAGCCGCCGACGCCGGCCGTCGCGGCCCGCCCGTCCTCCACCGCGAACACGTCGTCCTCGTCGACGCCGAGCTCGTCGGCGAGCTCCTCGACGGTGAGGCCGGCGTCCCGCCGAGCCGCGCTCACGTCGTCGCCGTACCCCGAGACGAGGTACGGGAGCCGGTCGGACTCGTAGTTCGTGCCGCCCTCCTCCCAGTGCTTGGAGTCGCCGGTCGCGGAGTCGTACATCTTCGCCTGCTTCCGGGCCAGCTCTTTCTTTCGACTCTCCGGGCCGGTCGATTCGGCGCTCGCGCCGCCCGGACTTCCGCCCCCGCCGCCGCCCGATTCCGAGCCGCCCCGGCTGTCCGGTGCGTTACCCGCGTCGTCGTGCGGGCGGCAGTCCGAACACACCAGCAGCTTCGCGCCGGCGACCGTGGCACGCTGGAGGTTCGAAGTCTCCCGCCCGCAGAGCTCACAGGCGTCGCCGTCGTCGCCGCCGCCGCCACCGCCCGTCGAGTACTTCGCCATACCGCGAGTGGTGGACCCGGACGGTTAAAAAGTCGTGGAGGGGCTGGCGGCGGTCGTCGGCGACGGCCGTACCATTCGCCCGGCCCGACTGGGTCCTCGGCCTGACTTCACGCCTCGCCGGGCCCGAGGTACCCCCAGGAGAGGAGGCGGTCCCCGTCGCCGTCGATCCACCGCTCGCCGATGTCGTCTCGGTAGTACATGTTCGGCATCACGATGTCGTCGATGCGGCCGTACGCCTGTTCCCGTGCGGCCTGCATCGTCTCGCCCTTGCCTGTGACCACGATCGGCATTCCGCTGTCGCCCGCCGCGGTCCACTGTCCGTCGACGTTCTTCGTGTCCTCGAGGTGGATCCCGTCGCGGCTCTCCGTCTCGAAGACCACGGCCGCGTTCCGAGAGTTCTCGTCGTACGTCTTCTCGTCGTTGAACGGGAACGGCGGCAGGACGATCCGAACGGCGATCTGGTAGCCGCCGTGGACCGCCACATCTGGGTCGTCGCCGTGGGCGAGGTCGTAGAAGAACTGGCCGGTGCCGGACTCGATCGACTCCTCCTGGAGCGCGATCGTCGGGTACCCGAACCGGGGCGTGAACTCCAGCGGGTAGATCCCCGTCTCGTTCACGATGCAGTTGATGTCGATGCTCCCGACGTACCCCTCCTCGGCGAGCCATCCTTCCAACTTGCCGAACGTCTCCTCGAACAGCTCGTTGTGCCCGCCCCAGAACATCGACGTCCCCATCTCACCCGTCGAGGGACCGATGTTCCCCGGGAAGAGCTTCTTGTGCTCGAAGTTGAAGTTCACCCGATCGATGAACTCGGTCCCGTTGAAGAACCCGCAGATGGCTATCTCGACGCCTTCCACCTTCCGCTGGAGCTGGAAGCCCTTCATGCGGTGGCCCCACGCCTTCTTGTACGCGCGCAGCACGTCCACCACGTCGCTCCCGTCGTCCTCGTTGCCGACGTACAGCAGCCGCTTGACGTTCTGGACCTCACCGAGGGGCTTGATGACGTAGGCGGCGGGATTCTCCCGGACGTGTCGGATCCCCTCGTCGAAGTCGCGGAAGACGTGGTGGTCGATCGTGTTGACGCCGTGCTCCTCGAGGACGTCCATCGCGTACCCGCGGTCCTCCTCCAGCCGGTCCGTGTTCGGCGTCCCGCCGACGACGGCCTTCCCCCGCTCGCGAAGCTCCTCAGCGAGGGCTCCCGTCCCGACCTCGGAGCCGACCCAGATGTCGTCGAAGACGATGACGTCCGCCCACTCCACGTCCGCGCGCCAGTCGTCGGTCTTCGGGACGAAGCCGTCGCCGATCTCTTGATCGCTTTCGGCTTCGATGTAGTACTTGACGGCGTGGCCCTCGCGGTGGACCTGCCACGCGAGGTCGGTGACCAACGCTGCGTCGGCGGAGACGAAGAGGAATCGCGCGTCGTTCATACGGGGGTGTCACGCGGCGAGGACTTGAGTGTGGGTGTCGCCCGCGCCCGCTACTGGCCGACGACGTCCGGTTCGAGCGCGCCGACCTCCTCGAGGATCGTATCGACGTCCTCCTCGGCGACCCCGTTTTCCCGGAGCGCCTCGCCGAAGTACGTCGCGACGCGACCGAACGCCGCTGCCGTGATTCCCATCCCCTCGTGGGCCTCCCGCATGTCGGCTCCCTCGTACGAGACCGGCCCGCCGGCGACGGCGCTGACGAACTGCACCTGATGGGCGAACAGCGCCTCGCGGTCGACGCCCTCGAAGTACGGTTCGAGGAGCGGATCGTCGAAGACGCGGTCGTAGAAGTCGGACACGACGGCCTCGACGGCGTCGCGACCGCCGATGTCGGCGTAGATCGATTGACTCTCTGTCATCGGTTCGATCAATTTTCTTGCGACGTAAGAACAGTTCGAAAGAACATGTTCGGGTATGTCGTCCGCGACTCGGAGGATCGGAGACTGGGGGCGAACACGTTCGGGTAAATACTGACCCGCGTGGCGACAGAGGTTCCGTCATGAAACACGAGCGGCTCGACGCGCGACGACGACCGGCCGTTCGCGAGCACGACGACAGACCGATCGACGACGGGTCGGCCTCGGGCGGCTCGCCCCACGGCGGCTCGACCGACGACGGGTCGGCCCACGACCGGAGCGAGGCGCTACCGGACGACCCGGACCGCGTTCGACGCCGGATACGGGACCGGGCGGAGCGGATCGAACGCCGGGAAGTCGCGGAGGCGATCTCGTCGCTCGAAGCGCGTGGCGACCTCACCGAGGAACAGCGCGAGACGGTCCGTCTCCTGGGGACTGCGATAGCCCGGCGGCTGACGGCGGACCCCGAGTCGACACTGGATCGAACCGGACGGGACGAACCGGGGACAGTCCGCGCCGTCGCACGGCTGTTCGACGTCGAGAGCGAGTAGCCGCGCCTCGAGTCCTCCGCCGCGACCCGAGTCCTACGCCTCGACCTTCGGGAACTCGGCGACGAACTCGTCGGGCGCGTCCCGTCGGACCTCGTAGCCCTCCTCGTCGAACGCGGGCACCTCGGCGGCCATCTCGTAGTACAGCGGCTTCGGTTCGTGGTCGTTGACGATGGTGAGCGTCTCGCCCGGGTCCATCCCGTCGAACTCCTCGTGGATCCGGTCGTGTCTGTTCACCGGCGGAATGTCGCGGACGTCTAGTGTCGGCATGCGTCCGAGCGTTCGCGACGCGTTCGCATCCGTGTTGAGACGAACACGTTCGGGCACAGCCACTCCCCGCCGAGGCCCGAGGATACAGTCGTGACCGATACGACGGCGCCACCGACCGAAACGGACGCGAACAGTTCTCACCGCTCGGCCGCGAGACGCGGCGCGCTTCGCGGGGGTGAGTGACGTGCCGGCGACGAGCCTCGACGCGGAGCGAACGTACGACGAGGCCCGGTTCTCGACGAGCGGGGTGTTCCGGAGCGACCGGACGAAGGTCGTCTGCGGCTACTTCGAGCCGGGGCAGTTCATCCCCGTCCACGCCCCCGACAGCGACGTGACGATAACGGTCCAGTCCGGCGCGGGAACGGTTCGCGAGGGCGACACCGACCACGAGGTCGGCCCCGGCGACGTCGTCGTCGCGGAGGCGGGGACCGAGCGCGGCGTGAAAGCCGACGACGACGCGCGTCTCGAAGCCGTGCTCGTCACCGCGCCGCCCCCGACCGACGCGGAACACGAACCGGTCCGGGAAGGGATCCGACGCGGTGAGTTCGACCCGGGAGCGGCATCGGAGTGAGGACTTCGGAGCGCACCGCCGTGTGAACCGCGGAGCGCACCGCCGTGAGGACCGCAGTGTCGCGCTGAGGGACGGTCTCGACGTGAGCGAACGGAGACCAGCCCCGACCGAAGCGAGTGAACGGACACGACGGGGTTCGACCGCTCCGCCCGTCTTTCACATAATCAGATAGGTAGCATTCAAGAACCATTATATAGGGGATATGAGCCCCTCTCATCTCAATATTATAGAACAGTATATATAATATATGACGTGAAAGCGCCTCCGTCCGAATGGAGCAGGACGATGACTCAGAACCTCAGCAGGCGGCGGGCGGTACAGGCGATCGGTGCGGGAGCGATCGGCGCGGTCGCCGGCTGTATCGGCGCGCCGGTGAACGCGAAGGAGCCGGCGGCGACGGACGGACCGACGCCCGATGAGACGGCCCAACTCGATCCCGCACGCGACATCGACGTCGACCGAATCGCGGCGGATCCGACGGACGTGCCGGCCCCCGTCGACTGGGACGAGCCCCGCGAGCACGACGTTACCCTTCGCACGAAGGAGCTCGTCGCGGAGATCGAGCCCGGCGTGACGTTCAAGTACATGACCTTCGAGGGACAGGTCCCCGGACCGATGATCCGCGTCCGCCGGGGCGACACCGTGAACCTCCGGTTCGAGGTGCCGGCCGACGACAACAGCGACATCCACAACGTGGACTTCCACGCCGTGTACGGTCCCGGCGGCGGGGCCGTCGACACGACGCTGGTGCCCGGCGACGACGCGGCGGAACTCAGCTTCCGCGCGGAGTTCCCCGGCCTGTTCACCTACCACTGCGCGGTGCCGGCGATGGACCACCACGTCAGCGCCGGGATGTTCGGCGCCATCCTCGTCGAGCCCGAGGAGGGCCTCCCCGCGGTGGACCGGGAACTCTACCTCGGCCAGCACGAGCTGTACACCTCGGGCGACCTCGGCGAGAAGGGCCACCACGCCTTCGACCAGGGCGCGATGGTCGACGAGGACCCGACGTACGTCGTGTTCAACGGCGAACACCACGGCTTCACGGAGGACCGACTCGGCGCGATCGGCGCCGAGGTCGGCGAGACCGTCCGCGTGTTCTTCGTCAACGGCGGCCCGAACCAGTCCAGCTCGTGGCATCCGATCGGCAACGTCTGGTCGCGGCTGTACCGCGACGGCGACCTCCTCTCGCCGCCCGGACGGTACGTCGAGACCACGCCCGTCGCGCCGGGCACGGCGACGGTCGGCGAGATGGACCTCGTGGTTCCGGGTCCGATCAAGATCGTCGACCACGCGCTCTCTCGCGCGGGACGCCGCGGTGCACTCGCGGTCGTCGAGGCCGAGGGCGAGCCGAACCCGGACGTGTTCGACCCCGGATCCGACGAGTAACTCGCTCGGTCATCTTCGCCTCTTTTCGGGAGCGCCCCGCGACGAACCGACCGATAGCGGTACCCATTTCCCTGCGGAGCGACCAGCGGCGGACGATCGGGCCGAGAAACGGTCCGCCCGCGAATTCCACCGATGACCGAGTCACCGCGAACCGACGAGACGCCGGCCGACCCGGCGGTGACCGACGGGGCCTCGCCAGACGATCGGGCGACGGTCTCGGGACGCGCCGTCGCAGCGCTCCGGGACCTCGACCCGGCGTACTTCGGGCTCGTGATGTCGACGGGCATCGTCTCGATCGCGTTTCGGGAGCTCGGTGTCCCCGCCGTCGCCCGCCCGCTCGCGGTCCTCTCCGTCGCCTGTTACGCGCTGTTGCTCGGGCTGTTCGCGGTTCGCACCGTCTCGTTTCCCGACCGGACGGTCGCCGACCTCCGGGACCGCCGGCGGCACTGGGGGTCCCTGACGTTCGTCGTCGCGACGAACACCGTCGGGACGGCGTTCCTGCTCTTCTTCGACGCCGTCCGCGTCGCCGCCGCGCTCTGGGGCGTCGCGGTCGTCGCCACCCCGGCGCTCCTGTACTACCTGTTCGCGACCGAGGTCGTCGGCACGCGGAAAGCGGCCGTGAGCGAGCGGATCGACGGCGCCTTCCTCCTCGTGATCGTCTGTATGCAGTCGCTCGCCGTCCTCGGGGGACTGCTGGCCGAACCGCTGACGGAGAGCGCGAACGTGCTCGTCCTGCTGAGTATGAGCTACTTCGGGTCCGGCTACGTCCTCTACTTCGTCGTCGTCACCGTCGTCACCTATCGGCTCCTCGACGGCCCGATACGCCCCGACGACTGGACCGGCCCGTACTGGATCACGATGGGGGCGGCGGCGATCACGACGCTGGCGGGGGCGACGCTCGACCCGCACCTAGGGACGGTGCCCGGCTGGGAGCCGTACGCTCCCGTCCTCGTCAGCGCCACGTTCCTCGCGTGGGCGATCGCCTCGTGGTGGATCCCGCTGCTCCTCGTCCTCGACGCGTGGGCGTTCCTCACCGACGGGATCGACGACCGGCCTCCCGCGTGGGTCGTCGTCCTGCCGTGGTCGCGGCTGGGGTTCGGCGACCGCCTGCACGCTTACGCCCCGACGGCGTGGGGGCGCGTGTTCCCGATGGGTATGTACACCGCCGGTACGCTGAACCTCGCCGGCATCGGCACGTTCGGACCGCTCTCGGTCGTGCCGGCCTACTGGGGGTGGTTCGCGCTGCTCGTCTGGGCGCTGACACTCGTGGGGACGGGGCGGGCCGTCAAACGGGTGCTCGTCGGGGGCGAGCCCGCGACGGATGACGGACCGGCGACCACGTAGGTCTCGTATCCACCGATCTCGTATCTACCGATCTCGTATCTACCGATCTTGGATCCACCGATCTCGTGTCTCCGACCGCCGATCGGCTCCGCGCTGACGATCGACCGATTCCGGTAGGAGAGGCGAACGTAACGAAATCCGAGTATTAGCGGTATGAAAACCTGCCTTTACAAACCAAAAAATTAGGTTGTTTTTGCCGGATGTTTTGCTCTGATAAAGACACATTTTTATTTGAGGTGACGGAATCCCCGAACGAATCTGAATGTCTCAGCAGACAGACCACGAGTGGTGGCCCGACCAGGTGGACCTGGCTGTCCTCGATCAGAACGCGCACGAGCTCGGTCCGTACGAGAGCGACTTCGACTACGCGGAGGCGTTCCAGTCGCTCGACCTCGACGAAGTGAAGGCGGACCTCGAAGCGCTCATGACGGACTCCCAGGACTGGTGGCCGGCCGACTACGGCCACTACGGCCCCCTGTTCATCCGGATGGCGTGGCACAGCGCCGGGACGTATCGGACGGCAGACGGCCGCGGCGGCGCGGACGGTGGGTACCAGCGGCTCGCCCCGCTCAACAGCTGGCCCGACAACGCGAACCTGGACAAGGCGCGTCGGCTGCTCCTCCCGATCAAACAGAAGTACGGCCGGAAGCTGTCGTGGGCGGACCTGATGATCCTCGCCGGGAACGTCGCCATCGAGTCGATGGGGTTCAAGACGTTCGGCTTCGCCGGCGGCCGCGAGGACGCCTTCGCGCCCGACGATTCCGCCTACTGGGGCCCGGAGTCCGAGATGGAGGCCCAGGAGCGCTTCGACGAGCCCGGTGAGATCGAGCCGGGGCTCGGCGCGTCCGTGATGGGACTCATCTACGTGAACCCGGAGGGGCCGGACGGCCGACCCGACCCGATGGCGTCGGCGAAGAACATCCGCCAGACGTTCGACCGCATGGCGATGAACGACGAGGAGACGGCCGCGCTCATCGCCGGCGGCCACACCTTCGGGAAGGTGCACGGCGCCGACGACCCCGACGAGCACGTCGGCCCGGAGCCGGAGGCGGCCCCCATCGAGGCGCAGGGCCTCGGCTGGGAGAGCGACCACGGCACCGGGAAGGGCGGTGACGCGATCACGAGCGGGATCGAGGGTCCGTGGACCGGGTCGCCGATCGAGTGGGACATGGGGTACCTCGACAACCTGCTGGAGTACGAGTGGGAGCCCGAGAAGGGCCCCGGCGGCGCGTGGCAGTGGACGCCCACGGACGAGTCGCTCCACGGCAGCGCTCCGGAGGCCCACAACGCGGACGAGAGCGCCACCCCGATGATGCTCACGACGGACGTCGCCCTGAAGCGCGACCCCGACTACCGCGAGATCGTCGAGCGGTTCCAGGAGAACCCGATGGAGTTCGGCATGAACTTCGCGAAGGCCTGGTACAAGCTGACCCACCGCGACATGGGCCCGCCGACGCGGTTCCTCGGTCCGGAGGTCCCCGATGAGGAGATGATCTGGCAGGACCCGATCCCCGAGGTCGACCACGCCCTGATCGGTGACGAAGAGACTGAGGAGCTCAAAACGGAGATCCTCGACACCGATCTGACGCTCCGCCAGCTCGTCAAGACCGCGTGGGCCTCCGCGTCCACGTACCGCGACAGCGACAAGCGCGGCGGCGCCAACGGCGCGCGCGTCCGCCTCGATCCGCAGCGCAACTGGGACGTGAACGAACCGGCGGAGCTCGAGACGGTGCTGGAGACCCTCGAAGGGGTTCGAGAGGAGTTCAACGCGTCTCGCGACGACGACGTGCGCGTCTCGCTCGCCGACCTGATCGTCCTCGGCGGCAACGCCGCCGTCGAGCAGGCGGCCGCCGACGCCGGCTTCGACGTGACGGTCCCGTTCGAGCCGGGGCGAGCCGACGCCTCGCCGGAGCAGACCGACGCCGACGCGTTCGAGGCGCTCAGGCCGCGGGTCGACGGCTTCCGGAACTACGTCGCCGACGGCGTCGAGCACCGGCCGGAGGAGCTGCTGGTCGACAAGGCGGACCTGCTGGACCTGACCGCCAGCGAGATGACGGCCCTCGTCGGCGGCATGCGCGCGCTCGGCGCCACCTACGAGGACACGGACCGCGGCGTCCTCACCGACAGCCCCGGGACGCTGACGAACGACTTCTTCGTGAACCTGCTCGACATGGACACCGAGTGGGTGCCCGTGGAGGACGACGCTGACGCCGTGGACGACGCCGACGTGTACGAGGGGATCGACCGCGAGACCGGCGAGGTCGAGTGGGAGGCCACGCGGCTGGACCTCGTCTTCGGCTCGCACTCCCGACTCCGCGCCATCGCGGAGGTGTACGGGAGCGACGACGCCGACGAGAAGTTCGTGCGGGACTTCGCCGACGCGTGGACGAAGGTGATGCGGCTCGACCGCTTCGACCTAGAATAGACCGAGGCGTCGCGTCCGTCTCGGGTGCGCTCTCGATTTTTGTTTCTCGCTTATAAATAGCGGCCAGTAGCGTGGCGGGAGTCACTTCCGAGGCCCCGCCCCCGAGGAGCCCCGCCCCGCACGGCACCGCACCTCGCGCCTCCCCAAACCTCGTCGGACGGGCGCGATCGCGCCCGTCCGACTCCCTCGCGCTCCGCTCGCGGCCGTGGGCCGCTCGCTGGAGCGCGCCGACGGCACGTCTATTTATAAATTAGATCTGAGAGCCCCGGTCGGTCCTCGCGATGATGATCGAGTCACTCCCTCTGACTTTCGCCTCACCACACCGGCGCTCGCCTCACCACACCGGCGCGAGCAGCAGCGCGACCGTCAGCGAGATGAAGACGAGCTTCAGCGCGGTGTTGACGGCGATCACCTTCGTGCCGAACTCGGCGCCCCAGATCCCGTACTGGAAGGGGATCGAGCGGCGGAAGGTGGAGACGGCGAACGAGAGGATACCGCCGATGAGCAGGCTCGCGACCGCGGTCCGCGTGGTGAACACGCCGGCCTCTGTGCCGGCGAGCGTGACGGCCCCGGCGGTCGTGTCGAGGGTGTAGACGGCGATCACGGGGACCGCGGCGCCGGGCAGGCCGAGGAGGCCGGTGACCGGTTCGGCGACGCTCGTCAGCGCCGCGACGTCGTAGTAGGTGACGAACGCGATCACGAGCGTGTACACGACCGCGAGCCGCGGGACGATCCGGCGGAGGGTGGACCACGACTTCGCGCCCGCCTCCCGGACCCGCTCGCGGCTCGTGCGGTCGTCGCCCTCGGGACCGCTCGCGTCGACCTCCTCGAGCGCGTCGCGGTCGACGTTCCGCTCGGAGAGGAGCGCGCCGCCCGCGAGGACCCCCGTCACCGTGATCGCGAGGGCGATCCCAGCGCGCGCGGAGACGTAGACGGTGCCGGTCCGGGCACCCAGAATCGGGATCAACACCGGGATGTAGAACGTGAACACGTGCTGGACGAAGCCGAAGAACGTGTTGATGGTGACGGCCACGAGCGTCGCCCGGTCGTCGAGCAGCCCCGACTCGCGGTACTCGGCGAGCGTGGCGTAGCCCGCGGTCGTCGACGCCGCCGTCGTGAGGATCGCGGTGCCGACCTCGTCGGGGAGGTTCGCGGGGCGGGTGAGCCACCCCGCCAGCCCGGCGACGTACCGGATCAGCCCGAACGCGACCGCGACGTTGGCGGCGAAGACGCCGACCGCGATGAACGCCGTGATCCGCGCGAGCCGCGGGACGACGTCGGAGAGCAGGGCGACGAGTTCGACACCGACCGATTGCACGATCGGCGGTACGCGGTCGCCGACCTAATGCGCGTCGAAACGCGGACGCCGGCGACCGATTCCGGGGGTGGCGCCTCCGACGAGACCCGGCGCGAGGGGCTTATGAGACCCGGCCGCGAACCCCTCGGCGATGGCACCCGCGGAGGACGACATCTCGATCGAGGAGAAGCGCGTGTACGCCGGCACTGCGGGTCGCACCGACGCGTACGTCGCCACCGGAAGCGGCGTCGTCCGGGTGGCGCTCTCGGCCGACAAGGTCGGCGCGTTCGACATGGTCGCCCGCGACCCGGCCCGCGACGTCGCCGTACTCCCCCGCGACGAGGAGGCGGACCTCGTCGGGATCGCGACGGGAGACGGGCTGCGGGTCGCCCCCGTCGGTGACGACCCCGAGTTCGACCGCGTCGCGGCCGATCCCCTGGTCGCCGCGGGCGTCCACGACGGCGCGTTCCTCGTCGCCGGCGAGGACGGCGGGATCGACCGCGTCGCGGTCGAGGGGGACGCCGAGACGCCGACCGCGGCGGCGGTCTCCCGGATCGGGAGCGTGACGGAACCGCGCGCGGTCGACGGCCCCCTCGTCGCCGCCGCGGACGGGGTGTATCAGGTCTCCGGGGACGAGGGCGCGACCGGCGGCGAGTACGCGCTCGTCTCGGTCGGCCTCGACGACGCCCGCGACGTCGCCGGCGCGGGAATGCCCCTCGCGGCGACCGGATCGGGACTGTACTGGCTCGGGAACGGCTGGATGACGGCGCTCGAGGGGGTCGCCGAGGCGGTCGCGGCCGACGGCGACGGCCACGCGATGGCGGTCGTCGACGGCGACCTCCTCGTTCACTCGAGCGACGCGGGCGAGGGCGGGACCGACGCGTGGGACGACGGGACGTGGCGGCCGACCGACCTCCCGGTCGACGAGGAGGCGGTCGCGCTCGGCTACGGCCCCGGTCTCTCGGTCGCCGTCACCGCGGCCGGCACGCTCTGCGTCGACGCCGGCGACGGCTGGCGACACCAGGTGGTCGGCGTGCGGGACGTGACGGGCGTCGCGCTCGCGGTCGTTGAATGAATCGGCGATCGATTGTAGCCGGTTACTCGGGTGGGGAGCACTTCCGGGGCCTCAGCCGCTCATTTATAAACGATTGATACTGGCTCGGCAAGGAACACCTCCAAAGCCCCACCCGACCGTACCGCAACCACAGCCTCACGCCTCCCCAACCTCGCGGCTCACGGCTCGCGGCTTCGCCGCTCGCGTTCGCCGCGTCCCTCGCGCGTGCGACTCACGCCCTTCGGGCGTTCGTCGGCACGCGCCAGCCGCCTTGGTCACTTATAAACGAGCGACCGTCTCTGATCCGATCACCACTACGCCGTCGGCAGCTCCACTTCTTCGCCGTCGGCGTAGACGGTGGGGTTCCGGAGGATGCCGTCGAGGTGGATCGGAGCGTCCGTCTCCCCGCCGATCCCCGCGTTATCACCGATCGCGATGTGGACCGTCCCGCCGGCCTTCTCGTCTAGGAGGACGGAGCCGACAAGCTCCTCGACGCCGACGTTGGTCCCGATGCCGAGCTCGGCGAGGTTGTACGCGGCGTCGCCGACCGACTCGGCGGCCGCCTCGACGTCGGCGCGGACCGCGTCGTCGTCGATGCTCGTGACGAGCCCGTCCTCGACCTCGAACGCGAGCTCGTGGCCCTCGTCGAGCAGCCCGTGCGGCATCATCGTCCCGTCGACGACGAACGTCCCCGTCGCGGTCTCGGGCGCGACGAACACCTCGCCGGCCGGCAGGTTCGAGAAGTCGCCGGGCTCGCGCACCATCCCGGTGTCCGAGAGCCACTCGCGGTCGCCGATGCCGAAGGCGATGTCGGTGCCCGCGGGGGAGGTGACGCGGACCTCGTCGGCGCCGCCGACCTGCGCGAGCACGTCGTCGCACGCGGCCTCGATGGCGGCGTAGTTCGCATCGAGCCCGGTGGCGAACACGTCCTCGGTGATCCCGGGGAGCGTGGCGCCGCGGGCGCCGGCGTCGCAGGCGGCCCCGCGAGCGCGGGTGTGGCTGAGGCTCTTCGTCGTCGGCGCGAGGAAGACGTCGCTCTCGGCCATCGCGGCCGCCACGGGCGCGGGCGGCTCGGTGCCGTGCTGCTCTGCCGGCGGGTACCGGAGCACCGTCGCGTCGTCGGTGACGGCGCACGCGGCCTCGTACAGCGCCTCGCCGATCCGCTCGCGCTCGTCGTCGGTGACGACGACGACGGACTCGTCGGGCGCGACGTTCAGACACTGGTTCACGGCGGTCGCGGCCGCCTCGGAGAGGTCCGGTGACATGGGCGTAGCTCGGTGCTCGCGGGCGTTAGTCCTTCGCTTTCACCATTATTTACTCCGTTTCAAAATTCAGTTACATAGCTGCGTCGCCCGAATTTACCGACCGATTACTCACGCCGTAGTTAATTTCTCTCAAAAATCCTCGAAAAGATTATCCCATTACGGAATCGAGTACATGACATGATACGTGTGGGCGTTAACGGATACGGGACGATCGGCAAGCGGGTCGCGGACGCGGTCGCGACCCAGCCCGACATGGAGCTCGTCGGCGTGACGAAGACGAGCCCGAACTACGGCGCCGAAGCCGCGATTCGACGGGGATACGACCTCTACGCGGCGATCGACGACCGCGTCGACGAGTTCGAGGCCGCCGGCCTCGGCGTGGCGGGGTCGCTCGCCGACCTGCTCGACGTCGTCGACGTCGTCGTCGACTGCTGTCCCTCCGGTATCGGCGAGCGCAACCGACCGATCTACGACGCTCACGACGTCCCCGCGATCTACCAGGGAGGCGAGGACGCCGAGGTCGCCGACGCCTCGTTCAACGCCCGGGGGAGCTACGAGGCCGCCCGCGGCGCCGACTCGCTCCGCGTGGTCTCCTGTAACACCACCGGCCTCTCCCGGATCCTCGCGCCGCTCGACGAGACGTACGGCGTCGAGAAGGCGCGCGTGACGCTCGTCCGCCGCGGCGGCGACCCGAGCGAGACGGACCGAGGGCCCATCAACGACGTCGTGCCCGACCCGGTCAGCGTCCCGTCTCACCACGGTCCCGACGTGAACACGATCCTCCCGGACGTCGACGTCGACACGGCCGCGCTGAAGGCGCCGGTCACGGCGATGCACACCCACAGCGTGAACGTCACGCTCGAAACGGAGCCGACCGCCGCCGCGGTCAGGGACCTCCTCGGCGACGAGGGCCGCGTGTTCCTGATCCCCGAGGGCGTCGGGATCGACGGCGCCGGCGCGCTGAAGGACTACGCCGGCGACATCGGCCGTCCGCGCGGCGACGTCTGGGAGAACTGCGTCTGGGAGGAGTCGATAAGCGTCGAGGGGCGCGACCTGTACCTGTTCCAAAACGTCCACCAGGAGGCCGACGTCGTTCCGGAGAACGTCGACGCGATACGAGCGCTGCTGACCGATACGCCGCGGGCGGAATCCGTCGCGCGGACCAACGAATCGCTGGAAATGGGCCTCGACAGCCTGTTTTCCGACGGCGGCGACGCGCGAAGTCCGCTCACGGCCGACGACTGACTCGCTCCGGGACGGCGGACGACCGACTACTCCGACGGCCGCGTCACGAGGAACGTTCGCCCGCCGCGGCGTTCCAGCGCCACCTCACTGCCGCGCACGCGGTTCATGCGCACGCGGTCGGCGATCCGGTCGGTCCGACAGTCGGTGACGTCCACTCGCGTCGGCGTCGCGTACTGCGGTCGGTCGCGGGTAGTCGCGCTCATACATCCGACTTCGACCGGATCGCCCCTATAAGCGAGCCATGCCCGGAGTGAAAGTGAAAGTGAAGGGCTCATACGCGAGCGGCGGCGATCTCGTCTCCGATGTCGCCCCGATCGGCTCGCGGGGACCGGCCGGCGCGAGCGCTTCGCCGAGCTATCGCCGGAGCCCGGCTTCCTCGTCGCCCTCGACGAATCGCACGGTGAAGTAGTCGTAGCCGCCGTAGGCGGCGTCGAGTGCGCCGAGCCACCAGTTCCAGCGGTCGACGACCGAGGAGCCGTCGGGCGCGTCGTCGAGGTGGCCGATCACGCCGGGAACGGTGAGCGCGTGCCCGCGGTCCTCGGAGGGCCGGCCGGAGTCGGCGAGGTCGCAGGCCGCCCGAGCGACCGCCCGCCGCTCGGCCTCGGTGCCGCCGAACGCCTCCGCCAGCGCGTTCTCCAGACGCTTTCTGTCCATGGTAGACGCTAGGGGAGCCGACTATATGAGTCGCGTGGTAGGGGGTACCATGTCCGGTGTCGATGAGGCCGCCCGCAGGCGACGCTCGCGCCGGTCGCGGGCGAGCGCAGACGTCGAAGCGGACCGAGCCCCACTCGACGGCGTGCGCGTCGGCATCGGTGGTCGCGACGGGATCGACCGCGGCGCCCACGCGATCGGCGAGTCGAACGCCGGCGGATCCGGTCGGCGTCTCGCTCGAACCGGTGCATCCGAGATCGCGTGGCGGCGAGTATTTATTCCGCGGTCGGCTACTGGACGTATGACAGACTGGCGCGCCGTCGGCTACGGGTTCGTGGTGATGCTGATCGCCGGGCTGCTCGCGACGTTCGCCCCGGTGGTCGGACACGTCGGCGCCGGGCTGATCGGCGGGTTCGTCGCCGGCTACGTCGCCGGCGGGGGACTCCTCTCCGGGACGTGGCACGGCCTGCTGGCCGGCTCCGTGAGCGGCGTCGTCGTCACCCTCATCCTGGCCGCGTTCGGCGGACTCGTCGGCCTCGCCGGCGGGCCGGTCGGAAGCCTGCTCGGGGGCGCGGGTGTCCTCGTCGTCGGGCTGTTCCTGACGTTCCTGTTCGCGATCGACTCGGCGCTCGCGGGCGCGATCGGCGGCGTGCTCGGAGACTGAAAAAAGCGCGGTCGGTCGGCGGAGCGAGACGCGGCGTGAACGGCGGAGCGACCGCCGACGTTCAGACGGACCGGGCCGCGTCGAGGACCGCCTCGTAGTCGGGCTCGTTGGTCGGGTCGTCGGCGATCCAGTCGTAGACGATCTCGCCGTCCTCGTCGAGCACGAAGACGGCTCGGTTTGCGATCCCGTAGAGCCCCAGGTCGGCGATGTCCATCTCGAGGCCGTACGCCCGGATCGCGTCGCCGGCCGTGTCGCTCACGAGGTCGAACTCGATCCCGTGTTCCTCGCGGAACGCGCCCTGCGCGAACGGGGAGTCGGCGCTGACTCCGAAGACCGTCGCGCCGGCCTCCTCGAAGGCGTCGGCGTGCTCCTGGAGCGCCACCATCTCGTTCGTACAGGGCGGCGTGAACGCGCCGGGGAAGAAGGCCAGCACGACCGAGCCGTCGCCGAGGTGGTCGTCAAGCTCGAACGGTTCGTGATCGCTCGTGCCGATCTTCGCGGAGATGTCGGGTGCGGCGTCACCGGTGGAAACCATCGCCGGATGATACGTGCGATTCACCCAAAAGGCTTGCCGCACCCCCGTTCGGATCCGGTACCGCTCGCCCCGCGTCGCGCGGGTCAGGAGCGGGCCTCCGACCTCGCGCTACTCCCGGTCGAGGTACTCCTGCTGAATCGCGACGACCTCGGCCGAGTCCTCGCAGTCGGCGTACCGCCGGAGCGGCTCCTCGTTGAGGTCGAGGAACGTCTCGCCCCAGGTGAACTTCGCCAGGATCCGCTCCGCGTGGTCGGGCTCGCCGAGGATCGCGAGGGCGGCCGCGAACGCCTCCACCGTCGTGAGCCGCATCGGCCGGCCGAAGTTCACGGGGTTGCCGGCGACGAGGTACGGGAGCGCGCGGTGTTCGCCGGGCAGGCTGAACATCTTCTCGCCGGCCGACTCCCACGAGCAGTCGAGCGCGACGAGCGCGTTCTCGCGGGCCACGTCGGCGTCGGCGGGCGAGAGCGCGCGCTCGGCGTGGGGGTTCAAGACGACCCCGTAGGGCGTGGCTCGGTCGGAGCGGTGCAGCTCCGCGAGATCGAACCGCGCGAGCTTCCGGGCCGTGCACTTGTCGGGGTCGTCGTCGCCCTCGTACCGGACGTGGAGGTCCACACGTACGGAGTCGCGTGAGTCATTTATAAGCTGTGCGGAGCGGCGGTGAAGACCTCCAAAGCCCCAGCCTCGTCGGCCGGCCTTCGCTTCGCTCCGGCCGCCCGACTCCCTCGCACGCGCTGACTCGCGGCCGCCGAGGGCGGCCGCTCGCAGGCGCGCGCCGACGCGCCTATTTATAAGTGAACGTCACTGCCACCGCCGGCGACCTCGCCGTCCGCTTCCGGCCCCGGATACCGTCAAACCGGCCCGGTACCGGCGGGGTTTTTCCTCGTCGCCACCCAGGTGGTCGCATGGAGCTGTTCGCCGTCCCGGACCTCCCGGAGATCCGGGAGGGAGACGACCTCGCGGCCATGATCGACGAGCGCGTCGACCTCCGCGAGGACGACGTCGTCGTCGTCGCCAGTACCGTCGTCTCCAAGGCGGAGGGGCGGACGTTCGACCTCTCCGAGTTCCCGGCCGGGCCGCGGGCGAACGAGGTTGCCGACCGCCTCGCGGCGGTCACCGGCGAGGAGAAGGACCCGCGCTTCGCGCAGGCCGTCATCGAGGAGTCGACGGAGCTGATCATGGAGGCTCCGTTCCTCCTGACGGCGACGCGATTCGGTCACATCGGCGTCAACGCCGGGATCGACCGGTCGAACGTCCCCGACGGCGACCTGTTGTTGCTCCCGGAGCGCCCCTCCGAGAGCGCGGAGCGCATCCGCGAGGGAGTCGCGGCCGACCGCGTGGTCGTCAGCGACACCTGCGGGCGCCCGTTCCGGCACGGGCAACGCGGGGTCGCGATCGGCTGGGCCGGCCTGCCGGCGAGCCGCGACTGGCGCGGCGAGCGCGACCGCGACGGGCGGGAGATGGGCGTCACCGTCCAGAACGTGATCGACGAGCTCGCGTCGGCGGCGAACCTCGTCGCCGGCGAGGGCGACGGCGGGACGCCGGTCGTCGTCGTCCGCGACTGGGCGTTCGGCGACCACGAGGGCTCGGACAGCCACTTCCGCGCCGTCGAGGGCGACTTCGTCCGACAGGCGCTGCGCGACTGGAGCTACGAGGACACCTGACATGCTCGGTATCGAACTCACCCCCGAACACGACCTGCATCGCCTCGTCGACCTCGGCGTCCGCGCCGAGGACGCCGGCTACGACGCCGTCTACTCGACGTGTCACTACAACAACCGCGACCCGTGGGCGTTCCTCTCGCAGCTCGCGACCGCCACGGACTCGGTCCGGATCGGGCCGGGCGTCGCCAACCCCTACGAGACCCATCCCGTGACGCTCGCCTCCCGCGTCGCCACCGTGGACGAGCTCTCCGAGGGGCGCGCCGTCTTCGGGCTCGGTCCCGGCGACCCCTCCACGCTCGCGAACCTCGGACTCGCCGACGAGCGCGGGCTCCGGTCCGTGCTGGAGGCGTTTAAGACGGCGCAGAAGCTGTGGGCCGGCGAGCGCGTCGACCACCAGGGCACCTTCGACGCGAGCGAGGCCGGCCTCAACTACGAGCCCCCGCAGGGCGCCGACATTCCGGTCCACGTCGGCGGCGAGGGCCCGCACATGTGCCGGATGGCCGCGAAACACGCCGACGGCCTGCTGTACAACGGCTCGCACCCGAAGGACCTCGCGTGGGCCCGCGAGCAGGTCGACGACGGCCTCGCGGACCGCCCCGACCACCGCGGGGACTTCGATCTGATCGCGTACGCCGCGGTCTCGATCGACGAGGACGAGGCAGCCGCCCGCGAGGCCGCCCGACCCCCGGTCGCCTTTATTACGGCGGGCGCGGCGCCGCCCGTCCTGAAGCGCCACGGGATCGACCCCGACACGGCGTCCGAGATCGGGGACCGCGTCTCGGCCGGCGAGTTCTCCGCGGCCTTCGACCTCGTCACGCCGGCGATGGTCGACGCGTTCTGCATGGCCGGCTCGCCCGAGACCGTCAGGGAGCGCGCGGCCGCCGTCGCGGAGCACGCCGACGGGCTCGTCGTCGGGTCGCCGCTCGGACCGGACCTGGAGGCGGCGGTCGACCTCGCGGCCGACGCCGTCGACGACCTCTTTTAAACCTACCTCCGAAATTTCACCGTCGAGGAATCGAGAATCGCCCGTGAGAACTCGGGCCGCAGGTTCATAACCCGCGTTTACAGAGGCTCACCTATGTCGACCGATCGGGAGCGACGTCCGGGCGTTCGAGGCCGCTACGAGGCCCTCCTCTGGGGCACGATGGACCGCCTCGGCGTGTCCGAGTCGATAGAGCGGAAGGTCGTGACGGCCGTCGGAATCCAGTTCCTCGTCACCGTGGGGATCTTTTGCACGCCGTTTCTGCTCTCCGGGACGCGCGCCCACCTCGTTTCCGGAGCGCTGTTTCTCGGGGCGATCGCGGCGATATACAACACGCTGCTCATCGTTCGCCGCGACTTCGTCGCGCCGCTCCGGCGGCTGGAGGCCGGGGCCGACGCGATCGCCGCCGGCGACGTTCGGGGAGTCCCGCGCGACGCGACCGCCGAGACGGAGACGGTCGCCAGCGATCAGCCGGACGGAATCGTCGACAGTGAGCAGCCGGACGGAATCGTCGGCAGCGATCAGCCGGACGAGATCGGCAGCCTCGTGAACTCGTTCGTCGAGGTCCAGCGCTACCTCGGCACGGTGTCGGCGCAGGCCGAGGCGCTCGCGGCGCGGGAGTTCGACGACCCGGTCCTCGACGAGCCCGTCCCCGGCGGATTCGGCGACGCGCTCGACGAGATGGCCGCGAACATGGCGGCGTACACGACCGAACTGGAGTCGGTCGTCGAGGCGTTCGGAGACGCGGCCGAGCGCGCCCACGACGGCGACCTCACGGCGACGATCGACGCCGACTCGCTCGCCACCGACGACGACCGGTACGAGGAGCTCGTCGAGAACTACAACCGGCTCGTCGCCACGCTGGGCGGCACGGTCGGGGAGGTCCGCTCGTTCACGGACGGCGTCGCGGCGACGAGCGACGACGTGCGGACGAGCATGGACGAGGTCGACGCCGCGAGCGAGGAGGTGGCGCGGTCGGTACAGGAGATCTCCGACGGCGCCGCGGAGCAACGGAGCGACCTGGAGGCGGTCTCCGCGGAGATGAACACGCTGTCGGCGACCGTCGAGGAGATCGCGGCGGCCGCGGACGACGCGGCGACGACAGCCCGGAGCGCCGCCGACCGCGGTCGAACCGGCCGCGAGGAGGCGGCCGAGGCGATCGCGGAACTGGAGGCGCTGGACACGCGGATACGCGAGACGGCGACGGCGGTCGAGGACCTCGTGGATCGGATCGACGAGATCGACGAGATCGCGGCCGTGATCGACGGGATCGCCGAGGAGACGAACCTGCTCGCGCTGAACGCGTCGATAGAGGCCGCGCGAGCAGACGGGTCGGGCGACGGCTTCGCGGTCGTCGCCGACGAGGTGAAGGTACTCGCCGAAGAGACGCGGGAGGAGGCGGCGGCGATCTCGGACCGTATCGACGAGATACAGTCGGTGTCGGCCGACACCGCCGCCGAGGTCGACGCGATGGAGTCGCAGGTGTCCGGGAGCGTCGGCGCCGTCGAGTCCACGCTGCGGGAGTTCGAGGATGTCGTCGAGGAGGTGACGGCGGTCGACGAGACGGTCCGGGAGATCAGCGAGGCGACCGACGACCAGGCCCGGACGACGCAGGAGGTCGTCGACATGGTCGAGGACGTCGCGGCGGTGAGCGGACAGACCGCGACCGAGGCCGAGACCGTCGCCGCGGCGGCGGAGGAGCAGACCGCGAGCGTCTCCGAGGTGACCGACAGGGCGCACGCGCTCGCCGATCGATCGGACGAGCTGCTCGCGCGGCTCGACGAGTTCGAGGTGCCGGCGGACCGCGGGACGAGGGCGGCGAGTCCGACCGGGTCCGGATCGGCCGCGCGGACCCGGCCGAGTCCGACCGACGACTGAGTTCGGCGACGGCCCCTTCCCGGCGGTGACTTACTGCTCCGACCGCCCGCGACCGCCCAGCGAGGGGAGCGTCACGCCGATCTCCTGGAGGAGCGCGCCGACCGCGACGTAGCCGAGCGCGGCCACGGACGCGACGATCAGCACCTGTCCGACGAGGACGAGCAGCGCCGAGAGCGGGTCGCCGGCGCCGAGGATGAGGTCGTTCAGGAAGATGTCGACGAAGCGGCCGACGTCGCCGAGGATCCGGGCGACGAAGTCGATGAGCGCGAACATGGTCGACCGTTGAGCCGCGGGGTACTTGGGTGTTGAGTTCCCGGCCGATCCTCGCCCGGGCCGTCGCTGTCGTCCCGATCCGGGGGAGTTCCGGTAACCGAACGCCTTACACCCGACGGACACGGATCCATCGACCATGAACGCGCTGACGGAACTGTTCGCCGAGAACACGCTCCTGTGGGTCCTCACCGGTATCCTCGCGTACTCCGCGGTCGCGCTGTGGCTGCGGAACCGCGGGATCCTCCCGGAGTCGGTCGGCGTCTCCGGTCCGATTCTGACTCTCCGGACGCTCCGCGGGCGAGCGTTCCTCAACCGGCTCGCCGCCCCGAAACGATTCTGGCGTGCGCTCGCGAACCTCGGGCTCGGCGGGGCCCTGGTGGCGATGGTCGGGTCCTTCGTCCTGATCCTCTCGTCGGCGATCTCGGCGCTGGACACCGCGCAGCCGTCCGCGATCCAGCAGCCGCAGAACTTCCTTATCATCCCCGGCGTCAACGACTTCCTCCCGCTGTCGGTCGCGCCCGAGATCATCGCCGGCCTCGCGGTCGCGATGGTCGTCCACGAGGGCGCACACGGCCTGCTGTGTCGCGTCGAAGGGATCGACATCGAGTCGATGGGGCTCGTCTTCTTCACCTTCCTGCCGGTGGGCGCCTTCGTCGAGCCGAACGAGGAGGCGACGCAAGCGACGTCGCGCGGCGCCCGCGCCCGGATGTTCGCGGCCGGCGTCACCGCCAACACGCTGCTCACGGTGCTCGTGTTCGCGCTGCTGTTCGGCCCCGTCGTCGGCGCGATCTCGCCCGCGCCGGGTTATGCCGTCGGTGAGGTCACCCCCGGCTCGTCGGCCGACGCGGCCGGCATCGCGGCCGGCGACCGGCTCGTCGAGGTCGACGGCACCCCGGTCGAGACGGCCGCCGAGTTCGAGGCCGCGCTCGCGGACGCAGGCGAGACTGTGACGGTCGCGGCCGACGACGGCGACGGCGAGCGCACCGTCGACGTCGACCGAGACCTGCAGGCGGTCGGGTCCGCCGGCGGCAACCCGCTCGGCGTGACGGTCACCGACGCGCCGCTGACGGTCGAGTCGGTGAACGGCGAGGCGGTCGGCACCGAGAACGCGTTCTACGACGCCGTCGGCGAGTCGGAGCGCGCGACGGTGTCGGTGACGGGCGGCGCGAACGCGAGCGACGCGAACGCGACCACCGCGGAGATCCCCGTCGGCGCGTACGCCCTCGGCGTGCAGGCGGACGGTCCGCTCGACGAGGCCGGCGCGGCGCCCGGCGAACCCCTGACGATCGTCTCGATAGACGGGGAGCGGATCCACGACGCGGACGCGCTCTCGACCGTCCTCGCCGACCGCGAGCCCGGCGCGACCGTCGAAGTGATCGCGTACGACGCCGCCGACGAGCGCCAGACGTACGACGTCGAACTGGCCCCGCACCCGAACCGCGACGGCGGGTTCGTGGGCGTCACGGTGTTCCCCGGCTCCAGCGGGCTCGCGCTCGACGACTTCGGCGTCTCCGAGTACCCCGCCGGCGCGTACCTCGAACTGCTCGGCGGCGACGCCGGCGAGAGCGCGACCGACGGCGTCCCGCTCGGCGGGGTGACGGAGTCGCCGCTCGGGCTCGTGTTCGTCGCGCTCATCCTGCCGCTCGGCAGCCTGTTCGGGCTCCCGTTCAACTTCGCGGGGTTCACCGGCGAGATGACTAACTTCTTCGTCGTCGACGGGGCGCTCGGTGGGCTCGGCGGCGGGATCTTCCTGCTCGCGAACCTGCTCTTCTGGACCGGCTGGATCAACGTCCAGCTCGCGCTGTTCAACTGCCTCCCCGCGTTCCCGCTCGACGGCGGTCGGATCCTCCGGATGGTGGCCGAGGCGGTTATCAGCCGGGTCCCGCTCTCCGACAGACACGCCGCGGTCCGCACGATCACCGTCTCGTCCGGGCTCGTCATGCTCGCCGGACTGATCGCGATGATCTTCGGGAACCAGATCATGGCGGCGCTCGGGCTGATCTGACGGGCGGCGTCGTGGACGTCGCGGGCGATCGGGGTTGTCGCGGGCGATCGGGGACGTCGCGGGCGAGTACAGACGGTCGCCGGCGGCGCCGCCTCGCGGCCATTCCGCCCGCGGGAGGGGAAACGCGTTTCTCCGCGGGACGAAACGGTGGCGTATGAACCACGCGCGCACCGTCGAACTCGAGGGGCACATCATCGACAGCGGCACGATGCAGCGCTGTTTCGGCGCGGTGATGGACCTCGGCGGCTCCTTCGACGTCGAGCAGTTCGACGTGGGAAAACACGAAGACGAGGAGTCGTACTGCAGACTGACGGTTTCGGCCGACGACGCCGAGACCCTGCAGGCGATCGTCCACGAACTCCACCAGAACGGCGCGGTACTGGAGGACGCGAGCGAGGTGACCCTCGTCTCGGCGCCGGCGGACAGGGTCGTCCCGCGGGACTTCTACTCCACCACGAATCACCCCACGGAGGTGCTGTACGACGGCGAGTGGATCGACGTCGACCGGATCGAGATGGACTGCGCGCTCGTCGTCGAACCCGAGGGCGGGCGAGACGGGGGCCCGCGCGCCTACACGAAGGTGCTCAACGCGGTCGAGGAGGGCGATCTCATCGCGACCGACCAGTCCGGGATTCGCGTGCGACCCCCGGAGCGCCCGCGGAGCGGCGGCGGCGCGTTCGGGTTCATGCAGGGCGGCGTCTCCGCGGAGCGCCCCTCGGAGTCCACGATCCGCCAGGTCGCCGCGGAGCTCCGCGAGGTGAAGCGCTCAGGCGGGAACGTGATGGTCGTCGCCGGACCGGCGGTGATCCACTCGGGGGCGGGCGACGCGCTCGCCGACCTCGTCGCCGCGGGGTTCGTCGACGCGCTCTCGGCCGGGAACGGCTTCGCGACGCACGACCTGGAGCGCTCGCTGTACGGCACGTCGCTCGGGATGAACGTCGAGACGCTCGAACACCCACGGAAGGGGCACAAACACCACATCTGGACCATTTCGGAGATCATCCGAGCGGGCGGGATCGAGGCCGCCGTCGACGAGGGGATCGTGACGGAAGGCGTGATGTACCAGTGCGTGGAACGCGACGTCGACGTCGTGCTCGCCGGGTCGATCCGCGACGACGGCCCGCTGCCCGACACGATCACCGACGCCGTGGAGGCCCAGAACGCGATCCGCGAGCAGGCGCACGAGGCCGACGTCGTGATCATGCTCGCGACGCTGCTCCACTCGGTCGCCGTCGGGAACTGCCTCCCGTCGACGACGAAGACCGTCTGCGTCGACATCAACCCGGCGACCGTCACCCAGCTGCTCGACCGCGGCTCGGCGCAGGCCGTCGGGATGGTCACCGACATCGGGACCTTCGTCCCGACGCTCGCGGAGTACGTGCTGGAGGGCGAGGAGGAGCGATGACCGTCGTGCTCCGCCCCTACGACCGCGCGACCGACGCCGACGGGCTCTACGACTGCAAGCTCGCGTTCGAGCGCGGGCTCGGCGCGAACACCGGCGGCGACGACAAGGCGGCCGCGTACGAGGGGAAGCTCACCGAGGACTACCGCGAGCGGTGGCTCGCGTGGGTCGACCGGTGCGTCGCCGCCGACGAGCGATGCGTGACGGTCGCCGTCGCGGAGGGCGACGGGGAGGAGGAGGGCTCCCGATCCGACGGCAGCGCGGTGGTCGGCTACGTCTTCGTCCTCCCGGAGCGGCTGGCGATGATCTGGGACGCGGCCGTGATCAACGAGCTGTACGTCGCCCCGGCGCACCGCGGCACGGGGGTCGCGGACGACCTGCTGGCGGCCGCCGTCGACCTCGCCGGCGACCAGTCGCTCCCGCTCGACCGGATCGTGCTCGACGTCGACCCGGCCAACGAGCGCGCGCGGGCGTTCTACGACCGCCACGGCTTCGAGTCGTGGGGCGAGATGGTCGCGCGACCGGTCGACCTCGACTGACTCGGCTCCGGCGCGCGCCGCCGTCTCCGAAGGTACAAGCCTCCCTGCCCGTTCCCCGGATCCATGTACGAGATCGGCATCGTCGGCTGCGGCGTGATCGGGAACCGGCTCGCCGCCGCGGTCGACGCCCACGACCGGTACGAGCTCGCCGCGTCCTGCGATCTCGACGCGGACCGGGCCGCGTCGCTGGCGGCCGACTACGGCACGGCGTCGACGATGACGACGACCGATCACGCGGCGCTCGTAGCGCGTGAGGGACTCGACGCGGTGTACGTCGGCGTTCCCCCGCTCGCCCACGAGGCGGTGGTGGCAGACGCGCTCGACGCCGGCCGTCACGTGATCTGCGAGAAGCCCATCGCGGCGGACGCCGAGGCGGGCCGGCGGATGACCGCCCTCGCCGCGGAGCGGGACCTCGCGACCGCGGTGAACCTCCCGTTCCGGTACACGCCCGGGTTCGTCCGGCTTCGGGAGCTGATCGAGGCCGGCGCGATCGGCGACCCGCGCCGAGTCGAGCTCCGGTTCCGGTTCCCGCAGTGGCCGCGCGAGTGGCAGGACGTCGCGTGGCTGGAGTCGCGCGAGCAGGGCGGGCCGCTCCGGGAGGTCGGCACGCACTTCCTGTTCGGCGTCCAGGAGCTGTTCGGTCCCGTCGACGCCGTGAGCGCCGACGTCGGCTACGCCGGGCCGGACGCGTACGAGAACGACGTCGTCGGGACGTTCCGAGCCGGTGGAGTCCGGGGGACGATCGACCTGCTCTGCGACCACGAGGGCGGGGAGGAGAACGCGATCGCGGTCGTCGGCGACGACGGGTCGCTCTCGCTGACGGAGTGGTACCGGCTCGTCCGCGATTCCGGCCGCGAGACCGAGGCGACGCTCGTCGACGAGCGCGGCGACACCACCGCGGCGCTGCTGACCGAGTTCGCGGACGCGATGGACGGCGACGGGGGTGACCTCGTCTCCTTCGGCGAGGCGACTCGGGTCCAGACGGTGCTCGACGCGATCCACGCCTCCGACGGCGACCGTCTCTCCCTGAGCGACTGACGCCGGGGACGAGAGCGGAACCGCAGGACGTGAGAACGCCGGACAGGAGTTATAAGCGAGCCGCCGCGACTGTCGGGTATGAGCTATCTCGTGGCCACCGACGGATCGACGGAGAGCGATGAGGCCGTCCGGTACGCGGCGCGACAGGCGGTCGCGTTCTACGAGACACTCGAGATCGCCCACGTGTTGACGCCGGACTCGGAGCTCGTCGACGGGACGATCGTCCTCCCGGGCGAGGAGGCCGCGGTCGACGCCGGCGAGAGCGTCCTCGCCAACGCCAAGACGGTCGCCGAGGAGGCTGTCGGCGACGAGCCCATCGACGTGGAGACGCAACTGCTCACCGGCCGCCCGGCCGACGCGATCGCGGACTACGCGGCCGAGGCGGACGTCAACGCCATCTACGTCGGGCACCGCGGGCTGAGCGAGAAGCGCGAGCAGGTCGTCGGCAGCGTCGCGAAGAGCGTCGTCGACAAGGCGGACGTTCCCGTCACGGTGATCCGATAGCGGCCTCACCGGGCGCAGACGACGCGACCCGGTTCCGGTGCCGCCGGTGCTCGCGGCGTCAGAGACGACGGCAATGACCACCAGTACCGGGCCTTCAAAAGCGTTGACCGCGTAACACGAGGTGATGCCCGAAGACGTACTCGTCACGGCGGATTGGGTGGAATCGAACCTGGACGCGTTCCAGGACGACGACTCGGACCTCCGGCTCGTCGAGATCAACAATCCGACCGTCACCGACGAGTCGGAGTACACGCCCTACGGGGAGGGCCACATCCCCGGCGCGCTGAACTTCGAGTGGGACGAGGTCTTCACCGACGAGACGGAGCGCGACATCGTCTCGAAGGAGGACTTCGCGGAGCGGAACGGCGCGGCCGGCATCGACGCCGACACGACGGTCGTCGTGTACGGCGGCGGCCGCGTCCCCAACTGGTTCGCGCTGTTCGGCTACTGGATCTACAAGTACTACGGCCACGAGGACGTCCGCGTGATCGACGGCGGGAAGGGGTACTGGGTCGACAACGACTACCCGCTCTCCACCGAGGAGCCCGACTTCACGCCGCGCGAGTACGAGGCCCGCGGTCCCTTCGAGAGCGTCCGCGCGTACAAGGACGACATCGACAAGGCGATCGAGGAGGGGATCCCGATGGTCGACGTCCGCTCGCCCGAGGAGTTCTCCGGCGAGGTCATCGCGCCCGAGGGGCTCAACGAGACCGCTCAGCGCGGCGGCCACATCCCCGGCGCGAGCAGCGTCCCCATCTCGACGACCCTGAACGAGGACGGCACGTTCAAGAGCGCGGACGAGCTCCGCGAGCTCTACTCTGAGGCCGGCGTCGACGGCAACGAGTCGACGATCACGTACTGCCGCGTCGGCGAGCGCTCGTCGATCGAGTGGTTCCTCCTGCACGAGCTGCTCGGCTACGACGACGTCCGCAACTACGACGGCTCGTGGACCGAGTGGGGGAACCTCGTCGGCGCGCCGATCGAGACGGGCGAATAAGCGGCGGTCGCGGTCGCTGACCGCTGTCTCGTCTTTTTAACTATTCGACGTCGTTGCGATCCCGTTCTCCGGAACGAGCGTCGTCCGAACCTGCTGGTCGCTGAAGACGGATGCGGGGCCTGTGCGCGAGCGTCTACTCCCACGGCCTCCGCCAGCCGTGGCGGATCGGCGCGGACCGCTGTTGTACGCATCCGATAGACGCCGACGGGGCGTCGGCGCGGCCGTCGGACCGACCTGGTCGCCTTGGACGAGAGCCACGGATCACCCGATCGAGTGTGAACGTACTTATAGTTGTGCGCCGTATTGTGAAGTATGAACCAGAACGTCGGTCTCACGGACAAGCGCGCCAGAACGGTCCTCGGTGCGGTGCTCGGGATCGGGTCGCTCGCGACGCTCGCGGGAGCAGTCTCGCTGCCGGCGCTGGCCGCGCCCGTCCTCGGCGTCGTGGCGCTGATCCTGCTCGTGACCGCCGCGACCGGTACCTGTCCGCTCTACTCGCTGCTCGGCGTCGACACGTGCCCGGTGTCGCCCAGCGGATCGCGGTAACGTCTCCCGTCGGTTTTTGAGCCGATTTTCCGTCCCTCGATTGAGCGGTAACGCGACTGAGGCGGTCGCTCGCGCCGGTTCCCCGACCACCGTCGACGGCAGCCTCAAGTGTGCCTAGTCGTAACGCATTACATGGACCTTCGAGTCAGGTCGATCGGCTTCGGAGACGCGTGTATCGGCGGATCGATCGGGGTGATCGCGCGTGAGTGACGACCCGACCGTCCTCGTGATCGGCGGCGGCGCGACGGGGGCCGGCGTCGCTCGCGACCTCGCGCTTCGCGGGGTCGACGTGACCCTCGTCGACCGCGGGAAACTCGCGGGGGGCACGTCCGGGCGCTCGCACGGCCTGCTCCACAGCGGCGCCCGTTACGCCGAGGCCGACGCGCCCGGCGCGGAGGAGTGCCTCCGCGAGAACCGGACGCTCCGCGAGATCGCCGGGGCGTGCGTCAGCGAGACGGGCGGGCTGTTCGTCCGCCTCTCGGGCGACGACCCGGACTACTTCGCAGAGAAGGTCGCCGCCTGCGAGGAGATCGGCATCGAAACCGAGCGGCTCGACGCCGACGAGGCGCAGGCGGTCGTCCCCGGGCTCTCCGACGACGTCGCGGAGGCGTTCCGGGTGCCCGACGGCGTGATCTACCCGTCCAGACTGGTCGCCGCGAACGCGGCCGACGCCGAGCGACACGGCGCCACCGTCCGCACCAACGCCCCCGTCGAAGCCGTCGAAACGGACGACGGCGCGGTCTCGGCCGTGCGCGTCGGCGGCGACGTCGACGCCACGCTCCGGCCGGACCACGTCGTCAACGCCACGGGAGCGTGGGCCGACCGGATCGCCGACCTCGCCGGCGTCGAGGTGGGGATGGCGCCGAGCCGGGGCGTGATGATCTCCGTCGAGTACGACGGACTCGACCCGGTGTTGAACCGGTGTCGCGACCCTGACGACGGCGACATCATCGTCCCTCACGAGGGGGAGGCCGTGCTGGGGACGACGAGCGTTCCGATCGACGACCCCGACGAGTACGAGCAGGCCGACTGGGAGGTGGAGCGCTCGGTCGAGGAGTGCGCGGCGATGCTCCCCGCCGTCGCCGACGCGCCGACGATCCGGACGTGGTGGGGCGTTCGCCCCCTGTACGCGCCCGACGAGGCCGGCTCGAACCGTCGCGGAATCTCGCGCGGCTTCACCGTGATCGACCACGCCGACGAGGGCGTCTCGAACCTCCACACCGTGGTCGGCGGGAAGCTGACGACCTACCGGGAGATGGCCGAGGTGACGAGCGATCGCGTCTGCGAGCGCCTCGGTGTCGACGCCGCCTGCGAGACCGCGACGGAGCGGCTCCCCGGCGCCGACGATCCGGATCGGCTCGACGAGTTCGTCGAGCGGTACGGCGGGGCGAACCCGACCGACGCCGGCGTCGTCCACGCGGCGGCCGACGACTGAAAGAGAGAGCAAAGCGGAAACCGGGAAGAGCGGGAAACTGGGAAGAACGGAGAGGGCGGAAGAGGCGACGCGCGCTACTCGTCGTCGTCGATCATGCCGCCGAACACCGCGGTCGCGGTGTCGGGGACGTCGAAGTCGTGGTAGTGTTCGCCCTTCTCCTTCGAGAGGATGTTGAGGGCCGCGGCCGCGCCGTCGCCGGCCGAGATGACCGCCTGCCACTCCTCCGCGCGGACCATCCCGCCCGTCGCGTAGGCGTCGTCGACGCTCGTCTCCATCGAGACGTCGACGTCGACCGTGTCGTCGTCGCCGAACGCGCAGCCGAGCGACTCGGCGAGGTCGCGGCTCGCGCCGGTCGCGAGCACGAGGTAGTCGGCCTCGTACTCGCCCGCCTCTGTCGTCACGGTGAACCCCGCGTCCGACTCGGTGACGCCCGTGACCGCCTCGCCCTGCTTCCGGTCGACGCCGAAGTCGTCTGCCTGCTGCCGGAGGGTCGCGAGGAACTCGCTACCGCCGACCGAGCCGATCCCGGGGTAGTTGAACAGGTGCGCCTTGTGCATCCAGGTCTTGTCGGTGTCGAACAAGACCGTGTCGAGCCCGTTTTTCCCCGCGAACAGTCCCGCGCTGAGTCCGGCCGGTCCGCCGCCGACGATCGCTACGTTTGTCATAGTTGTCATTTCACGTGGCGCCTCATAAGCGTTGGCGGAACCGGTGATAGAGGTGTGCTAACAGCGTGTCCGTCGCAATTCGCGACGGGGCGGGGCCGTCGGACGCGGCCGACGACTACGCCGAGAAATCCGAGAGCGATCCGTCCGGGTCGTCGGGTCGGTCTCGATCGCCGTCTGGTTCGTCCCGGTCCCTATCGTCGTCCGCGTCGCGGATCGTCTCGGGCTCGTGCCACGGGTCGGTGGGGTCGACGGGTTCGACGGCGCGGTCGAGCTCGGCGACGGAGTAGTCGCGCTCGTCGTCGAGCAGCATCGCGAGGCGCTGCCAGCGGGCGCTGTGCTCGCCCTCGCCCTCCGGGCCGACCCGCGCGCCGCGGGTCTTGAAGAAGCGCGTGCCGCGCCCGAGCTTCGACCCCTCGCCGGTGTGGCCGTCGAAGATCGCGTCGAACTCGCCGCCCGGTTCGAGGTCGCCGACGGGGAAGTCGTGGGCGGGCTCCTCGCCGCGCTCGCGGGCCTCGGCGCGGAGGTCCGCGACGGCCCGGAAGTACTCGTCGGCGTTGGGACCCTCGCGGGTCGACTGCGCGCGGGCGGCCGCCAGCGCGGCGTGGATCGCGCAGATGCGGCCCTTCCACTCGGCCGGCTCCCAGCGCTCGGTGGCGAGCTCCTCGTAGCGCTCGATCGTCAGCGCGACGTCGCTGCCGGCGCGGAGGTCCTCGACGACGTAGAGGTTCAGGCGGTCCCAGAGGTTCCACGCGTAGCCGGAGCGGGCCAGCTCCCAGGCCGCCCACGCGGCGGCCTCCTCGTCGGAGCGGCGCACGGCCTTCTGGAGGAGGCTGGAGACGGCGTAGCGGTTGTAGCCGCCGTCGGTCTCGTTCGGTTCCTTCGGCTCGCCGAAGTCGTTCTCGCCGGTCGCGTCCGGCGTCGTGTCGGTCTCGAGGCTCCCGTCGGACCCGAACGTCGCCTGTCTGTCGTCGCCGTCGGCCATACGCCCGCTCCCGCCGCGAGCGACTTAAAAACCGCGCGCGGCGAGCGGGATCGGAGGGCTTCGGCCGCGACCCGAGACACCCGCGGTACGGCGGATCACACCTGCGCTGAAAGGGAACCCTTAAGTCGAATCCAGCGGCTATGTTTCAGTGACCGCCCTTAGCTCAGCCTGGTAGAGCAGTCGACTGTAGATCGACTTGTCCCCCGTTCAATTCGGGGAGGGCGGACTTTCTTTCCTAACGGATCACATCCGTCGTACGGCGACGGGTTTGATACTCGAATCCACCGCATCACCCGTGTGAGTTGAACAGGTCCCCCAGCTCTCCGTCACCATTGGGGTTCGATAAAGGGTGGTTCCTGTCGGACACAATAGTTTCAACACCGATCGCTCGTACCGGTCGACAACTGGCGAATACTGATTACAGGCGCGTCACAGAATATATAATATATCCGGCGTATCGGTGTGGATTTCGGATTTAGTTCTCATCTATCCGTCTTTCTCGAGATTTCCTATAATATCCACTATACATCGCGGTCAATTTAATAGAATAGAAATGTTACTTATATGGGGTGTGCGTGAAATATGCCAACCGAAAATATTGACGAGAGAATGGACCCAGAACAGTTCTTAGAAAAACTCCACACCGGTCGGTTTGACCGCGATCTTATTCTCGGTGGAATGGTTAAAGAAGAGGACGATGATGACGATGTCATCCAGTTTTCATACGGAACAAACTGTGAAAACTGGATCGAAATACCGATCGATCATGTCGAGTCGATAAAAATGATAAGCCGGGTGCCGTGTGCCGATCATTCGCATCCTTTCGTCGAACTTGAACTGAAGCCACCGAGGACTGACGAGGGTGAACTCTTCGCAGACATTCTTAGATCGATGGATGCGGGACAGGAAGGCTCTCAGATGGGAATGTTCCCCACCGGCGAGGAGACGTTCGAACCCGACATGCCTATGTCAGACATGCCAGGCGGAGGCCACGGGCCAGATGTGCCATCAGAGATGTCTATGATCGGGCCTGGACCGAGTGGACCGAGTGGACCAGTCGGTGGAGGGGGAGGGCTTGCTGCTTGGGGATGCTTCCCCGGATGGTGTAGCCGTCCGTCTGGTATATGTAGGGACAGTTACGGTAGGTGGCGCCGCTGCAATCAGCGGTACCGCTGTACTCGTTGCCTTTGGCCCTGGTGAGAGCGTGTTGTAGGAGCGTTTGCAAGATCTGTTAAGTTTGATTTGGCAGATTTAAATCGCTCTACACTAGGTTTGCGTAGTTCTAAACGAACAACGGCATACAACAGTAACCAGTTTGATTGTAATTGATCTGCCACGACGGCCGGAAGTCAAAAATATGGTAGTTCTGCGTTCGAATAAATTCAAGAGAATCTTCCACAAAGACTAATAAGTATATTCAATATTGATTATATAGGTGATTTGATGAGTGGGAGTTCGGAGGAAACCCGCCCCTGCCCCTATTGTAAGGAGGAGATCGACGCGAGCGCCTTAAAGTGCCGCTACTGTCGGTCCACCGTCGAGCCAAAGCAGCGGTCTCACAGTGGAACGTGCCCGTACTGTAAGGAGGATATTGACTCGGAGGCGACCCGATGTAGGTACTGCGGCTCGGACATCACCGCAGTCGAACAGCCCCCAGGGGAGGTAGACGATCAGTTCCTCCGAGCGATGGCGATTGGGATCGGACAACCGGGCGGCGGTTTAGGAGGCGGCTACGACCCGCAGTGTGTCAGAAGTTGTCAATGGCAGTGCGCGCTGTCAGGGCTTCCAAGTTGGTACTGCTGGTACGCTTGCGCGTGGTTATGTTCGGGGGGAAAGGTCGGCGGGGACACCGTGAGTCGTAACGTATTGGCTCGTCATGTCGGCGAATCGCCCTGCGGGTGTAACTGAGACGGGTCAAGGAGCGCGGTCTCCTCGGAACTCAGGCAGTCATCGAGCGCCTCGTGGACGGAATTCAAGTCGACGTATCCGTTTTCGAGAGTAGCACGAATACCCAACGTGACCGGGTGGCTACGAGGGTCGACTCCCACGTAGCAGTGACTTCAATCCCTCCGTCTACCGAGGGTCGTCGACTCCACGACGAGCGGCGGCCTTCCCGCGCTATCCGGTGAACGGACAACGACTGACACCTTTTAATCGGTGGTAGGAACCGAACCAGAGTAATACCACCTTAGACCACCGTACAGCCTCTTAGGTAGTGATTTCACCATTTGACGCTTGTCGGTGCATAGTCGATTATTCCCACAAAAACCTGAAAACAACTGTTCTAATTTATTACATACTAGTTTAATATCTAATGCGATTATTGATTAAGAATGTCCGTAGGGCAAGAGCTACTCGACGTACCGTTCCCCGAGATGGTGGCCAGCATGGGGCAGGGGATCGCGGACGCACAGAATCAGTTGGACATGAACTCGGTCGAGGTCGCCAAGACGCTGGCGGAGACGGAGATCGAGGTCGTCCCGGCGATCACGCGGACGATCGACTCCAACGGCGACGTCACCTACTCCTCGGCGGACGCGATCGACGTCTCGCTGCTGCAGGCGGGGCTGTTCCCGACGTTCTACCAGTTCTCGGAGGCCGTCATCGAAGTCGAGATGGACATCAAAACGACCACCGAACGAGAGACGAACATCGACGTCAGCGCCGAGGCGCACGCGGGGTTCGGCCTCTGGGGCGGCAGCATCCAGACCGACGTGAGCCACAACCGCAAGTTCGGCAAGGAGGTCCACGGGACGAGCAAACTGAAGACCACGATGGTCCCGGTGCCGGAGCCGCCGTACCTCTTCCCCGAGGTCGAGACCGTCGACAACCGCACGACCGAGGAGTGATCGATCCGGTTTCCGGCCGTCGACGGTGAGCGCCGCGCGCTCGCCCGCGACGCCCGAACCGCACCAGCGACACCGACATCAATGCCATTACGAGCCCATCACGTATCACCGGCCAGTACCGCCCGCCGACGACCGACCCAGCCGGTCGCGGACGTCCCGTTCGACGACCTCGTCTACCTGCTGGCCGCGGGCGTCGCCGACGCCCAGACCGCGCTCGACGCGCACACCGCCGAGACGGCGGCGTCGCTCGCGGAGACCGACGTCGAGGTCGTCCCGTCGATCACCCGGACGATCGACGCCGACGGCGGGGTCACCACTGAGACGGCCCCGACGGAGCGCCGGTCCCTGCTCGACCTCGGGATCACGCCCGCCTGGTACCGGTTCAGCGAGGCGACGATCGACGTCGAGATGGACGTGAGCGTGACGGACCGCGAGACCGACGAGGACGACCGCGAACGCGGCGACGAGGAGCGAGCGGGCGGGCTCAGAGCGGACACGCGGTCGGTGATCGGTCGGCGGCGGTTCGACCGAGCGGCCGGCGCGAACGCCCGACTGGCGGCGCGTCTCCAACCCACGCCGCGCCCGGTGCGCGCGATCCCACCGACGGACGCCGAGCCGGCACCCGGAGGCGACCGTGCCGACTGACGAGTGGCTCGCGCGGCCGCTCTCGGAGTTCATCCGCGCGGTCGCGTTCTCGGTCGCCGAGGGACAGGAGGAACTGGACCGCCGGTCGATGGCCGCACAGCGGGCGATCGAACGGGACATCGAGAGCGGAGAGCTCGCGTACGACCTCGACGCGTCCTGGCTCCGGTTCGCCGACGTCGAGGCGGACCTGGAACTGACGCTGTCGATTGAGGGCCGGGAGATCCGCGACCCGGAGACGAACGAGGTCCGGGCGTACAAGCCCGTCGTGAGCGCGGTCCCGCTCAACCACCGCGTCGTCGACGAGTACGAGGTGGACGCCGACATCGCGAGCGAGGTTCGGCTCACGATCGCGCCCGTTCCGCCGGAGTCGCGCCGCCCATGAGCGAGCGGTTCGACGCCGGCGACTCGTTCCGGATCGCCGAGACGTTCCAGCTGACGGAGGTGCCGCACCTCGATGTCGACAAGCTCGACGCCATCGAGCGGGCGACCGTGGAGCGGCTGATCACCGAGCAACAGGAGTCGCTCGTCCGGCTCCAGACCGACGTGCTCGACGTGCGGATCGAACGCGACGCGCTCGAACACGAGCTCTCGACGGTGACCGACGACCGCGAGCGGCTTCGGGACCGCGTGCGCGAGCTGGAGGCGGAACGGCCGGCGCTGGAGCCGAAGACGGTCTTCTCGAACCTCGGCGCGGCGCTGGAGGCGGCCGACGACGACCTGTCGAGCGAGCGGTACCGCGTCGACGACGTCGACTTCACGCTCAAAGCGAACCTGACGCAGACCGAGGACGGGGTTCGGATGCACCTCCCCTCGCTGGACGAGTCGTCCGTCTCGGCGAACCTCAGCGAGGTCTCGTTCCGGCTGCGGGCGCCTCGCGAGCGCCCCGACCGACCCGAGGCGGAGTACGTCGACGTTCCGGAGCTGCGGGACCTGTCGCGCGAGGCCGCGGTCCGCCGGTTGGCCGCCGCCGAACTCACCCTCGGAACGGTCGAACGGACCGCCGATCCGACGACGACGCCCGGAGCCGTCGTCGAGCAGTTCCCCGACGCCTACGCCCTGGCGGAGCCCGGGGCGTCCGTCGATCTCGTCCTCGCCGCGGAGCCCGAAGTAGCGGAGCTCGACGCCGATGCGGAGGCGCCGAGCGATTCGAGCGCGGAGGCGGATTCGGACGAGGGGGCAGACTCGGAGGCCTCGACCGACACCGGCGCCGACGCTGACACCGGAACTGACGGGGAAACCGACGCCGACGCGGGCACCAGTGCGGACGGAGACACCGGCGAGACCGAGCCCGACGAGCGGGAGCGCATGGAGGCGTTCCGCCGCGCGCTCGTCGAGGTCGACCCGGAGAACGGCTCCGCCGTCGCGGACCGGCTCAGCCGCGCCGGCGTCACGGATCTCGAGTCGCTGGTACGGCTGGATCCCGAGGAACTCGCCGAACGGCTGTCGATTCCGGTCGAACGGATCGTCGCGCTACAAGAGCGGCTCGGCGGCCACGGCGAGTCGAAAGAGCTCGAATCGGTCTCCGGCATCGGCCCGACGTACGCGAGTCGGCTCCGCGAGAAGGGAATCGAGACCGTCGCCCACCTGTCGACGCTCGATCCGGAGACGGTCGCCGAGATCACGTGGGCCTCGACGAGCCGGGCCGCGGACTGGATCGAACAGGCGGCGAAGATGACCGAGGGCCGATGAGCCTCGCGGAGCGGTTCGGCGCGTCGATCGAGGTCTCGGGGCCGGACCCCGACGCGGAGGCGTTCTTCTTCGTGAAGCGTCCCGACTCGATCGACCACGACGCGTTCGTCACCGGCCTGCTGGGGCTCGTGGGGACGTCCGGCCGACTCGTGCTCCACCACCGGTCCGGGTTCGCCGTCGTCCGCGTCTCGCACGAGCGCGCCCAACGGTTACGGCGGCTCCCGTGGATCGACACCGTCGGCGGCGTCCGGTTCGACCCGGCGCAGTTCGCGGCGGTGACCGGCGCTCCCGTCCCGTGAAGAGCGGGTCCTCAATTCTCAACGCGATCATTCGGACCGACAGCGTATTTATCCCTCCCCATGCAACTAATCAGACATGACTCTCGTCGTGGTCCCGGTCCGGTACCCGCCGTCGTCGCACTCGGCGGCGACGTTGCGGGAGGCCGTCCGCGTCGCCGAAGAGCGCGACGCCGACCTCACGGTCCTCCACGTGGACCTGTATCAGAATTCGGGGGGCGTCTCCCGGAGCGACCTCAAGCGCGCCGTCGAGCGCCGGGTCGGGAAGCTGGACCGCGCGCGGTACGTCGTCCGGCGGGGATTCCTCGTGGAGGAGACCATCCTGGAGGAGATCGTCGCCGAGGACGCCGACGTCGTCGTCATCGGCTCGAAGCAGGCCGGACGCTGGCGGCGCATGGTCCAGAAGCTGCTCTCCGACCCCGACATCGAGTCGTTCCTCCGCAGCGAGCTCGCCTGCACCGTGATCACGGTCGCCCGCGACGGATCGACCGAGAGCGACGGCGCCGGGGCGGACGCGCCGCTCCCCGACGACGGCGACGATTAACGCGGCGAGGGCGACGACCGACGTGGCGACGCCGACGACCGACGCGGCGACGCCGCTCGACGACCTCCCGGCCTCTTACTCCTCCCGGCCCGCGACCTCGTAGCGACGCTCGTACTCGATGACGGTCGCGACGCGGTCGGCGACCTCCCGACCGAACTCCCGCTCGACGACGTACAGCGCCAGGTCGATCCCGGAGGTCACGCCGCCCGCGGAGAGCAGGTCGCCGTCGTCGACGACGCGCGCGTCCACGACCTCGGCGCCCGAGTCGCGCAGCTCGTCGATCGCGCCGGCGTGCGTGACCGCGCGTCGGCCGTCGGTGACGCCGGCCTCGGCGAGCAGCATCGACCCGGTGCACACCGACGCGATCCGGGTGCCGGCCGCGTGGTGGTCGGCGAGCGCGCGCGGCACGTCGCCCTTCTGCGCCTCGGCCCACGCGCTCGCCTCCTCGTCGCGGGCGTTCCACCCGCCGCCGGGAACGACGAGGAGATCGGGGACGTCTGTGGCGTCCGGCTCCGGGAGGACGCCGTCGACGCCGACGCGGGTCCCGTGGCTCGCGGTCACCCGGTCGCGCTCGTCGAGGGTCACGTATCGGACGCGCCCGGCGCGGTCCTCGCCCTCGGCGGCGTAGCCCAGCGCGTAGTCGAACACCTCGTACGGGCCGATCCCGTCCAGCTCGTCGAAGCCGTCGTACAGCAGCACGTCGACGTTCATCGTCGGGTCCGTACGCGGCCGGGCATCATGTGCGTTCCCCCGCCGTCACGCCTCGACGAGCGCTCCGGCGGTCGTCACGTCCCGTCGAACGCGTCGACGACCGCCCCGATGTCGCCGACGACGCGATCGCGGCGTCGTGGTTCAGTGGTTTATAAGCGCGAGTCGTACGGAGTCGGCGACGCCGCTCACTCCAAGAGGCTGTCGACGGTCCGGACGAACCGGTCGACGATCCGGTCCGGGAGCGACGCCGACACCTCGTCGAGGAGCGCCGCGGTCCGCTCGGGGCGCGCGAGCGAGACGCGCACGGGCCGTTCGTCGGACTTCTCGACGATCCCGCTCTCGACCAGGTTCGAGGCGTGCCACGAGACGGTGCTCCGCGCGAGGTCCAGCTCGTCCGCGAGCGTCGACGGCCGGGTCGGCCCCTCGGCGTGGAGCCGGACGAGGATACCGCGGGCGGTCTCGCGACGGAGGAAGGCGACGGCCCGTCGTTCCCAGGGGTCGAACGTCGGGTCGAAGTAGTGGGCGCGGCCGCCGATCCGCTCGACCGCGACCTCGCCGTCGCGGACGAGGCGGCGCAGGTGGTACTGCGCCTGCCCGGTGGCGATGTCGAGGTCGCGGCTCACCCGGTTGAAGTGAACCCCGGGCGTGTCGCGGACGTGTCGGCGAACCCGGGTCCTGGTGTCCGGCATGGGTGGTCGTCGTGACCTATCGTATCGGGGGTTAAAACGAGCCCGCGCGTTCCCTCCGCGCGGGAGCGAACGGGAGAGTATTCTTGTCGCTCGCCGCAGTAGGAGACGAGACCGTGAGTCCGATTTCCGCGAGCGCGGTCGCGACCGCCGGCGGCTGGGGCGTAGAGGGGTCGCTGCCGCTGCTCGGCGTCGTGTTCGTCGCCGGCGCGGGGACGGGGCTCCTCTTCCTCGTGAGCGTCGTCGCCTACCGCCGCCGCCGGAGCGCGCAGTACGCCCTGATAAGCGTCGCCGTCGGCGCCCTCCTCGCCCGCTCGGTCGTGGGCGCGGGGACCGTGCTCGGCGTCGTGCCGATGCCGGTGCACCACTACCTCGAACACAGCCTGGACTTCCTCATCGCCGCGACCGTCCTCTACGCGGTGTACGCGCACGCCCCCGGATCGGTGGGCGACGACGCGCCTTCGGACTGACGGGAAGCGGTCCCGTCACGCACCGCTCAGTCGCGGATACCGCGACGAACGCGTTCGACGGCCGCGTCGACGCGACGACCGTACGCGAGCGTCGCGCTCGCGACGACGGCGCCGAGGAGCGTCCAGCCGACCAGCGACCCCACCGCTCGGCCGGTCGAGACGAACCCGCTCTCCGGGGCGAAGGCGACGCCGATGACGTGCTCGAAGACGAGCCCGCGGAACGCCCCGTTCGGCGCGAGCGCGAGCGACGCGGGGACCGTCGCCGGCGACGCCCCGCCCGCGAGCGACCGGAGGAGGACGAGGTCGCCGCCGAGCACGCCCGCCGCGAGCGCGAGGGCCCCGAGGGCAATCGCGCTGCGGCGGCTCGCGGCGAGCGCCGAGACGGCCGCCGCGAGCGACACGTACGCCGCGCCGAGGAGGAGGACGAACGCGAGGAACCGCAGGTACAGCAGCGGCGAGTCGACGCCGGTGTGCGTCGCGAAGATCCCCGTGTCCGGCGCGGCGGTCAGCCAGACGACGACGCCGACCACCGCGTACGGGACGCCGACCGCGGCGACGAGCGCGACCGTCCGCGCCAGCAACACCCCCGCCACGTACTCGCCGACCCGGACCGGGTAGGTCCGGATCACCGCGAGCTCGCCGCTCGCGGCGTCGGTGAGCAGCGCGCGGTAGCCCAACACCACCGCGACGACGGGGACGAGCGCCTCGGTCGGGAGGAGCAGGTCGACGACCGCCGGCACGAATCCGGTCGCTCCGCCGCCGCCCGCCGCGAGGAGAGCGCCGAGGACGACGAGCAGTCCGACCGTCAGCACGCCGTAGCCGGGAGTTCGAACCACCGTCGCGATCTCCCGTCGGAACACGCTCGCGACTCCGGTGAACCAGCCGCTCATCGGTCCGACACCCCCGTGACGTGGACGTCCGGCTCCGCGTCGTCGCCGTCGCTCTCGTCGCTGCCGTCGCTCTCGCTGCCCTCGTCGCTCCCGCCGGTCGCGTCGCCGGCCTCCGCGTCGCCGGCGTCGTCCGTGTGGTCCGCCCGCGCTCCGGAACTCCCCGTCACGACGCGGTAGAGTTCGCCGACGTCGGCCGCGTCGCGCTCGTCGAGCAGTCGGTCCAGCGGCCCCGCGGCGGCGATCCGCCCCCGACGCAGGATCACGACGCGATCGGCGTGGGCGTCGACGAGGTCGAGCGCGTGCGAGGAGACGACGACGGCCGTGTCGCCGTCGGCGCGCCGGGCGGCCGCGCGGAACGCGCGTTCGCGCATCCCGGGGTCGAGCCCGCTCGCCGGTTCGTCGAGGGCCACGAGCGAGGGGTCGCCCAGGACCGCCTGCGCGATGCCGAGCAGGCGACGCATCCCGCCCGAGAGCGCCTCGACGCGCCTGCCGGCCGCGTCGGCCAGTCCGACCCGTTCCAGCGCCGCGTCCGGATCGTCGCCGACGAGGCGCGCGTAGAACGCGAGCGTCTCGCGGGCCGTGTACCCGTCCCGAAACGGCACCCGCTGCGGGAGGTAGCCGATCGGCTTCGGACCGGTCGCGCCGGGGTACCGGACCTCGCCCGCGGTCGGCTCCGTCGCGCCGACGAGGACCCGCAGCAGCGTCGATTTGCCGGAGCCGTTCGGGCCGATGACGACGGTGACGCCGGGCCGAACGTCGAGCGACACGGCGTCGAGCACCCGGACGCCCCCGTATGTCCGGGCCGCCTCCGAGAGGCTCGCGACGGGCTCGTCAGGCATCCGCCACCCCGCTCGTCGTGGCCTCGCTCGTCGCCGCTCCGCTCGCTGCCACCCCGATCGTCGCCGCGGCCGCCGAGTCGGCCCGTGGCCCTCGCGAGTCGATACCGCCGCTCGTCGCGTTCCGCGTCGATGTGTTCATTGTATCGGCGTCTCCGTCGTCGTCTCCCTCGTCGAATCGAGCGCGCCAGTCGGCGTGGACCGGCCCCGCGTCCGGGTCGAGCGCGGCCGCCACCCGGTCGGGCGAGTACGGCTCCGTCGCCGGCGCCGGGTCGATGATGCTCCCGGAACGCGCACCGGGGATCGTCCCGCGGAGGCGGTCGAGGAGGGCGACCGCCGGCGACTCGCGCACGGCGACCACGGCGACCTCACGGTGGAGCGCGCCGTCGACGGGCGAGGTCGGTCGATACGCGCGCTCGCCCGGCTCGTGGACTCCGACGTTCGCCCCCTCCCAGTAGTTCCCGCGGTCGCCGTCGGCCCAGACCCGGAGGGCGCCGGCCCCGGCGGCCGCGTGGTCCGCGTTGCCGACGAAGTCGTTCGCGACGACCCGGCTCGACGGGACGACCGTGGTCGCGCGCGCCCCGAGCTCGTTGTTCGCGGCGACGTTGCGCTCGTACAGCGACCCGCGCGAGCTGGTCGAAAAGCCGAGCTCGTTGCCGACGAGGGTGTTGTAGCCGAGGTACGCCCGGGTCCCCGACGCCTGGATCCCCGCGCTGGAGTTCCGCACGTCGTTGCCGACGATCGCGTTGCCCGACGGGCGCGTCATCACCGTGACGCCGGCGAACAGCTCGTCGCGAAACGCGTTGTCGGCGATCAGCGCGTCGCCCGTGTACATGAGGTGGACGCCGTAGCGGTTGTCCGTGAACGACGAGTTCCGGACGACCGAGCCGTCGGCGCGGTGGAGGTAGATCCCGTCCCGGCCGCCCGCGAACGCGCTGTCCGTCACGGTCACTCGCGACTGCATGCCGGTGACCCCCATGAACCCGTCCTGCCAGCGATCGGTCCCGTCGACGCGGAGGTCTCGGACCACCGCGTGAGAGCCCTCACGGAGGAGCAGGCCGCTCGCGTTCGCCTCGATCGCCACGTCGTCGACGAAGAGCCCCGGCGCGCCGACCGCGCGGATCCCCGCGTCGCCGTGGCCGTACCCCAACTGGATGTTGGTGTCCCACGCCTCGCCCTCGCGGTCGCGGGCCTCGCGCGCCGCCTCCGGGTCGCGCGTCTCGTTCCCGCTCCCGTCGACCGCGATTCCGGTGATCGCCACGTCCGGCGCTCGCACCGTGATCACCGACCCGTTTCCGTCGCCGCTGATCCGCGCGTCGTCGCCGGCGATCGTGACGGACTCGTTCACCGTCGGGGTCTCCTCGTAGGTGCCGGGCGGGACGACGACGGTCGTGTTCGCCGGCGCGGCCGCGAGCGCCGCCTCGATCGTCGGCGCGTCCTCGCCGACGACGACGGAGACCGGCCGGTCGGCGCGGCGCTCCGCGGCGGCGACGCGCCGATCGGCCGCGTTCCACCGCTCTGGGGCCGTCTCGCGCACCACCGCCGCGGAGTCGGCGTCGAACGACAGGCCGCGGACCGTCTCCCAGTCGACCGCTCGTCCGCCGTGGTCGGCGACGAACGCATCGGCGGCGCCGCGCTCCCGGAAGGGGACGACCGTCTCGCCGGCCGGGCTCCGGGCGTCGCTCTCGACCACGTAGACCGCCTCCGGTGCCGGCGTCCACTCGCCGTTCCGTTCGGCCTCGAACAGCCCGGTCTCCGTCGTCCCCGGCCGCGCGTCGTCGAACGTCTCGACGTAGGCGACGATCGGGTAGCCGAACTGCCGTTCCGTCCGGTCGTCGTCGAACGCCGCCGCGAGCGACTCGACGCCGTTGTACCCGACGACGTACTGGAGCTGCGAGTAGAAGACCTGCGTCCGCGGAATCGTCGCCGACCCCGCCATCAGCGCGTCCGTCTCGGAGGAGAGGCCGAGCTCGACGACGTCGTCGTAGGCGACCGGCGACGGCGCGGCCGACTCGGGGTCGGCGACGAACGCCCCCGCCGTCGCGGCCGCGGCGACGAGGAGGAGCGTCGCGAGCGCGAGCCGAACCGGGAGCGAGGGATCGCCGTAGGGGTCGAAACGCGTCACGGTGAGGCTTCGATCGGTCGGGGTTTATCGGATCTGGTTCGTTCCTCGAACGACGGCGTGAATCGGTCCCGAGGGGCTAAGACGGTCGTTCCGTAACTGTCACGCGTGACCGAACACCAGCGTCCGTCGACGTCGCGTCGGAGTCTGCTCGCCGGGATGGGCGCGGGGCTCTCGCTCGCCGCCGCCGGCTGTCTCGGAGAGGAGAGCGCGTCGATCGCCCCCGTCTCGCTCGACAGGGAGCGCGCGTGCGATCAGTGCGGCATGATAATCCAGGACCACCCCGGTCCGGTCGGGCAGGTCCACTTCGAGGACGACGAGCCCGAGGGCGGCCGACCCGGACGGTTCTGCAGCAGCACCTGCACGTACACCTACCGGTTCGACGCCGAGGATGCGGGACGGACCCCGCTGACGACGTTTCTCACCGACTACTCGCTCGTCGAGCAGGCGGTGTTCGAGGAGGGCTCCGACACGATGTTCTCCTCGCACGTCGGGCGCGATGCATTCTCTCGGACGACCGAGCTCACCGTCGTCGCGCGGAGCGAGGTGGTCGGCTCCATGGGCCCCGAACTGATTCCGTTCAGCGAGGCGGCGGACGTGACGGCGTTCGTTGAGGAGTACGGCGGCGAGTCGATGCCCGCCGAGGACGTGGACCGGTCGACGCTCGAAGCCTTATAAGTGGTCGAGCGCGGTCGTCGTCTTATTTATAAGCTGATCGGGGTCAGCGTCGTATTTATAAACAGATCGTCGGGAGCGCGGAACGTTTATTCGTGATTCGAGAGCGCGGCGGTCGATCCGCCGTCTACTCCGCGGCGCCCCACTTCTCGACGCGCTTCGGCCGGTCGGAGACGGCCATCACGTCGATGTCGTCGGCGGCGTGGTCGAGCGCCTCCAGGGCCGCCTTCGCGGACGCGTGCGTCGAGAAGTAGGTGATCTCCTCCTCGACGGCGACCTCCAGCAGCTCGCGCTGCCGGGAGACGATGAGGTCGATCTCGCCGTGTCTCGCGGCCTCGATCAGGTCCGTCGCCGTCGAGAGCTCGAAGTACTCCGCGTACCCCTCGACCAGCGCCTCGCCGGCCTCGGTGTCGGGGTCCGGGAACTCCTCGGCGGAGAGGTCGACGACGGCGGTGCCGGACTCAGGGATCGGCTTGCCCGTGGAGTCCTGCGCCTTGTCGTACGCCTTGCCGAACGAGCGGGCCGTGCCCATGACCTCGCCGGTCGACTTCATTTCCGGCCCGAGGCGCGGGTCCGAGCCCGGCAGGCGGTCGAACGGCAGGACGACCTCCTTCACGCTGCGGTGCTCCGGAATCTGCTCGTCGACGTCGAGGTCGGCGAGCGTCAGGCCGTCGGTCATCACCTTCGCGGCGAGCTTCGCGATGGGGACGCCCGTCGCCTTCGAGACGAACGGGACCGTCCGCGAGGAGCGCGGGTTCGCCTCCAGCACGTACACCTCGCTGTCGGCGTCGTCGTCGCCGACGCCGGTCACCGCGAGCTGGACGTTGAGCAGCCCGACCGTGTCGAGCGCGCGGGCGATGTCCTCGGTGACCTCGCGGACCCGCGCCATCGTCTCGTCGTCGAGCGAGCGCGGCGGGATCATGCAGGCGGAGTCGCCCGAGTGGACGCCCGCGCTCTCGACGTGCTCCATCACGCCGCCGAGCAGCACGTCCTCGCCGTCGGCCACGGCGTCGACGTCCAGTTCGACCGCGTCGTCGAGGAACTGGTCGACCAGGATCGGCTTGTCCGGCGAGACCCGGACCGCCTCCTCGATGTACTCTTCGAGCTCCGCGTCGCTCTCGACGACCCGCATCGCGCGTCCGCCGAGGACGTAGGAGGGACGCACCAGGACGGGGTAGCCGATGTCGTGGGCCAGTTCGAGCGCCTCGCTCTCGCTCGTCGCGGTGCCGCCCTCGGGCTGGGCGATCCCCATTTCGTCCATCAGGACGTTGAACCGGTTGCGGTCCTCGGCCAGGTCCATCGCCTCGACGCTCGTCCCCATTATCTCGCAGTCGAGTCCGCGGCGTTCGAGCTCCGCCTCCAGCGGCTCGCCGATGTTCACAGACGTCTGCCCGCCGAACTGGACCATCACGCCGTCGGCGCCGGTCGCCTCGGCCACGTCGGCGACCTCCTCGGCGGAGATCGGGTCGAAGAACAGCCCGTCGGAGGTGTCGTAGTCGGTCGAGACGGTCTCGGGGTTGTTGTTGACGACGTGCGCCTCGATGCCGAGCTCGCGGAGCGCCTGGATCGCGTGGACCGAGCAGTAGTCGAACTCGACCCCCTGTCCGATGCGGATCGGGCCGCCGCCCACCACGACCACGCTGTCGACGCTCTTGTCGACGACGAGTTCGCCGGCCGCGGCGTCGCCCTTCAGCGGTCCCCGGTTGAACTCCGACTGGCGGGCGGAGTAGTAGTACGGGGTCTCGGCGGCGAACTCGCCGGCGCAGGTGTCGACCTGTTTGTACGTCCGACCGGGGACGTCCTCTTCGACGGCGGCGACGTCGGCGCCGCCGTCGAGGGCCGCGATCTCGGCGTTCGTGTGGCCCGCGGTGGCCGCCTCCGCGAACTCGCCGTTCTGAGCGGCCTGGGCGGAGTCGCTGACCCGCTTGAACCGTTCGAGGTACCACGGCTTGATGCCGGTCAGGTCCTCGATGTCCGCGACGGTGTACCCGCGGTCGAACGCCTCGAAGATCGCGTACGGGCGGTCGGGCGAGGGGCGTTCGAGGTACTCGGTCTCGAGGGTGGCGTCGTCGACCGTCTCCCAGTCGACCGCCGGGTCGTACTCGGACGAGCGGAGCGACTTCAGCAGGCTCTCTTCGAAGTTCCGGCCGATCGCCATCGCCTCGCCGGTCGACTTCATCGCCGTCCCGAGCTCGAAGTCCACGTCCTCGAACTTGTCGATGGGCCAGCGCGGCACCTTCGTCACCACGTAGTCGATGGCGGGCTCGAAGGCGGCCGTCGTCTCGCCGGTGATCTCGTTGTCGATCTCGTGGAGCCGCTTGCCGAGCGCGACCTTCGCGGTGACGCGGGCGATCGGGTAGCCCGTCGCCTTCGACGCGAGCGCGGAGGAGCGCGAGACGCGCGGGTTCACTTCCACCACGCGGTACTCGCCGCCGGGGGTCCCGTCGTCGTGCCAGGCGAACTGGATGTTACAGCCGCCCTGGATGCCCAGGTCGCGGATGACTTCGAGCGCCGCGTCGCGCATCTCCTGGTGGCCGTCGTCGGGGATGACCTGCGAGGGGGTGACGACCGTCGACTCGCCGGTGTGGATCCCCATCGGGTCGATGTTCTCCATGTTGCAGATGATGATACAGGAGTCGTCGGCGTCCCGCATCACCTCGTACTCCAGCTCGACCCAGCCCGCGATGGACTCCGTGATCAGCACCTCGCTGTTCCGCGAGAGGCGGAGTCCCTTGCGGACGCGCTCGACGAGCTCCTCGAACTCGTCGACGACCCCGGAGCCGGAGCCGCCGAGGGTGTACGTCGTCCGGGCGATGACGGGGAGCCCGCCGACCGCGTCGACTGCGTCCTGCACGCGCCCGCGGAAGGCGTCCTCGTCGAAGTCGGTGACCGACTCGCCCTCGTCGAGCGAGATGGTTGTCGACTTGGGGACCGGCTGCCCGAGGCCCTCCATCCGCTGGCGGAACAGGTCGCGGTCCTCCGTCGCGTAGATGGTGTCGAGCGGCGTCCCCATCACCTCGACGTCGTACTCCTCTAAGATTCCCTCTTCGGCGAGTTCGGCGGTGACGTTGAGTCCGGTCTGACCGCCGAGCCCGGCGATGACGCCGTCGGGCTCCTCGATCCGGATGACCTCCGAGATCGCCTCCGGCGTGATCGGTTCGATGTACACCCGGTCCGCGGTCTCCGGGTCGGTCATGATCGTCGCCGGGTTGGAGTTCACCAGCACGACGCGAGCCCCCTCCTCCTGAAGGGCGCGACACGCCTGTGCGCCGGAGTAGTCGAACTCGGCTGCCTGTCCGATCTGGATCGGCCCGCTACCGATGAGTAGAATGGTCCGGTCCTCGCTCATTACCGCGACGAAGTACGCTCATCGTAATAAGGCCGACGATAGAATACGAATCTCGCAGCGAGTTTGCGATTTTCGCAAGGTACGTCGAGACATGACACGGGAGATCCCGTGTCACGGACCCGGAGTGATTGTCCGATCAGCGGACACGTGCCTCCCGGTGTGGCGTTCAGTGTCCGCTTCGCTCGACGAGAAACGGGCGCTCTCGTGGGTGGACGGCGAACAGGCGGTCTTGCGGGCCGACGACGGGCAGGCGCTCGCGACGCTCGATTCGGCCGACGGCGCCCTCCGGGTCTGACCGGAGTGACGGCCCGCCTCTGGCGGAGCCGCTCCGATCAGGTTTCCAGCCGGTACCGGTAGGGCCGGTCCGCGATGACCTCGACCTCGCCGCGCTGGGCCCACCGCCCCAGCACGGTCGCGAGGCGGTGTGGGCTGTCGATCTCCTCGCACTCGTCGATGAGCGCCAGTATCTCACGCGCCGTCAGCGGCTCGTCGGCCTCGGCGAGCACGCTGCGAATTCGGTCGTACCGGTCGTATCCACCGGCGTTCATGTGTCTTACGTACGGCTCCCGCACATATAGGGTTCAGTGAGACGGGAGTCGGACAATCGTCTGACAGAAGCGGTGAGCCCCGGGTTCGGCGGGGTTTCGACCACGTTCGAACGGGCCGACGCGTCGACCGCCGGTCCTCAGGCGTACGGGTCTTCGGCCTCCAGATCGCGCTCCGCGCGGTACTGCTCGACGAACTCGCTCACGTCGAACTGCACCATCTCCGTCTCGAACGCGGAGAGCGCCTCGTCGTCGTCGGCGTGGCTCACGGCGTGTTCCATCAGCTCCACGACGAGCTCGACGACGATCTCGTGGAGGCGCCGCGAGTCGAAGTCGGTCACCCACGCCATCGCGTAGCCGACGTCCGCGTTCTCGCTGGCGTCGTAGGCGACGACGGCCTCCGGGAACTCCTCTAACACCACGCCGAGGAGGTGCGGCGTGTCGAACTCCGGCATCTCCTCGCTGGTCGTCTCGATCGCCTCGCGGAGCACCTCGACGAGGAAGTCGGGGAGGAACCGCTCCGGCGGGTGGACGTCCATCACGACCGCGTGCGTCTCGCCGCAGTCGCACTCGAACTCGCGCATGCCGAGGTCCAGCTCGCCGGCCGCCATCGTCTGCCCGCAGGGCAGCTCCAGCGTGTTCTCGTCACCGCCCGGGACGCGCGGCTGGGACATACCTCGGGTTGGCCGTTCTCGGGGTTAAAAGGCGCGGAACGACCCGGCGGATCGGTCGCCGAGCTCACTCGTAGTCGTCGTAGCCGCCTTCGTGGTCGTCGTCGTGGTCGTCGCCCTCGGGGTCGTCGTGGTCGTCTTCCTCGTGATCGTCGTCTCCGTCGTCCGCCCGGCCCCCCTGCATCTCGACCTCGGCCTCGACTTCGATCTCGACGCCGCCGGCCTCGTAGCTCGCCTCGACGAGCTCGGCGTCGTCGCGTTCGATCTCCAGCTCGTCGCTGTCGACCGCGACTTCGACCTCCACGTCGACGGTGACGTCTTCGGACATTGCCGTCTAACGCTACGCGCGGGAGACGAAAAAACGGTCGGCAAAAGTCGCTTCTACTGGAACCCGATCCGGCCGCCGGTGTCGCGGATGGCGTTCCCGCTGCCGCCCTTGAACTGCTCTTCGATCTCCTCGTAGTACGCGAGGATGTCGTCGTTGATCGTGGGGCGCACGGACTCCAGCGCGCGCCGGAAGTGCTTCATCTCGACCTCCTCGGCCTCGTCGTCGTCGCGCAGCGCCTCGATGGCGGCCTCGCGGGCGATCCCCTCGAGGTCCGAGCCGACGTAGCCGTCCGTGATCTCCGCGATCTCGCGGAGGCTCACATCGGGCGCGAGCGGCGTGTCCTGCGTGTGGATGTCGAGGATCTGCTCGCGGCCCTCCTGGTCGGGCTGGCCGATCATCACGAGCCGGTCGAACCGGCCCGAGCGCAGCAGCGCGGGGTCGATCATGTCGGGGCGGTTGGTGGCGCCGATCACCATCACGTCGCCCATGTCTTCGAGCCCGTCGAGCTCGGTGAGCAGCTGGTTGACGACGCGCTCGGAGACGTTGTTCCCCATCTCCTGCCCGCGCGAGGGGGCGAGACTGTCGAGCTCGTCGAAGAAGATGATCGTCGGACTCACCTGCCGGGCCTTCCGGAAGGTCTGCCGGATCGCCTTCTCCGACTCGCCGACCCACTTCGAGAGCAGCTGCGGCCCCCTGACCGAGATGAAGTTCGCGTTCGTCTCGTTGGCGACCGCCTTCGCCATCAGCGTCTTCCCGGTGCCCGGCGGCCCGTACAGGAGCACGCCCTTCGGGGCGTCGACGCCCATCCGGTCGAACTTCTCCGGTGAGGTGAGCGGCCACTCCACGGACTCTTGAACCTGCTGTTGGGCCTCGTTGAGCCCGCCCACGTCCTCCCAGGAGATCTTCGGGAGCTCGACGAGCACCTCCCGCATCGCCGAGGGCTCCACCTCCGTGAGTGCGCCGGAGAAGTCGTTGCGCTTGACGATCATCCGGTCGATCAGGCTCGGCGGGACCTCCTCGTCGTCCAGGTCGATCTCGGGGAGGTAGCGTCGGAGCGCCTTCATCGCGGCCTCTTTCGTCAGGCTCTCGATGTCGGCGCCGACGAACCCGTGCGTCTCGTCGGCGAGGTGGTCGAGGGAGACGTCGTCCGAGAGCGGCATCCCGCGGGTGTGGATCTGGAGGATCTCCTTGCGGCCCACCTCGTCGGGGACGCCGATCTCGATCTCGCGGTCGAACCGCCCCGGGCGGCGGAGCGCGGGGTCGACGCTGTCGACCCGGTTGGTCGCGCCGATGACGACCACCTGCCCGCGCGTCTCGAGCCCGTCCATCATCGTCAGCAGCTGCGCGACGACGCGCCGCTCGACCTCGCCGGTGACGTCCTCGCGCTTGGGCGCGATCGAGTCGAGCTCGTCGATGAAGATGATGCTGGGGCTCTCCTCTTTCGCGTCCTCGAAGATCTCCCGGAGCTGCTGTTCGGACTCGCCGTAGTACTTCGAGATGATCTCCGGGCCGGCGATCGAGAAGAACGACGCCGACGTCTCGTTGGCGACGGCCTTCGCGAGCAGCGTCTTCCCGGTCCCCGGCGGGCCGTGCAGGAGGACTCCCTGCGGCGGCTCGATCCCGAGCTTCGAGAAGATCTGCGGGTGTTTCATCGGCAGTTCGACCATCTCGCGGACGCGCTGGATCTCGTTCTGGAGGCCGCCGATGTCCTCGTAGGTGATCCCGCCGCCGGTCTTCTCGAACCCGGAGATCGGCTCCTCGCGGAGCTCGACCTCGGTGTCCTCGGTGATCAGACAGACGCCGTCGGGCTCGGTCTCCACCGCGATCAGCGGGATGGCCTGCCCGGGCGACCGCATGAACGGGTGGTTCGTCGAGGACATCACCGGGACGATGTCGCGCTCGACGACCGGACGCTTGAGGATCTGGCGTTTCACCATGCCGGCGGCGTCCGAGCCGAACTGGACGGACGCCTCCTCCGGCGGGGCCAACACGAGCTTCTCGGCCTTCTCGGCCTCGGCCTTCCGGATGGTCACGCGCTCGCCGATGCCGACGTCGGCGTTCTGTCGGGTGAACCCGTCGACGCGGACCGTGTCGGTGTTCCAGTCTTGGCGGTCGGCGCGCCAGACCTTCGCGGCGGTCGTCTCCGCGCCCTCGATTTCGATAATGTCGCCGGGCGAGAGCTTGAGATGCAACAGCGTGTCGGGGTCGAGTCGGGCGATACCGCGTCCCGAGTCGTTCGGGTACGCCTTCGCCACTTCGAGTTGGACTTCGTTCATAGTTCCTCGCGGGGGTTGTCCGTAACTCCATCCGGTTCGGGAATAAGCCTGTTGCCGGTTCCGGCGCCGCCGGGTAGTCCGGGAGAACCGGGGGCCGCGGTAAGCTGTGGTATCATGTGTCACGGTACGGAGGGCTGACTTAAAACGCCGTCGTAAGCGTGCGTTTTCGCCGTCGATCCGGCGACGACGCCGTCCGACGCTTTATGGCCGCTCGGCGCGAGATTCGGCCGTGTTCGATTCGCTCTCCGACCCGATGCGCGCGCTGCTCTCTCGGGTCGCCGTGCTGCTCGTCGGAGCCGTCGTGGGCCTCGCGCTGTACGCGCTCGGCGTCGGCGGGGTCCTCGTCGTCCCGCTCTCGGTGGTCGGGGCGCTGGTGATCGGCGAACTGTACCTGTTCGTCAGAGCGGAGCGCTCGTAGCGTCGTCGCGGCGGACTCGTAGCTTCGTGCCGACGCGCGCACTCGGTCCCGGACCGCGGGCTATTTGTCCCGCGATCGCTTCCGGTGTGGCATGCGAACGCTCGTCTTCGACGGCCGGACCGGCGCCGCCGGCGACATGGTCTGTGCCGCGCTGATCGCGGCCGGCGCAGACCCCGATGTCCTCTCGCCCGTGACCGACCGGCTCCCGGTCCGTTACGACGTCGGGGAGACGACGAGGAACGGCATCCGGGCGACGACCGTCGACGTGCTTCTCACGGAGTCGGCGAGCGACGAGCGGGATGACGGCGAGCTATCGACGGAGAACGGTCACGAAGACGAGCACGAGGGTGGACATGACCACGGCCACGACCACGGAAACGACCACGACCACGGCGCTCAACACGCCGAGGGCGCGGGCGTCCACCGCAGCTACCCCGAGGTGGTCGCGCTCGTGGAGTCGATGGACCTCCCGGATGCCGTCGAGTCGATCGCGCTCGACGCGTTCGAGCGGCTCGGCCGCGCCGAGGCGTCGGTCCACGGGACCGACCTCGACGAGACGCACTTCCACGAGGTCGGCGCGGACGACGCGATCGCCGACGTGGTCGGCGCGGCGCTTCTCCTCCACGATATCGACCCCGACCGGGTCGTGACGACGCCCGTCGCGGTCGGCGGCGGCGAGGTCGAAATGAGCCACGGCGTCTACCCGGTCCCCGCGCCCGCGACGACCGAGATCGCGGCCGGCGCCGACTTCTCGACGGTCGGCGGGCCGGTCGACCGCGAACTGCTCACGCCGACCGGGGCCGCGATCCTCGCCGCGGTGGCCGAGGGCGCCGACCGGCTGCCCGCTCTCGATATCGACGCGTCGGGGTACGGCGCCGGCGACGCGACGTTTCCGAAGCACCCCAACGTGCTGCGCGTCCTCGTCGGCGACGGCGGTGAGGAGGGCGTCGCCGACGCGCGGACCGAGCCCGTCGACGGCGGGCTCGTTCGGGACGATATCGCGGTCCTCGAGACGAACCTCGACGACGCCCCGCCCGAAGTGCTCGGCGGGCTCCAAGAGACGCTCTCGCGGGCCGGCGCGCGGGACGTGAGCGTGGTCCCGACGACGATGAAGAAGTCGCGCCCCGGTCACCTCGTCAGAGTGATCTGCAAGCCCGCGGACGCCGAGGCGCTCGCGGAGCGACTCGCCCGCGAGACGGGAACGCTCGGCGTCCGGCAGTCGGGCGCGACCCACCGGTGGATCGCCGAGCGAGCCTTCGAGACGGCGACTCTCTCGATCGACGGCGACACCCACGAGGTGTCGGTGAAGGTGGCCTCGACCGCCGACGGCGACGTCTACGACGTGAGCGCCGAGTACGACGAGGCGGCCGCTGTCGCCGAGACCGCGGGGCTTCCGGTTCGAGAGGTGCTCCGACGGGCGGAGGCGCGTGTGCGCGAGGAGAGAGGCGAGTAGCTCGTCGAAGTGGGTCGCCGAAGCGAATCGGGAAGTAAGTCGCCGATCACCCGCGCTCGACGCGCTCGACGCGCTCCGGGTCCACGCCGAACCCGTCAGCCAGCCGCTCCGTGACCCGATCGGTGACGCTACCGGGAGGGTCCACCCGCTGGTTTCCGTCGGGACCTGCGACCGGTCGCTCCTCCTCGACCGAGAGGATCGCGACCGCCTCGACCGTCGTGTCGTTGAACCCCGGCTGGACGCCCGCGATCGTCAGCTCGTCGACGGCGACGCCGTCGACTCGCTCCAGCTGCCGGCGTGCGCCGGCGGCGAGGTCGCCGCCGGCCGCCTGCGAAACCCGGACGACCACGGCCGCTTCGACCGTCTGCGTGTGGATGGCTGCTGCCATGAGGCCCTCGCCGCGAGTCGAACGCGGTGCGGCCTCGAACGCCGGTGCCGGTCTCGACGCCCGTGTCGTTCGGGCGGAGGCGGCACCGGCGCTCGCGAGGGAGGACGGTCACGTTCGGCGCGATTCCGCGGGCGATACGGCGACGGCTGGAGAGGACAGGGTGCGGTCCGTCCCGCGGGGGAACCCTCCCCAGCCGACGCGCGTTACGCGGTCGGCCGGACGGACCGTGTACCCGGAGTCCCGTAGCCGGTCCAGCCGCAGAGCCCGCCGCTGTCGAGGGCGGCGGACGCCGAGGCGATGGAACGGAAGCGGGTCATACGTGGACTCCGGCGGCGCGAGTGCGCCGGTATCGGCTCATTTGTAGGATTGCTATTAAATCTGTGGCGGGGTTGCGAACTGCTACCACGCCTCTATCACCGGTGCCGGCTCCGACCGCCGACCCCCGCGAATCCGGGGTCGAGACCGCCGCGTGCGACGGGTTCCGTCGACGACGAGACGACAGGCCTATGCCGAACGCCCGACCAGATGCACGCAACGCAGTCACCGTCATGATCGAGCGAATCCACACGTCGGACGTCGAACCGGACGCGGACGAGGTCGCCATCGCCGGCCACGTCCACGAGATCCGCGATTTGGGAGGCCTCGTTTTCCTCATCGTGCGCGACCGCGAGGGGCTCATCCAGATCGTCTTCAAGGAGGAGCGCGAGCCGGACCTGTTCGAGGCCGTCCAGGACGTCGGCGCCGAGGACGTGGTCCGCGTGGTCGGGAAGCCGCTGGAGAGCGACCAGGCGCCCGGCGGCGTCGAGATCGCCCCGACCGAGTACGAGGTCATCGACGAGGCCGACTCCCCGCTCCCGCTCGAGATCTCGAAGGACATCGAGGTCGACCTCTCGACCCGGCTCGACAACCGCGCGCTCGACCTCCGGAAGCCGGAGACGCTCGCGGTGTTCTCCCTGCGCTCGAAGCTGATGACGGCGATGGAGGAGTGGTTCGACGACGAGGGGTTCGTCGACATCAAGACCCCGCTCATCTCGAAGGGCGGCGCCGAGGGCGGCGCGGAGCTGTTCCCCATCCTCTACTACAACAAGGACGCGTTCCTCTCGCAGAGCCCGCAGCTGTACAAGCAGATACTGATGGCGTCGGGCTACGAGGCCGTCTACGAGACCGGCACCGCGTTCCGCGCGGAGGACTTCGCCACCTCCCGGCACGTCTCCGAGATCGCGATGTTCGACGTCGAGCTCGCGTACGTCGAGGATCACAACGACGTGATGGACGTCCAGGAGGAGTCGCTGCGGTACGCGCTCCGCGCGGCCGCCGAGAACGCCGAACGCGAGCTCGGCCTCCTCGACGTCGACCTGCAGGTCCCCGAGGAGGACTTCCCGCGGATCACCTTCGACGAGGCGCTGGACATCTTAGAGACCGAGTACGGTCACTTCCCGGACGACCCGACCGACCTCGACACGAAGGGCGAGAAACTGCTCGGCGAGTACTTCGAAGAGCAGGGCCACCCCGCGTTCTTCGTCGTCGGCTACCCCGACGAGAAGTTCTACTACATGCAGGACGTCGAGGGCGACGACATCGCCTCGCGGAAGTTCGACCTCATCTACAAGGGCCAGGAGCTCTCCTCTGGCGGGCAGCGCGAACACGACGTCGACCGCATGGTCGAGGTCATGGAGGAGGAGGGCGTCGAGACGGCCAACTTCGAGTTCTACATCGAGGCGCTCAGCTTCGGTACCCCGCCTCACGGCGGCTACGGGCTCGGTATCGACCGCCTCGTCCAGAAGGTCGCCGACCTCGATAACATCAAGGAGGCGATCATGTTCCCGCGCGACCCGAACCGGCTGGAGCCGTAGCCGGGACGACCCGGTTCGCGGTCGTTCGCCGACTCTTTTATAAATGCGGGCCTCTCTCCGGGCTCGAGAGACGAATCGCGGTCGTCACGCCGCCTGCGTGCGATTAAACCGAGTTAATTCGGACGCAAATGGAGTGAACGATTTGTGCCATTAAAGGGTGTCGGGCTCAGAGGGTGAATCGTCATGAACGCGATTCGAACGACGCTGATCGTGGCGCTCGCCACGGTGGTACTGATCGGGAGCGGCGCGGCCGCCGGTGCCGTCGCGGCGACGTCCGGCCCGGACAACGCCTCGGGCGACGCGGGACCACCGAGTGACCTGCCGGACCAGGTGCCGGACTTCGTCGGCGACATCCTGAATAACGTGAACGAGTTCCTGTCGGGGGGGATCGACGACCTCGGTGACAGCGTGAGCGACGTCGCCGGCAACGGGGACGACACCGCGGACGACGGCGAGTCGGAGGACGCGTAACGTGGCGGACCGCACACCCGACCTCGACGCGGTCTCCCGACGGACCTACCTGCAGGCGACCGGCGCCGCCGCGCTCGGGGCCGCCGGCCTCGCCGGCTGTGTCGGCAAGGCGACCGGAACGCTCGCGACGCGAGTGACCGACCAGCCGGCCGACATCGGCGACTTCGAGTCCCTCGTCGTCACCGTCGAGGGGATCTGGCTCGGGCCCGAGGGCGCCGTGAGCGGCGCGGACGGAAACGAGACGGACGGCGAGAACGCGACTGACGACGGTGATGACGTCGACGGCAACGAAACCGACGACGGAGAGAGCGAGCCCGCCGGCCGCGAGTATCACGAGTTCGACGAGGCGCAGGAGGCGGACCTCGTCCAGCTGCAGAACGGCGAGACCCAGCTGATCGACGAGCGCGATCTGGCGGTCAACAGCTACCAGTTCCTCCAGCTCGACGTCTCGAACGTCGACGGGACCCTGGAAGGCGGCGACGAGGCCGACGTCGACCTGCCGGGGAACGCGCCGCTCACGTTCAACGAGGAGTTCGAGGTCCGCGAGAACACCCTGACGAGCTTCACCGCCGACTTCGCGCCGGTCCGACGCGGCAACGGTTCGTACCTCCTGCGTCCGGTCCCGCAGGGGATCGAGGTCTCCTACGAGGAGTCCGGCGACGGAGCGGACGACGACGGCAGCGACGCGGATTCCGACGGCAACGAGACCGAAGACTGAACGGAGGAGCCGGAGACGGCACGGCGGCGCGTCACCCTCGGGCCCCCGTTGAAGTCGCGTCCGACCGGCGCACCCCTTCCGGGGGCGCCGCCGCGGCTTCGGGGTTAGGGCTGGGACGGTCCCGGGAATCGGGGTCTGGGGGAATGCACGCCCGTACCGTCTGACAGAGGCACACGCTCGTTTCGACTGCTCGGAGCCACCGCGGCGCGCCCGAGCGGTCGACTCGTGTCGTCGGCGGAGGCGACCCGCGCACTCGCGGCGATCGACCGTCACACGTCAATCCCGTAGCCACAGCGTTCGCCCGCCGAGGCGGTTACGCCGTCGACGCGGGTTCTTCTCCGACGAACGTCCGATACAGCGGCCCGGCGAGCAGCAGCGCTCCCGTCCCGGCCATCGCGACCAGCGCGGTGGGGTCGACGGCGGCGAGGTCGCCGGCGGCGAGCCGGTCCAGCGAGACCCCGACGGCGACGCCGACGATGACCCACGGCAGTTCGCCGGCCGCGGTCCCGAGCAGGAACGGGCGCGGGCGGATTCCCGCGGCTCCGGCCCCGACCGAGACCGCGTCGGACGGGAGCGGAAGCAGCCGCGAAGCCGTCACGGCCCGGGCGCCACCGGCCGCAGTCGCCAGTCGCTCGCCCGCGTCGCAGAGCCGGTCGGCGGTCCGGGAGGCGCCACGGACCCGAACGCGGCCCGCCCGTGCGAGGTGATAGGGGAGGATAGCCGTCGCCACGAGGAGGACGACGCCGAGCGGGACGCCGACCCACCCGTACCCGAACCCGACGGCCACGGCGAGCAGCGTCGTCGGCCACGCGAGGAACGGCCTGACGGCCGTCAGCGCGAGCAGCGCGACGCCGAACCAGACGGGCTCGTCGGCGAGCAGCGCGAGTCTCCCGACCGCGGCCTCGGGCGACGCGACCCAGGCGACCGCGACGACGCCGACGAAAACGGCGCCAGCGGCGGCGTATCCCGACAGCGCGAACCGGCGGTTCACGGCGGAGGGTTCGCTCGACGGAATAAACGCTTTGTGGGCTGACGTCGCCGTCCGCGGGAGCCCTTCGGCCGGCCGCGGACGCCTCCCCGGTCGAGGGCTCGTCGCGCGGGGATCGGACTCACCCCTCGGCGAACGCCCGACGGAACTCCTCAGAGAGGTGCTCGCGCTGCCACTCCTCGACCGCGTCCTCGCCGAGGGCGCTCGCCCAGAGCGCGAGGAGCCCGGCGGCGAACGCGACGCCGGGAGCGATCAGGGCCGCGGCGTCGACGATCAGCCCCGGCTGAAAGACGAGGAACCCGATCCGGTCGCGGACCGCGCCCCACGCCGGGCCGAAGACGCCCCACCGGAACGCGAACGGGACGAGCGTCACCGTCGCGACCGGGTAGGCCAGAACGTCGGTCACCGGGCCGCCCTTGCCGCGCACGAACGCGGCGGCGTAGAACCCCCAGCAGGCGAGCGACGCGAAGACGGACGCGACGCGGCGCGGTCCCGCCGGCCCCCCGTGATCGAGCGCGCCCAGACCGAAGAGGAGGGCCGCGGCGCCGACGTAGCCGACCAGGCAGACGAGCGCGCCGCCGAGCAGCACGGCGGCGTGCTCGGCGCGGGACTGCTCGGCGAAGGGCGCCAGCCCGAGGGGGATCTCCATCGACCGCCGATGCGGACGGCGACCCGTTGAAGCTTTCGCGTCCCGTGTCGCCCCCGGCGCGGTCTCGAAGGCGGCCGCGCTCAGGAGAGCTTCCCGAGCGCCTCGAAGAAGTCCAACGGCGGGCCGGCGATCCGCATCGGCGGCGTCGTCCGCTCGACGGTCACCTCGACCGGCGCCTCGAGGGTCGTCGCGTTCCGGCCGTCGCTGACGACGACCGCCCCGTCGACGCCCTCGACGGCCACCGTGACCGCGGCGTCGACGTCGACGACGAGCGGAGGCATCCCAGACTCGGCCGCCATCTCGTTCACGACGAGCCCGCTCACGTCCGGGCCGACGAGGGGGCCCCGCTCGGAGAGGTTGTACGCGCTCGATCCGGTCGGCGTCGCGACGAGGACGCCGTCGGCGTGCCCGCCGGAGTAGCGGCTCCCGTCGACGCGCACCTCGTAGTCGATGCCGGCGCCGGGGCCGCGCCGGTCGCCCTGTATCACGACCTCGTTCGCCGCCGGCACCGATGACCAGTCGCCGGCGCGCGCCGCGAGCCGGGGCGCCTCTCTGACGTCCATCTCGTCCCGGTCGAACGCCTCGACTTCGGTGAGCACGACCTCCTCGGCGTCCTCGGGGGGGACCGCGTTGAGGAAGCCCACCTCCCCGAGATTGACGCCGAGGATCGGGGTGTCGCCGGCGTTGCGCGCGACGAAGAGGAACGTCCCGTCGCCGCCGACCGCGACGGCGAGGTCCGCCTCGACGAGCGATTCGACCGATCGCCCGCGGTCGCCCTCGTCGAGCGCGTCGGCCGTCTCCGCGTCGAGCCAGACCGACGCCCCGGCGGCGACGACCGCGTCGCGCAGCGCCGCCGCGAGGCTCACCGCGCGCTCGCTCCCCTTCCGGGCCACGATGGCGACCTCCATGTGCCACCGGTTTTCGCGCCCGACCAAAAGGATGCGGACTTCGGCCCCGGGTTCCGGAAAGTTTCAAGCCACCCGCCCGCGTGGCCCCTGACATGTCGACCGCCCACGGCCGACCGGGACGATGAGCGGGGAGGACGATTGGTTCGAGCGCGCCCTGCGCGATCTCGACGGAGAGTCCGATCGCTCGACCGACGGCGACCTCGACGACGGAGAGGTCGGCGACGACCTCGACGACGATACCGGTGACGTGACGGGCGAGAACGGCGGAGGCGACGAGAGCGACCCCTTCGGCGGGGTCCGCAGCGAGACGGGTAGCACGGACCCCGGCGATCGAGACGCCGAACCCGACGAAAACGATTCCATCGGGGACGGGTCGTCGGGTGACGACGACGGTGCGTCCGGAGGCGAGTTCGCTACCGACGTCGCAGAGGCGTTCGGCGTCGGGGATCGCGATTCCATCGAGCCGGATGGTGACTCGTTCAGCGAGCCGGAGGGCGACCCGTTCAGCGAGGCGGACGGTGACCCGTTCGGCGACTCCGGAGGAGAAGACGACCCGTTTGGCGACGGGACGTTCGACGACGACGACTCCGGCGGCGGCTCGGACGCGTTCGGCGGCGGGACGTTCGGCGACGACGACCCCTTCGGCGGGTACCGTGGAACCGCACCGTCGCGGTCTGACGACTTCGGGTTCGGTGAGTTCGGGGGTGATACCGGCGGCGAGTCGACCGGTTTCGACGTCGACCCGGACGAGTTCGACTCGTCGATCGAGCGCACCGACATCGGGATCGAGGGGCTCGACGACATGATCCTCGGCGGCGTCCCTCGGCGCTCGCTCCTCTCCGTCATCGGCGGGGCCGGGACGGGGAAGACCACGTTCGCACTCCAGTTCCTCAACGAAACGCTCGAATCCGGTGGAAAGGGCATCTACATCACGCTGGAGCAGACGCGCGAGTCGATCCTCTCGACCGCGTCGGAGAAGGGGTGGTCGTTCCGCGAACACGCCGAGGAGGACCGGCTCGCCGTCGTCGCCATCGACCCGATCGAAATGGCGAACTCGCTGGCGTCGATCCGGAACGACCTCACCCGCCTGATCGCCGAGTTCGACGCCGATCGACTGGTGCTCGACTCCGTCTCGCTGCTGGAGATGATGTACGATCACCCGGCCAAGCGGCGCTCGGAGGTGTTCGGGTTCACCCGCTCGCTGAAGGAGGCGGGCGTGACGACGCTGCTCACCTCCGAGGCCAGCGAAGAGAACCCCTACGCCTCCCGGCACGGGATCGTCGAGTACCTCACCGACGCGGTGTTCGTGCTCCAGTACGTCCGCGGCTCGGACTTCCGCGAGACGCGGCTCGCCGTCGAGATCCAGAAGATCCGCGACGCGAACCACTCCCGGGAGACGAAGCCCTACGAGATCACCGACACCGGGATCTCCGTCTACGGGCAGGCGAACATCTTCTGACCGACGGCGGTCTCGGCCGTCGCACGTGCTCTCGTCCGCGCACGCTGTCTCGCTGCCGCACGCCGCCTCGCCCGCCGTGCGCCTTTCGTTCCCTCCTACACGACAGGGCTAGAGTCCGGAGAGCCGTCCGGTAAGACCCGTTCGCGGCTACGAGACCAGTGCCCGAACCCCGAATTGACCTGTCGTTTCGCGATCTCTGACCCAAGAGCAGTTCCGGATCCGATCGGTACGCGACGAACTTATCCTGCCCGGGATTCACTATCGGCCGTATGAGCGATCGAGCCGGGGCTACAGCGGGACAATTCTGGGCGGACGTCACCGGCGAGCACGCGCTTGATCGATACGTCACGCTCGTCAACATGGTCGACGACGGCATCTACCAGCTCGATGCCGAGGGGCGATTCGTCGCGGTCAACGACACCATCGCGGAGCTGACCGGCTACTCTCGGGAGGAACTTCTCGACGAGCACGCGTCGCTCATCCTCGCCGACGAGGACGCCAGTCGCATCCAGCGCGAGATCGGCCGGCGGCTCACCGACGACGACCACCGAGACGGTCCGATCGAGTTCACGGCCCGGACGGCCGACGACGACGCGATCCCCTGCGAGCTGGAGCTGCAACTGATCGTCAAAGACGGCGTGTTTCAGGGGTCTATGGGAGTCGTGCGTGATATCACCGAACGCAAGCAAGCGGAGCGCAGCCTCCGACAGGAACGCGGTCTCAATGAGGGGATCGTGGAGACCAGCCCCGTGGGGATCGCGGTCGTCGACGCCGACGGCAATGTGACGTTCACCAACGAGCGCGCCGCGGAGATTTACGGTCGGTCTCGCGACGAGCTCAGCGATTTCTCCCACGACGATTCTCGCTTGGACCTCGTGGACGAGAACGGCGAGCCGCTCGAGAGGGGAGAGATGCCGTTCGACCGCGTAGTCACACGGGAAGAGGCGGTACGCGGTCAGATCCTCGGCCTTCACAGACCCTCCGGCGAGCGCGTCTGGGTATCGGTCAACGGCGCTCCGCAGCGGAACGAAGACGGCGAGCTGGAACAGGCCGTCTTCGCGTTCGAGGACGTCACCGAACAGCGCGAGAACAACCGCAGGCTCGAAGAGAGCGAGGCCCGGTTCCGGATGCTCGCCGAGAACCTCGAGGAGATGGTCTGGATATCCGACCCGGAATCGAGAGAGATCCTCTACCTCAACCCCGCGTACGAGGATATCTGGGGGCGTGATCAGGAGACGCTATACGAGGATCCCACTACGTTCCTCGAAGCGGTCCACCCGGACGACCGCGAGCGCGTCGAGCGGGCGTACGCCACTGTGCCGGAAGAGGGGTTCGACGAGGAGTACCGAATTTTCCGACCCGACGGCGAGGTTCGGTGGCTGTCCGTTCGAGCCGAACCGGTCCGGGGCGAAGGGCGGGAACGGGTCGTCGGCATCGCCGAGGACGTCACCGAGCGCAAGGAGCGCGAGCGGGCGCTCGAGGAGTCCGAGCGACGGTACCGGACCCTCGTCGAACACTTCCCGAACGGCGCCGTGGGCCTGTACAACGAGGACATGGAGTACACGGCCGTCGGCGGCCAGCTCCTGGGTACGACCGGCGTCGATCCGGAGGACCGCATCGGGAACAGCGTCTACGAGATCTACCCCGACGAGGTCGTCGAGACGGTCGAGCCGTACCTCCGGGGCGCACTCGAGGGGGAGTCCGGATCCTTCGAGATCGAGTACCACAACAGACACCTCCACGCCGACACCCTCCCGGTCCGGAACGCCGACGACGAGGTGTTCGCGGGAATGCTCGTCGTCCAGGACGTCACCGAGCGTCAAAAGTATCAGCGACGGCTCGAGGAATCGAACGAGCGACTGGAGCAGTTCGCCTACGCGGCCTCCCACGACCTGCAGGAGCCGCTCCGGATGGTCTCGAGCTACCTCCAGCTCGTCGAGAGCCGGTACGCCGACGAACTCGACGAGGACGGACGGGAGTTCATCGAGTTCGCTATCGACGGCGCCGACCGAATGCGCGAGATGATCGAGGGGCTACTGCAGTACTCCCGAGTCGACACTCGGGGGAACCCCTTCGAGTCGGTCGATCTGGACGAGGTGTTCTCGGACGTGCGTCAGGACCTGGAGGTGAAAGTTCGGGAGACCGACGCCGACGTCACCGTCGGTGACCTCCCCCGAGTCCACGGGGACGCCAGCCAGCTCAACCAGGTGTTCCAGAACCTGTTCTCGAATGCCCTCGAGTACAGCGGCGACGAGCCGCCGCGGGTGCACGTCGACGCCGAACGGGCCGGCGATCGGTGGATCGTTTCGGTCGGCGACGAGGGCATCGGTATCGACCCCGCCGACGCCGAGAGGGTGTTCGAGGTGTTCCAGAGCCTCCACGGCCACGAGGAGGCCGGGACAGGGATCGGACTGGCGCTGGTCAAGCGCATCGTCGAGCGTCACGACGGCGATATCTGGGTCGACTCCGCGCCCGGCGAAGGCGCGACGTTCTCGTTCACGCTGCCCGCGGCAGACGAGACCGACGAGTAACCGCGACGGCGACGCTCGCTACGTTCGAGAGTTCGCTGACCGGAGTGAAGCGAACACCACCTGACGGAGTTTGGTAGAAAATGCACCGTCCGGGAGTCACGCGAGCGAGGCGAGCGTGACAACGGACGGGGCACGAACGGAGTGAAGTGCACCGTCCGGGAATTGAACCAGAGGAAGACGTTCCGGGACTGCGGTCTCGCTTCGCTCGACCGTTCCGGGCTGCGACTTCCAGGGTTCAATTCCGTCCGGCGATTTCTCTCACTGCGTTCGAGAAATGCACCGTCCGGGAATTGAACCCGGGCTATTAGCTTGGGAAGCTAATGTCCTACCACTGGACCAACGGTGCTCGGTCGAGAGTACCCGACCGTCCCACTTCAACGTAGCGTTTCCGGTGCCGGGAGCCACACGCTTAACAGGCTGCCGCGGCAGTCTGCGCTATGCACTCACAGCCGACCGGAACCGACGTGGCGGCCGACCCCGAGGCCGTCGAGCGCGTCCGCGACCGACGCGCCGCGCTCGCCCCGGCGCTCGGCCGCACGTGGACCGACGGCGAACCGTGGCGCTTCATCACCGACCTCACCGCGATCGGCAGCCGGATGGCCGGCAGCGACGGGGAACGTCGGGCGGCGGGAGTCGTCGCCGAGGCGTTCGAGCGCGCCGGCCTCGCCGACGTCGACGTCGAACCCTTCGAGTTGGAGGCGTGGGAACGCGGCAGCGCGGAGCTTCGGATCCGGTTCCCGGACCGGGGCGCGGTCCGCGAGTTCGAGTCGATCGCGCTCCCGTACTCGCCCGCGGGCGCGGTCTCGGGAGAGCTCGTCGACGTCGGGTACGGCACCCCGGCGGAGATCGACGAGCGCGACGTCGAGGGGCGGATCGCCGTCGCCTCGACGACGACGCCGCCGGGCGGGCGGTTCGTCCACCGCATGGAGAAGTTCGGCTACGCCGTCGACGCGGGCGCGGTCGGGTTCGTCTTCGTCAATCACCTCGACGGCCAGCTCCCGCCGACCGGCTCGCTGACGTTCGGCGGGGAGGCCGACGCGATCGCCGTCGGCGTCTCCAAGGAGACGGGCGCGTGGCTCAGAGAGTACGCCGCCGGTGGTAGCGCCGAACGGGGCGGAGGCGTCGAGAGCGCTGCCGACGGGACGCGAGATCCGAGCGGCGACGCCGCCCCCACGGCCGAACTCGAGGTCGAGGCGAGGACCGCCCCGGGCGAGAGCCGGAACGTGGTCGGTCACGCGGGGCCCGACACGGACGAGCGCCTGCTGCTGCTCGCTCACTACGACGGCCACGACATCGCGGAGGGGGCGCTCGACAACGGCTGCGGGGTCGCGACCGTCGCGACCGCGGCGAGCATCCTGACCGAGGCCGACCTCCCCGTCGGCGTGGACGTCGTCGCGGTCGGGGCCGAGGAGGTCGGTCTGCTCGGCGCGGAACACCTCGTCGAGACGGTCGATCTCGACGAGGTGCGCGGGGTGATCAACGTCGACGGCGCGGGGCGGCACCGCGACCTCGTCGCGCTCACGCACGCCTCCGAGGCCGCCGCGTCGATCGCGAAGGCCGTGTCGGCGGCGACCCGGCAGCCGATCGCGGTGGACACGGAGCCGCACCCGTTCTCCGACCAGTGGCCGTTCGTCCGGCGCGGGGTGCCGGCGCTCCAGCTCCACAGCGACTCCGGCGACCGCGGCCGCGGCTGGGGGCACACGCACGCGGACACGCGAGACAAGGTCGACGACCGGAACATCCGGGAGCACGCGATGCTGGCGGCCCTGCTCGTCTGCGAGTTCGCGGCCGACGAGCGCGACGCGCCTCGGCTCGACCCCGACCGCCTCGCCGACGAGTTCCGCGACGCCGACTTCGAGACGGGAATGCGCGCGGCCGATCTCTGGCCCGACGACTGGGAGTAGCGCGGCGGCCGCGAGGCCCGTGAGGGGTGGACTACCGCCCGCGTCCGGTCGGAACGTCCGGAGTCGTGCGCTTGTGGGCCGTGGCTCGATGCCGCGCGAGCAGGTCGACGACGGTTTCCTCGTCGACGTCGACGCGTTCGACCCCCCATTCCGAGCCCTCCGTCTCCGCCGCCCCACCGTTGCCGGACAGGCGGTCCGCGATCGTCGCGGGGTCGAGTCCGCGGTCGACGCCCAGCCGGAGCACGCGATCGATGACCTCGTACGGGGCGCCGAGGTCGTCCGTGTCACGCTGTCCCGGCAGGAACCCCGCGGTCGGCGGCTTCTCGACGACGAATTCGGGGACGTCGAGCGCCGCCGCGAGCGCGCGGACCTCCGTCTTGTACAGGTGTCCGATCGGGTGCACGTCCGCGCCGCCGTCGCCGTGCTTCGTGAAGTAGCCGAGGAGCAGCTCGCTCCGGTTGGCCGTGCCGCAGACGAGCCGATTCGTCGCGTTGGCCGCGAGGTACGCGAGCGTCATCCGGAGCCGCGCGACCGCGTTCCCCGAGAGGATCGGCTCGTCGTGGAGGTCGAAGCGGTCCGGCGCGACCGCGCCGAACTGCGCGAACAGCGAGTGGAGGTGCACCGTGTCGTGGTCGATCCCGAGGGCGTCGGCGAGCGCCTCGGCGTCGCGGGCGTGGGGCGCTCCCACCTTGTTGCACGGGAGGACGAGGCCGTACACGCGGTCGGCCCCCAGCGACTCGACGGCGAGCGCCGCCGTCACCGTGGAGTCGAGCCCGCCGCTCATGTTGACGACGACCCCGTCGGCGCCGGCGGCGGCCACCGACGACGCGAGGAACGACCGGACGCGCTCGCGCTCGACGCCGGGATCGCGCAAGTCGACGTCGCTATCGGCCGACGCGTCGTCGGCCGGCGCGTCGCCGTCCCCTCGGTCCCCGTTCCCCACGTCGTCGCCGGCGTCCGACCGGTTCGCGCCCGCCGTGGGCCGGTCGAGCGAGTCGCCGTCGAACGCCGACGATCCGCGTTCACTCATCGAGTCCCCCTCCGTTCGGTCGCGTCGTCGCTCCGCGACGCCACCGCGCGAGGCGGAGGCGTCACTGCGATCCAGCGGCGAGACGGTCGCGTTCGACCACCGCGTAAACGGTCCATTGTCACCCGCCGATTCCGCACGAACGGATAAATACTCACGGTGCCAAGTGTATAAGGTGTTAGCGGAATTTTCGAGTGCTTCAATTCTAATTGGGGCTGTTACGGCTAGAAACACACACAATTCCAGCCAAAAGATCATATATGACCGATAACTCCTTCGAGTTTCGTCGAATAGACGGCGTTCGTAACGTAATCGGTGGTTTGAAACCATTAATCGAAATCGATGCGGCATAGAATATCTGTATCAATAATATAAGGCCCGTATAACCGAACGTTTATTCATAACCAACCGTTTTCCTCGCACATGTCAGTGATACAGCTCACGTCGAGTCAGAAGCGCATCCTCACCGCGCTCGTCAACCTCGCGGAGAACGCCGATCGGCCGGTGTCGGGCAGCGAGATCGCCGAGTCGATAAACCGGAAGGCCGGCACGGTTCGGAACCAGATGCAGAGCCTCCGTGACCTCCAGCTGGTCGAGGGCGTCCCCGGACCCGACGGAGGGTACGTACCCACCGACGGCGCCTACGACGTCCTCGGCGTCGAACGCATGGACGACGCGGAGACCACGCCGGTCACGGTCGACGGCGACCCCGTCGAGGGCGTGAACGTCGAAGAGATCGACCTGTCGTCCGTCGCTAACCCGGAGCTCTGCCGCGCGGAGCTCGTGATCCGCGGACCGGTCGGACCGTTCGAGACCGGCGATCGCGTCACCGTGGGACCGACCCCCGCGGCGGGGCTCCGGCTCTCCGGCGTCGTCGACGCCACGAACGTCGACGGCAACACCCTCCTGTTGCGCATCGACGGGATGGAAACTCCCCCGGACGCGGCCAGCTAGACGCCGTCGCCGCCGCGCCCCGCGAGCTCGTCCTCGGCGCTCGTCGCGCTCTTCTCAGCCCCCGTCGCGATCCGGTCGCGGATCGCCCCGGTCGCAGCCGCGACGTGTCGGGCCGTTCGATAGCGCTCCCCGAAGGCGACGCGGGCGCTCTCGGCGGCCTCCCGGTCGACCTCGAAGGAGATCCCCTCGTACGCGACGTCCCACAGCACCAGCGGTTCGGGCGGTGCGGGGCCGACGCCGAGTTCCCCGGGCACCGGCTCGGCGTCGAGCAGCCGGTCGATCCGCGAGGGGTCGGTGTGTCCCCGGCCGACCGCTCGGACCGTCGCGACGAGCCGCCGAACGAGCGCCCGGGGGAAGCCGTCGGCGGCGACCTCGATCACGAGGATATCGCCCTCCCGACTCGCCGTCGCGGTCAGGTCGCGGACGGTTCCCGCGTGATCGCTCGTCAGGTTGTGGAAGTCGTGTCGTCCGGAGAGCCGTTCGAGAGCGTCGTGGACGCGGTCGTCGGTTACGGCCTCTCCAGGGTCGGCCCGATCCGCCGAATTTCCCCCTGTCTCGGGCGCGTAGAGGTGGTACCGGTACGTCCGCCGGGTCGCGTCGTGGGTCGCGTGGAACTCGTCGGGAACGTTCGCGGCCGCCCAGACCCGCACCGAACCGGGAAGGTGGCCGTTGTACGCCCGCGGGGTGAGCCAGGGCGGCGCCTCGAACGCGACCGTCTGGGCGACCGCCGAGACCCCGGCGTCGGTCCGGCCCGCAGCCGCGTATCCGGGCGGCGTCGCGTGCGTCGGCCCGTCCCCGCGGTCGAGGACGCCGTGCTCGGCGAGCGCCCGGAGGAGGGTCCCCTCCACGGTGGTCGCGTGGGGCTGGCGCTGGAAGCCGGCGTACTCGCGCCCGTCGTACGCGACCCGGAACGCGCGGGTCGTCGTGGCCGCAGTCACGTCCCGTCGACGGTCGACTCGTCGCGCTCGCCGTCGTCGCCGACGGTCGCACCGTCGGCCTCGGCTTCGTCGTCGTCGGCCATCGGCACGGTGACGACGGGGACGGGCGAGACGCGGACCACCTTCTCGGTGACGCTACCGAGCAACACCCGGCGGAGGCCGGTGCGGGTGTGGCTGGGCATCACGACGATGTCGGCGCCGGTGTCGGCGATGGCGTTTTCGATGACGTCGACGGGTTGGCCCTGACGGACGGTGCCGACGACGTCGACCCCGGCGGCCTCGAGTTCGGCGGTCACGGTCCCGACGCGCTCCCGGGCCGCGGACTCGACGCGCTCGGCGAACGCGCCGGCCTGCGGGCCGCGGAGCGTCCGGGCCAGCGTGTCCACCGCGCTCACGACGTGGACGGTGGCGTCGTACCGCTCGGCGAGACTGGCCGCGTGCGGGATCGCGTCGTTCACCTCGCCCTCGGGCGCGACGGGCAGGAGGATGTCGTGGTACATGCGCCGTACTGCTCGCGCCGAGTGCAAAACGATACCGGCCGTCGAGCGGTACGCAGGACGGAGCGCCGGTATCGCTACAGTCCGAGCGCGTCGAGCAGGTCGAAGCCGACGCCGGCGTAGGCGACGAGCTTAAAACCGAGGTAGATCCCGACGATCGCCATCACGCCGGGCAGTTCCGGCGGGGCGGGGATCGGGACGCGGAGGAACGCGAACAGCGCCCCGACCGTCACCCCGACCAGGAGCGCGGCGACGGTGAGGACGGAGGTCGAACTCATGTCGACGCGTCGGCGGCGTCCACTTATAAAGGCGATGTTCCCGTCCGGCACCCGTGTTCGATGCGTGGGCGCGTGACCACCGACGAGCTTCGCGGAGTCCGACTCGCCCGGCACGGCGGATGAGTAGGGTTTTCCGACCCGCGGTCGTCTGTGCGGACATGGCACGAGAGGTTTCCAACCCCGACAATCCGCAGGTGACGCTCCACACGACCCACGGCGACGTCGTCGTCGAGCTGTTCGCCGACCGCGCCCCGAAGACGGTCGAGAACTTCCTCGGACTGGCGCGTCACGACCCCGCCGCGGACGCCGACCCCGCGCGCGACACGAACACGTGGGAGGACCCGGAGACCGGCGAGGTCCGCGGCGACTCGCTGTACGAGGGGAACGTCTTCCACCGGGTCATCGAGGGGTTCATGATCCAGGGCGGCGACCCGCAGGAGAACGGCCGCGGCGGCCCCGGCTACCAGTTCGACGACGAGTTCCACGACGACCTCACCCACGACGGCCCCGGCATCCTCTCCATGGCGAACTCCGGCCCCAACACGAACGGCTCGCAGTTCTTCATCACGCTGGACGCGACCCCGCACCTCGACGGCAAGCACGCCGTCTTCGGGCAGGTCATCGACGGGATGGACGCCGTCGAGGAGATCGGCGCCGTGCCGACCGACCGCCGCGACGAACCCCGTGATACGGTCGAGATCGAGCGCATTACGGTCGACGAGTAGGACGCGATCGGGAAAGGGGGGGCCGCTGTCGGCCGATCGAACGGTTCCGTCCCGGGTCGCTCTCTGTTTATAAGTATCCCAACAGCCCGCTCACACGACCCGATTCTCCAGCTCTTCGCCGTCGTCGAGCCGGTCGAGGTTGCCGGCGAGGATGTCGGCGACCCTATCGTAGTAGTGTGGCGTGTGGCCCGCGTTGTGCGGGGTGATGGTGACGTTCCCCAGCCCCCACAGGGGGTGGTCCTCGGGGAGCGGTTCGGGGTCGGTCACGTCGAGCGCGGCCCCGCGGATCCGGCTGTTCCGGAGCGAGGAGACGAGCGCGTCGGTGTCGACGATCGGACCGCGCGCGATGTTGATAAGCACGGCGTCGGAGCGCATCGTCTTGAGCGCCTCCGCGTCGACCATCCCCCGCGTCGTCTCCGTGAGCGGGCACGCGAGCACCACGTACTCCGCGTCGGCGATCGCCTCGTGGAACTCGTCGAAGCCGTACACCGCGTCGGCCGGCCCGCCCTTTTCGGGCGAGTACCGGACGCCGACCGCGTCGACGTCGAACGACTCCAGCCGCTCGAGGACCGTCCGCCCGATGGCGCCGAGCCCGACGACGGCGACGGTCGAGCCGTACACCTCGGTCGTCTCGTAGGTGCGCCACTCGCGTTCCGCCTTCTGTCGGTGCGCGCGCGGCCACTGGCGGGCGTGAGTGATCATCGACCCGACGACGTACTCGGCGATGTTGGGTCCGTGGACCCCCGACGCGTTCGTCACGGCGACGCCGCGGTCCGCGAGGGCGTCGCGCGGCAGGTGGCCCGTCCCGGCGAACACGCAGGCGAAGAGCTCCAGCTCCTCGGCGGCGGACAGCAGTTCCTCGTCGATGTCGAGTCCGACCGCGACGCGGGCGTTCGCGATGAGCTCGCGCTCCTCGTCCGGCGTCCGCGCCATGGTCACCTCGCGGTCAGGGAGTCGCTCGCGGAGCGACGCGACGAGGTCCGCGGCGCCCGAACCGTGGATCGTCTGTCGCAACACGAGTACGTCTGGGTCGCTCATGGCGTCGCCACTCGGCGCGACCGATATAAAGGGTGCCCGTGCGGCGAAGGGTGCCGGCTTCGGGAGCCGGCGACTCGCGTCCCGCTACTCCAGGGCCGCGTCGAACGCGGCCTGCAGGTCGGCTTTCATGTCGTCGACGTGCTCGATCCCCACCGAGACGCGGATGAGACCGTCTGTGAGCCCGGCCGCCAGGCGCTCCTCGCGCGGGATGGCGGCGTGGGTCATCGCGGCCGGCTGCTCGATGAGGCTCTCGACGCCGCCGAGCGACTCCGCGAGCGTGAACACGTCCGTCTCGCTCACGACGGTCGACGCCTGCTCGAGCGAGCCGTCGAACTCGAAGGAGAGCATCCCGCCGAACGCGTCCATCTGTTCGGCCGCGAGCTCGTGGTCCGGGTGGCTCTCCAGCCCGGGGTAGTAGACGCGCTCGACGTCGTCGTGGTCTTCCAGCCACCCGGCCAGCTCCATCGCGTTCTCGCAGTGCCGGTCCATCCGCACCGGGAGCGTCTTCGTCCCGCGGAGCACGAGGAACGAGTCGAACGGCCCGGGCGTCGCGCCCACCGAGTTCTGGTAGAAGCCGAGCCGCTCGTCGAGGTCGGCGTCGTCGACGATCAGCGCGCCGCCGATCGTGTCCGAGTGACCGCCGAGGTACTTCGTCAGCGACTGGGAGACGATGTCGGCGCCGTGTTCGAGCGGCCGCTGGAGGTACGGCGTCGCGAACGTGTTGTCGACCGCGCAGAGCGCGTCGTTGGCGTGCGCGATCTCGGCGAGCGCGCCGATGTCGTTGACGTTCATGAGGGGGTTCGTCGGCGTCTCGACCCACACCAGTTCCGTCTCCTCGCGCATCGCGTCCCGGACCGCGTCGTGGTCGGTGGTGTCGACGAAGCTGGTGTCGACGTCGTACTCGTCGTACACCTGCGTGAGGATGCGGTGGGTGCCGCCGTACACGTCGTCGCCGGCGACGACGTGGTCGCCCGCCGACAGCAGGTTCAGGACGGTGTTGATCGCGCCCATCCCCGACGAGAAGCAGCGCGCGTGGCTCCCCGACTCCAGCGACGCGAGGTTCGCCTCCAAGTCGGTCCGCGTCGGGTTTCCGGTCCGGCTGTACTCGTAGCCGCGGTGGTCGCCCGGCGCGTCCTGCTTGTAGGTGGAGTTCGCGTGGATCGGCGTCATCAGCGCGCCGGTCTCCGGATCCGGCTCCTGTCCCGCGTGGATCGCGCGGGTCTCGAAGCGACGGTGATCGTCGTCGTCGGTCCTCGCGTCGTCGTCGGACTGATCGCTCATACCGGAGCGACGGCACCGGGCGTGGTGACTCTTCCCCTTCGGATCGGATTCGAGAGACCGCACCGAAGCCGGGAGACGGTGCGCCACCCGGGAGACGGGACGCGGTCCGAGAGGCGGCACCGTCGCTGGCGGAGCGGGTCAGTGAGAAGTGCTCGGTCAGGGATTTGAACCCTGGTCGTCGGCTGACTTCCGAACCGGCGCACCGTCGCGCCGAATCCGTCGAAAGGCCAACATGATTGGCCGGACTACACCAACCGAGCGCGTTTTTCGCTAATGCCGCATCCGATTTAACTCTTCTCAACTCCCGCCACCGTGCGACGGCCCACCAGGGGTCCCGTCGCCGGATTTGACCCCGCCAGCGTGCCCGTCCAACGCGTCGATCGGCTCGACTGTGGCTCGGACGGAACGCCGTCTCGCCGACGCTCGTGACGAGCCTGTACCGGCGATTCACGTCCCGGAAGCCCTCGCGAGATTCGCCTTCGACCCTCGACGGGGCAGTGTCTGAGCCGGGATATATAGTAATATGTATATCTTCTCAACTCTTCGACAACAGGTCTCGATGAAACTCGAATGATGACGAAAGATACCCTCAACCGGCACCTAAAGCCACCTGCTGGGACATAACTAAGGAATATATATTTTGGACAGATTTAAGGAAGGGCGCGCGTTCTCTCGGCACATGGAAACGAGGAAGGTGCAGGTCACCGGCGGCTCGACGTACACGGTCTCGATCCCGAAGACGTGGGCGACGGAGAACGACGTGGAGGCCGGCACCGAAATCGAGTTTTTCCCCGACGGCGATTCGCTGTTCCTCACGCCGCGGTCGGATGAGGAGCGCACGTGCGGAACGCTCGACGTCACCGACCTCTCGGGCCAGGCGCTCACCCGCGCGGTGACGACGATGTACGTCAGCGGGTTCGACGTGATCGAGCTGGAGGGCGCCGAGATCACGACGGAGCAGCGATCCGCGATCCGCGAGGCGGTCCAGAGCCTCGTCGGGCTCGAGGTGTTAGAGGAGACCCGCGACCGGGTCGTCATCCGGGACCTGCTCGACTCCTCTGAGCTGTCGATCCACAACGCCGTCACCCGGATGCGGCTGATCTCGCTGTCGATGCTGGAGGACGCGATCGCCGCGCTCTCCGAGCGCGACCACGACCTCGCTCGCGACGTGATCGGCCGCGACGACGACCTCGACCGGCTGTGGCTCGTCGTCTCCCGGATCTTCCGGGCGACCCTTCGCACGCCGAAGGCGGCCGAGGAGCTCGGCCTCCCGCGCGAGGAGTGTTTCGACTACCACTCCAGCGCCCGCCAGCTGGAGCGGATCGGCGACCACGCGACCAAGATCGGCCACCTGACGCTCAGCATCGAGGAGCCGCTGCCCGACGAGGTCGTCGAGGCCGTCAACGGCCTCCACGCCGACGCCGTGGAAGTGATCGACACCGCGATGGACGCGCTGTTCGCCGAGGAGAGCGACGAGGCGACGCGGCTGGCGAACGAGGCCCGGACCGGCGTCAGGGCGATCGACGAGCGGGTCCGCGCGATCGACGAGCTCCTCCGCGACCTGGACCCGGCCCGCGCGCAGCTGCTCGGGCTCGTCGTCGACTCCGTGCTCCGGTCGGCCGACTACGGCGGCAACATCGCCGAGACGGCCCTCCAGAAGGCCGCTCCGACGCCGTGAGCGCCGAGGGCGGCGACTCTGGTCGGCTCCCCTCCCGCCGCACCCTCAGCGTCGCCGTCGGGGTGCTCGTGCTGGCAGCGGCGGTGCTCGCCGCCGGCGCCGGGCTCTACTTCGCGATCGGTGCGGGCCCGGACGAGGCGGCGGTGAACGCGGTCGAGTCCTCGTCGGCCGTCACCGTCGAGCGGCTCGACGGGTTGACGGTCGTTCGGAGCGGGCCGGTGACCGCGGAGACGCGCGGGCTGATCTACTACCCCGGTGCGCGGGTGAACCCGGAGAGCTACGTCCCGACCGCCGCCGCGACGGTCGCGGGGCGAGACGTCGCCGTCGTGATCGTCGACGTGCCCCTGAATCTCGCGGTGCTGGGACCGAACCGGGCCGACGACGCGCGGGCGGCGTTCCCGGCGGTCGACTCGTGGTACGTCGGCGGCCACTCGCTCGGCGGCGCGATGGCCTGTCGGTACGCGGCGGCCCACGCCGACGAGCTCGACGGGCTCGTCCTCCACGCCTCGTACTGCGACAGCGACGTCTCCGAGAGCGGCCTGCGGGTCCTCTCGGTGCTCGGAGCCGCAGACGGGGTGATCGACGCGGACCGCGAGCGCGAGAGCCGGTCGAATCTGCCCGGAGACGCGCGCGTGATCGAGCTCGACGGGGTCAACCACGCCGGGTTCGGCGCGTACGGCCCGCAGCGGGGGGACGAGTCGGTATCGACCGACCCGGCGGCCATGCGCGAGCGGATCGGGACCGTCACGGGTCGGTGGCTCGCCGACGCTCCCGCCGTGCGGTCCGACCGGTGAGCGGGTTTTTTGAGCGTCGCCGCCGGAGCCTTCGACATGCCAGAGATAGAACTCGGCGTGCCGCGAGGGGTCGTCGAGTCGCTGCCCGAGGAGGACGGCACCGCGGCGCAGGACATGCGGCGCGCCATCGCCGGGATCCAGTCGCGGATCAACGAGGAGATCGAGGGGGCCGAGCCCGCGGAGGCGGCCGAGGTCGTCGCCGACGCGGTCGAACGGATGGAGGCGCAGGCGAGCACGTACCACGAGTTCGTCCCGGAGCTGCGCGCGTGGGGGCAGTCGCCGATCTACGCGATCGCGTGGCGGAACCTCTACGTGGAGCTGATCGGCCAGCTGTACGAACACGAGTGGCTCGGCGACGAGCTGGGCCGCGAGCGCAACTTCCGGCTCGTCGAGGACGGGATCCGGCTCTCGGACCTCTAAGCGGTCCGCCGCCGCCCGCCCCGGGCGCGCTCTCCTGCGTCCGATCTGCAGAGATCCCCGCGGCCGCCCGTTTTTAAGCCGCGGGGGCTCGATAAACCGGTATGGAACTGGAACTGCGGTTCTTCGCGACGTTTCGCGAGGCCGCCGGCGGGAAGACCGTCGAGGCGGAGTTCGCCGACGGGTCGAGCGTCGGCGACGTGTTGCGGGAGCTGGAGGCCGAGTACGACGGGATGGACGGTCGTCTGATCGTCGACGGGGACCTCGCGCCGCAGATAAACGTGCTGAAGAACGGTCGGGAGGTGCTCCACCTCGACGGACTGGAGACGGGGCTGGAGAACGGCGACCGCCTCTCCGTGTTCCCGCCGGTCGCGGGCGGCGCATGACCGGCGACGACGACGCTCCCGAGCGCGCGGCCCGCGACGCGAGCGACGGCGGCGAGTCCGACGACGACGACGGGGCCGCCCGCCCGCCCGCCGAGGAGGGGTGGGTGCGCGAGACGGTCGCGTACCGCGGCATCTCGAGACGGCTCGCGGCCCACTACCTCGGCAACCTCGGGGGCGAGCTCGTCGACACGGACGACCCCGCCGAGGCGACCCGCGTGGAGGGCGACGAGTGGCGCGTCGCGCTCAGCGCCGAGACGGTGACCGCCGCGGCCGCGATCACGCTCACCGAGGTGACCGCGGAGTTCGCGGGCGCTCCGGAGGCGCTCGACGAACTCCTCCCGCAGTACCGGCAGAAGGCGATGCGGGCCGGCGGCTGATGGGCGGGGACGAGGAGCCGCCGGAGGCGGAGTCGACGTCGCCGCCCGGCGACTACCCGATCGACGGGACCGCCCTGGTGAAGACGGCGGCGCTCGCCAGCGTCCCCGCCGAGCGGCTCCCCGCGCTCCTCGCCCGCGTGCAGGCGGATCTGGGCCCGCGGATCGACGACTACCGGCGGCGGTACGAGCGCATCGCCGCGGAGCCGGACCGGGAGACGTTCCTCGTCGAGCCCGACCACTGGGAGGCCGTCGGCGAGCGGTTGGGGCTCTCGGAGCGCGAGCGTGACGCCGTCGCTCGCGCCCACGAGACGGCGGTCGAGCGCGCTGGCACCGGCCAGACGAGCCGCGAGGAGTTCGAGACGGCGCTGGAGATCCGGTCCGGCGTCGTGATCGGGATCGGAACCGAGCGGGACGGCGACACCGCTGGGACGCCCGAACGCGACGCGGAGTGAGCCGCGAGGGGCGACGACGCCGACCGACGCCTTTTCGGCGCCCCGCGCGGACGTGCCGCTATGCGACTCGCACGCCTGCTCACGCCGGACGGACCCGTTTCGGGACGCTACGAGGACGGAGCGATCGTCGCCGCCGACGGTCGCTACGAGGTCGGTCGCGACGGACGCCTCCTCCCGCCGTGTGATCCGAGCGCGCTCTACTGCGTCGGACGGAACTACGCCGAGACGCTCGATCAGATGGAGTATGAGCGCCCGGAAGAGCCCGACTTCTTCATCAAGCCCCCGGCCAGCCTGCTCGCGCACGGCGAGTCGATCGCGTACCCCGAGTGGACCGACGAGCTGACGTACGCCGGCGAGCTGGTCGCGGTCATCGACGAGCGCTGCCGCGACCTCGACCCCGAAGACGTCCCCGACGTCGTCCGCGGCTACACGATCCTGAACGACGTCGACGCGCTCGACCAGCAGGGTCGGACCGCGCGGAAGGCGTTCGACGGCTCCGCGCCGCTCGGCCCGTGGATCGAGACCGACGTCGACCCGACGAACCTCGACATCTCGACGACGGTCGGCGGCGAGCAGCGCCAGGACGCCAACACCGAGCTGATGCTGTTCGGGCCCCACGAGATCGTCTCGTATCTCTCGGAGCGGTTCACCTTCGAGCCTGGCGACTGCGTCGCCTTCGGCAGCCCGGCGAACCCGGGGCTCGTCGAGCCGGGCGAAGACGTCGAGATCACTTACGAGGGCGTCGGCACGCTCCGCAACCGGGTCGTCGACGGGGAATAGGCGAGAAGTTCGAGAAGGCTATTTAAACAGACGTGCGGTGGCGTGCGCCTGCGAGCGCCCTTCAGGGCGCGAGCAGACCGCACGAGGGAGTCGGACCGGCGCAGCCGCGCCGGTCCGACGAGGCTGGGGAGGCGTGAGGCTGCGTTCCCGCGAGCAGGGAGGGACCTGAGGTCCCTCTTGCAGCCGGCGGCAAAGCCGCCGGCGACAACGCGAGCGGGAGCACGGAAGTCGCAGCGCCGAGCGAAGCGAGGCGACCGTCTTCCGGTGGTCGCTGTGCGGGGCGGGACTCGAAGGGGCAGCCGCGAGGCGGGCGCAGGTGACGTAAGCACCGCAACGGGGGAGCGGCAGCGACCGAGTGAGGCGCACAGCGAGCGTGCGTCCGCCTCGCGGCTGGGGCTTCGGAAGTGTTCATGTCGGTCAGCGATTTATACGAGTCACTGGCTCTGTTGAAATCTCCAAAGTCTGACAAGAAGACCGTGCAAGATACAGAGGGTGAGTTCAGCACGTTGACTTTGTTTCTTTCAGTTGGTGTCGGCAGAATCAGGTGCTCAGTGGACCTGCGAAGACTTCACCTTCGTTCCAACGTCCCTTCGGAGTAAATGTCGAACACGACGTAGTCGGGGTCACCGTCACCCGTCGGAAAGAAGTGGACGTGGCCTTCGTCGGTTGGAGTGCTGTTGTTCTTCCATACTTCGTACCGGACGACGTACTGTCTCGCCTCGGCAACGTCTTCCCGCCGTGTCATCGTCGGCCTGTTCACGATGTCTTCCTGTGGCTCGATGTCGATCCGTTCGCTGTACGCCCTCGCTTTCGGAAAAGCTGGCCCCTCCGATCGAGACGACTTCCCGTCGGTCCGAAGCAGATCGAACTGGACTGTATACGGGGTTTCAGTGTGGTTGAACACGACGAGGCCGAGCATTATTGACTGAGAGGAGAAGGCCGAGCAACCGGCACAGCTGGTCAGTACACCGGTTGCCCCAATGAGTACCTGGCGGCGGCCTTGTTTAGACGCTCCCGATAACGTAGCTTGGAGCCTGTGTTGGCTGAACGAGATCAGTCTCTGAGAGCCTCTCTGTACCATTCCGTTCTTCAGATAGCGACTGTTTCGCCCGATCTACACCGCGTCTAAACAAGGCTCCTGGCGGCGATTCATGTTCGTCATGGCATCCAAAGGAGAAAGTATCTTGTCAATACTGAGTGAGTCGAGTCGGTGAAACCGCGTGACGAACTAATGACCGACTTGCGCCCTCTATTCGGCACGGCCTAAACAAACTATCAGCGACAAGGGATTTCAACAGAGCCGGGTCACTGTATAACCGAGCGGCTGGGGCTGTGGCGGTTTTCTCCGTGTCTCCGACAGCAACGATATAGATGCGGTCTGCCGGCGTATCGATGAGATGCAGGCCCCCGTAGTCCGATTAGTCCGGATTCTTCAGCGGTTGGCGTTCGCCGTACGTGAGCGTCCGCCAGACCCACTCGACGGGGCCGTATCGGTAGTACTTGAGCCACGCCACGGACAGCACCACCTGCACGACCCAGATCGCGAGGACGATCCCGTACTGTTCGACGCGGTTCACGGAGCCGAACAGCCCGAGTCCGTGGCCGTAGAAGATCGAGGTCGCGAGCACGGTCTGGAGCAGGTAGTTCGTGAAGGCGGTGCGACCGACCGCGGCGAAGACCTTCGTCACCGGACCGTCGGGCCGCCGCTTCGCGTACAGCATGACGAGCCCGACGTAGCCGCCGGCGACGAGGAAGCTCCCGACGTAGTTGAACTGGAGCCAGAACAGCGCGGCGTCGGTGCTCCAGTCGTTCGCCTCGATGTAACCGACGCCGGCGACGACGATCGCGAGGCCGACGACGCCGAGGCCGACGAGTCGCTTATACAGCGCGGGTGACCGCTCGCCGGTCAGCACGCCCCACCGGTACAACGCCATTCCGAGCAGCATGGTGCCGCCGATCTGCCAGAAGCTCTCCACGATGCCGGTCTGTCGCCGGAACGCGGCGGGCACCCGGTGATCGAGCTGCCCGACCCAGCCGCCCCGGTAGGTCGCCACCTCCTGTCGGATCGCCGCCTCCGTCGGCGCCCACACTCCCGCGATCGCCTCGCCGCCGATCGCGACGGCTGCGAACAGCCGTAAGGCCATGAGTATCAGAAGGAAGAGCCCGCCGAGCGCGGCCAGCTTCCGCGCATCGAGGTCCCGAACGGCGATCAGAACTAACCCCGAAACGCCGTACGCGACGAGGATATCGCCGTACCACAGCAGATACGCGTGCAGCAGACCGATAGCGATGAGGATCGCGGTCCGACGGTAGTGAAGCCGCACCGCGGGTTGTCCCTTCTCCTCTTTGCTCTCGACGAACAGGAGGATGCCGGCGCCGAACAGCGCAGAGAAGATCGTTATGAACTTGTTCTGTGCGAACACGTGGCCGACGAACCACGCCCAGTAGTTCGCGCCCGTGAAATCACCGTACGCGGTGGGGTTCGTCAGCGTCGCCTCCGGCATGGCGAACACCCAGATGTTGATGACTAAGATGCCGAGGAGGGCGAACCCTCTGAGCGCGTCGAGGCTGACGATGCGTTCGGAGGGCGGCGTCGGGCGGGCGTCGCGTGTCACGGATTGGTTCAGCGGAGGACCCCCAGGACCGAATAGGTTCGGATACGAGAGTGCGCAGACCGAATCCGAGTCGGACCGAAGGTCCGGTCGGCGCCTCCGTCAGTCCAGCCGGACGGCCTCGCCGCGCTCCGAGGAGCGGTAGATCGCGTCGATGACGCGCTGGACGGAGAGCGCCTCGTCGACCGTGTTGATCGCGGGCGGCTCGCCCGCCGCGACCGCCTCGAGGAAGGCGGCCTGCTCGGCGTCGTGGCTGTCGCCCGCGCGGGTCTCGACCTCGGTGTCGGCGAAGTGGTGCTGGTCGCCGTCGAAGGACTTCGCCTCGTGGATCGTGAGCTCGTTGCTGCCGCGGTCGAACGTCGCGCCGGCCTCGGTCCCCCGGATCACGAACTCGTCGTTGGTGGGGCGGTTCGTCGCCCACGCGACCTCCAACGACACCGTGTTGCCGTCGGCGTCGCGGATGAACGCCGAGGCGGAGTCCTCGACGTCGAACCTCTCGCCCCCGTCGTCGTCGCCCCACATTTGGACGAACGCGTAGTCGTCGCGACCCCCGAACTCCGAGCGCGTCTCGCCCGACACTTCGACGACCTCCGGGTGATCGAGGAAGTACAGCGCCAGATCGATGGCGTGGACGCCGATGTCGATGAGCGCGCCGCCGCCGGCGATCGCGCTCGACGTGAACCACGACCCGCGACCGGGGACCCCGCGCCGTCGGACGTAGTTCGCCTCGACGTGAGTCGTCTCGCCGAAGCGACCCTCGTTCTGGTAGCCCTTGATCACCTGCACCGGCTCTGCGAACCGGTTGTTGAACCCGACCATACAGAACCCCTCGGCGTCGTGGGCGGCGGCGGCGATGCGCTCCGCGCTCTCAATCGTGTGCGCGAGCGGCTTCTCCAAGAGCACGTCGAGGCCCGCCTCCAGCGCCGACACCGCGTACTCCTCGTGAAACCGGTTCGGCGTCGTGATCAGGACGGCGTCGCACTGCGCGTAGAGATCCAGCTCGTCCTCGTAGATCGGAACGCCGAACTTGTCGTGGAACCGGCGGCGGGCGCCGGCGTCGATATCCATCCCGCCGACGAGGTTCGCGCCGCGCTCGTCCAACTTCGTCGCGTGGTGGTTACCGATCGCGCCGAGTCCGACAATCCCGATGGAGATGTCGTTCACGTGTGTCATAGTCGAAATTCACAATGAAAGTTGTTAAGGTTCACGCTCCAGGTGTCGCTCGTGATATCGGTGTGAGAGGCCGTTTCATCGCCTATTTCGCGTCATCCATTCACTCGCCTGTGGCTCAGTCGGGTCGGTAACGACCTCGACGAGCGCTGGGCCGTCGAGACGCCGGGCCGCGTCGACCGCGTCACCGAGCGCGTCTCGGTCGGTCACGCGTTCCGCCGAGACGCCCATCCCGGACGCGACGGCGACGAGGTCGAGCCCCGCGTCCTCCCAGCCGTAGGCGCTCTCGGGGAACCCGTACGAGCGCGACGCTTCCTCGCTGATGATCGCGTAATCGTCGTTGTTGAGCGCGACGACGGTCACGTCGATCCCCTCCGCGGCGAGCGTGTGTAGCTCGTGAACACACATCATGAGGCCGCCGTCCCCGGTGAGCGCGACCACGTCGCGGTCGGGGTTCGCGAGCTTCGCGCCGATCGCCGACGGCAGGCCGGTCCCCATGGTCGCCCACGAGCCGGGATTGACGTACGAGCGGGGACCCGCCGCCGGGACGGAGACGAGCGTCCAGAGCCGGAACCCGCCGGCGTCCGCCGTCAGGACCGTCTCCTCGGGGAGCGCCTCGCGGACCTCGCGAAGGGCTTCGACCGAGCGGAGGGGGTCGTCGGCGTCGCGGTCGTCCGCGAGCGCCGAAAAACGCGCCTCGTCGGCCGACCTCACCGCCCCAGCGCGCTCGGCGCCGGACCGTCCCCGCGTCCCGTCGGCGTCCGGCTCGTCGTGCACCCCGAGCCGCTCGGCGAGCGCCCGGAGGAAGCGCTCGGCGTCGGCGACGATCCCGAGGTCGGTCTCGTAGCCGAACCCGACGTCGTCGCCGTCGAGGGTGACGTGGACGAGTCGTTCCGGCATCGAAACCGACCACGAGGCGGTCGCGACCGCGTCGAGGTCAGAGCCGACGACGAGTCCGACGTCGGCCGCGGCGAGCAGCTCTCGGAGCTCCGTGCTCGACCCGCCACAGAGGACGCCCGCCGAGAGCGGGTGCGTCTCCGGCAGCGTCCCCTTTCCTTTATACGTGGTGACGACCGGCGCGTCGAGCGCCTCCGCGGCCGTCCGGAGCGCGTCGCTCGCGCCGGCGCGCCGCACGCCGCCGCCCGCGAGGATCACGGGGGCGTCGGCGCCGCCGAGCAGCTCCGCGGCGCGGTCGACGGCCTCGGACGGCGGGGCGGGCGGCGCGCTCGGCGAGCGCTCGCCGACCGCGGGCTGGGGCGTCCGGCTCGCGAGGACGTCCTTCGGAATCCCGACGCGGACCGGGCCCTGCGGGTGCTCGCGGGCGACGCGGATCGCGTCGGCCACGGCCGGGACTGCGCCCGCGGGCGAGTCGACGAGAACATTCTCCTTGACGACCGTGTCGTACGTCTCCGGCGGCGTCTCGTGGATCCCGTCGCCGCCGCGGACCTCCCGCTCCGTCTCGACTGCGAGGTGGAGGAGAGGGACGCAGTCGTTCAGGGCGTTCTTCAGCCCGTTCATCGCGTTCATGTCGCCCGGGCCGGGGACGACGACGGTCGCCGCCATCGCTCCCGGCTCGCTCGTCTCGGCGTACCCCCACGCCTCGTGGGTGACCGCCGTCTCGTGACGCGCGACCACGAACCGCGCGTCGCGGTCGGCGAGCGCCCGGTTGAGCGGGAGCGTCTGCTTCCCGGGGATCCCGAAGACGACGTCGATCCCGCGGGCGAGCATGTGGTCGACGACCGCCTCCGCGACCGTCGGGGTTCCAGGGTCGTCCTCGCCCGATTCGCGTCGCGACTCGCCGGTACCGGACTCCTGCGGCGACTCGTCGGTGTCCATACCGCGCAGTCGACGGAGCGGGTGTTGAAAGCTTCGGCGTCGGAACCCCTAGGTCGGTCGCGCGGAAAGGGTGGACATGGTCGATATTGCGGTCCAGCTCTACACGTTGCGCTCGCTCGACGCGCCGCTCCCGGAAATCCTCGACCGGGTCGGCGCGGCGGGGTACGACGGGATCGAATTCGCCTATCGGGTCGGGACGGAACCGGTCGACAGCGTCCTCGCCGCGCTCGATCGGAACGACCTGGACGTCGCGTCCGCGCACGTCCCTATCGAGGCGCTGGAAACCGAGTTCGACGAGACCGTCGAGCGGTACGACCGGCTCGGCGCCGACACCCTCGTGGTCCCGGGGCTCGACCCGGAGCACTTCGCGGACGAGACCGCGGTCGACGCGGCCGCGGAACGACTCGAGGCCCTCGCCGCCGACGTCAGTGACGCTGGGTTCCGGTTCGCGTACCACAACCACGACCAGGAGTTCGAGGTCGTCGACGGAGCGCCGGCGATCGACCGGCTGCTCGCGCGGACGAGCGACCGGGTCGGCTTCGAGGTCGACATCGGCTGGGCGCTGGCCGGCGGTGCGGACCCCGCCGCGCTGATCGACGAGTACGCCGACCGGATCACGCACGTCCACGCCGCGGACGTCGACGTCGACCTGGGCGAGTCGGTCGTCCTCGGCGACGGCGACGTGGACCTCGACGCGGCCGTCGCGAGCGCGCGGAACGCGGACGTCGAGTGGCTCGTCTACGAACACGACGAGCCCGCGGACCCGATCGCGTCGATCGAGCGCGGGGCGACCGCGCTCCGAGAGGCGCTGCGCTGAGCGCAGCGGTCCCGGAAGCGATGGCTCGACGGGGATTTCGCTCCGTCCGCCCTCGCGCCTGCAAACGTGAGAACCGGGAAGAACCGCGCGAGGAGGCGATCCCTCGGTCGGAATCACACATAGCTACTTTACTGCTCAGTGTCATGTGGTATGTATGCGCTTACCAGAGACCCGCGATCTGTTCGCGCGGACACTCCAGTTTCCGGCGTCACGGAACGCGGTGATAGAGACGGTGGGGAACACGGAGCTCTCGCCCCCGGACGGAGAGGTCACCACGATCCGAACGGTCATCGAGCGGTCCGACGTGGAGGAGTTCGATTCGGCCGACGACCTCTACGACACGTTGATGACGCTCGTCGGGGCGCAGTTCATCGGACGCAGGTACTACGACGACCGCGGCGGGATGCCGCAACAGGCCGACGACGACAGCGAGGTGAGCTTCTGATGGCGGTCACGCTGGTGTCGGGGGTCACCGGTGTCGGCCTCTCCAGCGTCTGTCAGGCGGTACGACGCGGGCTCGGAGAGGAATACAAGCTGATCAACTTCGGAGACGTGATGCTCGAACAGGCCGCGACGAGCGGTATCACGACTGCACGCAGAGACCTCGGTGAGCTTTCGCAAACGCAGACGCGCCGCCTCCAGCGTCGCGCGGGCGAGTTCGTCGGCGACGAGGCGGAGACCGCGGATATCCTCCTCTCGACGCACTTGGCGGTCGAAACGTCGGCCGGGTACATCCAGGGGCTACCCGCCGAAGTGCTCCACGACGTTTCGCCGACCGCGTTCGTCCTCGTGGAGGCGGACCCGGAGACGATTCTCGAACGCCGACGGGGAAGCGACCGGGAGACGCGGGAGGCCACCGAGCGCAAGATCGCCTTCGAACAGGATCTCAACCGGTCCGCCGCGCTCCAGTACGCGCGCGACCAGAACGCGCCCGTTCGGTTCATCGAAAACGAGGGCGGTATCGAAGAGGCCGCCGAGCGCTTGGCAGACACGCTGTGAGCGGGTGATCCCGGTCGGTCCCCCTTCACGAGACCGGACGACGCGCCTGCCGAACTGCTCCGCGACGTTCGCGTGCCGGATTACTCCGCGACGTTCGTCTCTCGCACCCGCACGCCCTTGCGCGCGAGGTGTCGCATCTGGCGCTGAGCGAACTCCTCCTCGCTCGAGCCGCGCGTCGCGAGGACGTACACCAGCGCGGAGCCGGCGGGCCGCATCGTCCGCCCCGCGCGCTGGGACCCCTGGCGGCGGGAGCCGCCGAGCCCGCTGGCGACGATCGCGACCTCGGCGTTCGGGAGGTCGATCCCCTCGTCGCCGACGCGGGAGACGACGAGGGTGTCGAGTCCGTCGTCCGATCCGGCGACCTCGACCTCCCCGTCCGTTCTGCCCGTTACGTCCTCCTCGCGGAATCGTCGGAACAACTCCGCGCGCTCGTGATGCGGCGTTTCGCCGCTGATGAACGGGACGCCGAGGGCGTCCGCGATCGCCTCTCCCTGATCGAGGAACTCGATGAAGACGAGCGCCTTCTTATCGCGGTGCGCGGCCAGCAGGTACCGGATCTCCTCTATCTTCGCGGGGTTCTCGGCGGCGAGCCGGCGACGGTCGCGGCCGTCGGCGCTGGCGTACTCGTTCTGCGCCATCTCGTCGCGCCACGGGACGTAGCGGATCTCGACCTCCGGCTCCTGGACGAACCCGGCCTCGAAGAGGGCGTCCCAGTCGGCGCCGATCGGCTGGCCGATCAGGGTGTAGATCTCCTCCTCGCTACCGGTCTCGCGGACCGGCGTGGCGGAGAGGCCGAGGCGGTGTTTCGCCTGTAGCTCCGCGGATCGAGAGAACACCGGAGCCGTGATGTGGTGGGCCTCGTCGAAACAGATCAACCCCCACTTCCGGGAGTCGAACAGGCTCCGGTGGCGGTCCATCCCCGCCGTCTGATACGTCGCGATCGTGATCGGTCGGATCTCCTTTTCGCCGCCGTGGTAGAGTCCGATGTCGGCCGGGTCGACGGTGGAGTGCGCGAGCAGCTCCTCGCGCCACTGGTCGGCGAGCTCGCGGGAGGGAACCAGAATGAGCGTCTCGCCGCCGACGGCCGCGATGGTCGCGATGGCGGCGACGGTCTTCCCGGAGCCCGGCGGGCCGACGTACACCCCGGAACGGCGTTCGAGAAACGTCTCGACCCACGTCTCCTGGTACGGGCGGAGGTCGGTCGTCAGGTCGATGTCGACCGGATCGCCGACGTCGAGGTCGCGGTCGTCCTCGACCGGGTACCCCGCGTCGTAGAGGGCGCGTTTGATCTCGGCGACGGCGCCCTCGTTCACCCACGCCTCCGTCTCCGAGATGGGCGCGCGGAGGTGGTCGTCGTCGAGGTGTTGGTCGGCGACGTTGCCCATCAGGCTCTCGGAGGCGGCCGCCAAGACGACGTAGTCGTCGTCGTGGGTATATAAGCGAAACCGGTGCGCGCGGCGCCACTGGTCACGGATCCACTCCTCGAGGTGCTCGTACCGCCGCGGGAGCACCGACCGGAGGCTGGCGATCAGCGCGTCGGCGTCGTCGAACGGGGCGGCCCACACGTCCTCCTGGCGGATCCGGTAGAGGTACCCGCGGGTCCCGGGTTCCGTCCCGGTGGTGTCGACGAGGTGCGCGAACTGCGAGAGCCGCGCGCGGGTGTACTGCGTCGGGCGGTCGACGACGATCTCGCGGCGGTTCGGGAACGCGACGACGCGCTCGCGAGTCGCCAGTCGTCCCCAGTCGGTCGGGTAGAAGACGACCGGGTCGCTCTCGACGTCGAGCCGGTCGACGTCGCCGCGGTCGACGAGCGCGGACAGGGCGTCGCGAGCGGCCGCCTGGGTCGTCCCGAGCCGCCGTGCGACCTCGCTGGCGGTCGCGACCGGCCGCTCCTCGGCCTCGAGCGCCTCGTGAAAGCGGTCGAGCGAGATGTCGTCACCCGTCTCGGCGCCGGCGTCGTCGGTCATTGAGACGGATTCGGGCGCGACGCTGAAAAGGGGTAGCGTCCGCGGACGGGAGAGCGGGTGCGGCCCGCTACTCAGCGACCGGAGCGACCGTGACAGCCGCGGGAGGTGATCGCCTCCTTCGAACGGAACCGGCACCCGCAGTCGGCACACCGGACGAACGGGTCGCCCGGCTCGGTCTTCAGGCGGTGGTCGCCGACGACGAACGGCCGGGTCACGGTACGGGGGCGAATCCGGTCCGGAATCGGCGTCGAGGCCGACTCGCTGAGCGCCGCCCGCACCGTGATGGTGTCGACGTCGATCGGGTCCCACCGCCTGGCGTCGAGGGCCGCCTCGCGATCGGCCACCTCGGTCCAGCCGGTGACGACGACGGGGGAGTTGGTCTCCGTGTCGCCGACGACGACGACGAACCGGATCCCGCCCTCGACGAGGGCGAACCGCCAGCCGTCGGTCCGGTTCCAGCGGAGCTGTCCGCGTCGGATCGCGTCGCTCACGCTTCGCGTCGACACGTAGCGACCGGGCTGTTCGAGGCGCTCTCGGAAGTGATCGGTGAGCGCATAGCGCCCGGGGTCGCGAATCGGCGGATCTTCGGCGGTTCGCGCGACCGAGGACCGCCAGTCCGGAGAGGAGTCGCTGCGCCGCGAGTCGCCCGTCTGGGGGTCGAACGGGAGGGGGTCCGACCTCGATGTCCGCCGACGAGACCCCGCCGGCGCGGTCGTGGACGCGGTCCGACGTTCAGTCGATCCGGGACGGGATGACTCCGCGTCTCCCGGCCCGCCCTGTCGGGAAGCCACTGGGTGTTGGTACAGAGTGGGCTCTTAAGTGTGTTACGGCGACACAGGGGTGCGGTCAGCGGATCGGGACCGGGTGGTCACGAGAATGGTGCCCGAATCGGCCTCCCTCGCCCGGACCGACGGCTGCGCGCTACTCGTGGCCGGAGATCCGGACCGGCTCGTACGGCTCTTCGAGCCACTCCACGTCCGACGTCGAGAGGTCGATATCGAGCGCTTCGACCGCGTCCTCCAGGTGCTCGACGCTCGACGTCCCGACGATCGGGGCGTCCACGACGTCCTTGCCGGCCACCCACCGGAGCGCGATCTGCGCCATCTTCACGCCCTTCTCCTCGGCCAGCTCTTGGACGCGGCGGTTGATCTCCTCGCCGCCGCCCTCGCGGTACGGACGCCCGAGCTCGGTCTCGTGTTCGCCGCGGAGCGTGGCGTCGTCGCGCTCGTAGGGACGCGCGAGGTAGCCGGCGCCGACCGGGCTCCACGGGATCATGCCGATCTCCTCCGTCTCGCACAGCGGGACCATCTCGCGCTCCTCCTCGCGGTACGCGAGGTTGTAGAGGTTCTGCATGGTGACGAACCGCTCGTACCCCTCGCGGTCGCTCGTGTGCAGCGCCTCGGCGAACTGGTGGGCCCACATCGAGGAGGCGCCCACGTACCGGACCTGTCCGCGCCGGACCGCGTCGTCGAGCGTCGCCAGCGTCTCCTCGATCGGCGTGTCGTAGTCCCACCGGTGGATCTGATACAGGTCGATCGTGTCCATCCCCAGGCGGTCGAGGCTGTTCGCGAGCTCCTGTTCGATCGCCTTCCGCGAGAGCCCGCCCGAGTTCGGGTTCGACTCGTCCATCTCGCCGTATACCTTCGTCGCGACGACGAACCGGTCGCGGTCGTACTCGCCGAGCACGTCGCCGAGGATCTCCTCGCTCTCGCCGTTCGAGTAGACGTTCGCGGTGTCGAAGAAGGTGATTCCGAGCTCGATCGCGCGCTCGACGAGCTCGCGGCCCTCGTCCTCGTCCAGCATCCACTCGTGCTCGCTCCCGAAGCTCATACAGCCGAGCGCGAGTTCGCTGACGGTCGCGCCCGTGTCGCCGAGCGTCGTGTGCTCCATACGGATCGAGCGGCGGCGCGAGTAATAAATCGGGGCGACTGCGCGGAGTCGGATTTATAAAGAGGTCGGCCCGACCTACAGCGCCGGCGGTTCGTCGCGCCCGATGACGATCTCCTGTCCTTCGACGTCCTCCAAGGCCGCGACGCGCCCGCCGATCTCGACGCGCCCGGACGTGGTCTCGACCACCAGCGACGCGACCTCCTCGGTGTCTTCGAACGCGAGGTCGACGACGCGGCCGCGCACGGTGACCGCCTCGCCCGTCTCGATGTCGCGCCCCTCGACGGTGGCGTAGAACTCCTCGTCTCCGAACTCCCTGACGTCCTTGACCGCTCGTCGGATCGACGCGTAGCGTCGCGGGAACGGGCGCTCCGCTCCGTTGGTGGCCAGCGTCTCGGCCGTCGTCCACAGCACGGTGCCGAAGAAGCCGGAGACGAGGAAGCCGAGGGCGGAGCGGTTGAAGATGACGCCGTAGCGCTCGCGGTCGTCGCGGAGCGCGTCCTGCGTGGCGTACACGGAGTACTCGCCGTCGGCGACCGCGAGGATGGGCGTGGTGATCCCCCGCCGCGCGCGGGCGATGGTCGCGACCTCCATGTAGTCGAACTCGTCCGGGTCGGGCGCCTTCGACGCGGGCGTCACGAGCAGTTCGACGCTGACGCCGTTGGCCACCTTCTCCGCGAGTTGGTCTCGGAAGCGACGGAGGAGGCCGGGGGTCAGCGAGACCGCGAGCTCGTACTCCGCGCCGGCGATGATCTCCTCCAGATAGCGGAGGATCGTCGAGCGGGATTTCACCAGCGACACGGCCTCGGTCTCCCGGGTCGGCGCGGTGTACCGCGCCTCCAGTTCGTTGACCATCTCGGCGAACGACGACTGGAGGTCACCGAACGCGTCGTCCGGATCGACGGCGACGATCTTCATCGGACGCGACTCGCGCAGCTCCACGAGCCCGCGGTCCGAGAGGCTACGGACCGTGTCGTACACGCGCGGCTGCGGAATGTCCGTCCGGTCGGCGATGTCGCTCGCGGTCAGTTCGCCGTGTTCCAACACCGCGAGGTACGCGTCGATCTCGTACTCGCCGAGGTTGAATCGGTCCCCGACGTGATCGAGGGTGTCGCGGAGATCGTCGGTCATATCCACGACGATACACCCCTCGGATATAGGTTTTTACTATGAGCCGAGTTGCACGCGTTTTCAGAGTCGGATCCTCCCCCGTAATCCGTCGGGTAGGGTCGCCGTCGTTCGCGTTCGTCGGGTTCTGACTCGCGGTTCCGATCGGGAGGCGCCGACCCGTCACATGTACATGCGGTCGTAGGCTCCGTCGGGCTCGCGCTCCTCGATCCGCTCGGCGAGGCCCTCGTAGTGTTTGCGGATCTCGGCCGCGAACGCCGCCAGCGGTTCGGAGTCGGCGCCGAGGTCGTACACGTCGTTTACCGTGTCCACGAGCCGCACCGCGGCCTCCACGTCGGGGGCCTGTGCGTGAACCGGCGTGATGAGCACGCCCACGCCGAGCGGCGATCCCATTCCCCGTTCGAGCAGCGAGGCGTTCGTCCCGTCCAAGAATCCCGCCTCCATGGGCGGGACCGACCCGTCATCGAGCCGCGCCTCGCGGTAGTCGTCCGTCGCGACGTAGAACGTCCGGTGCGCGTCCGGACCGTGCGGAATCGGGACGCCGGACAGCACCACGATCTCGGAGACCTCGGCGCCCTCCGTCCAGTCGAGGATCGCCCCCGAAAGCAGTTCTCCGAACACGGGCGGGACGAACTGCTCGACGACGAGCACGGTGACGTCGATGTCGTCCGCGGAGTAGAACCGGATCGGGTGGCGCGGCCGACCCTTCGCGAAGGGGGTGATCGACGGCAGTCCCTCGATCCCGACGTGGCCGGTCTCCTCGAGGTCGAGTTCGTCGACCAGGTAATCCACGGCCGTCAGTCCGGCGAGACCGAACGAGGAGAAGCCGATGACGAGCACTTCGCTCGGCGTGGCGTCGTGGTTGACGTCGAACGACGGCTGCATTGGCGGGGTTTTCGACATGACTCCTGATTCTACCGGTGGGGAGTTAGTGGTTACCCAGTCTCGTTCCGGGTGGGATCGGAGTCCCTTCGGAGTCGGCCGCGGGGAGAAACGCTTTTTCGGATGGCCGACGGCGGATTTCCTATGGCACAGCCCGCGGGTGCGGCACCGATCGTGGGCCAGCTCCTCGATCCGGTGACGAGTGCCGCCTCGCGGCTGGGGTCGCTTCCCGGATCGGAGGTGCTGGTGGTCCTCCTGTCGGTGGGCCTCGGCGTGGTCGTTTCGAAATTCCTGGTCCGGCTCATCGGCCGTCCCGTGGCGAAGCGGGTGTCGCGGCAGAGCGTCGCGCAGACGATCGTCCGGGGGGTCCGGGTCGGGACGATCACCATCGCGCTCTTATTCGGGCTCTCGGCGGCCGGCTTCCAGTTCACCGATCTGCTCGTCGGGACCGCGGTGTTCTCGGCCGTGATCGGTATCATCCTCGCCCCGATCGTCGGGAACTTCATCAACGGCGTGTTCATCCTCGCGGACCAGCCGTTCGAGATCGGCGACATGATCCAGCTTGAGGACGGGACGACCGGGTTCGTCGAGGACATCACGATCCGGTACACGAAGATATTCACGCTCGATAACACCTTTCTCGTCGTCCCGAACGGGTCGATGCGGGAACGGGACGTGACCAACTTCTCGGCGGAAGACGAGCGGACGCGGCGAACGATCGACGTCCTCGTCACCTACGAGAGCGACATTCCACTGGCCCGGCGGCTCATCGAGCGTTCGGCACGCGACTGCGACGCGGTCATCGACGGCGGTCCGGACATCCGCATCGGCGTCGCGCGGTACGTCGCCAGCCCGGACTGCCGCCTTCACGAGTTCGGCGACAACGGCATCCTGCTTCGCCTCCGGTACTGGGTGAAGAAGCCGTACAAGCTCTCGAAAGTTCAGTCGGACGTGAACACGGTGATCCGCGAGCGGTTCGCGGACGCCGACGTCGAGCTGGCGTACCCGCACCGTCACCTCGTCTTCGACGACACCTCCGGCGTCGCTCGGGTCGGCGGCCCGGACAGCGAGCCCGCTGCGGGCCGGGTGGCGGGCGGTGGGTCCGACGGTGGGGGACCTCGAGACGAAGTAGCCCCGGGTGATGACGCTGACGGCGGCGTTCCCGACGGAGACCATTCCGGCGCGTAGGACGCCGGAACCGGAAGCCTGATTGACCGAGCGGCTCGCTTATAAAGTAGTGAGCGACGAGTCCCCCGACGACCGAGTAAACACCCCTCCAACGGACGGCGACGGCGGTTCGAACGGCGACGGCGGCGACGCCGACGGCAGTGGCGACGTGAGCGATAGCGACGGTGGCGGCGTCAGCGACAGCGACGCCGGCGACAGTGGCGACGTGAGCGATAGCGACGCCGGTCCCGACGCCGACAGTGCCGACTCCGAGGGTGGCGAGCGCGTTTCGGACGAGTCGATAACCGAGGGAAGCCTGGTGCGGCCGCTGTTTCACTTGGCGTGGCCCATCGTGGTCATCCAGCTGCTGCAAGTGACCTACAACGTCGTCGACACGCTCTACCTGGGTCGGCTGTCGGCCGAGGCGGTCGGGGCGATCAGCCTCGCGTTTCCGCTCATCTTCCTGCTCATCGCCGTGGCCGGTGGGTTCACCACCGCGGGCGCCATCCTCGTGGCGCAGTACACCGGGGCCGAGGGCGACCGGTCGGCGGGGCTCGTCGCGGGTCAGACCATCTTCACGGTCTCCGTGTTGTCGGTGTTCATCGGCATCGCGGGGTACTTCTACACGCGTCCGGCCCTGGAGCTCCTCCCGAGCGACGCGGACACGGCGGCGACGGTGATCCCCCTCGCGGCCGATTACATGGAAGTCATCTTCGCCGGCATCCCGCTGATGTTCGGCTTCTTCGTCTTCTCCGCGCTGATGCGCGGGTACGGCGACACCCGGACGCCGATGGCGGTGATGCTCGTCTCCGTGGTCCTGAACGTGTTCCTCGATCCGTTTCTCATCTTCGGGTTCGCCGACAATCCGCTGTTCGAGTGGCTCGCGAGCGTGCCGGTCGCCGGCGCGCTGGACCCGGTGGCGCTGGAGGCGTCGCTGTTCGCGCTCACCGGATTCACCGGGTACGGCATCGAGGGCGCCGCGATCGCGACGATATTCTCGCGAGGGGTCGCCACTGCCATCGGGTTCTGGCTGCTGTTCGCCACCGGGCTGGGGCCGGCCGTCGCGGTGAGTCACTTGGTGCCGGACCTGGGCTTCATCCGTGACATCTTCCAACTGGGGCTCCCCTCCAGCGTCGAGCAGACGACGAGCGCGCTCGCGATGATCACGCTCACGGCGATGGTCGTCACGTTCTCGCCGCCGGTGGTCGCGGCCTATGGGCTCGGAAACCGACTCATTTCGCTCGTCTTCCTCCCCGCAATGGGGCTCGGGCGCGCGATCGACACGATGGTCGGGCAGAACCTCGGCGCCGACCGGGCGGACCGCGCCGCGCGGTCGGTCAAGCTCGCCGCCGGGACCGGAGCGGGCGTGATGTTCCTCGTCGCCGTCGTCGCGGTGACGTTCACGGAGCCGATCGTCGGCGTGTTCCTCGGCGACGTTCCGGACGCGCCGGCCACCGTCTCCTACGCGGTCGAGTACGTCCGAATCCGCTCGGTGGAGTTCGCCTTCATCGGCGTCTCGCAGGTTATCCTCGGCGCGTTCCGGGGCGCCGGAAACACGAAGACGGCGATGGTGATCTCGATACTCACCCTCTGGGTCGGGCGCGTCGCCAGCGTGGGGTACCTGGTCTTCATCGCCGGGTGGGGAGCGACGGGGGTCTGGGTCGGCATGGCGCTCGGCAACGTCCTCGGCGCGGTGGTCGGCGTCGCGTGGTTCGCCCGGGGAACGTGGACCGAACGGTACATCGACGAACCCGACGCCGACGTCGATCCGGTCGCAACCGACTGAGCGCTGTCGCTCCGACGATTCAGTGGCGAAAGAGGTGAATCGCCTCGTCGTCCCGGAGGAGACAGAAGCGAGAGCCGTCATTCGCCGGGAACGTCGTTCCCGGATCGCGCGTGGTGAACAGCCGATCGAACGGGGCGTCACAGACCGGACACCGCACGTCCCGCCGATTCTCCCAGAGTTTCGTCGAGCCGGTGTCCCTGAGCTGTTTTAACGCGTGACGGTGATCGTGGACGTCGAACCGCGACATACGTGACGGGTCCGCGGGAGCGTGAGTTGAACCTACCCCTACGAGTATCACGGCTGATTTCGGGCGGACCGACGCGCGTCAGGCGTCCTGGGTCGGCAGGCGCTCGCGGGCTCGGTCGATCGCCGCGTCTTCGCCGGTCCGAACGTACTCGCCGACGGCGTTGGCCGCGTCGACGAGCGCGTCGGCGTCGGCGACGGCGACGTCGCCGTTGAGCGCCTCGACCCGCTTCACCCGGTCGCGAAGCCGGTCGAGGACCGCTCTCGCGGGCTCGATCCGCGCCCCGGGGTTGCCGCCGGAGACGGAGACCGCGGGCGACTCGGATCCGGAGTCACCTCCCGCTTCGTCGGTGAGTTCGTCGAGAAACGCGAGGAGGTCGCTCCGGTACTCGCCCGCCGCACGCGCCGCCGCCATTCCGCGTCCTTCGCGAAGGCGGTCGGGGACGCGCTCGGGTGCGGGCCGGACACCGTCATCGACGCCGGCCAGCAGGTCGAGGATGTACTCGCGGTCCGCATCGCTTGGATCCCGGAGGCGGTCGTAACAGTCGACGGCCTCCAGTAGCTCTCTGGCCCCGAGGTACGTCGCGTCGAGCGCGAGCAGCTCCCCGCCGCGGATGAACCCGCGCTTGCGGACGTATTCGCGGAGATCCGCTTTCAGTTCGTCGACGGCCTCCGCGGGAAGCGTCACGTCGGCGTCGCCGAACCGAGCCCGATGGGCGCTGAGATCCAGCGAGGCGGGGGCGTCAGTGTGAGCCGTGCGATCGTCCACGCCGACGCTTCGGAGGCTCTCGCAGTCCGGGCACTCGACGCTGCCCGTCTCGTAGTACGACCAGCGCCTTCCGCACTCCCGGCATTCCCGTTCGCCGCGGATCTTCATGCGTGAGCCCTCGTCCCGTTCGGCGTAAAGGGCTGCGGTCGGGGACGGTCTAACCGCCCGCCGTCGGTGCAACATGGTATATATGTGACCCGTGAGAATCGCCCTGCATGAGTTGGCACGCGGTCGACGCCCTGGACGACGCCGTCGACGCCACCCGGCGGTTTCTGTTCCCGTTCGGCCTCGTTCGCTGGACGAAGATCGCCCTCCTCGTGCTTTTTATGGGCAGCGGCGGCGCGAGCACGAACGCGTCCGTCCCCGCCGTCTCCGACTCGAGCGTCAGGCCGTCGTCACCGGTTGAACCGGGTTCCGTCGGGACCGGCGGCGGTGGGATCGGGTCGGGCTCCGGCGTGTCCGGCCAGATCCTGCACGCGCTCGATTCGGAGTTGATGGCGCTCGTCGCCCTCGGTATCGTCCTCCTCGTCGTCGCGGTCTCGGTGGTCTCGCTGTCGCTGCGGCTCGTGTTCTACGACGCGCTGCAGACCAACGAGGTCCGGGTAGTGGGACCCTTCCTCTCGCGGCTCCGTCAGGCCCTCGGGCTGTTCGTCTTTACCGCGGCGGTGGGCGTTGCCGCGGCGGCACCCATCGCGCTCGCAGTCGCCGTCGCGGTCGTCGCGGACGCACCGACCGGGTGGTCGGTGATCGACTCCGTCGCCGCCGCGATCGCCTCCTCGTCGACCGGGGCGATCGTGGCTCTCGGTCTCGTCGGGGCGGGGCTCGTCGCGGTTGCTGTCCTCGCACTCCGGTTTACCTATGAATTCGTCGTTCCGACGATGGTCGTCGAAGAGGTCGGGGTGATCGGGGGGTGGCGTCGGTTCCTGTCCACGCTGCGCGCCGACCCGACGGAGTTTCTGATCTACCTCGTCGTTCACCTCGTCGTCTCGATCGGTCTGTCGGTCGTCGTGGGGGCCGCGACCGTCCTCGGCTTCGCGTTCGTTGCCACTGTCGGTGGGCTCGTGCTCCTCCTCGTGGCGGCCCTCTTGGGGGGCCTCGGGGCGCTAGTGGGGACATCGGCCGGAGCCGCGGCACTCGCGATCGTGACGATCGCGGGGATCGGTGGCCTCCTCGTACTCGTATTACCCGTCCTGGTCGCCACTCGCTCGTACCGCATCATCTACGAGGTCTCGACGCTCGGCGGTGTCGATCCTGGCCTCACGCTTCTTCATCCCGACCTCGATCCCGGAACGGACGGATCCGAACGGTCGGCCGCCGCGGACGCTACCGACCGCTGAGACGACGGGGTCTGGGTTCGCTGGATAGGGGTTGCGGTCGGAGTTCGGTGGATAGGGGGTTGCGGTCGGAGTTCGGTGGATAGGGGGTTGTGGCCGGGGTTCGTTGAATAGGGGGTTGCGGCCGGGGTTTACTGGATAGGGGTTGTGGTCGAGGTTCGCTGGATAGGGGTTGCGGCCGGGGTCTGTTGAATGAGTGTACTTGACGTCGAACGTCGAACGAATAGTTCGACGGGTTCACGTACCTTTTTACTCGGTTCGTGAATGGAGGACCATATGGGACTAGACGACGACGCACGCGAATACCACCGACAAGAGCCGCCGGGAAAGATCGCGATCGAAACCACGAAGCCGACAAACACGCAGCGCGATCTGTCGTTAGCGTACTCACCGGGCGTCGCGGCGCCCTGTCGGGATATCGCCGCGGACCCCGAGTCGGCCTTCGAGTACACCGCGAAGGGGAATCTCGTCGGGGTCGTCTCGAACGGCTCCGCCGTTCTCGGACTAGGCGACATCGGGGCGTTGGCATCGAAGCCGGTCATGGAAGGGAAAGGCGTCCTCTTCAAACGCTTCGCCGACATCGACGTCTTCGACATCGAACTCGACATCGACCAGATCGACCCGTTCTGTGAGGCGGTCGCCGCGATGGAGCCGACGTTCGGCGGGATCAACCTCGAGGATATCAAGGCCCCCGAGTGCTTCGAGATCGAGGAACGCCTCCGTGAGGAAATGGACGTCCCCGTGTTCCACGACGACCAACACGGGACCGCGATCATCTCCGGTGCGGCCCTGGTGAACGCGGTCGAGATCTCCGACAAGGACCTTTCCGAGATCGAGGTCGTGTTCTCCGGCGCGGGCGCGTCCGCCATCGCGACCGCGAAGTTCTACCTCTCGCTCGGCGCACGCAAAGAGAACATCACGATGTGCGACTCCTCCGGGATCATTACGGAGGAACGCGCCGCTAACGGCGACGTCAACGAGTACAAGAGCCAGTTCGCCAGCGAGGGTACAGGTGGAGACCTCGCTGACGCGATGGACGGCGCCGACGTTTTCGTCGGGCTCTCCGCCGGCGGCATCGTCTCGCAGGAGATGGTTCGATCGATGGGCGACGACCCGATCATCTTCGCGATGGCGAATCCCGACCCCGAGATCACCTACGAGGACGCGAAAGACGCCCGCGAAGACACGGTGATCATGGCGACCGGGCGGTCGGACTACCCGAACATGGTGAACAACGTCCTCGGATTCCCGTTCATTTTCCGCGGCGCGCTCGACGTGCGCGCAACCGAGATCAACGAGGAGATGAAACGCGCCGCCGCAGAGGCGCTCGCTCAGCTGGCGCGAAAAGACGTCCCGGACGCCGTCGTGAAGGCCTACGGCGAGGACCCGCTCCAGTTCGGTCCGGACTACGTGATCCCGAAGCCGCTCGACCCCCGCGTCCTCTTCGAAGTGGCGCCGAGCGTCGCGCAGGCGGCGATGGAGTCGGGTGCCGCACGGACCGAGATCGACCTCGAACGGTACCGCGAGAAGCTCGAAGCCCGGCTCGGCAAGTCACGCGAGATGATGCGTGTCGTCCTGAACAAGGCCAAGAGCGATCCGAAACGTATCGCGCTGGCGGAGGGGACCGACGAGAAGATGATCCGTGCGGCCCATCAGCTTTCGGAGCAGGGGATCGCGGATCCCGTCCTGCTGGGCGATGCCGACGAGATCGGCCAAACGGCAAGCCGGCTCGGGCTCTCGTTCCAGCCGGAGATAGTGGACCCGAAACACCGCGACGTTTCGGCGTACGGAGACCGCCTCCACGAACTCCGGAAGCGAAAGGGAATCACGCGCCGAGAGGCGAACGAGTTGGTCCAGCGCGACACGAACTATCTGGGGAGCGTCATGGTGAAATCCGGCGACGTGGACGCCATGCTAACCGGGCTGACGCATCACTACCCGTCGGCGCTCCGGCCGCCGTTGCAGGTGATCGGCTCCGACGCTGAGACTGACACGATCGCCGGTGTGTACATGCTGACGTTCAAGAACCGAGTGATATTCTGTGCCGACACTACCGTGAACCTGGATCCGGACGCGGAGACGCTGGCCGAGGTGACGCGACACACCGCGGACCTCGCACGGCGGTTCAACGTCGAACCGCGTGCGGCGATGCTGTCGTACTCCAACTTCGGCAGCGTCGACAACGACGGGACGCGGAAGCCCCGCGACGCGGTCGAGATCCTGCACGACGACGACGAGGTCGATTTCCCCGTGGACGGGGAGATGCAGGCGGACACGGCCGTCGTCGACGATATCCTCAACGGGACCTACGAGTTCTCCGAACTCGACGAGGCCGCGAACGTGCTCGTGTTCCCGAACCTCGAAGCGGGTAACATCGGGTACAAGCTGCTCCAGCGTCTGGGCGGAGCGGAGGCGATCGGGCCGATGCTGGTCGGCATGGATCAGCCCGTTCACGTCATTCAGCGCGGCGACGAGGTGAAAGACATCGTCAATCTCGCGAGCGTGGCGGTCGTCGACGCTCAGGAGTAGCGCGGCCAGTCGGTCGGCTCGGCCGAGGCGTTTCGAGGCGCCTCCTTATTATTTCGCAGCTCACGCTTTCGTAACTCACGCTTGCGTTCGATTTTGCGCTCGATACCGCCTGGAGAACCGAAGAACATCGCCTGGAGGACCAAAGGACAACGCTCCCAGGATCGAAGGACAACCCCTGCAGGACCGAAGAATAGCCGGCTCCTTTGATAGCGGGAGTAGTGCATTGGAGATAGGGAGTGACACACCGGGTTTCCGGTGAAATGGGGTTCTGGGTCGGAGGCGGTTACAGTGGGTTCGTTTCGCCGTCTGTAGCAGGGGTGTTTGCGCCGGGCCCTTCCATAAAGAATTATAAACTAGTTGTGAGTACAGTCCACTGACCGTAATAGTAGAGAGAATTCTCTCGTAGTAGAGAGAGTTTCATCGGAAACGAGGTCAGGCTCCGGTCCTCAGGTAACGAGGGTCATCTTCGCTCCCCGTTCAATCAGATTTTCAGAATCTCTCTCGCGACGATCAGGGTCGTGTGGACGAGTCTTGAAAATGCGATTACCGATCGGAACCGCAACGAACTCTCTGCGTTTCGTGACGTGTTGAGTATTCTCATGGTGTCTCCTGAGACGTCCGTCATCGCAGCGGTTTACATCCCGTCGTATGCCCTCGTTCGCGCTCGCTTCCGGTTGTGGACGGCGTGTGGCGGACACCGGGTTTCCGGTGAATCGAGGCGCCTCAGCGAATCCGCTCTCCTCACTCTACTTCGGCCTACTCCTCATTACCCCACACCCGACCCCCTGGCTGCCCCATTTCACCGGAAACCCGGTGTGTGTCTCGATCGCTCCCTCCACCAGACGCTCGAAGCGGAACGCATTTCACCGGAAACACGGTGTCGATCCCATGGACGCAGCGGATGACCTCTTCACTCGGGAGGACCCGATATTCGCAAACAAGGAGCTCCTCGAGATTAGCCATCTTCCCGGGGAGGGTCGGATCGTCGGTCGCGACGACGAGATCGCTGATCTCGCGAACGCGGTCAATCCCGCCATATTCGGACAGAGTCCGAGCAACGTGCTCATCTACGGGAAGACGGGGACCGGAAAGTCGCTCTGTGCGAAGTACGTTTCGAAACGGCTCGTCTCGACCGCTGGCGAGGAGGGCGTCAACGCTACCTTTACTTACGTCGACTGTGCGCAGGACACCACCGAGACACAGGCCGTACAGACGATCGCCGACGGCGTGAACGACCCGGACGCGACCGATATCAACGTCCCGGACAAGGGGCTCTCGACGTCGACATACTACAAACGTCTCTGGCGCATCCTCGACCAGCGGTACGACGTCGTCCTCATCATTCTCGACGAAATCGACAAACTCGACGACGACGCGATCCTGATGCAGCTCTCTCGAGCAGGCGAAGCCGGGAAGATAACCGACTGTAAGCTCGGCGTGGTCGGTATCAGCAACAAGATTCAGTACAAAGACCGAATGGACGAGCGAGTCAAATCGAGTCTGTGTGAGCGCGAGTTCGTTTTCCCGCCGTACGATGCGAACCAACTCAGAGAGATCATGCAGGCGCGCGCGGACGCGTTCCACGACGATGTCCTCGAACCGTCCACGATCCCGCGCGCCGCGGCCCTCGCGGCACGAGAACACGGGGACGCCCGGAAGGCGATCGACATCCTCAGATACGCCGGTGAAATCGCACAGGGGAACGATCAGCCGACAGTTCGGGAGGAGTTCGTGACCCAGGCCCGACAACGCGCCGAGACGGACCGGTTCCGCGAGCTCATCCGGGGATCGACCCCCCACTCCCGGTACGTCCTCCAAGCGCTCGCGCTGTTATCCCTCTCGGGCGGACGGCAAGACGGCTTCCGAACCAGCCGCGTGTACGAGATATACGAGAACATCTGTCGGCAGGAAGGATCGGACAGCCTTTCACTCCGCCGCGTCCGCGACCTCCTCAAGGAGCACGCCTTCCTCGACATCATCGAGCAGTCGAAACACAGCGGAGGAAGCGCGGAGGGTAGTTATACGAAACACCAGCTGCTGGAGGACCCGAGCGTCGTTAAGGATGTGTTGACGGAGGACAGTAGCACGTAGCGCGTCGGTGCGGCCACTTTTCGGTCTTCGCTTCGTCGGCGTATCGTCGACGGTCGGTCTCACATCGACCCTTTTCTCACCGACAACGTTGCCGGTTCGACGCCTCGCGACGGGTCAAGCCGATCCGATCGAGTGAACGGTTAGCCGAGCAGGCCGAGGCCCTCGATCCGCTCGACGATCTCCTCGACGGCTTCTTCGGCGTCGTCGGTACGCTTCCCACCGGTGATGACGATCTTCCCGCTGCCGAACAACAGGATGACGACTTCCGGCTCGTCCATTCGGTAGACGAGCCCGGGGAACTGTTCCGGCTCGTACTCGACATCCTCCAAGCCGAGCCCGATCGCCAGTGCGTTGAGGTTGAGATTGTGTCCGAGGTCGGCGCTCGACACGATGTTCTGGACCGTTATCTCCGGATCTTCCTCAACCGGGATCTGGAGACCACGGAGCTTCTCGAAGATGATTCCAAGGGCTTCGTGGACGTCGTCGATGCTCTTCGCGCCCGTACAAACGATCTTTCCGGACCGGAAGATGAGTGCGGCCGCCTTCGGTTCCTGGGTCCGGTAGACGAGCCCGGGGAAGTTATCCGGATTAAAATCGGCTCCGGGGAGGTCCTCTGCGAGCGCTTCTAAATCGAGTTCTTGGCCGATCCCGGTCGATGCAACTACGTTCTGGATCTCGATCGAATCAGCAGGGTTCGTCATCGTTCGCTTTTATATGTGTCCCCCTCCCTTATAAACGCCCGTGGTATAAACAACCGCTCGCTCGCGGCGTGTTTCCATCACGTCGTTTTTATCCGTCAGCGAGGTCCAGCTCGCCCCGGTCTCGATTTGTTGATTACGCACACACGCGGACGAGGCGAGGAGGGATCGATCCGCTGCCGGACTCGGCGGCTTGCGCCCGACCCCTCCACGGCCGGACCGGCAATCGGCATTCGCGAACGACGACGCGGTTGAGTTCTCCCGGCTGATTTATTGACAAGATTCAGATAATTCAGCGCAGATCGGCTTTGACAGAGCGAGTGATCCGCTCGTCGTTGAGAGCTTCAAGACACCGTCGATCTGGGATTCATCGTGGCAACCGCTCTCATTGAAACCGCATGACGAGGCGGCGATGGTTCGACGGGGTTAAGTACAAGCCGGGGTTCGTGTTGAATGCGAAGGTCCCCCGGCGTGGGGGACGACGGTCGGCCGCACCGCGGCCGGTCAAAGCGTTCCGACGTGCTTAAGTGTATAAGCCCGTTCGGTTGAAACGCGAAGAACGCACCGCGGATTCGGGCCGTTCAACTCGGCCCGGTTTCGCAGAGTCGGCTCGTCCGACTCACCGACATGAGGATTTCGCCCCCTGCGCTCCGGCGTAAGAGGAAATCTGATGTGAGCCGTGGTCGTTCGGTGTCATCCAGGTCGCTGGCTGACTCGGACACCACATAGACCATGCAATGGTGTTTTGACTCATCGCGAGTCAAAACCCGCCAACACCCCCTCCGAGCCGGGAACCAGGTTCGGAGGTTATACATTCCGGTTGATCCTGCCGGAGGCCATTGCTATTGGGATTCGATTTAGCCATGCTAGTCGCACGAGTTCAGACTCGTGGCGAATAGCTCAGTAACACGTGGCCAAACTACCCTTCGGAGCACGATACCCTCGGGAAACTGAGGTTAATAGTGCATACCACAATCCACCTGGAATGAGGATTGTGCCAAATGCTCCGGCGCCGAAGGATGTGGCTGCGGCCGATTAGGTAGACGGTGGGGTAACGGCCCACCGTGCCAATAATCGGTACGGGTCATGAGAGTGAGAACCCGGAGACGGAATCTGAGACAAGATTCCGGGCCCTACGGGGCGCAGCAGGCGCGAAACCTTTACACTGCACGACAGTGCGATAAGGGAATCCCAAGTGCGTAGGCATAGAGCCTACGCTTTTGTCCACCGTAGGGAGGTGGACGAATAAGGGCTGGGCAAGACCGGTGCCAGCCGCCGCGGTAATACCGGCAGCCCAAGTGATGGCCGATTTTATTGGGCCTAAAGCGTCCGTAGCTGGCCGCACAAGTCCATCGGAAAATCCACCCGCTCAACGGGTGGGCGTCCGGTGGAAACTGTGTGGCTTGGGACCGGAAGGCGCGACGGGTACGTCCGGGGTAGGAGTGAAATCCTGTAATCCTGGACGGACCGCCGATGGCGAAAGCACGTCGCGAGAACGGATCCGACAGTGAGGGACGAAAGCTAGGGTCTCGAACCGGATTAGATACCCGGGTAGTCCTAGCCGTAAACAATGCCTGCTAGGTGTGGCTCCCACTACGAGTGGGTGCTGTGCCGTAGGGAAGCCGCTAAGCAGGCCGCCTGGGAAGTACGTCCGCAAGGATGAAACTTAAAGGAATTGGCGGGGGAGCACTACAACCGGAGGAGCCTGCGGTTTAATTGGACTCAACGCCGGACATCTCACCAGCATCGACTGTAATAATGACGATCAGGTTGATGACCTTATCCGAGTTTCAGAGAGGAGGTGCATGGCCGCCGTCAGCTCGTACCGTGAGGCGTCCTGTTAAGTCAGGCAACGAGCGAGACCCGCATCCTTACTTGCCAGCAGCACTGCGAAGTGGCTGGGGACAGTAGGGAGACCGCCGTGGCCAACACGGAGGAAGGAACGGGCAACGGTAGGTCAGTATGCCCCGAATGCGCTGGGCAACACGCGGGCTACAATGGTCGAGACAAAGGGTTCCAACTCCGAAAGGAGACGGTAATCTCAGAAACTCGATCGTAGTTCGGATTGTGGGCTGCAACTCGCCCACATGAAGCTGGATTCGGTAGTAATCGCGTGTCATAAGCGCGCGGTGAATACGTCCCTGCTCCTTGCACACACCGCCCGTCAAAGCACCCGAGTGAGGTCCGGATGAGGCTCGTTTCACGAGTCGAATCTGGGCTTCGCAAGGGGGCTTAAGTCGTAACAAGGTAGCCGTAGGGGAATCTGCGGCTGGATCACCTCCACAGACCCGAGACTCCCTCTCCGAGGGAGCTCACCTTTCGACCGTCACTACGACGGTCACCACTCATGCATGGTCACGTGTCCGACCACCCACCGCCCTGGACACCGACGAACGATCACGGCTCACACGCAGACGCAGCCACCACACCCCTCCCACCGCGGGAGGGTGGGCTCATAGCTCAGCGGTAGAGTGCCTCCTTTGCAAGGAGGATGCCCTGGGTTCGAATCCCAGTGAGTCCATGTCAGTCCGCATCCGAATCCGTCCCCTTAAGTGGGAGACGCGATTCGGATAGGACACGACGACCGATGCACCATCCCGGGAAACCGCGGATGGGAAGGGTTCGACGAACACCCCGCCAGGGTGATTCGATGACGACCGTGTATACGTGCGATCCAGACGTCCACTGAACTCAACTGAGTTCGTGGAACGTCAGTGAACCATATACAGTCGGGTGACACTATGTCACTTGACACCGTCAGTGATTCTGTATAGAATCGACTGACACACTACTGGCTACTGTGCCAGCTGGTGAATGGCTCGGCTCGAGAGCCGACGAAGGACGTGCCAAGCTGCGAAAAGCTCATGGGACCCGCATGGAGGGGAAGAACATGAGATCTCCGAATCGGAATCCGTTTACAATTGCCACGCGCAATAGGGAACTCCCTGAATTGAAACATCTCAGTAAGGGAAGGAAAAGAACGCAAACGCGATGTCGTTAGTAACCGCGAGTGACCGCGACACAGCCCAAACCGAAGGTCTTCGGACCAATGTGGTGTTCGGGTTGACAACCAAAACGCGACCCACTCTCAGAAGTCTCCTGGAACGGAGCGTGAAACAGGGTGACAACCCCGTACGAGAGTGCAGTACCGTTGGCGTCAATACCAGAGTAGCAGGGGTCGGATATCCTCTGTGAACGACTCAGGCATCCCCTGAGAAGGCTAAACACTCCTCGAGACCGATAGCGAACAAGTAGCGTGAGCGAACGCTGAAAAGCACCC